>ERZ791821.37-NODE-37-length-132415-cov-81.988033_pt1 | contig 132415 bp, 107 predicted proteins | sample MGYA00510300_ERZ791821 | MGnify/ENA primary metagenome ERZ791821 (study PRJEB30046, sample SAMN00792034) | human gut metagenome | study: EMG produced TPA metagenomics assembly of the A metagenome-wide association study of gut microbiota in type 2... | reverse complement strand
GCTACAGGCAGTCCTGCATACTATGCGAAATGCACTTGAAGTTCAATCGTGCTGAATCTTAGACTTTTCTTTCGCTTTCAGCTAGCTTCGTACATGGATGTACGAAGCAATGAGGCCGCGCCACGGACGGCGCGTCCGAATGGTAGCGTCACCTATAACTACCTATATGAAAAGTCTTAGAGACAGCCGATTGAAGCTTCTGGCATTGAACATAGTGTGCAGAACTGCCTGTAGCTTATATTTGTCGTCCGTTCGTCAATATAAATAATATGAATCCACTGTGCTAAACAACAAAATTTTTAAAGAAGTTCCTTAAGCAGCTTATTAACCATACCCGGATTAGCCTTACCCTGCATAGCTTTCATAGTCTGGCCTACAAGGAATCCGATAGCCTTCTCCTTGCCTGCTCTGTAATCAGCTACAGACTGTGGATTATCAGCTATAACCTTCTCAACTGTTGCCTTAAGTGCACCTTCGTCATTAACCTGCTTAAGTCCATTCTCCTCAATATACTTATCTGGATCAATATCCTCGTCAAATATCTTCTCGAATATCTCCTTAGCAACATTACTGTTAATAGCGCCCTCATCTGCAAGCTCAATAATTCTTGCAAGACTCTTAGGTGAGAATGTGATATCCTCAGGATCCATATTCTTTTCCTTTAAAATACGCATAGTCTCTGTAATAAGCCAGTTAGATACTTTCTTTGGCTTATTGCATAAGGCTGTTGTTTCTTCAAATATATCAGCAAGCTTCTTAGAATCAGTAATCATATTGATATCATAATCAGGAATTCCGAACTCTTCCTTATAACGAAGCATTTTCTCATCCTTAAACTCTGGCTGTGCTTCCCTGATAGTATCTAGCCATTCTTCGCTTATGTGGATTGGTACAAGGTCTGGATCAGGGAAATATCTATAATCCTGTGCATCCTCTTTAGAACGCATAGCATATGAATATTCCTTATCATCATTCCATCTTCTTGTTTCCTGAACAACCTGTCCACCAGCTTCAATTATATCTATCTGTCTTGCTGTTTCAGCCTCAATAGCTCTCTGGATAGCTGAAAATGAATTAAGATTCTTAGTTTCTGTTCTTGTACCAAACTCTGTACTGCCTTTTTCTCTTACAGAAAGATTGACATCAGCTCTCATAGAGCCTTCCTGAAGCTTACAATCAGATGCTCCAAGATACTGGATAGTATTTCTTAACTTAGTAAGATAAGCAATAACCTCTTCTGCATTTCTCATATCTGGCTCAGATACGATTTCTATAAGAGGCACACCTGAACGATTATAGTCAACATAGGATACATCCTCCCACTCATCGTGTATAAGCTTACCTGCATCCTCTTCCATATGAATCTCGTGAATTCTTATAGACTTTTCTGTTCCATCTTCAAGCTTTACGTCTACATGGCCATCACGGCATATAGGCAGATATAACTGTGATATCTGATAATTCTGTGGATTATCAGGATAGAAATAATTCTTTCTATCAAACTTGCAGTCTCTTGTTATAGAGCAGTTAGTTGCAAGACCAACTGCCATAGCATACTCTACTACTTTCTTGTTAAGAACTGGAAGAGAGCCTGGCATACCTGTACAAACAGGGCATGTGTGTGTATTAGGTGCTCCACCAAATGCTGTTGAACAGCCGCAGAATATCTTAGTCTTTGTAGCAAGCTCAACGTGAACTTCAAGACCAATAACTACTTCATAATCTTTCATTGCCTGACCTCCTCCTTATTCAAATCTTCCTCGTGCCTGCTCATATGAATATGCAGCACGGATTATATTATTTTCCTTAAAGCAGTCGCCTATAAGCTGTACACCTATTGGAAGTCCCTTAGAGTCCTTTCCACAAGGTACACTTATTCCTGGAAGACCTGCAAGATTAACTGATATTGTATATATATCGCCAAGATACATCTTGATAGGGTCTGCTAAAGATGAGCCTATCTTAGGCGCAGTTGTTGGTGCAACAGGTCCAAGTATTACATCATACTTTGCAAATGCTTCATCAAAGGCTTTCTTAATAAGAGCCTTTACTCTTAATGCTTTTAAATAGTAGGCATCATAATAACCTGAGCTGAGTACGAATGAACCAAGCATTATTCTTCTCTTAACCTCAGGTCCAAAGCCCTCTGAACGTGTCTTCTTATACATATTGTGAAGACCTTCATACTCACTTGTCCTGTAACCATACTTAACGCCATCGAATCTCTCAAGGTTAGAGCTTGCCTCAGCGGCAGCTATTGTATAGTAGGTAGGTATAGCATACTCTACAAGGCTTAAGTCGAATTCTTCAACTATGGCACCCTTTTCTTCGAGCACCTTAGCTGCCGACATAACAGCTTCCTTAACCTCAGGATCAAGTCCATCGCCAAAGTAGTCTCTTGGAATACCTATCTTAAGTCCCTTAACATCATCTACTAAAGCCTTTGTAAATGCTGTATCTTCTCTCTTTACTGATGTAGAATCCTTATCATCCTTTGCTGCTATTACCTCCATAATAGTAGCACAGTCTGTTACATCCTTACATAATGGTCCTATCTGATCAAGTGATGAACCATAAGCTATAAGTCCATATCTTGAAACAGTACCATAAGTAGGCTTCATACCTACAACACCACAGTAAGATGCAGGCTGTCTTATAGAACCACCTGTATCTGAACCAAGCGCCGCAAAACACTCATTTGCTGCAACTGCTGCAGCTGAACCACCTGACGAACCACCAGGAACGTGCTCTGTATTTCTTGGATTCTTAGTTGCTCCGAATGCACTTGTTTCTGTTGTTGAGCCCATAGCGAACTCATCCATATTAGTCTTACCGATAATAACTGCACCTGCCTCCTGAAGTCTTATAACTGCTTCAGAAGAAAATGTTGGAACAAAGTTACCAAGTATTTTAGAAGAACATGTTGTAAGCATGCCTTCTGTGCACATATTATCCTTAATAGCAAAAGGTACACCAGCTAAAGGTCCCGTAAGCTTTCCAGCCTTGATATCCTCGTCAGCCTTAGCTGCTGCCTGTAATGCTTTTTCCTTGTCAAATGTCACATAGCAGTTAAGCTTGTCTTCAGACTTTTCAATCTGAGCAACAACAGCCTGCATAGCTTCTACCGCTGTCACTTCACCTGCCTTAATCTTTGCAGCAAGTTCAACGGCTGTACAATCTAATAAACTCATAGCATTTTTCCTTTCCTGCATATATTTTGTTATTGTACATAACACATTTTGTTATTGTACATAATACATTTCGCTATTGTACATAACATATCCCGATATTGTAGCCATCATCTGCCTGACTTAAATACAATATTATTACTCTACCGTCTTAGGAACTATAAATCCATATTCATTAGCCTCTGGTGCATTGGCAAGTGTATCCTTGCTTCCGTCACCATTAGTAACAACATCCTCCCTCATGACATTATTCACAGGGAATACGTGTGACATAGGCTCAACACCTGTTGTATCAAGCTCGCCAAGCTTATCTATATAATCAAGCATGCTTGCCATATCCTTCTTGGCATCCTCTTTTTCCGACTCAGAAAGCTCAAGCTTAGCAAGAATACCTACATATTCGATAGTTTCATCACTAATCACATTAGCCATAACATACCATCCTTTCTATCATGTCAGACAGGTTTGCGCCCTCACGCGCAAATCCTGTATGGAAAAAATCTTTGGTTTAAGGATTTTTTCAATTAATCTCTGACCTTAATATGAACCTCTCTTAACTGCTGTTCTGTTACCTCATTAGGTGCTCCACACATAAGATCCTGTGCTGTACCACTCATTGGGAATGGGATAACCTCACGGATATTCTCTTCATTTCTAAGGAGCATAATCATACGGTCAACACCTGGTGCCATACCTGCATGTGGTGGTGCACCGAACTGGAATGCGTTGTAAAGTGCTCCAAACTTAGCCTTAAGTACTTCTTCATCATATCCGGCAATTTCAAATGCCTTAACCATAATCTGCATATCATGGTTACGCACAGCACCCGATGATAATTCAACACCATTACATACGATATCATACTGGTAAGCAAGAATATCAAGCGGATCCATAGTATTAAGTGCTTCAAGACCACCCTGTGGCATAGAGAATGGATTGTGTGTAAAACCAATTTTCTTAGTTTCAGGATCTCTTTCAAACATAGGGAAGTCATTTACATAACAGAATCTGTATGCATTTTTCTCTATTAAATCAAGGCGTGCACCAAGTTCGTTACGAATCTGTCCCGCAAAGAATGCTGCCTTATCTTCCTTATCAGCGATAAAGAATATTGTATCACCTGCCTGAAGTCCCGCAAGCTCTCTGATCTCGCCCTTAAGCTCATCTGGTATAAACTTATCAATAGGTCCCTTATATGAAAGGTCTTCAAGAACCTCAAGGTAACCAAGTCCGCCCATACCGATTCCTGTAGCGAACTTAAGAAGCTTCTCATGCTGTCCCTTTGAAAGCTTAGCATGAACATTGATAGCTCTTACAGTCTTGTTCTGGAATGGCTTAAATGTACATTTATTGAAGAAATCGGACAAATCTATAATTCTAAGTGGGTTTCTAAGGTCTGGCTTATCTGAACCAAACTCAAGCATAGCCTGCTTATAGCTTATGATTGGGTAAGGAGCCTGTGTTACAACTGAACCTTCTGGTGCAAACTTTGCAAATGTTTCTGTAAGCACTTCTTCACCAACTGCAAATACTTCTTCCTGAGTAGCAAAGCTCATCTCAAAGTCTAACTGATAGAACTCTCCTGGTGAACGGTCAGCTCTTGCATCTTCATCTCTGAAGCAAGGTGCTATCTGGAAATACTTATCAAAACCAGATACCATAAGAAGCTGCTTGTACTGCTGTGGTGCCTGTGGAAGTGCATAGAACTTACCCTTATACTTTCTTGATGGAACGATATAATCTCTAGCGCCTTCTGGTGATGAAGCACAAAGAATAGGTGTCTGGATTTCAAGGAAGCCCATATCTGTCATCTTCTGACGAAGGAATGATATAACCTTTGAACGGAATACCATATTATCCTTAACCTTAGGATTTCTTAAGTCTAAATATCTGTACTTAAGTCTTACATCTTCTCTTACTTCCTTAGATGTCTGGATTTCAAATGGAACCTGCTGGTAAACCTGTCCTAATACTGTAATCTTCTTAGCTTCAAGTTCAATAGTTCCTGATGGAATCTTAGGATTATATGTTTCCTCATCTCTCTGTTCCATAACACCATCGATACTGATACACTCTTCCTTCTTGATACCCTTTAAGAGTTCTGGTTCACGGATAACTACCTGTAATACTCCGTACATATCTCTTAAATCGATAAATGAAACTCCACCGTGGTCACGGATGTTCTCAACCCATCCTGATACCTTCATCTGCTTTCCAATGTCGTTTTCACTTACATTCTGTAATGTGACATCTCTGTAAATGTTTGCCATCTTATTAATAGCTCCTCTCTTATAGTTTTATATTGTTAATGTGTGTCTTGTTGCAGCTGATAAATATATTGCTCCTGCTTCCTGCAAAGGCTGTAACGATGTAACTTAGCAGCAATCGTTATCTGCACGCAAAAAACCCGGAATGCCTTACCAGCATTCCGGGACGAATAATACATAATTATCCGCGGTACCACCCGCATTGAACGAAATCTGCTTCTGAATAGCTGTCATCTAGAAACTTGTCATCAATAACTTAACCACTCAGGCTTCTTCTCATTCCTCTTTAATTACTTAACGCGTACAACGTAATAACCTACATATATCACTTACCTGTCTATAACAGCTGCGTACATTCAGCATTATAAACATATTCCAGGGGCATTGATATAATTCAGATATTCAACTCCAGAGTGTTCCTCTTGACAATTCCCTGTGTATGCTTTCAGTCGGTGGCATCACTTTCCTGTCAGGTTCCATGAAAAGAAGTCTCTTTCCCAGTCTTTAATATATTCATATAGTTGAATAATAGCATATCCTTATGAATCATGTCAATCTATAACACAATTTTCTTTTGCAATTTTCTTTTATTAATTTTCTTTTGCGGGATTTAATCCTATACCTCATAATCAAGGCAGGATCTTACCGCTGTATATGGACGAACCTTTCCATCTGCTACAGCAACGTGGAGTGGATTAGTACTGTATGCCTTAAGTGCATCTGCATCTGTAAATGTTGTATCAAGCATAACATCAACTGTTGATGTTGGTAAGCCGTTAATATTAACCTTAACTTCTACCAGACCAGGAATCTTACCTGCAAGTCCTTCAAGGCCTTCCTTAATACCTTTCTTTACTTCTTCCTTTTCTGTATCTGTAAGCTCTTCCTTTAATTTCCACAATATAACATGTTTAACCATTCTTATTTGCTCCTTCTTTATCATTTATCTTCACTTTAGTTCACAGCCTTCTATATGCCTTGTTGTATCCAAGGCATATGTATATAACTGATTTATACAGCATTACACTCTATACACCCAGTTATCCTTTCTTGGCTTGCACTGTGGCTTATCTCCATCTGCATATCCAAGTATGCAATGTCCGATTCCTTCATAATCGCCTTCTATGCCAAGTGATTTAAGTATCTCTTTACCCTCTGCACTTTCAAACTCTTCCTTAGCTCTATGTATCCAGCAGCTATCTATGCCAAGTGCATGTGCTTCAAGCATAAGATTACCCATAACTAAAGAACCATCATATACGTATGTAGGCACACTCTTATCAGCCAGAACAACAAGTACAACCGGTGCACCATAAAATGGATCAAAGTCTTCTGGTTTACCCATAAATGCTGCATTCATCTTAGAAAGCTTATCTCTAAGTTCCTTATCGGTAACAGCGAGTATAACAGGTGACTGCCTGTTCTTACCTGTAGCTGCATAAGTTCCAGCTTCAACTATCTTATCTATTACATCTGCAGGAACCATGTCACTTTTATACTTTCTTACGCTTCTTCTTGTCTTAATCATTTCCAACACATCACTCATAGTAATCTTCCTTTCCTTAGCTTCTATAGCTGCTATTCTAATTTCTTCTTAATTATATACCATCATTCACATATCTGTTACAAATATTTAAAAACTTAATTGCATTTAACGATATAGACGGCATTAGTTTAAGAGGTTATTATCCCGTTATATGCAGCATTCCTATAAGCACAACTGCAGCCAATCCATAATATGTAACAACTGCAACAAGGTCATTGATAGTTGTTATAAGTGGTCCTGAAGCTACTGCAGGATCTATCTTTATCTTATGGAAAAACATAGGTGTAAGCACTCCTATAAGGCTGGATATGAGCATAGCCAGCAGTAGTGATACTCCAACACAGCCTGATATAGCGAATGCGTAGTGCCATGGCTTGCCTTTTACAACCATAATATATATGCCAAGCAATACGAATGCCATAGAGCCTAACAACAGACCATTAGCAAAGCCTATACGCATTTCCTTTAAGACGAATTCTAACTTCTGTTTAGCTGATATATTTTCATCCATAAGCACCCTGATTGTAACAGCAAGTGACTGTGTTCCTACATTACCTGCCATATCAAGTATAAGTGACTGGAAGCATACTATAATTGCAAGCTGTGATACTACATTTTCAAATATGCCTACTACTGATGACACTCCCATGCCTAAAAAAAGTAATAATATAAGCCATGGAAGTCGTTTTTTCATACTGGCAAAAAGCCCCTCTGTAAGGTCATTTTCCTCAGTTAAACCAGCAAGCTTTGCATAATCATCACTCATCTCTTCATCAACAGCTTCTACTATATCAGAAGATGTGATAACACCTATTATTTCTTTATCTTTGTTTAATACTGGAATTGAATCTTCACTGTAATCCTTTAAGTCTTCGATACATTCGCTCATCTTTTCATGAGCATATACATATGGATAAGATGTACTGATTATATCTTCAAGCTTCTGATACTCCCTTGCAACAATAAGATCCTTTAAATCTATTGCTCCATAATATATATTGTTGTCATCAACAACATATATTGTATTTACGTTATCGTTTTCTTCTGCCTGTGATACAAGCTCTTTCATTGCACCCTTTATAGTCTGCCTGTTGTTTATACATATAAAGTTAGTAGTCATCTTACTACCAATCTCATCATCATTATATGAATAAATCAGACATACATCTTCCTTGGCATCTTTCTCCATATGTGATATCAGAGCCTGTCTTTCTTCCTCTGACACATTATCAAGGATATCTACAGCATCATCTGCATCCATCTTTTCGAGGACATCTGCAGCCTCATCCACAGACAGTTCTTCTATATACTCTGGTGTATCCTCCAGATATGAGAACACCTCTGCAGTCCACTCAACACCAAGAATCTTATAAAGACGAATTCTGGTATCTTTATCTAGTAGTTTTACTGCATCAGCTATATCATTCTCATGATATTTCGATAATTTTTTACGGATTACCTCATCAGATCTGTTACTTTTAAGGATTCTCACTATATCTTTGCTATAATCCTTATGAATAACTACATTAGATAGAATCTTATTCATCATTATTCTCCTTTCACTATTAAAATGTTAAAAGAACAATGACAAAGATTAGAAAACAAGCGACTTTAACAGACTATTGCACACGTCCCTTTTAGAAACGCAGACAATAGCTTTGTCGGCTTATAATCTATGTCATTGCTTCCTATTCGAGGACTATCATGCCCGTCCATTATCGTCACCTCACTTTTTAATTTTATATAAGCATTTTCATGCTTATTCAACTTTTTCATTTTATAATCTGGTCATTTATATGTCAACTTAAATCAACGTAAAATTTGCAGTAAAATTTCCAGTTAAATCAACGTGAAATTTTCAGTAAAACTCACGTTAATAGTTTTATTATGTACATAAATAAGCATAAGCTTTTCATAGTAAGATTTATATAATTCCGGCTACTTTATATATTTAAATTAAGACATAAAAAAAGATGGCAGTTCATATCATTTTCAATAAACTGCCATCTTTTAAGCTCCTATAACATCATATTTATCTTATTGTATTTTTTTATATATTCTTTTTTCTTCTTCGTGATAAAACACATATCATTCCTGAGCTTATAGCAAACAATAACCACACTGTGCCTGCTGCATGCATTGTATCTGATGTAGCAACGCTGTTATCTTTCGAATCTACAGATGTGTTATTATCAGGGATTACTGACTGGTTATTATCTTCAGTATTCTTTATTATATCCTTGTAGACAATCGCATATGTTGAAAATCTGTCCGTTTCAAATATGATAGTATTATCATTTTCATTATAATCAACAGATATATTTTCTGCTTCTCCATTATGAATTCTTATTACACTATACTCTCTTTTTATTGATGCATCCTTATTGATAATATTATCTGGAATTGCAACTTTAAGTTTTATAGCTGAATTCAATTCATGAACACTATTTTTATTACCATCTACATTCTTATTAAGCACGATATCAAGTATGGTACCTATCTTTTCATCAGCTTTAAGCTTATTATCAATTAATTTCTTATCACTGTCAGTCACTTTATTTTCGATATTGTTTATATCTATTGTAACTTCTACTTTAACACCATTCTTGAATGCCTTAATTTCTTCTTCTGTAAAAACACTGTTAATTATTTCATTATTTGAACCCTCAATGGTCGTATCTGGTGTATCTTCTTTCTTTACAACTTCAACATTAATGCTGACATCTGCCTTAATCATAGGAATTATTGTAACATCTGTCTTATCTCCACATACTTTGCAATGATGCGACTTGCTTCCAGTTTCTGTAGTTGTAGCTTCCTTATCAACTGTCCATTCGTCACTGTAATCGTGACCTAATGCTGCTACCTCTTCTGTCTTTGTTGCACTACATCTTGTACATGTGTATGTCTTTTCTCCGGCTTCGGTACATGTTGGTGCTTTTGTTTCTTTTCCTTCGCTCCACTCATGTCCTAATGCTTCAATAATAGTTACATCTGACTTACTATCACAGCCTGGTCTTGTACAGTGATGTGACTTGCTTCCGGCTTCTTCACAGGTTGCTTCCTTATCTACTGTCCATTCTTCACTATATGCGTGACCTAATGCTTCGATTGCTTCTGTCTTTGTTGCATTACATCTTGTACATGTGTATGTCTTCTCTCCAGCCTCAGTACATGTTGGTGCTTTTGTTTCTTTTCCTTCGCCCCATTCATGACCTAATGCTGCTATTTCTGTTACATCTGTCTTGCTATCACAGCCTGGTCTTGTACAGTGATGTGATTTACTTCCAGCTTCCTCACAGGTTGCTTCCTTATCTACTGTCCATTCTTCACTATATGCGTGACCTAATGCTTCGATTGCTTCTGTCTTTGTTGCATTACATCTTGTACATGTGTATGTCTTCTCTCCAGCCTCAGTACATGTTGGTGCTTTTGTTTCTTTTCCTTCGCCCCATTCATGACCTAATGCTGCTATTTCTGTTACATCTGTCTTGCTATCACAGCCTGGTCTTGTACAGTGATGTGATTTACTTCCAGCTTCCTCACAGGTTGCTTCCTTATCTACTGTCCATTCTTCACTATATGCGTGACCTAATGCTTCGATTGCTTCTGTCTTTGTTTTATCGCATCTTGTACATGTATATGTCTTTTCTCCGGCTTCGGTACATGTTGGTGCTTTTGTTTCTTTTCCTTCGCCCCATTCATGTCCTAATGCTTCAATTTCTGTTACTTCTGACTTACTGTCACAGCCTGGTCTTGTACAGTGATGTGACTTGCTTCCTGCTTCTTCACAGCTTGCTTCTTTATCTACTGTCCATTCTTCACTATAAGCATGACCTAATGCCGCTACCTCTTCTGTCTTTGTTTTATCGCATCTTGTACATGTATATGTCTTTTCTCCAGCCTCAGTACATGTTGGTGCTTTTGTTTCTTTTCCTTCACCCCATTCATGACCTAATGCTTCTATTTCTGTTACTTCTGACTTGCTATCACAACCCGGTCTTGTACAGTGATGTGACTTGCTTCCGGCTTCCTCGCAGGTTGCTTCCTTATCAACTGTCCATTCTTCACTATAGGCATGTCCAAGCGCTTCTATTGCTTCTGTCTTTGTTTTATCGCATCTTGTACATGTGTATGTCTTTTCGCCGGCTTCAGTACATGTTGGTGCTTTTGTCTCTTTTCCTTCGCCCCACTCATGGCCTAATGCTGCTATTTCTGTTACTTCTGACTTACTATCACAATCCGGTCTTGTACAGTGATGTGATTTACTTCCGGCTTCCTCACAGGTTGCTTCCTTATCTACTGTCCATTCGTCACTATATGCGTGACCTAATGCTTCGATTGCTTCTGTCTTTGTTGCATTACATCTTGTACATGTGTATGTCTTCTCTCCAGCCTCAGTACATGTTGGTGCCTTTGTTTCTTTTCCTTCGCCCCATTCATGACCTAATGCTTCTATTTCTGTTACTTCTGACTTACTGTCACAGCCTAATCTTGTACAGTGATGTGACTTACTTCCTGCTTCCTCGCAGGTTGCTTCCTTATCAACTGTCCATTCCTCACTATAACTATGACCAAGTGCTGCTATCTCTTCTGTCTTTGTTGCATTACATCTTGTACATGTGTATGTCTTCTCTCCAGCCTCAGTACATGTTGGTGCCTTTGTTTCTTTTCCTTCGCCCCATTCATGACCTAATGCTTCTATTTCTGTTACTTCTGACTTACTGTCACAGCCTAATCTTGTACAGTGATGTGACTTACTTCCTGCTTCCTCGCAGGTTGCTTCCTTATCAACTGTCCATTCCTCACTATAACTATGACCAAGTGCTGCTATCTCTTCTGTCTTTGTTTCTCCACACACCTTACATGTATATACCTTTTCACCTGCTTCGGTGCATGTAGAATCTTTTGATATTTCTCCATCATTCCATACATGTTCTTTATGCACAAGTGGCAAATCATTATAAGATGTTCTTTCCCACTGTAATGTTGTAAGATCTTTTAACTTTCCAGCACCCGTATATGGCTGCACCTCTGTACTCAGGCTGTCTGCTGCATATAATACATAATCACTATATGGCAGTGCATTCTTGAATTCTTCTCTATCCTGAACAAGTGCTACCTCACCTGCCTTATCTGTGTTAAGTGCTACCTTTAACTCTGCCTGCTTGCCATCAAGCATATATATAGAATTAAATGCATTGATATATCCGGCTGCACTGCTTCCATTACCACTTATAAGTGCATTAGTCATACCTGACATATAGCAGTTCTCAAGCAGCATATGTGCTCCACAGTTAGATGAAGCACCATTACTTACTATTTTCTGTGCATACTCTGAACCTGCTGTTTTTTCTATATCCAGACGATAATTCCTAAGATTCTGTGCATCCATAATACAATTATACACATGTGCTGTACCGAATCTTAATCTAGGCATTCTGTCCATAGAATCCTTATAGTAGTTATTAGCAAATGTTACTGTTATATTCTTAGATGATGCATCCTCATCGCTCTGTCCAAGAAGATGTGTTTTCTTCTGTCCATATGCATAATTACATATCTGTTCATGTGTCATTCCAGATTCAAGCAAATGCTTGTAATATGCATATCCATCCGGATTAGCTTTCATAGCATTCATCATATTATCAAAGAATGTTCCACCATCACTTGCTGGAAGGAATTCACACCATGATATTGTTATATTACTATAAGCTGATGGAGTCTTGATATCTATAACACCATCATATGCCTTATAAAAAGTACAATGGTCAATCCATATATTAGAACTACCCTTTTCTATAGTCATATAATCCCAGTCATTACGGTCATATCCACCACTTGTTTCATCGTCCCATTCCCAGAGTTCATCAAACTTAATGTTTCTTATAATTATGTTGTCAGAACCTGTTATATCTATACATGTATGTGTAATCTTAGCACCATTCTTAGAATAGATTGTAAGATTGCTCATACCTGCAAGCTTTAACATAGATACTCCTGAGCTGATAAGATCCGGATGTGTAATAGGATAATTCTTATGTGCAGTTATAAATGACTTATATTCTGAATACCCCTCAACTTCTTTATCGCCAAGTGCTATATCCGCTGTAAGCTCTATAACTGATGCACGTCCGCTTGCTTTGACACTCTTTATCGCATCTAAGAATTCTTTGGCACTTCCTGCCTTATAATAATTCTTTGACTCTTCAAGAAGATTACCGCCACCAGTTACACCGGCACTTGCTGCATAACCTTCAACATTATACTTGTAAAGACCAGTATCATCACCATCATTTTCATTGTATGTGTCTGATACATACTGTGTTGTAACATATTTCTGTTCTGCTTTAGTTGTTACATTTCCTGCATAGTTAATACCAACTGCACTAAATACTGAATAAGGATCCCATCCAAGATAATTAATCTTAATCATCTCATCTGCCTTTTTCTTAGATATCTGTGATCTGTTAGCATTAATAGCATATCCTGGTCCATAGCTTCCATATTCATAAAATCTTGCAGCCTTGGCTGAATTACCACTCATATCTGCATATGGATTAGCTGCATTTGCACGTAGAATTTTTCCCATATAACAGTCTATCCATGTTATATACGCATCTGCACCCCAAGGTCGTGCAAGATAATACTTATTGCCTGAGCATCCATCCTCTGAAAGAACCTGACACTTATAGAATGTAAGTCCATAAGCTGCATCTGCAGAAGTCTTAGGAGCACATACATAACCCGAATTCTTATTGGCATTATAACGGAATACAAGCTTACAATCGTTAAATAACGCTCTAGGCTCATTACCATATATAAAGTCTACATTACCTGCTATATAACACTTGTAGTAATACTGTGTACCCTTATTGGCACATAATGTATCCTGATAACCAAGTATTCTTACATTAATATAAGAAGCATTATCAGCATCACTGCTTAATGCATCTGCTGACTCATTGCTCTTAGTTCCATCTCCAAGATAGTTATATGTATTCTCGAACGTAAGATTCTCTGCCGTAAAGTTGTGTGCTGTGCTTTCAATACGTACTGCACAACGCTTATCCATGTCACCTCCGGCAAGTTCTTTAACATCATAATATATTCTTGTCTTTTCACTATCCTCTCCTATAAGAGAAATATATGGTGATGATACAACAAGATGTTCATTATAATCGCCTTCCTTAACAAGGATAACAACTCTTTTTGTATTAGCTTTATCAACTGAATTTACAGCTGCCTGAACTGTCTTATATGTAGGGATGCCATTAACTTGCTCTCCATCTGTTCCATCATATGCAGAATCTACCACTTTATCATAATTTGTCAGATATACATAATTAAAAGTTTCCCTGGTTACACTGCCATCTTTAGCCTTTATAAGCAGTTCAACATCATTTCTTCCTGCTGAAAGTGAAGCATCTGTAAATGCAAATGTGCCCTTTACAGCTACAGACTTTTCATCTACAACTGTTCCATTAATCTTTAATGTAACTGTTGACTGTTTTTCAACAACTCCTTCAAGTGTAAGCTTTCCGTCATATACTGTGTTGTATGATCTTCTTGTTATAGTAAGTCCTGCCGAAGAATCTTCATATGCATATTCTCCTGTATGTCCTGCACTTGGTACTGCCCATACAGAATCTGATGGATTACTATAATTATCAATCCTGCCATCTATGTGTGAGTATGCTATGACATAGTAATAATATGGCATCTCTGCTTCAACATCACTGTCTTCATAAGCACATTCGCTTATTGTTGCTATGAGCTTGGCATTATCACTTGTTTCATCATATGAATAACGATACAACTCATATGTATCTGCTCCATTAACCTTATCCCATGCAACATTAATCTTATCACTTGTTGATAATGTACTAAGCACTGGTTTATCAAGTGCTGGTCTTATATATACTTTATCTGACTCAACGTATGAATTAATCTCACCGTCAACGCCAAGCTTTCCGCTTACCCTGAACTTGTAATCGCCAGCTTCTTTTAATATATATCTGTATGAAGTATCTGTAAGTGCAGACTCAACCTTACTCCATGTACTTCCATTATCCTGTGAAACTTCAAGTACATATAAGCCATCTCCGTCTGCCTCTACTTTATTAGTCCAGCTTACATCTATGTATTCTCTTGTGTCTGAACCTATAGCTGTAACTGTATCTATTTCCGGTGCTGTTCCTTCTGCCTTGTAGCATTTATTCTGGTCATAAAGAACTGTTCCATCAGCAGCTTCATACTTCATATTCTTAATAGTCGCCTCAACTCCGGCTAATACAAAACCATAAGATACTGCAGTAGCAACTTTATCTGTCTTAAACAGCTCTGTACTTGTATACTTGTACACTAACTGTTGTTCTGTCTGTCCTTTTGGTGTAACAGATATAGCCAGACCCTCGTCTGTCTTTACCATCTCAAAATGCACCATTGTACCAACAGCTACAGTTCCTGATAATGCACTTCCTGCACCAACTGGTTCACTTGTTCCTTTGTAATATATCTGCTTTAATTCTGTTGACTTTCTTATACCGGCTGTAGCTATCATGCTGCCATCATAAGCACCAAAGAATAAGCCGTTGCTTGAGCTGTTTCCACATGAATTAATAATTATATCTGCTGATAATTTATTAATATCTGCTGTTTCTTCAAAACCATAGTAACTTACTGTTGAACTTATATTAGTTTTATCTGCTGAAAGTGTACCACCTGTCTGTGTCAGCTTAAGCCTCTGTCCTTCCGGCTGTACTACAAGACTATCTGTGCTGCCTGTTATAACTGGCATCTTTGGCTGCTCAACATATTCAACTTCCTTGGCATCGTATACTACTGATATTGACTTGATATAGGCATCTCCTCCTGTAGATACTATCTCTACTGTACCTGCCTCCTTAGAATCATATCTGTAAGACGAAACTGCTGTTGTTGTACTCGCTGCTTCTCCACCTATTGTATACAAAGCATACATACCACTATATGCTTCTACAGATACCGTACATCTTCCAGTTACAGGAACTACTATCTTCGTCCCACCATTAAACTGCGCTTTATCACCAGATGCAGCCAGCTTTCCTGTACTTGCATCAATATAAAGTCCATTATAATATCCGGTATTATTTTGTATTGTCTTATTAAAATAATCACCAGAACCAGACACGAAAGACCAGCTTGTTATCTGCTCGAATATAACTTTCTGTGTCACTTCACCCGCTTTAACTGTTATATCAGCTCCTGACTTAAGCTTATATGGCTGTGCTATGAAATCACCACCAATAGTAAGTGTATAAGAGCCTTCTCTAAGCCTGATATTATCCTTTGAATCAAAGCTATATGTATATCTGCTGTTATCTTTGTTAGTATATGTATATATTATATTCTTTCCTGTAAAATCCGGTTCATCTGGAAGATTAAGTGTAACAGCATATGTTGGCTTAAGCCCGGCTGTTATATCTAACGTTCCATCCTCTGTATATCTTACTCCACTATGTGCTGATGTTATCTCATAATCATCCGCTCCTGTGAGTACCACATTATATGTCACTCCCTCTTCAACTCTTGCAGAATATGACTTCTTATCAGCTGCCATAACGACCTCTGGTACATATTCTGTATCAGCATCTGTTAAAAATGATACTCCAAGCTGTGACACATCGTATCCATCTGCAATACCTGTTATATTACCAGTTACCATCTTAGTTGAAAGCTTCATGATTGTAATATCTGCTGTCACCTGACCTGAAGCTTCCTTGCTAACCTTTACTGATGTTATGCCATTAGTTATAATATAAGCAGGATTACTTATAGAAAGCTCATATTCCATCTCTTCATCTTCTACTGGAACATCAACTGAGTACATGCTATCTGATATAATACCAGAATACTGCAGACCTGTAGTCTTATTAACTGCAACTACACTTGTTCCATCAGGAATAGCTGATGAGGATGTGATAGTTCCTTTGATTGATGTCTTTTCAAGCTCCATACATTCAACTGAAACAGACTGAATATATGTTGAAGAATTATAAACTGATTCTAATTCTATATCACCTTCATCACCTGTAAGATAACACTCTATTGTAACTGTATTATATGAACCATCTAATTTTGTATTAGATATGCATTCTGCTTTCCTGACTGTTCTTCCACTCACCTTCCAGTATGAAGACAGTATATCTTTTGTATTATCAACTGCACTTATATTATTCTTATTAACTATAAGTGTTATAACTGCTTTATCTCCTATAACTGGAACATACAGTTTAGTGCCAGTATTAATCTGGATTCTTTTATTAGATGCATCAGGATAAAACTTTCCTTTAGATGCATCAATATATAATACATCACCATCAGCATTAGTATATGTTCCTTTACCTGATTGTATCACAGTCGCTGTAGTATTATTAGCTGCGGCTGTCATTGTATTATTGGTACTATAATCCCATACTGCAGAAATCTTTTTATCTGTACTTGTCTTAAAATCATTAAGCTTGTTATCAGAAAATGCTGCTGATGTTGTTGCAGTACTTGTAGATGAATCTATCTGGATAGAATATAAATATGTATTAACACCTACTTTAAGTGCTACATTCTCTGCACCATTATTCACATATCCTGTTATCTCGTATATCTTGTTTCCTTTAGCTTGTACAGTAGTATCCTGCATACCATCTAATTCAATATCAGAGGCAGTTAATGTACTTTCTGACTTTAAAGTAATTGTACATCTGCCAGCTCCCTTAACTATAGGAAATGTAAATAACGTACCTGCATTAGTCTGATATGCACTACTTCCATTACTTGCAAACTTACCTGATGTGGTATCCACTTTTAATTCGTTATTATCAGAATTAAGCAGTTTTCCACTATTTCTCTCCAACTTGGTAACTTTATTCCCATTACTGTCAAACATTTTATCGTTCGTATCTGCATATGTCCATATAGCAGACATACTCTCAGCTGCCTTTGCCTTAACAGCAAACAGCCCATCTGGTATAGAAATTCCCGACAAGATTAAAGCAACAGCCATAATCACAGCCGATATTCTCTTAAACCATCCTTTCTTCATTACTGATTTCTTCATGTTTTCTCCCTTTCCCGGCATAAAATACTATGATGTACACTATTAACAAGAGATAGTGTGAAAAATAAGATTTTTGATTGTTCTAATACATGTCATACTCTATGTTAATCTTACACAAAAAAATGCCTCATATTTTTATTTAAGAATACAACCTGCACTATTTTTGCACTACCAAATTTTTTTTATTTTATATATCAACTACAGATTTTTTCATTTTTTATTTGTCTTTTTTTTAGTACATAAGTACTATATTATATAACTATCTACACATAATAATCAATTACATGAAAATCAATCTAACTACAAAAACACCATGAAAGCCTTTTAACTTTCATGGTGTTTTATATTAGGAAAAAAGTTTATATAAATGTGATGTGATTCACATTTGTACCAGGTGAACTACCCATTGTCTTAAGCCAATTGGCTTCCTGCTTCAATCGACCTCGTTACCTACTATCTCCACAGGCGTTAATTCGGACAGTCCCTGCCCTATTTATTATTTTTTCTTATGCTATTTGTCTCAGTCCTTCTGCAAGTATATTTTTTGCAGCATTGATATCCCTATCATGTCCTGCTCCGCATTTCGGACATATCCATGTCCTCACTGACAAATCTTTTGTATCTGGATTCTGATACCCGCAAACAGAACATAATTGACTACTAGCATAAAATGTATCTATTTTGATGTATTTCCTGCCATTCCATTTTGCCTTATACTCTAACTGTCTTGTCAGCTCATACCATGATACATCACTTATGGCTTTTGCCAGATGATGATTTTTTACCATGTTTTTTATCTGTAAATTCTCTGAAACTATCACTTGGTTTTCGCTGATAATCTCATGTGAAACTTTATGTAGATAATCTTTTCTTATATTCCTTATTTTCTCATGGCATAATGCTATCTTTTTCTTTGTTTTATAATAGTTCTTACTTCTCTTTCCTTTATGTGACAGTTGCCTTTGCAGCTTTACAAGCTGTTTCTCGTATTTTTTTATAATTTTTAGATTCTCATATACCTTCCCATCGGAAGTAATACATAAATCTTTAATTCCTAAATCGATTCCTATGTTATGATTTGTATGTGCCAGTTCCTTATGCTCCGTTTCTACAAGTATGGACACATAGTATTTTCCACTGGAAACCTGCGAAACGGTCGCTGACTTAATCTGCCCACTATATTCCCTGTGTAACCTTGCTTTTACCGCTTTTAATTTTGGCAATTTTATCTTCCCTGTCTCAAAATCTACCGCAATATTTCCATTTGTGAAGTTTGTTGTGTATGATTTATGGTTATCGTGTTTGCTCTTGAATTTCGGATATCCTGCATGCTCCTTAAAGAATTTTTGATATGCAGCGTCCATGTTATAGATTGCGTTGGTCAGAGCAAATTTATCTATTTCTTTTAACCATTCATAATCTTTCTTTAATTCTCTGTTACAGTAATTATTACAATCCGTTTTACTAACTGACTTTTTCTCTTTCTCATATATTTCTTTCCGATATGCCAATGTCTGATTGTAAACAAAACGGCAACAGCCAAATGTTTTTGCAATCTGAATTCTTTGTTCGCTATTAGGATATATCCTGTATTTATATGCTTTTAACACCCACTGTCGCCACCTTTCTACCCTTGATTTTCTATATATTTTCGTGGCATCTCTTCTGAAACATTTCCTACACTGCAGACAAAATATCCGTCTGTCCAAAAAGTATGTTCTTTCCAGAAATGTTTTCGTAGATAATCCGGATATCTTTTCCAAATATGATATGTTGTATAACTCTTCATCAGATTTACTATTTTACTGATAGACATTGTTGGGTCTGTTTCTATCATATAATGAATATGGGTCTACATTCCATTTCGGTCGGGTCATAGCAGATGTCCACTGGACATCTTTCCCCTTTATCTGTCTACATATATCTAATAATGATTTTATGCTTTTGACATATCTCACAAGAAAACTGCTTTATATCATCTGATATCTGTTTTGACACCAGCAATTTCTTTCTATATTTGCATACGAAAATAATATGATACTGTAACAAATACTTGTGTCTGTTTTTTGATTTCCATAACTCAAGTATAACATAAACCACCACTTTCGGCTACCTTAACCCACCGTCTAAAGCCAGTGGGATTGCGGTAGCCCTATTTCAACAAATCAACTTTATCTGATAATCATTATCCAGCACTATACAAGACCAAGTATATGTGGAAGGAACATTGATATCTGAGGAATATATGTTACAAGTAACAATGCTATAAGGATTACTCCGAAGTAAGGAAGCAGTGTCTTTATAACGCTCTCGATTGTCGTTCCACCAACACGGCAGCCTGTAAAGAGGATTGTACCTACAGGAGGTGTTATTGTACCAATAGATAAGTTGAAGCATAGTAATATACCAAAGTGGATAGCATCCATGCCAAGTGACTTACAGATTGGTAAAAGGATAGGCGTAAATATAAGTATTGCTGGTGTTACATCCATAAATGTACCTACTACAAGTAATAATACATTTATAAGAAGTAATATAAGGAACTTATTAGTTGTAAGACCAAGTATTGCCTTAGCTATCATATCTGGAATTCCTGTAAATGCCATAGCCCATGACATAATAGATGAAAGACCTATCATGAATGTGATAATACCTGTTGTCTTAGCTGCTTCAAGGACAATTCTAGGAATATCCTTAATCTTAAATGCTCTGTATATAAGTGATAATACCGTTGCATACACTACTGCAATAGCAGAACCCTCTGTTGCTGTAAAGATACCTCCAAGGATACCTCCGATTACGATTACTATAAGTAAAAGACTTGGTATTGCCTGCCAGAAGGTCTTAAGAGCAACCTTAAGTGGAACTCTTGACTCTGCCTGATATCCTCGCTTCTTAGCCATAATGCCTGCAAGCACCATAACTGCACCACCCCAGAGAATACCTGGAATATAACCTGCCATAAAAAGTGCTGCTATAGAAACACTGCCTGCAACGCTTGAATAAACGATCATAGTGTTACTTGGTGGGATAAGCATACCTACTGGAGCAGATGCTACGTTAACTGCTGTACTATAGTTCTTATCATATCCTTCCTTTTCTTCAAGTGGTCCGATTGTACCACCCATGGCAGCGGCTGCTGCTGCACCTGAGCCTGAGATTGCTCCGAATAACATATTAGCTACTACGTTTGACTGTGCAAGTGCACCAGGCATACGTCCACTAATCACCTTTGCACAGTTTACAAGTCTCTGTGCTATACCACCATTATTCATTATGTTACCTGCAAGAATGAAAAATGGAATAGCTATAAGTGAAAACGAGTTAGAACCCGCGAATATTCTCTGTGCTGATGTTGCAAAAGAAACATCTGCTGGAATCATACATATCATTGAAACTGCTGATGACATACCTATGGCTACACCGATTGGAGCACCGATAACAAGCAGTACTACCAGTATTGTAACCATTACTAAGGCTACCTGTAATGCTATACTCATATTTACCTCCTATTCTGCCTTCTTCTTAAGCTCAAGACCGATATTATATATGCTGTAGAATATAATGATTACGCCACATATTGGAATTATAGAATATATAATACCTGTTGGGATATGTAATATTGAATCGTACTGTACGAAATTCATCTGTGTAATCTTGAAGCCGCCGAATACCATTATAAGTCCTGCAAACACTATAGTTACACACTCAATTATAATGTTTACCACTGTCTTTGCTTTTCCTGGAAGCTTATCCTTTAAAACTGCTATATTGATATGTTCTCTCTGTCCAAACATATAAGTTGCAGATATAATTATCAACCATACGAATGAATATCTTGTAAGAATCTCTGTCACACTGCTTGGTGAAGAGAAGATATATCTTGCAACTACCTGGTAAGTTACCATAAGCACCATCATAATAAATATGAATACGCTTGCATACGAAGTTATCTTATCTAGTATATTCTTAACTATTTTCATATAAGTACACCTCCTCATTAATCCTGATTACGTAGAGCTTCTACCTTATTATATATATCCTTTGTCATATCTGACTGGTTAGCGATACTATCAAGTAATGGCTGACATTTTTCCCTGAATTCGTTAGTATCAGGATATACAAAGATTGCTCCATGGGCTTCTGCTTCTTCCTTGCCCTTTTCGACAGCATCCTTAAATGTATCAAACTCATAATCTGTTGATTCCATGACAAGCTGGTCGAATATTTTTCTATCCTCTGCTGATAAACTATCAAGGAAGTTAGTACTTGCTACTACTACATCTGGATGTACAATATGTCTTGTATATGAATAATACTTAGCCACTTCATAATGCTTGAAATCTGAATATACAAGTTCACTGTTTTCACCTGCATCTATAACACCCTGCTGAAGTGCTGTATATACCTCTGACTGAGACATTGCTGTACCTGTACCACCCATATACTTAACCATGTTAAGGTATGTTGTACTATCATTAACTCTGACGATCATACCCTTAAGATCCTCCGCTGAGTTAATAGGCTTGGCTGCATATATATTTCTCTCACCAGCTGTATATATTGTAAGAACCTCAAAATTATACTTTCTTGTTGACTTAAAAAGATCTGTAAACACACCAGCTTCTGTTGCTCTTCTTAAGTGATCCATATCCTTATAAAGATAAGGGGCACCTACGATAGCAAAATCAGAATCATATCCTTCTGGAACTGAACAGGGTACGATAGCCATATCAAGAGCTCCTGTTCTTATAAACTCTGCCATGGAACCCTGCTCGCCAAGTACACCATTGGCATATATAGTCATCTTGTATCTTCCATTAGTCGCCTTTTCGAACTTTTCACCAAGTTCCTTCATAGCTTTATACTGTGGATGATTCTCATTCTGGTTAAATGCTACTCTTATAATCTTTACTTCCTGACCGTCTGCACTGTCAGTTGAACATCCTGTAAGTGTAAGACTGGCCAGCATTGTTATGCATAATACTAATGCTATTATTTTCTTGCCCATAAATTCCTCCATATCTGATACATTTCAACCGTCAGTCATAAACCCTGATAAACAACTGACAGCTTTGCTCTAATGCATCTGCCTGATTACTTTAAAAGCTCTAAGCTTACCTTGACTACAACCTTTCTTACTTCCATAGGTTCTCCATCTGCAACCTGTGGTCTGTGTACATCTGTTGGAAAGAATACACAGAAACATCCTGGTGTTGAGGTGATAAAGCCTTCATTTTCTACCTTCTTGTAGAATATAAGATCTCTTTCATCGAATCTTTCATCCACCTCATAATTTCCTGTATCTGGTGTAAAGCCTAACTTTTCTCTTCCTGTTACAAGGAACTGGACATCTAAGTACTTTTCGTGAACCTCTGGTTTTCTATCACTTACTGGTTCTGTCATAGCATCGAATACCTGTGCATATAACAGTTTACCTTCTATTTCATATACACCTGTTTGCATTTTAGTAAAATCATTGCTCTTTAAATATTCTATAGCTCTCTGTACTGCCTTTGGATAATTAGAATAATCATCCTGTGTGTGAATTGATGAAAATATCATCTCTGCTCCCTTCTGTCTGCCTTTCACATGCAGACATTTCGTATTTAATTCAGTATTCAATCCAGTAATGACTCTTTAAATGCTTATTTACTGGACATTGTTTTTACTTTTATTCTCCATAGCATGAACCATATTAACTATCATTTTATGCGAAGGAACCGGAATTCCAAGTCTGTCTCCTGCCTTCACAACTGCACCACTTATTGTATTAACCTCTGTAAGTCTTCCTGCCTTTAAGTCTGCATATATAGAAGTCCTTCCTTCTGGCGAGTTGATAGATGTATTTCTTACTCTCTCAATCATCTCATCTTCATCAAACTCAAGTCCCATAGCCTTTGCTACCTGCATTGCTTCTTTTATAAGTGTAACTGTCATATTCCATGCATATTCATCCTCTGCGATAAAACCGATAGGCACCTGAAGCACTCCTGTTAATGCACTAAGTGAGACATTCGTAAAAAGCTTATCCCATATAAGCTGCTGTATGTTACTGTAAATGTGTGTATCAAAACCACATCCATCAAAACATTCCTTTACTTTATCAAGCATACCCTTCTTATCTTCTACAAGCATGCCAATATTAGTCTTACCCTTACCGCCTCTTCTTACATATCCGTTATCAAGAATAGCTCCATTATCTTCTGTTGTTCCTATAATAATTCTTTCCTTAGGAACAAACTCTTCAATAATATCTTCGTGTCCGGCACCATTCTGAAGAGTTAAAACATAAGTATTATCGCCGATTATAGCCTTATTTTCCATAAGAGCAGCTCTAGAATATAATGCCTTGACAAATATAATAACAAGATCAACCTCACCTATTCCTTCGCTGCTAAGCAATGCCTTTGGATGATATATGACATCTTTATCATTCTCATATAGCTTCAATCCATCTGCATTAATCTTTTCAACAAGCTCTTCCTTCTTATCTATCATATAAACATCATTGTTTATTGAAAGATGGCCTCCATATATAGAACCCATAGCACCAGCTCCAAGTACTGCTATCTTCATAGTGATCCTCCATTCTTGCGCTGCTTCTTTGCGCATCTCAAGTTTGTGCGAAGTACAAATCTTGCGTGTGAAAAATCTTATTTTTCACACTATCCTCCATTTCTGAACCGTAATACTTCTTATTATACAATATACTTTTTATAAAGCATACTCATCAGCTTTTACAGACTTACCGGCTGATTATCATCCCACTTTTATGCTCATATCGGGGCGGGTTCCAAGGTCTTTCACACACCTATGAGCAAGCTCATGTGGGTTCAGACCTTTTGCCCCTGGTATCTTTCTATATTATCTCGTAAATTCAGCAAGTCCTTCGATTGCATATGCTCTGATAGGGCATGAATCTAATCCATAGATTGGAAGTGGTGAATATGACATGAAGAATGTATCCTGTGAAAGCTTATCAAGATTCTTTAATACTTCAAGGAATACTATGTTTTCTGCCATACAGATATCGTGGAAAGGCTTAACATCTTCGTTGCAATTCTCAATTGAAACTCCATCACCAAAGCCTACACACTTAATCTTGTGGTCTACACACCACTGTGCTGTTTCACCATTAACTAATAATCTCTGATCCTTATCTGTATTAGTATCAGGTGTGAATGGATCAATCTTATAAGAAGAATCTATGATAAGAATATCTCCTTCCTTAACCCAGCCCTCTGTTGCCTTATCAAGGTCTGCTGCACTGATGTGCTTTCTATGAGGAAGTGTTTCCTTGAAATCTACATATATTGCTCTTCCCATAAATGTTGTAAGTGGAAGCTCTGCAACTGATGGCCAGTTATCATCATGATGATAAGGACACTCACAATGTGTTCCAAGGTGGCTTGTAAGATCCATAGCTGTATGGAAATCAGGGATTGGTCCACCTGTATTATATCTGATAAGATGGCATCTTCTCGACTCTGTCTTTGGGTCTAATGGCTTTGTAAGATCGATCACCTTTAATCCGTTTCCTAAATCAAATGTTGTATTCATAATATTTTTCCTCCTTAAACTTTGTTATTGATTGTGTTTTAAAATGTTTGTTAACTTTTTGTCTTTGTTTTTGACATTTGCAGTATACCAGTATACCGGTATATAATCAATTATCAAAATTCTATAAATTTATATGTTATTTTTTATGCACTTTTAACAATTCAGCGTTGTTTTTGAAATACTTTATGCAAATATTATTTTTGATTTTTATTTAAGTTTGATAAATAATTGTCAATATATAGTGCTGTTCAAAACTAATGAAGTGAAGAATTTTTATACTTTTGTCAGGGATTTTTGTATTTTTTGACACTTTATTTTATATGGTGTAATATTAAGAAACTGTCTTAAAAATCTATTTTAAAATACATCTTATTAGAATAATTATATATTCTTATCAAATGATATATTTTCTACTAATAGATAGAAATGGAGAACTTTATGAATACTTCTACATCTTACTGGCTGAAAAAAGGTATACATAATGGTATGCCTATAGCCCTTGGATATCTTGCTGTATCCTTCACTCTTGGTATAGCTGCCAAAAATGCTGGATTAACAGCACTGCAGGCTGCCCTGGCAAGTATAACCTGCCACGCATCTGCTGGAGAATTCGCCGGATTCACGCTTATAGCCGCACTCGCCACATATACAGAAATAGCTGTCATGGAGCTTATAATCAATGCACGATACTTTCTTATGTCGTGTGCGTTAAGCCAGAAGCTTGACAACAAAATGCCTTTTTTTCACAGACTGATCATGGGACTTTTTGTTACTGATGAAATATTTGGATTATGTGTATCTGTTCCTGAAAAGCTTAATCCAGCCTATATGTATGGTATGGTGCTTGTTGCATCCCCAGCCTGGGTACTTGGAACCTACTTTGGTGTACTTTTTGGAAACATACTTCCAGCAAGCATCGTAAGTGCGCTAAGTGTCGGACTATATGGAATGTTTATTGCTATCATCATTCCACCAGCAAGAAAGAACAAAATTGTAGCTTGCGTTGTTGCTATATCTATGATTATAAGCTGCATATTCTCTTATGCACCTATTGTCAGTTCGATATCATCTGGAACACGTATTATTATTCTTACAGTAGTTATTTCACTAGCGGCTGCTGTATTGTTTCCTGTTAAAGAAAACGAATGTTAAAACTAAAGGAGCTAAAATAAATGCTTTTACATAATACTTATATATACATACTTATAATGGCAGCTGTAACATACCTTATCCGAACACTGCCGCTTACACTTATCAGAAAAGAAATCAAGAATACAACCATCAAGTCTTTCCTGTATTATGTACCTTATGTAACACTGGCAGTTATGACGTTTCCTGCCATACTTGAATCTACAAACAGTGTTATATCCGCCGCTATTGCATTTGTGATAGCTATTGTACTTGCCTGGATGGGAAAAAGTCTTTTTCAGGTTGCTATGTTTAGCTGTGCTGCTGTATTCATAGTTGAACTTCTTATGAGATTTATTGCTGGTTAATTGTATACTGTCAATTATTCCACGCATTATGCTTATTTTCAATATAGCGCTTATATACTGTTTACTGATACTATAATAAACTGATAACAATATACTAAATGCAATATATTAAAAGCATATACTAAAAAAATCCCTGCTATAGTGATTACAACTAATCAACTATAGCAGGGTTTAATAACTTCACAGAACCTTAAATCAACTAAACCGACATCTTTTTACAATCTATTTTTTCTTATAATTAGCAATACCAAATATCGCACATAACAATATGCATGCGAATATCATCCATCCAACAAGATATGATATTCCAAGCTTTGCAAATGTATCGTAATATCCCTTAAGATATACAATTACAATAATCGCCGGAAGTATATAACTCATATAGAACCTGAAACATTCAGGGAACTTTATGCCCTTACCTGTATTAGCTTCCTGTCTGAAGCCTTCCCAGCCCCAGCCATTCTTCTTTGTACAGAATAACACGAATATCATACTTCCAAGTGGAAGAAGATTATACGATACAAGGAAGTCTTCAAGATCCATAATACCAGTTCCTGGACCAAGTGGTTCAAAACCTGAAAGCACATTAAAACCTAATACTGCTGGAAGTGAAAGCAATGACATAAACACAATATTCCACAACACGACATTTTTTCTTGAATACCCCTTAAGGTCTATGTAAAACGAAATAATATTCTCGAATACAGCTATAACCGTTGAAAGCGCCGCAAACGACATAAATATAAAGAATGCTGTTCCCCATACTCTTCCACCAGCCATGCTGTTAAACACATTCGGCAGTGTCTTAAAAAGCAGTGAAGGACCTGCATCAGGCTGTACGCCAAATGAAAAACATGCTGGTATAATAATAAACCCAGCCATAAGTGCAACGAATGTATCAAGTACTACTATGCTGACAGCTTCGCCACCTATGGTTCTATCCTTCTTCATGTAGCTTCCGAAGATCTCCATAGCACCAATACCTACACTAAGTGTAAAAAATGCATGTGTCATGGCATCAAATATAACAGGGCCTATACCTCTTGCCTTAATAGTATCAAGATTAGGAACAAGATAAAACTTAACACCCTCAGATGCACCTGGTAAAACAAGCGAATGTATCGCAAGAACAATAATAAGCACTATAAGACATGTCATCATTACCTTTGTTATCTTTTCAATACCCTTTTCCAGTCCAAGTGCACATACACCAAAGGACAACAATATCGCTATCATCATCCATACAATCATGACTCCAGGATTACCTAACATATTGCCAAACTCCGCGGTTATCTGCTCTGAGCTGACACTTGTAAGCGCACCGCTTGCTTCCTTGAATGCATAATAAAGCATCCATCCGGCTACCATAGTATAGAAAGCCATAAGAATATAACTTCCAACTACTGATACCCACTTAAAATAATGCCACTTGCTGCCTTTTTTCTCTAGTACCTCATATGCTCTGGCTGCACCCTTTCCACTTCCTCGTCCTACCGTAAACTCAGCACACACAATAGGAAAACCTAGAATAGCAAGGAACACAAGATATATCAGTACAAATGCTGCTCCTCCGTTAATTCCACATATGTATGGAAACTTCCATACATTGCCAAGCCCTACTGCGCACCCGGCTGACACAAGGATGAAACCTAGTCGCGATCCAAACGTTTCTCTTTCTTTCAAAACAAAACCTCCAATATTAACTTTTGTATATTCGACATACATATATTCCGTATGATATTCTGCACAATATTCATCGCTATATTCTGCACAACTCATACATACAACTAACGTGCCATAGCTGCCTTAACAAGATGCTTTGCAAGCACAGATGTAGTAACTGAACCAACTCCACCTGGAACAGGTGTTGCAATTGCTGCAATATCTGTGATAGTGTCAAAATCAACATCTCCACACAGATTTCCTTCCTCATCTACATTAATGCCAACATCAACTACAATGGCACCCTCAGCTACATAATCCTTCTTAATCATACGTGCAGAACCTGCTGCCGCAACAAGTATCTCAGCGTTCTTACATGTACCTTCCATGTCAACTGTCTTTGTATGACATACTGTAACTGTTGCATTGCGCTTCATAAGAAGCATAGAAACAGGTTTTCCTATAACAAGACTTCTTCCTACAACTGTTACCCTTTTACCCTTTATATCAATACCAGCATAATCCAACATCTCAATGACTGCCTCTGCTGTACATGGTGCATATCCACTCTCATCACCAGCATATACCTTAGCTAAGTTAAGAGGTGATATACCATCAAGATCTTTTCTTGGATCTATTTTGTTTTCAATCTGCTTTTCATCAAGCTGCTTTGGAAGTGGCCTTAACATAAGAATACCATCTATGTCAGGATTCTCGTTAATCTTATCGAACTCAGCCTGAAAAGTCTCATTATCTATATCAGCATCAAATGTATATGTTGTACATCTGACTCCTACCTTATCCATCTTTTTAACAGCTCCTCTTTCATATGAGCAGTCATCTGGTCTTTCACCAACCCTTATAATAGCAAGATGTGGAAGCGGACCTTCTATACTTTTAACCTGTTCCATAAGCTTTTCATTAATGGCATTAGCTACCGGAAGTCCTTTTAATATCTCCATATTATTTATCTCCATATATTTTATTTTGTTGTGATAATATCTTAATTTACTCTTTCTCAATCCGTACACTCACGAACCCGCGCTATGCGCTATCTCGCCCTGCTTCGCATGGCTGTTCGTTCGTTAATGACGCAAGAAAAGTATATGTCTGGCTATCTCACACAATCCATAACTCTGTCATACACCTCATCTGCCATCTGATTACCTCTGATGATAAGTTCATCTGCCCTGGTATTCATATCATCTGCCACATCAGTGTCCTTCATAAGTTTTGTGTTTATGTATACATTAAGTGAAGCTCCATTGAGTGCTGCCTTACACATCTGTACACCTACTCCCGCATCACTTATAGCTAATCTGCTTCCAATAACAGATATCCTTTCTATAAGTCCAATAGCTTCAACTATAACCTCCATCATGGAAAGTGGTGCTTCACTTGCTGCTATAAGCGCTTTTTCCATAACCTCTTCACGATGCTTTAACTGCTCATCAGTATCTTTAGGAAGGCCATACGCCTCAGATAAAGGCTTGAAGGCTTTGGCATCCTTATCCATACAGTCTGCCAGTTCTTTAGTCAGGTCATTTGCACGTACTATAAGTTTTTCAATTTCATCCTGATATTCGGCATATTTTTTCTTTCCTGTTGTAAGTGCAAGAACCATGTTACCAAGTGACATGCCAACTGCTGCAACATAACCACATGCACCGCCTCCTCCTGGAACTGGTTCCTTTGATGAAAGCACATTAAGGAATTCGTTCATATTCATATCTGTCATCATATCTCTTTCTCCTTTACAGACCATTATTCTGCCAGTATCTGAAATGTATCATTTTATTTAACTATAATTCAATCTCTCCTGTAAACACGGTAGCTGCCGGACCTTCCATATATACATCCCCGCTTTCTTCATCCCATGTTATCTTAAGATCTCCTCCTAGAAGGTGAACTGTTACATCATTACTGTCACACATACCATTAAGAACTGTAGCAACAACTGTTGCACATGTTCCTGTTCCACATGCGAATGTCTCACCAGAACCTCTCTCCCACACTCTCATGTTAAGAGTCTTTCTGTCTAATACCTGTACGAACTCTGTATTGATTCTTTCTGGAAATGCCTTATGATTCTCAAAGTATGGTCCAACCTTTTCTATATCGAATTTTGTTATATCTATATCGTTATCAAGATATACAATATCATGTGGGTTGCCCATAGATACACCTGTTATATCATATAATTTTCCATCCACCAGTATTGCTTCATTAATAACTGCATTTTCCACATTATCAAGTGCTTTAACAGCAAGCGGACACAGTTTGGCATCATTCTTATATGTATTCCTGTAAGCTGCCTTATATTCTACTAAAGCATTAACATCTACAGGCACCTTTGAAGCCTCAAGTTCCGGTTTTCCCATATTAACTACTACAGAAGCTACCTTGCCATCATCTCCAACATTTAACTTAAGTATCTTAATACCTGCCAATGTCTCTACATTGACTGTTGTCTTATCTGTAAGGCCATTGTCATATACGTACTTTCCTACACATCTTATTCCATTTCCACACATCTGTCCCTGTGAACCATCTGCATTATACATCTCCATAAAAAAGTCTGCCTTATCAGATGGCTTTATAAGTATAAGTCCATCAGAACCTATTCCAAAATGTCTGTCACTTACCCTTACAGCCACCTCTGATGGGTTTGCCAGAGGTAACTTAGTGCAATCCACATATACATAATCATTGCCTGCACCCTGCATCTTTGTAAACTTCATATCAATCTCCATTTCTTTATGTGAAAATGATTATCCTATTGAGTATAATTCTTCTCACACCTAATATAATATTTCTATATTCTGCTGTAATGTCAGTCTCAGGAGGTATTCAAAGCCTTACTGATATATACCTTAACTACTCTTCTGTCCCTACACATCTGCATATATACTTAACACCATCGTTGCTGACTCAACCATAGTGTTACCACTATCCATACTACACTTCTGGATATACCTGAACGCATCCTGCTCTGTCATATTATTTTTTTCCATAAGCAGATGCTTTGCGTTATCAATTATTTTCTTTTCTTTGGGGCTTCTCTGCCTTGGTGTTGTACGAGCCTTTCTTCTTTTTCTTATCTGAGACTGCAGCATAATCTCTATGGTAGATAACAGATCATTTACCTTGATAGGCATAGCTACACATACAACATTGCTATCCTGACAGTCCTCCCACAGATTCTGTGATGCAACGAGCAGCAGTTCAAAGCTTTTAGGCTTATATTCGCATAATTCTGAATAAATCATATTATCTGAAAGCTTATAACCACTTATAATGATGCCGTCAGACAATGCATCTGCCTGATTGATAACCTGTGCCCCACTTGTACAAGGAACTGCCACATCATATCCCTTACGAACCAGGAGACTTCTTACAGCCCTTGCCTCCTCTATCTTCGGAAATGCAACAATCAATGTAGACATATTCTAACCTCGTATATTAAAACTTATAAAGATATTCATCAAGCTCCCACTGTGTAACCTGAGTCTTGTAATCATCCCATTCCTTTAGCTTGGCTTCCGTATACTTTGTTGTAATATGCTCTCCAAGAACACCACATATAAACTTATCCTCATTAAGATACTTTATCGCATCATAAAGATTATCTGGCAGTATTTCTATTCCTGCCTCTTTTCTTTCCTCTTCTGTCATCTCAAATATATTGCAGTCAACACTGGCTTGAACCTCTAGCTTATTCTTAATACCATCAAGACCTGCCGCAAGACATGTAGCAAGTACAAGGTATGGATTAGCCGAAGGATCAGGGTTTCTAAGCTCCACTCTTGTTCCATTTCCTCTTGATGCTGGTATTCTTATAAGTGGACTTCTGTTAGTTGATGACCATGCTATATATACAGGTGCTTCATAACCTGGCACAAGTCTTTTATATGAGTTAACAAGTGGATTAGTAATAGCTGTCATACCCTTTGCGTGCTTCATGACACCCGCTATGAAATGATATGCATCCTCTGATAATCCAAGCTTATCACTATCATCTGCAAATATATTCTTTCCATCCTCTGTAGCAAGAGACATATTAACATGCATTCCAGAGCCGTTAATGCCATACTTTGGCTTAGGCATAAATGTTGCATGCAACCCATGTCTTTTAGCAATAGTCTTTACTGTAAGCTTGAATGTCATAATATTATCTGCTGTCTTTAAAGCTTCATCATATCTGAAATCTATCTCATGCTGCGCTGGTGCAACCTCATGATGGGAAGCCTCTATCTCAAATCCCATATCTTCAAGAGTAAGAACCATATCACGTCTTACATTCTCTCCAAGGTCTGTAGGTCCTAAATCAAAATAACCTGCCTTTTCATGTGAAAGTGTTGTTGGAAGTCCATTATCATCTGTATGGAAAAGGAAAAACTCACATTCCGGTCCAACCTCGAATATATATCCCATATCCTTAGCTTCATTAATCACTTTCTTAAGTATCCATCTTGGATCACCCTCGAATGGCTTACCATTTGGTGTATATACATCGCATATAAGTCTTGCAACCTTTCCCTGTTGTGGTCTCCATGGAAATATTTCAAATGTATCATAATCAGGGTACAGATACATATCAGACTCTTCTATCCTTACGAAGCCCTCTACTGAAGAACCATCAAACATACATTTGTTATCCAGTGCTTTGCCAAGCTGGCTTGAAGTAATAGCCACATTCTTTAGCACTCCAAACATATCCGTGAACTGAAGTCTGATAAACTCAACATCTTCTTCTTCTACCATTCTAAATATATCCTGCTTAGTATATTTCATATAGTAACCATCCTTTCCTGCTGTACACACACATACTAAGATAAATATACTACAGAATACATTTACTTGTATACATACTTTCTAAAAAAACTAATATTATTAAGTAATTATTATCCATTATATGTGCATATATTATACCAATTATATATGTCATTTTATATAACGGAGAAACCTTATGAATATAATCAATCGCAAAAACAGCAGCAATGCTGTCAGCAATATTAAAAATATAACTCACCTTAAGCTGTCTGTACTCTTATCTTCCATACTTCTCATGCTTGCCTTTGCTTTTTTTATCTACGCAAGCTTTAACCCTAAAGACACTGCTGCCAGTTCTAAAAAAGCTGTTTACTCGGATTCTGGTTCGGGTTCTGATTCCAATTCTGGTTCGGATTCTGGTTCTAATTCTAGTTATAACTCTGGTTCGGATGGTATTAATGGGGGTTCTATCAAAGGAAACTGTGTCGCTGGCAAGAAAGCACTTCCTATATACTGTATACAGACTGATGAAAAAAAGATATCTATATCATTCGATGCCGCCTGGGGTGCTGATGATACGATAAAGCTGCTTGATATTCTTGATAAGCACAATGTCAAGACAACATTTTTTATGACAGGCGGCTGGGTTTCTACATATCCTGATATGGTTAAAGAAATATATAACAGAGGTCACGACCTCGGCAATCATAGCGAGAATCATAAGGAAATGAGCAAACTGAATGCCTCTGAACAGAAAGAAGAAATAACCGCAGTTGATAATAAAATCAAAGAACTTACAGGATATGACTGCTTTCTATTCAGACCACCTTATGGTGACTATAATTCACTGCTTATCAACACCGTATACGGCTGTAACCACTATCCTGTGCAGTGGGATGTAGACTCCCTTGACTGGAAAGACTACGGCGTTGACAGCATAATAAAAACCGTCACCAGACATAAAGCTCTTGGTAACGGTTCTATAATTCTTATGCATAATGGTGCAAAATTCACTGCCGAAGCCCTTGATACAGTACTCACAAGCCTTGAAGAACAAGGATATGAGATTGTTCCAGTATCACAGCTTATCATCCGTGAAAACTTCCATATGGATGGAACTGGGCGGCAGATTGGGGATTGATTGCTGATTATAACTATTTGGCAAGCTCATGTGGGTTTAGACCTTTTTACCCTGGTATCATTAAATATACATTATAGAAACTTACATCTATATCCCCCTGTAAATATTTCACCTCCTGCCAGCTCGTTGCCCCATTCTCTGGCATCAAGACTGCCGTCTGAATCTATGGCATCTGTTCTTCCGTACCATGGTTCTATACACACGAAAGGTACTCCTTTTCCTGCTGCTGACCATAGTCCGAAAACAGGAGCATTAAACATAACTTCTACAACTGGTTCACAATCCTTACTTAAGCTTACTTTCTTAATCCCACTGTTTTCAACAATGAGAGCATCTTTATCAAAAAACTCCTTTGTGATTGTAACATTGTTGTTTACAAGCGTGAGATAATGTTCCTCTGGCATAAGAAGTCCATCCTCTGATAACAGCTTGTAAGCCACATTATCATTATCAGTGCCAAACCTTAACTGTGCTCCTATAGCATTATCACCACATACAAATGCCGGATGTCCACCTATACTAAAATACATAACATCATCACCAGTATTCTTTACTTCCCATATTGTGCTTATATTATTTCCACTAAGTCTATGAGTTATCATCAGTTCAAAATCAAAAGGATACTTTTGCTTTGTTGCTTCACTTGATGTAAGACTCATTATTATCACATTATCTTCCTTATGAACCAATGTGAATTCAGAATCTCTTGCAAAGCCATGCTGTGTCATATGATACTCTTTTCCTTTATATACAGAAGTATCATTCTTATATCTTCCTACAAGTGGAAAAAGAACTGGTGTATGTCTTTTCCATGCATCCGGATTGCCGTTCCATATATACTGCTTTGAATCCTGCTTTCTTACTACAGATATTATCTCACATCCTTTTGAATCAATTATTATATCAAAATCGTCATTATAAAGTTTATACTGCATACTCTATTACCTCTCACTATATTTTAATCAAAATACTATCTTATGATACCATGGTCAAAAGGTCTAAACCCTCATGGGGCAGTTCACACTAAGAAATCGTTAAAGCGACAGCCCATTATTTGCTTTATTTTACAAACACAATCATTACTTTTCATTCCTGTCAATCTTTAAATCTTTGTAATATTGCATTGGAGTAACACCATATTCTTTCTTAAATGCTCTAAAAAAATGATTATACCCTCCAAATCCACCAAGCTCATATACCTCATGAATACTTTTCCCCTGCTCTATATAATGGCGGCATAAATCAAGTTTGCTCTTTACAATGTATGAATGAGGTGTCTCACCTGTCAATTTTTTAAACTCTCTTACTATATGATAACGGCTTATATAAAATTCATTTTCCAAGCGCTCCAACGAGATATCTTCTGTCAAATGTTCTCTGATATAAATAAAAATATCATCCATTACAACGTGTTTTTTCTTATTCGTCTTGATCTGTACATCATCCTGAACAGATGAGCGAAGTGCAAGTACAAGAATCATAGTTAATAGGCTTTTCTCGTATAATGAGTGGGCAAATTTAGGCGGCTCATTATTCATCGAATAGAGCTTTTTTGATATATTCTTTATAAGCATAGCCGATTCAATCTCAGAATGAACAATCTTAACTTGATACGGAACAAAATCAAACGCTTCATCAAGTCTTGTTTCTTCATCTGACAATTTCCTTAAAAGTTCTCCACCTATATAAAGAACATAAACTTCAAGAGGATACTTATTTTTACGATATTCAAGCTTTACTTTATTACCTGGCTTAATAAATATCAAATCCTCCATAGTACATACAATATTATCGTCCTCCTGGTGCATATACCCTATCCCACCAGCTATAAATACAATTGTATAGCTCTTCTTTTGCCCAAAGCTTCGCTGGGTACTATCCAATATTTTCAAATATTCCATTTTGTAGCCTTGATTTTTCATATGTCTATTTTGTACACTTTCCTATTGTATTTTTTGTTAATTTCGTCAAAATATACAATATATCAATTTTTCGTAGTTTGCAAGCAATATTTGTATATGGATATCAGCATAACCCCAATATAATAAGATTGTAGCTACTAAAACAATATAAATGTTTGGAGGTAAATTATCATGAAAGAAACAAGACCTTTTTCCATGAAGGACAAAATTGGTTACACTCTTGGCGATTTGGGATGTTGCTGTACTGAGCAGTTCCGTGCCATGTATCTTGCTATTTTTTATACACTGGTATTAAAAGTTAATCCAGTACACGTAGGAATCCTTATGCTTGTTACAAAGTTTTGGGATGCTATAAATGACCCTTTAATTGGTGCACTTGTTGATAGCCACAAAAACAAAGGAAAAGGAAAATTTATTCCTTGGATTAAATTCTTTGCTTTTCCAACTGCAGTACTCTGTATATTAGGATTTGTTAACGTAAGCAATTTCGCTTATGGTGCACGTATTGCTTATATGTTCATTACATATATTGTTTACGAAATTATGTACACATGTGTCAACGTTCCATTTGGTAGTCTTTCAAGTGTAATGACTGATGATGTTAACCAACGTACTGACCTTTCTCGTTTCAGAAGTCTTGGCGGTACAATTTTTATGACAGTTATCGTTATTGCTGGACCATTATTCTTATATAAAGATAACCAGCCAGTACCTAGCCATTTCCTTATTATGTCAGCAATCTGTGCAGTTATTGGATTAATCTGTCTTATGTTTACATCTCATTGGTGTAAAGAGCGTATTATTACAGAGCCAGTTGTTGAGAAAAAAGAAAAGTTTAACTACTTCCAGGTAATTAAAGATATTACTAAAAACAAAGCATTACTCGGAGTTATGTTATCAAGCTTTATCGGTATTGTTGGAGCAGGTATGGTTAACGGATTAAATACTTATTTATTCCGCGATTATTTTGGAAATGTTGCCATCATGGCAGTTTCAGGTATGTTAAGTGTACTCTGGTCACTTATTGCATTCGTAGGCACAAAATTTGTTGCTAAGAAATTTGGAAAGAAAGAATGGATTATGTACAGTGCAACTTTCTCAGTTGTTGTTTATGCTATTTTATTCTTCTTCCCACTTGAAAATCCTTTGCTCTTTATTATCATCAACGGAATCTGCTATCTTGGAGTAAGTGGTTTCCAAGTATTAGTTTGGGCACTTGTAAATGATGCAATTGATTATCAAGAACTTCAGACAGGAAAACGTAATGAAGGAATTGTATATTCGGCATATACATTCTTCCGTAAACTTGCTAATGCTGTATCAGGAAGTATGAGTAGTTTTGCACTTGCAATTGCTGGATTCCAGGTTAATGAAGCTGTCCAGAATGAAGCATTCTCAGGACATCTTTGGAAAACATATACAGGTTTATATGTTGTAGGATATTTATTAGCTGTTCTGGTATTAAAATTTATCTACCCTCTTACAAAAGAGAAAACAGCTGAAATGTTACAGGATTTAGCTGACAAGCGAAATGCTACTACTGCAGAATAAAATTAGAAATTGAGGTATTTTAAAATGACAAAACAAGTAGAAATCACAAACCGTGATGGACACATCTTACGCGGAATAGTTAACATTCCAGAAGATGGCACAAGATTTCCTGCTATTGTAAATGTACATGGCTTTACAGGGAATAAAAGCGGTTACAAAAGTATTTATACGCACACAGCCAGATTATTAGCTGAACATGGATTTGCCAGTGTCCGTTTTGATTTATACGGAAATGGTGAAAGTGATGGTGAATTCGAGGACATGACCTTTACAGGTATCCTACACGATATCGAGGATATTATAAACTGGACTAAAACACAAGATTTTGCCAATCCAGATAAGATTATCTTATCTGGTCAGAGTATGGGAGGATACGCAGCTGCTACTGCCGCTCCTATTGTTAATCCTTATGCTCTCATGCTTATGTGTCCAGGTGCTGGAATGTGGTTTGGATGTAAGGATCGTGCTGAAGCCATGGAAGCTAAGGGGATCACCAAGGCCGATATTGAAGGACTCACTTTCCCAACATCTTTTAATTATGATTTATTTAATTATGAGCCATTCTCGTCAGCAGAAGGATACAACGGACCAGTCCTCCTTATAAGAGGAACTGCAGATGATTTGGTAGATGATGCAACATGCCATAGATATGAGTCACTTTACAATGGAAAATGCAATTATAAAACAATTGAAGGGGCTAACCACAATTTTGCCAGTGCTTTTGCAAGAGCAGAATTAGACAAATTAATGTTAGAGTTTTTAACACCACTTAAATAGTATATTCAATTTGAAAGGAAGTATGAACAATGAAATTATTAGAGTCTATAAAAGTTGGAAATATTGAGTTTAAAAACCGTATTATGTTCCCACCACTTACAACAGGATATGAGGAAAAAGATGGTTCAATTGGAGAACAAAGTTTTCGTTTTTACGAGCGTCTCGCAAAAGGCGGTGTCGGATATATAGTAATTGGAGATGTTGCACCACTTCCAACATTCTCTCCTACACCAAAGCTTTATTCACCTGAGCAGGTTCAAAGCTTCAAAAGACTTGCTGACGCATGTCATGAAAATGGCGCAAAACTTGGAATTCAGTTATTCCATCCTGACTACAATGTTAAAGCTTTAAACGATTTGTTTCATCAGGGCAAAATGCAGGAAGCAAGAGCTAAACTTCACCATGATATGCAGCACTTTGTAAATGAAGTTACTGCAGAAGAACTTGATGAAATAATAAAGCATATGGAAAACTGTGCTATCTTAGCACACGAAGCTGGTGTTGATTGTATTGAAGTACATGGAGACCGTCTTGTTGGTTCTCTTTGCTCTCCTATTTTAAATCATAGAACTGATGAATATGGCGGTGACCTGGCTAATCGTACACGTTTTGCATTAACACTTGTAAAAAGATTAAAAACAATCGTACCTGACATGGTTATCGACTACAAGCTTCCTATAGTTACTCCTCTTGGAGAAAATAGTTTTAGAGGAAAAGGGGGTCTTCCACTTGATGAAGCTTGCATTTTTGCTAAAGAATTAGAAGCTTGCGGTGTTGACACATTACATGTTGCACAGGCTAACCATACTGGAAATATGGGTGATACAATCCCTGCCATGGGAACACAGCCATACGGATTTATGGTTTCTTATTCTAAAAAAATCAAAGAGCTTGTATCTATTCCTGTATCTGTAGTAGGCCGTATCGTTACACCAGAAGCTGCCGAAGCAGTTATTGCAAATGGTTCTGCTGATATTATTGGATTAGGTCGTTCTCTTCTCACAGACCCTGACTTTGCAAACAAATGTGCAGATGGACATTGCTGTAATGTCAGAACATGTATGATGTGTAATAAAGGATGTACAGATAATATTCAGAATCGTGCTTTCTTAAGTTGTGTACTTAATGCTGAAAATGGTTACGAAGGATCTCGTCAGATTACTCCTGCAGCATCAACAAAGAATATAGCAATTATTGGTGCTGGTATTGCTGGACTTGAAGCTGCACGTGTTTCCGCATTAAGAGGACATCATGTAACTATATTTGAGAAATCACTTCAGATTGGTGGTCAGTTACTTATTGCTAGTGTACCTCCAAGAAAAGAAGAAATGATGAGAAGCATTAATTATTATACAAATGTACTTCCTGAATTAGATGTTACTTTCAGACTTGGTCAGGAATTCACATCCCAAGATTATAATTCATTCGATGAAGTAATTGTGGCAACAGGAGCAAACAATGCAATAATCCCTGTTCCTGGCAAAGATCTTCCAACTGTAGCAAGTGCATGGGATGTACTTGCCAAGAAAGAAATCGTATTCGGTAATGTTTCTGTAATCGGTGGTGGTCTTGTAGGTGTTGAAACCGCTGAATATCTGGCTTCACGCGGATGTAAGGTTACAATTATTGAAATGATGGATCAGATTGCAAAAGAAGAAAGTAACACTATTTTACCTACTCTAATGAGGGAATTAGAGCATTATAATGTTCAAATATTAACATCTGCAAAATTATCAGAAATCAAAGATGATTCTGTAGTTGTTGAAAAAACAATAGACGACAATACATCAACAGAAGAAATTGCTTCAGACTTTGTTGTAATGGCTGTTGGTGCAAGAAAGAACCTTCCAGAGCTTTCTGATTGTCCTCTTCCACTTCACTATATTGGTGATTGTGCTGGAGAACGTCCAAGTAATATTGAGCATGCTATTAAATCAGCATATGATGTAGCATGTGAAATATAAATTATTAATTACCCTATTACCACAAAGGGGCTGTCGCACTAAGAAATGAACTGCTTGAACTGCTCCCCGTCAAGTAGACAATTGAAAAAATATAAATTTTTCCTGCCAGCAGAAATTTATCTGCTGGCAGTTTTTATGCAGCTTGCAAGTAAATTTCATGTTTTTCCATTGGTCCATTGTCAATACATTTAGCAACTCGCGACATGCTTTGTGTTATTCCAGCATTTACAAGTTTTGTATGAAATGTCCTGTTCGTATATTGGAATCCCCTGTCACTGTGAAACAGTGGCTGTGCACCAGGATTTCTAAGTAAAGCATTGTCTATCGTATCAAACACCAAAGCATTGTTGTTCTTATCACGAATAACATACGAAACAATCCATCTATCATATAGATCCAGTATTGCACTTAGATAAACTTTATGCTTTTCCATTCCAATATAATAATGGAATTCTGTCACATCAGTGAGCCATTTTTCATTTGGTGCTTTGGCAGTGAACTCCCGATTAAGTATGTTTTCAGTTATATACTGAGGGTTTGCAGCCTGTCTTGTGCATCCGTTGTTAGAATACTTGACAGTTGATTTTATATTAAGTTTACGGCAAATGCGTAGTACATGTTTATCGTTTACATCAATACCATGATATCGTTCCAAATCATCTCTGATTCTTCGATAGCCTTTATCCGGTGAGTCTGTATGAATCTTTTCTATCTCGTCAGCAATAAGCCTATTCTTTTGCTCACTTTTAGGAATTTCTCTGCTTTTAAAATTTTAACTTCAGCACGCAGCTTTTCTAATTCACTCATTGCATCGGGACTTTCTCGTTTGCCACGGTTATCTCTTAAAGCTTCCACTCCACCAGCTTCATATTTGACTATATAATTACGAGCCTGTTGATAGGACACCTGGTATTGTTCTGCTGTTTGGGCATAATTACGATCATGTGCGATACAATACTGTACTATTTCAACCCGTTCTTCAAAAGTGGTTTTTCTTCCTTTGGTCATGACAATGCTCCCTCCTAAGTGACAAGTTTTTATTATTTCACTTGTCTACCTAGAAGGGAGCATATCACGATTTTCAATCGTTAAAGCGACAGCCCCATATTGGGAAGATTACATCATTTTAACATAATAATTGCCTTAATTACAATTATTACTATTGCTCATTATATACATATTATATATTCATTATATATACAAATAGAAGATATGCAGTCATCCCGCATATCTCCTGTTTGTTGTTACTATAATATTGGAAAGTTTTTATACTAATCACTTAGTATGCTTGTTTTATTTTATGATGTGAGTATCACACTTACATCATATTATACAGGCACAAATGTATTCTGCCTATACATGCTTATTTCTTGTAACCGAATTCTGGAATTTCACTCCATCTGTTACGGAAGTAGTGAGCTACCATCTTAGGCTTTCTATCCCTTGTGAATAAGCCCTTCTTGTTACCCTGTACTCTGAGTAAGCTCTGGCTTGTAGCAAAATCTGCAAAGTTCCATGCCTGCTCACCAACTACGAATTCGAATTCATCAAATACCTTATTGTTCATCTCATAATACTCAACCTGATATTCCTCTGTATACATAACAGATGTTGTATCGTGAAGTCCGCTGACAGTATCTGCACCATATTCTGTAAACATTACTGGTTTTCCAAGCTTGCCCCAGTCTGAAAGCTCCCTGCGGAGTCCTTTTTCAGAGATTTCAAGGTCTGGTCCACCAAAATACCAGCCATAATAACGGTTAAGACATATAACATCGCTTAATTTAGAAGAGCAATCAGTATCAGCAGTTGTTCCCTGAACACTTACTAATGTACAAGGACGTTTCTGTGGATCAAGCTCTCTTGCAAGGTCGTAGAGTGGTTTAAAGTAATCATATGCTCCCTCTGCTGCTGAGTCAGGCTCATTGGCAATGCTCCACATAACAACACATGCATGGTTCTTATCTCTTGAAATAAGGTCTCTTATAACATCCTTATGATGCTCCTGTGTCTGAACACCATGTTCTTTATCAAATGTACCGATTCTTTCTCCACCAAAGTTAGCACCGCCGCCAAACTGAAGATTAACACCTACTGCTGTTGTTTCATCAATAACAACGATACCTTCCTCATCACATAATCTCATCATCTCTTCACTGTATGGATAATGGCTTGTTCTGAAGCTGTTAGCATGCTGCCACTTCATAATAGATATATCCTTTGTGTTCATAGGAAGATTAATTCCTCGTCCATTAGGGAATGTATCCTCATGCTTTCCATAGCCCTTAAAGTAGAATGGCTTTTCATTTATAAGGAACTTAACTCCATCTACTCTTACACTTCTTACACCATATGGAAGAGTATATACATCTTCTCCTGCTGTAACCTTTATCTGGTAAAGATAAGAGTTTAATGGCTGCCAAAGCTTTACATTCTCAAGTTCAATCTTTCCCTGTGTTCCTGCTGCCTCTGCAACTTTTTTACCTTCAGCATCAAACACCTCAACCTTACAAGCTGTACTGTCCTTATCAACCCCCACAATATCAACATCATAGTTAAGTACTGCTGATGGTGTTTCTTTTCCAAAGTCAATATCTGATGTTACTGTTATATCATTGATATAAGTCTTAGGTGTTGTATATATCTTAACTGGTCTTGTGATGCCGCAGTAGTTAAAGAAGTCAAAGTTAGGATTGTTCTGAGGCTTTTCAGATGCTCCTGCACCTATTCCGCCCATAAGACCGCTCATCATGTTAGCCTTACCACCAACCGGAAGAGTTGTATAATCAATAACATTATTAACTGCGATTGTAAGAAGATTATCACCATCCTCTAACACATCATTCAACTCAACCTCAAATGGAAGAAAGCCGCCCTTATGCTCACATATTAAATTACCATTGAGATAAATCTTTGCGTAATGTGTTACTGCTGCACATCTTAATACAATTCTCTGGCTCTTTACATATGATGGAACTGAAATGTTTCTCTGATAGAATACCCATCCGTAATGATCCCTGAAATCAGCTCCTTCCTTTAAATCGTTGTATGAAGCTGGAACTGGCATAGTATCTGCATCCTTTAATGGTGCTTCATACCATTTCTCATCAAAGCCATTGCCATTGTCTAACTTAAAATCCCATACTCCACTTAAGTCACTTAATAATCTTGATTCTGTTAAAATTGGATATAACATAATTGATTCCTCCTGTAATTTTAAAATTTTGTATAATAATTTGTATAATAATTTTATTTTTCATTTCGCTTGATTCTAAGCTTCTCTGCATTCTCTTCAACTCTCTTCTTATTAAGAGGATATAAGAAACATAAAGCAAGTAAAAGTAATATCATTCCTCCTGCTGGTACAAGGCAGGTAATATTATATATTCCATCTACTACCTTTGGATCAAAGGCTGTTACTGAAGTATATCCTATTATTGAAAGAAGCGCTCCTGATAAACCTGATGAACAAGCCTGTCCAAGCTTTCTTGCAAATGAATATACTGAATAAATTGTTCCATCCTGACGGACTCCTGTCTGAACCTCTGACTCATCAATTACATCTGTAATCATAGCCCATATAACCATATTAAACATTGAAGTTCCTATTGTAGCTACGATTATTAATCCTACCCATACCCATACATTGTGTGTATGAATTATGAATAATAGTATGAAGGAAGCTGCACTTATAAAGCATCCTATCATAGATAATTCTTTTTTACCTATCTTTGAAGCAAGCTTTACTATAAATGTTGAAAGTGCAAGTATAACAACTGTTCCTGCAAGACTTGCTATAGACATAGCCTTTATATTACCAAAGTAATTAGGATATACATAAGCATTCATGTTACTTAATGATAACTGTGCAAGTAAGAATACTAATGCACATACTATAATTCCTATTAATGACTTATTATGAACAAGCTGCTTAATAAGTTCCTTAAATGAGAACTTCTGTGTATTCTGTTCTACCTTAACTCTTTCTGTTGTCATATGATAGCAGAGCATATAACATATAACTGCGCCTATTGAACAGATTAATGCTCCAATCATCATCTTTTCACCAGATAATACTGAATTACCGGCTGCATCTGTATAATATACTACAAGTGGTAATATAACACCTATAGCTGTCTGTGCAAGTGTTGCACCAATTGTTCTCCAGTTAGAAAGTGATGTTCTGTCTGTTGGGTTATCTGAAATTGCAGATGCCATTGAACCATAAGGAATATTAACTCCTGTGTAACATACGCTTCCCCAGAGGAGATATGTGAAGAACATCCAGAATATCTTAAATCCCATTGGCATTCCCTTAAAATATGTTGCATACATCAGAAATGAAGCTACAGCAACCGGACCACACATACGTCTTATCCAAGGAGCGAACTTACCTTTCTTACCAGGTCTGCTTCTGTCTACTATCTGTCCCATTGTTACATCTGTTATGGCATCGACGAATCTTGCTGCCATCATCATAAGTCCTACAAGTGCTGCTGAAACTCCCATAACATCTGTATAGAACTTAAGTAAAAACATTGCTGATAACAAAAATGTAAAATCATTACCAAAATCGCCAAACATATAGCCCAGCTTATCCTTTATACCGAAAGGTTTTACCTTTCCATTAGTTTCTTTCATTGTATATCCTCCATTTCTGTACATACACATTCTTATATGCAATATGTACACCTTATATTTTTGCGTTGAATTCTTTTAAAGACCGTCTTTAAATATTTGTTTGCACCCCTTTGTGTGCTTGTTTTCTATGGTCTTATAATAACTTTTTTATACGTTTTCTGTTATTACTATATTTAGTATTTATCGTACAATTTTTACCTGTACAATTTTTATACTAAAAATTATACCCTTTTATATTTAAATTATACTAACATGTCAGTTGTGCCTATATTGACATGTTAGTTTTTGCATTGTGACATGTTAGTTATTAATTTCTAATTGTTGTAGACATTAAATTTATATTTCATACACATATCATAATTTAAAAATTATTTTACAAATAATAATTAATAGATAATATTTTATACAATTTATGTTATAATATGATATCGGGGTCAAAATCCCCCGACTTTGATAATGCAATGCAAATACATAGCTTTGGGGGATATACATGGAATATAAAATATATTTAGATTATACAATTGAGCTTTTATCACAAATAAAAATTCCATCCTACATTATTGACACTCCTTACATATGGGATAGTCAGATTGATGGTGGACTTAGAAATAACATTTTCACCCAGAATGCTTATAAGAATAATGAAGAAAACTTCAGCCAGTTCATCAGCTCCTATAACAGGGATAATGCTGCATTATTTATACATGACAGCTTTTCATGTGAATATATACATATTAAGCTTCCAGACAGCACAAAAATATTCATAGCAGGTCCATTTTCATTTGAACGGTTCACTAACCAGAGAATATTTGACTTATGTTCTTACAATTCAGTCCCTACGCAGTATAATGAGTTTATGCAGCTTTACTACTCTGCTCTGCCAGTATTTGCTGATGAACGCTGTATTACAGCTATTATAAGCTGTCTTTGCAGCAAGCTTTGGGGTAATAATTATACTATTGAAAAAAAACATGTACTCAATAAAAATTCAACCCAATATATGTATAAAGAAGAGGCACCTGAGCCTACAAAAAAATCTGTCGAAGCTCTGGAAAACCGCTATAAAAATGAAGCATTTCTTATGGAATGTATAGCACATGGAGATTACAGATCAATTGAAAATATGGAACGTCTTAACTCTGCTGATATAAAACCACGCTTATCTGACTCTATACGTGACAGAAAGAACTTTATGATTATACTAAATACAATCTGCCGTAAAGCTGCACAGACTGCATATATACACCCGGTACATCTGGATGAAATATCGCGCAAATTTGCAATTAAAATTGAAGACTGCACATCAATCGCACAGCTTGAAGTATTAGAAAATGAAATAACAAGAAAATACTGTCTTCTTGTCCAGTCACACTCATTACGGACATATAGCAAGCCTATACAGAATATAATCAACTATATATCCTTCAATCTCACAGCTGATTTAAGCCTTAACGCTTTATCAGAAGAGTTTATGTTAAACAGCAGTTATTTATCAACGCTCTTTAAAAAAGAAACCGGAGTAACTCTGACGAACTTCGTAAACAATAAAAGAATCGAGCATGCAATATATCTGCTCAACACAACACAGTCAGCCATTCAGGATATTGCCGCACAATGTGGCATCAACGATGTGAACTACTTTACCAAGCTTTTTAAAAAGCTTAAAAACATGACTCCTACGCAATACCGCGAAATGATACAGCACAAATAAGCTATAAATCAAAAAGGCTGACGTAATAATAATATACTACGTCAGTCTTTTTATCTTTTTTAACATAATGATACAAAAATATGCAAATATAAAAAGAATTTCTTTCATCCACTTCAGTTTTTCTCAAAATATTCCGGATATATTCCCTTAAGCTTATCAAGCTCATTAAATATTCTGCTTATATGCGCCTTTATAACACGAAGATACATTCTCTTATCTTTATTTTTTATTGCTTCTATAAGCATTTCATGTTCATCATTGGTCTTTACACTTATGCTTTTATTCAGTTCAGCAAGATACCTTATCCTGTTATAATGGCTCATCTGTGTCTGAATTATATTCATGGCAAGCTTTTCACCGGAACATTCGTATATCAGCTTATGAAATTCATTATCTATCTCTATTCTTGGAATATTTTCCACTTCTTCTTTATAGTTAATAAGACGGTTATTAAGCTGTGTCATCTTATCAAGCATGTCATCGCTGGCATTTTCAAATATTGCATCCACCATTCCAATCTCAAGACTTTTTCTGACAAACCATTCCTGCTCCGAACGCTTACAGTTAATACAGGCTACATATGTTCCAGACTGTGGTATGATTTTTAAAAGTCCCTCTTTTTCAAGATTAACTATTGCCTCTCTTGCAGGTGTTCTTGATACATCATATCTTAAAGCAATCTTCTGGGCACTTATGGAATCTCCCGGAAGCAGCTTAAAATTCATTATATCGTATTTTAATTTTTCATATGTTTCTTCGTTTAATGATTTTTCCATAGCTGTACAACCTTTCTGTATATTGATAAATGGTTTCTTTTTCAGAAAATAATCCTTATGATGATATCTATAGCTGCAGATATATCCATTTTTACATCATATAACAAAATACCGCCCAGGGCTTGTATAACAGATAAGTTCCAAGCTCTGAACGGCAATGTATTTATATATATTAAAGATACTTCTTAAGTGTTTCTCTTACTGCACCTTTTCCTGATATTTCTTCTACAAATATCTCTTCAACCTTATCACCGATTCCTGCTTCGTATAAATTTATACCAAATATATTAACATTTGACAACAAATTCTTCAACTGGCCTGTGTAAGATGATGGCTCACCCCATATAATACCTTTAATCTGGTCTTTTAATTCATCAGCCATAGGATCTGGTGACAACTCAAAAGCAGCACCATCATCATCTACTCCAAGAAGATATCTGCACCAGCCGGCAATAGCAAGCGGAATAGCTGTAAGTGACTTTGCACTTCCATCTTTAGCTACATATGCCTTGATTGTTTCTCCATATCTTATTCCGACCTTCTGTGATGTGTCTGTTGCTATTCTTTGTGGTGTATCCGGCATAAATGGATTAGGTATACGGACATTAATAACCTCATCCGCAAACTTAACAGGATCTATAATTCCTGGATTAGTAACAACCGGCATTCCCTCAACCAGACCTATCCTTCTTACAAGCTCTGAAAGTTCTTTATCCTTCATCTCATCAGCTATCAGGTCATAGCCTAATACACAGCCATATACTGCAAGTGCTGTGTGTAACGGATTAAGACATGTAGTAACCTTCATTCTTTCTACCTTGTTAACAGTATCCCTGTCTGTCATATAAACCCCCGCTTTTTCAAGCTGTGGTCTTCCATTAGGGAATCTGTCCTCTATAACAAGATACTGTGGTCCCTCTGCATTAACAAAAGGAGCTATATAAGTTCTCTTAGATGTAATAACTGGTGCCATAGCTTCTACGCCAGCATCCTCCAACGCCTTTGCAACTGAATCTGCTGGTCTTGGAGTAATCTTATCTATCATAGACCATGGGAATGATATCGTATTCTCATCGTTGACATATTTAACAAAATCTTCCCCAACAAAGCCTTTCTTTGCCCATTCACTTACCATTTCTGTTACTGAGTTTCTTAACTTTTCACCATTGTGTGAACAGTTATCCATAGATACAACAGCTAAAGGCGCCTTGCATGTATTAAATCTTTCTAATAAAAGAGCAGCTACAACTGCCATAGCAGATGATGCCTTATCAGGTCCATTATCAATATCACTCTTTATGAATGGGAAAAACTCTCCCTTTGCATCATGAAGCGCATATCCCTTTTCTGTTATTGTAAATGAAACCATCTGAAGCTTAGGACTTGCAAATATTGTCTTTAATCTTGACCAGTCTGTTTCTACTACTGACTGTGCCTTAACAGCCTCTGTAAGCGAACCAAGCACCTTCTTATCTGTACTTCCATCTTCCTTTAATGTAACAGCCATAACAAGATTGTCAAATGGTGTGTATATCTTATCAACCACATCATAATCAAATGTTTCAACACAAGTGATTCCTTTATCTGATAATCCCTGCTCAAGCAGTGAATCTGCTATCCCGCCTATAAAAATCCTGAAAATATTACCTATTCCAAAGTGAACCCATACTGGTGCTTCCTTTGTTGCTGTGGCAACTTTCTCAACATCATATGATGGAAGCTTTATTCCTGCCTTTTCCCATTCTTTTTTATCTTTAATACCTTCTATTGAAAGTTTCATAATAATCCTCCATTCCTGCGTGTGAAAAATCTTATTTTTCACACTAATCTCCATTCCTGCCCCGCTTATGGGCATATATTAATCAACTGATATATAAGCTGCAGACAATATTATCTTTCTGACTTAACAATAGCTTCCCATAAGCCATTAAGATATGTTGCGCCTAATGCTCTGTCATATAGACCATAGCCTGGCATAGCTACCTCATCCCATATCATTCTTCCGTGATCTGGTCTGATTACACCATCAAAACCTGTATCATGTAAGGTCTTCATGATCTTATACATATCCATAGAGCCATCTGTTGATAAATGTGCAGCCTCTTCAAAATCTCTTGGAGAATTGTACTTAAGATTTCTTACATGTGCGAAAGGTATTCTTCCTCTGCAGGCTTTAATAATCTCACAGATGTCGTTATTCTGGTTAGAACCAAATGAGCCTGTACAAAGTGTGATGCCATTATAAGGCTTATCAACTGCATCAAGAAGCTTTGTAACAGAATCCTTACCTGTCATGATTCTTGGAAGTCCGAATATAGGCCATGCTGGATCATCCGGATGGATACCCATCTTTATATCATACTTCTCACATACAGGTCCGATAGCTTCAAGGAAATATACAAGATTATTAAAAAGCTTATCAGCATCTACATCCTTATACATCTCAAAAAGCTCTTTAAGATGATCAAGTCTTTCTGGCTCCCAGCCTGGCATAACAAAACCGTTAGACATCTTTGCCACTGATTCCTTCATGTGTTCTGGATCAATCATATCTACTGTATCCTGATTATAAGCAAGAACTGTTGAACCATCCTCTCTTACTCTTGCAAGCTCAGAACGTGTCCAGTCAAATACTGGCATGAAATTATAACATACCATATGAATATCTGCTTCACCAAGTGCCTGTAATGTCTTGATGTAATTATCAATATGCTCATCTCTCTTAGCTGTACCAATCTTAATGTCATCTGAAACATTAACTGACTCTATACCTGCTATTCCTAAGCCTTCTGCTTCAACTACCCTCTTAAGCTCTGCAATCTCTTCTGGCAGCCATAACTCCCCTGCCTGCTTGCCAAAAAGTGTTGTAATAACATTCTTAACCCCCGGAATCTGTCTTATCTGCTTAAGTGTTACACTGTCATATCCTGGTCCATACCATCTTAATGTCATATCCATAATAAAAAATCCTCCTTAAATATAAAATAGTCATCCACCTTTTATGTTACCCATTAACTGTGGCAGCCATAACAATTATATTATTACTGTTACAGCATTTCTTTATTGATAATATACTAACATGTTAGTTCTAACATGTCAATATATTTATTTGATTTATTTTATATTCTTATGTGTTTTTAAAAAGCAGGAGCTTTTGATGTTCTTATCAAAAGCCCCTGCTTTCATGCCTGCGGATTATTCTTTTATTTATCTGTCGTTGTTCATTCTCCAGTCTATACATCTTTGCAGATATTCAACGTATTCAGGATTCTTACACATACCCTTGCCAGGGTTATCTGATATCTTAGCAACATCCATTCCGTTACACTTTGTCGTTTTCATAACGATATTAAGTGCTGGAACCTTCGTATCATTACTGATATACGTTCCTATTCCAAATGCTACCTTTGCCCTGCCATTAAAATATCTATACAGCTTGTCAGCCCTGTCAAAATCAAGACTGTCACTAAATAACAGAGTTTTATTTCTTGCATCTATTCCAAGACTCTCATAATGCTTAAGCATTTTCTCACCCCATGCATAAGGATCGCCACTGTCATGTCTTACGCCACCAAAAAGTGTTGCATATGTGAGCTGGAAATCCTTTAAAAAGCAGTCTGTTGTTATTGCATCTGTAAGCGCTATACCATTAAGTATGCCATATTCCCTTACCCATGCATCAAGTGCATACCAGTTAGAATATGCCGGATTGTGCTTGTGATTGCCCTGTCCAGTACACATAATCCACTCATGTGCCATAGTACCTACTGGTGTGAGATTATATTTCTTTGCAAGATAAACATTACTTGTTCCTACAAATAATGAATTGCCTTTATAGTCAGCCTCTGACAAAGCCTTAACGGCAAGCTCCTGTGCCTCAGCTGATAATCGTCTTCTAAGTCCGAACTCGCTAAAGCTTCCTAATCTGTATACAGTTTCTTTTCCTTCTGTTTCAACAGCGGCATCTGCTTCAAGTGCTGCCACTTTAGCCGATAGTCTCTCCTTAAAGCTGTCAAGAAGTTCATCATAATCGTAAGCCATTCTGAAGTACACTTCATTTACGATAGCAAGTGTTGGTATCTCGTACATTGATGTGTTAAGCCATGTACCAAACGTTTCGATACTAAGTCCACATTCTGCATCCGTGGTTATCTTAAAATCTGCATATCTTGCCTGCCATAATCTTAAAAAGTCCACATAACTGCCCTTCATCCACTTTACATTTTCAAGGTAATCAAGCTCATCCTCTGTAAATCTCAATGTACAAAAATGCTTTATCTGCTCTCTTATCTCTTCAACCATTTCCTCTGTGAAATGCACGTCCTTATTACGGCACTTGAATGTCCATGTTGTCTTATAATCTGAGAACTGATGATATATCGCCTGTCCCATACTGAACTTATACATATCTGTTTCTAATAAACTTGTTATTATTGGATGTAATCTCATAATTTTCCTCTTTTCTGCGCACATCCCTCTCTTACAATGTATGTGGTGCGCCTAATCCTTTTCATTTTAGTCAGGAACATACTCATACAACTCCGAAGCCTTGTTGCCAGTTATGGAAACGCCTTTTCTGTTTAGTGATTTTATTTTATTATCAACATTTCTTTTAAAATTCGTCTTATAAAGCTTTCTGCCAAGTATGATCTCATATACTCTCTGAAGGTCTGGAAGCGTGAATTCCTGTGGCATAAGATTAAATACTATGTCAGAATACTCTGTCTTATTTCTTAATCTCATAAGTCCTTCAAGAACAATCTGTGCATGGTCGAAAGCAAGTGCTTCCTCACTGATAAGCTCAGGAATATAATTCTTAACCTTTAATCTTCCGTTATTAAATATCTTTTCCTTAAGTGAATAGGCTATGTTAATATTCTTCTCACTGTTACTGAAAGTAAGCAGCTTATTATCAAATGTTATATCAAACCATAATGCTTCACTGGCATCATCCCCTGCCTGCGGCTTCATTGTATCTACAGGTATAAGTGTCATATACGCAATATCTATAACCCTCATTCTTGGATCCCTGTCAGGCTGGCTCATAGTATATAACTGCTCCATATATATATCCTTAAGCCCGGTTTCTTCCTCTAACTCCCTGCATGCCGCTGTATATGCTGACTCCTTTATACCAACAAAACCTCCTGGAAGTGCATAGCAGCCGATATACGGATGATTGTTTCTCTTTATGAGAAGCAGCTTAAGTCCTTTAAGGTCACTGCTCATGCCAAAAAGCAGCATATCCACTGTAACACTTGGTCTTTCATAATGTCCCGGATTATACTGTGCCAGGAACTCTTTCTCCGTAAGACCGTCTTTATTCTTTCTTAATTCTCCCGGAATATACTTATTATCCGACATATTTTCACCGCCTTTGTAAAAGTAGCTTTTTGATACTTTTATATATACTACTTTTTACAATATATGTAAAGTATTTTTCACAAAAAAACTTTCACAAAAAAACAGGAAGACACATCCTTAAATCCAGGACATGTCTTCCCACTTTTTATAATAGCAAATATAAATTAATGCGGATGACAGGAATCGAACCTGCACATCGTACGATACTAGAACCTAAATCTAGCGCGTCTGCCAGTTCCGCCACATCCGCATGTATATATCAGTATATCATATTATCATAGCCGCGTCAAACCCTAATTTATAAACATTTTCATCTTTTCAGAACTTTTTTCGTCAAGAACATATTTCGTGACATTTAATCATCTGCTTTACAATATCCCCTGATTCATAAGACTATATGTAACATTCTCCCATGTATGCTCCACCCTGCATAACTCATATGCATTGTCTGCAATACTCTGCAGAGCTGTGTCATCCATAAGCAATTCCCTGACCCGTTTTATCATTGGTTCTATAACCTTATAATCATATCCTGACATTTCATAATCTTTTAACATATTCAAATCATAAAACAATATATCTTTGCCATCTGTAAATATTTCATCAAGATATGAAGATGAGTCTGTAAGACACACTGCACCGTTAAGACAACTGTTAAACACCCTGTCATGTGCCCCTTTCTTAAACCAAGGCATAACATTTAATGAAATCTTAGCCTGGCTTATATTATCCAGGCACTGCTGGGAATTTGCACTTCCATGCTGTATGATATTTTCAGGATGCTCACATACTATATAGTTATATCCTTCTCCATATGTGTTGACCTTAAGTCCGGAATCCACCAGTGCCCTTATAGCAAGCTCTCTGTAGTGGAACCGTACATTAAGGTCAGCATACATCATACCTGGCATACAATTGCACAGCTGCTCATCTGTCAGATCATTGAATTCTTCTCTTAAATGTTTCTCGGCAGCCTCATCTATCGTCATATTTGGATGATTTATAATATCTGATAACACTTTCTCATAGAAATCTATATAATCCTGTTCAAGATTATCTATCTGCTTTCTTAATATATGCTTTGGTGTATAATTTCCTGTAAATATAATGTCCATCGGTCTGTCTTTAACAGGTATATATACACCTTTTTCATATGCTTTTCTGTCTTTATTAACTTCTGTTCCCGCAGATGCCATAAACAGAGTTTTAACATCCGGATAGAACCTGTTCATATATTCCATATGAACTTTATCAATATCTATCTGCACATAATTCTTTGGTCTGCCTGCAAGATATTTGTGGTAATACAGCGGATGATCTACAACTATATTAACAACCTTTATTCCTGAATAATCCCAGAAATTCCAGTTAAGCTTCTGATACAGTCCTGTTTCTCCCTCAAGTCCTTCAAAATTAAATGTAAGTACAACAAACTCTTCATCTTTATGTGTATTATAAATTTCAAGCAAATGGACAAAACTGCTTTCAGACATAAAAAGGTCATACCAGAACACATCATATTCATCCTCTGGCAAATATCTTGATATCTCTACTGAAAAAAATTCAAGTGTTTCTACTCCACCTTTAAACATAATCACATGCTTCATATTAAGCCTCATTTCTGACTGCAATTTTACCAATATCTATGCTTTCTACTTATAATTCAGGCTGTTTTTACTTTTCATCTAATGCAGACTGAATTACATGATTAACAGTTTTTAATAGCTTCAAACACATTGTCAAGTGCAGCTGTATCAAGTTCCTCTGCCCTGCCCGCATCAATGTACTTAGCAACCTCTGGGTCTATAGGCATCTTTGCAACTGTCTTAATTCCAAGCTCACGGGCAGTTTCATCTATATTGCTCTTACCATAAATATAGTGTATATTGCCGCAGTCAGGGCACTTGAAATATGACATATTTTCTACTATTCCAAGTACTGGAATATCCATCATCTTTGCCATATTAACTGCTTTTTCAACTATCATGGATACAAGATCCTGAGGCGATGTTACAACAACAATTCCATCTACAGGAAGTGTCTGGAATACTGTAAGTGGTACATCACCTGTTCCTGGAGGACAGTCTATAAACATACAGTCTATATCCTCCCAATCAACATCTTCCCAGAACTGCTTTACAGCACTTGCTATAACTGGTCCTCTCCATATAACCGGATCTGTTTCATTATCAAGAAGATAATTAAGTGACATTGTCTTGATTCCAGTTTTAGTTTCTGGTGGATAGATTACTGTTCCTGTTTCATTGCAGGTTGCTTTGCCTGAAAGTCCGAACGACTTAGGTATAGAAGGTCCTGTTATATCAGCATCAAGTACGGCTGTTTTAAGTCCCTCCCTGCGTGACTTAACTGCAAGTAAGGAAGTAACAAGTGACTTACCAACTCCACCTTTACCACTGACAACAGCTATAACCTTCTTTATATTTTTATTATTATCATTTCTTGTATTCTGTGGCACTGCTCTTTCTGCGCAATCTGAACCACAGCTTGAACAATCATGTGAACATGCTTCGCTCATCATATACCTCCCTGGTTTCTTATTTTATTCAATGATAAAATGATGTGACTATCGTTGTATATTTTACCATATATTTATTTTAAGTCAAAGTTATACGACATATTCGTCTGACTAATAATTTTATTTTTCATAAGTATAACTAATAATTTTATTTTTCATCTTGACATTATAAATAACATGTAATATATTTAATGTACCAACTGTACTACTTGGAATAATACAGTTAGTACAATCAATGCATTTGATAAAACTACATAAGGAGGATTGATAGCACTATGTTCGTTATAGATGTCATGTCGCGAGTGCCTGTATATGAACAGCTTATTAATCAGGTTGAAGAACAGATCCTGACTGGTCTTTTAAACAGCGGCGATAAGATGCCATCGGTAAGAAGTCTGTCGGTAAGTCTTTCCATCAACCCAAACACAATACAGAAAGCCTATACAGAGCTTGACAGAATGAAGCTTATCATAACAGTACCTGGAAAAGGCTCTTTCGTATCTTCTCAAGCTCTTAATATTCTTGGAACCAGTTCAAGGGAAAAGATGCCGGAATTCAAGCAGGCTATCAAGGAACTGGCTCTTGCCGGAATAACTAAATCTGAGATTATGGAAGCTGTTGATGAAGTATTTAAGGACCTATAATTCCAAAACAAAATGAAAATATAATAATTAAGAGGAGGTTTTTCAATGATAAAAGCAGAAGGTATTCACAAAACATTCGAGGATTTTACCGCTCTCGATAACATAACCTGCAGCATAAGCGATGGATGCATATATGGCATGGTCGGCTCCAACGGTGCTGGTAAATCAACATTTTTAAGAGTATTGTCTGGCATATATAAACCAGATAAAGGATGTGCATACATTGATAATGCGCCTATATATGAAAATCCAAAAGTAAAAGAAAACATTGTATTTGTTGCAGATGAATTATTTTTTCTGCCAGGTGCAACTATTAACAAAATGGCTAATCTATACAGTTCAATATACAACAGCTTTGACTGGGATCGATATCTAAAGCTAACTGAACTTTTTGAGCTTAATCCAAAGAAACCAATAGCCAATTTTTCCAAAGGTATGAAAAGGCAGGCAGCTATTATTCTTGCACTTTCAACAAGAGCTAAATATATGTTTTTTGATGAAACCTTTGATGGACTTGATCCAGTTATGCGTAACCTTGTTAAGAAGCTTATATGCAACGATGTAGCAGAATATAATGCAACTGTTATAGTGACCTCACACTCTCTTCGTGAACTTGAAGACATATGTGATCATCTTGCACTTCTTCACAAGGGCGGGCTTGTACTTGACAGTGATGTACTTGAGCTTAAAACATCACAATTCAAAGTACAGATTGCATTTAAGGACATATTCGGGAAGTCAAAGTTTGAAGGACTTAACATAACAAGATACCGTCAGCAGGGTTCGGTTGCAAACATGATTGTTAATGGTGACCGTGAAGAAACTATACATTACCTTCGTGGCATGAATCCTGTTATATTGGATGTACTACCACTCACTCTTGAAGAAGTATTCACATATGAGATGGAATCTCTTGGTTATGAATTCAATGATGCTCTTGAAGTAGAAATAAACAACAAATAAATAAAATCAATATCCAAGCTTATATTAATGTGATTTATATTACACATAGAAATGGAGGTTATAATGAATAACAAACTTAATAACAGAAATATATTCAGTGTCAAACTATTCTGGCAGTCATTCCTGCAGCTTAAAATAATAGGTATTATATCAACAGCTATTATGATCTGCATAACTGCCCTTCCTATAATCATGGATGGTATCTACATAAATAACATGATTAAGGCAAATAAAAATGCTGTGGCTTCAGGCGTAGCTATAGCAAATAACAGCTTTGACTACACATCTATCGTATCACCTGTATCATCGGCATCCTATCTGCTTATTGTCATTGCACTTATCACACCTATACTCTGCCTTTATGCATGGTTTTTTCTAAACAAAAGAAGTACAAGTGATTTCTACCATTCATTATCATATAAAAGGCAGAATCTTTTTCTTTCAAGATTCGCTGCTATAACAGCATGGCAGATTATAATAATGCTTTCAACATATGTAACTGGTTTTATATGTTATCACATATTCAGTAAATATTTTATTGTAGATTATTCTACAACCTTTCACGTATATGCAGCAGAATTCTTATGTGCACTTTTATGCTCTGCTGCTATTGCACTTGCCTGCTCTGTCACAGGAAATATATTCAGTAATATATGTCTGTCGGGAATTATTATATTCCTGCCAAGATTCATACTTATTCTTGTGAATTCAACAGTCAGCAACATATATGCAGCTGCATCATCAACTCATTTTATGCCTTTGCTTGACAACTCATATAACATGCTGACTGGACAGTTCCTGTCAATATTTGAGCCTGCGTATTTTTCATCAGACTACTTATCTAACATGTTGCTTTCTGGTGTATCAAACACATATACTCTTATGCTTGCAATCATATATGCTGTCATAGCATGTGCATTATTTACTATAAGAAAAAGTGAAACTGCTGGAAAGCCTGCCCTTAGCTGGAAGCTACAGTTTGCCATACGATGTGTAATAGGCTTTACTATAAGTATTTTCGGAACATTTGTGTACGTGCAGATGTCAAAAGAGGATTACTCATATGGCACCTCACCTTATATGTATACAATAATTGCATTTATAATAGCTGCCATAGTCGTCATAGTATACGAACTCATATCAAGCAAAAAGCTTCATCGTGTATTAAACGCAGTCCCATCTATAATCGTTGCTTATGTGCTCGCTATTATATGTGGATTTCTATTAAATGCCGGAATCAACAACATGACTTCCTACCGTGCTAACGCAGATAACATAGATTACATCACATTATCTGTCGAAAACCGGTATTACAGGTCTGAATATCCGGATTATTTTGAAAATGTTATTAAAAACATAAAAATAAACGACAAAAACACTATAAAGCTTATAGCTGATATATACAACGATAACGCTGAACAGCTTGATAATTTTAATGAACTTCCTTATTATAAACGTTCTTCTGTGAACTATGTAACATATGAAGTATACTTTAAAGATGGAATTTTAGGCAGATACCGCAAGGTATTTTTAAAGGAAAGTGATGTTAATAAGCTTGCCAGTGCACTCACTAAAAACGAGGATTTCTGTTCAGAATATAAGAATCTTCCTTCATACGAGGATGCTAATATCACCTTTTCAGATTATATATCTGAAGATAAAACACGTGATATATATAATATAATGTTAAAAGAAATAAAAAGCATGCCATTTTCAGACTGGTACCAGCTAGTAAGCCAGACCTCTAACCATAGCGGTGGTGACGTATCATATGTCACAGCAGTATTTTCACGAAATGGAACAACGTATTCAGCAAGCTTCTACCTGTCAAGTCTCATGCCTGAATCTGTAAATGCATACTACAACGCTGCCAATAAGACATGTGCAGACAATAATCCACAAACCTTTAACCGGATGAAAAATGCACTCACAAATATAATAAATGATAGTAATGAAGCATCAAATGCATCTTCAAAAGCACATACAAATACAGCTTCAAATGCAGCTTCAAGCGCACTTTCAAATACATCTTCAAACGCAGCTTATTCAATGTATGTAAGTGTATATTCTCTTGATTCTACAGAATATAGTTCTTTAATTTATAATAATTTCAATAATAAAGAACTTGCTAAGGCTATACTTAAAGAGCTAGAGAATCCTTTTGAGAAGAATTTCGATTCAACTAAACCAGTTATTGAAATAAGATATTATGATGACGATAACAGTGGAAGCTATTCATACTATGTTCAGCCCGCCGGATATGAGCATATGTCGGACTATCCTGAGTATGAAGAAAACCTGCAATATTGATGTTTAATTAAATATTAGTTAACGAACGGACGACAAATATAAGCTACAGGCAGTCCTGCACACTATGTTCAATGCCAGAAGCTTTGATTGGATATTTCTAAGTCTTTCCATATAAACTATGGTAACTGACGCTACCGCTCAGACGCGCCGTCCATGGCGCGGCTTCGCTGCTTCGTACATCCGTGTACGAAGCTAGCTGGTTTGCTAAGGGAAAGACTAAGAACTATCACAATCAAACTTCAAGTGCATTTCGCATAGTATGCAGAACTGCCTGTAGCTTATATTTGTCTGTGTTACGGCATAATGTAATACTGAATATTCAATTAAATCAAGTGGGACGAAACAGGGCGGAATTGTGCGCTTTACGCACAATTCCGCCCGCATGCCTCTCCCCTCTGATTTAACACACATTCATTTTTCGTAAATTAAGCCAAAGTCAGACAGCATATATGAGAAAAGCAGGTGCGCAAACATCATAAGATGCACTTGAAGTTCAATTGTGATAGTTCTTAGACTTTTCCTTAACTACCCAGCTATCCACAGACACGGATGTCTGTGGAAGTGAGATATGGGACACGGATGTCCCGTATCGAACGGTAGCGGAAACTACCATTACGTATATGAAAAGTCTTAGAAATATCCAATTGAAGCTTCTGGCATCGTTGATGTATGCACACCTGCTTTTCTCATATATGCTGTCGTCCGTACGTTAAGAATGTATGTTAAACAACTATATCACCCTATAAGCAGCACTGCCACATCATTAACATTTGTTCCTGTAGGTCCTGTTATTATAAGTCCGTTAGTTTCTTTCAATGCATTGTAGGCATCATTTTCCTTCAGCACCTCAAATATATCTATGTCTTTTTCCTTCAGCACTTTGGCTGTATCGCCATCGCAATAGCCTCCTGCGGCATCTGTTGGTCCGTCTGTTCCGTCACTGCCTATACTAAACACTGCTACGTTTGACATGCCTTCTATTCCTGTGGCTGCCGATAAAGCTATCTCCTGGTTTCTTCCTCCCTTGCCATGACCGGTAAGATTTACTACTGTTTCTCCACCTGCTATATAAGCAAGCTTTTTTCCTGAAGCATAATGTGTTTTCGCTATTGATGCAAGAAAACTTCCTGCCTCCTTTGCCTGACAACACAACTGGTCTGTAAGCATAACCGGCTCATAACCATACTTTGTACATTCATTTTCAACTGCACGACATAATTCACGCACGCTTCCATTGATAAGTGTAGTAACATTGTCCAATTTTTTTGGTGTTTCTATATTTATAAGCTTTTTCGCATTCTCCCCCAGCTTAAGATTATACTTTGCTACTATGTGTCCTGCATTCTCACAGGTTGAGGAATCAGGGCATGCAGGTCCTGATGCTATCATATCAAGTGGGTCACCAAGTATGTCTGATAACACTATTGAGAACACATGCGCTGGTTCACACAGTTTTGCAAAACGACCACCTTTTACCTCTGACAAACGTTTTCTTATCGTATTAATCTCAACTATATCTGCACCACAGGCAAGCAGCTGGTTTGTTATATTCTGCAGTTCTTCTTCTGGTATCTTTGGTTTTTCAAACAAAGCACTTCCACCACCTGATAAAAGGAACAATACTGTATCCTCACTTGAAAGTCCTGTTACCATATCTATAGCTGCCTGCGTTGCCCTAAATGAATTCTCATCAGGTACTGGATGACCTGCTTCAAAACATTCAACCCTGTCAATAGGACCTTTTACATGTCCATATTTTGTTATAACAACACCTTTATCTATTCTATCTCCCATACAATCACTTGCAGCCATTGCCATCTGCCATGCAGCTTTTCCAACTGACACCAGAATGACTTTTCCTTTGAATTCTTTTCCATCCAGTGCTCTTTTGACTGCCGCATCTGGTAGTACAGCCTTTATAGCCGCATCTATTATATTGTCCGCTATATTTCTTAATTCACTATTCATGGCTAATCTCCTTTCTGATAAATGTTCATTGTAATATTTTGTAAAACCTCTTTTGTATATTTTTATAACTTTGCACTATTTACTCAATCAAAATATTTAAACTTGCCTATGCTCTCATTCCTTAAACAACATCTAATAACAAGGCGGCTATACTAACAAGTCAAGAATGTACTTACTTATCAGCATAGCCGCCATAGGTCACTAGAATCGAATTATAATATTAATGAAAGTATGAATATTTCAACCATTGAAGCAATACCCATTATCAATGTACATACCGTCTGTGTTTTATATCCCTGATCAGGAGTCATGTCACCAAAGTTAGTAACTACCCAGAAATAAGAATCGTTAGCATGTGATACTGTCATGGCACCAGCACCAATAGCCATTACACAAAGAACTGTCTTTACTGGTGAGGCAAGACCAAGTGCACCAAGAAGTGGAGCTATGATACCTGCTGTTGTTGTGATAGCAACTGTAGAAGAACCCTGTGCTGTCTTTAATATAGCTGCAAGAAGGAATGGGAAGAATATTCCCACTGCTGAGAGCACCTCTGCATGCTGTGTAATAAATGTAACCATAGATGTTGATGATATAACCTTACCTAAAACACCACCTGCTGCAGTTACGAAAAGGATTGGTCCAACTGTCTTTAATGTTTCGTTAGTTATATCGTAGAAATCAGACATCTTGTCAGCTGTTGCAAGCTGTATTATCGCAAATATTGTACCAACTGCTAAGGCTATAATAGGTTTTCCTAAGAACTGGCATGCCACATCAAGAGCACCGGTCCAGCCTGCCATAGATGAAATTGAGCCAAGTGCCATAAGTATGATAGGAACAAGGATTGGTGCAAGAGCATTGAATCCGTTAGGAAGCTTTCCATACTCTGCGACTAACTCTTCATATGTCTTAGTTACCTCTGAACTATCTGTTGCCTCGTCTGCACTTTTAACCTTCTTACCTATGTACTTTGCATATATAAGACCTGCTATAAGAGGGAATATAGAACATACAACGCCAAGTCCCATAACAAGTAAAAGGTTATCTCCGACACCGAGTGTATTAGCTGCTGCTATTGGTCCAGGTGTAGGTGGAATAAATACATGTGAAATATAAAGTCCTGCTGAAAGAGCTACAGTCATTGCCACGCTCGATACTGCTGTTCTCTTAACAAGCGCTTTTCTGATAGGATTCAGAATAACGAAACCACTATCACAGAATACGGGGATTGAAACTACCCAGCCCATAAGCTCAATAGCAAGCTCAGGTCTTTTCTTACCTACTACCTTAATCACCATATCTGCAAGCTTAAGAGCTGCTCCAGTTTTTTCAAGAACTGATCCAATCAATGCACCAAGTATGATAACTATACCAATACTACTAAAAGTTCCTGAGAATCCGGCACCTATTACTGTAGGAATACCAGATACTTTTGTTCCGTCCGGTTTTACTGTATCAACGAATGGAATACCTGCTATCATGGCAAGAATAAGTGATACACCCATGATTGCAAGGAATGGATGAACCTTAAACTTGGATATCGCAACTATCATTACGATGATTGCCAACACAAACACAATTATCAATGCTATACCTGACATAAAAACACCTCATTTCTACTAAATTATTGTACGTTTTGCACAATCTCTTGTGCTTTGTATGGTGCAATAATAGCATAGAAATACATTTTTGCATATGTTACCGTGTACATAATTATTTTTTTATTTCGTTCCACGTAACAATAATGGTAAATCGTATTTTTCATTTATAAGCTCATCCGCTATTATATATGCAATAAACAATGCAGGACTTTCGGTAGGTTTTCTTATATCAAGTCCTGTTGTATCTTTTAACCTTGATATCCTGTACTGCAGTGTATTTTTGTGTATATAAAGTGCATCAGCTGCTTTCTGTATTGACCCCTGTGCATCATAATAAGCCTTTAGAAGTGCTATAACATCACCAATATCATCGCCATACTCACCTTTAAATATTTTCTTTAGATACTCAAGCTTTATTTCTACAGGAACATTACTGATTAAAAGCTCCAGACTCATATTCTCATAACATATTATCTGTTCATGCTCTGAGGCTGCTGCATTCCAAGCCCTGTGAGCCTGTACATATGCATCATGCATATCAACATTATTCTCACCATCTATACCGATATTAAGCTCCACTCCCTCTTTTTCCCTTATATAATCAGCAAGTTCTTTGGCAAATGCAGCCAGCTTATCCGTCACCATGTTATCTACAATTATTATCTGTCTTGAAGCATTTCTAAAATGCATCTTATAATTATTTCTGCTTAAAAATGTATCAACATCATTCTCAAACTTGGCAATCTTGGACTGACCCTGCTGTGAATCCTTATAATTATCAAGTTCATCAATACTAGCAATAAGAATACGCCTTGGAATATTGATATCCACGCCTATAGCCATTCCTCTATCCTCAAGGTCAGCACTTTTATAGCCTCCATTTATAAGCCATTCTTCATAGAATGCATTTCTGACTCGCTTATTCATAAGCTGATGGTAGTTTGCCCTGCTCTCCATAAGAAGAATTTCTGTCATCTTCTTTAAAAGCTTGCCAGATGTAATAACCTCTTCATATTCACCAGTCATACCAATAACACCAACTATTTCACCATCAAGCTCCAGTGGAAGATTTATTCCTTTCTTTATTCCCTTAGAAGCATCATCTTCATCTATGTAATATTCATCAAGATTTTCAGATATAATTTTATACGCGCCATAATGAAAGCTTCCTATACGGCTTTTATCTCCACTTGCTATTATATAACCGGTCTCATCCATCAGGTTAATGTTCTGTTTAACAAGCCTGGATATTTCATTTACTATCTGTGTTGCTGAATTCTTTGAAATATGCATAATTACTTCATCCCTGCTTTCCTTTTTTACACTTTTCCTTATTTCTGCGCACGCTTTTTGCGCATATCTCGCATGTAAAAAATCTTGAATTTATGTATTTTTTACATTATTCTCCCACATCCGTTCTTACATGTCCATCTACTATGTTAAATATTCTGTCGGCATATTCAGCCATCTGCTTATCATGTGTCACCATAACTATTGTCTGCTTGTATTTAGATGCTGCCAGGGATAGCATGGCTGCAACATTCTCTGCGCTCTCAGCATCCAGATTACCAGTTGGTTCATCTGCATACACTACTGCAGGATGCATTATAAGCGCCCTTGCTATAGCAACTCTCTGCTGCTCACCACCTGACATCTGCTCTGGAAACTTATCTCGGCAATGTTCTATCTGAAGTGACTCTAACAGATCATTAACATCATCCTCATCGATATCCTGATTATCAAGGACCACAGGAAGTACTATATTCTCATATGCCGTATATTCTGGTATCAGACTATAATTCTGATATACAAAACCTATCTTTTCCCTTCTGAGTTTTGATAACTGCTTATCATTCAGCTCACCTATGTTAATATCATCAATATATACCGCACCCTCATCCGGCTTATCCAGGGAACCAAGTATTCTAAGCAGTGTCGATTTTCCTGAGCCACTCTTTCCTATAATAGCTGTAAATTCACCTTTTCTTATAGTTATGTCGCATTTTTTCAATGCATGTACTTCTACCATACCTGTGTGATATGTCTTGCTTATACCTTCTGCTCTTAATATCTCACCCATATTTTTCCTTTCTTCTTACTTTCTTACTGTATTATACTGCAAGAGATGCAAACTATTTTTTCATGTCTTATGTATGAATACACCTGCATTTCTATAAGTCAGCTAGTTTTCTATGTATGTATACATACCTGCTTATGCATGAATACACATGCATTTCTATACTATCAGTGCAGAATCATCATAGTACTTTAGTTTCATGCCTTATTACTAGCACATATATCAGCAGCATAAGCGGCATAAGGATAATACAATATAATGACTCTCTAAAACACTCTTTCATATATATCTTAAAGATTACAGATTTATCTGCCCCACTATATCTTAAGATTGTCATAGTATTTTTATATTTTTCAATCCTGCTCATTAACATAAGAACGGATATCATTATGTACACACCGATAGCTACAGCTGCTGTGAATACATATAGTATGATGGCCTCAAATGTCTTTCTCTTGACCTCATCCTTTTCCCCCGAATAAGAATGATATCCCCATCCTGTCTGAAGCATATATGAATTCACTGTATTAACCGTTCCACTATATAGCGAATTCATGCTATATCTTAGTCTTATCTGATTATATGACATATCAAGAGACAATTCATCTGGAAGTACATCCATCTGGAAATAATCTTTTAAAACCTGATTCTGGTTATCAAGCTCCCTCTGTAAAAGCTTTGTTGAGGCAATCATAGTATACTGCCCGAATTCAGGAATATATTCTTTTAATCTGTCTTTTATCTCATCACTGAGCTTCACTACAGCCCAGGCCTTAGTTGTAGCTGCCTGCTCGTATCCAAGAATATATGAATAATCTTTTCTTAACCTTTGATAATAATACTGTTTTACAAGCTCAAGCTGTTCTTCCTCTGATCTGCAAAAAAACGTAAAATCAGCTACATTTCGTCCATAATTATTTTCCAGATACTCAATATACTCTTCTCTTATTTTGTTAAAATCAGGTTTGTTTTTAAGATCAGACACATAGTTATCGCATCCCTTTGCCTCTATTTTACTATCTGTCAGACTCTTATATGCGCTATATCCTTTATCTTTTATATATATTGACAAAGCCTTATTATAGCTTCCTGAATTCTGCCATGCTCTGTCATACATAAACGAACCATTTATATTGCAGTAATATTTCATAAGATTAATATCCATTCCCTCAGATAATGTATCATCATAATCTCCATCAATATTCTCGTCAACAAATACAACAGATATATCTCCATTATTAAATGCCTCCTCATCAAATGAAGGCTTACCTGTTATATCCTTTAATATGTCATATAATTTATTATCATTTTCCACATATTCTGTTGCAAAAAGATATTTATACGTTTTTTGATTATCATTAAGTGCTTCAACACTGTTAAAGTTATATGAAAGATACCATGGCACACCAAGCTTGTTGTAATCCATATTATTCCATGCCCATGTTCTTGCTGTTTCAAAATATCCATAACTTATATCTTCAACACCATCTATACTGTTAATATAATCAATCATGTTCTTATCAATATCCTTATACACAGGTGTATCCGCTTTTTTTATATTACACATAAGTGTATAGCTGCTGAATCTGTTAAAGTAACGCCTTGTTTCTCCTTTAGCATCTACCTCAGTAAACATTTCATTACTGTTATCATACATTTCCTTGTTATAATCACTTAAATATGTTTTACTTCGTATTTTGGCTTTAAGACTATCTCTCGTATATATATTTCCATTTTCACCAGAGTATTGTGTATAATAGTACTCATCCCTTGACTCTTTATCTGCATAATTAAGTACATAATTTGTACTGGAATCGATGCGGTTAAATGCTATAATATCTGACATATCAGATATATCCAGATACTGTTTATACGCTTTTATTGAATTAATCACACAGCCCGCTATAATAACCAGAATCGCAAGCGCAAACACTCTGACTGCAATAGCTGACAACGCCCCATGTGACTTATTTAACCTTTTTTGTGTCTGTGAAATATAATTATTCCGGTTAATTATTACCAGCTTATTTTTTCTTGTCTTTAAAATAAGTGATTTATTTCTTCCAATACCGCGGATATTTCCAACACCAGATGCCGGATGTCTGAAATTTTCAATAATACAAGCTATCATGCTTATACAAACAGATACTAAAAGCATAATGAATACATATACATATATACTGTTTTTTATGTTAAAGAACTGTATACCTTTAACATAACCACTTATAGTACATACTATCTTCCCGGTAAATATTGAAAGGAACAGACCTGCTATGGCAGCAAGTGTAACTATGACTATATTTTCCACTAAAGAAAATGCCATTAGCTGTATTCTTTTAGCGCCAAGATTCGTAAGTATACTCCTTACATGCTTCCGCTTTCTGTCATGCATAAGTATCTGATATACAACTGCTGATACACCTATGAGCATAAGAAGAACGTACATATAATCATATATATATCCACCTCCCCATGGTTCATAGTCGTATACGCTGCTATTATATATAAGCTCTTTTTGTGACTTTTTCTTTAATCCATCATATATATCATTATAATTCCCATCTATATAACTGTCAGATGAATATATATATGCAGCTTTTCCTATGCGGTTAATATTCTCTCCCTCACCTTGTGTAACAATAATACCCGGTATATAATTTCCACCACACCAGAGGTTCGTATAGTTATTAAGAATTCCCGTAAGCTTGTATGTTTTTTCAATACTTTCTGTTGTCTGATTGCTTCCCTTCCGGACTGATATATGAATCTCCTGACCTATCTGTGTTCCCTGATTAAGCTTAAGAAGTGTATCCCACTCTATGGCAGCTTCATCATCGTTGTGCGGCATGCTCCCACTCTGTAATGATATGCTGCCTATCCTTATGAAGTCATCATCCATATAACCAACTTTAATATCTGTCTGGTTATCATTTTCAAACACATAATTATCTACCGAGGCTTTACCTGACTCGTTCAGATACGGATGATTCTTAAGTTCTTTATTCTCTTCTAAGTTACTGTCATAAAGCATCACAATCCAGCTGCCAAACTTGTGCTTTGCAGACTGTATCTGATATTCATACATATTAGTCTTAAACAGCATAATCCCTGCAACAAACGAAAACGCAAGAAATACCGAAAGTGCTGTTTTAAATATACTTTTCCATCGTCTTTTTACACTTTTTATACAATAACTGATAAATTCTGTATTCAATCAAACACATTCCTCCATTTCCAGCCAGATACCATGTGCCAGTACTCACCGCTAAACTTCATATTATCTGTCATAGGTTACGTATATACCTTTTTATGCATATTATATCCAGTATAATCATCAACGGCATGAGCATGATACACCACAGCATTTCCCGTATACTCTGCTTCATATACATGTCAAATATTATATCCTTGCTGGCACCTGTATTTCTTAATATCTTTATTCTGTCACTAAACTGAAAAAACCTGTTTTTTAATATAATCAGGCTTACTATCATATATACTAAAAATGCTGTTATGCCTGTAAAGCCATATAGAATATAAGCTTCTATAGTATTGCTCTTTATAAGATCCTTATCATGCGAATAACTGTTATATGCATATCCAGCCTGTCCAAGATAAGAAGCTACAGCATTAGCCGTTCCGTTATATATTGAATCAAGACCATAGGTTATATTGATCTGGTTATACTTCATCGAAAGATTAATCTCCTCAGGTAGTTCATCAAGCATAAGATAGTCTTTTAATATATTATTCTGTGTATCCAGTGCCTTCTTTCCCAATTCATCTGATGCAAGCATCGTGTACTGCCCGAATTCCGGTATATATTCCTTAAGCTTATCTTTTACCTCATCATCGACGTATATTACCTTTGCAACCTCAGCTGCAGCCGCTGGTACATAATCGGAGCTGTAATCATATACTCTAAGTTTTTCATCTGCAATGTTTATATCAAGATATGAATCAACATACTGATAAAACTGTTCTTCGCCTTTATCTGCCCAGTACGCATAAAAATCATCCGAATGCTTTACATTATTTTTCTCAAATAATTCTGTCATCTGTTTTAACTTATCCTGTTCATTATCAGATATTAATGAATGGAAATATTCACTGTTAATTTTATTAAAATCGTCTGTAACTATGCCTTTATCATGCATATAGCTGTATATAGCCATATAATAACTGCTGGCATAATCCTTATCTATATAGCCATAGTTTTCCGGATAGGCTTTATAGCACATAAGACCTATATCAGTTCCCTTTGTTATTGTATCATCATATACACCCTCAGGATTCTTATCTAAAAATATAACCACCTGTCTGCCGTCTTTAAATGCCTGTATGTCAATCTCATCTTTGCCTGTAATATCCGCTAACACATCATATACTCTGCTATCAGCTTCTACATACTCTGTTGCAAACAGATACTTTGGATTAATCTGTTCACTGCTATATGAAGCATTATTGGAATCACTATTCTTAGAATTAATATTCTTAGAATTAATATTCTTATTATCATCAATATCTACATAATACGGAATACCCATCTTGTTGTAATCCATAGTATTCCAGGTCCATACTCTCGCTGTCTCGAAATAGCCATAACTGATATCATCTACACCAGTTATCCCACGCATATACTCAATAGTACTTTCATCAATATCTTTATACATAAGTGCATCTGCATTCTTTATGTTGTATTTAAGATTACGCTTACTAAACGAAATTTCACCTTCATCAGATGTTCTTGATTTATAAGCATCTGAATACATTTCCCATGACACATTATTAATTGCATTACTATAGCAATCCTTTATGTACTTAAACAAATCCAGAGTTTTCCCTGCCTCATATTCTAACTGCACATCATTCTCTGCATTACATATGATATATTCTGCATTATTATCCTGTTTATAAAATGCAATAACATCTGATTTTTGTGAACTTATCTTATAATCAGCATATGTCCTTACAGAATTCACTATACATATAATCATGATTATCATCATAGCTAGTGAAAATAATCTTATGCATATACTCTGCACTATCCCCTGTCTTAGCATGAGACGTTTATATGTTTCTTTTACATAATTGTTTTTGTTTAATATATATGTATGTCTCGTATGCCTGTCTTTTTTATATAGCCTTTTCAGCTTATAACGGCTTGTATATCTATGCAGTCTGTCAGAGCTCTGTCCACATATATTTACAATACTTCCCACAACAACAGCCATGATAAGCATAATCAGAAGACTTATATATATCCCTCTATCTATTGTAAAAAAACTTATTCCTGTTCTTAACTCGACAATAAAGCATATAAGCCTTGCTGCAATTATTGAAAGAATCAGACCTATAACAGATGAGCTTATAACTATAACAGCATTTTCAACACATATAAAAGCTATCATCTGCAGCTTTGTGGCACCCATATTCTTTATTATGCCATATGCATATTTTCTTGTTTTATTATATACAGATAACTGATAAGCTATACCAGCTACTCCAAGTATAACAAGAACAACATACATATACTCGTATATAGAACCTCCACTCCATGGTTCGTAATCATACAGACTGCTGTTATATATTAGTGAACCACTTACTTTTTTATTCAATCCTTCATATATATCTTTGTAATCTCCTGATATATAATTGCCTGCTGAATATATATATACTGCTGAATTACTTCTTTTTATATTCTGAGCTTCATTTTTAGTAGTTATAATACCTGGAACATTGCTTCCTCCAACCCATACATTAGTGTAGCTTTTAAGTATTCCTGACAGCTTGTATGTCTTTGTTATCCTGTCCCAGCCTGAACCTGCCTTTGGATTATTTACAATTATATTCAGAGTAATATCCTGTCCTATGTCTGTACCCTGATTGAGTAAAAGCAGAGTATTCCATTCAACTGCTATTTCATCATCGTTCTTTGGAAATTCTCCTTTATCAGGTGTTATATTAGAAAGACGGACAAAATCATTATCCATATATCCGATTTTAATATCTGTCTGATTCCAGTTATTATTGTATTGGTAGTTTGATATACTTACTTTTCCTGAATCATTAAGATATGGATGTGACTTAAGCTGTGCATTTTCCCTGCTGTCATTTCCATTCATCATAACAAACCAGTCGCCAAACCGGTGTTTTGCTGACTGTATCTGCCATTCATACATATTATCCCTAAAAAGAAGCACACCTGCTACAAATGTAAATGACAAAAATATAGCCGTTACTGCTTTAAGCACCTGTTTTTTTCGTCTTTTTAGACTTTTTATACAATAATCAAAAAAAGCTGTATTCATGCCATCACCCCTGTTTCATATTATAAATAAATATCAGTACCCGTCCCCTCATCTTACAATACGGGTACTGATTATACAGGCTTCCCTGCTTACAGTTATTATCATATAACAGACTGCTTACATATAACTTACGTTTTATATACTTTAATGATAAGATGTCTGGGTCAAAAGTCCCTACTTTGATACCTTCGGATTGCTTTCTTAGTTATGCCCAACCTTCCCCTTAAGCTTATATAAAGGAAGAAGGATCCGAAACTCTGCTCCACCATACTTCTCACTGTTAGCTGCCTTTATGCTGCCATGATGTGCATCTATTATAAGCTTTGACAGATTCAGGCCTATGCCAGCATGAAACTCGTTCTGGCTGCTTTTCCCTTCGAATCTGTCAAATACACCAGCAAGGTGTGCTTTGTCTATACCTTCACCATTATCCGATATCTTTATTATACACACCTCATTGTTACTGCTTATATCTATGTACACGCGTCCGTCTTCTCTGTCACATATATATTCATAGCTGTTACTTATAATGTTTATAAATGCTTCTGCTAACCAGCCCTCATCTGCATACATAGCTCTCTTTTCCTCTGTACCATAATCAACTATCACCCTGGATTTATCTGCAACTGCACTTTCTACACTTTCTTCTACTATATAATCAATAATAACTTTGTCTGTGGCAAGTACTACTTTTCCTGACTCGATTCTGCTTATATCAAGCAGCTTTTTTATAAATGTCTTTATCTTAAATGCACTCTTTGTACACTCGGAAATTATTGTAGATGCCATCTGCATATGCTGTTTTGTTTCTGGTACATATTCATCCGGTTCTTTTTTCATTTTTTCCACGTGTTTATCATTATCATCTTCATGTGTATTTTCAGGCTTTATATCATTTAACATATCCTGAAGCATCTCAAGCTTCATAGTCATAACCGAAAGTGGCGTTTTTATCTGATGCGCTATATTCTCTACAAACTCCTGCATTTTTTTATACTGGCATATATTGTATTCATGTTCCTTTTCAAGCTGTTCTTTGAGCGCCTCATTTTCCCTTGCATATGCCTTAAGACTTCCAAGGCAGTCCTTTTTTCCTATCCTGTAGCAATGTATAAGTCCATACACCAACAGTACCGCAATAATCATACCTATGATAGTATACATCATTGTCTCACCATTAATGTGTGACAGATATGCATATCCATTTCTGGTATATCCGGCCTGCACCATAGCCTCTTCTCCTGCATAATATGTGTTCTTACTTATATTCATATGCATCATTCTGTCTATGAGATTCGTTGCCGAATTGTTGTCATACAGATAAAGGGCTCCTACAAGAGCCCTTTGCCTGATACTATAATATATGGTTAGAAATGCAGCAATAAGTGCATTGGTAACGGCTGTTCCTATAACGAATAACGTCTGTTTTCTTCTATAATCTCTTATAATATTATCTATATTCTTTCTTGAACTGCCAGACTGAATTTTCTTCTTATTATCCATACCCTATCTCCCCATAACTGTTATGTATTATTCCTTTACGCTATCCAGCGGTAGCCTACATTTCTTATTGTTTCTATATAAGGAACTCTTTCATCCCCAAATGTGCCAAGCTTGGCTTTAAGACGGCTCATATTAACAGTAAGTGTGTTATATTCTACATAGTTGCCATGTATATCCCACAGTCTGTCAAAAAAAACATCCCGTCTTACAACTCTTCCCTTATTTTCAACAAGTATCTTAAGCATATCCCATTCATTGTTCGAAAGCTTAAGTTCATTACCAGCCCTGTACAGCTTGTATTTATCAAAATATATTGCAAGTTCTCCCTTTTTATATACATCTCCATCATTCATGCCACTTCTTCTTAAGTTGGCACTTATTCTTGATAAAAGTACCGCATTATGAAAAGGCTTCGTTACATAATCATCTCCACCTATATCAAGTCCTTTAACTATGGATTCCTCATCATCGCATGATGTTATAAATATGATTGGAGCATCAAGATTATGTCTGATTTTTTCACATATCTGGAAGCCATCTCCATCAGGGAGCTTTACATCAAGCAGATACATATCATACACTTCTGTATGCTTATTATATTCCTTTACACTCCCTATGAGTGTCACATCATATCCTTTTAAAGTAAGAAGACTCTTTATAGTTTCTCCCAGCTCTCTGTCATCCTCGACCAACATAATTCTGTACATGTATCCTGCTCACCCCACCCGTGTATATGTATGTTTTTATAGCTTATTCTGTATCGTTATTCCTTAACATACATTGATAATAACATTAACACCTTGCAATCACCTTACAAGACTGCAATATCATTATTATAATACTAAAAGCGGGATTTTACCAATATTATCACTCTTTCGATGGAGTAAATATTTTATTGTAGATTATTCTACAACCTTTAGCATATATACAGCAGAATTCCTATGTGCATTATTATGCTCTGCCTCTATTGCACTTGCCTGCTGTGTTACAGGAAATATAATAAGCAATATATGTCTTTCAGGAATAATCATATTTCTTCCAAGATTTATCCTTATTCTTGTGCATTCAACAGTAACTAACATATATGCGGCTGCTTCGTCAACACACTTTATACCTTTATTGGATAAGATGTGCGATTGGCTTTACTATAAGTGTTTTCGGAACATTTATGTATATCCAGCTTGTAAATGAAGATTACACATATGGCACTCCACCTTACATGTATACAATTATTGCTTTTATAATTGCTGCCTACGTGCTTGCTATACTGTGTGGCTTCCTGTTAAACGCCGGAATCAATAATATGACTTCCTACCGTGCCAATACTGATAATATAGATTACATAAGATTATCTGCACAAAACAACTATTATATGACTGAATATGAGAATTTAAATGCAATAATATCTGAGCATGCATCTATATCCTGATACCGTCTGTATGCCTTTATGGAATTAGCTGCACACCCTATTATAATTACACACATTAACAATGCAAATACTCTTATTGCAATATTAACAGCCGCTCCCTGCGATTTTCTAAGCCTTCTGCTGGTCTGTCCGATATAGTTGTTTTTATTAATTAACTTTAATTGAGTTATTTTTACTAATCTCTTTTTTTCTTTTTTCTTTTATAACCATAATTAACACTATTGCATGTATTAACTATTCCCTCCGCCAGCATATCTGTAACGAGGGCAATTCCAAGCATTATTAATACATATACATATTTACTTAATATTTCTATGTAAATATAACATCTCCAATATAACAATAACCGGCATAAGTATTACACACCATATTGCTTCTCTTATACATTGATACATATGTATATTTCTGACTATTGTGTTATCAGCCCCATGATTTCTTAAAATATTCATACGGTTATTAAATCTGCTGACTCTGTTATTAAGTACAAGCAGGATTATACTTATATACATAAGTACCGCCGCAACTGCGGTAAATATATACAATACCAGAGCCTCTATTGTGTCTTTCTTTACCTGTTCTTTATCCGCAGAATAGTCATTATATGAAAAGTCAGCCTGTCTAAGATATGCTGCTACTGCATTAGCTGTTCCATTATATACCGAATTCAATCCATATCTTATATTAAGCTGGTTGTACTTCATGGCAAGTGTAATTTCTGGTGGCAGCTCATCAATTCCAATATATTCCTTTAGCACTTCATTCTGTGTATTAACAGCCTTCTCTCCAAGCTTATATGATGCAACCATTGTATACAATCCAAACTCTGGTATATATTCCTTTAGTCTTGACTTTATCTCATCATCAACATATATAACCTTAGCTGCCTTAGTTACTGCTGCCGGTGCATATCTTACATTATATGTATACTTTCTTTTCCTATCCTTAAACTCTTTCTTCTCCCTTACACTTATTATTCCTTCCTGCCTTAATATGTCACTCTGGCTCTGTATATCATTTTCTTTCATATAGTTATATACAGCTTTATAATAGCTGCTATACACCATATTAAGATTAGATGCGCCATCTTCATATGGATAAGTCTGATAACACATCAGACCAATATTGGTTCCACTTGTGATGGTATCATCATATTCTCCCTCAGGATTCTTATCCAGAAATATAATTGCTTCATCTCCTTCAAGAAATGCAGCATAATTCCAATCATCGCCTGCATAATCCTCTAAGATGTCATATATTCCACTATTTTCCCCCACATATTCAGTTGCAAACAGATACTTGTCCTCTTCATCAGAGTATTTCTTCATAGAAAACGATTTATTATTTCCAGCCTTCTCATACCAGGAAACTCCCAGATTATTGTAATCCATATCATCCCACGTCCACATACGTGCTGTTTCATAATACCCATATCTGATATTACTAACACCATTTATACTGCTTATATAATTAATAACACTTTTATCTATCCCTTTATACATACTGGCATCTGCTCTCTTCAGGTTATAATCCAGAAGGTAATTGTTGCAATCCAGATTGAGCATTGTTCCATTCGGATTAGAACTCATATAATCACGATACTGGTCATATGTCATATTATTATATACCAGCGAATATTTAAGCTTTACATTCTTTCTTACCTCATTGATATCTGGTGAATTCAGCACACTTTGGTCATGCTCATCCCAATATCTCCTGAAATTATATGCAATATTAACCACATATGGAGTATTCTTATCCTGCTTATAGAATGCAAGTGTATCTGTTTTTTCTGAAACTGTCCTATATTTGCCATAAACAGTTATTCCATTAACCACACACGTAATCACTATAACCATAATTGCAAGTGAAAATACTCTTATAGATATATTCTGTATAATTCCCTGGGAACGCATTAATCTGCTGCCTGTCTGACGTATATAATTATGTCTGTTTATTATATGCTTTACATCTGTATTATGTGCAGATCTGCCCGGCTTAGCGCATATATTGGCTGCTTTGCTGCGCTTTGCCACCCGACTGGTTCCCTGACTTACTATACTTACAGCTAAGCAGACTGCTATTGATATAACAAGCATAACAGCCAATCCAATATATACACTTTTATCTATTGTAAAGAAGACTATTCCCGTAATTCCTTCAATAATAAAGGTTACTACCCGCCCTGTTATTATTGAAAAAATCAGACCTGCAAGTGACGAACATATAATTATAACTACACTTTCCATAAAGGCAAAAGATATAAGCTTTAATCTGTCAGCCCCCAGTCCTCTTAATATTTCATACACTCTTTTCCTGCCTGTACTATATACCGATAGCTGATAGGTTATTCCAGCAATTCCTACAAGTACAATAATCATATACATATAATCATATATATTGCCACCACTCCATGGCTCATATTCATACACGCTGCTATTATATATAAGTGAACTGCTTGTCTTTTTTTTCAACCCATCATATATAGCTTCATAATCATTAACGTAATCATCAACTGTATATATGTATATAGCATTATTATTACGCTTAATATCCTTTGCAGCCTGCTCTGTAACTATAACTCCCGGAACGCGGTCTCCCCCAGCCCATGAATTCGTATAACTTTTCAATATTCCTGCCAGCTTGTAGGTTCTTGTTATATCTTCTGTCTGTCCATTTTCATCTGATATAACAGTCCTGATTACTATATCCTGACCTAAGGATGAACCCTGATTAAGCTCTAACAGCGTATTCCAGTCAACTGCAGCCTCATCATCCTTCTGTGGAAAATGTCCTTCCTCCGTAGATATATTACCAAGCCTGATAAATTCCTCTGTCATATAACCTATACCGGTTTCCGTCATCTCGCCGCCATTATCATATACATTATTAACCTTTACAGCTTTTCCTGACTCCTTAAGATAAGGATGTCCTTTAAGTTCACTATTCTCTTTGCTATCAGAACCACACATCATAACAAACCAGCTTCCAAACCTGTCCTTTACTGACTGAAGCTGCCATTGGTATACATTAGTTCTTATCAGTATCAGCAATGTTACAGCAGCGAATACAATAAATATAGTAAATGAGGTCTTTATTATATTCTTTTTCCTTCGCTTTATACTCTTAAAGCAATAGTCCATATATTCTGTATTCATACACCATCCCCCATTCACTTAATAATATAACTATATAACAATCTGCTTACATATAACTTACGTTTACTGATTATGTTCTACCTTCCCCTTAAGCTTATACAATGGCAGTAATATTCTGAATTCTGCTCCTTTGTACTTTTCACTGTTGGATGCCCTGATGCTTCCATGATGAGCCTCTATTATAAGCTTTGACAGGTTGAGGCCTATGCCGGCATGGAACTCGCTCTGGCTGTTCTTACCTTCGAATCTGTCAAATATGCCTGATATTTTTGTTTTATCTATACCATCCCCATTATCAGCAATCTTTATGATACATACCTCATTATTGCTGCTTATATCTATGTATACACGTCCATTTTCTTTATCACATATACATTCATAGCTATTGCTTATAATATTTATCAAAGCCTCTGCAAGCCAGCCCTCATCAGCATACATAACCCTTTTAACGTCTGTACCATAATCAACTATGACCTTTGACTTATCTGCAACTGCACTTTCAACACTTTCTTCTACTATATAATCAATTACAACTTTTTCTGTTGCAAGTATCACCTTGCCAGATTCTATCCGGCTTATATCAAGCAGCTTTTTTATAAATACTTTAATCTTAAATGCACTCTTAGTACATTCAGAGATTATCGTTATTCCGCCTGTGATATTATTATACGGCTGCTGCAGACAGCCTGCATCTTCTTATACTGGCATATATTGTACTCATGCTCTTTGTTTAGCTATTCCTTTAATATTCCATTTTCCCTTACATAGCCTTTAAGACTTCCAAGACAATCCTTTCTTCCTATTCTGTAGCAGTGCACAAGCCCATATATAAGCAACAGCAACAGAATAAGCCCTATAACTATATTTATTACATTCTCATAATTAATGTGTATAAGATACATATATCCGTTTCTTGTATAGCCAGCTTCAATCATAGCCTCTAGTCCTGCCTCATAGGTTTTCCTGCTTATATTCATATGCATCATTCTGTCAATCAGATCCATGGCTGAGGCTTTATCATACAAATAAAGGGCTCCTACAAGAGCCCTTTGCCTGATACTATAATATATGGTTAAAAATGCAATGATGAGTGCATTAGTAACAACCCATTGAAATAACAAATAATGTCTGGTTTTTTCTATAATTTCTTATAGTTTTATCTATATTCCTGTACTGGCTGCCAGACTGTATGCTTTTATTATTATCCATCTATTATCTCCCCATTAGTATTGTTATGCTATCCAACGATAACCTACATTCCTGATAGTTTCTATATATGGAACTCTTTCTTCCCCGAACGTTCCAAGCTTTGCTTTAAGGCGGCTCATATTGACAGTAAGTGTATTGTATTCCACATAGTTTCCATGTATATCCCACAATCTTTCAAAAAACACATCTCTTCTTACAACTCTCCCCTTATTCTCCACAAGTATCTTCAACATATCCCACTCATTGTTGGATAACTTAAGCTCATTACCTGCCCTGTACAGCTTGTACTTATCAAAATATATTGCTAATTCACCCTTCTTATACACATCCCCGTCATTCATGCTGCTTCGTCTTAGGTTAGCGCTTATCCTTGATAGAAGCACCGCATTATGGAATGGCTTCGTTACGTAATCATCACCGCCCATATTTATATGCCTATTTATCCAGCACTATATACATTACAAGCAGGCTTACCACCTGTTTATGATGCTCTTTTATATTACTTTCTTATAATATCATTAACAGCTTGCAATTAACTTACAATTTATTATTTTCCTGTTAAATATTCTTGTTAAATACATAATGCAAGGAGCAAAATGTATTCTGCCCCTTGCATCCTATTATAATATAGACTATGTAATATTCCTACTATTTTTACATTTTAAATAAATACCATAAATAAACACGTCATTACATTGTGATTGCTATGACCACTACCATAATCGGTATCATAAGGGCTGTTGATAACGGATTGAGAGCTGCCGCTATATCAGTCGAAACTCCCAGCTTTTCTGAATATATTATGGATACTGCTGCACTTGACGAGAACACTGCCGCTGCCAATATCTGTCTCATAACAAGCGGTGCAGATAATACACAGAATATCAATATTGCTGATATTATTCCAATTCCATATCTTAATAACAACAGATGAAGCACCTCGCCGGCCGTTTCCCTGCTCATATTAAGTTCAAACGATATTCCAATCATCATCATAGCAAGAAATCCATTACCATGTCCACAGAAATCAGCCGCCTGTATAATTATATCCGGTAATCTGTAATTAAGAAAGGATAATACTGTCATAATGAAATACACATCAAAGGGAACAGACGTAAAAAGACTTTTAACTATTTCAAGTACGCCTATGTCTGATTTATTCAATTTTATTTCAGATGTATTCTGTTCCTTATTTTTCTGGTTTATTCTCATTTTCGCAATAGCATATGTCGTGCCTAACGTATAAAATGAATCTCCCACATCAAACATACATAGATATGGAACACCTGCCGGATAGAAATTAGAAAGGAAGGAAATGGCTATGCAGGCCATATTAAAGCCTGAAGCATTTACCGCATATATAGCCTGCATATCTCTTTCCTTATGAGCTGCTGCGAGCTGTCCGGCTATTACCATAACTGTATTCACGCCAAAGCCTATAAGTATAGACACAACATAATATATGTTAACCTGGGCTCCACTAAAACCGCTAATAAGAGATGCCGGTAATGTGACATAAAATATAAGGTTTGACAATACCCTCTTATCTTCCTTATGGAAAAGTCCCATCTTTTTTAATACATATGCAAGAAGCATAGTAAGAAGATATATCGCTGCTGTTGCTATTATTTTAATCATTCACTTCACCTCTTATATGTATGCTATTATGTTAACATCTGTATTATTTTATATTATTACAATCCCATTACGCCTGTTTCCGGAATCATATTACATTCATATGCTCCTGTTATTACAGACACCTTAGTATTAGTTTCAAGCCACTCTCTTGCAAGGTCTACGGTCACCTTAAGATACTCAGGCTCTACTGTCTTAGCCGTATCACTATCGGCATGTCCAGACAGCCACGCAAGTCTTGTAATTCTTCTTATAAGAACAAACATAGGTATCAGTCTTTTATCTTCATCAGAAAGCCTTCTTACCTTCTCATAGCCTCTTATCCATGCCTCCTCAAGTTCGCAAAGATTCTTGGAATATGTGACAAGCGCACAGCCCATATCATACATATAAAATCCATATCCGCAATCATCAAAATCAATTATCTGGTCATTGCCTTCATAACTGATTACGTTGTAAAAATGCAGGTCTGCATGAATAAGTCCATACCTGTCATTACTTCTCCCATAATGATTAAGCTCTTTTTTGATATTTTCGGTACATTTTTCAAGAATACGGTAATCATGACCTGTGATTCCTTCATAATCCCGCCAGCTCCCCCATATTCCATCGCCATTATCACCAAAAAGGTTATTAATATCCCAGCAGAATCTTTTTATTTTAACTGATTTATCCCTGTTTATTGACTGTATATGAAGTCTTGCTGTAATCTCTCCAAGCTTTTCAAGACCGTCCAGCAAAGCCTCACCCTTAAGCTCTCCAAGTGGACTTCCATATAAAAAGGAGATAACAGAGCAGTATACAGTTTCCCCGCCTGATGTCCGCATTTTTTGAAGAAATCCGCCATCACGTCCACGATACACAACTGGAAGTCTGACCTGTGTATCCTTATGTATTTCATCCATCCATCTTATTTCGCCCTCAAGCTCTTCTATATCGTGATATCCCGGTCTATGTATACGGAACACAACAGGACTGCTTTTGCTAAACTCAACCTTGTATATAATATTTTCCGAGTACTTTAAAAGACTTACCTTGTAATCTTCTTCAACATCATATAATAATGGCAGATTATTTTTAACATCCTCTAATAATGATTGTGGTGTATCCTTCATAGCTGTTTCCTCGTATTATTCCATACTGCTTACTTTACATATTAGTTTTGTTATGTTTATTTCTATATTTATTTTTTCATATTTACAGCCTGTGCAAGCCCTTTATCTATCTTTTCAAACAACTCATCCATAAATGCATCGTCACATAAAAGTCCCAACTTCATCTGGAGTGTATTAGGATGAAGTCTTGAATTATGTGACCATACACCATTATCAAATAATGGCTTGCATATAGTCTTACTTGCATCCTCACATGCAAAGTTTATTCCCATAATAACGCCTCTCTGGGTATATCCGGTAAGGAAACCATCATATTTATCCATAAGGGCATTAACGCGCTCTGTAAGAAGCTTTGTATTCTTATTAATATTATCAACTGTTTCCTTACGAGTAGTTATCTCAAGCACCTTCATCGCTACAACACAACCAAGCTCTGAATTACCACAGGTTGAACCATGCATCCTTCCTATATCAAACATCCAGCTGGCTGCCTTTCTGTTCATAACAGTTGCTGATATAGGATATATGCCTCCTCCAAAGCCTTTAGCCGTTGTGATCATATCCGGAACAAAGCCCTCGTGCTCAAAGCACCACATTTTTCCAGTTCTCATAAGGCCTGTCTGTGTTTCATCTGCTATGTAAAGTGTTCCATACTTCTCACACAGCTTCTTGACTCCTGCAAGATATCCCTTATCAGGAATCGGAAAACCATATGTTGCAAGAAGGGATTCTATAATAACACACGCAACATCCTCTTTTTTAAGCTCTGCCTCCATAGCATCCAGGTCATTAAGTGGAACCTGTACGAATTCTCCCGGAGCTCCCTGACATAAGAATGGATCCTTGAATTTAGCATCACCTGTTGATACAGACAAGCCTGTATGTCCGTGGTAACAGCCTTGAATAGATACAACACGCTTACGTTGTGTGGCATATCTGGCACTCTTTATAGCAAGATCAACTGCCTCTCCACCACAGGTTGAAAAGCACGCATAATCAAGTCCATCAGGACAAAGCTCTGTAAGCTGTTTTGCAAGCATAGCCTTTGTTATACCTGTAAAATGATGATTACCTATATCAAGTTCTGTCATGGCATCTGTAAGTGCGCTTATAATCTCTGGGTTTCTGTGTCCCAGATTATAAGTTCCTCCATTAATATGTATATCAAGGAACTTTCTTCCATCAAGATCCCAGAAGCAATAGCCTTCTCTTTTTCCCATTACAATAGCCATATCACGGTCTATCCATTCCTGTGTTTTTCCTACATTCCAGTGAGCAAGGCTCTCCTTTAGTACTTCTTCCTTTGTTATATCTGGATTATTAATAAAACTCATAGCTATATCCTCCTGCGTTTTATACTATATTCAGTTCACTATTAACCTTTCCAAACTTGTTCGGTGTAAGTGAAGTATTTTTTTTAAAATCCTTAATAAAGTGTGCCTGATCGTAATATCCAAGTCTTTCATATATCTCATATGTGAGATTATTCTGAAGATAATATATCGCTTTCTGGATTCTTATGATTCCAGCGTACTTCTTCATGGATACTCCAAGTGATTCCTTAAATACACGGTCAAGATAGCGCTGGTTATATCCTGTCTGTACAGCTATATCTGATATTGTCACGCACCCTTTTTTATTGTGTATGATACCTGCTATCTGGACAATTATATTTTTTCTTTCTTTAAAGTAATCAGTATATATGAAATGAGAAGTAAATATATCTTCCATGTCTTCAAATGACATATCCTTCCCGAATTGCACTGCTATGTTACTTAATGCTTCCATATCTGACACATTTCTTCTTGTACACACAAGCTCACCAGCATAGCTTTTCATAAAATCAGGCACAACTCCTGGTTCGAATTTGACTCCAAATATTTTTTTGCTGCCACTTATGAAGGCAAGGCTTACCTCCGTATGTGTTCCGCATACATATGGCACAAAACGCCCCTTCTCATATACGAACTGCAGATCAAGGCAGGCATCTGGTATGGCATATATTTCCCGGTCCGGATTATCTATCATATATATCTTATTAATATATCCATCCTCCAATATAAGCTCATGATAACTTACAGCCTTAGATATAAGATATGTTTTAACCTGCATATACACCACCACCTTCCGCAATCCGTACACATCCCGGACATTATTTATTTCATAGATATAACCTTATTATCATCAACAGTTCTGCCACAAGCATCTATATTAAAATCAGGATACTTTATCTTAATATAGTCCTTTACAAGCTTAACTGCACCTTCAAAGCCAACTCTCTCTGTATTGATAGTAAGATCGTAGTTAACAGGATTCGTCCAGTAATTACCACCTGTATAATGTTCATAATACTCTGCACGGTATTTATCTGTCTGCGTGATTGATCTTGCTGCTGTAGCCTCATTAACGCCCATTCTGTCCATGATTTCTTTAAGTGTAAAGCTTCTTGGAGCTTCTATATACAGGCTTATTACATTTGGTCTGTCCTTTAATATCCAGTCAGCACATTTACCTACGATGACACAGCTTTCTGTATCAGCAAGCTGTTCTATAATCTGTTTCTGGTATTCAAACAGCTTCTCATCTGATACGAACTTTCTGTCTTCAACCTTAGGTGAACGCTGCATAGGCAGTCCTTTAAGAAATGCCGAAAAAACATTCTGGTTTCTCAGCTTTTCATTAACCTCTGCAAACACTTCCTCATCAAGACCACTCATCTGTGATGCCAGCATCAGAATTCTGTTTTCATAACAATGTATTCCAAGATCATCTGCTATCTGTTTTGCTATTCTTTTTCCACAGCTGCCAAAGCCTCTGGCAACTGTAATAACCAAATTATCCATATTAGTCCTCATTTCTGCGCACCTTTTTACGCATAACGGATTAGTACCAGGTGTGCACAGCCGCTAATCCATCATATGAATTTTTTTACTAAGCACCTTTCCTAACTCCGCTTTCCATATATCTTGTTAAGAATTCCTTTGTTCTTTCATTCTTAGGATTCGTGAATAAGATGTCTGGACTTTCATCCTCAACAACATATCCGTTATCCATAAATATTGTTCTTGTTGATACATTTTTAGCGAATTCCATCTCATGGGTAACTATAATCATTGTAAGTCCATCATCTGCAAGTTCCTTCATAACATTAAGAACCTCGCCTACCATCTCAGGATCAAGTGCTGATGTTGGTTCATCAAACAGAAGCACCTCCGGATTCATACATAATCCTCTTGCGATAGCAACTCTCTGCTTCTGTCCACCTGATAACTGTGCCGGATGAGCATTGATATAAGCTGCCATTCCAACCTCTCTTAAGTGCTTTATAGCTCTTAGCTTTGCCTCTTCCTTACTAAGATGTAATATTTTCTGCACTCCGAACATGCAGTTTTTTAATACTGTCATATTGTTAAACAGATTAAATGACTGGAATACCATTCCAACCTGTGATCTGTATTTGGTAAGTGATGACTGTGTGTTTTTAACCTCATCACCATGAAAAAGTATCTTACCGCTTGTAGGTGTTTCAAGATGATTAATACATCTTAAAAGTGTTGACTTACCAGAACCGGAAGATCCGATAATACATACAACCTCACCCTTTGATATTTCAAAATCTATTTTCTTTAAAACCTCATGGTCACCGAAGGACTTTACAAGATTTTCTACCTTTATAATTGAATCTGCCATAACCTGCCTCCTGTTCTTAAGTTATACGTTTATATCTCATAACCATCTGCTCACACATAATCATTCATTTTCCAGATACTCTGTAGCCAGCTCATAATCACTTCTTCCCTGAAGTTTCTTTTCAATCACTGAGAATACTCTGTTGAATACGAAGCAGAGAATAAAGTAAATAATTGAAATAACTATATATGATTCAAAGTACTTATAATAAGCACCACCTGCTGTCTTTGCCATAAGGAAAAGCTCTGATACACCTATAACATTAAGTACTGAGGTCATCTTTAAGTTGTTAACAAATGTGTTACACATTTCAGGTATTACATTTTTTAAAGCCTGTGGAACTATTATGTATAACATAGCTTTAAAATGTGACATACCCATGGCAAGAGCGCCTTCCTCCTGGCCTGCATCTACTGACTTGATACCTGCTCTTACTGTTTCACCCATATAAGCTCCTGTATTAAGTGTTGTTACAAGAATACCTGCTATGATTGATGTAATCATAATGTCATTCTGTCTTAATCCATAGTAGATAACCATGCCCTGGACAATCATTGGTGTATCCCTGAATATTTCAACATATACAACTACTATTGTCTTTAATATATGAAGCAGGATTTTCTTTACTATGTTATCCTCTTTATGAATCTTTACTGTATTGATTATGCCTACGGCAAAACCAAGTACAAAGCCTAACAAAGTTCCTATAAGTGCTACATAAAGTGTTACCCACGTAGCTTTAAGAAATAATGTTGAATATTTATTAAAAATGAACCAGGCCCATTCAAACAGAGAGCCCTCGGCTCCTGGCGTATTCGCTGCCAGTGCAATCATTGTATTCATATACATATAGCAAAACCTCCTTTATAGTGCACATATATGCTGACATGCACTTTTAAGATTAGTATTTATCCCAAAACCATTTTATTTATTATTACCCAGTATTATTTTTATTAAGTTAAAATAAAATGCCGTAGTTTCCTCTTAAAGACCCAACATCTTTGTCAGGGAAAACTACGGCTTATATGTTATAATTGCAAGCTATAATGCAATTATTTTATTTATTCTAGTTAGATGCTGGCTGTAACTTTACCATTTCATCCATAAGCTTATCGAATTCAGCCTTATCATTCCAGCCAAGCTTATCAAGTGCACCCTGAACTGTATCTCTCATAGGGTCTCCTTCACGAAATACTATACAGCAGTCATTAGAAGCACCCTCTGGTTCTGTGAAGTCAAGGTTAAGCATCTTTAAGTTATTCATAGTAGCAAGTGCTGAAACAGATGTTGTGTAATCAAGAATAACCATATCAGCTGTCTTGTTCTGTACTGCAAGGAAACACTCTGAAGATGTTTCATAATCTGTTGCTATAACGCCTCCTGGAACCTCATCCTTATATGGAACATAGTTAGTAGCAATCTGTGTTGTAACCTTAGCTCCCTTTCCAGCAAAGTCTGATAACTTAGTAAAGTTTGCAAACTGGCTGTCTGATCTTACAACACCAACAATCTGTCTCTTATAATATGGTGAAGAGAAATCATATGTTTCATCTCTTTCAGCGCTGTAACATACACCTGTCATAACAGCATCATATGAACCATCCTGAAGTCCCATAAGGATTGAACTCCATTCAATCTTGTATACTTCAAGTTCGTATCCAAGCTCATCTGCAATTCTCTGGGCAAGTTCTACTTCGTATCCATAGGCATATCCATCCGCATTCTTAATCTTAACTGCTTTCTTGCCGTTTCCAACATCAGGTGATTCCTGTGTCCAGTTGTATGGTGCATACGCACACTCAAATGCTACCTTTAATACCTTTTTGTCTGAATCTGCACTCTTGCTGCTGCCACAACCTGTAAGTCCAAGTGTAAGTGACATAGTAAGTGTCATAACAAGTAACAACGATAAAAACTTCTTCATAATAATCTCTCCTTTCAGCTTTTCCCTTTAATTCCTGTTTCTTTTTCTGTATATATTTTTCATATAAGTTTTGCTGCCCTATGTCTATTTATTAGTTTACGCAACCCCTATATCCGTTTTCTTCAACTTTTATAGAAAGAACTTTTGTAAAAAATACATACAGAAAAGGCGCCAGATTCCTTGAATCTGACGCCTTTGTCAACTTGTTGTTCTGTTGATGTAAATTAAAATAGCAGATAATCTGTTATATGAATTGTAAAAATTTCACCTCTTATATCCAGTTGTTTAAAAATCTACTTTTTCCCCATAGAATATACAATCAAGGAATTTTTTCATATCATCCTCTGATACCTTTATCGGATTAACTACTGTTGAGCCCTGCATAGAGAATTCAAGCAGCTTATCAAAGTCCTTCTTAAATTCTTCTTCACTAACTCCGGCATCTATCATCCTTGCTGGTATTCCTACAGCCTTAGATGTTTCTTTAACCTTTTCAATAATATCACAACCGATTATTTTTGAAAGCTTCTCATACTTCTTAGCCACCTCTGGATCCTTTTTGTTATAATCCATAGAATAAGGCAGTATAACTGCATTAGCAAGACCGTGGGCTACGTTATACATACCTCCAAAGGCATGTGATACACCATGTACCATGCCTAGTCCGCTATTAGCAAATGCCATGCCAGCCATGCATTGGAAATTATGCACCTTCTCCCTTGCCTCTAATGTTCCTTCATTAACTGATACAGGCAGCCATTCTATGATACCCTCTATAGCCTCTTTAGCCATGGCATCTGTGAAGTCATTGCCATTCTTGTTAATATATGCTTCAAGAGCGTGTGTAAGTGCATCCATTCCTGTTTCTGCCGCTATATGTGCAGGAAGCGTTGCTGGCAGTGATGGATCAAGAATAGCTACATCTGGAAAGATATTAACGGATCTGATAGCCCTTTTAAACTTCTCATCCTCAAATGTTATTACGCTGACCTTTGTAACCTCAGATGCTGTTCCTGATGTAGATGGAACTGCAACGAATTTCGTCTTGAATTCAAGTTCATCAAGATTAGTACTAAAGACGTTATCAAAATTCACCTCTGGATGTTCATAGAATATAAGCATAACCTTTGCAGCATCTATAGATGAACCACCACCTACGGCTAACAGACAGTCCGGCTGTTCTTTTCTTACGAACTCAAGTCCATCAAGAACCATATGTGTTGTCGGATTCTTTCCGATTCCACTATATATTGCTACATCTGCTCCCGCCTGATTCAGTATATTAGTCACCTTATCCAGAACGCCTGTCTTTTTCATAGACTGTCCACCAGTTATTATAACTGCTTTTTTGCACTTTAATGTTTTAAGATATTCAAGTGCATTTTCTCCTGTTACAAGAGCATCCTTTGTAAATGTTATTGTTTTCATCTCCGTGTTATACCTCCCACTTTTTATTTTCCATAAAATAATGATGCTTTATTAAGCATAACATAAGTTTTATATGAAATTATATTATAGCAAAGGCGCCACCTACCATATGGTAAATGACGCCTTTGTCCTTATATGTGTGTACTATAGCACTGTATATTAAAAAGTGCAAGCATTTTATGTGCTTATTTCTACAACTATATTTCTACGATATATCACTACAGCAGATACTTCCCAGTTACACATAATCATCTTTCAGACATATTCTCCTGCCTATAAATAATGCTGCTATATATATAATCATACTTATTACAATTCCAGCTGCTACAGATATTCCATCTGCACGATATGCATCTGTTCTTATTATCATCGATATATTTCCTAACATGCCAACGCTGACAAAATATACCGATAATATATCTATCAGCATAACTACAGCTATCCCTAGTATAGGAAAAATGCACTCTGATATAACCATCTGGACAAGCGATATCATAACTGAATATATAAGTGGAAGAACTATCATAACCAGTAACATCTTACATGAATATCCGTAATCAGGTTTATACCTTGGAATAATAAACATATTATAATCAATCTCATTTTTAAAGCCCCCTCCAGGCACGGCTATTATTGCAGACAATACCCATATTATTATATACACAGCAAGCACAGAAAGCATATTCCATATACATTTACTAAACCACCATAAATTCTTGTCACCACTCATAACCAGATAATATATGCCAACATTCTTTTTGTCTTTTGATATATAATCAAAAGTCACAAAACAACACATAAACTGGATTGTAATCCAGACATAAGGAAATAAAAACAAATCATTTTCAGAATCACCCAATACCTGGAATCCTCTTAGAATATAAAAAACATTATCTAGAAATCCTGGAAATACGTTAGTTTTATTATGCATTTCCACATTAAATAATGCAATGAATGCAAATACCAGAAAAATACATATAACGTATCTATATCTGTTATAATTAAACCCTCTTATGATATCACATTTAATAACATTCCATTTGTTATTTTTATAATCATATTGCTTTTCTTTCCACGTACCATCCATTCTATCCTTCCTCACCCTTTCCATACAGCTGTCTTGCTTCTACCTGTATGTACCCCGCAAGAAACAGACATGTGTCAGCTATTATCAAAAATAATATCTTTCTTACACAAACACCTGTATTAACCCAGTCTTCCATATGTATAAGAACATGTCGGTAAAATAATCTTATTGAAAGTTCTTCACCTGTAACTATAACCAGAATTAATGTTGCTATTATCCTGCTTTCTGAAACATTTTCAACCAGAAGAATAAACATGCACATAAAAAAGCTTAAAAGTGATATTGATATCCAACAAAATAAAATAATTGATATACTATTAAAATGTATCTGTCCTATTCCTTTTGTATATCTGAATGTCAACATATAATAAAAACTGCCCTCTTTATTCCAGTTCATAAAAGAAAAGCCCCTTAAGTAAATCATGAGCATTACAGCTGCAATAACATATGTCATATTTGTAAAGCTATATAAAAAGCTTAACCCACAATGCATTCCCCATATATATCTTTTAGACTTATATTTCACCATATACATAGGCGTATTATCAATTTCCAACAGCTTAAGATTACTAAAAACTAACACAAACAATATAAGAGGAAATACAAGTCCCTGAATAACAAGTCCCGATACATCCATAACACAAAACCCATCCGGAAATGTATCTGAATTAATCATGATCATTGCCTGCGTTAAAGCAACTGCGGTTAACACGACAATTATTTTCCATGTTATTCCATTTTTATTAATATACATATGTTTATATCTGTGCATTAACATCTGATGCCTCTTTTCTGACCTGGATATATATACTGAATCTATTACTTTAGTTATTTCTAATTTAAAATATAATACACTATTGGATTCTGGCTTACTACTAACTGATATTTTATTTTTTTCACCTTATCAACACTATAATTATTCATTAATTTCCCAGTTATAATATATGGATATACTATATCGTACCACTCACCTTGTACACAGCTGTTTCTATCAAAAGAAGCGTTAATTGTCTTGTACATTTCCAGACAAATCCCCTGTGATAATGCACCTGACTGAATTCTGAAATTAGACTGGCTCTTTCGTATTTCTGAATCGGTATCATATCTTACCCTGCTATGAATTAATATCATACTATATTCATTTTCCCTGCTATCCAATAGTTCATCAATATCACCTAAATATGAATACTCTTCTTTTAGTTCCTCAGAGCTTAATATTTCAACCTTTTCCGGGACAACCGTATACCCACCTGTTGAATACTCTGTATTTAACTTTAATTCTAAAATATTTCTTCCATAATCAAAATGTATGTTAACTGCCGCTATACACACTACAACAATGATTACAATAATTATGCCAATATACTTACTATACTTCTTCATAATGTCCACCATTTCTGCACTTTTTGACTCTTGGATTTACTTTCGTTTGTGCGAAACTCCAGATTTTATGTTATCCCCTATACTATACTTTTAGATTTTGTTTTTATATTATATGTAATCATGGTCAGAACAACTATAATTCCAAGTTTTATTATAACGTTCGCTATATCTCCAACCTGGAAATTTGGAATAATGTAACATACTCTCATACTTATTTTTCCAATAAATACGCTAAAAACATATTCAAAAAAATATATAATAAATGGTGATATAACAACCATCAGGCTGTTATCTAACACATAAGCTGCGATATATCCTATACATCCTAGTACTCCATACATAATCGAATCAAGCAATACTACTATTATACAATATATAAATGGACTGCTGTAAAACAATTCTCCAAATATACTACTGTTTCGTACACTATATGATCCTGCTGCCTTTAATGGATGTTCTACAGGCAGTATCATAGCTGTTATAACAAATGATAATACCAGTGGTATTGCTACTACGAGAAATGAACTTATAAACTGAACCATCATTTTTGTAAGAAAATAGTATTTTTTTTCAATTCTTGTAACAACATTATTAATATAATTTCTTTTTATATCTGTATAAATACTTATAGTGTATGGTAATGATATCAATATTGGAAATATAAAATTAAGCACCATATGATATCTTGAAGTTGATATTCCTATCCATCTGTTATATAAACCCGGTGTCTGATATTCATATGTTTTTTGGTATTCCGACATATGCAGACGGACACCAATGGCATTTTGATATATATCCAATAAAATTATTGCCATAGAAACACATAACGCTATTATCATTCCTTTATTTTTTAATGCCCGCTCCATTTCGTTCTTAAACAGATTTTTCATTTTAATATTTCTCCATTAATAAAATTCATTCATTTTTCTTTTTTAAATAAATGTATTTATATTCATTGTAGCTTATTCCATTATTATAAATATTCAGATATATATCTGATGCCGCAAGCTCATCACTAATTACGTATACTAACCTTACCTGACCACTTTCACCTTGTTTCAGAGTCATATTACCCCTGATATTATCTACATTATCTCCTGTATAATATCTTTTTCTTGCTTCTTCATTTGCTTGTAAGACATCTCCTTCACTTTTTACCTTTATTCTTGAATCCAATGCCAGATTTCTTATCCCATCTTTAGATTCTGAATATTCTATATTAGTTATTTTAACGTCGACTATAAGATAATAATAATCTGATATAAACTCATTCTCATTTAAAAGCTTTGCCTTTTCTTCTTCTTTATACCAGGCTGGTTTTATTCCTGTATCGTTTATTCTTGACATTGTAACTCCAAGACACTCAACTAATGATTTATCTGAGCTGCTCATTTTTCCATTCTTGTCATATGTAATTACTGACACCTGAAATTCTTCACCAATATTTACAAAATTAGATTCATCACTAATATCCAGTTTAGTAGAAACAGGCTTGAGACTTTTATCTTCATTTTTTGAATCATTCTTACTCTCAATTTTATTATCAGCATTTGAATTCCCTATTATTTCTTTATAATATCCTTTATATAAAAATATAAACAATGCCGCTAAAAATAAAACAATAAGAATAATACCAGCTTTTCTTTTCATTTTCCCTCTCCATCAATTTGCAATTTATTTTCAGTTTTTTATTTAAAAGTACTTTCTAGTGTTATATTACTATATTATTAACGAATTACAATATCTATTGCCCCAATGGTTAATATTCGCTACTGAATGGTTATTTAATCCATTTGAACTTAATATATTCAGATGTTATAATTTACTTGTTTTTAAAACTATGGAGAATGATTATGAATATAATATTATGTGATGACGACAACCTTATAATTAATGAATTAAATTCTTTTATAAAACAATATTTTACAGAGCATAATTATCCTGAACCCTGTATATATTCATATTCAAATGGGGCAGAATTATTAGCATCAGATAAATCAGCGGATATTATATTCCTTGATATTGAAATGCCTGGAATTAATGGAATTATTACTGGAAAAGAATTAAAAAGACGTAACAATAATGTTATAATTCTAATACTATCTTCATATATGAAATATCTTGATGATGCAATGGATTTCGGAATTATACGATATCTTTCCAAACCTATTGATAAAATCAGACTTTTTGATGGTTTATCAAGAGCTATAACTCTTGCAAATTCCTATTCTTCAAAAATATTACTAGAAACACATAACGAAACATTATCTATACAAGCTAATGATATTATATATGTTGAAGTTCTTAATAAAATAACCATTGTACATACTATTTATGGAGCATATGAATCGTTGCATAATTTTGATTATTGGCTAAAAACACTAAAGTCAACTCATTTTTTCCAATGCCACAGATGTTTTCTTGTTAATATGTATTTTATAAGTTCATATGATGATACCAGTATTTACCTTTATAACAATACTTATACTGCTCTAATAGCAAGGCGTAAAAAAAATGATTTTCAAAAAGCTTACTCTATGTTTATTGAAAATAATATGTAAAAACGAGGACAATTTATGTTATTTAAAATAATCTATTATCTTATAGCATATTTTATAGTTGCATATGCTGTATGGACCTATTGTAATTTCACATTAACAAGTAAATATTCTTTGAATCGGAACTTTTTTCACTATTGTATATTTTTTTTATTTATTTTTTTATCCTCTTTTTTTGACAATACATATTTATTCATTTGTATATTTTTTATACTTACAAGTATTATTATAAATATTTCTTACAACAACAACATGTATATACGTTTTTTTCACTCATTTATACTTACAATTACATATATACTCATTATTCCGTTCAGCATTACATTAACAGACGGAAAAATGCTGAGTAACCAGATTATGACTGCATTATTATTTTTTATTATTTCTTACTTTATAAGTCATACTTTTTTTGTAAATGACATAATAAATGAAAATACAATATCTGGATATATTTTTGTAAGTATTCCTTTATTATCTTTACTTATTGCTGATATACTTAGTGTAATTTACTTTCAAAATAATACTAGTGATACAGATAATATTGAAAAGAAAATTTTTCTTATCGCATGTGTATTATTACTCATAACTATCAATGTAATAATAGGTGAATTATGCATACATTTAAGAACAATATCAAAACAATATACACAGACACAGCTCGAGCTTGAAAATGCATATCACATATCTGAATATTATAAAATGCTTACACAACAAAATTCTGAACGTGATATATTTATTCATGATATAAAACGACATTTATATAATATTGCAAATTATAATAATTCTGGCAATAACAAAAAAACTTCTGAATATATAGAAACTCTCATTGGTTCAGATGCCTTAAAATCCACTCTTAAAGTATCGGGAAATGAATTATTAAATGCCATATTAGCACATTACTATTCCCTCTGTAAAAAAGCTCATATTTCATTTAATATCAATGTGCGCAATTCTTCACTTTCATTTCTCACTGATTTTGATTGTACATCTCTTATTGACAATTTACTAGATAACGCTTATGAAGCTGCTGTTAAAGTTCATAACAAAAAAGCTTATATTGATTTTACAATAGCAATGGTTGAAAATTCTTCTTATATAGCCATCAAAGTTATAAACAGCTGTCTATTTAACCCATTTGACAGTAATGGTAATCTTTCCACTACAAAAACTGATGGTTCCGTCCATGGAATTGGCTTAAAAAGCATTCACCGCATTGTAAAAAAATATAATGGACACATACAACAATACTATAAGCAAGAGGATGATACTTTCCATACAATAATTACAATAGCTCCATTAGATAAATAGACTGTATGCTGAACAAAATTATTATGAGAACTTATATCCCACACCCCACACAGTTTTAACATACTGAGGATTCTTTATATCCGGTTCTATCTTTGACCTGAGATTCCTTATATGTACCATAACTACATTGTTAATATCGTATGCTTCTTCCTCGCTCCATAGTGTATTATATATATGCTCTGTAGAAAAAACATTACCTTTATTCTTCCATAGTAGCTCTAATATAGCGAATTCTTTCGGAGTAAGCCAAATCTCTTTTGAGTTAGCAAATACCCTGTGTGTTTCAAGATTCATGGATAAATCCATATATTCAAGAATACTGCTTGGCTTTCTTTCATTGAAATCATTGAATCTTCTAAGCTGTGCCTTAACTCTTGCAACAAGTTCAACCGGGTTAAAAGGCTTTGCAAGATAATCATCTGCCCCGGCACTCAAACCTATAACCTTATCCATATCCTGATCCTTTGCCGACAGCATTATAATAGGGATGTTGCTCTTTTTTCTTATCTCCAGGCATAACGCTATGCCATCCATATCTGCCATCATGACATCAAGTATAGCAAGGTCAATCTGCATATCATCAAGACACTTTAATGCCTCCTGTCCGTCTGCTGCCTTATACACCTTAAAACCTTCATTCTTTAGATATATTCCAACCAGTTCTCTTATATCTTCCTCATCATCAACCACAAGAATAGCTGCCATATTAGTTTGCCACCTCCATGTACTTATTGCTCTAACTTCATCTTATTTCTTGGTCCTGGTTCTGATTGCACTTCTTCAGCTTTATGCTTATCGTAAACAATCCATTATCATAATCTGCCAGTACACTGCCACCTAATCCCTCTACTGTTTCTTTTACAATAGAAAGACCTAAGCCATTGCCTGATATACTTGAATTTCTTGCATGGTCAGCTCTGTAAAACTTATCAAATATTCTTTCGCAATCTGACTTTTTTATACAGTCTGTCATATTCGATACTTTTATAAGTATATTATCATTCTCCTCAAGAAGTGTTACTATAATATCCGTATTCTTCCTTGAATACTTTATGGAATTCATAAGAATGTTATCAAATACCTCTCTCATCTGTTCTATCTCAACTTCAGCATATACTGGCTTTTCTGTTATATCTGCCACAAAATTCCGCTCCTGCTTAAGTGCTATTCCTTCAAACTCTGACACATCCTGCTTTAGCATCATAGCTATATTACATTTTTCTTTATTAGCTTTACTGATTTCTTTATTATTGCTGCTTTCATTACCATATGGCTTTTCATTTCTGGCAAGTATGAATATCTTATGTATCATTCCATTAATCTTTTCAACCTGCTGGAACGCCTTTTTTATGTATGTATCACGTTCTTCAGCACTATCGTATTTATGGCTTATAACAACATCAAGATATCCTGTTATTATTGTCATTGGCGTTTTTATATCATGTGAAAGATTCGTGATAAGCTCCATATTCTTTCTGTCATTTTCACGTTCCTCTTTCATCATTCTTCCTATACTATGCTGCATATTATCTATACTATACGCTATATTGGTAATTTCATCACGTCCCCTTTTGTCAATCTGCATGTCAAGATTCCCCTTTGATATCATATTGACAACATCTGAAAGATATCTTATATAATCTATCCTTTTCTTTGTCATAAGGAGCGCACATATTATAAATATAACTGTTCCAAGACACATACACGCAGCCTTAAGCTTGATATCTGCATACAAATATTCTGGTGTAACCTTAGTTTCAAATATTATATAATATAAAGTCTTTTTTATGCTTTTCGTGTATACAAATGAATACTCCGGACTACAATCATCATAGGAATTAACTACAAGTTCATCTATATCAACGTATACTTTTTTTCTTCTGTAATCATCACTATTGTCATCTGGATTTTTTCTCCATAACACAAGACCATTTCTGTTCGTTATGGTTATATTCATATTGTTGACCTCTTCTGTTGCAAACGGAAGCCTGTCATTTAACAGCAGGTACTTCATGGCATCTCCCAGATTCTTGTCATCATCAAGTTCATTGGCACTTATCTCATCCATAGCATTGCTAAGGGCGCTGTCAAGTTCTCTTACCATTCCCATAACCTGAATATCATATTTTCTTTTATAATCAGAACAGTCTTCTGTTACATCTACAAGCACTCCATAATGTCTGCATACTATAAATGCTCCAAGTGAAGTTAAAACAGCGATAGTAAAAGCTGTCACAATTACTACCGCAAGTTCTTTATATATTCCTATTTTTTTACCGGCGCAAGTATTATATTCATTCATACTATTCCTCATTTCCTACATAACCCGTATGCACCTGACATAAGCACTTTTTTACCAGTAACCTAGCTCTAAGCCTTTCTCATACACCCCATAACCTATGGCATAGTATCCATATGAATTAAGATGTGTATAATCATACTTTATCGTTTCAGGAACTCTTCCCTGCAAAAGATCTTCCTCATCCATCTGTGTTGGTTCTAAGCCTGCTATATTAAGTGCGTTTTCAAGCAGATAAGTTCTCATATTGATAAAATGTTCTCCAAAGGCTTCCCTGAGTGCTGCCTCCCACATAGAATCATCAGTTCCTATCTTCTGACCGCTTGTATAATTCGCACTATCAACTGACTCCTCCGGATTATCCGTATCACCGATTATAATATAGCATTCTGTGCCAGAATTCGCAATCATTGCCTTATATTGTTCTATAAGTTCATCATAATCGTCCCAGCCCCCATTGCTGCCCATCTGTATAACAAGCACATCTCCTGATATATCATGTGCTGCCTTTGTTATAATCTGTGAACCTTTCTTTAGTTTAATGCTATTATTCACGGCATTATCATATATACTTATATATATCCTGCTATTATCATATTCGAGCTTAAAAGGTATATCGTTAATATAAACAACATTCTCTGGCTGCTGATTATCCGTCTCATATCCGTTAAAATTCTCTAATATAACTGGGTTTCCTGATTCATCCACAATACTTATCTGTGTGCGTTTTCCCGGTTTAACAGTAACCTGCTTTCCTACATACATCTTTATTCCTCCCTGTCGGAGTGCTATCTCGTAGGATGTTTCTCCACATACACCAAGATTGTATACATCCATTCCTGTGTAGTATCTAAGTGTATCCGGATAATTCCAGTTTGAAGCATCTATAATCCCAGCCTCACTCTTTATATATGTATTCTCCTGTCCACCAAGTCCATATGTTATTGAATCTCCCCAGCAGACTATCTTTTTATCTTTAATGTTATTATTATTGTTATACTGTTCTCTTCCATCACATGCCAGATTAACATTTTCATCGTTTTCTGAGCCACTCACATTATCCACACTCGTGCATATCGAATCATCACAATCAAGGTTACTATTCACATTTTTACTTACTATAACTGCATTATGTTTTGCTACTATATTATCTGCTGCAACACTTACAACTAATATCAATGCTGCACATATACCAAATATAATTAATCCATACATAACATCTTTTATCCAGCCTCTTACATGCATAGACAGCCGCCTCCTTATCTATGTGTCCATCTGCCACTTAATACATGCTTTAAACACGTCTTATATTTATGATATCTTTTGTTTTTTATGTTATAAATATAAAACCAAATGATGTATATGTATTTATAATATTTCTTTAGTTTTCTTAAGACTTTTACCAGTAATTAACTGAATTCTCAACAAGCTTACTTCCCTGATATCTTAACTTAACCGTAAAAAATCTTTTTTCGCCTTCTAATATCAGCTTAAGGAATACCGCATCACCTTCCCATGTCGGAAGCTCTGGCACTTTCTTTTTATCTATCCACATAAGCTCTCCCTCATCACATTCACATACATTTCCTGTGAATCCATCTGCCGTAAACAGGCACATAAGTTCAGGCTCACACTCATCACTTATAAATGTAATAAGTCCTCTGAACTTGTATGATGTTAATGTAAGTCCGGTTTCCTCTTTAACTTCCCGCAGCAGGCATTCCTCAGGTGTTTCACCATCATACGCATGTCCGCCTACGCCTATCCACTTTCCCTTATTAATATCCTTTTCCTTCTTTGTGCGATGTAACATAAGATAACATCGGTCTTTCTCTATATAACATAATGTTGTCATCTGCATTATATGGTCTGCTCCTTTGTAATACGTTTTGGTATAACACTGCTACTGCTTGCGTTTTTAAGATAGTGGTGTCCAAACTGTAAACAATTTAGTTTTGGTATAATACTGCTACTGCTTACGTACGTTTACGATAAGAATTCCTATACTTACAAGAATAAGTGCTATAAGTGCATTTATTCCAAGCTCGCTGCTGCCCTCTCCTAACCACCATGCTGAAAGAAGCACACCAAATACAGGATTGGTAAATCCGAATATAGCTACCTTGGATACAGGGTTGTGCTTAAGCAGTATTCCCCAGAGTGAATATGCCACTGCTGATATACAAGCAAGATAAAGCAGCATAAGTACAGCACTTAATGATATATGATTAATTCTGCCACCCATGATAAGTCCAACAATCACCATCACTATACCACCAAATATAAACTGATAGCCACTAAGCATTACCGGATTATCATTCTTTGAATAATTCTTCATAAGACATGATGATACTGCATATGATATTGCACATAAAAACAGGCTTCCATCTCCCATAAGACTGAGATTCATATCTATGGACTTACCATTCATGCTTACTATAATTACACCTGCAAAGCCTATTACACAGCCTGCAAGCTTCTTAAAATCAAGCTTTTCCTGATGAAATACAAGACCTGCAAGCAGAATTACAAAAAATGTGTTTGAGCCATTTATAATAGATGCCTTTACACCGCTATTATGTGCAAGTCCGATATAAAAGAATATATACTGAAGTATTGTCTGGAATAATGCAAGCTTTGCTATGCTGGGAACTGATGACTTAGTTGGCACTAACATTTTTCTATTAAGTGCACTTCCTATAAGAATAGTAAGTATTCCTGCCAATATAAAACGTGTACCTGCAAATAATATCTGTGTCCATGTTTCACTTGATGGTATCTTAAATAACGCATACCCTAACTTAATACAAGGTGATGCACTTCCCCAAAGAAATGTACATACAAGTGCGAGTGCACATACCACCCATGTTTTCTGAAGAAAATCTTTTCTGTTCTCTTCTTTAGCTATTATTTTTGTTTTGTTCGTTAATTGTTCTTTTGTGTTCATTATTACTCTCTTTCTACCTGATGTTATTTATTATTGAGTGAATTACATATACTAAAACAGATATCTTGCCCACAAAACAAAATTCTTTATGAGCTTCATCTGACGTTCTCTATATGCTGACAACTCTACCGGCTTTACATTATATGGATTATCATAGCTTCCATCTTTATCAGCCTTTCTTGCTACCCTTTCATAGCCCTCCATTGACTGATTCAACTCTCTGTTAATATCCTTGCTATCTATCACAAGCATAAGCTCTGTATCCAGATAAGCACTTCTCATATCTATGTTAAATGAGCCTATAACTGATATGTTATCATCAATCAGTACTGACTTACCATGGTATGAATAACCGCCTTCATATTCCCATACATCAATCCCTGTACCAAGTATCCTGTTCTTATTAACATAATAATCTGCAGAACCAAATGGATTGCCATTGTTAGCAACTGAATTCGTCATAAGTGATACATCATCAACCGAGTCGCAAACCGACTTTAGTCCTTCATACATATAATCGTTGCATATAATATATGGTGTATGCAGCTTAACTCTGCTGTCTGCTTTCTTCATAAGTTCAACAAGCTGATACCACACATATGGTTTCTTTGATGAATATTCTATGGGATTACTCAAAAGTGCTACATTATTCACTTCATAAGCATCCTTAAACATATCCTTATAAACACTTTCCCCAAGGCCTTTATAAATACCATTATCTGCATTGTCTTCACAATAGTCTGCATATAATGAATGAAGTTCTTCCCTGGCTGCTGCCACTTTCTTCTTAGCTGCCAGCTTGTTTTTCTTATCTGTGATTCTGGAACTTTCCAACGAATTATTATCTGAATATGTATTCTCTACACAATAATTGTATTCATTATTCTCTGATATTGTAAAATATGTGTCTGTATCTGTAATCGCATTTACCCCATTGATAAAAGCCTTACTTTCTTTATAATTCCACACTTTTCCAAAATACGATAGAATATCGTTAACAGAACTATTCTCATCTGGATTCTCACAATACACCAACGCATCTCTATCATAATTCTTATATGGCGAGCTGCTTCCTAAAAAATATGAAAATGTGTTTCTTCCACCTATTATATAACTGCTTCTATCAGCTATAAGATACTTATCATGAAGTCTTCCCATAGATTTCCATGGTGCAAACGGATTGACCTTATTATATATCTTAATACTTGTTCCTTCTCCTGCTGCCAACGCTTCAAAATAAGGATTACCATTCATACGAAGAAATCCAGATACTCCATCAACTATTACATTTACCGATACTCCACGTTCTGAAGCATCTAGAAGCGCACCAAGAATAAGCTTTCCACTATCATCTGCCCTGAAATCAAAGGTTGATAATATAATCTCATCCCTAGCGTTGCTTATCAGCTTAATACGCTCAAGCAGTGCATCTCCATTATCTTCTATAACTTCCGCCATTTCCGGCTCTGTTCTTGTCTTCCATATATTATCAACAGACAGCTCTTCTTTGTCCTCTTTTGTCAATACTGGCTGTTTATGATATGTAATAAGCGCACAGCCAACTATGGCAATCACTATAATAAGTAGTATAGCAAGTATTATTAAGAATACTTTTATCACTTTCTTTAATCTATTTATATGCATATACTTTTTCCCTTTTTAAATATATAATCATCTGGAACTATATCTTATTGTATAAGCTGCAAAATGTGCAATATCTTGTATTCTATCAGTATATACTGTTTATTGCAAGATTAGTTGTGATTTCTTTATATATTCTTTATGTGTTTTATTTTTTTATTCTGATGTACAAATTATTTTAAATTCAAAAATTAAAAGAGCCCCAACTATTATATTGAAAGCTCTAAAATGCATCTAATAACTAATCTCTCAGATATTTTTTTAGATTCTAAGTTTATTAATGGCTCAATATTTCAGGTACTAAAACTACACTTCTTCCGGATCAGAAACTTCCTTGGTTTTATGATGACTCAATTCTTCCAGGTACTAAAACAACTCCGTCGTAAGACTTCCGCCGGATGCAGTTTTATGATGACTCAATTCTTTCAGGTACTAAAACCCTACCCACAATCCATTTTCAGTCTTTTCAGTTTTATGATGACTCAATTCTTCCAGGTACTAAAACTACAGCCACAAAGAAGGATCAGGCGATGATGTTTTATGATGACTCAATTCTTCCAGGTACTAAAACACAGAAATGATTGTTCCTGATGATACAGAGGTTTTATGATGACTCAATTCTTCCAGGTACTAAAACACAGTCTTACACGAATGTATGACGGCGTTTGTTTTATGATGACTCAATTCTTCCAGGTACTAAAACCTCGTGCAAGATTTTGAAATGCCATTGTGGTTTTATGATGACTCAATTCTTCCAGGTACTAAAACATGCGTGGCGGTATGCTTGAAAGGGTTAAGGTTTTATGATGACTCAATTCTTCCAGGTACTAAAACTCTCCAAGTCTTGCAACTGCCCATCCGTACGTTTTATGATGACTCAATTCTTCCAGGTACTAAAACCACCAGTCTGTCCTAATGAATTAGTAACAGGTTTTATGATGACTCAATTCTTCCAGGTACTAAAACATGTTAAGAGGTCAGATAGACAAAAAACATGTTTTATGATGACTCAATTCTTCCAGGTACTAAAACTAAATTGTTGTTAAAATTCTTAACATAGCCGGTTTTATGATGACTCAATTCTTCCAGGTACTAAAACCTGCATGGGGTAGGAGAAGACATTTACACGGTTTTATGATGACTCAATTCTTCCAGGTACTAAAACGTGCATCCGAATCACAGGCGTTCATGAATAGTTTTATGATGACTCAATTCTTCCAGGTACTAAAACCTCAAATCATATCTTTTCAAAAGCAAAAATTTTTTAACATATTATCACCACCTGGTATATTATAGCATTTATACTGTCTGCATAAAAGCATTTTCCAAATTATTTTTCATATTATATCTTTCAAAATGCATACCTATAGACTCATTTAACAACTTAAGAAAAACATATTCTCTATCTATTGGAGTATATAATTCACAACCTATATAATTAACTATTTTTTCTAACCATAATATCATATTTTCCCTATTAAGATTATATGTACACGGATAATTATTATAAAAAAACTTTTCCATATCTGCCAATTCTGGTAATACATAATTCTCGTCATTTATTATATTTATTCCTGTTGAACAATAATCATTTATAACTACATATCCATCTATGCTCATAGTTGATATTATATTTATATCTAATTCATTAGTTAAACAATCCAATTCCTGAATTAGTTCTTTATACTCATTTCTATCCAGCATGTGATCAACATTTTCTAATATAAGTAATATCTTTTCAGGATTATCTATATAAAAAGCTTTCAATACGTGCATGTACTCTTTATATAATTCTATATTACTCATATTTTCAATATAATCATAATCATTACTTTTTGTTACAGCAATCTGGCATATATCATTTATTTTTTCTTCTAAAAAATCCATATGAAGATTAATATCAGCTTTTTCCATTTCATCATTAATATGTTTAAATATTTTCATATATTCATTTACAATATTCTCATACACTATCTGGTTATCATATTGCGTATTAATATAATCCAGATACTTTTGCTGATGTGTGATAAAGAAGTAGTAGAAGTGTAAAAAATTTTGCCGTTCCTATCCGGCGTTTGCGCATTGCGCCGGATAGGTCGGGCGGTCATTCGGGCAGGTCTACCTTGCCAACGAAAGAGTAATAAATATCAATGTCCTGTCTGCGTGTGCCGTTCTCGTCATAGCTGCACTCATGCACAACGATTTTCTCCACAAACTCACGCAAAAGGGTAGGGGTAAGTTCTTCAAAGCTGGTGTACTTGCGGACAACATTCATAAACTTTTCTGCGTTTACCGTGGCTTCCTGCGCTTTGGAAAGCTCTGCCCGGATAGCGGCGGCTCTCTCTTTCAGTTCTTTCTGCTCGGCTTCATAGTCTGCCGACAGCTCCGTGAAACGCTCGTCTGAAATGCGCCCGGTCACGCTGTCCTCATACAGCCGCTTGAAGATAGCGGATAACTCGCTGATACGCTTCTCGGCGGCTTCCAGCTCCTTTTTCCTTGCGGCGTTCCTGCGCTTGCCCCCGTCCTCGTTCTGCTCGATCAGCAGCTTCATAAACCGGGCTTCGTGCTTCGCTGCATAGCTGGTGACTTTCCGCAGATTGTCGGTCACTCCGGCGGTCAACAGGTCGGTGCGGATAAAGTGCGCCGTACAGTCACGGGTACGCTTCTTGTAGCTCCCGCAGATATAACAATCCTGCTTGCGGGTGGCGTTCTGGTAACGCTGCTGGTAAAGGACGCTGCCGCAGTCGGCACAAAAGAGTATGCCGGAGAATAAGCCCACTTCATCATAGCGGTTCGGGCGTTTGCGCTGCTTGCGTAACTCCTGCACACGCTCCCACATCTGGGTGTCAATGATAGGCTCATGGTGGTTCTCGAAAATCGCCTGTTTCTCAATGGGGTTCTCTACGCTGTGCTTGGTCTTGTAGGACGGCTTCTCCGTCTTGAAGTTTACCAGACAGCCCGTGTACTCCCTGTTTTCAAGGATATGTACCACGGTATTGGTCGCCCACTTGCACTCATAGCCGGGGTGGTAGCGGCGGGTGCTTCCCGTCCGACGGTATTCCAGCGTTCCCGGCGTGGGGATCTCCTGCTCTGTGAGCATACGGGCTATCTTGGTCGGCCCGTTCCCGGCAAGGCACAAGCTGTAAATCTGCCGCACAACAGGGGCGGCTTCCCCGTCAATGATAAAATTTTCGTCCTCGTCCATAAAGTAGCCGTATACGGGTTTGCTCGTGACGGGCTTCCCGCTCATACCCTTAGACCGTTTTACTGCTTTGATTTTCTTGCTCGTATCTCTCACCAGCCATTCGTTAAAAATGTTCCGCAGAGGGGCAAAATCATTGTCGCCCTGTGCGCTGTCCACTCCGTCATTGATAGCGATAAAGCGGACGCCTTTCTGTGGGAAAATCATTTCCGTATACATTCCCACTTGCAGATAGTTTCGCCCTAACCGTGACATATCCTTGACGATAACGGTGCCGACTTTTCCGGCTTCAATGTCCGCAAGCATGGCTTGAAAACCGGGTCTTTGGAAGTTCGCCCCAGAATAACCGTCATCTGTGTACCATTGCAGATTGGAAAAGCCGTTCTGCTTCGCATAGGTTTCAAGAATACGCTTCTGGTTTGAAATAGAATTGCTCTCACCTTGCAGCTCGTCCTCGTGGGATAATCTCGGATAAAGGGCGGTAATAAGGTTTCGGGTGGTCTGTCTTAACATAGTGTCCTCCATTTCCGACAGCCAGCCCCACTATTCCGTATGACTATCATACCACACGCCGGGGCTGGCTGTACAGTCCTTTCTGCTTCTTTACGTCCCGTCAAATTGCCGATTTTTGTGTAGCAGCTTCCGCTTCCAGCACTTTCAGCATTTTATCGGCGGCGGTGGCGGTGGTGTCCTGCTTGAAATAGCCGGAAACGACAAGGACAGAATTACCTATGCGGATTTCCGTCACGCAATCCGGGCGGCGGGTGCTGCGGTCATTCTTTGGGGTGTTGGTCATAGGCGGCTCTCCTTTCTGTTCATCAGCTTTTTCAGTTGTCCCATTTTCTCCTGCGCCGTGGCTTTTCGGAAGTTGCTCCCGGTAAAGCGGACAGGAGAACACATTTCAATCAGACGGTCATAAATGCGGGCGTGGGCGGTGTCCTCCGGGTGCTGCAAGTCCTCCAGCGTGAGATTAGTCGTGACGATCAGCGGCCTGCCGCTGCGGTAACGGCTGTCAATCACGTTGTAGACCTGCTCTAAGCCGTATTCCGTTCCCCGTTCCATTCCAAAATCGTCAAGGATAAGCAGCGGGAAGCTGCAAAGTCGGGAGATATATTCATTCCTGCCCTCAAAGCTGGCGGCAAGGTCACCCAATATCAATGCAAAGTTTGTCATGCACACGGGGATTTCACGCTCCATAAGGGCATTTGCGATACAGCCCGCAAAATAGCTCTTGCCTGTGCCAACGCCGCCCCATAGCAGATAGCCAATGTTGCGCTCTTTCATGGTTTCCCAGTTCTCCACATAGAAATGGGCGTGTTCCATTTGCGGGCACTTGCCGTTGTCGTTCTCAAACGTCCAGCCCTGCATAGCCGGGTCTGTAAAGCCCCGCCGCTTCAACCGCTCGACAGTTTCAAGGTGACTGCGCTGTTTCTCTGCGGCTTCCCGTTCCTCACGCTCTGCCCGCTGGCAGTCACATTCTGCCGGGTGGCGGTCACGCCCCAGCCATGCGGCGGTTTCTTTGGGGAAATAGCCCTCTTTGGGCTTGTGGCACTTCCCGCAGTATAAAAGCCCGTCCTCGCCGGTGTAGTCCTCCGGCTCCGGCGTGGTGTCGGTCATATTCAAAATCATTTCATCAAATCCATTCGTCATAAGCTCTCGCCCTCCTTACAGGTATAATCGGGTATGCCCTTTTTCGGGGCTTTCTTGGCTGCGTCCTCCTGCGCCCACTTGAAAATCGTGGCTGCATGGCTCTTGTATTTCCTCCCGCTGGAAGCGATATGGCAGGATAGGCGGTCAATGTAATACTCCCACTTGCCGGGAAGCTCTGTTTTCAGCCCGTCAAGCTCCGTATCGGAAAGAATGACATTGTGGTATCTGCCATAGGCGGCGGGGGCGGGGTGTCCCGTTTCTAACTCTCTCTCTTTTTCTATTTCTATATCTATCTCTTTCTCTATCTCTATCTCTGGTGGACAAATGTCCGCTCGATATGGTAGACATTTGTCCGCCCCTGTCTGCGGCAGGGCTTTTTGTTCCTGCAAAGCCAGCCGCGCCCTGCGCTTGCGCTCCCCCTCGGTAGAGGACTGGCCGATTAAAAGCTCAATGTTGCTCATGTAGAGTGCGCCGCTTGGCAAAGGCTCCACAAGCCCCAGCTTCATAAAGATTTTCAAAGCTCTCTCTACGGTACCTACCTGCTGGCGGGTAATGGTCGCAATCATCTGGGCGGTGTAGGGGATATTCTCGTCAAGCTGCAATTTCCCGCCGTTTTTCAGCGATTTCAAGTACAGCTTCAAGAGAATGTTGGAATAGATAACGCCGTCCTGCATACTTTCCAGCAGAACGATTGCATCATCGTCAAAATAGCTCTCTTTCAGCTTGAGGTAGTAATATTTGCGGTTATCTGCCATAGGCTGCGTCCTCCTTTTTCCAGCGTTTGGAATAATAGCGAGGGCATAGTATGATAACCGCCCGGAAGCTCTGTTTGCAGTCACGGGTGCAGCCCCGGCATAGGTCGTTGTAAGTGATACGGTTGCGGTGGTTGAGGAAGAAAGACCATTCCAGCCGCCGCTTCTTGCTCATTCTCGGCAATGGTAAGCTCCTTTCTGCCGTTCCTATCGGTGTAGCGGGATAGGGGGCATTTTCTGTATGTTCTCGGTATCATTTTCGGGCTTTTTCTGCCCTGTAAGCCCCGTTTGGAAGTCGGGGAGTATTGCGGTAAGGGTTCATATCATACCTGTATTTTTGTAGGGTTTCGGTATCATTTCGGGGCGGTCTTTAACGCTCCTGTTCACGCTTTTTCTGCTGGCTCGGTGCGCCCCTTAAAATCTGGTCGATATTGCGTCTGACTGTCTGAAGCTCCTGCGCCCGCTGGCGTTTCTCCCGGTAGTCGTTATATCCGGCGTTCTTCTGGACGGTAAGCTGCTCAATCTCCCTTTGCAGGGCTTTGCTGGCTGGCAGCTTGGTTATTCCATGCTCCCGGAAATAACGGGCGGCTGTGTCCGCTATGATAAAATCGCTTTCGTGCTGTTCCCGGTAGGCTCTCCGGGCTTTCTCCGATTTCTGCGCTTTCAGACCGTCACGGGCGGGCTTCGTGCCGATATAGCCCAAAAGGTTGCGCTGCAATTCCTTTTTCTCCCGGATAGCGGCTTCCAGCCCTTTCAGTCCGGCAAGGCTCTCCTGCGTGGCGGTGTTGGCTGCGGAAATGGCAGCGTCCAGCTCGTCCGGGGAAGAAAAGCCATACTGCTGGTAGAGCATGAGGGTAGCCGACATCTGTTTGAGGTTGTGCATGGTCGCCCACTTCTCATAGCCCCGTCCTTTCCCCTCGGCTCGCTTGGCGGCTATGTCTACCATGCGCTGTACAGCGTCATTGTTCGGGGCGTTTTTCGCTTCTTTTTTCGTCCGTAAGCGGTCTTTGATACTGCCGGGGTATTCCGCTATGGCTGCGGGTTTTTCGGCGGCTCTGGCGGCGTTCTGCTCCAAAACGGAGAGGACAGCAGCCCGGTCAAAATCGTCCCCCAGCTTCCGGGCGGTAATTGGCTTCGTCCTGTCCGGCGTGAGGTAACTTAGCCGCCCCCGGCTCTCCTTGACGGTCACACCATGCCGGAGAAGCAGGGCGGCAAACTCATCAAAGCCGGAAGCAGCGGCAAGGGCTTCCCGGATAGTCCGGCGCAGCTTCGCCTTATCCGTTTCAAACTTGGTCTGCCGGGGCGCGATACCGTCCGCAGCAATAGGGGCGTTGGCTCTGTCAAGGGCAGCCTGTCCTTTCTTCTGCGCCCAATACTCACGCTCGGTAATGCGTTCTTTGCTGCCGTTCAAAAGGTCTATCTGGTAAAGCCCCTCGCTGTGGCACATCTCCATGACTTCGGCTTTCAGATAGTTCATAGCTGCGTCCGTACAGCGGTGCTTGCAGCCTGCTTTCCTGTCCGCTGGCCTGTCCATGTGGGGCAGCATGGGAACCTCCGCAATCCGCAGACTGTTAATGACGATATGCACATGGATATTTTCGGTGTGGCTGTGTCCGTCCGGGTGGGTGCAGACAAGGGCCTGGTGTCCGGGGAAATGCTCGGCGCAGAACTTCTCGCCCAGCTCCTGCGCCCGATCAACGGTCAAGCCGTTGTCCGGGCCGTCCCGTGGGTCAAAGCTGATGATGTAGTGGTGGCTCTTTACGTCCTCCCGTTTCTGGTTCTTGCCGTAGCGGAGATTGGAGCGCATACAGGCAACGGCAAAATCCTCCCCGCCACAATTCAGAGAGGATATGCGGTAGTCTACCCTCGGTATGAGCCGCCCGTCTGCGTCAAGGGTGGGCTTCATGGTAAACTCGTCATGCTCGAATGTGAGGTATTTTTCAGCGTCCCCGTAGTTGGCATTTTTAGAGCTGATATGTTTGAGTATCGCCAACGGCTTCACCTACTTTCTGCAAGACTTCAAACTTCAAGGCGGCAAGGTCGGCGGCGGCTCCCCGCACTTCCTTTTCCAGCCCCCGGTAGGGGCTTCCGTATTCGTTCAGGCTCCGGGCAATCTGGTTTAAGTTGCCGCCGATTTTCCCGTACTCTGCCGTGAGCTTGGAGAGGGCGGCAAGCAGCCCGTCATTGACCGGGGAAACGGTGACAATGGGGCGTATGGTCGCTTTCCGTATGGCTTGCCGGATAAACTCGGACTGGCTGATTTCATAAGCCGCCAGCCGCCCGGTGAAGTCGGCGTATTCTTCATCGGTCATGCGGGTCTTTACCACATGACGGCGGTGGGGCGTATTGTATTTCTTTCGCATGGTCTGTGACCTCCTTTCTCGCCCGACAGGGCGCATAGCAGGGTTTGGGGAAGGCACTCCCCAACAAGATTCCCGCAGGGGCAAAAATAAGCGGAGAGCGAATTTTGGCACCTCGGTAGAATCTTGCTCTGAAAAACTCCGGCGTTCCCCGGCTCCCGTCCTTTCCGCTAACAAAACGTTTCAAAAGGGCTTTGCTACCCGCTATTCCGGCTTATCTTGAAAATTTTCCTTTCACTACCTACAACACCACGCAAAGCAAAATGGACGGAGATTTTTAGAATTTCCCCTCTATTCCCTACAACACCACGCAAGCCGGAATAGGCGGACAATGGCAGTATTTTTTTCTTTGATACCCTCTACGGATAAGTAAGGGATTTTGCCAACTGCGGCGGCTATTTTCCCTTTTGTTTTTTCATACTGGGGATTTTCAAAAATGCCAAACAGGAACGAAAAAAAGCAGCAAATCTGTTGAATAGATTTACTGCTTTCTGGTTGCCGGCGAAGCGGCGGTTATTCAGTTGTAGGCGGTAGGGCTATCTCCCAAAGCGGAACTTGAAAATAGCTGTGAGAAGCGTCTGGGTGATGTAGTCCTCTGTATCTTGGTCTACCCGTCCATTCACACGGGCGGCACATTGTATGCGGCGGCGGTAATACTGCAATACAGTTCCCACCGCTTCCGGCTCCCCGCTGGCGGCTTGGACGATTGTTTCATAGGGGAGAAGCCTATTATTTCTCATATGCCATTCCCTCCATTTCCGCTTGGAGCTGCCGTAGGGCTTTTCGGATATGGTAGCCCGCTGTGCTGCGGCTGCGCCCGTACTGTCTGCCAATTTCGTGCTGTGGAATACGCTTGAAAAAGGACAGGTAAATCATTTCCCGCTCCCGTTCGTCCAGCCGTGACAGGGCTTCCGCAAGTAAACCGCTGCTGAAAATGACCGTATCGCCGCAAAGGGTAAGTATGTATTCCTCGTCCGGCTCCGGGGCTTGGAAATATTCATCTGTCGTGCCTAAAGGGTAGTGCTTTTCGTCTGTGAGGTATTCAAGGGATATTTCTCTTTTGTGCTTCCTGCTCCGTGTCCTCGCTGCGTTGATCGTTGCATTTCGGATAACGACTTTGCAAAAGGCATGGAAAGTGTACTCGATATGTTCCCGATATTCTTCTGTACAGGTCATGGAAAATCCCCCTTTCCTCCCAAAAGGGCTGTGGCTGGTTAGTAGTTGCTTTTTATGATAGTAAGGGGCGGCAGCACTTTAGGCTGTCGCTCCTTGACTGCCTAACTGCAAAACCGGGCGGGGCTGTCAACGGCGGGCGAAGCCCGTTCATCTTGACCGTTGACTGGCTCGGCCGGGTTTGCTATTTATCCGGCAAACTTGAATTTATTTTAAGCTATCACGTTTTACCTTTTTAAGCCTTACTATCATTACCATAGGAATTTCTTTGTTGTTTTTGAAACATTCTTCATAAAATCCATCAATGACAAATCCAGCTCTAAAACAAAGGTTAAAAATATCTTGTATGGAACGATGATAATAAATCTGCTCCTCCGGCTGCCCTTCGATCGCTATATCATAGTAACTGTGCGGTGTCATATATTTTTCAGTCAATGTGATAAAACAAGGGTGCTGCGTTGCAAAGACAAAAATCCCGTTTTCCTCCAATAGTTCATAAACAGCCATAAAAAGCGGTTCAATATCCGTAATATCCATAATTGCCATATTAGAAACTGCTTTCGTAAAGGCTCGATTTCTTTTTAATCCTAATAAGCTTTCTCTATTGGTCGCATCCGCTACGCAAAACTCAATTTGTTTTGCATATTGTGATCGCCGTCTTTTAGCCAATTCTATCATTTTTTTGCTGTAATCAAAAGCGACGACCGAAGCGCCTCTCTGTGCAAGATACGAAGAATAATTTCCATTGCCGCACGCAATATCCAAAATGTAATCCGAAGGATCAGGAGAGAGAAGTTCCGTTACTTTGGGACGTACTACCTCTCTGTGAAATTCATTGGATTCGTCACCCATTGCATCATCCCAAAATTGTGCGTTTTTCTCCCAGATCTTTTTGCTTTCCTCTGTTCCCATGTTCTCTCCCACTCCCAAAATTTGCCTTTTTGCTTCCATTAAATCTTCCTTACTATATTCCATTGTTACCCTCCATAACTTCTGATTGTTGCCGTCTTGACTATTATGTATCTTTTCTTTCCAAAATGGTATAGGCTTTTATTTTTATAATGCTGCAAAACTTTTCTTCTGTAAGGTATTCAAAGGATATTTCCCTTTGCCGCCGCTATTGGAAAGCCAAAAGCAGCGGCTTTTTTACGCGATATGACCGAAAAGACTAGAAAGCAGGATATGTCATCATTTGTCATTTCTTCTCAATGTAATAACTGCATGGCATATCAAGCCAAATACAAGAGAAAAACAGCCACCGCCAAATAGTGATGCTCCCCACCCTGCACCCGACATTGTCATAAAACCGCCAACAAAGAAAATACCAATGCCAAGAAATATCCCGACACCATAAAAAAGTCCAATTGCCATATCATACTTATTAAATTGTCGTTTCTCTTTTTTTCACATGTTTCCATTTTTGTTATTACCTCCTTCGCAAAATCGTCCATGTGGACTCCAAAAAGAAAACAAATTTTTTTCAACGTATTTAAATCGGGTTCATTAACATCTCTCTCCCAATTCGATAGCGCCTGCCGGGTAACATTCAATTTCCCAGCCAGTTCTTCCTGTGTCATTCCCGATTGTGTTCGCAGATGACGTATTTGCTTTCCTGTTGTAATATCCGTCTGTTTCTGGTTCAAAATGGTTCCTCCTCTCTGATGCTGATTTTATCAATGATATTTCGCAATAGCCAGCAATGAACGTTTGCATTGCGCAAGATGTTACATTATCTTCTGAAACATATGCCGGATCTTGTCTAAACGGCTGTTCTGGCGGCGTGGCTGAAACACAGGCTCGCCGGAAGTTTCCTGATACCCTTTTAATTCTGTAATGCAGACACTTCTTCCATTTGTATAAAAATTCAAATCATTTCTATATTCACCAATACAACGGGCAGGGATTTCCCCCTTAAAAATAACTTCATCTTTTTCAAGTCTGGTTGATTCAATGATTGCGCAATACTTTGGTGCGTCATTATAAGCCCGTGAAAGATATTCCTGCGGTGCAAAAAGGGTAAAGGAAAGGTATGGTTCCAACAGTTGTGTTCCTGCTTTTTTCAATGCCTGCTCCAACACGACAGGCGCAAGAAAACGAAAATCAGCGGGGGTGCTGACCGGGCTGTAATAAACTCCATAATCAAAACAAATTTGGCAGTCTGTCACTCCCCAGCCATATAAGCCCTGCTCCATTCCATAACGCACACCCTCCATGACGGCATTTTGAAAACTTTGGTTTAAATAGCCGAGAGATACCTCGCTTTTATATTGTGTTCCGCTTCCAACAGGAAGCGGTGTTACAGTCAAACCAATAGATGCCCAAAACGGATTCGGCGGCACTTCAATATGAATCGTGTAGCTCGCTTTTTTTTGCGGTCTTTCCAGATAAATAACCGAAGGCTCTTTCATAGCCACGCCCACATGATATTTTTCTTCTAATAGCGAACAAATAACTTCTAACTGTACTTTTCCCAAAAAAGATAATATAATCTCATGGGTAACAGTATCAATGTCAAAATGCAAAAGAGGGTCTGTATCAGCAATCTCTGTGAGGGCATTTAACAGGGCTTCCCTTTGCTCCGGCTTTTGCGGCTCTACCGTTGTCCGAAGTAATGGCATGGGATTATCAATCCGTGTTTTGTGAGGCAGGAGTTTTTCATTTCCCAGAATGTCGTTCAGTTTCAAAGTATCATCAGCTAAAATAACAATTTCTCCCGGACAGGCATGGTCAACCGGGACGATTTCACCATTTGACGGAATACACATTTCTGTAATCTTTATTTTTTCCTTTTTTGACAGCAGCAGGGTATCCCGTAAATGGAGCGTCCCATGATACAGGCGTAAATAAGAAAGCCGTTTTTTCCGCTCTGTATACTCAACCTTAAAAACATATCCACATAATTCAGACTGAATATCGTCTGTTTCTGTAATGAAAGTTTCTGTAATCGCTTCAATCAGTTTTTCTGTTCCTAAATTGTCTTTTGCACTCCCATGATAAACAGGAAACAAAGAGCAGCATCTGGTTCTTTTGCACTTTTCATATTGTAATTCCTGTATATCCAAAGAATCCTCTGCAACATATCGTTCTAATAGTTCATCGCTTCCGGAAATAATCATATCCCATTTGTCCAAATCAGAAATATCGGTCATGGTTATCTTTGGCGACAGGGAAACCTCCTGCATGACAATCATATCACTGGTAAGTTTATCTTTAATGCTTTGGTAAACACGCCGCAGGGCGATCCCATTTTGGTCTATCTTATTTATAAAGATAATTGTCGGAATGTCCATTTTCTGAAGCGCATGGAATAATATACGGGTTTGTGCCTGTACGCCGTCTTTTGCCGAAATGACTAAAACAGCTCCGTCAAGGACAGATAAAGAGCGGTATGCTTCGGTTAAAAAATCCATATGACCGGGAGTGTCCACGATATTGATTTTATAATCATTCCAGCAAAAAGAAGTAACCGCTGTCTGAATGGTAATTCCGCGCTGCCGTTCCAAAATCATAGTGTCTGTTCTTGTAGTTCCTTTATCCACGTTTCCTTGTTCCGCAATCGCTCCACTGGTGTACAGCAGGCTTTCCGTCAATGTTGTTTTTCCTGCGTCTACATGGGCGAGAATTCCAATATTGATTATTTTCATGTGATTGTCCTCCTTTTACAGCCCCAAAAGGGCATAAAAATCCCCAGCAGTAAAATACTTTTACCACTGGGGATTATAATTTGCGGACATACACATATACAGCATACACCTGTTTGTGATTGCTGTTTTTCGGATATGTCAAAATTGATAAGGCAAAAGTATTCTTAAATTGGGTACAAAAAACCAAGCCCCCACAAAAGGGACTATCATAATCCTTTGTTCCCACTATTTGATTATAGTTTTATTTAAGAATACCTTGCCGCATATTTTTTACTCCTTTTTTGGAATGATGCTATTATATCACATTAGTTTTAGGAAAGAAAGTACCTAAAAGAAATTTTTCTTCCCCTTATATGTAACAATCATACCGACTTTCTGGCGTTCAGAATGGTTTCTGCTGTCTGCTGTGGTGTTTGGTTGGAATTGTCCAGCCAAAAGCCGATCCGTGGTGTTGTCTGCATAAATGTATCGTATAAGGTTTCAACCGTAAAGCCGGAATAGCCTGTTTTCTCCCTGTATCGTTCCCTTCCTTTTATTGTTTCCACATCTGGACAAAGAACGACAACCTCAACAGGGTATTTATGCGGCACAAAAAATATGTACATGTAACTAATTCAACACATTTATAATTTGAATAGGGACATTATAGCATTTACTAAATACAAATTCAATGTATACGGAAATAAAGATATAAGGAGTGGGAAGGATTCCGCCGTAGTCGGCATTGTAGGAAAATCCAAAAGTTTAGATTTTCCCACAATGCTTATCTTTTGGTCTTTGGTTCGGAATAGTGTAGTGCTGGCGGTCTATCTCTTGTTTTCGGTTGCTTGCTTCCTTACCGTACATGAGCATTCTCATAAGGCTTGTCTTAGATATTTCTATTCCACAAACCAAATCTTCTTTACTCTTTATTCTATATACATTAAAATATTTTCTTCCAACAACTTTATCATCTACTCTTATATCATATGCCTGCATTTCATCGTACTCTGCATATTTACTTCCTAAGAAATACTTTGCAATATTATTTATTATAGCATTTTTTCTTTTTATATTCGTACCACAGACCTGCGTTATTGGTTCTAAAGAAATATTATCATTTTTTATCGATAAAATCATATTATTATAAATCTTTCATCTCCTGCTATCTTTTCATTCAGACTTTTAGTTCCAACTAATATCTTCATATCCTCATATTGTTTTTCTGTTATCTCTAACAATCTTATATTCCCATTAACTGGAAGATTTTTTTCCAATCTTTTCTGCAATCTTTCGGAATACTGCCTATTAGGACAGGTTCTTATATAAACTGAATATTGCAGCATCACAAACCCTTCTGTTACCAGCTTCTTTCTAAAATAGCGATACTCCTTTTTTTCTCTATCTGTTTCTACTGGTAAATCAAACATGCATAAAAGTCGCATTACATCATACCTCATCTCTATCCCCCTCATATCCATCAATATCGGGAAATATAAGTTCCGTGCCATCTTTCAAACCTTTCGCATAAAGCATAACATATTCTTCCAACATATTACCCATATACATTCTTTTATTTCTATACATGACTTTATGATTGACAATATTAATTATTTTATGTCTATGATCTATTTTAAAAAATTCTTCATTTTCTAAAAGATGATACACATATAAATCTACGAATGGTCTTACCGGCTCCATTAAGTCATCAACAAGATTAAACCTGTTATATTCATTCTTATGATGTATTCCTATCTGACAATTAAGTCCATATCCAACACACAATCTGGCTATATATGAACGGATAATTGTATATCCATAATCAAGTCCGGCATTCAGAAGTATATTTTCATTGCCTCTTGAAAAACTTGTCCCCATTAATTCATTAAAATACACTTTAGCACCATGTGCTTCTCTATTAGATGTATCTCCAGATTTTATATCCGCACAGAAATCTTCTATTTTCTTGATTATTTCTATCCTTCTTCCTAATCTGATCAGTACTTTCTTCTGATTCAACAATTTAGCTGCAACTATCGTTTTCCATAATTCATCATAGGCTTCTTTGGTATACTCCACCTGATATCCTAATATCTTAGTTATATGACTATGATTATCATAATCTCCATAATATCCTATTGGCAGATGCTTTGCATCACACAATATAATACCCACATTATGTTGTGCAAGATACGATAACATTCTTGCTGTTATATTTACTTTCATATTATCTATAACCAATACTGATATATCGTCTACCGATACCCATATATCATGCCCATCTCTATTGATTATTACATTATTAAGCCTGATGTTCATATTCACATCATTCTCTACTAAAACCACCTTATATCCCATACTCATCCTCTTCCAACAGTTTCTATATACAAAAAAGAGACACCCTTAGGTGTCTCTGATTTCGGCATAAAGCCTTATTTTAGTAGGTCTGAAAAAATTGAGTCATCACAAACCTACTATTATGATATCACATTGCCACCTGTTAATCAATACTTAATTTAAATTTTTCTTTGTATACAATTTTCTCATTTCCAAGAATATCTGTATATATTTTTCCTATATTACCAGCCTTTGTAAGTCCTATTAAATTCCGTGGTTTCAAATACTTCGCCGCCACTACTGGTTTTGTTTCTATGTAATTCTTCTTTTTAGGCATCGTTCTAGACAAAAATCTTTCTTTATAAATATCCCCATCTTTCTCATACTGAATAATATCATTTTCATAAAAAGATAATCTAAACTCATATCCTTCACTTTCTAAATCCGTTATTTTCATACCTGGCTTTAGTATTTCTTCCTTAACAAGAATATCTTCGTAGGATGCCTCATCTAATATATATCTTCCTTTAACAAACTTAAAATCTGCATATTTTACTCCTATTATTCTGTAATTATTATTTCTCGTATCATAATACAGATCAGCCCTATAAGGCTTTAATGTGTCCATTATTACCTTTTTGTCATCTTTGTTATATCCGTAATTAGCAGATATATCTATGCATGAACCAACTTCGCTATCTGCATATTTTATCTTCTTTATCACAGGACCATTGTGCTTCTTAGAATACTTTCTTATCTTTTCACCCGTTTCCTGCTCATAAGCCACAAAAGGATTTTTTTCGTCATTGAATTGTTCATATATTGACATAAGCATCTCAAATGTCTTTGGATCATTCTTATACATTAGGAAATATTCCTGTTTTCCACCAGCTATAATCTTTCTAATTGAATCTACATCCTTATTATCTCTTATGTCATAACTTACAATCTTATATATCTTATTATTGATATTTCTTGTTCCATATATAGTAGCATTACTCAAACCACGATTAGCTTTCTTATCAACCCTATGGTGATACTTAACTATTCCATTATTCTTCTCACTTTCAGCATATATTCCTCTGCTTACTACCGTTGTCTGTGGATCACCTTCTGCATTTTTAAGATTATTTCTAATCTTAAGTACCTGGGAAAATAAAGCTTCATCATAATACTTCTCATCATAGCAGGACTGAATATCTGCCTCTTTATATACTTCATTATCAAAATCTATAAACCTGCTTTGTATGTCTTTAAACTTCAATAAGCCTAATTGGGTATAACATATAATAGCTGCATCAATAGCATGATGGCTATATGATTTATCTCTATCCTTTTCTAACTTTAATCTATTTCTTAGCTGATGCGTGACCATTCCATTGATAACTCTTACTGTTGTGTTACAATCCCTACTTGAAAAGTATAGTTGTATAGCATTCAATATGCTGCGTGATGCATACCTCGTGTCATTCAAATTCCTGTTTATAAAACCTTTTACAACATCTATTTTAGTTATATCTTCACCATATAACAGATTAGATTTCTTTTTAGGTGGAAACTTTTTATTTTTCAACACATAATCCATAAATTCGTGCACATCATAATTTCTGTTAACATTAGCCAGATACGCCATTGGTGTATTATTTCTTTTACTCTGATTCTCATCTCTGTAAACCAACACCTTATTATTTCTTCCATCATCATAAGATATACTCAATGGTATAATATGATCAACTTCAAACATATCGTGATGATATAATAAATCATTTATATTAATATGTTTGCCTGAATAAGGACATTTTTCTTCCTGTTCTACCCATAATTTCAGTTGTAATTCCAATCCCTTATGTTTTCTGAAATATTCATCCGTTAATTCTATATTATATTCTTGTTTAAGCTTATTTTTTATTTCTTTTAATTCGTTCTCTCTGTTCTTCTGAAACTTCTTAATTCTATCCTTCTGTTCATCCTCATTCTTGTCTCTTGGCATCTCTACTACAACATCATCTGGATATCCATACTTTTTAATAAGTGCATTTAATGCATCAAGTGCAACACTAACAGATCTTTTAACAACCGGATTATATATTTCACTTATTATGATTTTTTTTGGAATATATATACTCTTAGCAAATTCATTCTCTTTTTCCTTAAAAATACCTTTTTCAGTTAATAATACCATCTGATTTACACTTCTTTCATATAAATCTGGTATAAGCTCTCTCATAGCCTTGACTGATAACGACTGCCACTTATTAAATGCTAGTGAATTTTTTCTTCTTAAATCAATTAATGCATTAATCTGTTCTTCAGTTAGAGACACTTTGCTTTCTTTAAAAGCCTCCTCTATTCCCTCTTTTTCTGTATTAATAGTAAGTATTCTTCCTATCTCATCCAATTCATCTACTGATAATTCAGCTATATCAAAGCCTATTAATTCGAAGGTCTTTCGCATTTTATTATATTGTTCAAATGAATGGTATATATGCTTACCATTCTTATCAATTCTGGCACCTTCAATAAATGGTTTCTTACTCCCTATACAATCTCCTATTATTTTTTCTACACTCACTCTGTTAGCGCTTTTTATGTTTTCTATTATAGAAAGCTTCTGTTCCTTTGATAACTTATTACCATCTACGGTTATATTATTCAAATCATTTAATATATTGAACTCCTGTGCAGTATATGAAGCACCTGCTGCCCTGAATTCATTCTTATAAACACTACACTTTCCAATCAGTTTTTCAAATATATTTTTTTCAGTTATATATTTTCCATCGCCATTTTTCTTAGTAGTATATTTTCCATAATCTGTCCTTGAAGATTCATTTCCCGGTCCTTCATAATACTTTCTTTTTCTTCTGAAGATTTCCATATATTGATTAATAAATTCTTCTTTCAAAAGGCCATGTTCTTGCTGAACCTCAAAGAATTTATTAAGTTCTTTTATATATGAGCTTGTAGTAAATATATTACTCAATGTCACCTTTGAGCCATCTTCCTCTGTAATTTCATATTGTCCCCTATATTGTCCATAGTTTCTCATTCGTTCCTGCTGAATCTCACAAGGCAATAAATTTTCCGATTCTTTCTGATTAAGTGCAATCCCCTTCTGATAACTTCCTTTTGCTTCTTCCTCTCCTAAAGCATCCTCAAGATAAGAAATCCCCCTATGCTGCAACATATATCTAAGAACATAATATAATTCCTTTTCGCTAAGTGCCTTTTTAATTCCTTCATTTCTTAATAATAGAATATTCTCATCATTATCCTCAGGTATATCATATCCACTCTTTATCCATAACCTATTAAAGTCACTTACTCTGTTTTTTCTTCTTCTATGCAGTCTTCTTGATTGCCTTGCACTTCTTCTCTCTACATTTTTACTTGCATCTGCAGATTCGAATAAATCTGAAACTACTTCTTCAATCTCTAAAGTCTGATTATTAATAACTGCCACACCTACGGATGCTACTCCAATATCTAATCCAAAAATGTATCCCATTATTCTCCTCCTCATCTTTACTATTTTATTAGTTTTCTAATTCATTATAATATTTTCTTCAATATTTATCTATATTCTACCACCATCTAAAAAAGGAATTGCCGCAAATTTACAACAATTCCTTTTTTCTTTTTATTATATTTTAAATTTTATCTAAAACACATTATATACCTTTTTAGTATACACAAAACGCACTTCCACTGTTAAATCTATTTATAATAATCTTTATTTTTATCAAGAAGCTCTATCATTTTTTCCTTTACATCTTCTGGTTCTAACACTTCCACGCTGCCAAGTCCTATAAGCCATCCTAATAATACATTTGATTTGACCGCACAGAATGTCACAAGCAATTTCTTTTCCTCAGCTTTTTCATTATGTTCATTATCAGCTGATTCTATATCCTGTTGACATATTGCTTCTTCTTTTATATCTATCCATTTTCCAAACTGGTCTATAAAAGTTCCTACAAGGCTTTCAGGTATTCTTACCTTGATTCTTCTTTCTTGGTCAGTATACATTCCCATTCTTTTTGCAACATATGTATCTGCATTAAAGTGCATGAATAACTCTTTGCCTTGTCTATCAGTTTCCATTATTTCAATATTATCCAGCTTATCTACTCTGTAGTGACGTTCCTTACGTACACCATCTTTTTCAAATGTATCATATCCATATAGATAATACCTGTCATTTGCCCATATTAGTGTCCATGGATTTATTGAATATTTTCCTTCTATATTCTTCCTTACAAGCTGTTTTTGATTATTCCATTTCATATAATCAAATATAATCTGCTTATTTTTCTTTATTGCCTCCTGAATAATCCTGACATTCTCCAATATTCTGTCATTCTCGGCTTTTGCCACATTTACACACTGTATACTTCTATCAAGCTCTTCTCCATCATATATACTTCTTAATGTTTTAAGCTTTTTTATCATATTATCAGCTATGCCTTTTTCTATAAAATTTGAAGCATATACGGCATCTGTTATCAACTTAAGTTCTTCTTTATCAAGAAGTCTCCTATCAATATAATACCTTGCCGCCTGACCTTTGCCCCTATGTATATCTATCCCCATTTCTTCTTCAAGCTGATTCAGATATCTTGCAATACTATCTCTTCCACATTCAGCAGTCTCCTCTGCCATATAATCTTTAATATCTGACATAGATAAGGGATGTTCTTTATCCGAATATTTCATTAGCACCTGATATAATATCAATGCATTATTTTTCCCTTGTTTCCCCATTAATTTCACATCCTTTTTCATCTTTTTTGTATGTTCATCTTATGCATTAACTCCCCTATATTCTACTTAATATCCATAATAAATTTCTCAAGCTTATCATGATTATCCTTTGCCATTTCGCTATTACGGTCTGCTAATGCAACCTGGTTTTTAATATTTTTAAGTGTCTTTGACAACTGCGCCATGCATCTGTCATTATCTCCGCCGCCACTAAATGTAAATACTGCATCTATTTTATCAGCTATTCCATATTTTTTTATAAATGTATTTACTGGTGCGGCTGGCATTCCTGCCCATATAGGTGTGCCTAATATAATTTCATCATAGTAATCTATATTATCTGGAACACCTTTTATCTGTGGTTTTCTACCAAATGTTGACTGCATTCCACCAACAAGCATCTGCCTTACTGTATTTTGAGGCAATGGCTTAACCGGCTCTATTTCAAATATTTTTGCACCAAGCTTTCTTGCTATTTCTATTGCTGCTTCTTTTGTATTTCCTGATAATGAATAATAAACAACTGCTTTGCTCATAACTATCTCCTTTGCCTGATAAATGTAATGATATTAGTGTCAAAGATAAATTTCTTCTGCATGTAAAATTGTATGTAAAATGCAAATAGAAACAACTTTTTTACTTTTAACACATACATCATAATAACACACAAACAGCATTGTTGAAAAATTATATGACACTTGTTTTTAACTAATTTTAAAACAACTTATTTTAAGACTAAATGTTATTACTGCAATTATATATACGCCATTTCATGGTTTTAATTACTACGTCAAAAGGTATTGTTGATAATAAAATCTTGACATCTCTGCCACGATGTATTATCATTATAATAGTTTGAGTATCAAAGCATTGTAATAATGGTTCAATAATTCTTGTATACTCCAACAATATATACTATAGAAATGAGGATTGGTTTAATATGGATCTTAGTGTGAATAAATATAAGCTTCCTGAATTACATATTGGTAATAAAACAGCAAGGCTTCCTATTATACAAGGTGGCATGGGCGTTGGTGTCAGTTTAAGCAGTCTTGCAGGTGCAGTAGCAAAGGAAGGGGGCGTCGGAATTATTTCAACCGCCCAGATTGGTTATGATGATGATGCATTTGAATATGATCAGGCCGGCTGCAATTTAGCAGCAATAAAGAAGCATATCCGCAAAGCTAAAGAAATTGCCGGTGGTAATGGGCTTGTTGGCGTAAATATTATGGTTGCGCTTAAACACTATAAAGAACATGTAAAAGCAGCGGTTGCCGCAGGTGCCGATGTAATTATCAGCGGTGCCGGTCTTCCGATTGATTTACCAGCACTTGTAGACAAAGCCTGTCAGACTAAGATAGCTCCTATCGTATCATCAAAAAGAGCTGCACAGCTTATATTAAAAATGTGGTCACATAAGTATGACCGAACCGCTGATTTTATCGTAATAGAGGGACCAAAGGCTGGCGGTCACCTCGGATTTTCTAATGAACAGCTGAACAATACAGCTTCACTTGATTTCGATAATGAAATAACTAATATTATAGAATGTAAAAAAGAATATGAAGATAAATACTCCAAAAAAATACCTGTTATTGTTGCAGGAGGAATATTCGATAAACAGGATATTATTCATGCAATTAAGCTTGGGGCTGATGGAGTACAGATAGCAAGCAGATTCGTTGCTACTAAAGAATGTGATGCATCACCTGCTTATAAACAGGCTTATATCAATGCCAGACAAGAAGACGTTCAGATTATCCAAAGTCCTGTCGGAATGCCTGGAAGAGCGCTTCGCAATGCATTTATTAAACAACTTGACAATTCAAGAATTCCAATTTCCAAATGTTATAATTGTCTTGAAAAATGTAACCCTGCAAAGGTTCCATATTGTATTACAAAAGCTCTTATAAATGCTGTAAAGGGCGATGTGGATAATGGCTTAATCTTCTGCGGTGCCAATGTTGGACGGATAAATGAGATTACAACTGTACATTCACTTATGAAGGAGCTTACAGAATAACTACCTTGCACTACTGCCAGTTACTTGCCAGCCGGATTATCCGGCTGGCAATATTAAATACTGTTCCTTATAGTGCTACTTAAATTCCAATCATGCAAATAAATTATCCCACTGGCAATATTAAATACTGTGCATTGTATTCTCTCTGACTAAACAATTACTTTATACTCTCTTATAAATAATTGGAACATCGTATCCAAATGTTCTCCTTCCATTCACTTCCATGCTTTCTGATACCTCAAGACAAGCTTCTGAAAACTTTTCCCATAATCTGAATATCATAACAGGAGTAAACTGGCTTACGCTTCCTCCCTCCCAGCTTCCATTATTTTCCTTATATAATGCTGGCGTAAACTTCTCAGATTTTCTAAGTTCACTATAATCTACACTCTTCATTGAGTTATAGGAAAATGTATTCTTGTCTTCTCCTGCAGGAATTTCATAAGAAGAAAGTATAATTCCATCGTCACTATCTGTAATTAGAAATAAATGTGGTGATGCATGACGTTTTCCTTCTGTTTCATAATAACTTTCCTCTACAACAAATATTCCATTAAAGTCCTCTGGAATATTTTTTATTTTATCATTGCAGACAGTATTTACATGTTGTGCGTATGGAAAGCTTTTACCAGCCTCCTTCATTTCCATAAACTGTTCTTTGTTATCAAACTCACCAGTCATAAGATCTACAAAATTTTTAATTTTCATCATAATGTTATACCTCCATGTGATAATATTTTATTATAATTCTTACAATTCTAAAACAAAAGCTGAAGTCCCATAGCTATAATCCACATATATGCACAAGTCTTCGGAATCATTAAAAGTCCAACCTTTGGTTTAGTTTTAGTGAATAATGTTACTGGTATATAGCATCCAAATGAAATAATAATTGCTGCTACCATCCTTGTCAGATGATATCCATAAGCATTTCCTGAAATCAAATACAGAATAATTACGCCTATGCCAGTAACTGCAAAAACTGAATTTCTAATAACGGATAATTTCATATTTCCCTCATCTGTACACCAGTTATTCTGTGGGAACATACATATTACAATTCTAACAATTGCTGATATCCATATTATAACCTCAATTATTACTGGTATTGTAAACCCTGGAAATGTAAATTTCCAGATAAACATCAAAATAATATAAAAAGCTGTCATTGTAATAGAAGATATCTGCAATCCAATTCCTAGCTGTTTCTTTATCTTATCACTACTTCCACATACTGCTCTGATAATTCTTGGCACAAGATGAAATGCATCTCCTCCGCAAAGTGTTAATGTTAATATTCCATAAAGAATAAATAACATATCCCCATTTGAATATATAAAAAATAATATTGCAGCAACAAGATCAAAAATCAGATATGCTGCATCAAATATTGCTTCCATAACATCTGGAAGCTGTGGTTTATAATTGTTCTGCTTCATTACTAGTTCTGCTCCTTATACTCTTTTATATATTTTTCTGCATTATTGCAGATCTTATCAAACACATCTATACACATATGCTTTTCTTCTTCTGTTAAGCCACTTAAAACATCCTTAGCAAACTGTTTCTGTGCATTTATTCCTGCTTTTACAATTATCTCTGCCTTATCTAATAAAACAATCTCAATATGCTTTTTATTATCCTGACTTTGTATTCGTTTAACAAGGCCTTTATTTTCAAGGTTCTTTAGTGATGTTGAAACATGGGATTTTGTTGATTTTCTGATCTTTACTATGTCTGCTGCCGTATTATGCTGTGGATTATTATGAAGAAACATAAGTATATCATATTCCATCTGTGTCAACTCATACCTGTCGCACACTTCTCCTGAAAGTAATTCATAGTAGCTTGTAATTGTTTTATGCTTATCCCAGAAATACATCCTGCTCTCCTTTAATATTGTTCTTTTTAGAACGATTATAAGCAGATTATTTTGTTATGTCAATCAATTTTTTCTTATTCAACTCACAAAATTTTTTCTTATTCAACTCACAAAGTCTTTGCTCTATTTTGTGTAATGATTTTTATGTAAGCATTAGTGATAAAATAAGAGCAAGTACTGAAAGGTTTTCGTTGCCTTAGCACTTGCTCTGCTTCTTTATATCAAAGTTATTATATATAATTGTATGTTGGTGGTTTACTGGTCTTTATTTTTTTATCAATCTTATTGCACTATTTTCGCAAGCCTGCAATCTTACTTACGCCAGATTCTTCTCATCTTCATTTTGTTTCTTTCCCACCATTCTCATAACTTCCTTCCATGCCGGTGAGAACAGATAATAACCTATTAATTCTTTCAGACTTATTTTCATGATGTCCATATTCATCAAATATACTTACAGCATTCATAACCGACATAAGATGCTCATGAACCATATGTGCCTTTACGGGTGCCTGTTCAAGCAGATTCCCGTGATTTACCCCCTCCTGTTCACCATTGAGAAGATAAACAGCTGCATTTCTGTTTTTTACATTATTATTAACTACATAGTCTGCAAAACCCGGATACCAGAACGAACCGCAGACTGAAAATATTGTAGAAAATGTTTCATCAAAATACAGGCTATATATAGCAGCAAGACCGCCCAGTGAATACCCTCCATATGCCATTGATTCTGCATATACATTATAATGCTTGCTGATGTATGGAACTATTTCCCCAACAAGCTGGTTGTGATATTCCCTGCACTCACCACCAAAGTCTTCAGCCCCCTCTCTTATCGCTTTATATGGCCATGGTGTATATGCAGCCAGTCTGTTTTTTGGAATAAGTCCAACGTATATCTGATTATCAGGCTGTTCAATATTATTTACTATTTCTCCATCATTTATAAATATCACTTTATATTTTCTGCCGCATAAATAATTGTCCGGGAGCCGCACAATAGTTTTAATACCTGATATTTCAATATATTCTATCATATTTAATTCACTTCTCTTATTCACATATTATTTAACACTATCTGCAATCTTTGATAATGCATCGAATACAGCCGGTCCATAATCCATAAATTCATCATATCCTATTGTAACTATTTTCTTATTCTTTATAGCTGCAACATCAGATACTGCGTCAGATGAAAGCAACTTATTAACTGCATCTGAATCATTCTTTGCATTGCGGTCACTTGTTACATATACTATAAGCTCAGGATTCATTGTTACAAGTGTCTCTAATGTAAGACCCGATGTACCTGTTGATACATTTGTATATCCTAGCTTATTCAACATATTCTCCTGTAAAGAGGATTTATATGTGCCAAATGTATTTCCATCAAATGCGCACATTACAAGTGCATTTTTCTTGTCTGTTCCTGTATTTCCTACTGATGTCAGGACTGAATCATATTTCTTCTGAAGTTCATCTGCATATGCGTCTGCCTTGTCCTGAACATTAAATATAACACCAAGATTCCTAACATCCTGTATAACGCTTTCAATCTTAGTCTCTCCCTTGGTTACACTTGCAGCCTGTGCATAAACTTCAACACCATTTGCATTCCATTGCGTATATTCACCCAGAGATTTATCAGAAAACATAGCCGCTCTTCCCACAATTATATCCGGCAGCGCAGATAAGACTATTTCTTTAGATATAGTTTTCTTATCACCCAGCTTATTTATATTTGCAACACTGTCCTTATATATTGAGGTAACTTCATTATCTGGATTCATCATTCCGACTATTTTATCACCCAGCCCCAGTTCAATAAGTGTTTCTGTTGCTGACAAATTATTCGTTACAATTCTTTCTGGTGCTTTCTCAAATGTCTGCTCAACTTCATTACCAGATGCATCATATGTTGTTATTGTTACAGGATACTGCGTCTGCTTCGATTCAGCCTGTAACTGTGAACTTCTGTTACTATCATTGGAACCTGTATTCCCACAACCGGTAAATAATGCTGCTGATGTAACTGTTATTGCTAAAACTGTTATTAGTGATTTGAATTTTCTCATTGCTTCAAGTCTCCTTTATTATACATTTATATTTTATATCATGTGTATTGAATTAATATCTGATTGCTGCCACGATTGATAACTTCACATTCTACATCATATATTTCTCTCATATTATCTTTTGTAATAACCTCTTTCGGTTTTCCTTTATATCTAATTCTCCCATCATTTATAAGATATATATAATCTGAAAATCTACATGCAAGCTGTATATCATGCAAAACTGCCAGAACATTTACATTTAAATTTTTTACAATTTTTAATATTTCAAGCTGATATTTAATATCCAGATGATTAGTCGGTTCATCAAGCAGCAAAAGTGTAGGCTGCTGTGTAATCGCCCTTGCCAGCACCACTCTTTGTTTTTCACCGCCTGACAATGACAAATATGAACGATTTCTTTTTTCATACATACCAACACTTTTTAATGCATTATATGCAATCTCATAATCTTCTTTTTTCTCCTGCTCCATCATCTTTAGATGAGGGGTACGGCCAAGCATAACAACATCAAGCACAGAACAGTCAAAATTAAGATTATTGAACTGTGCAACAACTGCCATATTCTGTGCACTTTTTCTTATGCTTATATTATCCAGAGGTTTTCCATCCAGATATATCGTTCCAAGATCTGGTTTTGTTATTCTGTAAACCGTCTTTAAAAATGTGGTTTTACCACAACCATTTGGTCCTAGTATTGTATGAAACTCATTATTACTAACACCAAGCGATATGCCATTTAATATTCTGCTGCCCTCTATACTGTACTGTATATTATCACATCTAAGTTCCATAACTACTCCCTGCCATAATTCTTCTTAGTTACAATGTAAATAAAAAATGGAGCACCAACCAGAGCTGTAAATATTCCTATAGGAAGCTCTGCATTCTTAACCAGTACTCTTGCAAGAACATCAGCCCATATAAGAAATATCGCTCCAAGAAGTATCACCACCGGCACTAATCTCTTATGATTCGTTCCGGCAAATGCCCTTGATATATGTGGTATTATAAGTCCTACAAAACCAATTATTCCACAGCTTGAAACAAGCACACCTGTTACTACTGCTATTAATGTCATATAAACTTTCCTGTACAGGCTTAAATTTATTCCAAGTGTAACTGCTGTTTCATCACCTAACATCATCGTATTAAGTATACGATACTGCGTACAGAAAAATAATGTAACAGCTATTACAACAACTGCTGGAAGTATAATGCTTTTCCAGCCTGCATTAGCAAGTGAACCCATTGTCCAGAACTTGATTGTCATTATGCTGTCAGCATTGGCTCCAACTGAGATAATAAAGTTAGAAAATGCTGTAAACAATGCATTAACAACAGTTCCTGCAAGAATAAGCCTTGTCGTAGTCATTTTTCCATGTCCGGAAGCAATTCCAAGAACCATAACTGTTGCTATAACTGCTCCCACAAATGCACCACCGGAAACAAACGCTCCCAGTCCCATAACTATAAGCAGAGTTGCACCAAATGTAGCACCTGATGACACACCAAGAATATATGGCTCAGATATCGGATTATTAACTGTTGCCTGCATCACACAGCCACATAATGCAAGCCCGGCACCGGCCAACAAGCCAAGAAGAACTCTTGGCAATCTCATATTCCAGACTATTGCAATCATTGCTTTGCTGAACGAATTGTATATTTCATCATTGTGTATAAGCTTTCCAAGAATAATTTTATATGTGTCTGATACTTTTATATTCACCTGTCCAAGTGATACCGCCGTAACAACTGTAATCACAAGTGCTGCCATCAGGAAAATTATTACAACCACATATAATGTTTTAGATTTGGAGATATCATTTACTCTTTCCAACTTTTTGTCCTCCAAGACTAATTATAGTTACCTTTAACTAACTTCAATAGATTAAAACATACCTTTCTAATTTTGTCAATGGAAATTTTTTCTAATAATTCTAATCCAATAATTCCAATATAAAATTTTTTCTAATAATTCCAATAAATAAAATAAGAGCAAGTACCAGAAAGGTTTTGTTTCCTTAGTACTTGCTCTGTTTCTTGTATCAAAGTTATTATATATAGTTGTATGTTGATGATTTACAGGTATTTTGTAAAATGTTCCTTGTCCAATTCATGTCCTTGAGCCATCCATTTTTTTACTATATCAATGGCTTCTCCTGATTCGCCACATAATCCCATTACACTATTTATTAATACATCTCTTTTGCTTAGTTCAGGATTTAAAGTCGTCATTGCCAATTCCTGATATTCATTAATCTTCATTCTAATCTTCATTTCTGAGCAACTTTTATTGCGAAGAGGCGAAAAAAAATTTGTGCAGGCAATTGTCGATTTCTTTACATTGATAAAGTTCAATTTATCTCTCGATTCATAATTTTCTCTTCAAGTAAATTACCCACATGCTTTGTTTCAAAGAACATTTCTTTATTTATAACAACAATTATAATTGCCGCAATAACAACAAAAATAGTTTGTATACATTTTGTTTCAGGAGTCATGTTTATCTTTTCCTGCATAATATTTATAAACAAATGAAAAATAATTGTTGCAAGCATACTTCTGTTATTCTTTACATATACCCATGTCTGAAGGAAATCAAGTGGTATCACGCTAAGAAGAAAGTTAATCACATACATGATTCCCATCTCTTTAAGTCCATACTGGTACGTTCCAGGTATCCAGAATAATGGCACATGCCACAAAGACCAGATACATCCAAAGATGATAGACTCCTTAAACCAGCTGTTGTACGCACCAACAGCATCCTCTCCATAACCCCTCCAACCTAACTCCTCTATGCAGGATGCCAACAAAATTGTAAGAAATGCAGACGTACCACCTATAGAAAATGAAAAGTCTTCTATAAATGAAAACTGATTTATACTACCGCCAAATAATACTGATGTACCGATTGAAGCCGTCACTATCACAGCAAATATCAGCACTGCAATTAATATATATTTAGGTTTTATTCTATAAAACCCAATCAGCTTCTTCTTAAAGTCATTAATGAGTGCTTTATTCTTAGACGTAAATACAGTTACTACGGCAACCACGGCAGGTGAAACCAAGCCAAGAAACATTCCAAGATAAAGCCCCGTCCCTTCATTAAGTAAAATTGCAAATAGCCACCAGAACCAAGTGCAGGCAAATGTAATCAAATAGAATCTGACCGGTCGATATATATACTTTTCCATGACTACACCTCAGCCTCTACAATCACAAGCTCGCTCTTTATACCATTGAGCTCAATGTAATTGTCTGCTTCGGCATCTGAAAAGTCATCAACCTTTTTGCCCTGTCTCTCATAATAAATATGAGTTGCTATTCCCTTTTTTGTGCTTCTAAATCTATAATCTGCAGGAATTGTAAGTCTTGATGTTGCTGACAACTGATTAATCTCAAGCGCACCCTCATGTGATAAAACACTGATCTGCATATCAAGATTTGAATCTATCTCAATTTCACTTTTATTTCCCTGAAGGATAACTTCGCTAATTTTGCCATTTACCTCAATATGTTCATTTTCTATATCAGTAATATTCAGTGTCCCTGCATTAACTGATAATTCGATTTTTCCAATATATTTTACTGGAATAAAAATAGTAATGACCAAACTCTCCTTTGCATCTGCTTCACTGGCTTCATTAAATCTGTTAAGATCAATATCGATTCGGTTTTTTATATCATCAATCTTTACTTTATAATCTGCCAGAAGATTCTTATAGACATTTGAAAACATTGCGACTTCAATTTTTTCTCCATGATATGCCTTTAAATCTACAGCATATGCTCCACCAAGCTTGATATCAAAATTCTTCTTACCATCAATATCGTATTCAGTACGACTTTCATAGATGTAATCAGACTGCTTTTTATCTGATTTCTCATTCGAAAGTAATTCATCTACTGATATCTGGAAGAGAGCTGCTATTGCCATCAGATTTGCAATATCCGGTGTTCCTGTTCCGTTCTCCCATTTCGACACCGCCTGTCTTGTCACATTACATGCCTCAGCAATGTCATCCTGTGTAAGCTGATTCTTTTTTCTGTAAAACTTAATATTGTCACCTATCAAAATAAGTACCTCCAATTCAATTTATACCCAAAATTATACCGACAGGTGGCTGAAAGTAAAGAAAACATTGGTTGCAAACGCGCAACTTTGGGATGATTGCTATTCAATCTTGCTTTTTATTTCTATAAAGCATATATCTTTTCTGTCCCAAGATGCTCAAATGGTCTAAACAGTTCTCTTAAGGAATCTGACTTCGACCAATCAATCTTAGAAACAAATGTTCCAAATGAGCGCATTGCATTTTTAGGATTTACCTGATTGAGAAGAAATTTCCATTTCCATTCCCATACACGCCTTCTGCTTTGATTCCGTCTGTGTCTTTT
>ERZ791821.35-NODE-35-length-138588-cov-7.255824_pt1 | contig 138588 bp, 201 predicted proteins | sample MGYA00510300_ERZ791821 | MGnify/ENA primary metagenome ERZ791821 (study PRJEB30046, sample SAMN00792034) | human gut metagenome | study: EMG produced TPA metagenomics assembly of the A metagenome-wide association study of gut microbiota in type 2... | reverse complement strand
CATAGCCGGCCTTGAAGCTCTTGACGTGGCGCACCATGGCGGCCTCGTTCTCGATGCTCTGAGAGCCGTAGATGAAGGAAACGCCGCCCTGACGAGCCAGAGCAATGGCCAGCTTATCGCCGGAGACCGACTGCATGATGGCGCTGATCATGGGGATGTTCATCTGCAGCGGGCACTCCTCCTGTCCCTTGCGGTACTTGACCAGCGGGGTCTTCAGGCTGACGGCCGTGGGCACATTCTCTGCAGAGGAATAGCCGGGGACCAGCAGGTACTCGCCAAAGGTGCGGGAGGGTTCTTCGTAGAAATAAGCCATAATCAAACTCCTTTTCTCTTAACGCATCCGATACAAATCAGCATCAAAATCATTCATGTCTGCTGCCTATAAATTGATTGTATATACTTTACCACAAAGCCCGCAAGAATACAAACCCCTGCCGCGCCAAACTTTATAATTGTCCGTTGCGGAAAAACAGACAAATTGCCAAGCATTTGTGGGTATTGGTCGTACTTTATTTTTTGAAGTATCACTTTTGCAGGCAAAACGGCGTTTGCAGGACGCAAAAAAGCTCGTCCGGAACACCGGACGAGCCCTTTTGCACACGAAGCGGGATACTGCCTGTGCGGCGCATGGATCATAGCTGTGAAGGAGAACAGCCGGAGGAGGAGGATCCGCGCCCAGTATCCCAAAAAAGACAAGAAGAAAAAGATTTCACACACAGCCTTGGGGCCTTGCCCTTGCTGTAACTATATTGTAACTCTTTTGAAATCATTTTGCAATAGGGTTTTGTAATTTTTCTGTAATTTTTACACTTTGCACATATTTTCGCTCGAGTTATTGTTTGTTTTTGTATTCGTAACGATAATTCGTTATTTTTCTTCTTCTTGCTTTTCTACCGCTCTTTATTGCACGCTCGTCTAGTTTATATTCCGTTATATTATATCATACCAGATTTGAAAAAGTGGTGTAGTAACTGGTGTAGTAAAAATCGTCCAATTTATAGGAAGTTGACAATTCATTCTTATAAAGTATATAAAATTACTGAATCATCTTTCGGAATTCCGCAACTACTTTTTCAGCATCCACATGACTATAAACATCTAATGTCATATTGACTTTACTGTGTCCCATCACATACTGGACAGCTTTAATGTTCATTCCAGACTCTACCATTCTGGTGCAGAACATATGCCTTAAAGTATGAGGCGTGATTGCAGTCGGAAGTTGCTCTTGCGGATTAACCTTATTGTACCTCTTTATAGCTTGTCGCACATTTGATTCAACACTAACTGCTGAACGAGGACTGTTTTTGTAACTGACTTGTAGAAAACCACTATATCCACTTACGCTCGGCTCTTCATCCAGCTGTGGTCTTGTACTTATAATGTGTGAAAATGCTTCTCTGGCTTTTTGCGACATTGGTATGATGCGTACACCACTTTTTGTTTTTGGAGATTGGATTGAGAACTCTCCATGAAGGTATACAAGCTGGTGGTTCACATTTACAATTCCCTGCTCTAAATCAATGTCACTTACGGTTAATCCACAAAACTCACCAACACGAAGTCCGGTCTCATATAAAATTATAAGTTCATCAACGTGCTGACTGAGATAGATATCTTTTTTGCAGAAATCAACAAGGCTTGAAAATCGTTCATTCGACAGAATAGTTTTTGTCTTGTTTTCTTTTGGCACAACTTTTGACAGTTGAAAGCCAAAAGGATTTCTTGACAAAATTTTATCATCGCAGGCAAGTTCAAAAGCCGGTCGTAGTATTCCTTTATAGTTATTTATTGTACCATAACAGTACCCCTTATCATACAGTTCTTTCATGAACACTTTTGCTTCTGACGGTGTTATTGATGCGATTGTTTTATTGGCAAAAGTACACCCAGAAAGGATTTTCATGAAAGTGTCTATATTCTTTGTTGTTGTCTCCTTTAAAGACGGCTTGTGAAGATCGGAATATTTTTTTACGAGCTCTTTCACCGTCATTGAGTTTGCTATTGGGTCGATTCCTTGTATTTCAGACTCTGTTAAATTTTCAATCCTTACTCTTAATTCTTTCAAGTCGCCAGAATAAATAGTGCGGCGCTTTCCAAACTTATCTGTCCAACGATACTGGTATAGACCATCTTTGCGTTGCGACTCACCCTCTTTCAAAACACGTCCTTTATTATCTTTTCTTCTTTCCATAATAAGCTCCTTACGTTAAATAAAGAGCTCCGATGTGACAATTTGATTATATCACATCAGAGCCATACATTCAAATGGAATATGTTTGTTCTATGTATCTTTCAAATGCTTTTCGTTTAACAAGTTGCTTTTTACCAACAAACATTATAAACGGGCAACTTCTATCTTGGAGAAGTTCACGTATTTTGCATTGGCCGATATTAGAATACGCCGCTGCTTCATCGATTGTTAGGGTTGTCTTTTCCCAGATTGGGACTTCTTTCATCCAATCACCTCTTCCATCTTCTCTTCCCCATACTTTGCAACGCATACATTATAAAGTAGCATGGCACGGGTCATAAGACCAACTCCGCCGATACGAGGGGTCACTTTGATACCTTTCATCTCGTAAACATCGTCGGCACAGTCTCCGTGCTGCTTACCATTCTCGTCATAGTTGATACCAACATCGATACACACTTCAACCCGACCAAGACCAACCGGTGTGATAAAGTTGCGCTTGCCCACAGCAGAGATGATCACATCGACCATTTCAAATCCAAGAGCAGTGGCCTTCATACGGGAGCCAGTACTATTAACAGAGATCACATTACAGTGTCGCTTAATCAGCATATCAACCAGCGGACGACCTACGATATCAGACTGACCACACACAAGCACATTCTTGCCATCCAGATCGTAACCAATCGCGTCGAAAATCTTCATAACGCCAAGCGGAGTGCAAGGCTGAAATGGTGATGTAAAATTAAAACCATCAACGTCAAGTTCGTCTGGAATAATGATATTCTTAGGATTGATATGTTTGGGCAGTGGCAACTGAACAATGATGCCATCTGCTTCTTCATAAATACGATTCTGCAATATCATTTTATTTAATTCATCTTCAGTCGTTTTCTCTGGTAACTTGATATATTTTGCTTTAATTTTAACCTCTTTACAATCTCGCAGCTTGCCGCGAATATAAGCATCGGACGCAGGGTTATTCCCCACTTGATAAATATACAAAACAGGAGCGTAGTCGGCTTCTGCGATAATATTCTTGATTTCATTTTTGATATCTTGTGCAATAGATTTACAATCAATAATCATTGTGAACCTCCTTTATATTCACTACTACTATACAGAATATTTCGTAGCTGATTGATAAAACCATCCACAACGCATTCACTACAATCTAAATTAACCGTGCACATGCCACAGCTATCGGTATAATGGTGCAGTAGATCTTCGATTGATCTTTTATAATATTCTGTTTGGTCTTTATAAAACCCTAATTCTTCCATAAGAATCACCTCGTTACTGTACTAACTCCATTATTTTTAATCTGTCCTTTTTGAACATGAACTATTACAGAGTCGGCGTTAACAGTATTGGTTGACTTATATTCGATATATGGAGCGTTGCTATCATATACAATTTTTATATGTCCTTTGATATTCATATAAGTGCCATTGCAAAGAACCGTAAGCATCTCATAATTTTCTGCTGGAATATTAGATACCATAGTAGATGTATATCCGTAGATGTCCGGTTCCAGTTCTTCAATAGTGGCAGTCCACTCAATCGGATTATAATGACGATAGATACCGTCGCCAATCGCCCACACAAAATATCCAACAACAAGAGTAATGAGCACACCAACTGTCAAAAACAAGATCTTTTCTCCAAGGGTGAGTTTTTCGTTATTACCATCCAAGTTCAACACCACTTTCGTTTACAATATAGATGCCGTTGTCTTTCAAATACTCAATAAACTCTTCATGTGGTAATTTATGGGCGAGCTCACAAATAGTGTAGTTACTTCTGCCTTTCACCCACTTTGTTTCTTTTCTCAAGTTAGACCACTGATGTACACGAAATTCCTTACAACGCCATTTTAAATGAAAGGTATCCGCACACGAATCGCAAATTGGTATCTCTACATAAAAGTCACCCGGATAGCGTTTTCGTCTCCACCACTCCATATCATAGAATACAATACCATAGAGTTCAGGATAATCTTCAAATCCATGTTCTCTAAGGTAAGCAAAACCCAATCCGTTGATGGTCCATTCTGGCGACCTTGGAACTGTATATCGAAGCTGCGATTCTGTATGCGAGATACAGGCATTGTTATTTTTTCCGTCGATGCCCATAATGTACCAGTCTGATCTATAATAGCCTATTTGTTTAGTCACAACTAATCACCTCCCCCGTATCATCACCCAACGGCCACGTGCATCCATAAAACGTTCCCAAATTTTCGATTTTAAAATAGTACCATTTTTTCGTCACGTAGTCATAAATACTGTAGCAAGTGCAACGGTTATCCGGCCAATGGTTCTTTTTAATAGCATCAATATCAAGTTCTAAAAATCGTTTGATTTCGGATAATTTATATGAAGCAAAAATATAATCCCATGGGCCACGCCAATGGATAAACCACATGTGCTCTACGAAGTTCGGCCATTCTACAGAAAATCGTTCGACTGGTTTACTTCTGTCAAAATTCTTATATTGAAGAAAATAGTTGCTGATACCGTGTACACCAGTCCAATAATGGTCTTTAGTGCAGATGAAATGAGAATAGCTTTCCCATTCTGGATTTTGTATTTCCCAGTGATTCTTTTCGATTGAAAATCTATCGTCCATTCAATCTACCTCATAAAAGTCTAGTTTTACCGTATTATTTTCTAATTTTTATGGCGATGATACGTTATTTATTTACCATTCGGAACTGTTTCTCCATAAAGTCATCCCATTTCATACCGAGAGGATTACCGTCAACATCCACACAGTTTCCATCATCATCACAATAAACAGCAGGCTCTGTTGGCTTTCCATAAAATTGGATAGATTCCTTTGGAACAATTTGAATTTCTTTGTTAGGATCATAATTGAAATCGTGAGTTCCATCGCAAGCTACGACATCTCCATCCGGCATTATATAAACCGGCTTGAAGAACTTCTTGTTTGGATTATTTGATGTGTCAAAAGAGACTCCCACAATCTCATACTTGTCCCATATTGGATTTCCTACACTCGTATTCTTTGTTAGCGATTTTTTCCTGCTCATGTAAATCAAGTCCTTTCAGCCAGTAAGATGGACATTCATAAATTTTTTCGAGGGTGTTTGCATCGCAAAAGTGCTCTCGATCTCTTTTGTTGTAATCGTAATATCCGATAAATGAATTACCATAATCGCTTATTACAAGGTTATCTTTTAAAAGAATCGGACGCTCATCCATGACCTTGACCCAGCCAAAGAAATTTTTGCAAGATTCAGTACAGCAATTTCCTAGCTGCTTCCTAAAAGCGCATACTTCTTTATGTAAACATTTACTGCAAATAGCCATTTTTTCTCGCTTTCCAACAAAAATTCTCTGCCCTATCATAAAATAGTTTTGGAATGTCTCGTACACGAGAACCAGCTTCCTGAAGTAAGGTGTTACTAGCTTTGTCTTCATGAGGTTCTTTATAAATACATTCCCATTTATACTCCCAGAGTTCAACTGTATTATCGTCTTGTGTGCTAATCTTCACTAAAATAGAATGAAGCTTGTCGTTTATACTTACGGAAGCATGACAATTTTCTTGTTTGAGAGGCCACTCATTTATTTTTGCAAATAAATCAAATGCCCTATCGACTGCCATTTCGAATAATGGTTGTTCATCAGAGCACATACATATTCGTTTTATATCCCCATCATGTAAAAGATTTAACTCCCAAATTTCTATTGTTCTCACCTCTTTCTAAAACATACATTTTAATCGTCAAAAATTTCTTCTCGCAGAACCGGTTCATCGTGGCTCTCTACACGACTGCCGCATTCTGGACATTGTGTTTGATAAAATAAAATCACATCCAATGACTTCGCACTCAGAACACCTTCCGAATCAGACCAAAATTCACAACCACAGTTGCATTTAAAATGATATGCAAGTTCTTTTGGAGTCTGTTTATGTTGAATAATTTTAATTGCCATCTGGCACCTCCACGGTAAAAATAGTTTTAGTTGCTTCTTTCCAAGAAATAAACTCAGATCCAGCAACTTCCGCTCTACATCTATAGCACGCAATCACATTACTCTCAGGAATATCCAAATCAGGATTTTCAAAAGAGGCTACTCGAATCTTAGTTGTGCAACCGCAATTCTTACATGGAAATACGATTACCGGATTTTTCAAACTATCAGTTTTATGCATATCTACACCTAAATCTGTGAACACAAACGATGTATTAAAAAGTTCGATCCAACAATCATATTTTCTTCAGATAAAGCAACCTTGATAACTTCATCGTCGGTATGCGTATCATCATATTCTACTGTATCACAAACCTTATACAGTTTGCCGTTTTTCTCTTGAAGTAATGTTCCCTCACCAAGTTTTAATGGAGTTGTTTTCTTTTCTTCTCGAATATGTGCTTTCATGATACCTCGATTCTTTCTTTGGCAATCTCAAAATATTTTGGTCAAGTTCTATACCAATATAATTTCGTTCAAGATTTTTAGCGGCAATACCACTTCCACCAACACCCATACAATTATCAAGAATGGTCTCACCCTTATTTGTGTAAGTACTGATAAGCCACTCCATCAAAGCTACCGGTTTCTCGGTTGGATGGAGCATAACGGAACTATGTGCTCTTTGAAATGTCACCAGCGATTTCGGATACTTTTTCGTGTCACCCGCTCTTTCCGCAGATGCCTGATTTGTAGAATTAAAGTTGCCGTAGTTGTTGTTTTTACGGTTTCCTTCTTTATATTTTGTGCCCATTCCGTGGAGCGGTTTACCTTCTGTGAATTGTGGATTATATGTAGGAAGCTTCTTATAAAAAACAACAATTTCTTCTGTACTGCGGAGTGGCATTCGTTTTGCATTCAAAAATCCAGATGAAAGAACTTTATCCCACACGAGATTATATCGCCACATTTTGCGGTTACTTTCCATAAGATCTGCCATGAACATTCCATCAGCAAACAGGCAAATCGCACCGTTATCTTTGATGATTCGATTGTATTGTTCCCACAGCTTGTCGAAAGGAATCACAGAATCCCATTTATTGTGAGTGACACCATATGGCAAGTCACAAAGAATCATATCGATAGATTTATCTGTGATTTGTGGCATAATTTTCAGACAATCATCATTATAAAGTTCCATTCACATCCTCTTATTCCTCCCACCCACCCGTTAAGCTCAATTAACAATTACGAATGGTCCCAAGTCGAACCATAGTCAAATTCATCCAGAATTACAGTAAGGTCATATCGTCCATGACCAATTTCATAAAACCCACTAAAGTTCTTTGCGTCTTCTTTGAGTTTTGCAATATCTTCATCGTAATAATTCAGAGCACGCTGCCATGCACGATAATCTTTATCGAGTTCAGTTTCTAAATATCTTTCGTGAAGCCGTTCAAGCCACTCTTCTTTAATATCAAGAGCTGGATAGATCACAAAAACATATTCGTAATTACTCTTCAAAAGCTGTTTACGAACTGCATCATGTGAAGATACGAACACAACATGTCCCTGTCTCGATAAATCAATAGCGACATTACAATACGATTTGACCCAATTATCATCCTTTACAAAATTACTGCTTTCAAGGTCGATTGCACGATACGGATGACCAACTGCGTATGTGCTTTTTCCGATGCACGGATATCCAACAATAATCATACTATCCTCCGTAAAATTTACCTTTTACCAGAATGAATATTTCGTTCTAATTGAAGGTGTTTCTACACTTTTTGCAGGATTTTCCAGCATCGCGGCCTTCGCCGTAATCTCATCGATACTCTTCTGGAAGTCCTGTAGTTTCTTCAATTCGCTTTTAATATCAACTTTGGCTTCAACATTCTCGATAAACCCCATATCTTCAAGGCATTTGCAGTAACCAGCAATCTCGTTATAGAAGATGTGGTCGTGCTCTTCCAAAAGTGTATGCCCATCAAACAGCTTTATTTGCCATGCAATTCCAAATGGAGCTTCTTTCTCGTAATGAGATTCAATAGCGTAATACCTCATTATGTATTCTCCTTACAGGCCAAGTTTCTCCTTAATTCGCTTCAGTGCGTTGTTTGCTTCGTTGTAAGCGTCCTTTGCTACATGATAAGCATTCATCTTTTCGACCAGCTCAGCCTTTGCAATAACCTCTTTCATATCGGCATTTGCGAGTTCGTCACTACGGTTAAAGTCATTAAGGATCAGACCTTCGCAGAAACCTTCTGCCTTATCCTTCGGCAATACTTTCTCTACCACAGCACCATTGTCACCATTGAACATCTTTACAATGCACTCAGTGGTTTCTTCGCCATTGTCATATACATAAAAATACTTAGCCATAATTTAGTCCTCCTCAACTTTTTCAAACTTATAAATCGTATTCTCGGTCTGAATGATGATATTCTTTTTGTCATCTGTTTTTCCCATAATTCCCTCTATTACTTCACACCCGTAGATCCAAATCCTCCAGCGCCGCGCTCAGTTTCGTCCAATTCGGAAACCTCTTCAAAATCAGCCTGCCAGAACGGAACAACCGCCATCTGAGCAATGCGATCACCATGAGTAATCATCTGAGGAATATTAGAGTGATTGTGTAGCGCCACGATAACATTTCCACGGTAATCTTGATCTACGATGCCCGTTTTGTTCGCAGGAGCCAGACCCTGTTTGGTTGCCAGACCGCTGCGGGCGTAGATAGCCACATACCAGCCTTCCGGCGGAGCCATCCGCAGACCAGTAGACACCTTAACAGTCTCACCCGGCCGAATCACAATACAGCGATTGCCATCCTTATCGACCACCGTTGCGTCATCAAAATCAATATAGGCATACAGGTCAGCACAAGCAGCACGGTCAAAACCGTAGGTCGGCAAATGTGCGTCCTCATGAATCTTGTTGATTTTAATGTTGGGGCGATATGGCATCCGACTCATGCCATAGCCAAGATTAGTAATTGCGTTTCCTAAATCCATATTATTTTCCTTTCTTTTCTGGAGTCCACCAAAGGACTGGATTATCTTTTCCTGCACTTTTCCAAATATCAATCACCCTCTGATTTGAGCTTCCCATATATGGAAGAGAAATATCTTTTTGCGCCTCAATAAAAGGACCATCAACGAGAACTGTTGTGTATGAAAAAATGTTGACAAGAATAATGCTATCCCATGATTCCATCCATTCTTGTCGCAATTCTTCATATGTGTACCCCGTCCACAACCAGATATCTTTTTTTCGTCCAAACTCTTTGTAAACACGTTTGCAGATACGAAAGATTGTAGTTCTATTTTCTGGCAGCAGTGGATCTCCGCCCGTGAGCGTCAGTCCTTGAATATAATCAGGCCGAAGCAATTCAATTAGCTCATCGAGGGTTTCTTCTGTGAATGGCTGCCCAGCGTTTGCATCCCATGTCTGTGGATTATGACAGCCGGGACAATGATGATTACAGCCAGAAACGAAAAGACTTACGCGCACACCTTCGCCATTCGCTATGTCACATGGGACAATTTTCATATAGTTCATATGATTTATCCTTCAACAAATCTTTCCAGTCCGATTTTGAATGCCAATCTTTACAAGTGTGGTTAGATGATGTAAACAATCCGAGACTATTACTGCATGACCCATCTTTTTCATGCCAAAAGCAAGACTCACAAATTTCTTCTCTCATTTAAAACACCCACACTCCTGACCAAAATACTGCACAGATTAAAATGAATGCGTTCAATGCGATGAGCCCTTTAACGGCTGCACTCTCACTCATTCCACGGAAAATATTCCATCGGCAGAGATTATAAAGAACCTTTTCTGCCCAAACGATCAAAGCGGTAAGAAGAATGGTGATTTCAAACTTCGTAATGATATGTACTGCAGTGTTCCACATAAGCTTTCACCTCATTTCATAAAAGCGGAATTTTAGAAAGCGCATCCGGTTTTGTGTTCTTTAAGCCCCATTCTTCTCTTCCTCAATCATGTATCGCCAATAATCCGGCTCTTTGAGAGTATTAAGTACGCCTTCAGTATGCCATCCGATATAAGAACTTAAAACAGCCGTATCCTCTCGACCATCTTTGTATTTAATCTTGCATAGTACTCCATATTTCGGCAGGTCAGTATTTGTATTCTTCCAACCGTCTTTATCTTCCTGCCAGTCGATTCTAGCTCCACAGTTACCGCAGTAACCATTACGGTTACCATCTTTATTAAAGAGATATTCACCACTGCCACAGCACTGGCAAGAAATGATGCCATCTTCTGCAAAAGGATTGTTAATCATTTTTATCCTCAATTTCTTTCCATCCAATGAAATCACAAATACAAAGTTTCTCTGGATCACACCTGTGGAGCAGGAATTTGTTCTGTCCAGAAAGCCTAGAACCGCCAAACACTTCAGCGGGTTCACGCCCATCCTTAAATATTTCGGAAAGAGTCCATTCCTCAACAGCAGATAAATCAACATCATTTAAAATGATGTTGCGATCGCATCCACGGCATTTAAAAATTTTTACGTATTTCTTTTCCATATCAATCTACTTCAGTACCCTTATCATCGCCAGAGTCGTTTTTCATATCATCAAAGAAAGATCCATAATCAAACCACTTATCCTCAAGAATATTGCCAATGATTTTTACTGTACTGCCCCAACCTTTAGTTGCAACACGGACGTATTTCCCCTTCATACCCTCATACGTACTACAGCCAACCGTATCCATAATCCGCATGATGGCCTCAATGCCGGAAGCATAACCTTTAAAGTTTTTTGCTCCTACATATCCTTTACCAAGAACATATCCTCCATAGCAAACGCCCCATCCATGACCATCTAACGTCAAATCAGAAGTCAAAACTCCATGATCGGCCATGCTAAGGCTAATATTCTTGATTTGCGCATTTCGGATCTCATATCCTTCGGCTTCAAGCAGCTTTTCTGTCCACTTCTTCATTTTTCCTCCTGCTATTTAGCGTATCTACGCTATAATTTTAATGAAATTCTACGGTAACACGGCACTTTTATAAAGCACTCCAATAATCAGTATATGAAAGTCGAGCGCTCACGTCTGGTTCGTAAGTAGCAAACAGATGCTCACGATGCCATTGACCGCGTACATACTGGATTGCTTCATACTCGCTGTCGGCGGGCACCTCATAGTATGAAAAACTACGGTCACCATTAGCCATCAAGTACGATAGGCTTACGCCATATACACGTGTTTGCCCGTAATTCATTACTCATCCCTCTTTTTACGATACATTGTAACAGTATACGGTTCATAACCATCTTCTTCCGTCCAGTCCAAACTAAAACCAGCACGTTGGTAGACTTCCATCTCAATTTGTTTTTCTGTCATATTGTCATCAACATAGAATTCAAAATTACAGTCATCAAATCCTTTTGCTTTTAGAACTCCTGTAATTTTTTTCATAATGCACCCCACTTTTCTCTACCACATGTATCACATACAAAGTGCCATTTACCATGCCAGCTATGAGTGTTATCGTAAAGCATAATACCGCCACATCGGCTGCATTCAGGAAGGAACCAACGGAGTAGACGTTTTAAGAACTTAATCATCTTTACTCCTTCTTCTCAATAATATCAGCTCTTTCCATAGTCTCGAAGAAATCTTCCATAATGGCATCAGCCATCTTACCAGGTATTTCAGGAAGATCCAGTCCAAAATCTCTAAAAGCACAGTGTAGGCAACCCCATGGAGTTAAGGCGAATTTTTCATAAAAATCATCATCAGGATTGTTTTCTTTTGAGTCCAACGTATTCGTCTCGTACTCAAACTGTCTCACTTCATCCTTGGTGAGCCATTTCTGCCACTTACCACAAACAGAGCAATACAGACCAATCTGGCTACCTTTGCTCTGGATAAAGAAAGATTTACTGCCACACTTACATTTGAAGTCCATCTCAGCCACCTGCCTTTTATACATTCTGAACCATGCAGCTCGTACCGGGATGAGATTTTTCAAAACGATAATGTGCTTTATTCATAGCATCATTCTGATCCTGTGCTTTGACCATATATGTATTAGTTGCCTGAATTCCATCTTCATAAAACAGGACTTCTACCGACCAATAATTCATGTAGCTCCTTTCATGCCACCACACCCACCCTGCTAGTTAATTTACTTGCCTCGATTTCCTTTAATGAAGCATTCAAGCAAAATAAGAGCCAACCAAATACCTGTTGCGACCTTGACTGTGAACGTGATGTTTAACAGCTTAAAAATCAGCCAGATAATACCAATCGTGGTAATCCACGAAATAAAATATGTAGCCGCCAAAATCAAAAGGATTCTAAGAAAAGAACCAAGTGCCTTAAAGAAATTTTTCCACGCTTCTATACCAATCACATCCTTTCAAAAATTTTCATTTTATAGTTCCTCTTTTTTGAATATAACCGTAAACCAGTTATCTGGATAATCCTCTTCTTCCTTTGTTGTTTTCACATATCCTGGCATTTCAAAATTCCATGCAAGATAATTTAGAATTTCAAGGTTGTGTAAATCGCAATAATACCAGTCCCATGGTCTACTCCATTCCGACCAGTGAAGAAGATATGCATTATCACGGCAAGTAAGATAAAAACTATTGTCCAAAGTACACACGCTGCACACTTTTGGAAACGCATATCTTAGAATACGGTCAGTTCGCTTATCGCTCCACTTATTCAACTTCTTGCGACGGAACCCCTCGACCTTAGTGCGAAGTTTTTCGCCCCAATATATAGCAACAAGAAGCGGATATAGAAACCAATAAGGTGTTTTAATGTCCATGTTTTTATAATGATAGTATTTTGTGACCTTGGTTCCTTTCTTCTTTTCTTCTTGCAACTTCTTACTAAGTCTATCCATGTATATTTAATCCCACCGACCCACCCTGCATTTATTCCATCAATAAGGTGCTACTTACTCACCCTTAGTTACAACGGTGTCAGCACCCTGTACGGTCACCCAACCATGCTTCAGACGAGCTTCTGCTTCCTTCATCTGAATCAGCTCAGAAGTGATAGACTCGGAAAGCACCTTATTTGCATCAGCCTCGGCCTGTGCTTCAATCATCTTAACGTCAGCTTCCGTCTGTGCCTTAACCTTATCAGTCTCCGCCTGAGCCAGAGCGGTCTGCTTATTCAGCTCTGCAATCTCTGCGTCCTGCTTTGCCTGCTCCTTTGCGCGAATCTTCTGCATCAGGGTATCGTCAGGCTGTGCATCAACAATCAGAGCAGAGGAAACATTGATACCATACTCTGCGGTCAGCTTCTCATTCAGATAGTTGGTGATTGCAGTATTAACACCTGCACGATCATCAGAATAAATCTGCATGACACTGAACTGAGGAGTGACTTCCTTAACATAAGCAATAATGTCGTTCTGGATTTTGCTCTCCATCAGACTCTCGCCATCCATGCCACCAAACTTGGTATACAGCTCAATAACATGTTCCGGCAGGAAGTTATAATTGACAGTCAGGTTGATTGCGATCGTACCGCCATTAGCAGGAGCATCAATGTGCCAATCTGCGTGTTCCTTTACGCCATAATCAGATGGAGAGTTAGAAAATACCACTCGTTGCTGAGTAATCGGGAACTCAGACACATGCTTCAGAGGGCTCATAAAATGCCAGCCCTGAGAAATGGTCTGCTGCTCGACACCCTTTGCGGAATAAACAACACCTACATAACCGGTATGTACCCGCTCAGTACACAGCAATACACATACTGCAACGAGAAATGCAACAAAAATTGCCATAAATTTCTTCATAAGTATCTCCTTAATCTTTGTAGTCATCTTTTAAAATGTAATAGGCGATAACCCATACAATCATAAAGAAAACAACGATTTCTTTCATAAATAATCCCACCTACCCACCACTTATATTCAAATTTTACTTCATACTCTCTTCGAGTTCTTTGTAGCTGATTCCACTTGTCAGTCCCGGAGACTCTTCGCTATCCGTTCCTTTGAAATACGCTCCAACAACACTAGGATGCAAATATTCAATCATTGCAAAATTAGCAACATCAATGAGCCATTCTGTATTTCCTGTCTCTAAATACTTTTTGACTCTTGGATAAATTTCCTTTACAGCTTGAGCCAAGTCTGGATATGTTTGATTCATCCAACCATATTTATAATGAGATACCAAAATACGATTCTGCATCTTTTTAACAAAACCATTATCCCAATCTCGCTCTAAAATCTGTTGTGTAGTATCCATATTTCACCCTTTGTTTAGTTATCGCTCAGATGAACTACTCGATCTCGAATTTCCTGAGTGCGCCCCTGATTCCAAAACTGAGTCCCAATAAAACCGCAGGTACGTCGTGCAACATTCAGTTTATTCTGGTCACGATTACCACAGTTCGGGCATTCCCAAACGAGCTTGCCGTTATCTTCAACAATCTTAATCTCGCCGTCATAACCACAAACCTGACAATAATCAGACTTGATGTTCAGCTCTGCGTAGATAATAGTGTCGTAGATGTATTTGATGACACTCATTACAGCGGGGATGTTGTTGGTCATGTTCGGGCATTCAATATAAGAAATCGCTCCTCCGGGAGACAACTGCTGAAACTCAGACTCAAACTTCAGCTTCTTGAATGCATCAATATGCTCACGAACCACGACATGATAGCTATTGGTGATGTAATCATGGTCGGTTACATCTGGAATGATGCCAAACCGCTTCTGCAGACACTTGGAGAACTTGTAGGTGGTGGACTCCAGAGGGGTGCCGTAGAGACTGTAATCAATATTTTCTGCTGCCTTCCACTCACTGCACTTGTCGTTCATGTGTTGCATAATCTCAAGAGCAAAAGGTTTTGCTTCATCATCAGTATGGCTCTTACCGGTCATGTACTTTACACATTCATACAGCCCTGCGTAACCTAAACTGATGGTTGCATATCCGTCAAACAGCAATTTATCAATCTTCTCGCCCTTCTTCAAACGTGCGATTGCACCATGCTGAAAATGAATTGGACTCACATCAGAAGGCGTACCCATCAATCGCTTATACCGAATCTGAAGTGCTCGATGGCATAGCTCAAGACGCTCATCAAAAATTTTCCAAAACTCAGAAACATCCTTTTTAGAGCTACAAGCAACATCTACCAGATTGATGGTGACAACACCGGCATTAAAGCGACCATAATACTTGTGACCCTTCTCCCAATTCATGGCACCAGAAATATTCTCGGTGGTTCGATCAGGTGTCAGGAAGCTGCGACATCCCATACAGGGGTAGCAAGCATCTTTGTACTCCAACATCTTCTTCTCAGAAATGTAGTCAGGTACGAATCTCTTGGCCGTACATTTAGCTGCCAGTTCAGTCAGATAATAATACTTAGAATTATCTCGAATGTTGTCTTCTTCCAGCACATAAATCAACTTTGGGAAAGCCGGAGTAATCCATGCTCCAGTCTCATTTTTTACGCCTTTAATGCGCTGACGAAGGACTTCTTCAATGATAATTGCAAGGTCATCACGGGTCTGGCCTTCAGGAACTTCATCCAAGTACATAAAAACGGTAATAAAAGGAGCCTGCCCGTTGGTGGTCATCAAAGTAATAACCTGATACTGAATGGTTTGAACACCTGCAACGATTTCTTTATGTAAACGCTTCTCTACAATTCGATTGATAGTCTCCTGATTTGGCATCTTGTCAATCTCATTGTTTTGAATCATGTCGTAAAACTCCTCATGGACTTCACCCGCAATCTTTTTTCGAGAGACATCCACGAAGGGAGCCAGATGAGACAGAGTAATACTCTGACCACCATACTGGTTTGAAGCCACCTGTGCAATGATCTGGGTTGCAATATTGCACGCTGTAGAGAAACTATGTGGTTTGTCGATTCCTGTACCAGAAATAACAGTGCCGTTCTGCAACATATCTTCCAGATTGACTAACGAGCAGTTAAACATATGCTGGGCAAAGTAGTCGGAATCGTGGAAGTGAATTCGACCATCATAGTGAGCGTCCACAATATCTTTTGGAAGAAGCAGATTAAAGCTCAGATCTTTGGAGACTTCGCCAGCCATATAGTCACGCTGTACGCTATTCACAACAGGATTTTTGTTGCTGTTCTCCTGCTTGACCTTTTCATTATCTACATCACAGATGGAAAGAATTTCGCCATATGCTCGCTGCTTCTCACGAATCTCCTGCCGAAGAATACGCCAGTGACTATAAGCGTCAGCCACATCCGAAAGAGGGCTATTTTTCAACTGGTCAATAACCACATCCTGAATCTGCTCTACAGACATCGTATCAGGGATGTCTGCGATGTAGTCTGCAATAGCGTTAGATACGCGAGAATCAACTCCTCCAGTCGTATTAGTCATCGCCTTCTCAATCGCATTTACAATCTTACTTTTATCAAAAGAAACTTTCGTTCCATCGCGTTTAATCACATATTCCATGCAATCACTCCTTTAAATTCCAAGGACGACCTTAGAAAACCAAAATGTCGTTATCATCACTAGGAGCATCACTGCCACCAGTGAATATTCCCATTTGTATCTCATATGTAAACCTCTTAGAATTTGATTTCATTAGTACGATCAGGAACTACGGCAGCCTCAATATTAGAAACCTTCTTGAGCGTATCTACGACGCTTTCAGCAATCTTCTGCTGTTCCGTTAGAAGTCGGATTTTATAGTCCAAATAGCAACGTGCCTTCGTTAAATCTTGAAGCAGTGAATTGCCATCCTTGTGACCTGCCCGGCACAGATACTTACCAGTGTTCCAAAGATAAGCATCCTTGTCCAAGCCCCATTCGTGAAGCACCTTAATTGCTTCATACGGATTATCTGCGCCTCCGTAGTAGGAAGGATGGTCTGTGTTTTTCTTGATATTATTATTATAAAGTGTTTCCATTTAAAGCCTCCTGTTTTAGTTTGTCGTATTTATCACGAATCTCGTGGAACTTACCACAAGACATCAATCCTTCAGTACAACCATTACCACAGCAATTTGGACCAGCATACTTAAATAGATGAGGAGCAATCGGATAGACAAGCTTCAACATCTCGGTTGCAAGCTCTTTGATTTCCGGCTGTGCACGTTCGCAGCAACGCAGGTTAAAGAAATTATTCAACGAACGAGCGTTCATTGTAACAATCATCTTAGTAGAACAAGCATTCGGAAGAACAGCACGCGCGTTCTCATTTGCGATCTTTGATGCTTTTGCTCGTGCCTTTTTCTCAGTCAGGCGAGAATCGGCAACCATCAATTCCTCAGTAATCTTGTCTTCGAGAATCTGGCACAGATGTTTATAGGAATATTCAGCAGTCTGAATCGCCTGTTCAAATACCTCTCGTGCTTCGCTATCATCATCGATAACATCAGGAACCACGATTTCCGCATTGTTCATTCGCACATAGCGCTGACTCTGTACGCTGAAAGATGCAATGCGATGCCGGGTGATCTGTGCCAGCAAAGAACGACTCACACCTTCGATTCCAAAAGTAAAAGTCACATGCTCAGTAGGACTGGCGTGACCAAGGCTAGAAAGTCGATTCAGAAACTCATCGACCTTCTCATCGGTCAGTCCATCCATCAAATCCTGAATACTCGAATTGGAATAGCACAGCTTTGCAGCAGCAGCTACTACTTTTTCAGGATCAGGAGTATGTGTAATCAGTTTAACTACCATTTAACTCTCCTTAATATTCGTCTTGCCAGTTTTCAGGAATGTCGTTCTCACCAATTACAATGCAATTTCTAGGTGCGACATTTAAAGTGTACTGACCATCTTGAAATTTAATCATTACGTTCATAATGGCGACAACTCTATGAATACTCCAAAGAACTCCGCGACCTTTTCGAGTTCTAGCTCTAAGCACCGTGTTGCCAACATGAATTTCCCTGTTAAGAATATCGGTTACCATTTAATCCTCCATTACTTTAGAAGTGCAAACTTAAACCAATCCGGTAAGTTGGATACTGAAATCCCATACTTGATAAGGCAAGACAACAGCCACAACGCGATCATGATTCCGACCGCAATAAGATAATCCTTAAAAATCTTAATAAAAGCGATCCACATCTTAATCCTGTCTCTCATTTGCCTCACCTTTTTTATCCCACTCATCTCTGCGTTTTAAAGCAATAAGATAATTATGTTCGGTTGTTACGACGCAATCGTCTGCTTTACGAGAAAGGAGCTCTCCTCGCTGTTCAATCGGATACCATCGTTCAAAATAAACCCTATCTTCTAGCAGGTGATCCCTTTCGATTTTCTTAACTTTTACGGCTGAAATCATCGCAAAATAAGGAAAGCCATATGGAACCTCTGCAATCAAAACATAGTCACCAACGTCAAACGAATTCCCGTACTTATCAACTACCACTTAACTCACCTTTTTCAATCAATTCATCAACAGTAACCTCTCCACAGAGAACCTGCTTTAGCTGTTCTTCAGACAACTGATATGTAATCGGTTCTCCACACTCAGTAGAATATCGAGCCAAAGTTCTGTAATATTCTGCAAGGGCTCGTTCCTTACGACCCTGCTCACGATGGTCAATACCAATCATATTGCCCCACCTCCTTCCTCAAATTCTTCACTCTTGCCAGTCACGACATAAACATCATCTTCGAGGTCTTCTTTTAGAATCATGACAATGTTTAGCATTTTTCTGAATGATTCATTATCAGTTACGATAAAATAAAAAAATTCAGTTTCTGAAACTACTTCGTATGTAGTTCCTCTTTGAAGCCGAACGACTTCATCTATGCCAACATCGACATAATAATCCGTCCTGAAGTACATCCTCATTAGGACTCCTTATAGGGCTCTATATCACCCTTCCAAATCTGGAAATAAGGATGTGCGTCAATGCCGTAAACCTGACCCTTCATACCGGTACTGGTGATTTTGTAAGGCCTTCCGTCTTCAAGGCCATTGATAAAGTCCTGATACTGAGGACTCATCTTAAAGAAATCCTTCTTGCCCTGAATCTTCTTTACCTTAATAGTGACCTCATCACCAATCTTTGGTTCCCATTCCTCTACTGGCATTCCGGCCAGAAAGTCAGGGCCGCCAGCCTTCTTGATTCGTCGGGCAAGGATTCGTGCCTTACGCTGCTCTCTGCGCCGGTCTTCTCGATTCATCGAATTACTCATATTCTGTTCCTTTCAGCTTATCAAAGTAGGGATCGCCGTCTCGCTTCTCTAATAAGTTGAGCTCCCCGGCGGAGCCTACAGAATACAAACGAAAATTTTTAAAAATCTCAGCACCTTTTATAGTGGCTAGAGATGTAATTATGTACAATATATTGTGTTCTTCTGTGCCATCGGTAAGTTGAACTTCAGGTCGTTCTTTCTTTTGGATAGCTAGTTTTCGGAAGTCGTTCATTTATTCCTCCGGCATAGAATACGCCTTGGCATTCATTCGATGGCAGTCAAAAATGTTTCCGATAATCTCGTAGCATCTTGACGCAGTATTATAGCTACCAAGAACAATTCCGCGTTCGCCCATACCTTGCCTTGCGTAAACATTAAGGTTTGCGGCATCAACGATTGCCATGCGGTCAAGATTTATAATTTCTCCGCCTTGCGTTAAAAGTAGCATTTTACTTTCTCCTTATAAATCTTTCAACTGTTCTGGAGAATGGACATCAGTAGTTTCAAAGCAAATTTTAAATTTTTTGTCACTATTAACTGTCTTCAACTCAAGAAACGTCCCTCTTCTTTCGTTGAAAAACACCGTATGAGCCTTATTTGGCCTTTTATTTTTCACGATATAATTGCGAGTGGAAAGGCCCAGAACAGGACATTCCTCACATTTATCGTTGAGAATCCGAAGGATGTGCTTGATTGTTTTCTTGGATAAGTTCATACAAAATGTTCTCCTTAATAAACGCAACCGTTTCTTCTCTTTCTTTTTGTAGTCTGATAAGATTTGCTATATGCTGAGGGAAGAAGCAAAAAAAATGGTTCTCTTCATCCAGATTCTTTTGATGCTCTATCATTTTAATCTCATCATCTATCTCTTTAAGAGATCTCATCTTCATCCTCCACTTTTATCCACCCACATCCCGGAACGTAATCCGCTTCAAAATAGTCTCTTGCAACAAAGATTGAACGTTCTCCTTCTTTATTTACCGTTCCAATAACAAGTGCCTCTTTGCCAGCAACATAGCAAAAATCTCCTTTGCCATTCTGGATCTTCTTTAGATTATTTTTAGCTTCATTGATATAACGGCTTACACGCTCGGACGACAAAGCAACATTGCATTCTTGCCCATTCTTACCCATCCAATAAAAGGAATCTTTTAACTTATTTTTAGCCATGATTCACTCCATCTTTGCACCACACATCGGGCAAAATGGCGTTTTGAGGCCACACGGATTCACCTCTCTACATTCTGGGTTCGAGCAACGGGTTGCTGGTTCACACCATGAGTTTTTCCCGGCACAGCTCACATAGGAGCCTGGAATTTCCTCCCAGTGTGCCGCCGGTCGCAGCGTTTTCGGGTCGATGGTTGGAGCGTTTTCAATGTTCTTCTTCATAAGGGCAATGCCGTCTCTCCAAGCATTGGCTTCTTCTTCACTGTATTGCTTGATTGTCCAATTATTTTTGTCAAGCAAAGCATTTGCGTCAATCAACCTAACATCAGCCATAAGACACCTCGTTCTTATCGTTTCTGAATCTCACAAAGGTCGGAAACTGCAAGGACTCAAGACCGGTCTTTTTGTCCATTGTGACCTCTTTGTACTTACATTCCACAATCTTGCCGATGTAATCATCAGGATTTGCCCACACAGCAGCTCTCGTGGAATCATCAAAACCGGAACCAACACGAAGTTCGTTACCCTTATAATTCACAACAAGAGCGCCCATCGTACCAGCCAGACGGTTCTGACCTTCCTCGATGGCGGCGATTCGTAGATCAACAGTGTAGAATCGTTTAACTTTCAGACAACCATTATGACGAGTCCGACGATAAGGGACGTCCGTGTTCAACATAAGACCTTCCCAATCGTTCTCAACCGCATAATCAAGCCACTTCGAAATCACACTCTGGTCAGTGCCCTCATAGACCATCGGCACAATCTCAATATTTTCAAGGTGCTTGCGAGTAATCTCTGCGCGAAGACAATTTAACCCAATACGGCGAATTTTATATGGGATAGTACACTTTCCACGGTCGAACTCTACAACAGGAATCACATCAAAAATCACAAATTTGATTCCAGTCTTGTCCTTGTTGTCAGAATTAAGTAGGCCAGTGCCATAACGAAAAGCCTCTCCGTCCAACATTCTTTCTGGGTTCTTGTAGATCAGCTCACCATCAAACACCCACGCATCTCGCCTTGAAGCGTCTCCATCGTATAGAGAAAGCAGGTCATTCTTTATATGGTCGAGTCCTTTAAACTTCTGAGCCTGCCGAGAGATGAGCTCGCCTTTATACATGGTGCCCCTATTCCCATTCATCTTCTGGCTCAAACTGAACCAAATGCCATCCTTCAGCTTTACCTTATCAATCGGATATCCCTGCTGGACTTCCCAGACAGGAATAATTTCCTCGCCGTATACCTTGTTAATGGTAGCTGCCTCAACGCCAATCGGAAGATTCTTGGTAAACAGCCGCTTTAGAAACTCTTCGTGCTCAGGATTTTTATGTAAATAGTTCTGGATTGTTGCGATGGATGCGTCAGAACCAGTGTTGTGACCAGCACCCATAATATAAAGGTATCCACAACTGAGATACTGGATATCAATTTCAGGTTTTGCACTCACCTGCTTATTGATTTTTGCATCCGACAGTCCAGTTACGATTGCCGGATCAAGCAAGAATCGGAAGAAAGCCATCAACTCGTCAGCTTCAGCCCCAAAATTCTTTCGTGCATCCAGCAAAATTCTGGTCTTGTCCGTCTTTTTCTTCGTGCTCTGCAATGCCTTTACCATCGCATCGAGCTTACCTATGAGCTCTTTATCTGTCATAAAGCCTCCTCGCGTATCCTGTATTATATGGTTATAATGAATAAAGAAAGGCTTGCCATTACGAGCAAGCCATTCCTTTCCCGTATCCTGTATTATATAGTTAAAGAGAGAATTTTAAGCCTCCGGGATGGAGACTTTTCATAGCTATATTATACAGGATACTTATATAATTGTCAATGCTTTTCTGAAAATTCTTTCCGTAAAAATTCCTTCAGGAACGTCCGCTTGTATGGAACTCTCGAAGTCTTTACCGCTCGGTCAAGTGCATGAGTTTCAGCGCAAATCACACAATACTTCTTGGCACGAGTGATGGCCGTATAGAGCCATTCTCTCGTCAACATCAAGTATGCAGAGTTGTCCATACCGACAATCACATACGGAGCTTCGCTACCCTGCAGTTTATGGCAGCTCAAAGCATACGCAAGTTCAAGCGTTGCCCAGATGTTATTTTCACCAAAGTAATGAGGAATAAAGATTGTGCCCCACTGGTCAAAGTCAACCAGAATAAAACTACTCTCAATCTTTCGGATAATGCCACGGTTTCCGTTGAACACCGGACACTTCTCCTCTTTTTTCTTTGTCTTGAGATTGTATGTGTGAAGCTCATAATTGTTCTTGTTGATGATGACCTGATCGCCCTCACGCAGAGTATATACTCTATCTTTGCCATCACCGTAGATTGTGACCTTTGCTTCTGCCTGACCACGACTCGGATTCACAATTTCCTGAATAGCATTATTGACTTCATAGGTGCAGATACTGCCACGCAGCTTCTGTGGAAGTACGATTTGGATCTTCGCACTGTCATTCCCTACCTTATTATATAAGGTAGGGTACTGTTTGATAATGTGGTTGAACGACTCACTTGCATCCTTGTAGATATCAAGCTCCAAATCACGAAGTTCGCCACGAACCTCATTGCCAGCCCAGCCATAAGGAACCAACTGCGTAGCATTGCGAACCTTGATGCTCTCTGTGATAATTGCAGACTTAGCTGCCTGACGATGAATCTTAGTCAAACGAGCTACAGGAACAACCTTAGATGCAAGCATATCCTTGAAGATGTTACACATGCCGATACTCTCAAGCTGACCGTCATCTCCGATCATGATAAATCGCTTACCAGTTTCGATGGCCTGAATCAAATCATAAAACAACTGAGCTCCAACCATAGAGGTCTCATCCAGAATGATAATGTCTTCTTCAAGAGGATTGCCCTTATTATGGATGAAACAACCATTCTCAATATCGTAACCAAGAAGACGATGAATGGTCTTACCGTCCTGACCAGTAATCTCCTGCATACGAGCAGCAGCACGACCAGAGAGTGCAGTCTGGGCAAACGACTTACCACGAAGAACCTTTAGGACACCAGCGACAACGGTACTTTTACCGGTTCCTCCGTAGCCTGTCAAGACACAGACATTACTAGAGCATACCTTTTTAATAGCATCTCTCTGCTCCTCGGTGTACTCAATACCAAGAGCACGCTCTGCCTCGTCGATTGCAGTATCCATGTTTCGGCCAATCGGCTCGACAGGTGCGTCCGCCAGACGCTTAATTTCCTTTGCAATCTCATTTTCCAGATTCCACACTCTTGTTAAAGCAAATTCCTGACGATCATCACTCCACCAAAGCGTTTCACGGACATCGTGCAGATGGAAAAGTGCTCTCTTGATAACCTCTTGGTCACCTTCATCCAAGCCAAGCTCCTTAATGCAACTATTGATTGTCTGGTTTGCCGGGATGATAGAATTGCCTTCTTCGGCACGGTCGGCAAGAAAATGCATAACGTAAGCTTCAATTCGGAACTGAGAGTTTGGCTTCAATCCCATATTCAATGCAAGAGCGTCAGCTTTCTTCCATCCAATACCATATACATCGTCAATCAGAACATAAGGGTTTTCTTCAATCTTCCTAACCAGAGTGTCTGCACCGTGATATTGATGAACAAGTTTCCCGATTGCACTGGGAGTCAAGCCATATTCAATCAGCTTCGTGTATGCTTCGCTGTTATCAATATTATTTTCAAAGGCATCGATAATTTTCTGTGCGCGACCTTCCGTGATACCACTAACAGTGCAAAGAGACTTGATATCACCGTTCTTAATGATCTCATACGGATTATCAAATGCTTCGTAAAGCATCTCAAACTGATGTTCTGTCAAGATAAAATTGAGAAAGCTTTTCTGTTCTTCTGGGTCAGTAATCTCTTGGAACTCGTTCATATAGACGATTTTATACTGGTCCCCAAACTTTTCATGGTGAACATACTCACCACAGAACGAATAAGTCTTATCCATATCAAGGCTAGGAACGTTGCCTTTCAGTCGGAGGTCACCATATCGACTCATAATAGGGCTCCCCTGCTTAATTTTTACCACCTCGGCAGAGAAAGTGGCGAAGCCGCCGGGCTCAACCTCCTTCCCATCTTTCGGATAAAAGACTCGTTTTATCCTGATGTAACAACGGATCATATTTTCATTAAATTTCTTATCTGCCACTTTATAACCCTCTTATTATGCACCTAATCTAAATTCTGTCAGTCCTCCGCACACTCTGCAATAAAACCATTTTGTGGTACGCTCGCATTGTTCTGCGCGGTCAAACTTCCACTTCTGAACTTTTCTAACGACGCAACAATTCGTACAATGTATCTTAATTACAGTTTTATCTTTGTACCAATCAATTTTAAACATAGGAAGCTCACAAATAACCTCTCCGTCAATAGTATATAAAACACCATTCATTACTTTATCTCTCTATCACGCAGCCACTGCTTGTAGGGCTTCATCTTCTCAACAATGTACGAATTTTCTTTTCTCTTGCAAAGGATTGCAAGATCGCTACCCTTTGAAATCAGACTTGAATATCGTGCATACTGAGATGCCCAACAAATCATTTCGACAATACCACCTGTCGTGTAAACATGTAAGTACGCAAACTGGTTGCCACGCTTGTCTTTCTTTTTCTGAATATCCACGATAACACAAATAGTGGTTGCCTTCCCGCCGTCTTCTATAGTGTCAAGACCGGCATCAATATATGTGCAAGCTTCCTTAATAGGATTGCTCGTCAAGAACATAGATAGAGTATCAAACTCCCACATATGCTCATCCTGCATATACTTCTCAGCAAACGCTTGCATAAACGCATTTCGTTTCTTTTCTTTTTCTTTCTGACGGTTCCACGAATCAGCTTCCCAACGCTCTTTTCTTACCTTATTATATAAGGCAAGTCTGGTTGGTTTGTCTTTAATAGAGTCCGTATCAATGCCGTATTCGTCTTTAAGAATGGAAATCTTAGGGAGAGACGCCATCTCATGGAATCCTTTCTCTTTATACTCATTCTCAAAAACCATATTTGCAAAAGTGATTAAGATTTTTTTCTTATCCTTTGTCGGGATAGCGCCAGCCTTAATCAACTTGACAACATTTGAGGTTCCAATCTTACCACCGTTTGCTCTCTGAACAAAGTCTGCCAGTCCAGAATATGGACGGTCTGCAATCACTCCTGAAGCGACACTCTCACCCATTCCCTTAATGGCTTTCAAACCAAACAGAATTGTGTGCTTTTCCGCATCAGCCTTAAATTCCATATCAGACTTGTTGACACTTGGAGGAAGGACACGAATATGTAGACGGTCGCATTCGTTGATAAACACACCCATTTTGCCAGAATCATCTTCCTTGGTAATCATACACGCAGCCATGAAATACTCAGTATAATGAGTTTTCAGGTAAGCCGTCAGGTAAGAAAGAAGTCCATACGCAACTGCGTGGCCCCGGTTGAAGGAATAAGAAGCCTGTTTCAAGATCAATGCCCACATCTCAGAAATCTGATAATCGTTCCATCCTTTCTTGTGAAGACCATCTCTAAACTGGACCTCCAAGGATGCCATAACATCTTTCTTTTTCTTACCAATGGCACGACGAGCATTGTCAACTTCAGTTTCAGGGAATCCTGCATAACGAAATACTGCCAGAGCCTGTTCCTGATAAAGAAGAATGTACTGAGTCTTAGCAAAAAGCTGTTTGATGTCAGGATGAAGTAGTTTGATAGTCTCTGGATGAAGCTTATTGGAGCAATACGTCGGGAAACTGTCCTTAGTACCAGGGCGGTTTGCTGCATTCACAACAATGATATCCTCAGCGTTGTCACATTTTGCTTCAACACACATCTTTCGAGCCTCAGCAGGCTCCATCTGAAAAATACCAATTGTGTGTCCAGATTTATAAACAGCGTCATAGACTGCCTTGTCATTCAAATCAAGATGGTTGATATCGACATCTTTCCAAGTAAGATGGGCCATCTTTAATGTGTCATCAATCGTGTCCAAATTTTCAAGACCAAGAAAATCCATCTTAACTAGAGACAGGTCATCCATAGCATTGTGCATTTCAAGCTGACACATCTGATTACCTTCTCTATCCATACAGAGAGGACAATATTCAATAACAGGCTTAGGTGTAATCAAAGTTCCTGCAGCATGGCGACCCATACTCTTCGGTAAACCTTCAAGCCGCATAACGTACTTAAACCACAGAGGGAACTTATCATACACATTAGAAAGCTGCTCGCTCTTTCCAAGAATGTCCTTCAATAGAACTTCCTTCTCAACTTCTTCTCCGAGATCATCCAATGTTTTCACGGTCGGAATCAACTTAGCAACTTCATTTCGCAATTCATACGGAATCTGCATATAATATGGGCTTTCTGGATCTTCGTTCAACACCTTGCCGATGTCTTTGATAGCAACTTTAGTAGACAGAGAATTAAAAGTTGCAATAGGAGCAACACTTTCTTTTCCAAAAAGCTCTTCTGCAATAGAAACAAGTTCTTTGCGGCGACGACGGCTAATGTCAAAGTCAAAGTCCGCGAGACTCTTACGACCCTTATTTGCAAAACGAGAGAAGTCAAGATCCCAACGAACAGAATCAATTTGCGTAACGTTTAGCATAAATAGACATAGACAGTTTGCACCAGAACCACGAGAATAGCCACGAGGGATACCTCGTTCATCGGCCACCTTACAAAGCATATACAGCATGATGAAATAATCGATGTAGTCAACATATTCCAAAACGTCAAGCTCCATCTCAATTCTGTCCCGCCTGGTTTGCTGTTCTTCTTTACTCATCCATCCGAATTTTTCATTAAAAGTAGAATAAACGAGGTAACGCAGGTAATCCAGATGCGAATCAAAATTACCTTCAATTTTCACTTCTGGCATCTGGTTTGGCTGGCCAAGACCAATATCAATATCGTCAACCATATCTGCAATCTTCACAGACATTGAGCAGCCTTCTCGGATGAAGTCTTCATCAAACTGCTTTGAAAGTGTTCTCAGCACATCGTCTTCGGTCTGAAGATAGCAGTCAACATAACTTTCTCCAACTTCTCGTCCTTCTCCAATTTCTATAAAAACTGAATGTGCATCAACATCTTCCTTGGAAAGCATATGAGCATCGGTTGTAATAGTATACGGAAGATTGTACTTTTTAATAAAAGCTGCAATTTTGGCATTAGCTTCAGCCTGATCTGGCGTATCATGAGACTGAACTTCCATAAACACGTCATCAAAGATCCATTTCAGTTTGTTCCATAACTGCCATGCTTCAGTCTCGTTGCCATCAACAAGCAATCTACTCATTCGACCAACTTGGCAGGCTGTAAGACAGATGATACCTTCACCCCACTCGTTCTGTTCAATGATGTTCAAAGAAGTTCGAGGCTTTTTATACATGCCATCAACACAAGCATTTGAAACAATCTTAAATAGATTTTTTAAACCGGTCTCGTTCTTCGCTAGTAAAACAAGATGGTAACGAGGTTGTTTATAGTCTTTTGTGTCGGCTTTCTCTGCCTGATTATCTACTTCATAGACTTCACAGCCGATGATAGGCTTAATACCTTCTGCTTTACAAACCTTAACTTGGTCAACGAAAGAGTGCATCTTGCCATGGTCTGTAACAGCAATAGCCTTCTGACCATTCTCTTTAGCAAAGTTTACAAGTTCCTTGACGGTAAGAATCGAGTCAAGTAACGAACCCTGCGCTGTATGTACATGAAGATTTACAAAATTATCTGACATCTATTCTGTCTGCTCCTTATCTTCGATGGACACTCTCAAAGTTACAGTCTTACCGTCCTTTGTTGTCCATGTGTATCCACCAAAAGTTCTATTGTTGAACTGAGCTTCAGAAAGAAGCCAATCACGAACTGCCTCGATAGCTTCATCTGTGACACGAGTTTTATCTTTCCACTCGGTTCCATTCTTTTTAACAGTTCCTGCGTAAATACCAAACATACCACAGCTCACATGATATTCACTCATCACTCTTCACCTTATCTCCAAACTTAATAATATCGTCAAAAAGCATCACATAGTCATCGGTGTACTTGTTACCATGGAAATGGCCGAAGTACCAGAATGGTTTACAATCGTTAGGATAACATTCGTATATATTATCAAAGAATATTTCAGTTGACTGGTCTACTGTGCTTTGATCAATACCACCGATAAACAATTCAGTTGGAATGAACCGGAATGGACAGGTATGCGTGAGCATAACATCAATATCATCGATTTGAGGATCGTGTGTAATATTCCAGATCTTTTTCTTAGTCTTCTCATTCGGCTGTTCGTCCGGCCACCAATTCCAGCCACGTTCCAACCGATAATATTTATCTACAGAATAGGCTCCGCCACAGACAAGACAATTTAAAATTTCCCTATCAGCAAGAATCTGGTAAACCTCGCCATCAATAGCAAAATACTGATTGGGATAATGTGGGTCATACCACACTTTGCCGCAAATATCTCCACTAATTTCCTTTGTCTTATAGCCATCTTTACGAGATGGGCGACGTTCGTGATTTCCATGAATACAGAATAAATTCGCAGGGATGTCCGCAGCAATGGTCTTAACTCTCCATTCGTTGATGTTATCCTTACCATAATAGTTTAGACCAACATCACCAAGACAGATAATCCAATCATTCTTTCCAAGATTGTGTCTAATGCAAAACTTATTTAGCTTTAAGAGACGATTAAAATCACCATGAATATCACCCGTGATGTATACCGCCATCAGTCAAACTCCTTAATTTTAATCTTCCAACCATACATATCTTCGTCTTCTACATAATGTTTTTTACAAAAATCAAGATAACGACAATCATCACATAATCCACATGGATCATCCATCCGGCGTTTGCATTCTTCAACTAAAGCTTGAATTTCACTTTCAAGCCTTTTGCAAGTAGGAGTAGTAATAATCATTGCGCACCTCACTCATAATCCTCTTTATCTATTACATAAGTTCGTGGATAAAATCTATCGTTTCTATCACCAAAAATATCAACAAACCAGACTTTAACAATCTCAAATCCACGATTGCATTCCTTGCTTCTTAGCATTTTAACTGCATCTCTTGCATTTTCAGCGTAGATTTCCCTGTGTAAGTAGTGATATTTCTTGAGTGTGTAATTGTATGTACGATAATCGATTATGTAATGTCTATAACGTTGTTTTGTCATTTTTCATTCAAAATCAAGGACAATCATATCGCCCATTCCTTCGTAAAAAACATGGTCCATCTTGAACTTTTCCCTAACCGTTCCATGATCAGTTTCAAGACAGATTTCCCAGTCAGGATGCTGCTCCGCGAATTTATCAAGAATATGAGTTAGCTCATCCGGTTCAATAATATGTGTAGCATTGTTCAGAACCTGATTAAATGCGGTTCCTTCCCGAAGCAGCTTCAAGTTTTTTGAAGCATTTGCAAGCGATTGATATGCGCCATCCAACAGATTTAACGACAAATCGTAATTATTCGCATTAGTCATTATGAATCAACCCTCCATTCCTCACAGGCACAGCCTTGTCGTCCCAATACTCATCAGCACCGATTTTGCGAGGAGAAGTGCCAAAATGTTCCTTCCACTCAGGAAGACTCTCATTGATTGCATCAAACTGAATACCCCAATCAAAGCAAGCCTCCATTGCATCATGCAAAAGCTTTCCTTCACGGCAAGTCCAGAGAATCAGACCAGCACCGTGCTTCTGTTCCTGAATTGCTTCATAAATTACATTCCAGTTTGGCTCACCAATATCGGGATAATTATTCTCACAGAGAGTGCCATCAAAGTCGATGGCAATAGCACGCTTCCGATTTCCCATATCAAATCACCTCAAAATCAACAATCTGTGCCTGCGGAGTCACCTTGTTTCCATACTGATTCAAAGACAACCGGCATACAGCATTGATGTATTTTTCTTCTTGACCACCATAGAAGTCATTGTTAATCCAGCCAATCATCCGGCCATTGTCATTAAAACACACAAAATCAATGCCTTTTTCTTCGTCAGAATACTTCCACATATTGCCGTTCTTGCCCATCGGAGCACATCCACTATGAATCAGCGGAATATTTTTAATGTAGAAATACGGCTCGGAAATTCCTTGTGCCCAGATTTTATGCATTTCATACATGGTCTTCGGCAATGCAACAGTCAACCTACTATAGTCAAAATCAAAATCAACTACGATTGCCTTACTCATCGTGACATCTTTAAGCAGCTCATTGCAATCTGCAATCGCCTTTGGCACATTTTCTTTCTTGATTTTTACACCAGCAGCATTATCATGGCCAAGAACTGATTCAAAATCTCCGGTGTTCATCAAGAATCCCTTTAAGCTTTCGATCGGAGAACCGTCAGGATTTCTCATTGAACCACCATAATAGTCCGGGTCGTCAGTAAAAGTACGAAGCAACACACACGGTTTTGCGTACATTTCAGCCAGCTTGATTGCTACAACACCGGTCAGAGTGTTATCAAGAATACCTGTAGAGTTACAGAAAAGAATCTTATTCTGGTCTGCGCCGTGCTTTTCAATCAACTTCTGGAGTTCTCCAACAGCCTTGTCCTTGATTTTATTCTGCTGATACTTGCAAGAGGAACACTCACGAGCCACATGCTGCGCCAGAGTTTCATCAATCGTGACACCAGCATTCTTACCACGAGTCGGAGTGTACTGAAAAGTCTGTTCTTCACCGACCATTGCACGGAACATCCGCTTCTTTTGTTCAGATGAGCCAACACGAATTAGTGCGTTCATCATCGGAACGATGTAGAATTGAACGTCATTGATGGTCGGGTCACCCTTGATATTGAATCTATTCGCCTCAACCAAAGCACAAATCATCGAATTTACAATTCGTGCCAGACCTTTCGTACAAAGGCGCTTTGTCTCATGCGAGTGCATATCCATGACATCGCCAATATTTCCGACAGCCACCAGATCAAGATACCTATCTGCAACGTCAGTCCAATTATATTCGTCAACAGCCTGAAGGAACTTATACACCACGCCAGCGCCAGACAATTCCCTATTAGGATATGTACCGTTCTGGTTGTTGACGATTACTGCGTAAGGATTTTCTCTATCACAGATATGATGGTCAAGAATCAAAATATCAATGCCCTTTTCACGGAGTTCCTTACACTGCTCAACGTCGTTGCTGCCAGCATCAGGAATAATCAGCAAGGTAGTTTCATATGGAACTTCAATTTCTTTAGAGAGCCCATGTTCCTTGCCACTATGATGCAGAACATTGATTTTTCCAAAATAACCAATCGTCTTCAAATACTGAAACATCATTGCAGCACTTGTGAATCCATCCACATCACAGTCTACAAGGATAGAGATAATAGACTTGTTCCAGATATGTTTGTTCAACAGCCTGACAGCATCTTCCATGTTGTCCAGTTCCCACGGAGAATTCAAGCAAGAATCATCCAGATTCATGTAGGTCTTATAATCCTTGACTCCTCTATTCTCCATAATCGTTCCAACTGGGTCTGATAGGTCATTCCTACTTCCCTTCCAGAGTTTTACATTCATTTAATTCTCCTAACGCAGTTCTCAATCAACACCTTAAATTTTTCGGGATTGTCAGTCGGGGCTTCCTTTTCGTCCAGAATCCCCTTATCATCTACTACAGCATACACACTTACGCCATCGACAAATCGATTGGCGAGAACCATAAGCTCACTAAGCTGAACGTCCTTATCAAATACAAACCAAATATCAACGCAAAGACGTGTCAAAATTTCAATTTGATTTTGTGAAACCTTCTTGCCGCCAGTCGCCACGCAGTTGCAAACATCCATGTTCCACATCTGCATGACAGACTTTTCAGCCTCACCAACATATACCAGACCTTTATTCTTGATATAAGGCTCTGTTTTGTACAGGCCATACAGAATACGGTTTCTGGCACACGGCTCAAGATACAGATACTTCAATTCACCTTCGGGCGGCTTACCGAAATATCTTCCCTTTACACCAACCAGAGTACCAATTTCATCTCTAATTGGAATCGTAATTCTATTTGTCAGTTCATCAAAGCCAATCTCAAACTCTTGCTGCGTCTCGTAAGATATCCCATCGTCAGCAAAAATCTGATTAACATGAGGTTTATAATAACCGAGGATAGCTTCAGAGATTGGAACTATCGGACGGTCATCCTCGTGTTCTTCACCTTCATTTTGCATTGCGATGAGCTCTTTTAATATCAACATACTTTTAGGAAGGTCTTCCTCAAAGTTGTGATAGTAGTCAAGTCCAACCCATTCGCAGATTTGCTTAATAGCTTTTGGAAAAGACAGTTCCAGAAAGAACTGGACGACAGAAATCAAATCATAACTGGTCTTTCCATTGGCAATGTCTCGTGTGTAATCTACCGCAGTAAGATTTTCATTCTCGTAAATGCAGAGTGCCGTTCTATTGTCACCATCTGGATTTGCACACTGGTAATACCCAGCTTTGTGACTAATATGATGACAACCAAGCTCTTCCAGAATCGGCTCAATCTGCTGTTCTTCAAGAATATAATTTTTCAAATCTGCGATATTTACCATTGTAGTTCCTTACTTTCTGGTGCAGACACCGACCTCTTTCCAGACATTCTGGTTTAAATTCACTTCAAACATGATTTTTTTCTTTTCACCAAAACGGTTCTTGTCGATGTTTCCGACGTAATACCGTTTATCTGGATTCAACCGATGAGCGCAGTCACCGCCCCATTCTGGGTCATGGGAGATGTACTGATACTTCGCGAACTTATCTTTTGGAATCTCCTTGAATAGAACCATCGTCCAAGCAACATGCTTAATCATCTTTGACTCAGCAATGTTGTTTGAATTCAGCTCATCAGGAAGGTACTCATGAGCATTTTCAGCCAACTGGATGCTACCGTAGATAAAGATTTTCAGATTTTTCGCAATCTCTTCAAGTTCGGTGGCTGTAACCTTAAACGCTGCCCATTCACCAATCGAAGCAATATCGTTCTTTAGAGTATCGTAGAACACATACTTGACACCCTGGGTGAGAGCCGCCTTCTGGATCTCGAATCGCAGAGACTTATCACTATAATCAGCGGAGACATCCTTTGCAATAATCAAACCCTGTGATTCATTCTCAATCCACTGGCAAACATCAAGCACATTGCGATACTCTTCGCTCTCCTCGTAGACACGAGCGGTGAATTCATCAATGCTTTCTATGTATTCCCCATCATCATTTTGTTTTCGGAAGATGAAGTTCCCGTTTGCATCACGGTACATTCCAAGGGTGATTTCTCGTTCATCCTTATGAAAGCGATGACCATGCAGCTCTTGAAACTCAGGATTATTGATAGCTGTGACCAGTAAGCAGTACCGGACGGATTCGAGATCCATCTCGTTTAGCAGCAGAAGTGCTTTTTGCTTCTGAACCAATGTGACGTATGCAACAATCGCCATCATGTATCTAGTCTTACCAGCGTTAGACGGCATACCATTAAACATAACAGTGCCAAGCTTCAATCCTCGGAATAAATCGTTCATGATGGGATACTGAAACGGCAAACCCATATCTGGAACGCTCAGACGTTCATTAACCATTGGCAGCAGACCATTATTCAAAATCTCAGCATCACTATTCGTCATAATGACAGTATTGATCTTGTCGGCCTTACCACGAATCATTTTGTAAATATCATGCGCTGTAAACAATTCAAACTTTTTATGTTTTATAATGCCTTCAATATTAAACCCATTACGCTGATACTCACGAAGCAAGGAATATTTTTTTAAAATATCAAAATATCCTTTAATATCATCAATATTAGCGAGACTTATATAGTATTCAATGGTTGACCAGCCCTTTAACCGCTTATATTGGGACAATCTGGACTCATCTTCGGCCATAAATGTCAAAACAGATGTTTTGTTAAAATCCTGTGTACGAGTCTCATATAGGACTACAGCCGCGTCATAAAAAAATTTGGTTCCTTCGTCAAAGAAGTCAAATTTACTCATGACATAATGCCCATACTCGACCAAATAGTCAGGATGCTTGTAAATTGCGCCGACAAATAGAATTTCGTTCGGGATATTTGAAATGAGTTCCACTCATCCACCTCCCTCGTGCTTTTATATCTCATCGAGAATTGCATTTATATCAATTTCATTCTCGTTTTTGCTCTGTTTTGGTACTGTTTTCATCCGTTTTAGTACCGTTTCCGTCAGGTTTTCCTTCGTTTTACTTTCGCATTCACTACGAATCGAAGCTTGTCTTTCTTTTTGTTCGAGATAACTCGGATATTGTGCCAGCAAAACAGCCAAGTCATAATTCCATCGCTGACTCATATCAAAACCTTTTGCTTCTTTCTCGGCAATTATCTTATCTAGTCGGGGTTTCGCTAGAACCCACATATCGTAAAGTTCTAGCGGAGGAATTGAACCTCTAAATTTGTAATAATTACCGGAAATCAACTGCGTAAGTTTCGAGTAGAAGCTACCCGGAACAACCGCCGGGGCGTATGTATCTCGAATATGGTCGAAAAGAATCTTTTTTTCTTCCTGTTTGATATGCGCAAGCTCACGATTGTGGTCTTGCTCCCTCTTTTTGGAAAGAAGATCATCGACCTTTTTATCCGTAGCGGGTTTTACTTTGTCAAAAAATGCCCTTAGCAGGTCATCTGTCCAAGGGCGTTTTTGATTTTTCTTTTTTTCTACAAAACAATCTTTATGGCAAAAGCCCGTCTTGTCGTAGAAAAACGTGCTACGGTCTCGCTCGATGAAAATATTCTTCCCGCAAATCATACATTTACGGGTAAGTTCCATTAAGCCAGTTCCTTCTCTATGATTGCAGCGACCTTCTTCAGTTCCTCGATATCGTTCATGGAACGGAACGCGGTAGACAGGCCGACTGCTTTAACTGCCTTCTGTGCAGCGCTCTTCTTTACAGGAGAAGCGGCAGCAACCATGTCATTCAGCTTTGCCTTGATGTCATCCAGAGAAGGTTCCTTAGATTCAGAGCTCTTGTCTACTGGAACGTCATCACTGATGTCATTATCATCAAGACCAAGTTCACGAGCACGCAGCTTCATCTCGGTCTTAACTGCATCATCCAGACCGTTCTTGATAATGACCTCACGATTCTTTGCAGAACGGTCGAGATATTCCTGATACTCAAGCAGGGTCAGGTCTTCAACAACTTCACCGCCATTATGCACGCCGGTACGATCCTTATCAAAGTAAGCAAAGTTGATAGACTTATCATCGCCGGGGTGATACATACGGAACTCAGTACCGACATTGTACTCCTGACCCTTGAAACCATCAGGAATCTTGCGGCCAGTAGAAACGCTCACAGAAGAACCATTCACCAGCTTGGTTTCAGTCTCATCCTTCTCACGGCAAATGACGATGTAGCTCACGCCAGTTGCATTCAAATCCAGGATCAGGGACTGACCCTTAAAGTTCAGCTGCTGATAATCCTTCAACTCCATACCAGCACCCTCGATCTTCACCGACTTCTCATCACCGGTCAGACCCTGTGCTGCAGCCTTAACTTTTGCACGCTTCTGCGAGAAATTAGTCAATCCCTGTTTCGTAGTCAGATTAAGGATGGTTGCGGAATCAACAACAATAGCGTCAGCACGGAAAGGCTTACCGTCAGCATCCAGCCAAACATTACCATCCTCATCCTCGAAGTCCTCATTGTCAGCAACGGTATGGATGAAATCCTGTACCTCTGCGAGAGACTGAGTGTAAACAATACGGAGATTCATCGGGTCGAGCCCATTATCCATCAGTTCCTCACGATAATCGTCGATAGAACCAGACTCAGTATCCAGATACAGAACACGGAACGGACGACCTTCAGGAGTCTTCATATAGCAGAACTGCATAGCAAATCGAGACTTACCAGTTCCCTGCTCGCCATACACAAGCATACGAAGCTTCTTACGAATAGCAGATGCATCACAAACAATAGCCATATATGTAAATTCCTCTCTAAATCTTTTCTTTTATTAAACTTTCAAACACTCATACCACGGATCACCCGTTTCAACTGCATGAGCAACATAATCTAACTGACGGGTGATGTTATCCACACTATCAACCAGAAGGTCTTTGCACCCTACCGGAACAGCACCACCATTGCATTCTGCGTCAGCTTTAGCTTCTGCAATAATCTCAGGATGCGTAGTAAACACAATAGACATCATCGGAGAGTCTTCTTCAGGTTCCTTTTCAAGTGCTTCGATGTAGACAATGTAAAATTTCATGCCATTATAGGCAGTATACTCAAGAGTATTCTGCATAACTAAACTCCTTATGTATCCTGTATTACATAGCTAATACTAAAAAATTTTAGCCCCAATCGACCTCTTCCTCATCTGCAGGAGTTGCAGTGGACTTATTAGGACCACCCCACCAAGAAGTGTCGTTCTCAGCAGCCTTGCCGTCGAAGTCCTTCTTAGCCTGAGTATTGGCGGCAATCTTTGCCCGTGCCTCGGAAATATTGTCCTCAGTGTAAGTAGGCTTCGCATCCTTGTCGCCGGGATTCGGATCAAAGGAATCAGGATTAACACCCTCGATATACAGCTTGCGAACCGCCTGAGTGCTCTGGCGCTTCATCTTATTAGGACCACCCCAGATATTCTCGGTTTCAACTTCCTCAACCTTCTGCTGATTAACGATGGGACCAAAGCACTCAAAACTGGTGTAGGGCTTCAGACGCTTACGAATAGAATCGGCCAAAACCTTATTCTGAGTGTTTGCCTTGTAATCAATGAAGAACTCGGCATCTTCGATGGTGTTGTAGTTCACGATCTTTGCATCGACAACTACCTCATCGCCCTCATCACTCTTGCGGCAACCAGTGTAAACAATGGTCTGAGTAAACAGAGCCAGCTCCTCGAAACCCTCTGCATCGAAGTCGATTTCCTTAGAACTCAGAGACACCTGAGTAGGAACAAAACGAATCTGGTGCTTACCATTGTAAGTGCTGTACTCGATGTTACCACGGACATACACGTTGTCGCCGTCATGCAGGTTCTCAGAAATCTCCTTAGCTGCATCGAAGTCGGTCAGAGTCTTGTTGTCGTTGACAAGCTTACCGGACTCATTCGTCTTCTTGGTAACACCGACCTTAACGCCAATCATATCATAGCCTTCCGGTGCAACATAAGTCAGACGATCCTTCCAAGCGACTTCCTTCTTATCCTTCTCGATGCCCTTGTCCTTATCGGCACGGCAGAAGAAGTAAACCTTGTCACGAGGCATACCAGCCAGATCAATATAGAAAGTGTTTTCATTAGAAGTCTGAACGCCAAAGCTCAGGACGCGACGCATAGCACCACTCTTGGTCTCCTTCTCATTATAGAAGTTGCTACGCTGAGTGCCGGTGACCTTACCAGCCATCTCAAAAGAGCCACGAGTCTGAGGAAGATTAAAAATTCTATCTGCCATATCAAGTCTCCTTTATGTAATTTTGTTTCATAAATAATCACTTATGTTCCTTTTCACTACCTTAAATCAATTCATGCACTATTCATTTTATATATTATCCTCCGTCTGTCTTATTGATGGCTTATATTTCATACGGCACTCGCCGTTAGAAATCGTCCTTTAAGGGATTATGTACAAACATTGCGCCGAGCACTATTGGGAACCGTTCTGAACACTCAGGACACAAATCAAAACTCAAAAGCGAACCATCAAGTTGGCTACCATAAGAGTATTGATGCTCAAAACTGATTCCCTGCTCGCTACCTATCGGCTTGATTTCACGACCACACCAGTTACATATTTTCTTACATGTGTTCATACGGCATCACCCCATTTTTAATATTCTCTATCGCGGAACATCTTAGATTGAGCACGAGTCAGTCTGCTGTTCCGACTATACTTAGGTCTGAATGCGGACTGCAGCTTATTGTTTGTGTATTCGAGGTCACTCTCCAGAATCTTCGCAGCTTCTTCAATGTAATCTCGAATAGCACAATACTGGTCGTTGTTAATGCAGTGCGTCTTTAGATAATCAAGCATATCGACTGCCTGATTTTTCAAAAGAAGTGTATCTTCAAGCTGGGTTTTACGCCGTTGGAAGAAATCTATATTCAACTAAACATCTCCTCCTTCTTTTCAGTAAACCTGCTCCAATCCATCTTACGATGACAATCAGAACATTCACACTCGAACTTTTCCAGCTTCGTCACACAAAACGGACAGAGATACGTGTTCTTCTCCTTCTGGAAGATAGGACTTGCCGGAAGGCTCAAAGATCCGTTGTCGATAGATACATTGACAGAAATCTTGCTATTCATCATGTCACCTCTTATTTGAATTAGCCTTTTATGAGATTGTTTCAGAAACGTACTGAAACTTCGGTGAGAACGGACTGGACTTTCGTTCAAACCTTTTGCCATAGAAGTCACTGACGGTAATACAGCCTTCTTGTCTGTTGGACGTAAAAAGATTATTGCATTTGCAATCTCCACACCCAGAGCACCCAAGCTCTTCGTCAAGCTGTTTTTTATCGTAGTCAATACCATAATCCATAATCATCCGAGTGGTATTAAAATTTGTACTTTTCTTTACCAGTCCATCTCCACAACAGCATTTGTTGTTCCCAATCCAGCGCAAGTCATTATCTGCAATCGAATAAGGAATATCATTCTGCTTGAAATAATCAATAAACGGCTTATAGAACTGCAAACGAATCTCTGGTTTTAGATTCAGTAGTCCCATTTGAGTAAAATCGCATCGATTCAAACCCAAGTGCTCCAGAATAAAATCCTTACACTCTTTATTTTGTGGTACGATTTTTACGCCTTCGATTGTAAACTGGTCTGCGTCCTTAAACATCTCTACAATTTTCAATGTAGAAACATTGGGGATGAAAGGTTGGATTCGGATACCAACTCTAAATCCAGCATTCTTTAAATCACAAAAGAATCTATATCTCTCAGCGATACTTGGTACATTTGGCTCGATATCTCGCCTGTCATCAACGTTGCTAACGCTCAATTGAAATGTATGTAGGTCAGGTTTAACATCGGCACCATACAAACAATTGCTTTTTGTCGAGAATAAAATACTCACATTATATTCATTCGCTATATCGACAATTTGCTCTGTAATATGATACTTTTGCTCGCATGGCTGGAATGGGTCACTCATTCCTCCGCAATGCCACGTAATTCCATCTGCAATCAAAACATCAAGAAGTTTTGTGGCATCAACAGTTCGTTCATCAAAAATCCTATGTAACTTTTGTTTTACTTGTCTTACGTTTCCGATCTGTATGTGTTTGTCGTACTCCATTATTTTTCTGTTTTCTGCAAAACAGTATTTACAGCCAAAAGAGCAGGTCTTGTATGAATCTATTCTGATGGGAAGTCCGCATATGGCAAACTTACTGGACACATTTAATGGATTAAAAGTCTTGATGTTTGAGACCAAATTTTTACTCATCTCCTTCATTTTCAATATACTCTGAGAACTGTTCTGCAAAAGCACGAGCAATCCCATGGAAGGTCTTAGCCCTATTCTTTGCATCCTCACCACGTTTAGCTGCGCCACGATTTCTTACATTACCTTTATTAGCGGAAGTTCCACACGGACAATACGGACCCTTCGGTTCAACCGCTTCAACCAGAGCCAGATTAGGAAGACCTTTCAGCCATAAACAGGTCTTCTTTGTCCATGGATGGTCCTTACCATAAAATTCATATGGCTGAATCATCTGCGATGGTTTTGGCATTTCATAAACAGCACTCGGAATTGGATTCTCAACACAAATGTGTTTGATCGGTGCGTTATAAAACGCCATAAAAAATTCCTTAGCTTCCAATCCTCGTTGATACCGTTCTTGATTCAATTTGTGTCCAGCCCATAACCATCGTGCGCCAGCGTTTGATAAATATGTACACGGAGGATGTGCAATCAATAGATCCCACTGCTTAACATAGTGTTGTGTGTCGTCCATTGTGACTATCTGCCCACCCTGTAAAGCTGCCAGTGCATTACCCAAAATATGCCACTCTGGGTGACCACCGGACGGAGGTTGAATATCACAAGAATACGCTTCATGACCAAGCAATCGAAATGCTTTACAAACTTCCTGTGATTCTTCACAGGCAATTAAAACTCGTAAGATTACAACTCCTCCTTTTCGTATCCTGTATTATGTAGCTAAAACTTTAAAAATGAGCGAAAAATAATAGACTTATTAACGTCATATTATTCATTCGCTTATAAAACAAAAGTTCTAGCAGGTTTTATGTACGCCCTTTCGGGCTGGTGGGACGTAAGGGACTCGAACCCCCGTGAGGTGTTATCCTCATCACCCGGTTATGAGCCAGGAGCTTTAACCAACTAAGCTAACGTCCCATGCAAACGCCGACTTTCATCGGCGCGATGCCAGTGAAGGAATCGAACCTTATCTCTCGGTGTTTCCGAGCGCTTTTACCATTAAGCTATCCAGCCGTATACCTCAGAATTTAATTCTCACTATCCAAGCTACGTCGCGTTCCAATATGATCACTCTTGGCAACCATGTCGTAACATATAGGTTTCTTTCGGCTCTGAGTAACCGGTGCAGCGTAAGTGGCTGCGTGTGGAGCGACTGACGGGGTATGATCCCGCAACATTCAGATTGGAAATCTGACGCTCTGCCAATTGAACTACAGTCGCATAATCACCCAGCTTGCAAAGCACTACTGCACCATCACTGGCGAGCTGGGAATAATAGTGGTAATCAAAGGAGATCAACAAACGGTACGCAACCATTCTATGACCGTGGTGCGGATAGTGGGCATCGAACCCACACGCCGAAGCACCAGATCCTAAATCTGGCGTGTCTGCCATTCCACCATATCCGCATAAATTGCGCCAACAGGGGTCGAACCTGTGATGGAGGAGTCAAAGTCCTCTGCCTTACCGCTTGGCGATGGCGCATCATATACCCAGCTTACTATGCCACACTGCTCCGTTTCCAGAGAGCTGGGAATAATGTGAATGAAAAATTCTACATACCCTTTCGGGCTGGTCCGAGTGACAGGTCATGATCCTGCGGCCTCATGCTCCCAAAGCACGCGCTCTTCCAACTGAGCTACACCCGGATATAAATGCCACCGACGGGATTTGAACCCGCACTCTGTTACCAGAAAGGGATTTTAAGTCCCTCGTGTCTGCCAGTTTCACCACAGTGGCTTATATGCCCAAAATGGGATTCGAACCCATACGCTTTCGCAGAGTTGTTTGAGAACTCCATGTCTGCCTACATTCCATCATTTGGGCTTATATCGCCGGTCTTTCCCGGCTGTCAGCCACACACAGGGCATTTTCGGAGGAAGAAAATATCTTAGTTATTCGTGCCGATTCTCATAGAATTCATTCCGTAACTGAATAATATCCTTCTTGCAGAAAGATTCCTGGTCTTTCTCTCGTTGCTTACGCATCCAACCATAGAACAGGTTATCCTCAGCAGTAAACAACTTTGCGGTATTTTCATAATAGCCACGCTTCTGAACGCTCTGCATAACACCACGCAAGAACTTCCAGTGCTTATAATAAGGAAGCTTCATCTTAAACATGAAATTGTTGCTGTCTCGCAAAACAAAGCCTTCAACGTGTTCAAAGCCATGATGCAGATAGTTCTCGTTCATGACTTCCTCGTACCAAGGATAGAATTCACTCCAGTTCTCAAAAGTCTTAACCTTCTCCTTAATCTGCAAATGACACTTTTCGGCAACACGCTTCAGATCATCGTAATCCATCACACTGAAGTTCATATCATTCGCAACAATATCCAGCAAAACAATGTGCGGTTTCTTGTATTCGATGATATGAGCATCATTCACAGGATCAATCACTTCAAAAATGATGGAACCATTCTCTTTTGCAACTTCCTTCAAATTCTTACGGTCTTCATCAGAGGTCGTATCCATGAGAATCTTTCGGAACATATCTGCAAAAGGCCCCTCAGGAGTGGATTTACTTGCAATGAACATACCATCCTGTTCTGCATCATACGAGACAATGCCAAGAAATCCGTTTTCCTTCAGATATGCAGTCACCGGGAACTTCAAAGTGTTCTGTAGGTTTCCAATTCTCGTTTCATTCCGCTCATCGACCGCAAAGAACTTATCATAGCTTCGAGCTACAATCTTATTCGTCTTTGTGTTAATGAACAATCCCCTTGCTTTGGTAGAAACCTCATCCCAATGCTTCTTATAAAATGCTTCACGAGAAAAGTTGAAGGAAGAAATATCTCCGAATCGCTTCTCAAACACATATTTGCTTTGACGCATCTTACTGACAAGTTCTGCGTTATCGAACTCAGTTTTCATTTCAACGGCAGTTTCAGTCTTTGGCTCCTCTTTTCGGAACACATCATTCTTTGTTTCTACACATTTGATTGACTGACCACGTTCAAGTTCCACGCAACGGAGATATCCACCAAACTCGATTTTTCCTTCGAGGTTGTAGCACCGATGCCCCATATCAATAGGAACATCCTGCACATTTCGATGACCGAAGATCTGAATGTAGCTATCCGGCATCGATTTTTCCCAAGACTCAGCCACGGTTAGCATATCAGGATAGCGACCTACACCTTTAATCATCTGGTCAGTAGACACGAATGGTAGAAATCCGGGCAAATAACTCAAACCACCATGGCTAACGAAGTATCTTTTCTCGTCGTAATCAAAATAGGAGCACTGTCCTACTCTGGAATAGATCTTACGAGCAGTGTTCTTGTCAATCCCCGCTTTGAAAAGCTGCGGACGAGTGTAGTTTGTGAACTCCTCGCTCTGAACCGGCTCATCGTGCCCCCACTTGTTTAGCCACTGTTCATGATTTCCTTCAAGGAGAATCACATTCTTCCGATTATTGTCTACAACATCACAAAGGAACTTGAACATCTCTACATTTTCAATTCCACGATCCAGATAATCGCCAACAAAAATGTACAGTTCATCATCCTTCAGGTCGCCAAGATACTCTTTCAAGCAACTGTAACACCCATGCACATCACCGATGATATGAATTTTGCTCCAGTTGTTAAAGTCCTGCGGAACATAGTTCAATTTCTCAAGGACATTTACATCTGACGAGAGTACAGTCACACCAGACGGAATCTTCTGCGTTGCGAATCGTGCATACATCTTATCAATGGCGGCGTCCGGGACTCTCTTCAAAGGAGTGCGAAGCGAATTACGCCGTTTACACTCACTAATGGGCAAATCAGTCATGTCGATGATGTACATTCTGTACCTGTACTGCTTGGCAAGATTCTTATAGCGATTGATTTCGACAGTCTTAGAGTTCGTTGCATCAATCACGGTAAATTCACCGTGAGACATCCGAACCTCCAACAGTTTAAAGAGCATATCCCAGACAACATCATCGTTCTGGGGAGAGATTTCCATTGTGCCAGCCGGGGTTTCCTGACCACCCTGACACATAAGGCGAATCGTATCGGCACTAAGCGTATACTTTTCCAGATCATGCTCTTTAATATAGGTGGACTTCCCGCATCCTGGTGCTCCACGGAAAAGAAGCAAAGTTCTCATCGTTTTCTCTCCTTTTGGTTAACGTATTATCGTTATTTATTCATTTCCAATTCTTCATAAAATGTCTATTTTAGTTTAGTATCCTGTGTCATATAGTTATGATGTTAAAATTAAGGGGCCGAAGCCCCCTGTTTTTAATTTTTGTGGAAGTATTCGACCCAGCCCTTGTATCCCTGCCGGAAACTAATGTAAGCTACCTTGCTACACTTTCTTCCAATAATGTCTGCAAGAGGTTTTTTACCATTTCCGAAACTAAGCTCCGCAAGGTTGAACTCTGAATTACTCTTACAGTAATCGTAGACCTTCACATACTCACCATTTCTGGTCAGATGTCTTCGATCTAAAATCTTTGTATGATGTCTTTTTTCGAGAATGTCATTCAGCCTCACAAAATAACTATGGATTGTATTTACAGACATCTTCGGGTCGCTGTCTACACCAGTTCTATCCTCTGTTTTACGAAGAATGTAATCACCATTTATGACATAAAATGTTCTGTATCCTCCCATATTGGGCGCATCATACTGTTTCATTTCATAACACTGCTTGATGATATCCATCAACCTTGCGTCAACATCAGTCCTATCGAGAACAGTACGAGATTCAAAGTCTACATCGTTAATTGTTAGATTAGAAACCTCACTAGAAGTAAGACCGATCCAGTACAAAACAGCAATCACATTCATACGAATCTGATACGCTTCTTCATACTTGTTTAAGAAACCAACAAACTCATCAACCGATGCAAAATACTTGTCCTCGTACATATTGTCTGAACTCACATCGCTCTCTGAGAATTCAGCCAAATCATACATGCTTGTACGATTTTCGTTCTTGATATAACCAGTGATTATCGATTTCACATTTCTGAATGAACGACTTGAGTTTACCCAATTGTATTTGGCAAACATCTTTACAAAATCATCTTTTGTGAAGTCGAATAGCTCATACCCGCACTCCGCTTCGTAGTCCATAACATGGTTAAGTGTCGATATAACAAACTCGCCGCTTCTATCAGAATACTTTTCAGCAAAAGCGTTGATCTTTTCTTCAGTAAGCATAATGGCACACTCCTTCTTATTATATGTAGTGTACCATTAACCCTTATAAAAAATCAAGCAAATGCGGCAAAATTCTGAAATTCCATAGTATGTTGTACGCCGCTCACGAACGCCGAGATCAAAAACGGTTCATCCTTGCATCTGGCCATTGCGATCATATTCATATGACGCTCAGACAAGACACCAAGCTTTTTGATAAACTGCCCTTTGTTAAGTGTGTCAGTCTCTTCACAGAGAACGATACTGTCAACCTCTAGGAAATCGCAATCTTCCTTTGAGAGCAGGACATGAACCGGAGAACGCTTGTATATTCTGGAAGACAACGGATTCCCTTTAATTGTTGGACTGAAGAAGTTGCGTTTGTTGTTGCTCGTCACAACAAACGGTCGAATACCGCGCTGCTGATGACCTGTCGCATTGGATAGATCAACCAACCAAACCTCTCCGACCTTTGGGTCAATATTGTTGTCCATAGTCTTTCTCCTCTATAATAGTGCAGCTCCGTTCCATAGCTATATTATACAGGATACCATTTCATAAGTCAAGAGGTTTTTGAAAATATTTTTAATGCCCGTACAACTCAGGATTCTCTGACACAATCACACTGGTATTGCTGAAGATCATCTCATAGGCCTTCTCTTTGCTGCTATGTCTAAACTCCATCATTCTTACTTCATGACATTCTTGCCGCAGCTCAACATGATTCTCGTTCCCGAAAAAGCCAACGCCTTTGACAACACCATGCGTCTCTGCGCTAATGTCGGTCATTTTGTTACAGATCATGTGGATATCAACACCATTACAAACAAAACAAACCCACACTCGCTTTTTTCTTATGTACTTTAAAAAATCATCAACCCGTATAACTTTCAGAACCTTTCTCTCACTCATCAAAATACCGCCTTCCACTTACGCAAACAACTTTCAAGATATATTATATACAGCCTTTTGTTTTAGTCAATATAGTTCACATCTTTTTGTTGTGCGATTTTATCAAAATTTTAGATGATACTATTCACTTAGCATCATCCACAATCAACTTTGCATTATAATAGAACCGGTGTGCGCCAAATTGCCCAACAAACGTTGCTCCTCGCTCGTGCCAACTGCCGGGAGCTGCCGCCGGGGTCACAAACCATTGGATTGGTTTGTCTGAAATTTTAGCGCCGTAGTCAAATACCATAGATACAGCCAATTCATTCTCTGCCGTCACCTTCCTATTATATAAGGTACTGTACCCGTACTTTTTGAAGACCTGCTGAATGGTTAGATCATCAAGTACAGCAGAATCATAAAGACATTGAGCCACAGCCATCTGGCCTTCTAAGCTATCAGCTCCCGCTTCACAAGCAACAATCTGTTCTGCGAGAGCACGCTCATCGTCACTGAGTTCATGTTTCCCATGGCCGAGGTTTACTATCCGCGTTTCAACAACGGTCTCTACAATGATTTCTGGCTCTTTTTCTTCTTGCTGTACAACACTCACTGCCGAAGGACTACTATTATAAAGGTATAATTCGCCACAATTCTGAACAAGTGGGCTGATCTTCGATATAAGATTCCCAGCCAGTAGCGTAATTATACATCAAATAGCAATACTTTGCTCACGTTTTATTAACAAATTAGAGTTAATAAGAAGCACTCCCTTTCTCAATGAAAATTTTTAGCGAATGATTCTGCTTGCCAAATCTTTATCAATAGCAGCAAATTTATCCCTTGTCTTCGTAATCATCTCGTTGTAGCCTTTAGCCGCTTCATCATAAGTATCAGCGAAACGATAACTCGTTGTGTATCTCGTAAGATCAATTTTTCCATCCTCCGTCTTGAATTCTGCAGTCTTATAAGACGTAGACACCAGTTTCCCTTTGGTGGGAGAGCAGTCAATCACAACGCGATCATCGTCAGACAAGAAGCCAAAGCACCACAATTCACTCCAAAGCGGCGCATTACAAATATTGTATGTCATAACATCACACTCCACTAAAAAATATTGGTTTTATAAGCTGCGCAAAAATTCATACAACTCAATTTCACCTTGTAGCCAAACGACATCTCCGCCAGTCTTCAAATACACCGAATAGACCTTATCAGGATGCTCGAAGATGGATTCTACCTTCTTAGCTGCGTTCCGATCAATAAGTACACTGCTCATAGTCTTATTCTCCTTCTTTAAAACGCATATCCACGCACATTATTATGCAACGGCGGTTCAATCTCAAATGCCTTGTCACTCTTGGCATCATACTTAAACCACTTCGTCAGCTCGGCCACAGGATAGAATCCTTCTTCGTACCCTTCAATAACTGCATAGTTGTAGCAGTGTTCAAAGACATCGGCCACATTATCAATCACAGACTGGATAGCTTCTTTCAAATCTGTGAAGTATCCTGCGATCCAACTGTCATCCGGCATCCAATAAATCGCCTTAGTATTTGACACTGGCGAACTGAATTTCGCATTCTGCTCGTTCTTAAACGAGTCAATCATTGTTACAGTATAAATCATTTTAAAACACCTTATTATCAAAATGTACTCTATCTTCAACTGGTTCCTGTAACCATACAATCCATTCAAATTTATTCTTTGGATAACGATCTGGATACTTCTGAATGTTCTCAAGAAACTTTTCAAGCCCCATAATGTCTATCTTTCTAATTGCGTCAAGTCGAGTCACTTCATGTTTGTTCTTTTCATAATTTGTTTCGTTCATAATATTTTCCTCCTTAGAACTTAGTTTTTATTAAACGGCAAGCCAAACACTCGCATTGTAGCACAAATCATACATTTCTTTCAAACGATCATTCACAATCTCCTCACAGGCAGCATATGATTCCTCCGCATCCATCCAATAAATCTCATCATGTAACTCGGATGAAAGTTCTGCAAAGTCTTCTCGCCACTCCCAATCGGAAAATCTGGCGACGATTTCATCGTCGCACGCTTGCAACGCGGCAAGAATCTGCTTACACATATCAATAGTTTTTTCATTTCTTTTAAGAAGTTCTCGTACCGTCTTAAATTTGGAGCAAGTCATAATCCAATTTCTCATCATTTCGCTTTTCTCCTTAGATCTCATCGTTTCAAATAATATGCCGGAGCATCTTTCATAAGAAGTAAAACAATCTGCTCGTATCGTTTATGCGCTTCTTCCGTAATGACACATTCCAGCATTCTCACATTAGAAATTTGTAAGTTTTCTGCAAGAATTTTGAGCGTTGAAGTTGGCTCCAACACTCCATTTCCATTTTTAAACTCATAAACACTCTTGCACATTGCGACCAAATCATTGTCGCTAACATGAGCAATGTAATTGTTCATTTCTCCGTAAGTCATAGCAAATCCATCCTAGTTTTCAGCTTCTATCAATATTCTTCTCTCGTCGATTTTGGAAAAGCAATATCGCAAACTGCCTCTCTCCTTCGCTCATAGTAAGGGCATTCTCCATCGCCTTTTGTTTCAGTGTTCACATTTGGATGAAAGGCATCCATACACTTGTTATGAACGCGGCTCCAATCTACACAAGTCTTACATGATTTTTCAGTACAAAACATTGCATATTCCTCCTAAATCTCAGCTTCTATCGGCATTTGCCATTGTGGCTTTACACCAACGACACTCTTTTTCTTCTTTTGTGGACGAAATATATCCGCATAGACTGCATTTTACTCCTACTTCCACACCATGAATGTTCTTTGCGGCAATATATTCTGCCGTCTTTCCTTTATTTGCGTTCGGTTTGCACGTTTTCTTTTCCATAACAATTCTCCTAAATCTTAACTTTTATAAATTCGTTTGTTCCATGCTTCGATAAGGTCGGCTTTGATTTTTTCCTTGTCTTTTTCAGAGGAATCAAAGTTGTAAGTTTTGCTTTCCATGATAACATAGCAGTTGCACCTATTTTCTTTGTTTCCTCTCGTAACATACATCCATCGTGTTTGGCGATAACCACCCTCTGCAATGGCAACTTCTCCACCGCAGAACGGACACGGTTTCAAATTATCCATTTCGACCATCCCTTCCCTGTTTCATTTCCAGCCGCTCACTCTGATCATCAGCATCAGAAAGTGCTTCCAACAGACCAAGTGCGTACACGGCATTCAATACCATGAGGAAAATTATCATAATCCACATTATATTAACCTCACATGTCTTTTGATTTGACCGTTTGTATTGAGGTTGTCTCAAGCATACACCGCACAAAGATCAAATACAATACGATTATCAAAATTACCAAAATTTTACTAATAATCCTACGTCATCAATAGTTATATCATCAGTCTGCACATCCTTTTGTTAAGTATCCACAAGAAACCGGATTTTATGACTGTCTACCCCGAAGCACATATGCCATTGTGTCTAACAAATCTGCCATCGAACCAGGATGCGACATGACTTCATTTTCAGTCAAAAAAGTGTCATTCATTCTTATCCAATCAGCAACATCTTCAGCTTTGTCAGCAACTACCATCCGTTTATATTCCTTCAAGTCAATCATTATTTTTTGCCTTTCCTCCGATACCACAGATAAACACCCGATGCTTTCCATTCTCGTCACGCTGCCAATCACCACCAAGCATCTCAACAGTATTCAAGACTGTATGATAAATCTCAACGGAATCCATTGCCTTTTCTTCATCTCCAAAATCATTGGTATGAATCCAACGCCAATTATTATCCAACCAGCTGACAACTTTCATAACATCAGCCCGCAATTCTTTTTCTTTCGTGTTTGTCATTTTTTCACTCCTTTGTTTTACATATCCTGGTTCACAGCATTCCATACCTCAGTCGAAATCATGTCGTTCTCATCGGATAGGCGATCAATCCAAGCATTGAGCACTTCACGGTACACTGTCATATTTGGACAAAAATGACTGTTGGTGAATACCGGCATATCGTCATTACACAGAATTCTCATAATAGCAGCACACACGGCTGCAGATCTTGATACACCAGCACCACAATTCACGCAGAACCAATCCGTCTTATCTGCTTCGTGATTGTCAAGAACAAAATTCACGATATTCTTAGCTTGAATATCAGTAATACAGGTGCCTTCTAAATCAGTAGTGCAATCATCAAACTTCAGCGGTAGAAAAGTAATATTTCCCTCACACTTATGAAAATCAATATGATGACCATTAGCTTCAGTGATTGAGATAAACCGAATCCGTTCAAAATGTGGCTGTCGGATAAAGTCTTCTGCATCTTCTGCACTCATCACCGAGAATTTCCATTTTCTTCGATACATAGTAACAATCATTTAGTTTTCCCTCCAAAGAATTTAGGTTTTATATAGGTCTACGTCAAAAGCTTCCTTGATATATTCTGCTTTAACCCCATTGAGCACTTCATCGACGATGTTAATAGCAATTTCTAACCCATGCACTTTACCATGTAGATATATTCTGTCACCATTCTTTTTCATATCGAGAGCAGACTCAAAATGCTCTCGTCTAGCGTCAATGTATTCATCATATAATCGATTGTAAATTTCTTCCAGTTCTTTCATATTCATGCCTCCACTTAAAATGCAAACGGACTATTGCCAATTGTTATTATGAGTGCCACATTCAAAGCAAATATCATAAACGCGGTCATTCTTTATCACCTCAATCTCTAAATTCAATATCTACAACAATATTCTCAGGCTCTGTCATGTACCTTCGTGCCAGCAGCTCTGCCATGCGTTCCTTGTCCCCAAGATTGCTATTACGCAAAAGATACGAACAAACTTGCTTGCCCCTGTATAAGAACACAGCCAATGCACTTCTCTTTAATGGGTTTGTATTCTTAATCATTCCATCGCTTCCTCCAGAGAAGTAGTCACATCACCAAAATCGAAGTCCAGTGCACCAATCATATCCTCCAGAGCATCCACCGCATCGGATAGATTTGTACATGCCTCGTCTGCCTTGTCATACCGCTCACTTCCCTGTAGGTTCTCCGGCATATTGTCACGATACTCTTCTTCTTCCCACTGGATGTCCTCAACATCGGACTTTACACTTTCGACCTCCGCAACAAGCTCATCCAGTTTCTTACGGATGGAATCAAAACGATCAATAGTCTGCTTAATAGCTTTTCTACGAGTGTTATTCATTTTCAAATTTCCTCTCAATCTACAATACCAAGCTTGCAAATATTTTTCGGATCAGTGATATAACCAAACGTCAACGTGTTGCGAAGATACCCCTTATACTCAAATCCACGGTCACGAGCAGCCAAACGACACACATCTCGAATCGCAGACTCTCTCGGCCAAGAAACACCAGCCAACTGATACTTCCACTGAAGGTCTCTCAGCTTCTTCCACTCAATCACAGGCTTCTTTTCATCTTCGAAACACAAACCATTCTGCACTGCATACTTTAGAGCATCGCACCGCTTACTCTCTTCTGATGTACAAGTTCCCCACTCATTTTCGAGACGGCGATATGCTCTATCAAACGGTGCTTGCTTTGCACCATCAATAGCAAATGCTGCGCCAAGCAGACCCAAACCAAGTAACAGTCCCATAATTTAAACCTCCAATTTACTTTTATCAATGTCAAACGTAAAACCATCATCTGTTTCCTGATAGTTCACTTCATCAAGTGCCTTATTCCGTCGTCTATTCTCTTCCACTATTTTAGCAACATTGGGATGATGCAGATTATACACAAACTGCTTCGCTTCATCGTCTCGCAAAACTATATCTTCATTCATTATAATCACGCCCCTAAAATCACTCTTTTATTAAAATTCATAAATAATATTTTTAATCAGCTGAGTTACCGTGCAAGGAAAAAAAGAACAATCATACGGCAATTTCAAGTGAAAAATCTTTTGTTCTGCATCAGAGCTAGACTCTGCAAAGACGATATAGTCTTTCTTATACACCTTACAACCGTCATCATATTGACCTGATACTTTGTACCAATTACCCATAAGCTCCTCCTAAAATATTACTTTTAAGCGTCTTTCTTTATCAGCGGACGTCTATGCGTCGCGTTCTTCAGCCAATCACCACCGCTAGGCATCTCCCTAGTCACTCTTGTGTTACGACCACTCCCTATCGGACAAGCCCGGCGATAGTCATCAGCAGTCTTGCAACCAAGAGATTCTGCTTCATCCAGAGCTTTTCGCACATAAGCCCACGTGCTACCGCCGAGATCAGAACACTTACCAATCACGGCAAGCACAAGTTCGTCACCCATGCGCTCAACATATTCTGCTAAAGCCTTTTGACCAGTAGCACCAAGCTTCCCGATATTCTCTCGGAAAACATCTTCGATAGGTTTCGTCGTTGTCGTTTCATCACAAGACGAAGACGATATCTTATCTTTTTCTTTCTCTTTTTCTTTTTCTAGCTTGGTTTTGCTTGCGTTTGCTTCATTTTGCTTACGCTTGCTTGATGAGCCACCAGCTTTACCAGAAATTCTCTTACATTCGATGTATTCGGCATCTTTATCCAAATCTCTCTTAATAGCAGGCCACACATACCGCTCATTTCCGTTGAGTTCAGGCTCCGTTCCAGACGATTTATATTTCATCATCGCCAGTACCAGACGCCCCACCTCAGCTGCACTAAGGGGTTCAAAGTAGCTCTCGTAAGTATCCCAGATTTTAATATAAGTATCAGCCTTCATACACCTCAGTCTTCCAAGCTGTGTGTATTCACACCATAAAAAGTCTTCTTATAATATTCTTTTGCCTTATCCTCATCAAAACCAACGTACCGTAATGTAATATCCTGACTACTATGATTCAACTGGCCCTGAATCCAAGACAATGCCTGGTTATCATCCTTATTAAGACACATCTCACGATAACCAAATGTCTTACGGCAAGAATGAGAGGCAATCTTATAATTAAGACCTAAATCCTTACCAGCGTTACGAAGGATACGAGCAAAAGAATCAACATCAATAGGATCGCCGGCCTTTTTGGGTTCTGCAATATGAGGAATACCGGTTTTCCCATCTCCACCATTTGTTCTCAAAGACTTTTTCCAACTTCCTTGTCGAGATGGAAACATCCAGTCGTCATACTCAAGATTCGCAATCTTGATATATGTTTCAACAACGTCTCTCGCTTCTGGAGTGAGAATAATTTCACGATACTTAGATGTCTTTTCTTCAATGATGCAAACACCTGCATCTTCGACTACTTCAATCTTTCCATTGTAAAGACAGTAAGACATATCGGAAACTTTCAATTTGAGCAAATCACTAGCACGCAACCCGGTAGCGATACCCACATTGAATAAACACCAGTTGCGATACTGCTTCTTGTCCCAAAAATATTCCGAAATCATTTGAACATCATCCAAGCTTCTAATTGGAGAAATATTACGCTTACGCTTCTGCTTACTTTTTGTAACACCACGCTTTTTCGCCGGAACGGAAGGTTTAGGATTAAAATAAATCAATTTAGATATCTGTTCTTCTTTTCTTTCAACAGCTGCGCTCATTACATTCACCTCATTGCCTTTCTCTCTGCACGATTCCGTGCAACAAGCTCTCTATTACTTCTATACCACTTGAGGCTCTTCTCGTTGTTTACAACCTTACGACACTCTTCACAGTAAAGTTTTCCGCATTTTGGCCCATACCATGTAATACCACAACGTTTACACGTTATATTTCCATATTTGAGCATACCTTACACCTCGAATTCATCAATCTTCCAGTGATGACGATAATAGCTCTCACCACTACAAACAACAGATGCTTCCGCAGCTTCGCACCATGTCTCATCATTACTCACAGGCTGTAGGTCATTCTTGCTTTCATTAAATAGGAATACCATTTTATCAATTGCTTTGACTCTATCCTTTGTGACCATAATCACATTATCTTCTGCGTAAAAATCGCTAGAATCAATGCATTCATGCAAAATATAGACCTTCATTTTTATGTACCTCAATTCTTTTCAAATAGATCATTACGAACCTTAGGAGTAAACTGACGAGTGCCAAGCTGCTCAATAGCAGTCTCTAGCTTGCCATCTCCCCATTCTCTGGTTTCTGTATTCATAACGATTTCAAGCAAAAGCTTTGCGTCCTTAGCTTCTCTACGCTTCCGTCGAGCCTTTTTGAGTTCTGCCATAAGCTGATAGCCTTGCGCTGCGTTTACAGTTTTGAACTCAATAGCGTGCTCAAGATCATCGATTTCATCACTTGCGGCAGTCAAATCACTGTACACTTTTGAATACAGATCTTTCAAATTGCACATTGTTTTATCCGTAATGACCAGATTTTTTTTAAGTTCTGCCAGCCATTCAGAATCTTCCATGTGGAATGCGTATGTATTCGGCTTTACAGCCGGAGCCGTTATATTCGGGCTCTTGCCTGCGATGGTAGCTTCATCCATAGACTTCGGTGCGTAGTGTCCGTTCTTGTACCCGGCGGGAAGCTTGTTGATTTCACAAATCGCCAGCCCCTTTGATTTAAACTGCAATGCCAGATTGATATCACAGGTTGCGCAGATCCGACCTCCCTTCCGTTTCATAATATAGTTATGACCATTTGAGATGACGTACATTTACTTATTCTCCTGTTCCTTCATAAGTTCTTTAACCGCTTTCTTGAACATCCGCATGGCCTTATCGTTCTCAAGGAATACTTTCGTCTTAGGACTCGGAGTCCGACCATGAATACGCTTGTACTGCTTCATCATGTTTTCCATCTTGGTGAATCCAATCTTGTTGTAAACCATACGATAAGTCTTGTGATAATGAATTGTTTTATCACCAAGCTTTTGTGCCAACGGTTCGATAATCGGAACCAAGTAAGTTGCCGTTTCGCTCTGCTTCTTAGGCTTTTCCTCCACAATCGGTTCAGGCTCAACTTCCTTAGCTTCTACCTCAATCACCGGAGCAATGCAAACATTCACTTCAGGAGCTGCTTCAATAGTTTTCGCTTCAGGCAAAGCTTTCTGTTCAGTAGCTTCTTCCTTCTTCTTGGTGATTGCCTCTGTATACCAATCCTCAACCAGAGCACCAAAGATGGACTTATACATTGTGCTTGCTTCGACCACATCAATCGTAGGAATGTGACCAGTGCGACCAGTTCTTGCACAATACTTTCTGCGCTCTTCCTCAATAACGAAGGTATAGACACGATTCATATATTCGTAAATATCACGGAATACATCCTGAACCTTCATCTCATTGATTTCCGCAATCATATTGATACGCTCGTACATCTTCTTGCGCCAGTCACTCATCACATCTTTACGAGGAGTGAAGTTTCTAGTAGAACGAATCGCATCATCCATCTGTTTGTCCTTGATCTGATGGACACACTGAGATACGCTACTAATCACGTTCAGTGCTTCATTACTGGTGGCACGAGCTTCCTCAATCTGGTCACTAAGATCCTTCTTAGCAGAATCAAGTTCGCTCTGAAGATTCTTCATACTATTAAACAGAGCATGAAGTCTTACATCAATGAACTCCTTACTCAGTGCAGCGTCCATCTGAGGAGTAGCCAGAACGGAATTACCACGCATCAGAGATTCCATAATATCCCAGCAGAAATCCATGAAAGCATCTGCCTTCGGCTGACGAGAGAAGCGGCAAATTTCCATTACACCTTTCATGTTGTAGCAAAAAACTTCACGTTTTACCGTTCTGTTTCCTTCAACCGTATCCAATTCGGATACAGTTGAGAACTTATCGAGACGGTCTGCATTGCTATTGTGAATCTTGCTAATTGCAATTCTCGGATTCTTATATTCCAGCGCCGTGCCAATCTGTTCACGGGTCATGTAATACTGGTGCTTATTATCCTCATACACGTTCACATTCAGCGCGCCAAAGAACTTAGAGGTTATTACGGTCATAGGATTATTGGTAGTCATTTTACTTGCTCCTTTGTATTTCATTTTTTTAGAAGAACTGTTTTATCAAATTTCTACGATTTTCCACCAATCGTATACGTCACAAGCATCAATACGAATATCACCTTTTAATCGCAAAACACTAAAATTCTGTTCACCGTTTTCATCTTCATAATATCTACAATAATGATTTACAAGAATATCGTCCACTTGTTTGTTCATTTCATTTTCCGCCTCAAGAATCGTATTGAAACCCTTTTTATAAACAACTTCTGGGAGAAATGAATTCTCACCTTTTGCAATATAAATATTGATAAGTGCAAACATTTTGTCCTCACAATCTATTCATCAAGCCGTCTCTTTTTCCATGTATTTCAAAGCGTTAGCGAGATATCTGAACTCCTTACTCTTGTGCATTCCATCAAACCACTGAGCAACATACCAGTTGCCAAGACAATCACAGCGACACTTCAATTTGCCAAACCTGAACTCCGGTCGTACCGTTGGCATCCTACTCAGCTTATTCCACAGGTTTAAAGCCTCTTCTCTATTCATTGGAAATGATATCCAAGGCTCATGCCCATCTGTAAATTCAAGCTTCAAAACCATATCATCACCTCAAAACTGATATTTCCAAAACAGCTTTGCATTGCCGGTAATGGTCTGCAAATAACAAATATACTCACTAAAGGAGCACACGCCCTTCATTTTCATCTTACGTGCTCCCACAGCTCGCGCAGCCACCTTCGGATCATAATCAACAGCGTCAATAAATGCACTGTCAATCATCTTCTGCTCAAACTCTTTAATCTTATTGACATCCATATCCATTACTCCTTACACAGATTCTCAATTTTACGGGTCACTTTAAATCCTTGCCAAGTCCAACTCATATCTTTATTACCGACCAATGCAACCATTCCTTCTGGGTCAAATGCAATCTGAAAATCCTGATAGTCAGAATAAGTTGCCATGCACTCCTCTGAATCTCTTTTTATGAAATCCCTTGCCGCCCGTTCACTCTTAAAAAACTCCGGCTCAAATGCTGCGCCGTCAGAACTGCATTCAATAACGCACCAAACCTCATCACACAGTTTCATTTTTAAATCTCCTTACTCAAAATCCCACCATGCGTTAATAGATGTATTCGGAACATAAACCTCAAGCATATGATGACCGTCACGAATCCATTCAGGTTCATAACCTTCGTCTCGCAGTTCTTTCATTAAACTCTCAAAATCATTATTAACAGACTCCACCGCATCTTCCATTGTTTTGTGCTCTACACGGTAAGGACCATTGCACATCGTATCGTCATAAATAACAACCACTGCTTTATTTTTCATATCTAAAACCTCAACAACAATCAGCTACAATTTTCTCAAGCATATTCATAAATTCATTAAAATTATTAAAGCTATCACGTTTAATTTCTGCCCCGAAAATAGAACAATAAAGAATCTTTGCGCCGCTATCAGGGGTATAATCAATGCCACAATTCTCATATGCTTGAATTAAATCAGACGGTTTGGCATTTACGACATATACATCACCAAATTCTTCTACGATTAGAGTGCACTCATACCATAATCTTGTTTTATAATATTTCATTTTCTAAAACCTCGATTTTATTTACTCAAAAAGAATTCTTCCACGTCCACAACAATCCATAATAGCCCCAGCAATCTCTCTTTCTTCACAGATACTGTCAGAACTAAAAATATCAAGCAGCTCTCCATCATCGCACCATCGAAGTTCACAACAAGTAGTCCATTCAGGATCTTCGTCGTCCTCGAAAGCAATGTTTTCAATAGATAAATCAAGTTCCACATCATCATCAATCTTATAAGTGATAATTCTTGTGTCCAAATCATTGGGTTTATCGCCAATTCCATTCCATTTAGAAGGATTCATTTTAGAAAGAAAATCTCTTGCGATTTCACATGCTGTCATAACTCTCACCTCATGTCGTCATAATTGAAATCTGCCATACGCTCGTCCTCGTCATCAAAAACCTTAATCAAATCCCACGGATGAAAAGTTTTTCCATCGACTGAGCTAAATGCAAATGCAGTCATGTGCCCATTTTTATCCGTTGAAGTCAAAATAATAATGTACCCAGACCTTGTTTTAAATTTGAAGAAATTTCTATTGAAGCAACTTTTCATCATAACGTTCACTCCCTCAATTCTCCATCCTCGTAATCAAAAATATAGCAACAATCTTCGCGGCCTTTCTTGTACAGGTCAGTCCGAATCTTATCATTTTCTGCGTCCTGTTCAACAATTGTAATCAAATCGTCCCATGAAAATGTTTCCCCGTCTTTAGAGTAAAAAATTCCCATCCCTGGAAAGCTTTCTTTATCTGCCGATTCTGTAGCAATTAGCCAGCCATCATGAATTTTGACTTTGAAATCATGTTCATCAACATTATACATATATCTTTCTCCTTTATATTATTATCTTATCTTCATCAAGCGTTTCGGTTTCATACGTTGTATAGACAAGTTCTGTCGGCTTACTGTAACACGTTTTCATCCAGTTAAGTTCTGCGTCACGCAGCTCTTTAGTTGGATAAATTTCATGTCCTCTGTATGTATCGCCGTACATAAAATGTCTGACAGAATATTCAAGATGGTAATACATCAATAAGCGTTTCCCTTTTTATCATTCAACCAAAGCCATGTAATAAGAATGGAGCGAAACTTTTCGCTTTCGTCCTCTTTATTTGTTGCGTATTCTCCATAGAGAATGAACTCTGCAACAATCTCGCCCCAATCATCATGACTTTCATCAGGAGAAAGAACGACTATTTCATGACCGTCAACAGGTGTGCGGAACATAATCTGTCCTTCTTCATCACCAAAGCCAATGCGAACTTTGTCACGAATACGGTCACGAAGTTCTTCAAAAAATTCATTGTTTTGCCATTCATCATAGCAAGCCCAGATTTCACCATCAAAGCCGTTGCTGTCAGCTTCAAAGTTGTTCACAACATCTTCAATACTGTTAAACTCAACGTCGTCCTGTTCTCGTTCGATACGAAAATTATCAAGCTCTCGAATAAACTCGTCCATGGTAATACCGTGTTCAAGCATCCATTCAGTTTTGTACTTCTCATAGAGCGAAACCATTTTGTAGGTAACCATAATAAATTCTCCTAAATATTTCCAACATAACGAATTGGGCAAATCCATGCTTCAAGAGTGTTCTGTTTATTCATAAAGTGAACGCTGCTTAAACTATCCTTGCACTCTGCAAACCAGCCCCACTTTTTCGCTTTTGCTAGAATATTTGTATACTTCTCATTTAGTAAAGCCCTATTTCCATTGTCCATCTCGCAAACAATACACGGATAAGTGTACAAACAACCATCTCGGTTTTCTTGATAGTAGATTCGTCTAAACTCTTTTATATCATGAATTTTTTCCCAATATGAACAACGACTAGGATTTACATATTCAAAATATTTGTGGAGCATTGTAATATCAGAATCAGACCAACCATCTTTCTCATCATACTTATAACCATATCCATTATTAGGAATCTTCAACTCTGGCAAATCTGACAGTGTTTTAGCGATAACATCAAAATCGCATTTTACAAGAACATATCCATTACTTAGGTAGTAAAAATCGTTTTCCTTGTATATCTCATAGCCTTTATCACCAAAGAGGATATACCGCAGTTTCTGAGTATCAAATCCATTTACGATAGCCATAATAAAACTCTCCTTTTACATCAATTTATTAGAAATATCAAATGCTTTCCATCTAAAGCCAAATTCATCCGTCCAAACCTGTGCTTCGAGTTCGTCATTGTCATGATAAGCCAGAACATTAGGAAGGCCAGAATACATTGCATAGCATTTTTTCGAATCATCCACGATATATTTCATAGCTTCTTTTTCGTTTTGAAAAAACTCAGGCTCAAAAATTTCACCTTTGGAACCGCATTCGATAACACACCACATATTTACACCTCACTAAAATCCGCATTGAAAAGGATCTCATTACCATATTCAACAAGAGTATTTTTGAACCAGTTCTCATTCTTTTTCCACCACTGTTCTGCTTGCTGCGGAGTCATTTCAATTCCATTGTCTTTTGCAATACCAATAATATCATCGGTACACCAACGTGTTTCTGCAAACCAATACTGATTTACGTCATCATCCTTTTCCTGTTCGTCTTCAATGTAGTTAGGGCAAAAATCAGTGCAGAAATAAACGTCAAAATTCTCAAGATGCCAATCACTTCCAGCCCATGTCTGTTCAACATCTTCAACCTCTTTCCTTAAATATAGTTCAGACATAATTCCATCATCGTGCTCCTGAATCCATTTCTTTGAAATGCTAAATACGGATACTAACTCGTCAACTTCAAACCCCCACATACCAGAATTCGTATTCTTAGTGCCATACTCTACCATATAATCAGCAATTTGACGTTCCATCACATTGTCATCCATTTTATTTTCCTCCTAAAATTCAACATTTATCAAAATTGTAAGTAACTGTCACAACCTTTTCTGCGTCACCAATACGGCATCGATCTTCCTTTAATGCTGTTTCAAAGCCACAACCAACACTGTATGTGATGCCGTTTTCAAGAACATCGGAACCAATAAATCCGAATGCTTTGTCAATCTCCTTCCATTCTCCGTGATCTTCTCGATAAAGCGTATAGCCGTAATTCTCACCGGAAAGATAATCGCTATAAGTCTTAACCTCATCACGCATGATTCGTTCTGCTTCATTTTTGGTATTATCCGAACCATCCGTAATAGCGGTCACGATCCAGCCAATATTGCTATCATCCCACAAACCTCTGAATCGTGTATCACAATCCATAGACAGACCAGAGTGGTCATATAACCAGAGCGGAAGCCATGCAATATGCTTGTCCAGAAGAATCTGACAATCACAAATAGAGAATTCACCTGCAACGTATGTAGCAATTTCGTTATACTTCAAACCAACATACATCGGGTTTTCAGAAACCTTTTCATCAAAAAGAGTTCCAATACCGCAGATGGCATATCGTTTTTCGTCGCTATAATTTTCATCAACAACGACACAGGTATCTTCCAGCTTCATATTAAAAAGTGCATCAAGAATTTCTTCATCAGAGCAATACTTGTAAACCAGATTGTTCCAAAACTCTTCTGCCGTATCCGCATCAATCTTATCACCAAGCCGATAACGAGAATGAAAACAGGCCATTACAGAATCATGGTCGTTCCACCAACGAGGATTATTATCTGCAATATCATCGTGCTGAATATGCAGACAATATAGATTGTCGCGTAAAGTCCATTTTATGATTTCATTATCGTAGCAACACAGTTTTTCCATATTTAAAATCTCCCTTTTATCAATCTTTTTAATGCACAAAAATTGTAATCATACCTTCGCATTCTGCCGTAAAGAACGACACTTCGTACCGACTGGCTTCTGAAATTGAAATCTGGTCACGTTTACAATAATCTTTGATTTTTTGCTCCTTGTAGTCATCCCAAAGAGCTACGCTTGTGCCATCAGTGACCAAAGAAAGAAATGTAAGTAAATTCATATCAATCTCCCTTTTATTAAATTTTATTTTTATATTTTCTTACAATCTCAATATCAGAAGATAAACAAAGAAGCATCGCTTCAAGACGTTCACACATAATATGGCGATCAGGGTTTGATATATATAACGCCATCATCGCGTCGTATTTATCAAGAAGCTCTTTCTCGATACAATCAATTGCATTCATATCCAATACCTCCATTATGCACTTGCCTTTTCTTCAAATGCGTACCAATCAGACCATATCTTATCTACCTCGCCGTTCTTAAAGCCATTCTTATAATCGGTAAACTCAACATAATAGTTGCTCGTCCACTCATTCAGAGCGTGTTCATAGATGGCTGCAACTCCACGCTTTGTTTCAACAATAAAGCTATCAACCAAAACACCTTCAACATAAGCACCAGTGTATTGTGCTTTATTCTGGTGCATCCAACGGTCAAGAGCGCCTGCATTAAGATAAAACCGTGTCATAATTCATTCTCCTCTTTCCATCTCATCACAGCTTCCAGCAATCCTATCAATCATTTCCATATACTTTCCAAATGTTTTGCATTTCACTTCCACTCCAAAACAAGCTGCATAAACAACCAAAGAGTCATTACTTGCCACATAATTACATTCGTGCCACCAGTCATAAAGCATGGAATCAACACTGCCAGAAATAACTCTACTGTTGCCATTATCATCCTTAACAATTACTACACAGTCGTCCAGAACGTCATTAAAAAGCAACATAATGTATTCTCCTTTACTCTGCCATCATCATAGTAAGAAACGGTTCAATCATAGCAAGAACAGGTTCACCCGAATCCTTCAGCTGAAGTTCCAGGACGTTGCCATCATCCACAATCTCACATTTGTTCAAATAATCCTGAAGGAAGAACAGCTGACATTCCTGCCAAAAGATTTCTTTCGGATCTTCATTCTCATCTACGAATACATTCTTATGATGGAAAGATACATTCCAAACCCAATCATCACCATCGTACAGTGCATGAACTTCTCTTAAATCCCACATAGCTTAAACCCCGTAATTCTTATTCAAGTCTTCAAAAAGAAGATCTCGAATTTCATCCATATGATCTTCGTCAATTTCATACGGCTTATAAATCATAATGCCGTAGTCCATAACAAGATACATAACCGAATATCCATACGAGTTTCCATCATCTTCTTTATATCTAAACTCTGCACAGCCAAATTTGTGATCTTCTGCATATTCGTTTGCAATTAAAACCCACATAATCAGTCCTCCCCAAAAATATGACGCTTGCTAAGGTCATCATAGATAATATCCTCAATTTTATTTTTGGTATTATCATCGAGCTCTCCGTAAGGAGCATCATCAAGATAATAGAAGTAAATTTCATTTCCAAGATTCTTGTACATGACACTCACATAAAATCCAGCTGAAATTCCATTCAGTAAAGCATATCCAATACCGTATACTTCTGAATAATTGTTACCCATTAAATCCCACATTTTATCACCTCAAAATCTCCTTGAGCATCTTTACCATACCTTCGTAATCTTTATCATCTGCACCAAGCATACGAACCGTCATATCAAAATCAACTGTCTGACAATCACTAAAATCATATTGTTCAATATCGTTGCTACAAGTGTCAGGGTAATGTTCTTCGAGCCGGTCTTTCGTACCACAGTCACAGAATGTTCCAGAATAATAATCACTAGCCGACTCACCTGTTTTCATGTAAACACGAATACCATCTGTTACAATTACTTTAGCGAACCGCTTCATATCTTCTGGTGTAAAGATCTTATCCATGACATCATACGAATAGACCATGTAACAGGTTTTGTTAGGCTCATAAAGATCCTGTTCCTTATTTGCACCGAATGCTCTAGCGTATCCACCAGCCCATCCACCACAAAACACAAGAATTTCTTTCCCTGCTTCGATAGCTGCCATATATTCCTCTTCAGGAATCGCTACAATTCTTCCGTTAGGAAAAATAAAACCTTCAAATTCTCTCATTTTATCACTCCTTTGCGTCTTTTACCGTAACATAATCAATATCCGTTGGGTTTGGATTATCTGGTTCGATTTCACCGGCAACAAATCTATCTTTCGCAATTTCATAAGCATCATCTTTGTTATCTGCTTCAACAAACGTTGTGTAAGTAACACTTGTTTCAATAGTGACGTAATAGCCGTTCATTTTATTCCTTCCTCACATATCATTTGTTTTAATGACCATAAAATAATGATGGTAGTCCCAACCACCTTCACTTTCTTCACCGATAACGTACTCTGGGTAAGGAGAAATTCTTGCTCCTGGGAGCATTTTATATTTGTCGGTATCCACATTACATTCCCCGTAATATTGCTTCTCAGAATTCTCATATGCTTTATTCGCTGCCGCAATAGCATCTACAAGAGTTTCAGAAATTCCGCGAATAAAGACTGCGTTTTCACAAAAGACTCTTAGATTTGTTAAGTCTTCTACAATCACATACATTTTACACACTCCCAACATTCTTAAATCCATAAAGGCTGTAACCTTTACATTTGAAGTACCGCATCGCTTTGTTAATCTGGGAAGAACTTGCTGTCGAATGACTTTTTAGGTATGTATTCTTATATTCGCACAGCTTCTTGTACTCATTACTTTCACGATGAGCTTTCAGCTTTTCGCAATGGTCGTGGCAACCAGGATAACGCTCCGGTGCCACACAGTAACGACAAGGATCAGTCATTGTTTCCATCCTTTCTACCAAGACTGTCAAACATTTCTGTGATAAAACTAGACCATAAGCTATTTTCCGACATATCACAATCAAAATTGTCCTGAAAACATTCAGCCAACTCCTCTGCATGTTCAATAACTTCATCGTAGGAATAGCCGTATTTTTCTTTAATCCAATCCGCGTAAAATTCAAGCTGATTCTTAGCATCCTCAATGCGATACTGACGTTCTTTGTAACGGTAAGCTGCCTCAATCTGTTCAAGAGTCATTTCCCAAGACTTACCATCCCAGCTAGTCACAACAATCTTGTTTTCGTTATTCATATTGCAAACTCCTTCGTAAACTTAATCACCAGCGCATTCACGTTGGCTGCTTCCATCGTTGACTGTTTTGCATCCTCATGATTGCCAGCTCTAAGGAATGAAACACTCTGATCCATTAGCTTGCGCCGATAAGAGGAAAGAGCTGCGAGGATAATATTCTTTTCAGTGTTGGTCATGTTCTTTTTCCTCCTGCTCACGTTCCTTGTGAAATTTTCGCACTTCTTCCCAAAAATCAAACGGACTAGAGTTGTGATAAACAAGCTCCACGTATTCTTTTCTACGGTTAAGATGGTTTATGTTAGTATCCATTTTTATCACCTCAATCTTCATCGCTCAGGTTCTGACAAAAACTCAAATAGAAATCAATATCGAAACATTCCACATCACCATCAGGGAACCACCCGTAGGTCACATCTGCAACCGCATTGTGCTTATAAAGAGCATCAATAATTTCATCACGGTATGCCGTAATCCAATTTTTTGTTATATTGAATTTTCTAGTGATTTCATAAACATAAATAATCCAATTACCTTCTGTGGTACTTCTTGTTCCACTTTCGACCATCCAGTCGGAAATGCTGTTAATCATCCAATCGTTAACTTGTTTTACAGTTTCGCTATTATACATTTCTATCACCTCAATCAAAACTGAACCACTTCATGTTTGACTTTCTCCAGTATTTCTTTCTCTTTTATCACCCATTGATACAGTAATCTTCAAAACAATCCTCTTTTGTTGGTCGCTCATCAAAAAACCATGTGTACGAATTGATTCCTTTCTTGAATCTGTCAAGCGTACTCTGGCACCATGTTGTTTTATAAGTTCCGCCAAAAGCAAAAGAAAGCGTTGCCACAGGAAGCTTTTCTTTATTACCTTCAATCTTCACTGCAAGAACAACACCACACGACTCAGGAGTATAAATAAAATTCTTTTCTGCTGTTTTTGTTTTATTTCTGTCATTCACGGCAATATATTCATTGTCATTTTGTTTTTCAAACCAACTATGACAATAAAAACATTTGATTTTAGATATAAAAAGCATCATAAAGGTCTTTGAGCTTATCATTCGGCATCCATATTTTTGCATTATCATTAAGGAAATAACCGCAACCAAAAAATCCCATAGGAGAATCACAAAGATTCTGTTCACCATCTCTAACGCCAGCTTGATAAACAATATAGATAAATTCAGCAAATTCATACTTATCCATTCGCTTGATGCGGTCGTACATTGTTTCCATATCAATCGCTCCTTTTTATATTTTTATGCTTTCGCATTGGTAGCGGTTATGTCTGCCCTAGTACCGCTAATCACCTAGCATCTGCCGCTCACACTACCCAGACTTGACTTCTTATGTAGTCCTCAATGTCTGCCGGGTATCCATTGCGCTGGATATACTGACACAGAACACGCTGAACATCTCTGTTATCTCCGTAATCCATTGCAATAGAAATGTCCTCGCCGCGTGTGCCTACACCAAGACGCTCATAATCTCTGATATCGTTGTAAAATTCGTGAGCGTTGTAGGGATAGCCATTCCGGCGATCAAGAATTGAATCAATAATCATCTTTTCACCTCATTACAACAACAACTTATAATCACACCCACGCAGGCTTGACAGGTGTGTCAGGCAGTGCAAACAGCCAGTCGATCACTTCCTGCGGAACTTCTTCCGTCTGCCATGCGTGGCCATACTGGTAGCCGCAGACCGGGCAGGGCTTGCCAAGGATGCCATCGGGGTGCTCATCGGGGCAGAGCCAGCCGAGGGTCTTCGTTTCGGTCGCGCCGGTCATTCCGGGATAGAGCGATTTCTGCGGCTCATAGTACAGAACCGCATCGCCGGAGATTTCGTGCGGAAGAGTGATGCTGTACGGCAGTTTTGCAACTTCGATCTGGTCATCGCTAAGAGCGGCGGTCATGCCATCGCAGAGCATCTTCCACGAGCTTTTCTTCATGGATTCCTGCCGCCGGATGGTTTTGCTGTTCAGCCGATAGTGGTACAGGGTGACAGGCGTGACGGCCAGCTTGTCCCAGCCAAGCTCCTTCTGGTGCTTGCAGTACGGACGCATATCGTTCAAATGCCACTCGTCCCAGATGGAGCAGAACTTGTCGAGCATTTCCTGCGTCCACTCATCGCAGGGGCGGCCTTCGCGGATTTCATCAACGCACTGGCCAGCACTACCGCAGCAGTTTCCGCTCGGCATGGGGCCGATAACACCGACGATGCTGAGTTTGCCATCCTCGAAGCAGATTTCGCAGAACGCCCGCGCGGTAACTTCATTGCCGCTGCGGGTGTAGACCTTACAGAAACACGGACTGACGACCTTTTTCATATCATTCTCTCTCCTTTTGTATCCTATATTATGTAGTTATGTAGCAAAAATTTTGATGTATCGGCGTGTCTTAAACTCTTCCTGCTATCTCACACCAATATGGGTCGTATTGAAAAGCGCAGTCATACATCACGCTTCCTGTAACCTGATCCACGAATTTGGGGCAGTGCCAATCCATTGTGTATTTGTTTTCATTGCACCATTCAGAAATAATTTTTGTGGTCAAAGGTGTAACGTAAACATACAAATCACTATTATGGTGATCCATATCCTCTTTTGGATAACCAGCATCAATCAAACGCTGCATCAAACTCTTACTCATACAAATCACTCCTCACGAGAAACATCATTTTCAAAGTAATATAATTCCATGTCCGCAGCTACAGTGAAACGACACTGAACATCAAACACACGATTGAATTCAATTCCGGCACTGCCAAACTTCTTGTGATACCTCTTTGCTTCTTCCGTTGCAATCTGGAAATAATAATCAATTGCTTTTTCTTTGTCGTACTTCCCCGCCTTGTACTTCTTTTTCAGCTTGTCAATAAATGGGAAAATCATCTGACGATACAAATCGCCGTCATTGATGGTAGTGATATAGAGATCTTCACTTTCGTAAGTCTCACGATAAACCATAGATTTTGTGCGTTTCATGTTTGATTCTCCTTTTCTTGCGTATCCTGTGTTATATAGCTATATGGTAAAAATAAAAGTCCTATAACGGACCGCCTTTTCTAGCTACATAATACAGGATACTGCTGATTTTGTCAAGCACTAAAATGTAGATTTTATTAACGTCACATTTTAGCACGTTGATTCGTTGTTTATTTGTAAGCATTTTGTGAACATCAATCAACATTCACTTCATCAGGCCGTGCCCACAGAACATCCTCAATGATGTCATCATGAATGGTTTTTGTTCCATTGTTGTTCATAATCATGGTCACTTTCTGACCATCTGCCGGGGTTTCTTCCATGCTTGCGTAAGAATACAGCCATTCTTCGCCGTTTTCATCAACAACATGGATTGTCTTGATCCCGTTTCGGAACACTTCGGTTTCATCAACATAACCGGCCAAAACATAACGATTCTGCAAGCGAGTTTTCACAGAATTTGTTGCGTTTGCGGTCATGCAGTTTACCAGCATAGAAATGCTAGCAATAACAGTGGCAATGATATGAATAAGTCTCATTTTATGTAGCTCCTTTCTTTTTAGGCCATACCAAACAGCTTCATTCCGGCAACACCCATGTCTGCCGGATACAGGTTCACAACACGATTGTCATAAAACTCTGCAATCAGGTTGCTGTTGCAGATGTCTGCATAAGCATCATCCATGGGCAGACCGGAAAAATCTTCTGCGTTGTAGTCATCTTCATCCATACTAGGACACCCATACTGTGCCTCTTGGTAGAATGTTTTGGTAAATTCCACTCTGTTGTGTGGAATTCTGACAACAAACAGCTTTTTCAGGCCATTCTGACCAAAAACTGCAACATAGATACCGCCTGCGTTATCCTCGTAAACCTCAACAGTAGCACGCATTCATGCATTCTCCTTTTCTTATCAGTGACCCCAACGGCATACAACCACGCCGTTGATCCAGATAGAAACATCGATTCCCTGTCGATACCACTCGACAGCCTCCCGATGAATGTTGGTAACCTCTCCGGTCACCTCGTTCATGAAATACTGACCTCTTTTCATTGTCGCTTCTCCTTTACTAAAATACTGATTTTAGACAAACAGCTTTTTACCAAAGCATTTTGGAATCTTTTCAAGCGGAAAAACAGGCTTACGAAACGTGCGCCAGTTGTTGATATAATCCCAAGCATCTTCTTCCGTGTAGCAAATCTGATGACCGTCATAGATTGTTCCATAATACATCACCGCATCACTACCAATGCGGCGAATACGGTCGAAATTCTTTACTTTGCATACACGCCACATCGCTCTTCCATGGCAGTCCCAACCTTCGTTGTAAGGAATATACAGTGCATCCAGACCTTTGAAGATTTCATTACGTTCACCAGTCCATTCCATACAAACATCTCCTTTTTTAAAACATATCTTTTACAGCTCTGCCGGAAGTACGTTATTCATACAAGCGTCATACTTCCGCAAGAACCATTGCGTTCCATGCCCCATACAGATTAAGCGCTTCAGCGTCATTTCAGCACGCTCTTTCGTGTCGAATAACACTGCATCGCTTGCACAAACCTTGCCAAAATAGTCCAGATAAGATTGTTTGAGCGATTCATACTTTTTGAAATCAACAGGCGGTGTTTCTGCCAAATATACTCCGGCACCAGATGCCGTGTTCATAATACAGTAACTCATCTCTTACATTTCTCCCTTTAGAATCAGCGTGAAAATCAAAACAAGGCTTGCGCCCAGCACAATACCAAGCACAAGCATTTCCTTTGCGGTGAAGTAATCCATAGTAAACCATCCTTTCTGCTTGGATAAACCAGGCTTTGCCGATTCATTTCTTACAACGCTATTGCGTACCCTATTGGGTTGGTAGTGGGATCTTTCCGCCCCGTGCCCACTAACTTCACGGCATAAATCTCCTCTTTTATTGTGTTTCTGACTTGCATATTTTGCATATCATTTGCATAAATATTTATTTTAGGGCATAAAAATAACACCCTATGAGTTTTAGGTCATAAGGTGTTTGTTGACGTGAGTATTCGGTTCTGCTAGAATAGAGACATCATAATTTGAAAGGAAGTCCTTGCTATGCTAAACGAATCTGTTTTCACCACTCTCATAGAGCACTACTCGTCAATGCTGTCTGATACGATTTCAATTCTTGAATTTTTCAAATCCAAAAAGATGATTGCAAGCGACAAATATGAAGAAACCTCCAGTAACTTATTCAACACATTCTTTGACTTGCTTGATTATTACGATGATACATGGATGGAATCTCTTGATGATGGTGAACTTGTTTACCTTGATGTTACACCAGACTTTATCATTAACAACAGAAAAAGACTTGTATCGTATTATGATTTCTTTGAAGAATGGTCTGAGTTTACAGACGTTGTTGGTTTTGGAACGCAACGTGCAACCGCAAAAGAAATTCTTTGCCAATTCGTAAAGGATATTGCAGAATTTTTCTCTGATGTTAGTGAAGAATATCCTCCTAAAAAATATGAATCTGAAGTATAACAACTCACTTTAACATTTGAGGCTTTCCATTCTCATCAAGGATAAGATTTCCATAGGTATATGCTTCTGCACACGCTTTTAGAACTGCGTTTTTAGAAGTTCCATCAAGTTCTGTTTTTGCTGTAAAAGCATCAAAAAACTCTGGACTTACCTTGATGGGAATTATTTTTGCACGCGATTTTTCACGTTCGTATTCCTTGCCATAATCACGATTTGCCATAATTGCACCACCTTTTCTTGATGGTACAATTATATCATTCCGACGAATTGCTGTCAAACTCAAAGTTATCACCTTACTTTCTTGCCAGATTTCACAGGGAATACGTCATTCAAAGGGCGCATATCTCTGTTATCGAAATCACGGGCACAGCATCCAGTGCCGTCCATGTAGTACGACATTTTTTCATCCATGCGGAAGCTATGGTTATTCATCAAGACTTCTTTGCCGTAGATCCAGCCAGAAACTGTGATGTATTCACTAGAGCCAAATACAACACGCTGAGACCGCTTTTTCCGAGCCGGTTTGCCCGCCTCATTATAGCGGTCATCAAGACGTTTCTTGCTCTTATGATAGCGCAAAGAACCCTCTGCATTAGCTTGTGACGCTCTGAGAAAAGCCGTTTCACTCTGCTTCCGTTTGACCTTTTCCATTGCAAGACGCTTTTCTTTCTTGCTCTGCTGATAGGCATTCCAGTCATAAAGGGAAATACTTCTTGCGTGGTATGCTTCTTTAAGGAAGTCAACAATCTTGCAAGGATGGATAGAAGTCCATCCCATAGACGTTTTGACGTACATAGGCATAAAGCCTGTTTTCATTGCGATAAACGGACGACTGACGAACACAACGCCGTCAAATGTGCCGTAAAGATCAAACTCTTTAACTTCTGTGCCGTTGTAGATGATAGAGTGTCCAGAAGTGTTTTGACGCACTTCTCCCATCGTATTCTGATAGGATTTCAAGATACTTCACCTCTTTCTTAGAATCCTGTTTCGGCTCATGCCATCATCAGGGGACGGACTTCTACCGCCCGACAGGGACAGACTTTTACCCGGCCTGTCAGCGGTGACTAACTCAAGCGGCAACTTTATTAGAGCTTGCCTTGAAAGCCTTGTCTGCTTCTTCAAAAGTCTTGCGTGCTTCCTCAAGTTTGATATTCCAAGAGCTGATAGTGTTCTTGATGGTATCAACAACGGCTTTCTTTTCGTCGTAGACGGTCTGAGCGGACAGCATAGCCTTATTATGCTTCTCTTTGGTGGTATCTTTAATAGTGTTATCGCTTGCGTCTTTCTCACACTGAGCCTTGCACTTGTCAAGCTCTTTCTGAGCATCATCAAGGGCATTCTGAGCGTTGGAGAACTGAGAATTTGCCTTTGCCAAACGTGCCTTACAACGCTTCTCAGCAAGGTTATAATCCCGCTGATAGTCCTCAAGGTAGACGGTCTGAGCTGCTACCGCTTCAAGCATAGGCTCAAGAGCCTTGACGAACTTGTTGATAGGAAGGTTGCTAGGGTTATAATCGCCGTCCATGTTAGGAAGGTATGCTTCCGCCATAGACAAAATCTTTCCACCCAGATCGTACGCTTCCGCCATCTTGAACGTATCGCCAAAGACGATGGTTGCAAGCTCATTCAGGCACTCATAGAAGTTATCGGTGTAGACCTTAATAATAGCCGCACTTTCTCCCTTGCTCTTGCTCTTGTTAAGATTGCAAGCCGTGTTGTAGACGTACTGGACAGCCTTGCCGTATGCGTTGTACTCTTTTTCGTCCATGAGAAGGTACTCAGGCACTTTTTTAGGGTATGCCTTGAGCGTGTTCAGACCGTTCTTGACGGTGTAGGAAATGAGCATCTTGCCATTGCTTGCATAGCCTTTTTTCTCAGAGCTTGCACGGCAAGATTTACGAATGGACAGACAGACGTTAGACAGGTTAGACATAGTATTATCTCCTTTGTTATGTTATAATGTGTGTGTGATCGTACTTGCGACAAACTACTGTCTGTCGTTGTGGTACAGTACGCTTTTGATACAAGGTGCATACTGTTGACCATCCTTGCTGATCCTCTTAGGTATAGTTCACCTAGGGACCAATGAAAGACTTTCGTCTAAAACATCTTGTTTGCCAATTTGACGGAATTTCGGCGTTTCACAACGTTCTACTTTAGCGTGTTTTTCAAGGTGCAAATTGTGACTTGTCGCACCGTACCAACAAAGCCCGAAAGTTTTGCCGATATGGTAGACTTCTAATCTTGACTTTTGTTGCATGATTTTTCTTGTAATTAAACAAGAGTTAAACCAAACAGGCTAAAATCAGAAGTCTTGACTTGTCAAGGTGCCATTGGAATTGGGTTTTGCTTTTGGGCTTTCGCCCTTGAGCTTGACTGTATTGTATCACGGTATTACCGTTTTGTCAAGCCCTAATTTGTTTTTTGCTTTCGGACGTTGTACCAGCAAATTTTGCAAGGCGCATTTATTCGGTTATGCGCAACCATCAATCGTGCTTATTCGTTGAGCCGTTGTCCTTGAGCATGGCACTATTATAGCCGGTATTACCGGAAAAGTCAAGCGGTATTACCGTAAATGTTGCACACGCAACAAATAGATTTTTGCTTTATATTATAATTACCTTATAAGGGAAAATTGGATATATATCAAAAAGTATATATACGATATATTGAAAAGTATATAATGTTGCCTGTGCAACATTTGATATCATTTTGATATCGAACGTAATGAAAATGCAACTAATTTGCAAATTCAATTCCCAGCTGAAATAGTTAAAACTTTTTAGTTTTTGTTTTTACTTGTATCAGATAGCACAAACGCGCCAAAAACCACGCCTTGCCCTTGCCCTGTTGAGTGCCGGAAAATGAGCATTTCCAGCACTCAAGCCGTGGGGCGTACTTTCCATTTTTTGGACGTTCCCGGCTGCAGACCGAGCCCCCAGTACATCTTTCTTATTCATAATCACCAATTATCAATTCTATTTTCTCTATGTTCCTATACATATTGCACAATAATTCCCACAATATTTTCCGCAAAAATCATCTCATCTCCCATCATCCCAGCCTTTCCCATTTCTCCTATCTATCCCATCCCGACACTCCTTTTCTACCCTCTCCAACCTCCACCCCGGGGTATACTTTCCCCTGACAAAACACTCCAAAAATACACCCCTATACCTTCTCCTACATACACCCACAGACTCATCAATTTCCTCTAAAATACCCTAAAAATGGCTTAAAATCGCTATTTTTCAATCGGTAGACCATTCGGTAACTAGCTAAGATTTAACGTATTTTCGTTATATTTTGGCTAGTTTTTCTTTTTATTTGTACCTTTTTATCCTTATTTTGTTTCTTTTTGACCCAATAAAGTCTGAAAAAGCTAGGTTTCATGCGGGTTTTCCCGATGTGTACTCGAAATGTACCGAAAAAGACCATTCTTCGGAGCATAAAGTACCTATTTGTACCTATCTGTAATCCCCTATCACCATAAATGGATTGATCTGACATCTGAGCAGCACTCTCAGAGACTAAAAGCCTACAAGAAGCATGATTGTGGCCTCTGGCAGATTACACAGAACACACAGAGCCTCTGGATGTCCTTCATAGAGAACAATACTCCCAGAAACATACCTTATTATAATAGGTGCTAGAAATATTCGTATCCTGTATTATGTAGCTATTGAATTTTTGGCATTCTCATGGTATAATGAGTGTAGATAGCTATATAATACAGGATACTGTAAAGGAGTTAGTGAGAGAATGATTGTGGTAGATGTTTATAGTAGTCCTACCGGACGAGGCCGCAAGCGGTCCCTGCCTCTGGCAGGAAAATGTTATCGATGGTCAGCTACGGTCGCAAGCGACCTATCGCAGACATCGCTAACATTTTTGAAGAAATTGAAATCTTGAAAGTATTCGTACTCGTACTGACAACTATGTATCTTCATACCTTATATATATACAGACTCGTCAGTACGAACATATTACAAAATAGTTACAAAATCATATAAGTAGGAGGTTCTATGGAGCAAAAAAAATATGGAGTCTCATCGGAAGTGGTCAGTAAATTAAAAGAAGGTCAGGTATTTTCAAATTTTTTAGAGCTATCTAAATATCTTGATATCTTTAACAAGAACGGAAAACCACTTGAAGGTAATAGCCGGAAACATTTCTTGGACGAACTCAATCGGTTTGTTGAACTTCAGAAGAACGGAAAGAGCTTTGTTGTCATTAAGATACGTCCAAAGGATGAGATACTTCCACCATTGCAAACTAGAAACAAAGGAAAGTTTTCATTGCGTCTGCAGAACCAGATTGCTTACCACCTACTTAAAGAATGTGATGGAAGTGGTTGGATGGAGTTCTTTTGGACGCCAGCCGCAATACTACGAGCGTGTGGAATGACCAATAAGAATTTTTATCAATATCCAGAAGCCCTACATGGTGAGGATACCTTTTGGGCTGAGATAGTTGGTACACCATTAGAAAATATTGCTCGTGAGCAAATGGATGAGTTCAGAGAGAATTTAGCAGCGGATGCTGAGACGTTTCAGCATTGTACGAAATCTACAATGGTTGGGTACATTGAGTCTGCACTTAAATCCATGGCAAAAAACAAAGAAATATTTTTTGAGGACTGCCCTGCCGTGTTTATAAACCATGACCCAGAAGAATACCATATTCCTTCTGAAGACCAAAAAGCCATTTATATGAAGATGTATACGAATGTGCTTCATGAGTTTTACACATCGTCTGGGCGAGTATGCCAGAGTGAGCAAGACGTATTTTTAACCGGACGACTTCATAAGTTTTATGAAGAGTTAGATAATAGATTCAAGGAAATCTTTACATACGACCTAGCACGACCAATGTATCATATTACGATTGAGCCGAACTCGTTGAAGCGATCTGCGGCACGGACGGAATATAAATTGCAACAGCAAAGTTTCCACGAGATGAACGACGCCATGTGTGAGAATATCCCAACGCTTTCTGCAGTCAGAAGAGGTAGAGCGATGTTGGAAGAAAATCCAGAATATTATAATGATGCTTCTCAGCCGCCATTTCGCTTTGTGTATAGACAGTTGAGTGATGAGGTTCTTCAGCTCTTTATAGATGGAATGATTCGTGTTCCTGCGAATTCTGGAATTCCTCGTGCTGGATTTAAATGGTATGGTTCTTATAAAAGGTAAGAAAGAAGGTTGACGACAATGAATTTTGATAACCCCTACTGGATTGATTTAAAGGTAACCTACGAATTCTACCAAGCTGCTGGACGCTTGCCAGAGTTCCACAAGAAGCATGTCTGCACAAAATGCCGGTACGAGATTCCGTGTTTTACGACTTGTGATGAGGTGCGATGCAAATGCCGAGAATTTAAGCCTAAGACTGTGCGGAAGACTGATAAGTATTTACATATCAATGATTTCATGAACGATGTGGCCGCATTTGAGGCTGCTAGAAATATTTAAGGAGAATTGCACAAATGGATGAGAAAGATATTTTTGGTTATGATGCAAGTGAGAATGTATCTATATCAAAAATTGCTGAGTGGTACAGTGGCTTGAGTGCTAGAAAGTTAAACAACTTTTTGGGAAAATGTGGTGTAATATATCGAGACAAGGAAACTAAATCATGGATTGTTACTGATAAGTATAAGGATGTTGGATATGCCGTCTCGGAAATTACTGTATTTAAGGACGTAGTGGAAGGTCATACATATCTTCTCTGGACAGGCAAAGGACGCGAATTTATTTATCAGTTAATAAAGGATGAATATGGACTTCTTCCAAATAGCAAGAATGGTAATAATACAGGCTCTGATGTGAAAATCGCTAGTAACGATACTGCAATTGTTGAGGATTCTGACGGGTGTATCTCAATCTTAGATTTTGTACATATTTTGAGCAAAAATGGGATTCTTGTTGGTGGTCGCATTCCACATCAAAACAATGTATTTGAGACCCTAAGAGAAAAAGGATTTCTTAATAAGACAAGAGGGTTATATTGGAATACTCCGTATCGAGACTTTGATTGTTTTGGATATTTTAAGGTTGTTAAAAAGAGAACTCCAAAAGGTAAGTTTAGGTATGTTACACGACTTACACCAAAGGGACAGGCGTTCTTTTTGAGATATTTTAAGAAGCTGATGGACGAGAAAGATTCCGTCTATGGCAAGTGGGGACGAGAAGAATAAGAGTTTGTGTGGCTCTTATTTGAAATATAAATACATATTAAAAGGGAGATTGTTTAATGACGAATGAAAATCTGCAGGTGTTTAGCACCGATGTGATTCCCGTGTACACAACGGATACTGGTGAAAAAGTTGTACTTGGCCGGGAGTTGCATGAAAAGCTTGGTATAAAGACTGTGTATACTCATTGGTTTGCTAGAATGTGTGAGTATGGGTTTTCCGAAGGAATGGATTATTTTACGGATGCCAAAAATGTCATCCGTGAGGATGGCCGGAAAATGCCGCAGATTCAGACCGACCATATTATGACACTCGATATGGCTAAGCACATTGCGATGATTCAACGTACCGCACAGGGTATGGCTATTCGGCAGAAGCTTATCGACCTTGAAAAGAAAGTATCGGAAAGCAATCTTGTCGTAGAAGCTCTTTGCAACCCAGAGGCGGTTGCGAAAATGCTTATGAAGTATTCTGATGAACAAAAAAAGAATGCAGAACTAACCGCAAAGAATAAAGAGCTTGAAGAACAAAATGAATATATGGCTCCTCGCGCTGATTATTGTGATAATGTCCTTCAGTCAACCAATACCCTTTATACATCTACTGACATTGCGAAAGAATATGGTTGGAGTGCAGCAAAGCTTAATAAAATTCTTCACGAACTTCACGTTATCATGAAGGTCGGAAAGAATTGGCATTTATATTCTGTGGAAGATGGTAAAGGGTATGTGGAATATAAAGAAACCAAATATTATGACCGCTTTACTGGAAAAACAGAGAGATCTTCTTATTTGTATTGGACGGAGTTTGGTAAAGCATACATTTACGACCGTTTGAAAAAAATTGGTTTCACTCCTCGTTCTGAAGCAAGCCGCAAAGTAAAGGAGGGCTAAGATATGCGAGTGCAGATTGGTAAATATATTATTAAAAACTGCGACGAGCGGAATCTCGTTATTGTTGAGTAACGGCCAGCTGGCAAGAATCCAAAGACTGGTGAGATTGGCACCGGCGTAAAGGAGGTTACGGTCGGCTATTACCCGAATCTTGAATGGGCTTTACATAAGATTAAGGATTTAAATATTTCTGAGAGTGATGCAGATACCGTGGATGTTTTGCTGGCAGAACTTGAACAGATTGATGAGATGATCCGCCGGGTTGTTGAGGAGGTTGAGTGATGGAGAAAGTTCTTTTACCTCGTGGGTATGGACGTTCATATGATGCTTGCAAATACGCAATTGAGCACGACTGTGATATTGTAGCACCAGATAGATCTGGTGTAATAGCTTTGGAATATATTATCAAAGACATCTGTAAAGATTTCGATTCATTGGAAATAGACAGGATTACTTACTATGATTATATTTATTCCGTAATCATAAATCACCACAAGTTCAATGGTGTGGTAGAAGCGATTGAAATTCGTCTATACGATATCTGTCAATATTTTGAACACGAAAAGACAGAACGTGGTCGAAGAAAAGATGTCGTATTTGATGATATTGACCGGTGTATGCAAGTCTTGTGTCCATATCGTAAAATCAGCATGGTCACAATGGAAGTTGAGGAATGAATAATGCGAACTTACGAGGATATTGATGCAGAGATCAAGCAGCTTGTGCGTAACATGAATAGCAATAGTCTGACACGCAGCGAGTATGAGGCTGCTGATGATATGCTGGATGAGCTCTATCAGGAGCGTGAACGACTTTGGCTCAAGGCTATGGAAGATGGCGAGAGCTGCTATCTATAAAAGCCTGCTTTTATATTTTCCTTATAGCTATACATTACAGGATACTTTTAAGAAGAACACGGAGGTGACTGCCGAATGGCAAAGCAGCAAACTTGCCAGAAGTTTGTTTTTAAGATCCATACGAAGCGTCTGGTTGAAGCAAAATGGGATTTAACTCTACCATTGGATGAAGCCAGACGAAACCACGAGATCATCTCGTTAGCTGATAGCACTGTTCTACGATGGATTGACGAGTTGAATGGTGTTACTGATGCAGAGTCTAAGGCACGGAGTATCAAGCGTAGAATCAAGATGTTACGGAATGAACCATCTTGCTTGGAGAACCGCCGGGAGATTCGGAGGTTGTATGCCGAGCTGGACGCTGTTCAATTCAAGCCGGATTACATGTGTCTTGTGGTAGACAAGAAGAATGATTACCGCCGGGCACGTTCTCATAAGGGGTTCAAAATCAATGGGATTACATATCGTCGTTTAGTTGGAACCACCGGTGGTGTTAAGAATAGTACGATTGTGTTTGTGAGCGACCGTCTTATTGATGAAATCCGCAAACGAATCGATAATGGCCGTAACAAGGGAATGGAGTTTATTCCGGCAAAGCTGGAAGCATATCGGGCACTCGCCTGCTCTGCATCCATTCCGGTCACTGATCCAGACGGTGTGCTGGTCGTAGACGATTGTTTCACTCATTTCAAAGACCATGTAATCGTTCTGGACGATGGAGCATCCGGTGAGCCTACGATGGTCGAGGATATGGAACATGAATGTGAATTATGCGCCAGCGATGGCTTTGGACTCATTAGCTATGACCTTGCTCAACAGTGGAGCGAAGATTTAAAGCTGCCATCCACAGCATCTGGTTTCTGCGTGCGAAATGCTTTCTGTAAGGGTATGTTATTTCCCTTCCCTTTCCGTGAGTTTGCTAAGAAGATTGCGAAAAAGAATATGGTGAAGGACGCTTGGGGCGATTATAAGGATATTAACCGTGTTCAAATGATACTAACCACATCCATGTTAAAACTCTGGGACAGCTATCATGATTGCGATGACTACTTTGAGAACTGTCGAGAAAACCATTACCACTTCTCTGTAACGAAAACCTGCGAGTTGGAACTCGATGAGGAACGCAATTTGAATTATCAATTCATTCAAAGCTATCAGCTTACGAACGATGAGATTAGAGAATTGGTCAAGCCGACTTTGGATGAGATCAAGGGTGTCATGGGCGGCGACTGGCGTGATGCGTTGCTGTACTTACGCGGAAGCGGTATGCGAGATGACCCGAATTACATAAACAGTCTGGAAAACGACTATATTAAGGCTCTTATGATTGAGCCGGAAATGATTAAAGATCCATACGTTCAGAATCGAATCCGGTACTTTATTAAGAAACGGATTTCGCAAGCAAAAACGGGTGTAGTCAAAGTTAGAGGTAATTTCCAAGTAGCGAGCGGAGATCCATATGCGCTTTGCCAATCCATCTTTGGAATGGAAGTCACTGGATTGTTAAAGGCCGGTGAGGTTTACAGCCGTTTTTGGAATGATAGAGATGTTAAGCGAGTGGCTTGCTTTAGAGCTCCTATGTCCTGTCATAACAATATTGTTCTTCGGAATCTGAATTCTAATGATGATTGTAAAAACTGGTATCGCTATATAAAGACAGTCACAATTCTAAGTGCGTGGGACAACACTTGTGCTGCTTTGAATGGCGCAGATTTTGATGGCGATCTTATTTTTAGCACAGATAATGATGTGCTTGTTAGGAATAAAAGAGAAACGCCAACTCTTTTGTGTGTTCAGAAAAAGGGAGAAAAGAAGATTCCTACTGAGGATGATTTAGCAGAATCGAATGCTGCTGGATTTGGCAATGACGTTGGCTCGACAACAAACCACATTACCTCAATGGGTGATGTTCAAAGCCAGTTTGAGTCGGGAAGCCGAGAATACGAAGAATTGGATTATCGTATCATGTGTGGTCAGCTATATCAGCAGAATGTTTTGGACGCTGTGAAGGGGGTTAAATGTAAGCCAATGCCACGGTATTGGTATGATTTGAAAGCTTGTACTATTAAAGACGATGACAACCCGGACACAATCGAGGACAAGAAATTATGGGCGCGTATTTGTGCTCACCGCAAGCCGTACTTCATGAGCTACATTTACCCTGCTCAGATGCGAGATTACAAGAAGTATGTAGCCGCAGCACGTAAGCGTATCGAATGGGAGGGTTACGCTGGTTTGGATGAAATCATGCAGAAGGAAGTCAAGGATGAGTATGATGAGGTGGTTATCCAGTATTATCTCTACCGGATGCCTGTCGGCGTGAACTCATGCACGATGAATCGTCTTTGCTGGATTATTGAGGACGAGATGGAGAAACACATGGCCGAGCTTAAAATTCATCGTGCCTTTGATTATGACTCGCTGAAGTCTGGCGAAGCCTATAAGAATTCTCAGTATTACGGCATTCGCCCAGTCTTTAAAGATTACTTGAAATACGCCAGTGGCAATTCTGTTATCGATAACTCTGCTATGAAAAACAAGGAGACCGGCGCAGATCGCACTGAGAAACTGGCAATGTATAACGAGAGTATGCTCAGACACCTGCACGAGAAGTGCTCTGACGATAACGTGCTTTGTGACATTCTTTTTGATATGTGCAAGAAGAATTCGTCTAGTGTATCTATTGTATGGGCTCTCTTCCCTGATGTGATTATTAAGAGACTATTGGAGAAGAACGAAAATAAGGTACATACTCTTGTAAAACAGGATGACGGCGACATTGAATACTGTGGAGAGCATTATAAGGATGTGATTGTTGATATGAGTGAGAGCAAAAAGGAGGATGTCGATGGTAGTAGTGCTGAATGAGCGTGAATATGCAGAAGATTTACTAAGAGAAGATGTGACGTGGAGAACCGCCGGGCACGCTTTACATTATATTGCGAAGCTGTATTTTTCTAAAGGATACCAGAAAGAACAGGTCAAAGAGAAGCTGGATGACTTTCTCCTCTCTCATATGGATGGATATAACAGGGTTCTTGACGAGGATTTGATTCAGCAAGCTATTGCCTCGTCTAAAGGAAAGCAGCTTGTTGAACTTGATGGTGTCATCATTACAAAGGCTGAAATCGAAAAGATCCATGCTCTTGATGGAAAGCCAATGCAACGTTTGATGTTGACACTATTGTGTCTTGCAAAATATCATGTGGCTATAAATGAAAAAAACAGCTATTGGGTGACGGAAGATACACGAGATATATTTAGGATGGCAAACGTTTCTGTAAATATCAGGAAACAGAACGAAATGATTCGCGAGCTACATAATCTTGGATATGTTGGGTTTGCCAGCTTGAAGAAAATCGACAATCTAAATATCCATGTTTTAATTGCTGAAGAAAGCTCACCACAGGAGATTTTTGTGAGTGATTTTGAGAATATCGGTCTCGAATGGAATCAGTATTGTGGCAAGCCGTATATTAAGTGCGAATGTTGCGGGAAGAAAGTTGTACGAACTGGCAGAAGACAAAAATATTGTCGTAAATGCGCAAAAAGCATCAATATTGAAAAAACCGCACAAAATAGAAAAATGTTTGATTTATGCACGGCGTAAAATTACAACATTTCAACGTAGATGCGTTATAAATTGACGTTTACATAGAAAATCATTACGGAATAGTTGTGGTAGGAAAGAGAGCGTGGACGCATTCTCTCTTCCCTACCTATTTTATTTTGAAAGGGTGTTTTACCTAATGATTGAAATCACTAAGTCCGAAGCGAAGGCTGTACGAAAGGTCTTCCCTCATGCTTGCATTGCAAAGACCCGTCACAAGCGGTATCTGGAAGAGTCTGTTCGATATTTTGAGTTGCTTCCTTTTAATATTGCCGCTGTCGAGATGCTGAAGCAGATGCAGCGTAACGCACGTTACTAATCTTTGAAAGAACGAGGTATAGACTATTAGACTTTGAAATTCAACTGCCAGAAGAGATCACTAACCTGATGAATGGTGGCGGTCTCCCTTCTCCTGAGAAGATGAACTTCTATGTTGACGAGAAGGATCGCATCTTCTTTATCGACTTTGATATTGACCAGTCTCTGATTGAAATTGAGCGTAAGATTCTACAGTACAACCGTATCGATAAGAATACCCCTGTTGAGTAGCGCAAGCCCATTAAGCTGTTTATTTACAGCTATGGTGGTGAGCTGGATGCTATGTTCAGTTTCATTGATGTTGTTGCACTGAGCAAGACCCCTGTGTGGACTATCAATGTTGGTATTTCCATGAGCGCAGCTCTTGTGATGCTTCTGTCTGGTCAGAAGCGCTTTACCCTGCCTCATGCTATGGCTCTGATTCACAGTGGCTCTGGCGGTGCGTCTGGTACTTTTGAACAGTCGAAAGAGGCCATGGCAAATTATGAAAAGCAGGTTCGAAAAATGCGTGAGTATATCATGACTCATACGAGCATTGATAAGAAGACCATGACCAAGAATCAGGCAAAGGATTGGTATCTGGATGCTGATGAGCAGGTCAAGTACGGTATTGTCGATAAGATTTGCGATGATGTGGATGAGTTCAATTAAGGGAGAGTAAATATATGGCTTCTGATAAGACTGAAATGCGTAAGAAGAAGGATATTCCGCAAAGTTTGGATGTTTACTCCAGTTTTTATGGAATGGAGCTCGATGAGAAGCAGAAGGTGTATCGTGACAGTATTTGGGACCCAAATATTGATGTTGTTTTCTGCAATGCCCGTGCTGGTACTGGCAAAACCACTATCGCTGTAGGCGTAGCGAATTTGCTTGTGCAATACGGTCTGTATGATGGTATTGTCTATATTGTATCTCCCACTCAGGAGGAAAAGCAGGGCTATCTTCCGGGAACTCAGGAGCAAAAAAGTGCTCCGTATATGGAACCTCTATATGAAGCTTTAAAAACCATTGGTGTAAATCCTGATAGGGTTATCCAGAGTGAGGATAATCCTGAAAGTGAGAAGTATGGTGCGTATATTCAAGCTGCAACTCATACCTATATGCGAGGAATAAACTTCGATAACAAGGTAATTTTGACCGACGAAACGCAGAATATGTACAATTCCGATCTAAAGAAGGTTCTTACGAGAGCAAAATCGAACTGTAAGGTGATATGTATCGGTCATGCAGGACAGTGTGATCTGTACAAGCATCCTGAAAACTCAGGTTTTGAAGTTTATCTTGAACATTTTCGTGGACATGACAGGACTGCAATTTGCGAACTGACAACGAACCATCGAGGATGGATCAGCCAGTGGGCTGACATGTTGGAATTTTGAAATAAAATATAAGGGAGAATAAAATTATGGTTGCTAAAAAGAGTGTTGTTTTTAAGAACGCTATTATTGATACTGCCGAGGGCACTATCACCGAGATTACCAAGGACGGTGAGAACGTCTTCAATCTGAAGGAAGCTCTGGCAAAGTGGGATGGTATTGAGGGTGTCACTATCAATATTTCCACTTCTGATGAGCTGCTGGGCGACCCGGCTTGATGCCAATGGGTTGCTATAATAAACGGCCAGAAGAAACGAGCGATGACTTCTTTGTAAGAATCGGGAATGCTGTTCTGGCTAGAGAGTTGACTTGGGATGGCGCGTCCAAGGTGCTCAATGATGAGTTGGGCAAGAATTTTGGTGAGTGCGCATATCGCAAGCGTTTTAAGGCATTCCGTGCGGGTATGCAGTATCAGGAGTCCTTATCTAATAGAGATGTGGGAACCTGCATTCTGTCTATTTCCGACCTACATATTCCATTCCAGAAGCCCATTGACACTTTTAGTGAGTACGCTGGTAAGATTGATATCCTTCAGGTAAACGGGGATCTTGTAGACTGCAGCTCCATTTCTCGCTTCCTTAAAGTGTATCGCAAGAGTCCAATGGAGGAAATTCTGATTGCACGTCAGTATATGATTGACCTGATTGAAATGCTTCAACCTAAGAAGGTTGTTATCAATTATGGAAATCACGACCTGCGGTTTCAGAGCTATCTTGCCAAGAATCTGGACACTGACCTGCTTGAACTGATGCCGAAGACATCCTTAGAGCTTATTTTTGTTGATGGTTTCAATCACTACAACAAAGAGCTTCATACAAAGGTTCATTACGACCCTTTGATCGATGTGTTTAATGGCACTGGTATCGAGATTGTTTATAACGATACTTATTTCAGTCAGATTGGTGATACTGTTTTTGTGCATCCACTAACTTACTCATCTGGTTTGTTAAAGACTGCTGAGAAGGCATTCCGCTATTTCCGTGATAATGGATTTAAGGATATCAATGCGGTTGTTCTCGCCCACACTCACAAGTGCGGTCATTATGACATTGGTGACGGAGCTGTTGTGTATGAGCAGGGCTGTTGCTGTGAGTCTTCTAAGATGCAGTATGCAGAGGGTAAATTAACAACTTCACAGCGAGAGGGCTTTATTGTTGTTTATCAAGACAAGGATGGAAAACTGATTGAGAGTAAAACGCGCATTGTGCGTTTGAATTAAAACGGTGAGATCCTACCGATTTAAGTGGGTAATTAAAAAAGAAGTACGACCGCAAGGTCTGCTTGGGACATCATTTGTTGTCTCCTTTTCTATGCCCGTAGGCGGATGTCTACGGGTTTTGTGCTGGTGTAACTCAGAGGTAGAGGGCGACCCTTGTAATGTCGAAGTCGGGATTTCGAGACTCCCCACCAGCTCCAAGCTGTGCGGTAAATAGTTGCCACCGCCTAGACCAACTTAATCCACGGATTGTTGGATGCAAAGTAGTTCTGCGGAATGAAATGATAAGCTATTCGTGTTTCGCTACGTTAATGCGAAGCTTTAAAAGACTAAAACAAGCGTTTTATCAGCACGAGAACAATTCAACTAGCTCGGATGGCCTGATGGATGCTTGTTTTATATGGGTCAGTATATCCAGTGGCGAAGATAGCGGACTGTAACTCCGTGACATTAGAAACATCGTTGGTTCGACTCCAACCTGACTCACCAAAGATTGTACGGCTATTCCCTACACCTTTATATAAAGGTAGCTGTGCAGGAAAGTAGGGTTATTGTGCGGTCTTACTCAAGTGGTTGAAGAGAACGGTCCTGAAAACCGTTAGGTCGGTAAACCCGATGCCAGAGTTCGAATCTCTGAGACCGCGCCAGTCCTTCTCCCGGAGGACCTATATTATACCGGTCACCTACCACCGGCTAAAAGGTAGGTTTTATTGTGAGCTTGTAATGCGAAGAGGTTGAACGTAGCGGATGGTAGCAGACATCTGCACGAAGCGAGATTGCTTATTCGTGGATACAGCGCAGGTTCGAATCCTGTCAAGCTCGAAGAAAATGGCTACATGAGCGCGACATATAGCAAGTCCGAAGTCTGGGTTTTAGAATCATGATGTACACATGACTTTCTACTTCTTGAGACACTTAGGCATCATATAGCGCAGCGTTGCCCAGTCAGGTCTACGGCACCGGCCTCATAAGCCGTGTATTCGTTGGTTCAAATCCAACCGCTGCACCCAGCATCTCTCCTTTTGCAAGCCTGAGTTATGGTTTTACTACTCCCTCCATAACTCAGGTATTTGAAGATTATTATGCTACTTCGGTGGCAGGGTGAGGTACGTTACTGACGTAGTAAACCTATATAGATGATAAAGACTCCGCCGCGCCTCTCATGGAAGCGTACAATGGCGGAGCCGCCTGAGCCCACTAAGCCTCTCAACGATGCGTATCATGGTGGGTCTTTTGTGAATGAAACACCCTTGGCCTCTGCTACGCAAGCACATTAGAGGGTGTCTTTTGTTTGCCGTGGAATGTGCGCACGTTCTACGGCTTTTATTTTTGATTTTGATTGGAGGTGTATTGATGCCGAGAAAGAAAAAGGTACTAGATTCCGTCGATGCATCTATACCTACCAAGGAAAAATGGGAATGTACTCGTTGTGAACACTCATATGAAGCTCCCACTGGACATTTTTATAAAAATAGTTTTTCTCAATTATTTAAAAATCGAGGTGGGTTCTCTACTCTTTGTAAAGAGTGTGTCAATGAATTATTCGATGAGTACACGAAACGATATGAGAGTGAACGTACAGCATGTATGATTCTCTGTCATATGTTGGATTTTCCATTCTATAACAGTCTTTATGATTCTATTGTGCAGAACTCAGGCTCTTGCAAACCAGGAATGTACGCCAGAGCTCTCTCGTGTCGGCAGTATCAGTTCCAGACATTTGCAACCGTTCTTACAAATGGTGAATTGAATAAGAATGCTCTGGATGTTCGAGATGAAAAAGAACAAAAGTGGTCAAAGGCTGAAATTCAAGCTCGTGATGATGTTATTTCGGTTGTCGGATACGACCCGTTTGAAGGACACTCTGAAAACGACCGACGTTATTTGTTTAGTGACCTTATTAAATATTTTGAAGATGGTATTGAGGATGATCCTTATAAACTATCTCAGATTATTCAGGTTGTCATCAATAACGGCCAGATTCGTAAGATTGATTTCCGACTTGCCCAGCTTGATCCGATGAATTCAGCAGACACTATCAAGAGTCTGAATGATATCAAGGTTAAGCTGGTTTCTAACAACGATAAGATTGCTAAGGAAAATGAGATTTCTGTCAAGAACCGTTCCAATAAGGATGCCGGACGTAATACGCTTACGTTCTTGATGAAGGATATGCGTGAAAAGGATATTGCTGGTGCAGAAGCAAACTTCTACGACCAGTTACGGTCTCCAGGCACTCAATGGGCGGCAGATATGAGTGTTAAGGCAATCAAGGAAAATGCTTTCTTTGACGAAAATGACATGCAGGAAATTTTCGATACACAGAGAGAACTGATTGATAAGTTCCAGAAAGAAAGTGATGACGCCAAGGAAAAATACAGGCTATCTCTTATCGAGAATCAGCGGCTCAAGGAGCTGTTGGAAGATGCCGGTATTGACGCAAGCGTAAAAGATACGGATGGTGATGCCGTATGAGAATGAAACAAAGAGCGCCTATTATTACAGCCGTAAAACGTAAGATTTATGAGTGTGATGCGGCAACGATTGCGTTCTATCGGCGTAATCCTGTTATTGCGGCCAGAGATTTATTGGGTATCCAACTATTTGACGCTCAGGCATATATGCTGGAACAAAGCTGGAATGCAAGTCATGTTCTTTGGGCATGTAGTCGAAACTTTGGTAAGTCTTTTGTAGGTTCTGTTTTCATTCTACTAAAGGCTATCCTATATGAGAATCAAGCTATTTACATCGTAAGTAGCGTTGGTGATCAGAGTAAGGAAACTTTTAATAAAATCGAAGAAATTGTCACTCGTGTTGGTAAAACAGCTGCGTCTATCCGTAGTCTGCAAGATATTGCAGAAAAAGAAACAAAAAAGTCTGCAACCAATAAGAGTGGCTTTAGTCATAATCCCGCCGGGTATGTTGTTGAGTTTTATAATGGTAGTTCCATTAACACGCTAAACTCCAACCCGGATTCCAACCGATCCCGTCGTGCAACTCTTGTGTTTTTTGACGAGGCTGCGTTTTGCTCTGACGAACTGATTGTTGTCTGTGAAGCTTTTGCCACTCAGAATACTGACTTTGTGACTGATACGGATGATTCTTATAACCCTGAAACTCAGCCTCGCAAGGTTCCTACACAACTTGTGTATGCTTCGAGTCAGGATACGATGGATAAACTATTCTATCGTTATTATAAAAACTTTGCAAAGCGTATGATTGCCGGTGACCGTGATTATTTTGTTTGCGACATGATTTGCGATGTTGCAATTCAGGTCTATATGAATGGTAAACCATACAAGGCTTTGTTGACAAGAGACAAAGTGGAAGCCGCTCTAAGGTCAAATAAAATGAAGGCGTTGCGTGAATATTATAATCGCCCAAGCCGTGATGGTGGCGTAAACCAGATTATCAAATGGGGTACAGTTCGTCGCAATGAGCGAAAGTATATCCCACAGCTTTATTGGGATAAGAACTATCAGTATATTCTTGCGTTTGATCCTGCCCGCACAATGGATAATTCTATTGTTGGTGTTATGCGTATTTATAACGATCCAGAAAACGGCATGTGTGGAGATATTATCAACTGTGTGAACATGGTTGATATTGCAAATGAGAAAAAATTCAAGCTCGATTCTAATCGTCAGCTTGAGCAGTTACATGAGTTGATTCTACATTACAATGGTCAAAATCCTGATTACGAGTACATTGATAGATTGATGATTGACCAAGGCGCTGGCGGCGGTGGTACTTCCACATATGCGGACGGTTTGCTTAATAATTGGACCGATAAAACAGGTGCGGAACATCGTGGTTTTATCGACGCAAATCATGAATTATATGAAGGATATGATGCCCGTTACCCAGATGCTGTTGATAAGCTACGTCTAATTAGTCCTCGTAAATTCCGTACTGCCATGGTTGAGGAATTTATTGAGTTGATGAATCTTGGCGTCATTCACTTCCCTCTTGAATATAACGGCGGAGATTACGTTCAGGTAGTAGACGGCGTGGATAAATCAACTGGTCAAGAAATTTTGAAGACGCATGAACTCACTTTAGAAGAACAGACTGCGTGGGTTAACATCGACTTGATGAAGAACGAGATTACAAGTATTCAGAAAACGACAAACTCTGAAAACACGACTGTAACGTATGCTTTAGCGCCCGATGTTGTCAACAAAATCCACGATGATAGGTTCTATGTTGCGATCTTGCTTGCTCATCGTCTATATGAATTACGTCGTAAGGATAAAGTGCGCCAGTCTGCGGTGGAGGTAATGACTGCACCGCCAATTTGTATTTCTAATATTGACTTCTAAGCAGAGGAGGTGAAAATGTGGCAAGAAAGAAAAAGGAAGATTTTGATGTCGTGACTGCTTCACAGACAGATGATGGTACTGTTGTTATAACCTCTTTGAATGAACTTTCAGAAGAGAGGATGAACAACGTCATTCGAAATGCAGTTGCGTCATATGATCCAGAAAATAAGCAGTATAGCACATACCTGAAAATTTCAGCCTCCTCTGAGACACTGACGGTTGACCGAATTGATGAACTCGCACGAGGGTTACAGTCAAGTCTGACGAATGTGCAGACTGTCAATGGAATTATCCGTAACTACATTAACAAGGATGACCTGATTGGTATTACTTATGATGCGATTGAGGCGAATGTTAATACGGAATTCAAATGCAGTTTCGCGCAGTTCCCTGAACAGCGTAATAAAACAAAACAGGTAAATTACGCCCGTGAAGTGATTGATGATTTCAACGCACAAATTAACGTGCGAAGTCTGCTGCGTGCTGCCATTCCGATGACTTATGCAGAGGGCACTTACATTACATATCTGCGTCAAAAGGATGAGAACTACATTGTAGACTACTACCCTCTTGGTATTGCTGAGATAAGTGATTACCTATCAAATGGACAGCCTGTTGTGCTTATTAACATGTCTAAGCTGAAATCCGCTTTGAGCAAATCTATGCTGAAGGATAAGAAGAATAAAGCACTATTCTTTGAAAATCAGGAGACTGAGATTCAAAATAACTATCCAGATGAGGTGTATCAGGCATTTAAAAATGGTGATACATACGCAAAATTGGATGTTGACCATTGTGGTGTGATTCGTATTGGCAACATGGGGCAGAAATATGGTGTCTCTCCCCTATTCCGCGCCTTACGTCCGGCATTGATGCTTGAGACTTTTGATACCTCAGACCGTGTAAATGCTAAGGCAAAGGCAAAGAAAATCATCTGGCAACAGCTTGACCCTGAGTTGATGGGACCAAACAAAGATAAAAAGGGCTTCTCTGAACAAGTGACGGCGCACGATAACCTGCTGCGTGCATGGAAGCAAAATACCGTACTTGTGACTACCGCGCCTTATGTAAAGGACATCAAGTATGTTGAGCCGAAGGTTGAGATGACAAATATAGAGACTGTTAAACAGTATCGCAACCGAGAGATGGCTGCTTTGGGTATCAGTTTCTTAAACACTGATGGTCAACAGACTGTTTCGACTGCAAAAGTGTCTCTTGACCAGTTGATGAAAAATATCGGTAAGATAGCAGAACAAATTGAGGATGTACTAAAGCGATGGTATCGTATTCGCCTTGAAGATGCAGGTGTAGACCCGATGTACTGCCCTGATGTGAAGGTCTCTACTACCGAAATGATGGGTATGGAGATGAAGAAGGCGATTGCTCAGTTCCTGTTTACCACTTTGAACTGTTCTTACAAGACTGCTTACGAGTATATGGGGCTTCATGCTGAGGACGAACTACGCAAGCGTCAGGCTGAAACCGAGGAAGGTTATGACGATGTGTTTGTGGCTCGCCAGACATCTTATACATCGACTGGGAATCCAGGCGGTGGTGACAGTGATAAAAAGACAGGCCGTCCAAAGGGCGAGGAAACTGAAAAACAGATTTATGACCAGCAAAGAAATGAAGATAGTAAGTGAGGTGATGAACGATGAGTAAGGAGTATTTCTATAGTAGAAACATCTGTTGCTCTGAGATTATGGAGCATCCAGACCACTATCTTGCCAAGTTTGTCATCTGTGATTTCTCAGTAAATGGGAATCAGGTTGCTTTAAACCGTGACACCATTGAAAGTTGGATGAGTACACTGGTTGGCAACCCGCTTGTTGGTAAGTTGGTCGTAGCTCCAAAGGGCGAACTGGATTTTTCCGGTCACAATATGAAAGTCGTCACCAGAAAAGACGATGATGGTAATGAATACAAAACTGCTGAATTTGACACTGATGCATTCGGCAGTTTTCAGTCAGTCGGTATCGAGAAAATTGACGATGCCGACTTTATTGTTGCCTCTTGTAAGATCTGGAAGCGATATCCAAAAGCTTGTGCGACGATCCTGCGTCGTATTGAGAGCGGCACATTAAATACCAGTTGGGAAATTGATGTACTGAAAGCTCATAAAGGAATCGTGGGTGGCCGCATGGCAAAAATTATTGACGATGGCGTGTTTACTGCACATTGTCTGCTTGGTGCAAATGTTGAACCGGCATATAAGTGTTCTAAACTGCTTGAAGTCGCTGAAACCGATTTTGGTCTTGAGTTGGCAAATGCCTACATTGAGGACACAAAAGAGATTTCAAATATAGAATCTAATGAAAAGGAGGCAAAAAATTTGGAACTGAATAAGGACAAGGAGACTCAGACCGCACAGGTTGAGCCCACTAAGCCTGAGCAGGCAGAGAAGACTCCCGTTGGCGAGCCTGACGCCGCACCTGTTACTGAGCCCACTACTCCGGCAGAGCCTGATGTTCAAACTTCCGAGGAAGGCGGTGAAACTCCTCCCCCGACCGAGCCTGAAACCGGCACCGAACCTGCTGGTGAGCCTGAGCCCGCTCCAGAGACTTCCAGTCTGACTGGTCGTGATCTGTATATGAAGCTTGAAGATGCAGTGTCAAAGATTAGCTCTGATTACTACATGACTGATATGTTCCCTGAAGATCACACTATCTGGTGTAAGAAGTGGGGATACATGAACGAGCTGGATTACATTATGTTCCCTTATACTGTTGAGGGTGATGAAGTTTCTCTTGGTGAGCCGCAGAATATTACTTTGACTGTTTCTATTTCCGATGTCAACACAAAGATTGTGGAGCTGAATAACACTATTGCAAGCTTGAATACTGAGTTGCAGAGCGCAAAGGAAAAGGTTGCTTCTCTGGCTCCATATAAGGATCAGGCAGAGAAGGCAGAGGCAGAAAAAGCGGCTGCAGAACTTGCACAGAAGAAGGAGGATCTGCGTCAGTACGCACTCTCCAGCAAGATGATTACTGAAGCTGAAGTTTCTGAGGGTGGTAACTACGCAAGTCTGATTGAGAATCTGGACGAGACCGGCATCAAGAGTGTGATTGCCGAGCGTTGCGTTGAAGCCGCTAAGAAGGCTCCTGCCGAAAAGAAGATTGAGACATCTGAGGTACATAAGCCTGAGAGTATCAAGCTGAATTTGAATGAAACCAAGTATAACACCACTAGCGCTAACAAGCGTGACGCATGGCGGGAATATTTGGGTAAGGAATAACATTTGAGAGAAAGGAAAAATATTATGATTCGTGAACTGATGGTGAACGGCGCGAAGAATATTCCCGCTAACTATGCCGCAAAGGTCGCTATGGTCACCGGTATGGGTGTTCAGGTTGACCACAAGGCTGGTCAGGTTAAGTTCCCTGACGCAGCTACCGCCGAGGGCATCGAGATGGTTGCCCATGAGTTTATCCCGGAGGGCATTTATGCAAGCCAGACTAATTTTGATGACTATGATAAGATGGTCACCAAGATTGAGGCAGGTGCGCTGGTGAAGCGCGTTCCTCTGTATGCTGGCGAGCTGTACGGCACTGACCAGTATAAGGCAGATGATGCACAGGATGCCAATATCGGCAAGCTGCTGGAAGTTAATACCGATGGCAAGTGGCAGGTCGCTACTACTGGCACCTCTCGTTTTGAGTTTGCTGGTGTGATGGACGACAACGGCCACAAGCTGATCATGATCAGTGTGCTGCCCGAGGCAAAGACTGTTGCTTGATTGAGAGAAAAATCTTGAATATGATACGTGAAATTTAAGGCTATCGTCTTTTGACGGTAGCTCTTTTATTTTGCGCGAAGAGAAAGGAAATGAATTATGGCACTGAATATTGAAGTGGCCGAGCTGATGAAGCAGCCTGGTCGTGTTTATAGTGTTGCTGAGAAGACTCAGTACAATCTGCCCATGGATGCCGAGGACAAGGAGATTGCTGAGGTTGTTGGCGCTCATGTCGAGGAGCTGATTGACAGGGGTGACCCCAATAAGGAGATTGGTCAGTTTGTGAACCGCACCGTTACTGATGAGGTGTATGGCGCACCTGACGAGCTGCTGGACTCCATGTTTGAGCATGGTAATGTTGGTGAGTTTGACGACTACGAGGCTGGTCGTACGATCAAGAATACCCTGAAGGCTTACGACGCAGCTAAGGGCGGCAATGTGCCGAAGTCTTACCTGCACTATGAGACTATCAAGCCAGTCTGGCGTAATAAGCAGATTGAGGCCGATCTTAGCTATGTGGAAGTAAGACGTAACGGTTGGAAGAGTATCGCTACTCTGACCACCTTTATGACTGAGGCTCTGAAGAACCAGATGTTCTACGACATCTTCAGCATGGTTGATGATGCTATCACTGGTGGTGAGCAGAAGATTGATGCTCAGGGTAAGGAGCCCACTATGCAGGACATGGACGCTCTGGCTCTGTATCTGAATGAGTACGCCGATGGTGGTAATCCATTCACTGTCAGCCTGATGAAGTATTGTGCTAAGATGCGTCGTATGACCGGCTACGCTGAGTATCTGTCTGACGCAGCTAAGGACGAGTTTAACCGTTATGGTCTGGTTAAGACTTACGATGGTGTTGCTATTACTGGTATTAGCTCTGCCAAGAAGCTGGGTGATGGTTCTCTGCTGATCCCGGATAAGCGGATCTATGGTATCGCGGGCAAGATCGGTCGCCTTGACATGAAGGGTGAGACTCATACTTACGAGGATCACGACAACAACAACGAAAAGATCCACCTGATGGTCAAGGACTTTACCTTCGGCTACAGCATCGATCATATTGAGCGTGTTGCTAAGATCGTCCTGCAGTAATTTTATCAAAGGCAAATCTGGGCGGGAGCTTTGCGGCTCCCGCTTTTATAGAAAAGGAGACAAATTATGAGTTCCGTGATGGGAAAGAAGTTTATTGACGTTCTGAACTGCGATGATAACGTGGTTACCATTTCGTCACTGAACGGTAAGGGTTATACCTTCGAGCCCGGTAGCGTGGAAGAGCCTTGTGTGATTCCGATTCCGCCGGAGGAGATTCAGTATATGAATAGCGTTTGCAACGCTTTTAAGAACGGTGTTCTGCGATTCCGTCCCGAAGAGCAGAGTGAGTTGTTTGATGCGCTTGGCATTAAGGGCGATAACGTCCTGTTTATCGAGGATATTGATGACGCAATTCTGAATCCTACTGTCGAGAATCTTCAGCGAATGATTGATATTAAGGATGGTGCTCAGTTTGAGCGTATTCGTGGTCGTTTTTATCGCATGACGAATGCCGGTGAAGACCTATCCACTAAGGTCAAGCGCCTGATTGACGAGCGTTATAAGGAGCTTCGTGCTGGCAAGCGTAACAGTGAGCTGTCTGTTGTGCCTGCAGCCAAGTCTGCCCCTGCTGATGTTCAGGCAGAGCTTGAGGCCGCAAAGAACCAGCTTGCTGAAATGCAGAAGCAGATGCAGGCAGCACTGGCACAGATGCAGGCTATGATGTCTGGCGCACAGCCTGTGGCGCAGGATACTCCTGTTGAAAAGACTACTAAGCGTAGCCGCAAGAAAGCTGATGGAGAAAAGGCGGAGGCTGTTCCCGCCGAGTAAGATTGGAGGGATAATGTGACCGCATTTTCACAGGTATACGACAAGTTCTACGAGTTAGTTGAAACTGATAGTAATTTCTTTCAGTATTTTGACCTAAACGAGAACGAGGTAAGAGATCTTGTACATGACCGTGCAAAGAGTTATTTGATGGAATCACTTTCTGTTGTTTCCAGAAATATTGAGCCTGAAGAGAATTTTAGCTTTGATGATTACGATTCTGAGCTAGAGGAATTTAATTCAGACCTTACATACGACGAAGTTGATATGCTTGCACATTTGATGTTAGAACAGCATTTCAAGCGAGAGTTTGGAAAGTTGAAGGCATTTAGTGCACAAGACCTTCCTACAAGTTTACAGGTATTCTCCCCTGCTAACGAGCGCACGAGCATTCGTGCTCTTGTGAAAGACATCCATGAGGAGAATATGACGATGTTGGACAACTATATGGCAAAAGACCGCTCGACCCGCAAGCGTAAGACCATCGACTATGATACATACGCTTCCTACTCTGAGTAAGGAGGTGTACCGATGGACTTTTATACGAGGGCGCGAGCTGTTGGCGGTGCCGCAAAGATGTCTAATAAAAAGGATGTCAAAATTGCTTTTGCGAAACGTGACTTCGCTGTACACTTCAAGGATAGTGTTGACTATGAGGATAATACTCTGGTGAACGGTCTGCCTCAGAAGCTGGTTGTTAGCCGTAGTAACAGCGTAGCCAAGGAGAAGAAGATTTGGGCTTACCCCGGTGATTCTTTGAATCTTGGTGATATTGTTGACTGCTACAACTGTAAATGGCTAGTGACCGAGATTGAACCGAACGATGAGATTTTTCTTCGTGGAAAAATGGAGCTGTGTAACCGTCAGATTCAATGGCAAAACCCGATTACTGGTGAGATAGTCTCTCGTTGGGCAACGTTGAGCAAGCCTTATTATGCAAATAATAAGGAAATTGTTATGACTTCATTGAGCCAGCGTGAGTATAAGGTGCAGATGCCTTTCGATGACGAGACTGCGCTGATTGACCTTGATAAGCGCTTTATGCTGGAAATCATCAACGGAGAACCAAAAACGTATGTTACGACTTCTGTTGACCAGAGCACAGAGCGCTATGAACTTCACGGTAAGACAAAGGGATTCCTTGTGCTGAATATTCGGCAAGATCAGTATAACAGCAAGACGGACAATGCCGAGAAGATGATTTGTGATTATTTTGAACCAAACAAGAGTAATGAGCCGGATGCGGATTCTCAGATTACAGCTACTATTAAGTACGCAGGCAAGCCGGAGGTTCGTGTTGGTGGCTCTTGGAAGAAATTCACTCCGGTGTTCACAAGCATTACGGGCGAAGAGGTTGCGGAAGTTGCAAAGTGGAGTTTTATTTGCCTTGATGAGTTCAAGAGCTTTGTTGAAACACAGGTTGCTACAGATGGTGTTTTCAAAATTCGTATTTTGAATAATAGTATCATGGACGGCGTAACTGTTAAGATTTCTCTGACAAATACAGATGGTACGGCAAATACATCAATTGAATGTAAGGTGGTGAGTTTGCTGTGACAACGAGTGAATTGATTACTGACTACAAAAACAAATTGGCTTTAAAGTTGGTCAACACGGACGGACTTGTTGAAGCGATGGGTAATGACGATATTGAAGAGCCTGACGAGGCGATTTATACATACATCTTCCCTTACTTCCATATTCCCGACACGATTGAGGCAGCACACAGCTATATTTGTTTTAAGGTAAATATGACTGACCGAAGCAACGTCAACGATTGGTATGAGAACTTCACGCTTACTGTGTGGGTTATCGTGAACCAAGCGTTAATGAAGATGAAAGGTCATGGCGGTGCAACACGAGTTGACTATCTGAGTGGTCTTGTAGAAAAAGAACTGCACGGCAGTACGATTTTTGGAATCAAGCAGCTTAAAATCACATCTAATATCGAGGACAATATGGATTTACACCATCGCGTGCGAATTATGACGTTCAAGACGCAGGATCTGGATGACCTTGTGGGGTGTGGCTGATGGAACTTCGAGAGATGTACGAGCCAAGTTTGATGCGTGGAAGAGACTTTAAAATCAACGACAAAATTACGATTCACATGCCGTCTGTCGGTGATATTATCGATTATGGTGAGCAAAAGTATTTTCAGCTGGTTTATTTGTTCTGCTCTACATCAAGTGACTACAAAGCACAACTTGACTCTGTTGGGGTTGATTGGCAGAAGGTTTCGGATTTTGAAATGTTCCGGCAACTTTTTATAGGCAATAAAAATCAGGATATGTCTATCTTGCTTGGTGATATGGATGTTTCTGGGTTCATGATGGCAAAAGACAACATAAGTGGTGAGATTGTCTTGCACAACAGACTTACAGATACTCGTATTGACCATGTAGTGTATGAAACAATTTCTCAGTACTTATGTGCCGCAAATGGAATTGAAAAGCACTCTGAATTTGCTGCCGACGAACCAACAAGAATTGCAATGATAGAGGAAGCCAGAGATAACTTGGAGTATCAGAAAACAAAGCATTATGAACCACATCTTGCAGAGCTTGTTCTCTCGATGGCGTGTTCATCCGGCTTTAAAGCGGATTACTTCAAGGCTATGGACTACCCTATGAGTGTATTTATGAATCATGTAAGAAAGATTCAACAAATAAAAAGTTACGATAATACGATGCATGGCGTTTATGCTGGCACCGTGGAATTTGGGAAAATCCCAAAAGCACAACTTGATTGGACGAGCAAGGTTGACTGATTAGCCTTGCTCTTTTATTTTATCCAAATAAATTGAAAGGAAGAATATTATGAGCGATTTTAATTTCAATGAGGTCGTTATTGACCGCGTTCATCGCATTCACGAGTATGACCTGAACGGCAGGCGTCTGTGGACCATGAATCAGGTTAAGGACTTCAAGCTGACTCTGGGCGGCGAGACTGTTTATGCTCAGGATGCACAGGGCGTTAACATTATGGCATTCGACAAGAGCAAGACCGCCGAGGCAGGTTGGTCTAATGCTCTGATGCATCTGGGTGCTCTGGCAGAGCAGATGGGTTCCAAGAAGGAGGTTGCTTCTTCTGAGGCAAAGCAGGTCTTTACCACTGTTGAGTACCTGACTTCTGCTGATGGCAAGAAGCTGACTCTGGCTCACACTCCCAAGACTGCTGTTGCAAATGCACCCTTTAAGTATATCGATCTGATTGATGGTCAGGGTAATGCACTGAAAACCTTTGAGCTGGGTGAGACTGCCGAGTCTCAGTTCTCTGTCACTGGCACTGAGGTTACTCTGCCTACTGGCGCAAACCTGAAGGCTGGCGACCGCTTTGTTGTTAAGTACCAGTATGAGAGCGAGGAGGGCGTTGCTATCAATGATAGTGCCGATAAGTTCTCTACCGAGGGCGAGTTTGTGATTGAGGCATTCTGCTATAATCCTTGCGATAAGGCAAACAAGAAGCTGATGCGCATCATCTTCCCGAACGCCAAGATGGATAACGCTATCGATATGACCCTGAATAACGAGCTGACTCACCCTGTTAAGATCAGCGCAACTCAGGAGTACTGCTCTGACGATAAGCGTCTGTTCCGTATCGAGACTGCAGCTGCCTAATGGCAAATCTGAATTGGTGCCGTACTTGCGGAAAAGAATATCCGGTTTGCCCGCATTGCGAGCAGGATGCGCGTCTTAATCCTTGGCGAATGATTTGCGACACTGAGCCGCACTTTCTTGTGTGGACTGCCGTAAATCAGTATCGTCAGGGAATTATTTCAAAAGAGACTGCAAAGGTAGACCTAACTACTCTTTTGATGCGCAAGTATAAGAATGTTACGGAAGCCGAGGTAGAAACTTTTATCCCTGCTGTTCGTGATGTTTTCCATGAAATTATGGATGAGCCTGTAGTGGCTGAAAATGAATCATCTAGTGATGTAAAGGATGAGACGCCCGTGAAGCCGGTAGTTAAGAAAACATCAAATCGTAAGGGGCGGGCATAACCGCCCCTTCGTTTTTCGTGGTGATTTTATGGAGAAAAAGAACAGAACAAAGTTTAATGTCAGTAAGAATCCAGCAGATAGAACATATGATGGCGTGGTTTATGATAGTAAGATAGAAATGTTGTTTTATCGAGATATTGTATTGCCAAGACTGGCAAGCGGCGAAATTGTAGAGTGTCGTAAACAAGTCCCCTTTCTTTTGCAAGAAGCGTTCCGCCGGGTCGATAAGGACGGCAAGGACGTAGCGGTGCGGAAGATTGACTATGTGGCGGACTATGAAATTACATATCGAGATGGCAGCAAACAAGTGATTGATACGAAGGGATTCGCTGATAGTGTCGCTTTGATGAAGCGCAAGATGTTCTGGTTTAAGTATCCTGATGTAGATTACCGCTGGATCACATACTCCAAAATCGATGGAGGCTGGGTCGATTATGACGACCTAAAAAAAGCTCGGAAAGAGCGAAAGAAATTAAAGCAAGCACAGACGAAAGGGAGATAAAATGAAGGTTTTAAATTTTCAGGAGCGAAATGAGTTTCTTGATGAAGTAGTCAAGGCATGTACTATCGATGGTGATTATCAGCCCGCACTGCTCGATGTAGTGTTCCGGTTGACTATCCTGAAATATTTTGCAGATTATGACTATCGTAGCGAGCCGCAGAGTGAGTGGCCTCGTATTGCTTACGAGTCTTTCAATTTCAAGATTAACAAGGCTGGTTGTGATACTTCTGCATTCTGGGATCAGTACGATTCTCTGGAGAAGGCTGTCCACGAGCAGATTGACCGTTCTCATAAGGAATGGCTTGCTCTTGGTCTCTGTGGCAAGCTCAACGAGATTATTAAGAAGCCTGACCCTATTTCTGATTTCGTTGACTTTATGGAGAACTATTTGAATGATGTGAAGGGCAACTTGAAAGACTTTGATGCTGAAAAGTTTTCTGAAGTAACTTCTGCCCTGCTGGATAATAAGCAGGAAATCTCTGCTGTGCTGGCAAAAGATAAAAAGGAATAAACACTTTTAGAGGTGGGTTGGAGGGAATTTTAATATGGCTACAAGAAGTAAACCGCTGAAGTTATGGGATGCTGAGAAGTTCAAAAACGTAAACCCAGTGTCTTTGAAATACTGGGATAGATATGAGACTGATATGGGCATCCGTGACCTCAGCCCGTCTACTGTTTACAATTACGAATCGGATTTCAAACAGTGGATGATTTATGTTCTGGACAATCAGGGCAATGCTCCTGTGACGGAACTTGAGGAAGAGGATATCGAAGAATTTCTTTTCTATTGTAAGAAACATGGAAACAACTCTGCTCGTATGAAGCGTCGCATGAGTACGATTTCTGCGCTATATCGGTATCTTCGCAAGAAGAAAATTATCAAAGAAAATCCGATGGAGTTTATTGACCGACCGACCAAGGACGTGGCTGTCGTGAAGCAGACATACCTTACGCCGGATGAGGTTAAGTTGATGCGAGAGAAGCTGAACGCTCTGGTTGAATCTGCGACCACAGTTCACATGAAGGATAATGCGATGACGTTGCGTTTGTACGCACTGTTCTCGCTATCCACGATGGCTCGTGTCAACGCTGTGCGGAATACACTCTGGAAGTCTATCGATTATGAAAATCGCATGGTGCATGACGTTCTGGAAAAAGAAGGTAAAATCGTTGACTTGATGTTCAGTAAGGAGGTTTCTGAGCTTCTGAAGGAGTTGAAGGAGTACCGCACTGAACATGACATTGAGGATGGCGGCTATGTGTTTGTTGGTACGAAAATCAATGGTGCATGGATGCCGATTACTTCAAGCACGGCTGGTGATTGGTGTAAGAAGATTGGTGAGATGATTGACGAGCCTACGTTGCACCCACATGACTTCCGACATAGTGGTGCTACCCTGCTGAAGAATGCTGGTATGAGTCTGGAGGACGTATCTTCTCTGCTCAATCATGCCGGTACAGATGTGACTAATAAGTATTACATCAAGAAGGATACGACAAAGATTCAATCCGCAAAGGATCGGTTTGAGATTTGAGGTGGAATGAATGGGAAGTCTTGCTTCTTCGTATACGAACTTTGATGATTTACTGGCCGGTGTGGTTAGCAGCGTTCAAGACATCCTTGAAGATGTTGCGCCGGAAATTGAAACGAGACTGCAAGCAAGCATTATAGAAAACGTACACTCAAAAAGTGGGCGGTCTGATGGAATCGAAAGCAGAAAAAATATTGTAAGTAGTGTTACTACGGATAACAACGTGGTAACTATGACAGTAAAGGACATTGCAAGACCGCAAGCATCGTGGTGTAAAACACCATTCCGAGACGGAGACAATGCGGCTTTAGAAGGAACGATGTTTGCCAATTGGATCGAGCATGGCTTGTGGATGGATATTGCAAAATGGAATCAAATGGGGCAGCCAAAGGAAAACAAACCAAAACGTCCGGCTCGTCCATTTATTTCAAAAGTCCAACTCGAGGCGGCAATGATTGTTAAGACGGCTTTACATGGATTGTAAAAGTCATCTTTTATGAGAATTTATTTGGAATAAAATTCAATGAGAGGAGGGCTGGCTTTAAGGAGCTGGCCGCTTCTCTTTTTTGTTTTGAAAGGAATGTTGAAAATGGAAAAGAGAGGTGACCAACGGTATGGATGAAAAAGAAAATACTGGCACAGAGTCTTCCGCCGTGACAGCCATTAAGGTTAAGGTTGTTATTGACACAAACAAAAAGGAACTAGACCAACAATTTAATTCTGTTAAGGAGCATTATAAAGAAAAACCAGTAAAGATTGCTTTTGGAGTGAATCAAAATGATACAATCCGCAATATAAATGACGCACTTGATAAGGTGGTCAAGAGTGGAAAATTAAAAACTCCAAAGGTCACGCTTGATGTTAAAATCGACCAAAGTAAAGTAACGGCACAGCTTAAAAAGGCTATGCAATCTGCGGCAAAACAGACAGTCAAGGTCAATACTGGAAATTCTGGTTCTACAAAAAAACAGGATACTTCAAAAAATGATATTTCTCGTCTTTTTAGTCTTGCGAATCGTAAAACAAGGTTAAGGGCAGATGAAGCATCGTTAATTGCTAATGGAAATAAATCATCTGAGTTGAAAGTGGTACAGGACAGACTGGCCGCGATCAATAATGAGATGGATAACCTCAAGACAAAAACCAAGGATGTCATTACAGAGTCTCAAAAGTTAAAACTTGAGGATATCGAAAAAACGGGAAAATTTAATGCCGATCGAAACATCGCAAAGGTCGCTGATTCGTTTGCAAAAGAATCAAAGAAACGGGATCAAGAAATCGCAGATGATTTAAAAAAGACTCTTGAGTCACAAGAGTCTGAATATGAAAAGTATCAAAAAAAGATTCAAGCGCTTGAAAACTATTCCAAGAATAACTCGAATTATAAAAATGATAACATTAAAAAGTATTTATATGGAGAGGACGGCACTGGAAATACTTCTGGAAAGTTAAAAGAACTACGGAATCAGCTATCTTCTATTGAAAACACTACACCAGGAAAAGCAATTCAAGACTTTGATAAAAAGTGTAAGACTCTTGATACAACCATTGATTCTACAAGTCAACACCTAAAAGAGCTTGGATTTGATTTTAGAGATTTAAATCAAGCTAATGTTGACATGACTAAGTTCAAGAGTGTTTATGAGCGTGCGACAAAGTTAGAAGATTCCATCGCAAATAAAAGTAAGTATTCCTGGTTGATTGATAGTTTGAATGGAATAAAAGCTTCTGCTGCTGGCTGTGAAGGCGATGTTACTGATCTTAGTGCAAGACTATCAAACCTTGAGGTTGAGGCCAGCAGATGTGGGGCCACTACAGAAACTCTTGGTCAAAAACTGTCTCGTCTGTTTAAGGAGCACTTCCAGACTGCTATCGCTATGGCTGGCGTGGCTATGGTTAAACAGGGTCTACGAGAAGTTTATAATAACGTCGTAGATATAGATACATCTATGACTAACTTGAAAAAAGTCACGAATGAGACTGAATCGGCATACTCAAGCTTTTTGTCGTCTGCTTCAAGTCAAGCGCGTGAGCTTGGTGCTTCTATCTCTGATGTTATTGACAGTACAGCAGAATGGTCTCGTCTAGGCTATACACTGGACGAATCACAAGAGCTTGCAAAGTGGTCCACTGTCCTAAGTAACATTGGTGATGGAATTGATAGTGCATCTGACGCAGCTTCTTATCTAGTCTCTATTCTAAAGGGATTTAGAATGGAAGCTGACGAAGTAGAACACGTCGTCAATGTTCTTAACTCAGTGGGCAACAACGAACCCATTTCCGAAAGTGGTATTGCGGAGGCACTCGTCAGATCGGCAAGCGCATTATCGGCAGCCGGGAACTCGTTTGAAGAGTCCGTTTCATTGATTAGTGCGGCCAACTCTGTACTTCAGGACCCGGATACCGTAGGCACAACTTTAAAAACAATTTCAATGTATCTGCGAGCCAGTAAGACTGACGCAGAGGCATTTGGCGTTTCAGTTGATGATATGGCAAGTTCTGTTTCTGAACTGCGAAGTGAATTGAAATCTTTAACTGGCGTAGACATTATGAAGGATGCCGCCGGTACAGAATTTAAGAGTACATATCAGATACTGAAAGAGATTTCTGCCGTATGGGATAAACTTACTGATGTTAGTAAAGCTAACGTCACAGAGATGCTTGGCGGCAAAAGGAACTCGAATGCGGTACTTTCCGTGATCGAGCAATTCTCCATTGCTGAAAAATCAATGGAAGATGCCGCTAACAGCTCTAATTCAGCAATGACTGAACAAGAGCGCATGATGGATTCAATTGAGGGTCGCTTAAAGCAGCTTAACGCCAGCTTTGAGAAATTCTCAAACGACGTTATGAGCAGTGACCTCATCAAATTCTTTGTTACTCTTGCAACAAAGATTGTTGATGCAGCAGACGGAATGGTCAACCTTGCAGGTTCTATTCCGGCCATTACAGCTGCCATCTCTGGCGTGTTGTCCGTAATGCAGATGAGCGGAAAGCTCAAGAATGGTGCGGGTAAAGTTAATATGCCCTCTTATATTTGTTGCGTATAAAAATATAGGATGCGGCACCATGTAAAAATAAAATAGCCCCTAGAGTGCTGGGAAACCCTAAGAGCCATATCGCCTATTGTTATATTTATATAATGTAGGAATCGAAAGATAGAAACAAGGATATGGATGCTATATGCTGAGATAAAAGCTCGGTTTTATCGTATTGTCAAAATATGGTAATAATTGAGTGCTAAGTAGCGTTTACAATGGGCGGTCAGCAGCCGATCCACTCCCCTATTATATAATGTAGGAGAACGGAAGGTTCATCGACTAAAAAGGGTCAGTGAGCAACCACTGGAAGGATAGTCAGTTCTGGACGAAAGTTCGGAAGTCCATCTCAGACGTAATCAGACGACTTAAAGAAATAGGTGGAATGAGGAGACACGCTGTTCTCTGGCGTGAAATAAATAAGAGAACTAAAAATTCAATGAACTTTGAACAATTTTGAACAAAATTGAAAAAGTACACTGTTGTTCGTTGACAGTGTACTTCAAAATGTGTATAATAAAAGCAACCAAGGATTCCTATAGACGAAGCCCTCGGTTAAGCTCAAACAAGTGACATAAGGGTTTGCAGACCCGAACATCAACGAAGAGTCGCCTACGGCTAATAGGCGGCTCTTTTACTTATCACAGTTGTCTTTACTGTGACGGATAGCAATGCACAGGCCAATGCCTGCGATGACATCACCAACAAGTTGTAGGACAAGTCCTATGGCTGTGGCGTAATCAATATTCATTACACATCACTCCTCTCGGTAGACTCACCGAAAGGGAGTAAAAGATATGGCATTCTCCTTCTCGCCTTTCGGCTGAATGGGAGGACGTTCGCCTATATATGTCTATGAAAGGAAGAAAGTAAACGCGGAACCCTTGATTGCCTGTCTATTATACACCCGTCTGTCATATCCTGTCAATATCACTATAATGTAATTTATAATACATAAAAAGAGGTTGCTTTCCTGAGATTTTCTGGCTATAATAAAAGTACAATCGCGTATCCAAAATATACGGAGGTATTTTATTATGGCACGTACTAAAGGAAGCAAGAACAAAGTAAAAGTTCTTGACGGTATCGATTATGCGGCACAGATTGCTGAAAAGAATACTGCCGCAGAATCTATTGCTCAGGAGATTGCAACTATTGGTGATGATATCGCTACACTGAACGCCCAGCGTAAAGCAAAAGAAGCAGAATTGAAAAAACTCAACAAAGAGATCACCAAGCTCGAAAAGAAAAAGGCTGATGCCGACGCAAAGGTCGCAGAAGCTGCCAAGAAAGCTGAGGCGGAAGACGTCCTCAAGAAACTGCTCGCTGAAGGTATGAGTACGGACGAGATTTTGGAAAAGCTGAAGTAAGGTATCATCATAATAAAAAGCCCGACTTCCCTACTACTGGGATGCCGGGCGTTTAATTTGCGTTGCTTTTTACGACATCCTGTGATACACTCTTATAAAAGGAGTGTTGAATCATGGAAAATAACAAAAAGTACATACCTCACGTTGAAATTTCGACATATAACCTTGAACTGCCTAAAAGGCAACCGCCGCAGAACACTTACACATACTCTCCTGGAAGTTCTAATAGAACTCATGGTGGATCGTATATAAGAAATAGGGATAGACACAATGGAAATGGAGGGTCAAATGACGGAAATAATCAAGCTGATAAATAATGTTGAAACGCTATTTAACGTGTTTGTTCCGGGGGCTTTGTGTGTTTGGTTCTACACAAAATTATCCATAAAGAAAATTGAATATCAAGGTTTTCTTGCACTTAGTATTGCCTTTGGATTCACTATTAAGTATTGTGTCGATTACATAGACCATTTACTTGGCAGATGGGTAATTATTGGTTTTCCTATCGTTATCGTGTATGTGTTTGTTGGTCTTGTTGGGGCTTCCGTGTTTTATAAAGCTAAGAATTCGATTCCAGTGCGTAAGTGGTTTGGTAAACATCTTGGATATGATACTGGCGATAATATTTGGACAAGACACATCGACTTCCATGGGCAAACCGATGCAAGACTTTACATGGATGATGGTTCCTATATTTACGGTACAATCGAGAGTGTAGATAACGATTACATCGTTTTAACTTATCACGCAACGGCATCGGAACCGGTTGGAAAAGAAATGGATGCTGCTGTTGATAATTTGAACGATGATACTGCAATGTGTATCCCAATGTCTCACGTAAAACGATTCGAGTTCATGTACGACAATCTGGATTCCGAAACTGCAAAATACGTTCTGCGTTAAAATGAATACGACCACTACCCTGCTACTTTGTGTAGCAGGGCTTTTCTTTTACCACTCGTATCCACAGTTTTTACACTTGAATTGTTTGCCGGGCTTTCTGCTTGCCCAGCCCCATATTGCTACATCGATCAGATTTGTATTTTATAATCGAGGTGATTAAATTGAAAATTGAAATTGACGTAAAAGAATTCGCCACCCTTCTTGACTATCTCAAAGGGCAGCGAGATCCGACTTATAATGTAAAGAATTTTGCTGACGCAATTCTTCTGAATGTGTCTAACAAGTCATCCGAACATTTTAATTGTCATACTTGAGATATCCGGCTTTTTCGAGAGCAGTAGCCAGTGCTTTGGTCGCATCAGACACAGCATGAGTGTATGCTGCGGCAACCATAGCAGTGTAGGACATTTCCTTGTTCTCTTTCGAAGACAGTTCTTCTGCGAACGCACGAGCGTTGTTTTCGAGTTCAGAATTTAGAATCTTGTTAAACTCTTCTCTAGTCATTGTAGCCTCCTCCTTTCTTCTAGTCTTTATTTAAGTCTACCATAAAAAGACAAAATGTAAAGAGAACGGGAGGTCACATTTGGTATAGAATATTAAAACTCATACCCACATGCTTTACATTTAAACTGCTTATGTGCCTTTCTCGACCATACGCCCCAAACCGCTATATCCACAGTCTTGTCAAAGCCGGAGATTTTCTCTAAGTCAGGGCAATGACACACTGGGCAAGTGGGCTTGTACTGAGCGAGACGAGCTTCTTCGGCTAAACGGCGACGTGTATCTTTATCAAAATCAATTGCTCTTAATCGTGCCGATTCTCTTTTAAATGTTTCTTGAGGAGGATTTGGCTGTGGACAATCTTTCATCCACGCTTCTTTTTCTTCGTCAGTTTTTTTATTCCAAGAATAAGGGAAAATTGTATGGCTTGAACAAAACGGGCAAAAATACGAATTATCTATATACTTATCACAATACGGGCAGAAAAATACTTTACTCATATCTTCTCTCCTCAAAATGATATTAACTTTCTTTTCTGCTGATAAATATGGTATAAAGTCAGATATGTTCGCATCCATTCAACGAGAATGGGCAACCCTAGAAAAAGTTTTCAAGGCATATACGGCATCTCTTAATGGTGCGAAGTTCTCTATTTCAGATTTTAACACAGCGTTAGCACAAAGTAAAGCCAAAGCAGAGCAAGAAGGAGAGGCAGTTGAAGGGTTGACCTTGAAGATGGTCGCACTTCGTGCAGGAGCGATGCTTCTCAATGTTGCGCTGAATGCCGTCGTAAGCACAGTTGCTAACTTTGTTATCACAAAATTCAATGAGTGGCGCACTGCTATTGAGACCAATGCCCAGAAGTCTAAAGAACTTTCCTCTTCTATGACCGACTTGATTTCTCAGTATAAAGAGCTGGGAGATAAGTCCGGCTGGGATACGGACGATTTTGCACAGGCAAAGGATTTGAATGCAGAAATTCTTGACCTGTTAAAGAACCAGTCTGCTGAAATGGATGAAAAGCTTCGTAAGCTTGACCTTGAGAATGGTAAGTATCAGGAACAGATTGACCTTCTGAACGAACTCTCAATTTCTACACTAACACAGAATAAGGCCGATCAAGGTAAATTACTTGAGCAAACCGCAAAAGGAAAGTCTAGCGGTCAGTATGTTATCGGTGATTCCTCGGATACCGATATGGCGAATGCTCTTGGCGGCAAGTTTGGTGGTTCTCTTGATAGTAATACTGGTGTGTTTAATTTTGGTGGGTTTGACCCTAATGACGCAGACTCTATTCTTGCCTACTATGATAAGCTGAGTAATGCTCTGGATTATCTGGGTAGCAACTATGATTCTGCAACTCTTGAGGCATCAAGTCTGTATAACCAGTTAAAGTCTGAGAAAAATGCTATTGAAGATCAAGCAAACGCATATCGTAGTTCTTCCGATACGTTAAAGGAAGTTATTGCGGCGCAAAAGCTGTCTTCTACGTCTTCTAAGCGTTCCGAGGAAGATATCAAAGCCGTTATAGATGCTCTCGAAGGACTAAAGGGTGCTTATGGTGGTGTTACATCTGGCAACCTTGTTAGTTTCCTGAATGGTGATAAGAAATTAGGGGGTACATACGCAGATGCGTTAAATCAGTTGAAAGAAGTAATGCTGAATCTCGGATTTGAGGATAATACTTCTGACGCACAGGCTTTTGTCGATGTACTTGTTCAGCTCGGAATTGTTTCTTCGTCCTCCGCTTCTAAAGTAGATGGATTGTCGGAATCTACATCTGCCGCCGCAGATCAACTCAAAGAAGCAACTGGTGGCCTTGATAAGATTCAATCTGCTTATAGTACGTTAAGTGATGTTGTTGATGAGTACAATGAAAATGGTTATTTGACCGTTAGCACTCTTACTGATCTCATCAACCTTGGCCCTGAGTATTATGACTGTCTAGTTAATGAAAGTGGTCAGCTTGCAATCAATACAGAGAACATCAATACGATGGCTGACGCCTATTATAAGATGGCAAAAGCTGCGTTGTATGCTCAAGCTATTGAATCTCTGAATGCAAACACGAACACCTATGCAAATGCAAGTAAGTTCTTATCTCAAGCACAACAAGAAGTCAAAGATATGAAATCTCTGCTTTATACGGAGGGTCAGCGTCTTATTGACGAGGGTGGTTTGAGTGGCGATGCTCTTACAACTCAGGTTCAGGCACAGCAACGAATCATCAACACTTATAGTGCCATGATGGACTTGTTGGACAAGACTCATGCTCAGAGTGCTGAGAACCAGTTTAGGAATCCGAAAGATAAAAATAGCAATAAATCTTCTGGTAGCAAGGATAACGAGGATAAGATGACCGATGCGGTCAGTGCATGGAAAACTTTGTCCGCTGCCATGGAAGAATATAATCAGTATGGTAATCTTTGCATTAGTACATTGAATGACTTGCTGGGTCTTGAAGACGACTATACTTCCCTGCTTACAGAGCAGAATGGGAAGATGTCTATCAACACGACTGAGTTTAAGAATTTGATGTTTGCTCAGATTGCCCAGGCTAATGCTACTGACGAGTCTGGAAAGAGTGCTGCGGAACTAAAGCGTATTCTTCAGTATGTTGATGAAAATGTAAAGGGAGATACCATCTCCTTTGAGCAACTTACTGATGCCATTGAGGGTTACGGCACCGCAATGGATAAGGCAAAACAGAAGACGGACGCTATAAAATCCGCATTTTCTGGGCTGTCAGAAGTCATGAATAACAAGACCGATCGGAACAATCCGTTTGGTCTGCTTGATTCTGATGATGTGGAAAAGCAGCACGAAGCATTATTGCAGCTTGCTAAAAACACAGATGTATTCAAGAGCGAGGCGTACAATCCTGAAACTGGAGAAGTTGATTTTAATAGCGATGCATTTAAGAAATCTGTTATTGGATATCTGAACAGCATGGCAGACGCTGCCGCGAAAACCGGTGGTGCCGGTGCTAAAGCTATTGAGAAAAATTGGCGCGACGCAGCTAAAGCAATTGCAGATGGAAAAATTAGCGTAGAGGAATTCTATAATGGACTTGGATATTCTCTTGAGAAGGCAACTAAGGAAATCGATGATTTCCAGAGTGGCTTTTCTGATATCACTGATATTGTAGATGAATACAACCTCTATGGTGGATTAAGTATCGACAATTATCAAAAGCTGATGGCACTCTCCCCTGAGTATCTTTCTTGCTTAAAGCTTGAAGGTGACCAGCTTGTGTTTAATGAAGCAGCTTATAAGCAACTACTCATTGATAAACTCAATGAGATGATTACGACCTATGAGCAGACAGATGCAACAAAAGCATTAGCCGACAGACTGAGAGAACTTCGTGATGGTCTTTTGAACTCCAAAACCGGATTTAAAGATGCAAAAGATGCTGCCGAGGAATTTAAATCCGCAATGTCTGACCTGAAGGAAATACTTTCTTCCGTATTATCAATATTTGAAAAGTTCAATGATAACTCCAACAACGACCTCAAAATTTGGGGCGATGTGATGAATAAAGTCATTGACAAGCGGATTGAGGCTCTGAATAAGCAGAAGGAAGCTCTGGAAGAAAATAATGAGGCTACTGAACGCGCCATTGAACTTTCCAAGGCACAAGATGCTCTCGCCCGCGCCCAGCAACAGCGCACGACCCGTGTGTACACTGAGAATGGCTACGAGTGGCAGGCAAACGCCGAAGATGTGCGTACTGCACGCGAAGATCTTGCTGATAAGCAGCGCGAGTGGAACAAGAAGGATGCTGAGAAGGCAATTGACGACCAGATCAAGAAGTACAACGAGTTCAAGGGCAAGTTGTCTGAGGTCATGGATGATATCGGCAAGAGCTGGAAGGATTACCAGAAGGAGCTTGAGTATACCGCACAGATTCAGAAAATGAGCCTGTCTGATATGGAGGGCTCGCTGGATAGCTACCATAATAAGATTATTGCAAGTCTGAATACCGGTAGCGCGATTACTAGCATCCAGAATCTGATTACAAACCTCGAGTCGCTCATCAATACACTCACGAAAGTGAATAGCCTGTATTATGCGATTAAGACTGGTGAGTACAAAGATCTCGGCACAAAAGGTCTGTGGAACACGATAAAAGGATTCTTCAATAAGGGTGGCGAAGAGGCGGCTGCTGAATCTGGAAAAACTGTCGAAACATTCTTCGAGAAATTAAGTAGCAAGGTGCAAACCTCTGGAAACGGTCTTATTGATAAGTTCAAAGGAATCTGGGAAGTTATCAAAGCTGGTGCTCAAAATACATTTAGAGGTTCTGGCGGCGGTATTGTCTCCACTGTTATAGATGGATTCAAAACAATCAGTAATGCTGTCAGTAAGAGCAAAGTTGGTTCCACTCTTATTAAAGGTGCCGGAAAACTAGTCACTGGTGCTGGCGGACTTATCAAGAGTGCCGTTGGTGCCATAGGTGCTGCTGGTGCTTCTGCGATTCCTGTTGTTGGTGCTGTAGCCGCCACTGCTGGACTTGCTATTTATGGTACTGCGAAGAATTATAAACACCAAAAAGAAATCTGGTCTAACAAAGAAGATGGTTTTGGCAAGAAGGCAATAAAGTCCGTTGCTACATTCATCTGGGATACCAGTCCTATTGGTGCGGTTGTAAATCTGTGTAAGGATATTTTCGGCAAGAGCAAAGAAACCGCTGAAAATACAAAAGATACTGCGAATAGTAGTTCTGAAACTGCCGAAAACACAAAGAAAGCCACCGGCATCACGAATCTTACGATAAATGCCACACAGGGCACTATAGGCGAGGAGAATAAGACAGAGGAGAATGCGCCAGAAGAAAAGAAACAGTCCGCATGGGATAAATTCTGGGGTTCTAAGTTCTGGTTCTGGAACTGGGGCAAGAAGGCATCCGGTGATAAGAAGATCAAACACAGCGGTACTTATAACGTTGATGAAGTTGGCCCTGAAATGCTGGTACGCCAGCCTGCTTCTGGTCGTTATACATATCTTGAGACTGGCGATGGCGTTATTCCTGCTGATATTACCTCTCGCCTGTTTGAGATGGGCGGCAATCCTGATAAATGGTTTAGTGACCAGTTAGCAAAACATGGTTCTGCTTCCATGATTCAAAGCCGTAGCTCTGGCGGTATTTCCCTGTCTATTGGTGATGTGAATGTAAACAATCCTGTTGGCGATAGCGACGCACTGGCTCGTGAGCTGGTAAATCGTCTGCCGAATAAGGTTGTACAGGAACTAAATAGACGTTAAGCAAAAATAAATACGAAGTATACTTGGCTCAGGGTGGGTTGGGTAGGTTGAGACTGAGTATACATATTATAAAGGGAGGGACGAGATGTCACAAAATAGTCAAGATGCAATTGACGTATTGAGCAAAGTTATTGTTGATACGATCGACAAAAAGCTCGATAGCGCAAGTTTTGATAAATCGCAGACTGGCGTGGTAACTGCGGTGAATGGGAATACATACACGATCGCGGTGTTTGGAAGCCAGTACAATATTACTTCTGACCAGATTTTTACTGTTGGACAGAGTATTGTTGTGACTGCACTGCAGGGCGATATGAAGTGGCTGGTATGTTCCCCCGATAATGTTGGTACAATGAAAACAGTGGACAGCAAGGTCAAAGTAGTAGGAGACCAGTTATCTTCTTTTATTGATAAAGATTTTGCAGATACGGTAGACCGTATTGACCAGATAAAAGACCAAGTTGATAATTCGTTTATGAGCTGGTTTTATGATGGTGAGCCGACTTCGCAGAATATGCCAGCAAAGAACTGGACGACAGAAGACGCGAAGAGACTTCATATCGGTGACTTATATTATGACACCACGAGTGGATTTTCTTATGAGTGGTTGTTTAAAAACAATGCATACTCATGGCAAAAAATAACGAACAGTGGAATTCAGGAAGCCTTGAAGAACGCAAGTAAAGCACAGGACACAGCGGATGGCAAACGCCGCGTGTTTTATGATACTCCGTCCCCTCCGTATGACAAGGGTGATATGTGGACACAAGGCAATGGCGGAGATATTCTGATTTGTCAAGTGGCGCGTGTTATTACAGATTCCTATAACAGAACCGATTGGGCTGTTGCCTCGAAATACACGGATGACACAGTTGCAAATCGCGCCGAAGAGAAGGCAGATAACGCACAAAGCTCTGCAGACAAAGCGAACAATGACCTTGCTACTTTTAAAACAGAGTATGATTCTGATTTAAAGGTTACGAAAGAACAAATAGAGGCTCGTGTGACTGCCACAACGTATTCTGAAGATATGTCTGGTTTGAAGGAGCGCGTTTCTACTGCTGAATCAAAAATCACGCAGACTGAAAAGGATATCACGCTGCGTGCTACAAAAGAGGAAGCACAAGACTATGCTACAACTGCTGAGTCTAATGCAAATAAAAAACTGGAATCGTACATTAAAGTTGCGAATGATAAAATTGAATCAAAAGTATCAAAAACAGATTTCAACGGGAAAACTGTATCTTCCTTGATAAATCAGGATGCAAATTCAGTAAAAATCAAAGCAGACAAGATTGAACTGACAGGTGCTGTAACGATTCAGAACGGAAAGACGGTTATTGATTCAGACACCATAAACAATAGTATCACGGAAATTGACGGCAGTAAAATTACCACTGGAACAATCGATGCCGAGAGGTTGAATTTGAGTGGTGATATCACTATGGGCCCAAATGGAAAAATTGTTATTGGTGATAATGTTATCACATCAGATAAAATTGCACAGGGAACAATTTTCAAGCTTCTTTGGCAAAACGACTCTAATGCGGAGTTTGCTCCACAAGACATCACATTGAGTGGTTGTGCAGAATATTCGCAACTTCTTTTTGTGTTTAATGGTTACTGCAAAACTGACGAAACAAAAACAAGCAATCCGGGAGAATTTGACGAGACAACTTATATTTATAAGTATACCACCAGAACATCGTTAGTTGTTCCGCTTACATATAATATGCGGGCTAGCGCACTTTTGGAAAGTGTTTATTCGGTGTTTATTAGTTTTCCGCTTGCTGCGTTTGTTAATTTTATCACTTCGAATAAAAACATCTATAGTTTTGATTTACAAAGCGGAAGCGCAAACTCGGGTTATCGGTTGACGACTTTAAAATGGAGCAATTCTGACTTATGTATTTCGTTTGACGAAGCAGTCGTAAGCACAAGCGGTTTGTTTGGTTCAACAAAGACACGAAATGATTGTGTTGTGCCGTATCAAATCTACGGAATTAAATAAATTTAATTTTGTTTTAAAATTACAAATAAGCTTTTGAAAAATAAATCAGTAAAGGAGGCGTTAAATTGGCAAAACCGATAATTTCAAAATTCTCAGTAATAGATGCAGCGCAGAAAAACGTTGTACGTTACACCTGTTATGATGACACGGTAAATGAAGTAGAGTATGTGATCTATGATAATGCCTCCGGTAACATCATTATTGATAAAGCTGTAAATACAAGCGGGGCATCTTCGATACGGACATTTACGTTACCAGCAGGTCTTGTGCATAACAGACTACTCCCCTACTATCTCAAAATTGCAGTAAAGAACCAGAGCGGCAAGAAAAGCGATTTGAGCGATGCCGTTCTTTTTTATTGTCATGAGAAGCCGGTACTGAAGTTTACGGACGTTGATTCAAGCACTGTAACAACGATTCCATTCCCTGCGTTTTCTTTTGATACTCAGTACAAAAATATTGAAGACCAAGGTGAGACGCTGAGTTTATATAAATATCAGCTTTATGACGGAGATAAGAATCTGCTTTATGAAGAGACACACTACGGTTCTATTGCGCACAGCTTCAATGTAGAAAGTCTTGATAACAACAAGGTCTATTATGTGCGGGCGACCGGAGAGACTGTGAATGGCTATTTGCTGGATAGTGGCTTTTGTGCGTTTAATATTGCGTACAACGGTCAGGCTCAGAACCTTGAAATCTTGGCAGAGAATAAAAAGAGAGAAGGACAAATCAAGCTTTCTGTTGCTATGACCACAGAAGCGCAAGACAACTTTGATTTGATTCGTGTCAAGCGTAGAGAGGTTGGTAAGTACGAGTGGACAACGATTTATGAGAGGAATATCAAAAACATCATCGGTTCCATCTCGTTTGTTTGCTATGACAGATATGCTCGTGGCAGAAAGACTATGTATCAATATATGGCTGTTCCTGTTGTAGATGATATTGAACAGGAGTCTGTATCCACGAAGGTTGTCAGCGAATTTGATGGCGCGTGGTTGATGGATAAGGATATTTCGTATTATGTTGGTCTTGAGCCGAAAGTAACTGGTGTGACACGCAATCAGGAAGCCGCAGTAGAAACTACGCTAGGGAGCAAATATCCTATCGTATTCTATGGCAGTGAAGCGAATTATTATAGTGGTAATTTTTCTGGTGTTATCATCAAGTGGGATCAAGCCAGAGATATGTTTGATTTTGATGGTTCTGTAGACTACCGAGAGACTTTTATTAACTGGCTGACGAATAAGAAACCAAAGGTTTTGAAAATGTATGATGGCCGTGCGTGGCTGATGAATGTGAACGGAAATATCCCCTACTCAGATGACGAGCATCCTGATAAAGTAGAGATATCGTTTGATTTTATTGAAACCGGCGATTTAAATGATGGAAACGACATGAAGAATGCAGGATTGATTTAAGGAGGTGGGCCATGACTTACTTACCAACAGAAGAAGATCTGGCCTTACTGAAAAGCCGATCAAAAAGACTATATTGCCGTATTGAATTACTGAATAAAGAATATCAAATCATCGACATGATAGAAGGATTAGCATTAAGTGGGTCAAATTCTATCGATGCAGAGTCAGACACCCGGCGAACGTTTAATCTTGATATTTTCCCTAAAAAAGGCTTCTCTATTTCTCAGTTTTCTACCGAGGAGTGGACTAGCAAAATGCTGCGACTTCGAATTGGTATGAAAGCTCCAACAAGTGAAGTATTGATTGCTCCCGATGGTGTTGCCCTTACTGAGGGAAGAATAGAAAACATTATAAAAACCAATCCGTTCTATATTTTGAAAAAAATGAAATTAAAAAGAATGGTATGGAAATATCAGCTTGGCGGTTATGCACAGTATGGAAATATTGATAATATAAACCGTCAGCGTATTATGTGGACAGATGAAAACAAAACAAGATATGCTGATTTTCTTAAAGAGCAAGGCGAAAGCGGCACATATTCCACAGTTCTTGGTAGTGTTACTGGGTACGAGTTTAATAAAAATGAGTATCAAATCGCGTACACGCCACTGCTTGTCAATGCGGACGGTATAATTATTCCGTTATTGGAAAAAGATATTGCTTCATATCTTAAATCGATTTTTAATGCAGCATGTAGTTCTATTCAAAAAGATGCCACAACGCTACAAAGTAAGATACTGGAATTGGACGCCATTGGTATTGATTGTACCGTATACGGGAACAAGATTCGTGTGAAAAACATGATAGCCGCTGTTGAAGGTGGTGTACACAATGGCAGCACATTGACTGCCGCTGACGTTGCTGCTATTTCTGGTTGCGCCAAAGAGGAGTTAGAAAAATATTTCCATGGTACAAGTAAATATCTTGGTCTTTCTATGCATGACATTCAGGGCACGCTGTGGGAACTGAAAGATGGATTAGATCAGATACACGATTTCTACTATGATTTGCTTTCTGGGCAGTCAAAAGCTCGTGCTGGAACGAACTTTGTGGATACGGATGGCGTGCATTGGTATGGTGCTGGTGTATATGCGATACAGCAGAACGGATACAGTTACAATGCCACAACGAACAAACTGAGTCTTTCTTGTCTTGATATGACAAGTTTACTGGACGGTACACTTGGCGGAACACTGACTGGATACGCAACACGTATTCCGATGTATGACCGCAAGCTTGTAGTTGAGAACGGAGTTAAATATTACGAAGATGATAAGAAGAAGCCGCATTATGTTCGTGATTCTATCAAAGAAACATTCGAGCTTTCGGGGCTGACAAAGAGCATGGTAGACTACTGGGTGCGGCGCATCCCGCACGATTTGGAATATAACACCGGCACGACTATCTGGAATATTTTGACGGAGCTGAGAGACCTGCACTTCCCTTTCGAGATGTATTTTGACGACGACACTTTTGTGTGCAAGGAGATTCCGTCCGGTTATGACGACCCTGTTGTTTTGGACGAAGATACTTTTAAGAGTATGGTTATTAGCGAAGATGCAAATGTTGACTACAGCCAGATCCATAACTGTGTAGAGGTGTGGGGCGCATCGAACTCCAGCGACTATTTCTGCAAGGACAAGCTTGAAGGGACTGATCCAGATGGTACAGGTGAGGTTGTATATTGTAAAAAGGGTACAAAAGAGTGGAATGATGTTGTTGTGTTGCTTAAAAACAACGAGCTGAATATGGGCTACAATATGAACCCGAATGATACAGGCGCATCCATTTTGCTACTGAAGTTAAAGCAGGCATCTATCAGCGACGGCACGAAATTTTCGTTTATTTGTCCTGAAGATATTGCGATAGACGCACGAATCTGTGTTGAAAACATTGTTACGACGATTAAACCAAACCCGAACGGAGAGGGAGAGTACCAAGAGACAACACGCGCAGTGTATGGCCCCATGATGTTGTTCAAGGCTGTTACAAACGAGGATGGAGAGGATGAGCCGGAAGACACCTCTCTGCTCAAGAAGGGACGTTATTACGTTATCAAATATGGTGAACACTGGTTAAATCAGGCAACTGACGGCGCATTCGTATATAAATTCAACGCACTTACGGGCAAATACGAAAAAGAACAGCGTGACCCGCAGGTGCGTTACTACCCGAAACAAGTTTATAATCCATCCACGAAACATTACGAAACAAAATACATAAAGTACGATCCAGTCACTGATAAAGAAACCGAGCTATCAGACCCTGCTCTTCTTGTTGAGAGCCGGGTCTATTTTATTGGGCAGTCTCAATCTCACGCTATGACAAAATTCGTAGATGCGATGCCTAGTACTGAACAGATTGCGGCGGATAAGATTGCCGAAGCGTGTGACAACCTTGAATACGTTGTTGTGAACGACCCGAACCGTACTGATGACTTATATAACAGTCGTTTGACGATTGACAAGATTGGACGCAGAAACCTTGTGTGTTCCGGTAGCGAGTACGAAGGATATACCTCGGACGAATCTGCCATGACTGTATGCAAGTACATGCTATGGAAGAATTGCCGATTGACGGACTCTATTACATTAAACATGCATATGATCCCATGGCTTGATGTGAATGAAAAGGTAAAATATGCCGCGAAATATTTAAAGTCTGATATTGCGGTTGAATGGATCATTAAAAAAATAGATAAGAACATTGGAGAAGGCACAATGAATGTTACGTTGAGCCGCTATTATCCATATTATCCCTATATTACCTACGAGAACGTACTTAAAGGAAAATATACCGATAATACGGTGACTTAATAAAATGAGAGGAGTGAGTAGATGGCATTATCATTTAAAGAATCCAAACGGATGGCAGACGAAAGCCCTGTCATGACAATGGAAGCGACCATGGAAGAGGCGCGTCCGGTAGTCGATTATGATGAAGATATTGCAACCTTTGATGTAGGCGACCAGAGCTTCACCAGAAGCGGCAACTATACATGGTATGACACCTTCTCGGATAATGATTTTTCTACGGTTGATACCAATAAAGAAATCACACTGAGTCCGACTCAGGTAAATATCACACAGGAAAACAACAGTCAGGTCATTCCGTTTGAGATGCCGCGTTATTACGATGGTGTTGACTTAATGACCATGACGATTCAGATCCACTATGTTAACGCAAACAATGCAGAGAACTATGCCGCACCTATCAATGTGAGCTATAGCAGTGAAAAAATCCGATTCTATTGGATGGTAAGTGACTACGCCACTGTCAAAGAGGGTGTGCTGAAGTTTGAGATCATGGCAACTGGTGCAATTACTGTACCGAGCAGCGGTGAATCGAAGAATTATCTGTGGCGTACAAAGCCGAATGAAAAGCTGAATGTCTTGAAGTCCCTGACCGGCACCGCAATGAATGACCCGACTGGCGATGACTGGTATACACAGTTCTTGTCTACCATGAGCCAGAAGGTTGGTGAAGCACAGACTGCAGCTGCAAATGCCGCTCGGAGCGCAAAAGAAGCACAGGATGTTGTAAATGGTTTGTCTGATACACTGGCAAATTACTACACCAAGGAAGAGGTTGACGGGTTTAATACCCTGCTCCGTGGGGAGATTGCTAAGGTTGATGGTCTGGCAAAGTTTGATGTGCAGTATGACGCTAAAACACAGACGATCAAATTCCTGAATGGCAACAAGGTTATTAAGACCATTACCCTGAATACGGACCCGAGTGCTGATTGGGTGACTGCTTATAATAAGACCGTAGAGGCTAAAATTGATGAAAAGCTGTCTCCCGTCAAGACTGAGTTGACTGAGTATAAAACCAGTAATGATGCCGCCGTACAGGCTTTGCAGAATAGTGTTGGCAATCTGCCTGAGACGCTGCAGAGCGATTACTACAACAAGACAGCAGTTAATAAGTTGCTGGAAGCAAAGGCCGAAAAGAGTAGCGTTGACACTGTGGCGAATGACCTGACTGTAGTGAAAAATACTACAGCCGGCCTACAGGGCTCTATTGACACTATCAACAGTGACATTTCTGATATTCAGGAGCAGCTGAAGAACGCAAAGCCCGACCCGAACTCTGGTCGCGAGTACGATATTACATACGAAGATTCTAAGCTGAGCCTGCTAGAGAATGGCACAGTGAAAACTCAGGTCATTATTGAAGGCGGTGGCGGTGGTGGCGGAAACTCCAGCGTTATCACCATTGAGCGTTTGGATGGTTCTGCGTTAACTGTTATTGCAGGCGACCCAGCTATTATCAATTATAAGTTCACTTCTGTGGATAACTCTGGTGACGATACCGGCTCTGCTACTGGCGTTTGGTATGTTGGTAACACAAAGGTTGGCACACAGACTATTATTCAGGGTAAGAACAGCTTTGATATTACCCAGTATCTGCACAGCGGCGATAACACCGTCAAGTTGCAAGTAACTGATAGCGTGGGCAGTATTGGAACAAAGACATGGACAGTCAATGTAGTTGAGTTCTATCTTGAGAGTACTTTTGATGATACGCTGGTTTATAATGGCGAGGTTACTTTCCGCTATACTCCGTATGGCAATATTTCCAAGACTATCAACTTTACGATTGATGGAAAGGTTCTTGGTTCTACCACGACCGCTGTTACTGGTAGGCAGATGACTTATGCCATCCCGGCTCAGATTCATGGCGCACATCTTGTGGAAGTTTCCATGACTGCCGAAATCAATGGCAAACAGGTCACCAGTAATAAAATCGCCAAGGATATCATGTGGGCGACCGAGGGGAATACAACTCCTATTATCAGTTGCGCCACAAAAACAGCAAGTGCAAAGCAGTACAGTAATGTTGCAATTAACTATACCGTTTATGACCCTTCTAGTTCTACGACCACTGTAACACTGGAGGTTGATGGTGTAAAGAATGCCACTCTGACTGTTGGTCGCACTATGCAGACTTGGACTTGGAAATCCGCAAACATCGGCGCTCATGTGCTGAAAATTGTATGCGGCTCTGTAAGCAAGACAATCAATGTTACCATCGAGGAGCTTGGTATTACCATTGAGCCTGTCAAGACGAATCTGGCATTTGATTTCAACCCTGCGGGCAAGACAAATGCAGATGAAACTCGACTATGGACGGATGGCAATAACAGCCTGACTGTCAGCGATAACTTTGACTGGTCTAATGGCGGTTATCAGTTGGATGAAGATGGCGATACTTACTTCTGTGTTAAAGCAGGCACGACCGCAACTATCAGCTACAAGCTCTTTGGCAATGATGCAAAAAAGCTGGGCAAGAATTTCAAACTTGTGTTTAAGACTACAAACGTCAAGAACTACGATGCTACGGCACTAACCTGTCTGAATGGCGGCATTGGTTTGAATATTCAGGCACAGAAAATCACACTAACCAGTGAACAGAACAGTATTTCTCTGCCGACCTGTGAAGATGATTTCATGGAGTTTGAGTTCAATATTCTGCCCGATAGTCAGTATAAGGAAATGGTTTTGTGGCTGGACGGTATTCCCTGCCGTGTTGAGCTGTATGATGCAAGCGATAACTTTACACAGACATCTCCTGTCGGCATTACGATTGGTTCTCCTGATTGCGACGTACAGGTTTATCGCATGAAATCTTACATGATGAACCTAACAGACGACGAAATTCTTGACAACTTTATTGCAGATGCAAAGAACGCAGAGGAAATGATTGAGCGCTACACCCGCAATGATATTACGGACGTGAGCGGTGAGCTGAATCCTGACCTGCTTGCTGAGAAGTGCCCCGACCTGCGCATCATCAAGATCTCTGCGCCGACCTTTACGACCGGCAAAAAGAACGAAGTGCCGAACACGACTATTCAGCACATTTACAAGAATGGTCGCGCCGTGGAAGACAACTGGATTGCCACTGGTTCTCATAAGGGACAGGGCACCAGCTCTAATGCTTATGGCGAATCCGGCCGCAATATTGATATCGACTGCTCTGGTGGTTTTACATTTGGTGATGAGACCACCGGCAGCAAGTATGCATTTACAGAAAACAGCGTTGGCGAGAAGTATTTTAACATCAAAGTCAATGTTGCCTCCTCTGAGAACGCAAACAACGCACTGCTGGCCGATGAGTTCAACGAGTTTAACCCGTACATTCGTCAGGCTCGCAAAGATAACCCGAAGGTGCGCGATACCATGGCATTCTATCCTTGTGTTGTGTTTATTCAGGAGACCGACACTACGAACGCGACTGTCTTTAAGGATGGTCAGTGGCACTTCTATGCTTGTGGCGATTTTGGCAACTCCAAGAAGAACAGTGACACCATGGGCATGGACCCGAATAATCACAAGGAAGTTATCATTGAGATCGACAATAACACCGATGCACAGACCCGCTTCCTGAGTGGCGATTTCTCTGAGGAAACTTGGGATGGTGATCACAGCTTTGAGTTCCGTTACATCAATAAGAATTGCACTGAGCAAGAAATTCAAGACGCAAAGAATGCATGGATTCGTGTACAGAACTGGGTCGTGAACGCGGACGATGAGGAGTTCAAGAAGAACTTTGAGAATTACTTTATCAAGGATTCTACCCTGTTCCACTATCTGTTTACCGAGCGCCACACCATGGTTGATAACCGTGCTAAGAACGTATTCCCGCACACGACAGACCTTGTGCACTGGGATTTCTGCTTTGACTACGATAATGATACTGCTATGGGCAACGATAACGAAGGTGGTCTGACCCTGAGCTACGGCTACGAGGATGCGGACACCATCGGCACAAAGAGCGTGTTTAACGCACATGATTCCAAGCTGTGGTGCAAGATTCGTGACCTGTTTGCGGATGACCTTGCAAAGATGTTCCTGAATCGCGAGAGTGCTCTAGCATGGAGCGCAAATCGTATCCTAAAGAAGTTCGAAGATTATCAGGACGTAAAACCTGAGAAACTCTGGATCATGGATATGCGGCGCAAGTATTTCCGTACTTACGAGGACAACGGCACGACTAGCTATCTACCCATGATGCATGGCAACAAGCGCCATCAGCGGCGTCAGTTTCAGCGTTATCAAGAAAAATACATGGCATCCAAGTACACAGGCACTGCTTGCACCTCTGATGATATGACCATTCGTGGTTATACTCCGACCAACTGGACAGGCGTGAAGCCTGATGGTACTTTCCATATTGTCCCCTACGCTGATACTTATGTCTCTGTGCGGTATGGTTCTAACCCTGTAAAGTTGCGTGGTAAGCGTGGTCAAACTTACGAGATTCAGTGCCCGATTGCAGCCATGAATGATACCGAAGTTTACGTTTACAATGCTTCCATTATCCAGAGCATTGGTGATATCTCTGGCTTCTATCCCGGCTATGTTGATTTCAGTCATGGCGTAAAACTGACTGACCTGAAGATTGGCTCCGCCGTCGATGGTTACAAGAACACAAACATGACTGACTTCGCGGTTGGTAACAATACGCTGCTTGAGCATTTGAACCTGCAGAATGTGCCGAACCTGAAGAAGTCCATCAGTCTGACTGGCTGTACGAATCTGGAAGAGTTCTATGCTGGCGGTTCTGGTATTACTGGTGTCGCGTTTGCTAAGGGCGGCAAGATCAAGAAGGCCGAACTGCCTGCGATTGCAAGCCTGAGCGCTAAGAACCTGAATTACCTGACTGACCTGAAGATTACAGATTATAAGAACATCACCACTCTTACAGTTGAGAAGTGCCCGACAATCGACTTAACCGATATGTTAGCGAAGTGCACAAATTTGAATCGTGTGCGTTTGACCGGCGTTGATTGGCAGCTGGATGATACTTCCCTGCTGGATCGTCTGCTGAAGATGACCGGCTTGGATGAGAACGGCTATAACACTGACCATTCTGTTGTTGAAGGTAGTGTCCATGTTCCCATTATGCGCGAGCGTCAGTTGGCAGAATTTACGGCACAGTGGCCTGATTTGAATATCACTTATAACACGCTGGTTCAGCAGTTCAAGTGGACATTCGTAAATAAGGATGGTACTGTGTTGGATATTCAGTACATTGACAAGGGCGGCAAGGCAGTTGACCCTGTTACCCGTGAAGAGAATCCGATTCCGACACCTACTGCTGAGAGCACCATCTCTACGGACTTTACTTTCAGTGGCTGGGATACCGAGTTTACGACTGTTTTCAGCAATCAGACTGTTACCGCAACTTATACCGAGTCTGTACGTAAGTACACTGTTCGCTATATGAACCGTGGTGCTGTGCTGCAGGAAACTGTTGCCCCGTATGGTTCTATGGTGCTTTATACCGGCGACACTCCGACTTACACCTCTGAGGAAAGTGCATTTAAGTACTATCTGTTCAGCGGCTGGGACAAGGGCGGTTATGTTGTTGGTGATAAAGTCATCAATGCTGTTTATGACGTGTGTGAATATGTCTCTAACTACTTTGACGGCAAGGAAATCGGTCAACTGCGCCCGGTTGAGATCTATGCAATGAATAAGGTCGGCGTAGAACAGACTGTTGTTGAAGCAAAGGACGAGGTTACGATTCAGCTTGGCAATGACTTCTCTTATGATGATATCACTGAGAAAGTTTTGTTCAATGAGCCAAAGGTATTTGACGGAAAGACCTACGTTGATACAGACGTCACCCTGTTTGATGAGGATAGGGATTTTGTGCTGGCTATTGATTACAAGATAGACACGGCTAATGCAAATAACACTGTTCTGATGCAGTGCTTTGAGCAGAATGGCATGAACGGTATCAAGCTCTGGAATTCAAATGGTGTGAAGATGACATGGGGTATTGACTCCGCAAACGGCGCTTCTGCTGGTTCCCGTGATATGATCGTTATCCGACACATCAAGGGAGACAACGGGCTGTATGTCTATTCTTCTAATATTTATGGTTCCAGCATTTCCTACACAAAGATTTCCCGCACTCGTACTACTAAGACGAACGCCACATTGGTGTTTGGTTGTGCAAAGGCGGATGATGGCGCTTATGAGAGCTACGCTAAAGGTACGGTTTATTGGTCTAAGCTTTGGTATGCAGACCTTGGTGATGCCGCTTGCCGTGAGTTGGCCGCATGGACGCACGACACCCTGATTGTTGAGGTGGCAAGTTTTAAGAACTTCTATCTGAGCGACAATTCTAATAAGCGCTGCTCTATCACCTTCTTACAGAAAGATACGTTAGGTCAGGATATGCCCTTGAATAGCTCTTCTACAAATGCTGGTGGCTGGGGCAACACTTCTCTGCGTGAATATCTGGATTCTCGCTTGGTTGATGCACTCCCGATTGGCTGGAAGCAACTGGTCAAGAAGGTAAAGGTGCCGAGTTCTGCTGGTGGCAAGAGTAAGGAAATTGTGACATCTGATTGTTACTTCTTTATTCCGTCTGCGATTGAAGTGAGTTCTTCCATGATTGAAGAGCCGTATATCTACGAAGGCCAGACCATCAGCTATCTGACCGGCAATGAGTCCCGTATCAAGCATAATGCAAATGGCGAGCCCACAAAGTATTGGCTGCGTTCTCCGTTTGTCAATTACGACGGTTACTTCTACGCAATCGAAGAGACTGGCGAGTTGTATGGTTTCCATTATCCGTCTGAGTCGCTGGGCGTAACTGTTGAGTTCAGTATTTAAGGAGGTGTTGAGAGTGTATTACAAGGTACTTAAAAACGGTCGGGCGATCGATGCTCTTGACCACCTTCAGTTTGTAAAATATCAGCCGAAACATGGCATTATGGTGAACTGCACTGAAGATGATGCACAGGGTATTATCAGCAGCAATGGCAAGTACATCTGGCATGTAGATGGTTATTATTATATTCCTGTTGATGGTTACGATACCGTTGTGTTGCAGGAAATTGATAAATACGAATATGACCAAATCAAAGCCTTGGGTGGAACCTCGCCCGAGGCTATTATTGATGCTTATACTCTGACACTGATTGAAGGAGGGCTGTTATGAGCGAGGAGAAGAAATATAACGAGTTCGTTGAAAGTTTGCATCGACTCTATCATGACCATAAGGTACAGAATTCATTCTTAAAGAAGAAGCTCGATGAAGGGCGGATTTCTCTGGGTGAGTATGAGTATATCGTGAACGGAAAGGAGGTGTAAGCCATGTATACTTTTTTGATCAATGAGGATAACACTCTTACTGCGAGCTTGGTTGAGCGCATCATGGAACGGAGCAAGCTGGTAAACAACCTTCACTTCCTTGCAGACCAGACTTGGCAGGGTCTGAATATGGCGGATTATACCGTTCTGTTGGAGTATGTTTTGCCTGTAAGCAAACGCTATAAAACTGAAATTCTAACAAAATCGAATGAGCTGTACAAGAACAGATTGGAATACATTCTGCCTTTTGATACGAATCTGACCAGTGAACCTGGTGATATTCAGATGTGGCTGACATTTGCTACGGTAGACATGACAGAGAAAGGCCAGACAATCCAGCGTGTGCGTAAAGTTGGCCCTGGCGTAGTACATATCATCCCCATCGATAATTGGGCTGAAATGATTCCGGATGATGCTCTATTATCTCTGGATCAGCGCATTCTGGAGCTTATTGCTCTGAACAAGAGTATGTATGACCAGCTTAATATCGATCTGGATGGTAAGGCCGACAATATCAAATATCAGAATAACATCCTGCAGCTTACCTCGAATGGTAAGGAGATCGGCAATGCAGTCGAAATTGCAGGCGGCGGTTCTGGTGCAGACTCTCATACGATGCGGGTGGTTCCGTTCTAAGCCATCCGCTCTCTTAACAAGGAGGCAACGATGGCAAAAGAATATTCGAAACTCGGCTACGGCAATGACGAAGATATTGATGCTGCCATTGCTCTTGGCCTTATTGATGAACGAGATATGATCATTACAAAAGACACTTCTGAGATAAAGTATGTGCGTGATGATTTGTCCGTTCAAACGATTCGTCCGCGAAATTTAATGTTTAATACAGTCTCAGAAGCAAACAAGACTCTGAACAATTCAGAAGACTCGTATGCTGGACAGACTGTAATGATAAAAGACAGTAAAGGTAAGTATGCTCCGTGGGTCGTGCAGCAAAGTGCGTCCACGGGGCGCTTTTTAGTTGAGCCGTTTATTGTGAGTCAGACTAATTTCCAGTGGACGGAATTCTAAAAAGAAGGAGGAACAAATGGCACAAGTAAAATTTTCATACGGTACAAAAGCACGGTATGATGCCCTGTCCCCAAAGGATATGGACACGCTGTACTTTACGACCGATACATTGCAGCTGTTTAAGGGAACGGCTGAATATACAAAAACCTGTAAGATGGTTTCTGCTCTGCCGACGACCGGCCAGATTCAGGGTATTATTTACTTCCGCATGACGGATTATAGTATGCATATTTGGAACGGCGTGGAGTTTGTGCAGCTGAACAAAGCAACTGTAACAGAGATCCCGGCGGACGCAACGAATGAAGATGTACCGACCACTAAGGCCGTTGCTGATTATGTGAATGCCAAGATTGCGGCAGTGGAAGGTGTTAAAGGTAAGTTCGTTACAGATGTTACTTATAATGCTGGTGTGTTGAGTGTGGCAAAGGGTGACGAGCCTGTTGCTACTACCCTGACTGGCATTGTTCATGAGCCCACTTACGACGCAGAGACCCGTACTATTAAGATGCCCGTGTTTGGCGGCGATACCCTGACGATTGCGCTGGGTAAAGATATGGTGGTAAAGAACGGTACTTATAACACCAAGGACAAAAACATTGAACTGACACTTACCAATGGCGACGTCATTAAGATTCCTGTCGGTTCTCTGATTGATATCTATATTGGTGTGGGGACCCCGTCTGCTGAGGTGACTGTTTCCGCCGATAATAAAATCAGTGTTGCAGTGCGCGTTTCCGCAAAGGCAAATAACACATTGACTATTGAAGAGGATGGCCTGTATGTATCTGTGCCGGATGCATATACCAAGACTGAGGTTGATGCCAAGGTCAAGGCTGTTCAGGACGCATTGAATACTCATGCTAAGAATACGACTGTGCATATCACTGCCGCAGACCGTACTGCATGGAACGCAAAGGTGTCACAGACCGAATTGAAGAATTCTCATGACGATGCTGTTTCTGTGGCCGCTGCGGATGCTACTAAGAAGGCTGACGCTGCTCTTGCTGGGGCTAAAACCTATACAGATGGTTTGAATACCGCAATGGACAGCCGCGTGAAGGTGGTTGAGAAGGCTCTGACTTGGAAACCGATTGATGAAACCGGTGCAAGCGCTGAGACATAACAATCTAATATGAATCCCTGCACTCTGTAATGGAGTGCGGGGTTATTTTTTATCAAAAAGGAGTTTCTACGATGTCAAAATTATCTCTGCGCGAAATTGCGCAATCTCAGCTCGATTCGACTCCTGTAATTGATGGACAGCTTATTGTTTGCCTTGACACGGGAAACGCCTATCGAGATACTGCTACGGCTCACGTAAAAATCGGAAGCGATTTAGAGGTTGTGAGTGACTTACCATTGGCTCCTCTAGCCGAAAAACTTTATTACTTGAAGCCTGATAAACTGTATGTGTTCTTGGGTGGTAACTGGACATTGTTGAACGATAAAACCATCGATTTAGATAAAGCTATCGCAAAGCTGCCTGCCGGAAGTTCGACCGCTTTAAATGACGATGTGGAGATCATTACACAAGACACAGACACTACGCAGTCGCATTATTACCGGCGCAAGCTAGTAGTACTTTGGGAATACATCAAAACAAAGGCGCAGGATTTCTTTGCGGCGAAAAATCACAAGCACAGAAAAGCAGATATTACTGACTTCCCTGCCTCGATGCCCGCAAGTGATGTATATCCGTGGGCAAAGGCGGCAACGAAGCCGAGTTATACCAAGGCTGAGGTTGGGCTTGGCAAGGTAGATAACACTGCGGATGCTGATAAAACAGTTAAGCGGGCAACTACTGCCGGAACAGCAGACAGTGCAAATAGTGTTGCGTGGGGAAACGTGAAAAATAAGCCAACAACATTCCCTGTTGAAGCTCATACTCATGACGATAGATACTACACTGAGGCTGAGATGAATAGCAAACTCAGTGGTAAAGTGGATAATACTGAGGCTGGAGCGAACGGACTTATCAATAAGCTCGAATCGGGCACAGCTGCTCCTGTAGACAATGATTTGATTATTACACAATGGGCAAATCATACAACGGCGACGGCAACTAACCAAAATAAATATGTCCGTCGTCCTATGAGTTCAATATGGAGTTATATCAAGAGCAAGGCAGATAGTGTGTATCAACCAAAAGGTAGCTACGCAGCAAGTAAGCATAACCATGATGATAGGTACTACACAGAGAGTGAAGTAAATGGAAAGCTTGGTAGTAAGGTAGATAACACAGAAGCTGGAGCGAATGGGCTATTTTCTAAGCTTGGTGCTTGGACTGCCAATCCTACTGATGATACTTATTTTATTCGACAAGATACTGCTGGAACCAATCAGTTTGGTCGTGTGAAATTTTCTACGATATGGAACTACATCAGAGGCAAGACGGATGGCATATATCAACCAAAGGGTAACTATTCTACAACAGACACAAAAAATACTGCTGGTTCAACCAATACGACTTCAAAATTGTACTTGATTGGTGCCACATCACAGAGTGCAAATCCACAAACATATTCTAACGCAAGTGTGTACACGACAGGAGGAACACTTGTTGCAGGTGGTATCGGAAAAGATGGTTATATCGCATATCCCGGCGGTGGATTTTTTATAACTCAAAATAGCACTATTACTGGTTATTGCAAAATAATTTTACCTGTTGGATACACGAGCACAATGATGTCGTTTACTGTTACGATATACGATTATGTTTCTAATGAATCCGTTGATTATAAAATATCAGGATATAATTATGATGCGAATAAAGCTTGGTATAACCCGACTGCTGTATGTGTTGGTAAAGCGGGAGCCAGTCATAGCAATTTAACCGTTAGATTTGGAGATAACGGTTCTAATGTAGCTATCGCTATTGGAGAATCAACAACAAAATGGGATTTCCCTCAAGTTGTCGTTCATGATGTTTTACTTGGATTTAACGATTATGGGTTTAATGGCTTTAAATCCGGGTGGTCTATTGTTTTTGATAAGCAAGACATATCTAATATAAGCCAAATCATTTCAAATACTCATGTTGGATATAATTCTGTCACGTCATGGGATAAGATTCAAAATAAACCAAGTTCTTTTACGCCAGCTTCGCATACTCACGACGATCGCTATTATACCGAGACGGAAGTAAATACAAAGCTTAATGGAAAATCAAATACTGGTCACACTCACGATGACCGTTATTATACAGAGACAGAAATCAACACTAAATTAAATGGCAAAGCAAACAGTTCCCATACGCATACCAAATCACAGATCACCGACTTCCCTGCTTCGCTTAAAAACCCGACCGCTCTGACGATTCAAACTAACGGCGCAACTGCCGCTACTTACGATGGTAGTGCTGCAAAAACAGTTAACGTCACAAAAGGTAATATAGGACTTGGTAACGTAGACAATACTGCTGATGCAAATAAATCAGTTAAGTACGCCACAAGTGCAGGAAGTGCTAGCACGGCTACAAAAGCCACAACAGCAGATGTTGCTAATTTTGCAAAAGAAACCTATATCAATCAATACAAAACGGTCAATCTAACCGATCTTGACCAGAATACTTGGTATCCTGTAACTGGTACTAGTATTCCATATAACGGTTTAAGACGATTCAAATGCAATGTTCAACTCAACAGTGGCTCTAAACCTAGTTGGAGTACGCACGGCGGAGGGTTTACAGCGGTTGTTGATATCCTCGAAGAAGCATCAGGTTGGGGAACAACATATAAGAAAGGAATGGTGTTGATCAATGACCAATGTTTTATCAACGACTCAAATAAGCCACCTGTTGGATATGGTCAAATGAGTAACTCGTCTACCCCCGTTTGGTGGCTTCGTGGCGGCGGAACATATTTTCTTGCTACAGACTACAACTGTACATGGACAATTCAAAAATCAAAACATGAAATCAACGGCCAAAATGTTGCGCCAAAAACTACATATCCGGGTGTGAGTGTGAATCGAGCTACTATTACAGCTAATTTGAATGGTAATGCAAATACCGCCGAAGTCGCCACTACAGCAGTCAAACTCGCCAGAAGTGGTAATACAAGCTACCCTATGACGTTCAATTGGTCTGGTCGATCTGGTCAGCCTACATGGCTATGGGGCGGCAATGATGGAACCAACATGTATGTGTACAATCCGAGCAATTTTAGTGTGAATTATGCTACGAGCGCGGGGAATGGAGTGGAAACTTCTGGTAGTAATTATATCCGTTTTAAATGCGGGGTCCAGATATGTTGGAAGGCTAATGTTGCTATAGATGCTTACGGTAGCACCTATACTTTTCAGGCAGCATTTTCTGCTATACCTGCTATTACTGCTATTGGCTGTCAAGACCTTGATGACGTTTTTTTTATAAGAAATATAACCAAAACCAATTTTATTGGCGATAAAAAAGGATATCTGAACGGTAATGTAAGCTGGATTGCTGTTGGTGTTTGGAAGTAATAAAGAAGGAGATGATAAATTCATGGATGAAGTCAAAATTGGCTATCAAATCGCAAAACCCGTTATCACTCAAGAAGAATGTGACGCTTATTCAGCTATGGTCGATGCTTTGAACGAACACAACAACTCTGCACAACCGGGCGAGGAACTATATGGCATTGAAGACAAAGAGGACTGCTACGAGATTGTATCCGCCGGGCTGGTTCCTTCTGAGGAAGAATCTATTGCCACAGTTAAGAATTACAAAATCACCAAATCAAAAACGGTACTGTCTGAATATCTGGCTGCGCACCCGATCCAGTGGTCCGACGGCAAGTATTACAGTGTGACAAGCGAAAAACAGGCATTGCTTACCTCGAATCTATCCTTGTATCAAATCTCTGCTTCCGCCGGGCAACCATTCAAACTAACATGGAATTCAACTGGAGATGAATGCGTAGAATGGACTTATGAAGAACTGGCAGCACTTGCACTGGCAATCGGTACATATGTAAAGCCCTTTGTGTCTCGTCAGCAGGAGTTGGAATTGGCCATTAAAGCTTGTACTACAATGGAGGAGCTGGAGGCTGTTGAAATCAACTACGACCCTGTTCTGGAGCAATATCTTGAAACCGCCGGGCAGAAGGAGGTCGCTGAATGAGCAAAATCGTAAAGAAGTATAAAGAACTATTGAAATGTGCGCTTCTCTTTTTGATTGGAGGGGCGCTTTATTATTGCATCGAGATCTTGTGGCGTGGTCATTCACACTGGACTATGGCCGTGGTGGGCGGCATCTGCTATGTGGTCATCGGCGGGTTAAACAATTATATTCCGTGGGAAATGCCCCTATGGAAACAGGCCGGTGTTGGTGCACTATTTGTAACTGGCATGGAGCTGGTAGTAGGCATTCCGCTAAACCTGATGCTGGGCCTACATATTTGGGACTACTCTTCCCTACCCTTCAATCTGCTGGGTCAGATCTGTCTGCCGTTTACCGTGCTGTGGTTCTTCCTTGCGCTATTGTGCATTTATGTAGATGACTGGATGCGCTATATCATGTTCCATGAAGAAAAGCCACACTATCACTGGCGCAAGGTATGTAAGCCGAGGCAGTAAACGAACTAAAAGACATATAGAGCATGTAAAAAATGAAAGAGCCCCGGGCTATTACACCCAGAGCTCTCCCGCCACACACCTATACAAAGATAGGACGTCACAAATTCGCTCGACGAATCTTTGACATGCCTATTTTATCATAGTGTGAAATTTTTGTCAACCAGAATCGAGGTGATGAAATGATTGGTTTGTTGACTGCCGCACCATCCCCAGCTCCGGGTGTTATCAGCTTTACAATAGAACAGCTTTGGGGGGCTATTTTAGCTATCGCTGGTGGAATTACAGCTGTTGCAGCTGCTGTCACCGTAATTGTTAAAGCCGTCAATAAAATGCGTGAACCGGACAAGAAGCAGAATGAAAAAATCAAAGAGCACGAACAGCATTTTGATGACGTAGACCGCAAGCTCAAAAACGATAAAGATTTGCTGGATATCTATCGCTCAAAAATTTTAGCGCTGGAAGAGCATCAAAAAGAGCAAGATATCGCCATTGAAGACCATGGACGAAAAATCGCTGGCGTTGAACAGCGCGTAAATCGGAGTGAGCATGGTATCAATGTGATGATGAAAGCCCTGTTGGCTCTGCTTAGTCACGGCATTGATGGCAATGCTATTGACCCCATGAAAGAAGCAAAGGCTGCTCTTGAAAGCTACCTAATCGACGGACAAAATTTAAAAGATAATTGATACATAGCTCGGTACGTTTGTGCCGAGTTTTATTTTTTTATTCAAACAGGAGGTACTACTATGGCAAGTATTGTTAATGAGATCGTCTCTGTTATTGTGAAGCTGGTTATCACGATTGCTGGCACCGCATTTATGACCTATGGCATCCCCTACCTGAAGCAGATCGGTATGTACAAAATTGTCCAGATGGCTGTGCGTGCCGCTGAAAAGCTGGGTGTTACTGGCGCAATTCAGAAGGCTGATAAGAAGAAATATGTTATTGCCGCACTGGAGAAGATGCATATTAAGGTCACTCCGACTATTGAGATGATGATTGAAGCCGCTGTTAAGGAAATGGATATCCAGAACGAAAAGATTCAGGCGGAACTCAAGAAGGATTGAAGGTGTGGCTCTATGAGCATTATTACATATTCTATGAAGAAAGACTGGAATAAAAAGTTGTCTAAGAACTTCTGCGCCTATGAGTTTGCCTGCAATGACCGGAGTGATGAGTTCAAGGTTGCAACTGAGCTGGTAGAGACTCTGCAGCAGATTCGTGACCACTTTGGCAAACCGGTTCTGATTAGTTCTGCTTACCGTACTCCTGCATATAACATTTCAATCGGTGGCAGTTCTCATAGTCAACATTGTCTGGGCACAGCAGCGGATATTCACATCAATGGTGTTGACCCGATTCGTATTGCATTGTATGCAGCATCCCTCCCCTACTTCCATAAGCATGGCGGCATTGGTTATTACAGCCGAGCACAGGTAACGGGCGGTTTTGTTCATGTTGATGTTCGTGAAGCTCCTAGCCGCTGGATCAGTAAGATCGGTACTGCATATCAGGTCGCAAGCAAAATCATGCCTACGATTCGTCAGGGTTCCAAGGACAGCAACGACGGTGTATCTTATGCAGTGACCGTATTGCAGCGTCATCTGGGTGTGAAGGCAGACGGCATCTTTGGAGCTGGCACAAAGGCAAAGCTTGTTGAATGGCAGAAAGTACATGGATTGGCTGCTGATGGCATCTGCGGAATGGCAACATGGAGTTCGTTTTGATGGCAGACAACCAGAATACATTTCGTGCAGGAGACAAAATTAAATTAGACGGAGTATTATTTTCAAACAGCCAGACTCATTGCGGTATGCGCCGCATGGGAGAATGGTTTATCTATGATGGGAAACTCGTCAATGGGCGCTATCGAGTGACAAACCTTGAAAGTCGCATTGGCAAGTATCCAATCTCAGTAAACGTATCGGGTTATGTTGAGCCGAGCGATATTGAACTTATTGACAACACGAACGGACATTGATATTATTATTCCAAGGAGGGATATCATGTCTATTGTTGTTCATGGCTGTCATATTGGAGAAGGAAGACCTAAAGTCATAATTCCAATTGTTGAAATGACTGAATCAAAAATTTTGGAACGAGCGTTTGAGTTTTCAAGGCTTCGTGTTGACTGCGTGGAGTGGCGTGTTGATTGGTTTGAACAATGCATGGATGCACATTCTGTGGTATCTTGCCTGCAAAAACTTCGTGTGGCATTAAAGAACAAGCTTTTGTTAGTGACGTTCCGTACTAAAGACGAGGGCGGAGAAGCATCTTTGACCCACCAAGAATATTTGGATTTCATCAACACGATAATAGATACTGACTGTGCCGACTTTATTGACATTGAGTTCTTTACATCTGGAAATGACATCCGTAAGCTGATAGATAACGCACATTCGTCAGGAGCTGTGGTTATATGTTCAAGCCATGATTTCCAAAAGACACCTGATAAAAACGAGTTAGTGTCACGCATGGTAAAGATGCAACAGGTCGGCGCTGATTTGCCAAAAGTAGCAGTTATGCCGCACGACAGCACGGATGTGTTGGTTCTATTATCTGCTACGGTTGAAATGAGAAACAAATATTTTGCTACTCCTATTATCACAATTAGCATGGGTAAACTTGGTGTTGTCAGCAGATTGTGTGGAGAGGTGTTTGGCTCTGCCATGACCTTCGCCAGCGCTGGAAATTCAAGTGCTCCCGGACAGATTGGGCTGGATGTGGTTAACGCTGTGTTAGGCTCAATAGCAGAATAAAAACAGATGGGGTATTGATCCTTAATTGGACCAGTACCCCATTTTTTAGCGTTATATATTGATTTGATATTAAACATTTAATGACCAATCGGTTCAAATACGGTTTTCAATTTTAATAGGTCTTGCCGGACTGTCACATCGGGCTCTCTTTAAGACTCAAAATCGGATTTGACAATTATCTAAAATTGGTGTAGTAGTGGTGTAGTAAACAGAGCGGTTCACAATTATTATTCGATATATCATTCATTTTAATAAGATTCTAAGCGAGATGGTAATTTTTCTGTAATTTATTTTGTTAACTTTTTATGTCCTGCACCGCCGGGCTGCTGCAAACATCAATTCCCTTTTTGTGCCCGGTATGGTATACTGGCTTTGAATATGCTGCCTCGGGCAGAAAAAAGGAGTTTAGGATACGGATATGAAAACAAAACTGGGCATTGTGGGCTGCGGTTTTCTGGGCAACATCGTGGCCGACGCATGGAAAAAGGGCCTGCTGCCGGACTACGAGCTGGTGGGCGTGACCAGCCGCACCCGTGCCTCGGCTGAAAAGACTGCTGCCAACGTCGGCTGCGCCGTCTGCGATGATGTGGACGCACTGTTGGCACTTGAGCCGGAGTACATCGTGGAGGCCGCATCGGTGGAGTCGGTGCGCACCATGGCCATTCCGGTGCTGAAGCGGGGTGTCAATCTGGTCATTCTGTCCATTGGTGCCTTTGCGAATCTGGATTTCTACGCACAGGTCAAGGCTGCCGCCGTAGTGGGCGGTGCCAAGGTGCACCTTGCCAGCGGTGCCATCGGCGGCTTTGATGTGCTGCAGACCGTCACCCTGATGGCACAGGCACAGGGTCTGCCGGAGACTGCCGGTATTGAAACGCATACCGGTGCAAAGGGTTTCCGCAACACGCCGGTATGGGCAGAGCACCTGCTGACCGACACCGAAAAGACCACCGTGTTCACCGGCAACGCCAAGCAGGCCATTGCCACTTTCCCCCGCCGCGTGAACGTGGCCGTAGCCACCTCTCTGGCTACCACCGGCCCGGAGATCACCGGTGTGACTATGCACTCTGTGCCCGGCTGGGTAGGCGATGACCACCGCATCACCGCCGAGATCGAGGGCGTGAAGGCTGTGGTAGACATCTGCTCCTCCACCAGCGCCATTGCCGGCTGGAGCGCCGTTTCCCTGCTGCGCAATCTGGCCTCGCCCGTCTGCTTCTACTGATATAAGAAGGAGTCTGCCATGTTTGAAAAGCTTGTTGCCATTGAGCCGGTCAGCCTGATTCCCTCTGCGGAGGAGGAGCTGCACCGCTACGCCAAAGAGGTGGTGCTGTACCGGGACGTGCCCGGCAGCGACGACGAGATGGTGCGCCGCATCGGGGACGCCGATGCTGTACTGCTGAGCTACACCTCCCGCATGGGCAAGGAGGTCATTGCGCAATGCCCTAACATCCGTTATATCGGTATGTGCTGCAGCCTGTACTCTGAGGAGAGCGCCAACGTGGATATCGCCTACGCACGCACCCGGGGCATCAAGGTGCTGGGCATCCGGGACTACGGCGACCGCGGCGTTGTAGAGTACGTTCTGCACGAGCTGACCGGCCTGCTGCACGGCTTTGGAATGCCCATGCTGCGGGACGAGCCGGTGGAGATCACCGGCCTGAAGGTGGGCATCGTGGGTCTGGGCGTTTCCGGCCGGATGATCGCCGATGCACTGCAGTTCATGGGCGCAGAGAGCAGCTACTTTGCCCGCAGCGCAAAGCCGGATGCTGAGGCCGTCGGCATGACCTTTAAGCCCCTGCCCCAGCTGCTGGCGGACAGCGAAGTGGTGTTCACCTGCCTGAACAAGAACGTGCTGCTGCTGGGCGAAGCTGAGTTTGCACAGCTTGGTGCCGGCAAGGTGCTGTTCAACACCTCCATCGGCCCCGGCTTTGATTCCGCTGCGCTGGAAAAGTGGCTGGACGAGCCCGGCACCCACTTCTTCTGCGACACCCGCGCCGCTGCAGGCCCCGTTGCCGAGGACTTCTTTGCCCGGAAAAATGTGCGCTGCGCCAATGTATCTGCCGGCCGCACCAAGCAGGCTTTTGTGCTGCTGAGCAAAAAGGTGCTGGATAACATCCGCACCGCATTGGGCGAATAAGCAGTCCATTTTGCGCAGCCTGTTTTTCTTGCATCTTTTACCCGATTGTGGTATGCTTTCTATTATAAAAAGGGGGTCCGCGCAAAGCGGGCTGAGAGTGGGCTGCATTGCCCTGACCTGTGACCTGATTTGGATCATGCCAACGTAGGGAGATAGCGCTTTTTATCTGCGGATATGTCTTTGCGGGCATATCCGCATTTCTGTTGCAAAGGAGCATTTTATCCATGAAAACTGCATTGACCATTGCCGGCAGTGATTCCAGCGGCGGCGCCGGGATCCAGGCCGATATCAAGACCATGACCGCCAACGGCGTGTTTGCCATGAGCGCCATTACCGCCCTGACGGCACAGAATACCACCGGTGTGACCGGTATTTTTGACACCACGCCGCAGTTTCTGGCGCAGCAGATCGACGCTGTGTTCACCGACATCTACCCGGATGCCGTGAAGATCGGCATGGTATCCTCTGCCCCGCTCATCGACACCATTGCCGAGCGGCTGCACTTTTACGGCGCAAAGCATATCGTGGTAGACCCTGTGATGGTGGCCACCTCCGGCGCAAAGCTGCTACAGGACGATGCCGTGCAGGCGCTGACCGAAAAACTGCTGCCGCTGGCTGAGGTGCTTACCCCCAACATTCCGGAGGCTGAAATTCTGTCCGGCATGACCATTGCAAACGCCGCCGACATGGAGGCCGCTGCCCGCACCATCAGCCAGCGTTATGGCTGCGCTGTGCTGTGCAAGGGCGGTCATCAGATCAACGATGCCGACGACCTGCTGTGGCGCGGCGGTACGGGCAAGTGGTTCAAGGGCAAACGCATTGCAAACCCCAACACCCATGGTACCGGCTGCACCCTGTCCAGCGCCATTGCCTCCAATCTGGCCAAGGGGTACGACCTTGACACTGCTGTGAAGCGCGCCAAGGCGTATATCTCCGGCTGTCTGTCTGCCATGCTGGATCTGGGCAAGGGTTCCGGCCCAATGGATCACACCTTCAACCTGAAGGGAGATTTTGTCCGTGACTGACCTGCCCTTTGTTTCGGCGCTGGTGCAGGCCGAGCTGCCCGTGTGGGAGCAGTGCCTGCAAACCGAGTTTCTGCAAAAGCTGGAAAACGGTACCCTGAGCGAGGACTGCTTTAAAAGCTACCTTGTAGAGGACAGCCTGTATCTGCGGGAATATGCCAAGATCTTTGCATGGGGCATGACCAAAGCCACCACCATGGCAGCCATGCGCACCTACTATTCCCTGCTGTCCTTTGTGCAGGAGAATGAGGATCCGACCCGGCTGCGGTATCTGGAACAGTACGGCCTGCGGGAGGCCGATATCCAGTCTCTGCCCTTGCGGCCGGAGAGCCGCGCTTATCTGGGCTGCATGATCGATGCCGCCCGCACCGGTGAGGGCGAGGCCGAGTGCCTGATGGCCTGCCTGCCCTGTATGCTGAGCTACGGCTGGCTGTTCCAGAAGCTTTTGGCGCGCTCCCCCGCCGTAAAGGACACCTACTACGGCCCGCTGGTACTGGACTACGCCGGTTCCGGCTATGATGCCGCCTGCCGTGCATGGGCAGAACGCGCCGAGGCTGCCTGTACCGGTCTTTCGCCGGAGCGCGCCGCCCGCTGCCGGGAGATCTTCCGCACCTGCTCGGAGCACGAGCTGTACTTCTGGCAGATGTGCGCCACGCCCCGGACGGATATCTGAGAATAAACAAAGTAAGCCCGGAAGGTCTACGCAGGCCTTCCGGGCTTAAGTTTTTATGAAATCTTCATCGCAGCACCGAGAGTTCCTCAATGCCGTAGCACTGCATCAGGGCGATCGCCGCCGGGGTGATCTCCTCACCGCTGACCGCCACAGGGATGGCGGGCGGGCAGGACACGGTGGGCATGGCGCACACACGCCCCAGCGCCTTGTGCACTGGGATGCGCACCTGTGCGCCCAGCACCGCCTGCCGGATGGTACAGCGCTGCACCGCCT
>ERZ791821.34-NODE-34-length-140202-cov-6.996318_pt1 | contig 140202 bp, 150 predicted proteins | sample MGYA00510300_ERZ791821 | MGnify/ENA primary metagenome ERZ791821 (study PRJEB30046, sample SAMN00792034) | human gut metagenome | study: EMG produced TPA metagenomics assembly of the A metagenome-wide association study of gut microbiota in type 2... | reverse complement strand
CACATTTCTGTGGCACTATCCCTAAAGTCACCTTCGCCGGACGTTATCCGGCATCTTGCCCTGCGGAGCTCGGACTTTCCTCTAATGCAAGCACTAGCGATTGTCTTTCATACTCGTCATTTAAAAATCCTACACTAATTCGGCCCATAAGTCAATACATAACCTGAGACTCTTCTGCTTATTCTGCCGGCAGCTATATATACATCTATTTTAATGAATCCTGTTTCTTCGCCCGCCAAGCTGCTGCACAGCCGGCCACAGGCAGTCAGCCCGCACCTTGGCCTTGAGCTTATCTACGGCCTGCCCGACGATTTTGCAGGCCTGCGGCTTCGACAAGCCGTGAAGCGCGCCGATCGTCTCATAGGTATAATCTTTTACGTACCGCAAATACAAGAAATGACGTTCCTCTTCGGTCAGACACTGCAGATAAGGCGCCAGCTCATCCTGCAGCTCTATACGCTGTACAGCCGTATCAAATGCGCAGACCGAATGACGGAAAAGGGCGAGTTCTGCCCTCTCCTCCTGCGGGAACATCATCCGTTCGACAGCCTGCCAATAGGCCTTGAAATGCCTGCTTTCCCGCCGAAACGCCGTCTGTACGGCTCGCCGCAGCGCCGCCGGCCCTTCGTCCTTTCCGTCCAGATCAAACGAATAAATACATTCCAGTACGGCCAGATGGGCCGTCGAAAGGGCCTCGTCCAGCGAATCGTAGCAATAGCAGTATTTCCGGGCATATTTGTACAGCAAGGGCCGGAAAACCTGCAGAATAGCCAACACAGCCTCTCCGTCGCCTGCCTGCGCCTGCCGTATCCACTGCCGAATGATGTTGTTCATAGGTGTCGCCTCCTTGAAATATATGTTCTGCTATAAAACATAACGAGCCGAAGGACATCCCCCTCGACTCGTTATGTTTATCAAAAAATAATCATGCAATATTTTAGAATTAGAAATGATATGTTACGTTGACCTGACCGCCAAAACCGTCCCGCTGACCTGCAAAGCCAAACAGCGTGCTGTCTATCGTCCATTTTTCATTCGGATTGTAGACGTAACCGGCTTCTCCAATAACCGTTCCACCTTTCAGTGAGCTGGAGCGGATATCAAGTCCCTGCGCCTTGCCGGTGCTTTCGCCATCAAACTCATAGTCATAGGCTGCGCCGTAGTACCACGTGCTCTTGTCCGTCTTGTAGTCGTTGAACCGCACGCCAGCACGGATACGGCTGCTCGTTACTTCGTCTACTTCAAATTGATCCGCACCAATCTTAAACGAATCATCGCCAATGTGGCTGTAAAAATACTTGGCATATACATCAAACGTATCCTTGTCATTTTGCCTAAAGATACGGCCTATACCGACGTGAGCCGCCCAATAGCTGCTGTCTGTATCGTAATCATACAATTTTTCATTGCTGTCCATAAGGCCGTTTTTCAGCTCATTAGACAGCGTTCCGGCATGGAAGGATGCTTCGGCGTAGATTCCATTATTCCAGTCGTACCGGCCCATGAGGCCGCCGCCGTTATATTCAAGATCACCGTCGCCGCGCACATCCCCTCCCAACACATCAGTTTGCGTGGCATAGCTACCGTTCCCATGTTCGTAGAAGACAGCCCAAGCAAAATCGCCGTTGCTATGCTTACTCTTATTGCCGACACCGAGCACTTCCGTCCAGCCGTAAATCTTCAAATCGTTATTCGTGTCGTAGCGGCTCTTGCTCCCCGACGAAACAGCAAATACCTCCGTACCATATGTATTCCCCCAATGGAGATTACTTGCCAAATCCATTCCTTGATTTAATAACGCCATGCCGCCAGTACTACCGCTAGTAATAACTTTCGTCTGCTCTTGAGCTTTTACCTCCGTAATTTTCAAATTTACATTCTTATTATCTTCTGTCATATAATAGTTCATTGACAACTGCTGTGCTAATCCTGCAGTTGCAGTAACATCTCCAGCAACCTCTTCTCCACTATTTTTCAATAAACCTGTAATCTCATCACTACTAGAAATCAAATGCATTTCTTCTCCAGCTTTAAAGTTCTGTCCTCCGGCAAAACTATTTACTTTAACCGTCGTACCGCCACTTGATTCTGATAAAAATGAGATGTCATCAGAAGAAAGAATTGTTTTTCCATTATTCCAACTTAAATTTTCAAATTCAACTTCGTTAAAATTAGCAATCTGCTTAGCGGAACCTTCCCATCCATTTATGATTAGCTTATTTCCTGTATTTTCTTTACCTTCAGAAGGAACACCTTTAAGAATCACATTATCCAAATTAACATTATTTTGAACTTCAATACTATTATTTTTTGCATCACCTCTTATTCCTCCGTCACCAGCAACAACCTCTCCACTTATTATTCCTCCTTTGATAATAATCTGATTGTTTTCTACGCTACTAGAAACCATGCCCACTATTTGCCCGCCGTATATCTCGACATTATTCAAAATACCTTCAGTAATGATAACACTATTATTGTAAGAGTTTCCCATTTCCCCACCATATCCGCCAACAATAGCTGTCCTCTCTAAATTTCCGCCATTAATTTCGACCTGATTATTATAAACGTCTGTATCACCAAATCCTCCGGCCACATAGCTTTCTATCGTTCCTCCATTTATGGTTACCTTATTATTATGAATGGTACCACCACTCTGAATATACCCACCATATACATTGCGAGCACTACCTCCATTCATAATAAAGTGTCCACCAACTGCAACCGTCGCAAAATCAGATCCAACAGCCGTAGCCTTATTAGTAACTGTACCGCCATTCATAGTAACAGTTGTACCTTTCGAAATTTGATCTCTATTACCAGAAACAAACACATAAGAATTTTCTCTATCATCAATCTCCGTCATATATTCCCAATCAGAGGCAGCCTGCACAGATGAGCCACTAAATCCACCATTGGCCAAAGCTAATATACCTGCTGTTATCAGTAAATATTGAGTTCTTTTCATAAAACTTCTCCTCTCGTTATATCCTATTAATTATGTGCTATTGCGACGCTTTTCATTTACGGTCAAATCCTTCGCTGTAAAAAATTTCGTTTTCCTTACAACAACAAGACCAAAAGTTGGGCAAAACTCCTCCACAAGCAAAGGTCTTTAAAACAGTTTCAACACAGCATAAATCCCCCATCACGTCGATTCATTCATAACACTGCAGCACGTATCGCACGCCGCGCCATGGACGATAGGGCCTGAAAAAAGCGCGCAAAAAAGACAGCCTACATCGTTCGCCTGTATGCTGTCTTCCATATATGTCTATAACAGGATATACGAGTCCCTGTATTTGTATCTTTAAGGATATATTACGCTTTAATCCATACCCCCCCCCCGGTATGTAATTTGTTCGCGGCGCCGTTCCATGCCGATACTACGTCGTTTCGCTTCCACTTCGTGCTCATCCAATTCACCTCCTCTCATCGATTTTTGAATTTTAGTGTAACAAATATATGGACTATTTGCAACCTATATGCAGGATTGGAAACAATCAAAACCACTAGTAGAACTGGTGGTTTGATCGGGCCCTATAAGGGCCTACTTCCTGTAGTTGCACTCTAAAGAGGGCACTGAATACATCCAGCAATCACATCCCTGCCACGGGCTACCCCCTATTCGGGTCCTTCATTTCTTTAAAATCTAACGTGTCCATCATCATATCTTCCTGTAGTTAGGTGCGTATGTATTATTGACAGGAACCTCCCATTCTATATGGGGATGTGGTTGCCAGACCATTTTCATTGCATCATAGAAGGTTCTTTCTTTTTTTATGAGGAATATATATCTACCCCTAGTGCAACTAGGGGTTTTATCATGCCTATTCGGCGACAAAAATCAGCCTGTTCCTCTGCCTGCGCAATACACGGCATATATACAGAGGAACGGGCTGTATGGGAAGTCTTTATCTTAGTATTATCAGGTAGTTACGCCTTCAACGCATTGCGCAGCTCCTGCACGGCTGCCGTCATGTCTTCTTTTCCGACAATGGCCGATATCATGGCAAAGGAACGGAAGCCTTCCTTATATAATGAGCCGATATTCTCCAGGCTGATGCCGCCGATGGTCACGACAGGCAGGGAGAAATGCAGGGCAAAGCGCTTCGCTTCGTCCGACACGACTTCATGGGCGTCCTTTTTCGACGCCGTCGGGAACATGGGGCCAAAGCCGACATAGTCGGCTCCGTCGGCCAGGGCCTGCTTCATTTCGTCAATTCGATTCGTCGACACGCCGATCACCATATCCGGACCGGCCAGCCGGCGCACGACCGTCGCCGGCGCGTCGTCCTGGCCGACATGAATGCCGTCGGCGCCGCAGGCAATCGCCAGATCGACGGAGTCGTTCATGATGAACGTCACCTTATGGTCATGGCACAACTCAGCAATGGCCGTCGCTTCGGCGTATTTTTCCCGCCACGTCTTATGCTTTTCCCGGTACTGGATAATCGTAACGCCGGCCTCTATGAGATGCCGCGCCGCGTCGATATTGCTCCGTCCCAGAGATAACTCGGCGTTCCCCATAATCGCATAGATGGGGTCGCTCATCAGTTGTCGTATATGTTCTTCTTTTGTCATGTCCTATCGCCTCGTTTACTTTATATAGTGGAACATATCGCGGCTCGTCGGGTCGCTGATACATTCGATAGCCCATTTTCTTTCCCGTCCGGCCGCCCGCAGCCGTTCCTGCAGATCGCTGACGACGGGGTATTCCGTGCCGAAATGGCCGCCGTCGGCAGCGACGATGCCTAACTTCACCGCTTCCTGAGCGTCGTGGTAGCGGATATCGCCGGTCAGATAGAGCTGCGCCCCCGCTTCCTTGGCCAGCTTCATAAATCCGGCCCCAGCGCCGCCGAGAAGGGCCACCTTCGTAACCATCGTATCGGCATCGCCGGCAAAGGGCAGGACGTCGCGCTTCAGCGCCCGCTTTATCTTCTGCAGGACGATGCCCGCCGGTTCCGGCGTCGGCCAGAGCCCGACTCGTCCCATAGCATATTGATGGCCTTCATTGGCCAGGGGATATACGTCGTACGCCGGTTCCTCATAGGGATGGACTTGCAAGACCGCCGCCAAAAGGGCCGGCAGCTTCGGCTGCGGTACGATCGTCTCGATCCGTTCTTCCCGTACCGTTTCCACCGTGCCGATGGAGCCGATAAAGGGATTGGCGCCGGCGCGGGGCTTAAACCGCCCGTCGCCCTTCACCGTAAAGGAGCAGTCGCTGTAATTTCCCGTATATCCCGCGCCGGCTGCCGCCATGGCCTGCCGGACGGCTTCGCTGTGGCTTTCGGGTACATAGACGGCCACCTTGTACAGCGTTTCCTTCACTCCCGGTACGAGGCCCGTGACCTCCCGCAGTCCCAGCCGCCGGGCCAGCACGTCGTTCACCCCGCCGTCGGCGCTGTCCAGGTTGGTGTGCGCGCTGTACACGGAAATATGATGGGCCAGCAGCTTCTGATACATGTCTCCGTCGTACGTATCGCTGCGCAGGGCCTTGATGCCGCTGAAAATGATGGGATGGTGGCTGACGATGAGATTGACGCCGTGCGCTACGGCATAGTCGACGCTGTCCCTCATGACATCCAGCGTGACCATGATCTTCTGTACTGGCTCGTCCGGACTGCCTACGAGCAGCCCTGGATTATCCCAGGACTCCTTCAGCGATACCGGAGCCCATTCCGTCAATACCTTTACTATCTCTCCGACTGTAACTGCCATATGATTTCCCTCCAATGCCTGATTTCCTCATCCAGCGCCTGAATCTGCGCCGACATATCGCTGCGGCTCTTCGTCCATCCGGCACGGATGTGTTCTTTTTTGCCGATAAGCGACTCTATTTTGCGTACCAGCAGGGGATGCTTCCGCTGCCAGTTGACCGGGCCTATATCACAGAGCCATGGCGCGGGCATCGCTTCCCTGCCCGGCACGGCCCGCATCATCTCGTACAGCCGCCCGTCTTCGACGAGCATCTCTTCGTCTTCTATATGCCAGCCCGCTTCGTATAGGTACTGCCGGACTGCGCCGCTGTCGCTCTGGGGCTGCAGGACGAGGAACTCCATTTCCTGCCATACGACGGGCGACGCCTGCAGTATGCTGATGATCAGCGGTCCGCCCATGCCGCAGATGACCGCCCCGTCCGCTTCGCCGGGCTGGATGCACGTCAGTCCGTCGCCTAAGCGGCAGTCGATGCGGTCGGCTAACCCTGACTGCCGGACATGGGTGACCGCAGCCTGCAGAGGCCCCGGCACGATGTCGGCGGCAATGGCCTTGGGACAACGCCCTTCCTGGCACATGTAGACGGGAATATATCCATGATCGGTGCCGATGTCGGCGATGACCTTATGATTAGGAATTAAAGACGCCGCGGCGGCAAGCCGTCCGCTCAGTTTCATAGCAACACATCCTTTAGTATCCATTTAAGTCTTTACAATATACTGTATTTATTATAGCATAAATTATAGCACAGAATAGCAATAGGTTCCTTCTCGTACGCCCTATGATAAAGAAGATGAGCTGATCATGATCTGGAAAACATGGAATGGCATACTGCGCCTGTGCATAGGAATACTTCTTTTTTACGTGCTGCTGCCGCCTATCCCCTACCCGTATCCGGATACGCTCGTCGTGACCGATGCTTCCGTATCTGACGAAGACATCGTCCGCCGCATCATGGAGCAGCAACTGACGTATTATACACGCATGGGCCTGCTGTATCCCGACCGCATATTCGATTATGAAATCGTCCGCATCATCCCCACGACAGACGCGACGAAGCCCCAGGAGCCCTTATACAGCGTCGTCTATTCCGTCAAAAACTATTGGCAATCCCCTACCTGGACCGCCGGGAACGGCCGTATCGGCGAAGACCATTGGATTCGCGGCAAATCGATGATATATCGCCTGGTTAAAGACGGCAGCACGTACCGCCTCGTCGCTGTCGGAACGGGGCTGTAATCTTTACCTATCAAATTATAAAGGAGAAGCTCATGAAACTCCCCTTTGCCATTACCCGTAAAAGCATTCTCATACTGGTTATCGTCTGCCTCTGCGGCGTCGTGCATTATGAAACGATACCGCCTCACGAATTGTATCCCGACACCCTGAATATGATAGAAGCCGGCGGCCTCAACGACTCTACGATCGTCTACCGCATCGTCGAGCAGGAACTGGCCTTTCACAAGAGCAAACGCCTTCTCGTAGAAGGGAAGATTTTCGATTATAAAAACATTTTCGTCATCCCCGAAGAAAATCCTGAAGACCCGGAGGAAAAGCGGTTCCGCGTCACCTATTCCGTCCAAACGCGGGACGATTACTGGAAATCGGACAACGGCGAACCGTGGGAAGACGACTGGATTTTAAACAAATACACCTATGTCCGGCTGGAAAAAGACATTACGAGATACCGCCTCGTCAATCTCGGCCCAAAGCCATAGAAAAAACCTGCCCTCGCATATGCGGGAGCAGGTTCTTATTATGCTGCCGTATAGAAACGCATCCTATTAGAAGCCGCCGAAACGGTAGGAAATACCCGTAACAAAGCCCTTATAGGTGACGCTGGGGTCGTTGCCATGCCGTCCTTCCGTATCGACGTAACGGTAGCCGGCGTTGATGTCCAGGTCCGGCGTGACGCCGTAGGAAAGGCCGGCTTCCCATGTCGTCGTGTTCTTCGTGCCTACGCCGACCTTGCCATAGAGGTCGAGGTTGTCCGCCAGCGGCGCTTTGCCGATAAGGCCGACTTGCAGGACATTATTCGTCGTGCTGCCGTGATGATCCCATTCGTTTTCAATGCGGTTGTAGCCGGCATAAGCCGCTACGTTGTCGTTGAGGGAATACAAGAGGTTGACTTCCTGCTGATTGCCTGTCGTAGCGTCATATCCGTTGACATCGGTCTTTAACCCTGCGTACTGGTACTGGATGGCCACGTCGTCAGTCAAGCCGTACGTAATGCCGCCCTGGAAGTTCCAGTTCGAGTCGGAACTGAAATCGCCAATATCAGATTTCGGATTCCATGCGCCTACATCTACCTGTACAGCTCCTTCCTGGAAGGTGGTCTGCGGAGCTGCAAACGCAGCGCCGGATACACAAACTGTCAACGCTGAGAGCACTGCAAATAATTTTTTCTTCATATAAATCATCCTTCCTGTCCTTGTCTTTTCGTTTCTCCCCGTTGGGATTGACTACAGTATAGCAGTATCCGGCGCACTTGTCACGTTTTTAAATTCTCATAAATATGCATTATATCAATTCTGTTACAAGAAAAAAAATACAATCAACAACCCATTTATATGCCGTTATACAGTCTTCTAAAACTGTTGTAAAAATCTCTCTATTTACATATATATGAATTATTTATTATATATAATACATTTGTAACAGAGCCGGGCCCGCTCGGAAACAGAACTGTAACAAAACCGTTTCGTCCCTGTCACAACGGCGGGAATATAAAGAAGTAAAATGTTTCCGCATCCTCTCGATTTTCATATGAGGCCTGATGTGGTAATATATACTATAGCGTTATAAAGAATGATTGGAATAGGAGCTTGATACTATGTCGACAACACCCGAATATATGCCCTGGGAAGAGCAATCCTTAAAAACGAAGTTATTTACCTTTCACGGCCGCCTCAGCCGGCGGCATTATATCTACCTGACGATCCTCACCTGGGTACTGGCCGGCGCCATTTCCTATCTGCTGCACACGGCCAGCGCTACCCTGGGGACGATGACCGGCGGCATCTGCCTTATCGTCGCCGTAATTCTGGCCATTCCGACGACGATCATTTCTCTTTCCATCGCAGTCCGCCGCTGGCATGACCTGAACAAATCCTGGCAGTACGTACTCATCAACGTCTGCTGCGCCTTTGCCGGCGTCTTTTCCTTGTTCCTGTACGCGTATTTATTCATCGCCAAGGGAACGCCGGGAAAAAATCTCTACGGCCCCAACCCGGCAGAGCCCTGGGAAGGCCAGGCAGAGTACGTCCCTCCTGCCGTACAACGACGGCTGGAAGAAGAACGACTGAAGAACGAAACGGAAGAAGAAAAAGCCCTGCGAAAGGCAAAATCGCAGGAGCCGGCCTATACGATGGACCCTTCGCAAAAGGATCAGCCCGACGATACCTCGACGGAACAGCCCAAAGAAAAACTGTAATACACGACAGAAAACAAGCGCAAGCTGAGCATCTATCAGCCTGCGCTTTTGTATTTCTCGTATATTTTTTTACACGCCGTTGATATACTGCACCTTGCCGCCGCGCACGACGCACTGATACCACTCCGGCAAATCATCGTAAAACCAGTCTAACGTAAATTCATATTGCGGAAACTGGGCCGATACCTCTTTCAGCCAAGCCAGCGGCGGCGTATCGGCAGTCCGAAAGGTCAGGATATTTCCCATCAGCTCGGCATGAACGGCATTTTCCTCCGTCCCCCAAAAAGCCGAGCACCAATCCCGCGCCTCCTGGCCCGTCAAATCCCGGGGCATAGGCTGAACCGTATTGAAATCAAGCGGTGCCGTCCCGCCGACATACGCCAGCACCCGTTCCACGCCGTCCTGAGGCAAATACATTCGGTTTGTAATGTAAACAGGCATCGTCATCCCTCCTGTTCGTAATTCCTCTATCTATGTTGTCTGGTTTCAAACTGCCTTCAAAGGATAGGGCAACGGATGCCCTGTCCCGTTATGCGGCGAAGGCCTTGAAAAGAATCTGCCCCGGCATGGGCCATACATTCCGCTACGACGCGGGTTTCCATCGGCGCAAGGCCTCGAAGCAGCCCGAAGGCATTTGCCGCTTGCAGCACCTTGACCGATAAGGTTTCGCCCAATCTCTTTGCCTTTTTGCGTATCAAGGACGGCGGCTGAATAATGGTAAGTCCGTCAAATCCCAGCGCTTCTGCATCTCTTTCTATTTCTCCCTTTAACCGCAGATAAAAGAACTTGGAATTGCAGTCGGCGCCGACGGACGACACGAGTACCAGCTGACGCACGCCCTGTTCTTTAGCGGTCCGGGCCGCTGTCAGCTGATATTCATAGTCGACGCGGTACTGCCCTTCCTTAGAGCCGGCTTGCTTCCGCGACGTTCCCAATGCGGAAAACAGAACATCGCCGTGCATGAATTCCCGCCACTGCTCCGGATGGGCAAAGTCGACGACATAAGACGTCAATTTCTCATGCTGAATACCGATGTCTCTCCGTGTAAAAGTCACTACAGAGCTATACCGCTCATCTTTCAGCAGCACATCGACCAGATCCCGGCCAACTGCCCCCGTCGCCCCGACGACGATGGCTTTTTTCAGATGATTTTCCATATATACCATGTTAATTTACCCTCTATGTAACTCCCTAAACGCAGCCTACTTCGTAATATGGCAATACCCTAACGCTTCTAAACTCATATGAATCCGCTGACTCCCGTCAACGCCATGATAGCCGCAATACGTTTGACTAAAGCTATATCCTTATGCCGAGCAAGATGCGTCAAATACTCAAGCCGGTTCATTAAAACAGCTGTGCAGCACCTCATTTTATACAGATTATAAGTCAAAAACTGCCAGGTCATCAATCATTTTATGGGTATCATTCAAAAATTATATATATCAAAGCCGGATTACATGCAGATGCCGGATTTTCTGCCTCCCATTTCATCGGGATGCACAGAAAGCTCACGTGTTCGGGAACGATTTCGAACAGGTTTCACGACACGTTGACCTTCTCATACAATCGAAAAATGCTCCATAATTGATTGAAAATGATGCTGCGCCTCCAGGCATATATCCCGCAGCACGGACCGTTCCTGATGCCAAATACTAAGCCCGTGATGATAGCTCGGTTTCATATCTTTGAAAAGAATAAAGGGAACAATGCCATTCCTCAGGCATTCACTTAACATCAGCAGGCGCCCTACCCTCCCATTCCCGCTCTGGAATGGTTTAATTGCTTCAAAGCGCATGTAAAATTCGAGTATATCCTCTAACCGCTTAGGTGAAGCCGTCCTGTATGTATCCAGCAGCTCCTTCATCTTCTGACTCACATATTCCGGAGAGGAGGATGGAAGGGGGCTGCCCGTATTGGAAAAGGACTTATAGTTTCCTACGAAAAACCAGTCTTTATACGCATCTGTCGTTCCTATTTTAAGCGCGCGATGCAATTCCTTGATAAACTGTTCAGACACTCCGGACGACGCTTGTTCGATAACCAGGTCAATGCAATTAAAATGGTTCACAGCTTCAACAATATCATCGACCCGTACAGCGCGGTCTGCAATATATATCTGCTTAGTTTCAAACAGGTATTGGGTTTGCTCATGTGTTAAACGGTTCTCTGCTATACGGTTTGAGTGATAGGTCATGTCAATTTGCAGCCTGTGATAAATACCGCCCATAAACTGGCTTTCCTTCTCCCGACGGAGTATTCCCAGCAAAGGAGAAGACGCCGTTTCTTTACTGTTCCTGACGGGTTTCTGTGACGCAGCAGGAATATTCCAAGTATTTCCGTGCAAAACAGCGCCGCCAATACGCCCTTGCATGCAATACTCCTGGATAGAGCGTTCAGAAAGATTCCATACAGCAGCTGCCTCTTTAGCGGACATATATTTCATCGTTCATTTTCCCCCTTCCCTATATAACACATATGCTATCAGCCAGTACCTAAAAATGCATTGCAGATTGCATCGTCAAAGATTCATCATCATGCATTTTACTTGCCGTTCCTTTGGCCAAAAGATAAGTGGGACTATTTTTATCTGCATTAAGCTCCCAATACTCCAAGGGATCTCATATCTATCATGGCATCGGGCAAATTCATTATATTCTATACTGTATACTAATAGATATTTTTTGTCAAATAATAAAAGCCTTTGCGATCTCTTAGAACCTCCCTTCAAGGGCAGCTCTTGCTGACAGTCCTGCTATGGCGCGTTTATTCAGTAGTACTGCTCTTTTCCTGATGTTTCTTTATTATATGTCCAAACTCAGCGTATGATTAGCTAAAATAATATTTCAATAAATAATCGTTATTATTCATTGACAGGTTGACCGTTTTAGTATATACTTAAATCGTAATCAAAAATTATTATTTACTAATAAATAAATTCTATTATCTTGATGCATATATAATCGTTTAAGGCAGGCATCCCGCCAAAGGAGGATACGCATATGAAACACGTTGAATTTTATCGCAATGACACAGATGGCAACGTATTAGTTCTAAGCGGAGGGCAGGCTCCGGAAAAAGTCATATATAATGGGCAGGAGCTGACTCATCTCGTGGCTGGCTCTGTCGATGCAGCTCATGAAAAACACGTACCGGCTTTCCAGAAAATCGATGGACACCTGGATGTAACGGTCGGTTCGGTCACCCATCCCATGGAAGAAAAGCACTATATCGAATGGATCGCTCTCGTCGATGAAAAGGGAGTCCATTTCCATTACCTGAAACCCGGAGAAGCACCGCAGGCTTATTTTGAAACTGGCGACAGCGGCGAAATCTACGCGTACTGCAACCTGCACAGCCTCTGGAAAGAAAGCTTCTGCAACGGCGACGCCGGCTCCATCGATGGCGCGGCCTGCTCCTCTGAATTTGGCGGCTGCCGTATCCATGAACTCTGATAAAACAACCAAACATTCACACCATCTCCTCTCTTATAACGCTACATGAATAAGAAATGGGGCTATGCATAACGGATTTTATTCCGTATGTATAGCCCCATTTTCGGCTGTACCCTGATTAACGTTTCAATCAAAATGGCCTTCATATTGCCGCGACTTCCCTGTCGGCGGCAATCGTGATAGTCTTTTCACTTGCCGGCGTCCCGCCGGCATAGGTGACAATGTCGTTCTGGTATTCCTGCTTAAACGAGCTGGACCCAGTACCTGCATGACTACCGACAGAACGAATACCGCCCTGCTTCATGGCATGAATCTGGTTGCGTCTTGCCGCCTGTAAGGCCTTGTTATCTCTCGTCTGAGCTGCGTAGGCAGAACTTCGGCAATTTTAATTATACATTTCTATAGTTACTTTTAAAACTGACTCGGAGAATATCGTATCGTGACTATAATAACGAGTTTTTCCTGCTCCTGTATCCGAAATATGATTGTATAGTTACCGATAAATAATTGTCTATATCCATTATTGGCAAAAATTCCAACTTTTCGCTCGGGACATCGATATGGCATTTCCTCTAAAGAAAGAATTCCTTCTTCAATTCGATTGACTAAATTCAAGGCTGTGCCCGGCTCACGCAGATGTGCGGCAATATAATCATAAATACCATCCAAGTCCTCTACAGCTTTATTCATCAATTTAACGCTATACGTCGCCAAAATGTTTCCTCCTCAATGAAGCAAACGTAGTTTTTGCATCATGAAGCGTTCCATTTTTATCAAAATCTATTTCAGCATTTAAAATAGCCTTATCTATGGAAACATTTTCAACTAAAGCTTCATATGTTTCCATACTCATTACCACTAAATCGCCATATCCGTTTTTAGTTATAAAAACGGGTTCCTTCCTTGCATGACAAAGTTCAGAAATTTCATTTGTATTTCTCAAATCAGTAATCGGTCTTATTTGCACAATATCGCCTCCTTTATGTATATTATTATAGCATAATTATATACATAATTCTATAAAACACCCTTTTATGTTAAAGTCCTAGAACAGTACGTACGCCGTCGTACATCATGCAAGCCGCATAAACGTTTAGAGGATATTGCATTAGCCGCAGCAGCGGGGACGCAACGAAAATACAGATGAGGCGCTGCATGAGTATTTTCAAAAAGAATGGACATCATACCAGTTTCAGAAACCTATATTTGACAATTCGCCATCAAAATGGCTTCCATATTTCCTTTTGCCGCGACTTCCCTGCCGCGGCTATCGTAATAGTCTTTTCAACGGAAAAAGCAGACAAAGGAACCGTTGAATACAGTCTTTACTATCAGTACTTTTTAGAAAACCATTCCTTCATCGTCTGTAAAACCTTGATCAATTCATCTTCTTCGATCACATAAGGAACCATCGCATAGAGGTAGTTTAAAAACGGACGGCTGAATACACCCCGCTTATAGGCAAATTGCTGGTACCCCTTGATGGTATCTGAATCATATACTTCGATGCATACACAGCCGCCCATTATCCGGACTTCCTTGATGCGCCGGTCGGAGAAACCCTCCATCTCACGGCGGGTTATCGCTTCAATCCTATGGATTTTCGACATGTAATCCTGCTCCTCAAACAGTTCGATGGATTTCAATGCCGCACTGCAGGCCAGGGCATTGCCCATAAAAGTGGGGCCATGCATCAGGGCATGAAAAGGAGCATCATCATAAAAGCCTTCATATACCTTTCGGTTTGCCACTGTAACGGCATGACCGATATATCCGCCGGTCAAAGCTTTGCCAAGGACAAGGATATCCGGCAGGACCAAATCTGCAGCAAAGCGGTTTCCCGTCCGTCCGAATCCTGTGGCAACTTCGTCGAAAACAAGGAGCACGTCATATTGATCACAAAGCTCTCGCGCGCGTTTCAGGAAGGAAATATCGTACATTTTCATCCCGCCTGCGCCCTGCAGCAAAGGCTCAACGATAAAGCAATTCAGGCGATCATGGTATTTTGCAAAAGCATGTTCGAGGGCGTCGATCTCAGTAGGAATATGTACGACATACTTGCTTTTCCCGTATGCTTTCAACACAAAGTGATAGTCCTCATCATCGCCTGCTTCCATGGCCTTGAACGTATCGCCATGGTAAGCGTTTTCCAGCGCTAATACCATGGTACGGTGAGGTTCTCTATGATTCACATAATATTGCAGTGCCATTTTAAGGGCCACCTCTACTGCGACACTGCCGGAATCAGAGAAAAAGCAGTAATCTAAATCGCCGGGCAGCCAACTCTGGAGTTTTTGGGAAAGTTTTTCCGCAGGCTCGTGGGTCAAACCACCGAGCATTACGTGAGCAAATTTCTTCAGCTGCATTTCAATCGCCTGATTGAGTTCCGGGTGTTTATAGCCATGGATTACACTCCACCAGGAAGACACCGAATCAATCAGCTTCTGATCCTCGGTATACAGATAGACTCCTTCTGCATTGACAATTTTATAGGGAGCCTTCATTGTTTTCATCTGCTCATATGGATACCAGATCATTTCCTGCCGCCTCCGTTCTCTTCATAAAATCCTTCCAGCAGCTCAAAGGGCATATCCAAATCCGTATCGCCGTCTTTAACACAGGCGATTATATGTAAGCCCGTCATGGCCTCGCACATCAGCCGGTTATCCTCGTGCAATGGATTGCCCGGCTCGTAACGATTGAATATAATACCCCTCACGGGTATTTTATGAGCCTTCATATATTCAGCCGTCAATCCGACTGCGTTAATGGTGCCAAGCCCTGCGTCAGCAATCATCAGGCAAGACAGGCTGCGGGCCTTAATGAAATCCTCCTGCTGGATCTGTTGCTCGTCAAAGCGGAGCGGGCAGAGGATTCCTCCCGAACCTTCTGCCGTAATATACTCATACTTGCCGCACACATAATCAAAATGCTTCAGCACGCATTCCATTTCCAGGGGCTTTCCCTCAAGCTTTGCCGCCAGATGAGGAGAGACCGCTGTCTCATAAATGTATGGGCACATCTCTTCAAGGGGCTGTTCGATTCCGGACATCCGTTTCACCTGCAAGGCGTCGCCGGGAATCAACGTGCCGTCTGCACGCCGATCGTTGCCGCTCATAGCAGCTTTGTAGTAGGCAGCAGAGGCTCCGCCCTCCCGAAGCTTTTTGACAATCAGCCCCGTCACATAGGTCTTGCCGACGTCCGTTCCGGTTCCAGTAATAAACAGGCTTTTACTCATTGCAGCGTTTCACCTCATATCCCAGTTCCTTTAATAGCAGCATATCCGTTTTCGTTGTGATTCCTGCAGTCGTCAGCATCTCTCCCGAAATCGCCGCGTTCGCCCCTGAAATGAAGCAGCTTTTTCCCTTATCCGGCAGCAGGCCCCGCCCGCCTGCAAGGCGGATAGCAGCCCTCGGGAGGATAAAGCGGTAGACAGCGACGATCCTGCGCATGTCGTCTTCCGTCAATCTCTCATTGCATTCAAACGGCGTGCCGGGAATCGGGTTCAGCAGGTTCACCGGCACACTGAGAACGCCCAGCTCCTGCAGGCTAAAGGCCATATCGATCCGATCTTCGACCGTTTCGCCAAGTCCCATGATGCCGCCGCTGCAAACAGAGAGCCCTGCAGCCTGCGCGGCCCGGATCGCCTGTACCTTGTCATCGAACCCATGGGTGGTACAGATGTTGGGAAAATTCCTGCGGGACGTTTCCAGATTATTATGTACTCTTGTGGCACCGGCCTCTTTCAGCTTGCGGAACTGCTGTTCATTTAGCAGGCCGAAGGAAACGCAAACAGAAATCCCGACCTTTTCTCTGATTTCCCGGATCGCTTCGCACATTGCATCTACCTCCGGCTCAGACAAGCTTTTTCCTGATGTTACGATGGAGTAACGAAGGACGCCTTGTTCATGATTGATCCTTGCCTGTGCTACAATTTCTTCTTTGGAAAGCAGCGGATAGGCAACCACACCGGTGCGGTGATGAGCCGACTGGGCGCAAAACCTGCAGTTTTCAGAACAGTTTCCGTTTTTGGCATTGATAATCGTGCAAATATCAAATTGATTGGCACAAAAGTATCGGCGGATCTTATCAGCACTCCCGCATAGTTTCAAAAGAGGCTGCTCGTATAAAAACAAGGCTTCTTCCTTTGTGATTTGTTTCCCCTGTAAGACTTTGTTTGCTAATTCATTTACATTCATTTTCCATATCCCCATATTCTATCGCTTTCTATTGTTCCTCATGATCGGAATCATTCTTTTTCCAAGAAATGCACCAAGAACGCATAACAAAATATCTCCCGGTACAGCCAAAATAAAGCCATACAGGAACAACGGCCATAAACCAATAGGATTTCCAAGGTAAAAATTGCTCAACAAATAATAATACATCATTCCAAACACATAAACGATTGCAAGACCAACAAAGTTTGCCGCAAGCAAGCGTTTATAGTTCGGATTCGGAACCTGATTGGCAATAACGCCAGTCACATAGGACGCAGCGGCAAAACCGACAATATATCCGAAGGTCGGCTTCAGTACATACACCAAACCGCCGCCTTCCGCAAATATAGGAAGTCCGAGAAGTCCCATCAGAATATACACTCCTACAGAGACAGCGCCAAGTTTTCCTCCAAGCAACAGGCCTGCCGTCATTGTAAATAAAAGCTGCAATGTAAAGGGCACAACAGGAACAGGAATTTTGATACATGCGCCTATAACAATGAGCGTAACAAAGAGACCGCACATTATTATATTTTGTGTTTTGCTCTTTTTCATATAGCCTCCTATCCACAAACAAAGGTTAATTTCACCGAATAAACAGCAATCTTCCGTACCGCCAAGAGTATCTCTCTAACAAGCGGCACGTATCGTCTATATTAAGGGCAAAGGCATTTTTGAATTTTGGAGAAAACATCAGCTTGACTCGTTTGCCGATGACAAGACAGCGGTTTCAGTATGATTCCACATAGACTGTTTATAGTGTTCAAGCCGCTAAAAAAGCCATATCTATTCCAGTGTCTTTATAGTTAACCTTCCCCAGTCATGACGCGATATAGCTATCGGACTTACCTATATTTGCTTGATCCCGCACAAGAACATGGCTGGATTCCACGACATCCAAGCGCACAAATTTCCATCTTCTGAATCACAGTGCGCAAATATTTAGAACGTCCCGGCACTGCTTCAGTAATTTTCCAAACAGTGAGGCGAGATACAGAAAATTTTAGAGCAATATCTTCACAAAAAACGTCCCTATTCGCCTCAAAAAGCTCAAATATTTTTTGTTGTCCCGTCACCACCTCCTCAATCGATATAACTATAGCATTTTCTCCTTTATATTGTCAACTATATATTAAATATATAGTTGACAATATACTTGCTATTTTGCTGCCACCATCTCACTTTCATATGTACCGTAAGTACATCAAAAATGTCTTTAGGATGTCTTGCTATATGCCAATTTCCCTTGTCGTTCCTGCCTATTATATTCAAAATACTCCAGCCTTTTTTAGACTATCCGTAGGCCGACCTGCCCCTCATTTTTGTTAACATATACTTGCGCTGAGCAAAAAGAAAATACCAAAAAGAGCGCCCACATCATGAGCGCTCCTTTTGTGCTATGGTTACAATAAATCGGAATACGATCCTGTCTGAAAGGCCGTTGCAATCGGCTGTTCATTATTTATCACATATACTAGCAGCCAATCCGGCTTGCAGCATTGTAATCCAACGTTTCGGCCTATTACAACTACATCATGCTATTCTCTGATGGCTTCCAGCAATTCCTTAGCTGCCAGGATGCCTAATGCATTCGCTGCCAACGGACTGTCGCCAGTAAGTACATTTCGGTCTTTATGAATCCGGCCGGTAATGTCTTCATTGACGATCTTCACGCCCAGCTTTGCCAATCTTTCAGCCAACAGCCATTTCAATCGCCCAGGCATATAGCCAATGTCCTGATTTGCCCCTTCATCCAGGCAATCGGGAAATACGGCCATTTCATAGCCGGAAAACAAAAATTTGTCTTCGTCGACCGCTGCTGCCAGCAGAGCCGCCGGTCCGTGGCATAAAGTAATTATGTTTTTCTCTGCTTTCATAGCCCATTGCAGCACGGCCTTTACATCACGGCTCTCCGGCAAATTCACCAGCGCCCCGTGGCCTCCGGGAATAAAAACGCCGACATAGGGCGAGCCCTCCGCCGTAACCTCCTGCAGTATATCGCTCAGCCTCAGGGGATGCTCAAATTTAGACAAATATTCCTGATATAGACTCATGACAGGCTCATCCTTTTCCGGCATAGCCCACATTTCCAGTTTTACAGGATTGCCCGACAAGGTCGCCACGTCTATTTCAAATCCGGCGTGATGCATGTGCAGCATAGGAAGCAGCGTTTCTACAGGATGATTCCCTGTAGAGAAATAGGCTCCGTTTTTCATCTGTACATATCGTTCATCAGATGCAATCATCAGCACTTTATACTGGCCGCCTGTATAGGGGGAATCAATGGCAAACCCCTGGAAATCCGTAACAGGACTTGTATATACACTTAAAGAATATGGTGAAGGAAAAAATGCGTTATGCTCCGCCCGGTCCCGAACCGGTTCTTTACTTAAAGTAGTCATTGTCAATCCTCCTTTGATGTATAACATCCATTCAATAGATGTCTCCTAAATCACAAATGCTGCAAAACTCCATAAAGGCATTGCTATTCTTGAATCATTATATCCACTATATTAACAAACACTAATTCCCTCGTCAATATGCATTCTGCTTTCACAACAGCCTATTCAGGTCTGCCTTCCAATAGTATACATTCAGATCATAAGGGCCTCTGCTGCATCAACTATTCAGTTGGCAGGCTTCCCGGACATATACTCAAACCACTTAATTCACGTATTTGACAAATATTCTTCCGCCAATATCCTACGACAACAGATGTATAAAAAATCGCGTTTACTGAACATTTTATATTTTATCGGTACATGTCGCTTTAACAAAGGTCGTTCAGCGTCTTGCCGCCTTCATAGTCTTCCAAATCCTGCAAAGTCTTATTATCCTTATTTGAGGCATGTAGATAGCGCATCGGCAACTTCAACCATACATTTATCATAGTTACGCAAAACACGGCGGCAGCAAGTTGTCTGCACTTGCTGCCACCGTGTTTTATCTTCAGATGAAGACTCTTCTGTCTAGCATCTACTATTCAGTTGGTGGGCCCACCTGGATTTGAACCAGGGACCAACCGGTTATGAGCCGGGGGCTCTACCGCTGAGCTATAGGCCCTAAAGGTAAGGTAAAAACCTTACCAAGTAATTATACGATAAGAAAATAGACTCGTCAAGTTAAGGATTAAAGAAAATCCTTAATCTTTTCCCGCTTGCCCCAATTGCGCAGCTTGCTGAGAGCCTTGCCTTCAATCTGGCGAATTCGTTCGCGCGTGACGTTGAAATGCTGGCCTACTTCTTCCAGCGTTCTGGGGCGGCCGTCCTTCAAGCCGAAGCGCAGGTACAGGACCTTGCGTTCTCTGTCCGTCAGGCAGGAGAACACGTCTTCAATCTGTTCTTTCAGCAGGATGAAAGACGCGGCATCGTCCGGAGCAATCGCTTCAGAATCTTCGATAAAGTCTCCCAAATGAGAATCTTCTTCTTCACCGATAGGCGTTTCCAGCGATACCGGTTCCTGGGCAATCTTCATGATTTCCCGGACGCGTTCTACAGGAATATCCATCTTTTCGGCAATTTCTTCCGGCAGCGGCTCTCTGCCTTTATCCTGCAGGAGCTGACGGGAAATGCGGATGAGCTTATTAATCGTTTCGACCATGTGGACGGGAATGCGTATCGTCCGGGCTTGGTCGGCAATGGCCCGGGTAATGGCCTGGCGAATCCACCATGTCGCATAGGTACTGAATTTATAGCCCTTGCTGTAATCGAATTTGTCGACAGCTTTCAAGAGACCCAGATTGCCCTCCTGAATGAGGTCGAGGAACAGCATGCCTCGTCCTACGTACCGCTTGGCGATGCTGACGACGAGGCGCAGGTTGGCGTCGGTCAGTTTTTTCTTGGCCATGGCTCCGGCTTTTAATTCTTCTTCCGTCGCGTCAGGCGAATTGCCTCGCTCGATAGCCTGAGCCAAAGCGATTTCTTCCGTTGCCGACAGGAGCGGCACCCGGCCGATTTCCTTCAGATACATGCGGACAGGATCGTCGATATTGATGCCTTCAGGAACGCTTAAATCGACATTGTGCAGATCGGGAACGGGCTCGCCGTCGTCGTCGACGTTGAGGTCGTCGTTGTCGTTCAGGGAATCGTCTTCGCCGATAATATCAATGCCCTTATCGGCAAACAGCTCGTACATCTTGTCGATTTGTTCCGGCGACAGGTCGTCTTCTTCCATGACGTTCATGATTTCCGTATACGTAAGACAGCCTTTTTTCTGGCCTGTTTGGAGAAGCTGCTTAATATGCTGCAGGACGATTTCACGGCGTTCTTGCTCGCTCATCTGCTTTGCCGGTTCTTTTTTCTTGCTCGTTTTGCGTTTCGGCGCCTTTTTCGCTGTACTTTTCTTTGCGCCGGCTTTCTTTTCTATTGTATTTTCAACTGCATCTGTCGTTTTTACCATGACGTACAAGCTCCTTTCTCCTAAGACCATTTCTTTATTTCTTCGTTTATTCGCTTGCATGCTGCTAATTCTTCTATAACCCGCTGGTCGTTATTGCGGCTGTACGCAGTCGCTTTTTGGCTGTGCTCGATATACTGCTTCTGCAGCTCGGCTAAGCGGAACCGCCTGACGTAATCCATCAGCACGGCTTCGTCCATAGGGACGTCCTGCAAGATCATAATCCGCGCGACTTCTTCCGCCTCTTCCGGCGTCAGGCGCTGCTGAATATCCGCTTTGGCATAGGCCCCCTGCGAGGCGTAGACGTCTAAAATGGTTTGATATATGCGGCGCCGGCGTTCATCCATAAAAAAGGCGATATCAATTTTTTGCCGGATGCGTTCGCATGCCGACGGTTTTTCCAACAAGAAGCGCAGAATATTTTCTTCCGCCACAGCCATGGAGCCTTGTCCACGGGCCGCCGCGTTTTCATGAAACACTGTCGGCGATATGACGACTTGCTGCTGGCCTAATTCCGGATGCTTAGCCACGTATTTATTAAATTCGCTGCGGACAGCTGTTTCATCAATTTGTATTTGTCTGGCCATTTTCTTTAAAAAGCCGTCTAACACGACCCGGTTGTCTACGGTCGCCACGACGGGAAGAACCATGGCCGTAATGGAAGATTTTCCTTCCAGCGTCGTGCCGTCGTATTGGCGCAGCGCCGTCTGGAGCATGTAGTCCAAGGCGTTGGGAGCGTTGGCTACGGCTTCTTTAAATTTTTCCGGCCCGGCTGAATTAATATATTCGTCGGGATCCTTTCCCTGGGGCAGCGACACGACGCGTATCCGCATGCCCATGCCGCGGACGATTTCCATCGCCCGCAGCGTCGCCTGCCGGCCGGCGCCGTCCATGTCGTAGGACAGTACCAGCTCGTCGGCCTGCCGCTGCAGCAAACGGGCCTGCTCCGGCGTAAACGACGTGCCCAGAGAGGCTACGACGTTGCGTATGCCCTTGTCGTGAGCTGCTACAACATCCATGTAGCCTTCGACGAGGACCGCCCTTCCTTCTTCATAAATGGCTTTGTGAGCCAGATCCATGGCAAATAATAAGCGGCGTTTATTAAATATAGGCGTTTCGGGAGAATTCAGGTATTTCGGCCGGCTGTCGTCCAGCACGCGGCCGCCGAATCCGACAATGCGGCTGCGTCCGTCCCGTATGGGAAAGATAACCCGGTTGCGGAAGGCGTCGTAAAAACGGCCGTTCTTTTCTTTCGCCAGCCCCAATAGAACCAACTCTTTTCCCGACACGCCCTTTTTCATAAAGGCATCGGTCAGCTTATTCCAGCTGTCCGGAGCGAAACCGAGCTTAAATTCTCGAATCGTCCCGTCGGATACGCGGCGCTTGTGAAAGTAAGCCAGGCCCGGCTCTCCGTAATGAGTTTTCGTCAGACAATTATGAAAAAAATTCCCGGCCATTTCATTGATTTGATACAGGCGGCCTGCCAGCCGTTCCCGTTCGATTTCCTCAGCCGACTTCTGGATTTCCGGCAAGGGGATATGGGCCCGCTCGGCCAGCATTGTCACGGCGTCGGAAAAGGAAACGTGCTCCTGCATCATGATAAATTTAAATACGTCGCCTGAGGCATGACAGCCGAAACAATAAAAAAAACCTTTATCAGCGGCGACGCTGAAAGACGCTGTTTTTTCGCTGTGAAAGGGGCAGCAGGCCCAGAAATTCCGTCCCTGGCGCTTCAGGGACACGTACCCCGATATGACGCCGACGATGTCATTGGCTTGCCGCACCTGTTCAATGAATTCACTGGAAAATCTCCTCACGCCAATCACCTGTACCTTTAATTATTCCGACGATAATATATTCTCTATAACCCGGCCAAAATCCTTCTTTTATTTCCAAACCGCGAAAAAAACAGGAGACCTGCAAAAAATCCGCAACGCTCCTATCATAATACATTCCCTGCCCATCGGTCAACGTTCTTTTCCATTTAATTTTATTCGCAAATTGACGGAGGAGCCTAGAAATATATAGATTTATTTTTTACCATTTTGTATAATATAGATGAATAATCTTAGATTTGCAATAAAGGATGGTATAATGATTCATTTTACAGTAGGCCCGCTCTCCAGGCCCACGAGCCTTCTCGGAGCGCTCCGCCATTTCGGCGTATCGTCGACGCTGCGCCGCCGCATCAAACGCAACGGCGTCTGCACGGTCAATGGCAGTCCCGCTTCGACAACGCAGTTTGTCTATGAGGGCGACGTCGTCTGCGTCGACCTGCCTCAGGTCAATTCGTTTTCGCCTGAGCCCATCCCTTTGTCTATCGCCTACGAGGACGACTACCTCCTCGTCGTCGACAAGCCCGCAGGCCTGCTCATGCACCCGACGGCAGCTGTGCGGCAGGGCACGCTGGCCAACGCCGTAGCGTACTACTACGAACAAAGCCGTCAGCGCTGCTCATACCACCCGATGCACCGCCTGGACAAGAATACGTCGGGCTTGTGCATGATTGCCAAAGAACCCCAGGTGCAGTCCCAATTCGATAAAAAAGAAACATCCTACAAACGGCTGTACATGGCGTTGACCGAAGGCCGTTTTCCCAGCCCCTTCGTCACCGTCCGCAGCCCTATCGGCCGCTGCCCGGACAGCATCATTACCCGTCAGGTCATGGCCGGCGGAAAACCGGCCCATACGGATTTCACCTGTCTGGCCGCCGGCGACGCCTACAGCCTGGTCAGCGTCTGCCTGCACACGGGCCGGACTCATCAGATCCGCGTACACAGCGCCTATCTCGGGTACCCTCTTGTCGGAGACGACCTGTACGGCGGCTCGCGAACTTTCATGACACGGCAGGCACTGCACGCTTACGCCATGCAGTTTGTCCATCCCATGACGGGACAGCTTATTTCTGTCAATTCCCCCCTCCCTGCTGATATGGCGCGCCTTGTCAGCCAGGCCGGCTGGAATTATATATACGCAAGGCTTCATTAATTTTATTTTTTTAGGAGGTATGCCAAATGCCATTAGTCGGAACCACAGAAATGTTTAAAAAAGCCTATGAAGGACATTATGCCATCGGAGCGTTCAACATCAACAACATGGAAATCGTTCAGGGCGTTACGGAAGCTGCTGCTGAACTGAAATCTCCTATTATTCTCCAGGCTTCGGCCGGCGCCAGAAAATACGCTAAACCGGCATATTTGAAACATCTCGTCGAAGCAGCGCTGGAAACGAATGATCTGCCTATCGCCCTGCACCTCGACCACGGCGCAGACTTCGAAACGTGCAAAGACTGCATCGACGGCGGCTTCACATCGGTTATGATCGACGGCTCCAAGTACTCGTTCGAAGACAACATCGCCCTGACGAAAAAAGTCGTTGAATACGCCCATGCACACGGCGTCGTCGTAGAAGGCGAATTAGGCCAGCTCGCTGGTATTGAAGACGACGTAAAAGTCGCCGCTCATGAAGCTTCGTATACTCGTCCGGAAGAAGTAGAAGAATTCGTAACCCGCACCGGCGTCGATTCCCTGGCTATCGCTATCGGCACAAGCCATGGCGCGTATAAATTCAAACCGGAACAATGCACGCGCAACGAACAGGGCGTCCTCGTTCCGCCGACACTGCGCTTCGACATCCTCGAAGAAGTTTCCAAACGCCTGCCCGGCTTCCCCATCGTACTGCACGGTGCTTCGTCCGTCGTTCCCGAATACGTTAAGATCATCAACTCCAACGGCGGCAATCTGGCCGACGCTATCGGCATTCCGGAAGATCAGCTCCGCAAAGCCGCTTCCATGGCAGTCTGCAAGATCAACATCGACTCCGACCTCCGCCTGGGCCTGACCGCCGGCATCCGTCAGCACATGGCACAGCATCCGGATCATTTCGACCCGCGCCAGTACCTCACGGACGGCCGCCAGTTCGTCCATGACATCGTAGCGCACAAGATCAAATGCGTTCTCGGTTCGGAAGGCAAAATCTAACTAAATTACAAAAATATATTGATTTTTAACGCTCTATATGATAGAATACTTTCTAGTGTTCTTGTAATTTAGGGAGGTGAATCAATTGCCGCAAATTAAATCCAACATCAAATCCATGGAAAAGGACGCAGCTCGTCACGCAGCTAACTCCAGAGTAAAATCTTCCGTTCATACGGCTATCCGCCGCACGACCGAAGCAATTGCCGCTGGTGATGCCGACGCTGTAAAGAAAGCCTTTGATAAAGCAAGCAGTGTAATCGATAGCGCCGCTCAGAAAGGCGTTCTCCATAAAAACAACGCAGCTCGCAAAAAGTCCCGTCTGGCTGCTAAAGTCAACGCAATGGGAAAATAATGTAAATGCTGACAAGGCCCGCCGAATACGACGGGCCTTGTTTTCTATTCTCAAGGAGGCCTTATGCAGTTCCCCCAGATTTCACAGTTTAGACATTTTCTTATTTTATTTTTCCCCCTCCTATTCACGCAGGTAGCGCAAATCGGCACCAGCGTATTCAGCAGCATATTCAGCGGCCAGGCCGGTACGGTTGACCTGGCCGGCGTCGCCGTCGCCGTCAATATCTGGGTGCCTATTTTCGCCGGCGTCTGCGGCTTATTTTTCGGCGTGTCGCCTATCATTTCGCAGCTTCGCGGAGCCCGCAAGGACAGCCGCATTCCCATGTATATCGCTCAAAGCTTGTACATTGCTGCCTTTTTTACTGTCGTCGCTATCGCGCTCGGCAGCCTCGTCCTGCCGCCCTTTCTCGATTTTATGGGACTGGAACCGGCCGTCCGTTATATTGCCGGTGAGTACTTGTTTGCCTTAGCTCTGGGCATTCTGCCCATGTTTCTCATGGCGACGATGCGCTATGTCGTCGATGCCCACGGCATGACTCACATTTCTATGGCCATCATCGTATTTCATATGGTCGTCACGGTACTCCTGTTCCGCCTCCTCATCTTCGGCGGACTGGGCATCGCTCCCATGGGCGGCATCGGCACGGGCTACGCCCTGACCATCGCCTCGTGGATCGCCTTCTTCATCTTTGCCGCCGTATTCCAATGGAAGGAGCCCTTTCGCTCCTATGCCATCTGGACGAAGCCCCGCCCCGTCAGCTGGGCCCACTGCTATCACCAGCTGCAGCTGGGAGTCCCCATCTTTATCGCCGTATTCTGCGAAACGAGCCTGTTCAGCATCGTCGGCCTCCTCATGGCCGAATTTGGGACGCTGTACCTGGCGGCCAATCAGGCGGCTATCAGCTACGCCACGCTGACCTATACGATTCCCTGGAGCGTCAGCCTGACGGCGACTATCGTCATCGGCTACGAAGTAGGCGCTAAGAATTTTGCCGGCGCCCGCCAGTACGCCCTCCTCTGCCAGATGACGGCCTTTGCCGTGGCGACGGTGACCGTTACGGCGACGTACCTGTTCCTGGACCCAATCAGCAGCTTGTTTACGCACGATGCGGAGACCTTCGCGGCTATCCGCAAATTTCTCGTATACGCCATGGCCTTCGTCTTTCTCGACGCGGCCGGCACGCCCGTCCAGGGCATCCTGCGCGGCTACAAGGACGTCAAGGTCATTACGTACATCGCCTTCGTCACCTACTGGCTCATCAGCATTCCCCTAGGCTACGCCTGCGCCCATTTGACGCCGTACGGTCCGTACGGATACTGGCTGTGCTTCGTCATCAGCCTGATCATCAATTCCAGCGCCCTGAATTACCGCTTATGGCGTCACACAGCATTTCAACATTAAGGAGTGATTCTCATGCCAACAAATGAACAACTGGCCGTCTATGCCAATATCCTGCTGACCAAGGGCCTGAACCTGCAAAAGGGCCAAATCCTGGTCGTCAACGCCCCCGTCGAATCGAGCGCTTTCGTAACGATTTTGACCAAGGAAGCCTATATCTGCGGCGCGTCGCAAGTCGTATGCAACTGGCGCTGCGACGATACGGCCCGCCTGCGCTATGAATACGAAGGCCAGGAACAGTTTGAATCCTTTCCCGAATGGCGGCGCGAATTCAGCCTGTCCTACTACCGCCAAAACGCCGCTTTTTTAAGCCTCATTTCAGCTAATCCCTACCTCATGAGCGGCATCGACACAAAGAAGATCTTTGCCTGGCAGAAAGCGCAGAATGAAGCCTTAAAAGAATATATCGACGGCATGATGGCTTCCAAGACGACGTGGCTCGTCGCCGCCGTTCCCAGCAAGGTCTGGGCATCCATTTTATATCCCCAATTGGAAGACGATGCAGCTTATAACGCCTTGTGGAACCAGATTCTCCAGTCGTCCCGCGCCGACGGAGCCGATCCCCTGGCGGACTGGGACGCTCATCTCGCCAACCTGGCAGCCCGCCGTCAGTGGATGACGGAGCAGCATTTCTCTGCGCTGCGCTATACGAACTCCCTCGGCACAGACCTGACGATCCGCCTTCCGGAGAAGCATATCTGGCAGGGCGGCGCAGAAACATCTGCCAGCGGCATCTCCTTCAACGCCAATATCCCGACGGAAGAAATCTACACGGCTCCCTGCGCCGACGGCGTAGACGGCGTCGTATACAGCACAAAGCCCTTGGTTTATAACGGCAACGTCATCGACAAGTTCCGCCTCGTATTTAAAGACGGCAAGGTCGTCGAAGCCCATGCCGAAACAGGCGACGACGTCCTGCAGAAGCTCGTCGCCATCGACGAAGGAGCGGGCCGCCTCGGCGAAGTCGCCCTCATTCCCTACCATTCGCCCATTTCCCTATCGAATATCCTCTTTTATGAAACCTTATTCGATGAAAACGCGTCGTGCCACTTAGCACTCGGCGCGTCCTATCCGACCTGCCTGGCCGGCGGAGCGGAAATGACGAAGGAAGAAACGGCGCAGGCCGGACTGAATGATTCCATGATTCACGTCGATTTCATGGTCGGCTCGCCGGATCTGTCCATTACAGGCATCAAAGCCGACGGCAGCAAAGTACCTATCTTTCTGAACGGCGACTGGGCAGAATAAAGGCTCACGCTGCCTGCATCAGCGTAAATCCCCTCGTTACCTGTCCCTATCGATAACGAGGGGATTTGTATATTCCAATGCAAAAACGCTCCCTTACGGCAGACGACCGTGCCGTCCTCGCAAGGGAGCTACGGGAAATTCCCGGTATGTTCTTACCCTCTGTAGGAAAGATTATTCGATTCCACTTCGTCGGGAGCCGTCCTGACATGGCCTTTTACAACCGTTCCGTCACCTTTAATATACGGCCGGACCGTCACCGTAGGCTCGTCGGCATAGGGATTTATATAAGAGGAATGGTTGACGTGAGCCCCATGAACGGCGTCATAGGACACTCCGGCGCTGGGATATACGCCGGGATGCACGGTAATGCCGCTGTGAACGGTATCAGGATATATAGGAGGCCGTACGATAATACCATCGTGAACGACGTCAGGAGAAGCCGCAGTTCCCGGATATGCAGCAGGACGGACTGCAACGCCGCTGTGGACGACGTCGGGGGACGGCGCAGCGTCAGGATATACGTCGGGACTTACGACTACGTCGCCGTGAACAACAGGGATTTTTAAGAAGGGCAAGACAAAAGCGACGACCAGCAGCGGCACCAAGCCCATAATGCCGAAGGCCTGCTTCGTCGTATAGCCCATTCGATACAGCCATTTTAATATGACATGCAGCACGAGGACTGCCGCCGCAGCCAAGGCATACGCCGCATAGCCGAGAAGACCTATATGGGACGCGCCAAAGGCGGCGAGAAGGCCGTACATGTAAGCCCCGGCCAAAATGGCGTATATATTTCGGATGATAAACCGTATGCGCAGCACAAAAAATACGACGGCCAGTATAAAGGCCACGGGAGCCAAAAAGGGAAAGAGGACGCACAGCCCGCCGATTATCACGGCCAGGACGACGATCATTTTCAGCACCTGAAAGGACGTGACTAAAAAGAACACCAGGGCGGCGCCTGCCGCAAACAGCGGCGACGTGCCGGACAGGACGAGGGCAATAAAATACAGCACTAAAAAGCCTGCGTGCATCGTCTTGTTCATAGTCGTTCCTCCTGACGGAATTACGCGTCTTCGTACAAATCAATCGTCCGCTCTACAAATCCCTTATACTGCTCGTACTTCTGCCGGATGTCCGTATACGCATAATGATGGTACATAGGCATCTGCTTCACTTGCCTGAAAAAGGTATGGAAGCATTCAACCAATTTTTTATTCGCTACGACGTAAAACGGGCATACCGATTCGCGAATATACTGAGGATTTTTCTTAAAAAAAGCGGCCGTATAATTGGAATAAAAGGATAAATTCGTCACCTGATATTCCGACATTTCCATGGAGGCCTGAATGACGCCTACGGTAATTTTCGGATTTTTTTCCATAATATCCAGCGCATGCTGCAGGTGCATCTTGCGATACGGAGCCTTCATCTTGAATTCCTTATCGGTAAAAAACATATATCCCGTTTCGATATAACGGATAATCGACGTCATCGGCAGCATAAATTCCACTTCGCCTGAGGCCATCATTTCATCCCACATGATCTGCAGCTGTCCGATCTGCCTCGTCACCTGCTTCGACGCCTTGATTTCCGTCAAAAATTCAGAAACGGCCTGCGGCGGCAGCAGGAAATCGACGCCGTTTGTCAGGAAAAAGAAATATTTGTCAGACGAATAAAAGGCCGTCCGAAACCCGATATCCTCGATTCCCAAGGTTTTCACCGGGGCCAGCGCTGCCTGCTGGTTGGCAAAGCCGACGTAAAATCGGTTATAAATATCCTGCACCAGGGCCGCGTCGGAAATATAGGTACAAATGCCGATACTGCGCTCTCCCTGCAGGGAATATTGAATAACGAACTCATTTTCCATGATGATCGTATTGCCCTGCTTTAAGACGTCGGAATGATACAGCTTAAACTCGTAATTCAGGTATTTTCCCAGAATAATGTACAGCTGCTCCGTATATTTCGTATCGCGGGACAATTTTTCCAAATCGATGCCGACGTGAATCGTAATGTGCGGCGCCGTCTCATTGGGAAATTCCAGAAATTTCCAGAAATCAATGTCCAGAAGCGTGCAGAAGTCGCCTAAAATCAGCAGGTTGCTCCCCTCTTTGGCATTTCGCATCTTCTCCTTGAACACGGTATTCATAAACAGGAAGGCGTCGTGATTCCCCGTAATGACCTTCGCCGGTACGGAAGCCTCCTGCCGGTGGCGGCCGTGATGCTTCATAGAAAACCGATAGGCCGCACTCAATTGCTGCAATATTTCAAACTCCGCCGTTTCCCGCGTCACAGGGACGGCAAACAACACGCTCAGCTCGTCGGTCCGCCCGCTGGTGATAACCGCTTCGGCAAAGCATTTAGCCAGTTTTTCATTGATCTGCTCGATATATTTCGTCGCCGGCAATTTTACGCCGTTCACCCACTTGCTGATATAGGATACGTCGTATCCCGTTATATTCGCCAAGACTAAATTCTTCGTTTCCGTTATCGTAATCAGTTTTTTCAATATCACTGCGTATTCTTCAGATACCAAGCAAATACCCCCTCGTTGTGGCATATTGCTATGCTATCATGTTTTTCATGGCATGACAAGAATGAAAGGCATGTCATGAGGAATAGTTATGCAATATTACTGAAAATAAAAATCGCCCGATATACGCAGCAAATTACAGCGTATATCGGGCAATTTTATCGTTCCATATTTATTTATTATGAAGAATCTTTATAAGAAATGAATTTTTTTCATACGGATTCTTACTGACACTTAGCCATCAGGTGTTTGGCCTTTATATACTGGTCGATGCCGACGGCAACCTTCTTCCCTTCGCGCATGGCCAATACGACTGTTGCCGGTTTATGGACGATGTCGCCGGCAGCGAATACGCCGGTCTGGCTGGTCATGCCGTACGGTTCGTCCTTCGTGAAGATGTAGCCGTCACCGTTCATGTCGACGCTGAACTGGCGCATGCAGTCCAATTCCGGCCGGTTGCCGATAGCCGCGATGATTTTATTAGCCGGCACGACGCCGAATTCTCCTGTCGGCACCATCGTGGCGTCTTCCAAAATCTGCTGTTTTTCGTACTGCAGGCCTTCTACATGGTCCTGACCTACGACGGCCTTCGGAGCCGAGTAGAATTTAAAGGCGACGCCGTCAGCCTTCGCAGCTTCATATTCCGAGGGCAGGCACTTCATGTTCTTTTCTGCGCGGCGGTATACAATAGTGACGTTGGCTTTCAGGCGCAGGGCTGTGCGGGCCGCATCGATAGCCACGTTGCCGGCGCCTACGACGATGACGTCGTCTCCGGGCTGAATCGGCAGGTCTTCCTGCTTCGCCTGGCCAAGCTGTACCTGCTGAACCTGGGTCAGGAAATGCTGCGCGTCGACGACGCCGTCGACCGTATCGTTTTCAACGCCCAAATTCCAGCCTACAGGCGCGCCGGTAGCGATGAAGACGGCTTCATATCCTTCGGCAAACAAGTCGCTGATTTGCTTGTCCGCGCCGATTTTCGTATTGAATTGGAAGACGGCGCCCAGCTGCTGCAGGTATTCCATTTCCCGGTATACGTGCTTTTTATGCAAACGGAACGAAGGAATGCCGAACATGAGCATGCCGCCCGGCTCGGAAGCGCTTTCAAAAATCGTTACGTCGTACTGCCGGCTGAGCAGCTCGTGGGCGGCAGCCAATCCGGCAGGGCCGCTGCCGATTACGGCGACCTTAGCAACGGCGTCGCCCTTTTTAGGAACGGGCAGCAATCCGCCTTCGAAGCATTTATCGGCTACAAAGCGCTCCAGCTTGCCGATTTCGACGTGTTTTCCCTTCTTGCCCAATACGCAGGCCCCTTCACACTGCTTTTCCCACGGGCAGACGCGGCCGCAGATGCCGGGCAGACAGCTGTTGTGCGCGATGTGTTCGGCAGCTTCGCCGATGTTGCCCTGAGCCAGCGCATGAATAAACTGGGGAATTTCATTGTTGATAGGACAACCCTTACGGCACTGCGGAACGGCGCAGTTCAGGCAGCGGCGCGCTTCTTCGACGGCTTCCTTCAAGCTGGCGAAATCGGCGCTTTCCAACGGTTCCTGTTCAAATCCCAAGACGTCTTTATACTCTACCATAGTTTCTCATCCTTTGCTTTTTAATAGTATACACCACGTATAGTATACAACATTTTGACAAAAAAAGTCATCCCGAAACAGCAGGACCTAGTTCCCCTGTTTCGGGATGACAGCTGCATCATCGCGTCAGCACATCCAACAGCTCAGATTGAACCTTAGAATTTCTGACCAGATGCGTCTTTTTTCAGCCATTCGATGAGGACTTCTTCTCTCGTCCGTTTGATTCTGTCAATATCTTCCGGAGTCCAGTTGTACAAGCCCGTGCCGGTCTTAGCGCCCAAGTTTCCTTCGTCGACGCATTTCTTCATGACATCGGAAGCTTCCTTGTCGTCAGCCAAGTCGGCATTCAAGTAAGCGGAGATGTTGTAGAAGATGTCGAGACCGCCGAAGTCAGCCGTTTCGATCGGGCCCGTTACGCCTAAGCGGCGGCCGATGCTGTATTTGCAGATGGCGTCGACAGCTTCTGCCGTAGCGATGCCTTCTTTTACGCAGTACAGGGCTTCACGAAGCAGAGCAAACTGGAGGCGGTTGCCGACGAAGCCCGGAGCTTCTTTCAGCAGCGCAACCGGTTTTTTGCCGATTTTTTCCATGAGCTTCCATGTAATGTCGACAGTTTCCTGGTTCGTCTTAGCGCCCGGAACGATTTCAACCAACGGAATCAGATGAGGAGGATTCCAGAAGTGAGCGACGACGAAGCGTTCGGGATGATCCAAAGCGGAGGCAACTTCTGTCGGGGACAAGCCGGAGGAGTCCGTAGCAAAGATAACGTCGGGACCTAAGTAGGATTCCATTTCTTTGTAAACGGCTTTTTTGATATCCAGGTCTTCTGCAACCGATTCGATAACGAAATCAGCGTTGGCAGCAGCGTCTTTCAGCGTCGTGACGCCGTGAATGCGGCTGAGGAGGCCTTTTTCTTCTTCTTCCGTCAAGAGGTCGTTCGCTTTCATAACGTCCAATGTGAAGTGGATATTTTTCATAGCGCGTTCGATACTGGCATCTTTACGACCGAACATGTTGACTTCGTAACCGCTCTTTGCAAAAGCAATCGCCGTGCCGAAACCCATCGTTCCGCAACCGAGGTTGCAAATCGTCTTAATGTCTTCGAATTTTTTCATGTGTTTTTACCTTCCTTCTCTTGTGTATTTTTAATTTTTACTAACTCTTACTAAACTACACTCTGCTCTCTACTATAATCTTAGACTGCAAACGGAATGAATGTCAAGCCGAAGATCATGATAAGAGCCAAAACGATGAAGGCTACGAAGCTGTAACCAACGAAATCCTTGAATTCCAGTCCGCAAACTGCCATGAACGGTACGGCAAAGAACGGCTGAACCAGAGCAGTCAAGTCGCCGCCGAACATGTAGGCGATAACGGTCTGCGCGTCGGGAACGCCCAAGGCCTTGCCGGCAGGAATAAGGAACGGAGCTTCGATAACCCACTTGCTGCCGCCGGACGGAATGAAGTAGCTGATAATACTGCTCAGGATAGCAGCGATAGCCGGGAAGGTCGTCGTCGTGCTGAAGGAAATAACCCAAGCGGCGATCGTATCGACGAGGCCCGTAAATTTCATGATACCAAAGATACCAGCATAGAACGGGAACTGGAGGATAACGCCCCAGGCTGCCGGCGTGGAAGCCTTAACAGCTTTCAGCATAGCTGCCGGAGAACCATACAGCCAGATGATCAAGGTCAGGAACAGGAAGTTCAAGACGTTGATGTCCAAGGATTGACCGAGGATGAAGAAATGATAGAACAGGTACGCCAGGAACATGAGGCCGATGATGTAGGAGCACCACGGTTTGTACGTAACCCATTCGCTCGGCGTCTTGATTTCCACTTTCGTATCTGCAGCAGGCGGATCGATCTGAGCCAGAGCCGGATTCCACTGAGAAATGGATACCATTTTTTCCTTGTTCTTAGGCTGAAGTACGAAGCCGAAGAGGACGAGGATAGCGATGATGGAAGCTGCTGTCAGAATCAGGTTGTACGGATGGAAGATAGTCATAGAAATAGGAATAACGCCCATTTCTTTGACCATGAAGTGGTCAGCCGTAGCGACGAGCAGCGGAGCCGAACCGGAAAGACCCATGTGCCAGATGAAGAACGGCGTCCAGCCGGCACCGCACAGATAGCGGTAGTCGATGGCAATGCCTTTGCGTTCAGCCTGGACAGCCAGGTTCTTACAAATCAGGGCGGCGAATACTAAGCCGAAGCCCCAGTTCAAATAGTAGCCAATCGTGGAAAGGATGACGCAGTATACATATACGCCAGTAGGAGAATTAGGTTTGCTGCAGGCCGAGGAAATGAGGCGCGTGCAGATAGGCGTCGTTGCCAATGCATAGCCCGTAATAACGATTAAGGACATCTGCATGGAGAATGCCAGCAAGGTCCAGAAACCTTTGCCCCAGGCGATAACCGTTTCGAAGGGGCTGGCCGGCGTGAAGATAAGTGCTAAAATAAATGCGACAATAGTAAGAATTAAAGCGATGACATACGAATCAGGTACCCATTTTTGGGCAAAGTCGGTAAAATAATCAGTAAATTGCTTCTTTTGAGTAGACATACTCATTTCTCCTTTCTTTGTTTTATTGTGACACCTTTCACCTAATACGGCGGTCTTCCGCCTTTCCTTCAGAAGACTGCCCTTTCTCCTAATATGCTACACTGTTATTATACCCTGTTTTATATTGAATAACAGTTAGAATTAATAGACTATATTGACCAAATAAACGAAAAATTGAATTCACTTGATTCATATTTAAATTTTAACGAATCATATTGGATACTCTTAAATATTCGTCAACTATTTTCTCGTTATATCATAAAACTGATATATTTTCCCTCCTATCTGCCGAAACAGCGCTGTGTACTGCGCCTTACTGCAAAAAAATATCTCTATATGCTGCCCTGCATGCTCCTTGACTACGGAGATGGCATGCGGTGGAAAGGTAAGAATTTTTTTGACTATACGGGAATATTTCGTTTTATAAATTATTTTTGTGCTGCATATTATTTTATACGACAAATATGCAATGCGACAGGCATACGCTTTGTTCCTAACGTAACAAACCGCCCCCTGCTGACAGACAGGAAGCGGTTCACTGGGAATGGACTATTTCTTCTCCATATTTCTCTTCAATTGTTCTAATACTTTCTTGGCCTTTTGACGGCGGTTCCAATACCACAGGCCGCCGTATACGATGACGACGATGGCAATCAGGACCGTCAGGCGGCCGGCGTTGTCTTCCAGCATTACGACGTCGTGCCCAACGACGACTTCCACGGCAACGGAAGGCAGCTTGCCGATCAGCGTGCCCAGTATATAATCGCGGTAGCTGATGCTGCTCAGCGCCCCCAGGGCCGTAATCAGCCCGTTCGGCGAGTACGGCAGAGCTCTGGCGACGGCCATGGATTTCAGCGTGCTGTATTCGTCCAGCTTGCTGAGCATACGGCTCTTTTCAATGAGCTCCTTGGCCTTATGGCGAAACAGCGTCCGCATGAAAAAGAAGCTGATGACGACGCCGATCGTCTCGGCCAGCCAGGAAATGACCGTCCCGGCGGCGATGCCGAATAAGACGCCGTTAGCCGCCGAAATGAAGATAGACGGCAGAAATCCGACGATATTGATGACGATGTCGATGATCATGCTGACGACGACGGCCCACACGCCGAAGGAGCGCAAGTATTCAATCGTCCCGTCTAAATTGCCGCTGACGGACAATTCCCATACAGTGCGGTAAAAATCAGGTATCAGCAGGTGGATGCCGCCTAATACGCCGATCAGCAGGGCAAAGAATATAATTTTTATATGTGTTTCCGACAAGGTAGCAGCTTGTTTCATAGCTTATCCTTTACGTTCCCGTACGGTCACAATCGTACGGCTTCTAATCCGGTCGTGCTTTAATTTCGTCAAATACATGGAACCTCCGACAATACAAATACCGCCCATAATCGTCATGACTGTCAGCACTTCATCAAAGAACACAAATCCCCACAACGCATTGAAAACAACGGCAATATATGCTACGAAGCTGACGACGACAGGGTTTCCGTAAGCGTAGGCGTCAGTCATCCAAATCTGGGCGACGACGGTAATAATGCCTAATGCAATATACAAAAGCCATTCTCTGCCGTTCGGCATCTGAAAATCAAAGCCCATGAGAACCGCGCCGGCTACGGCCGCACAAAAGAGAAAATAAAAGACGATTTCGTACTGATGATGCCGCCCTGACCCGGTCAGCTTGCTGATCGTCGTATAAGCCATAGCGGCAAACAAAGCCTGAGCCAGCACGAATAGGGAATATACGTTGAACGACGAAAAATTCCACGGCCGTACGACCAGACAAGCCCCGACGACAATGACTACCAAGGGCAGAGCCGCTCCCCTGGGCATGACTTCCTTTAAAAAGACAGCCGCAAATATCATGACGAAAAACGCCGACAGCTGGGATAAAATCGACACGTCAGCCAGAGGCATGCCCCGCAGGGCATAGAAAATACAAATCATGCCCGCGCCGCCGACGACGCCGCGAAACCACAGCGTCGGACGGTCATACTTGGAAAAATGAACATGCTGGGCCTTCATGAGCGCCAAAATGAGCAAGGCGCTCAAAAAGCCGCGGAAAAACGATATTTCTCCTGTACTCATCGTATACGACAATTCTTTAACGATGACATTTTGCAAGCTAAACGCCAGCGACGACAATATCATGTAAATGACGCCTTTACTCATACGACTTCCCTTACCTCTTCCCTATCAAGGCTCACGCCCGGCCGTGAATCGCGTCGACGAAGGCGAGGACGGCCTGTTTCATATCTTCTTTCTCAATGGAGCTGCCGAAGCGGACGGGCTTATTCCGCAGTTCTGCCAGCGGCTTAGGCAGTGCCATGCCCGTTACGTCGGCGATTTCAAGAAGCTCGTCGAAGGCATCGTCATGCTTAGGCAAGGCCAGAGCCTGGCAGATGACCGGCGGGAACTTATAGGGATGTGCCGTCGCCATGACGACGGTATGGCGGCCTTCGCACAGCCCCTGTCTGCGGCGGTTCATGTATACGCCGTAGGCTACAGCCGTATGGGGGTCCAAAAGATATCCGTAATCGTTGTACACGTGGTTGATGACGGCTTCCGTTTCGCCGTCGTCGATCCAGCCGCCTTCAAATTCCCGGCGGAGCTGAGCCAATTCTTCTGCCGATACGGCCATTTTTCCCGTTTCAGACAAGTCCTTTTCCCACTGGGCGACCTTTTCCGCATCCTGCCCGGCGACATAAAACAGGAACCGTTCAAAGTTGCTGGACAGGAGAATATCCATGGACGGGCTGTCTGTCGTAAAGAACTGGCGGTTCATATCGTACACGCCCGTTTCAAAGAAATCGGCCAGGACCTTATTCTTATTGGAAGCGCAAATCAGCTTGCCGATGGGAACGCCCATCTTTTTGGCAAAATATCCGGCCAGGATATTGCCAAAGTTGCCTGTCGGCACGACGACGTCAAAGATTTCCCCTTCGGAAATAGCGCCGTTGTCGACGAGGGATACGTACGTCGAGACGTAATAGGCGACCTGCGGAAAGAGGCGGCCAATGTTGATGGAATTGGCGCTGGAAAACAGCACGCCCTTTTCGTCAGCATAGGCGTTGACGCCGGGGTCGACGAAAACCCGCTTCAAAAAGCTCTGGGCATCGTCGAAGTTGCCGTAAATCGCCGACACGTTGACGTTATTCCCTTCCTGCTTCTGCATCTGCTGCTTCTGCATAGGGCTGACGCCTTCGCTGGGATAGAAGACCATGATATTCGTGCCTGCCACGTCCTTGAAGCCTTCCAGAGCCGCTTTCCCCGTATCGCCGCTCGTCGCCGTCAGAATCAGGATATCCCGGTCTTCCTTTTCCTGGGCCTTCGCCGCCGTCAGCAAGTACGGGAACAAGGACAGTGCCAGGTCTTTGAAGGCCAGCGTGCGGCCGTGGAACAGCTCGGAAATGCTGACGTCCGTATCGATGGAATGAAGGGGCACAATGCGTTCGTCCCGGAAGGTGTTTTCATTATAGGCCGAGGCGAGCATGGCGTCGCGTTCTTCGTCCGTAAAATTCGTGAAGAAATACGACAAGACGACGGAGGCGATTTCCTGATACGATTTTCCCGCTAAGTCCTTATACTGCAGCACCTGTTCCGGAAAGGTTTCCGGTACGTACAGGCCGCCGTCCGGCGCAAGGCCGTGAAGCAGGGCGTAGGACGGAGCTACGCAGGTATTGGAGCGTGTACTTCTGAATTTCATGTATGTCTTCCCCCTTTTATCTAAGCAAAGCTAGTATCAGATCATTATACCATGAAACAGGCTTATACAACCTGGAATAAATAAAATTTAAGATAATCCGTCTCCGGCACGTTCCACAAAATCGGATGGTCCGGCGACTGCTGGCGGCCTTCAATCTGCCGCAGATGGACGCCGGCATCCTTCGCCGCATCGCGGAGCATACGGCGGAACAGGTCGTCGCGCATGAAGTGGGAGCACGAGCACGTGGCGAGGTATCCGCCCCGCGGCAGGAGCTTCATGGCTTTCAGGTTGATTTCTTTATATCCCCGTACAGCGTTGTGCACCGTATGGCCCGATTTCGTAAAGGCCGGCGGGTCAAGGATGATGAAATCGTAATCGCGGCATTTCTGCTCGGCTAATTCCGTAAGCAAGTCGAATACGTTGGCCTGCTTGGCCCTCACAATCTGTTCCAGACCGTTGCGGCGGATGTTTTCATTGGTCATGGCGACGGCTTCTTCCGATACGTCGACAGCCGTAACGGACGCGGCCCCGCCCTTCGCGGCGTTGAGGGCGAAGGCCCCCGTATGGGTAAAGCAGTCTAATACATGGCGGCCGGCGGCGATTTTAGCCACGGCCAGGCGATTGTACTTCTGGTCGAGGAAGAACCCCGTCTTCTGGCCGTTTTCTACGTCTACGTCATACAAGACGCCGTTCTCGTTGATCGTCGTCACGGGACTGCCCGGCTGCGGCAGAAAGTCGGCTTCATACCAGCCCTTATACTGGGTCATGCCGTCGAGCTCCCGCACCTTGACGTCGTTGCGCTCGTAAATGCCGCGGACGGATACGCCCATGGCAGCCAGCTCGTCGACGAGGGCCTTGAAGATCACCGGCTTGACCTGATCCATGCCGTAGCATAAGGTCTGCGCCACCAACACGTCGTTATACCGATCGACGGTCAGGCCCGGCATTTGGTCGGCGTCGCCGAAAATCAGGCGGCAGCAGGAAAAATCAGCCGGCCCCATGACGGTATAACGGTACTGAAGGGCATACTTGACGCGGCGCTGCCAAAAGGCGTCGTCGAAGCGGTCGTTGGCGTTGTCCGATACGATGCGGACGCGGATTTTCGATATGTCGTTGGCAAAGCCCGTCCCCAAATACCGGCCCTTCTGGCTGTAGACGTCGACGATATCTCCCGTCGCATACGCGCCGTCTACGCGGGTAACTTCCTCGCCGTAAACCCAGGGATGGCCGCTGCGGGCAGCCATTTCCCCTTTTCGGGTTATATATAGTTTAGCGTACGGTCTCACTAGAATCTCCTTTATAAAATGTAATGGCTCAGGTCCACGTTCTGGACGACGTCGTTCAGCTTGCCGGCAACGAAATCACTGTTGACGACAATATGGTGTTCTTCCACGTCCGGTGCTTCAAAGGCGACGTCCTCCAGGATTTTTTCCAGCATCGTATGGAGGCGGCGAGCGCCGATATTTTCCGTTTCCAAGTTGACGCGATGGGCGTATTCGGCAATAGCGTCGATGCCGTCGTCAGTGAATTCCAGTTCTACGCCGTCTGTCGACAGCAAGGACGTGTACTGCTTGACGAGGGATTGGTTCGGCTCGGTTAGGATTTTGCGGAAGTCGTCGACCGTCAGGGACTGGAGCTCTACGCGGATAGGAAAGCGTCCCTGCAGTTCCGGAATGAGGTCGCTGGGCTTCGATACGTGAAAAGCGCCAGCCGCGATAAACAAGATATGATCCGTCTTTACGGGGCCGTATTTCGTATTGACCGTCGCCCCTTCGACGATGGGCAGGATATCGCGCTGCACCCCTTCGCGGGATACGTCCGGTCCGCCGCCGCGGTTCTTTTCGGCAATCTTATCGAATTCGTCGATAAAGACGATGCCGGCCTGTTCCGTCGCCTCGATGGCCTTGTCGACGATGACGTCCATGTCGAGGCATTTTTCCAGCTCTTCATCCTTGAAGATTTCCCGAGCCTTGGCTACGGTCATCTTCTTTTTCTTCTTTTTTTTCGGCATGATGCTGCCCAGCATTTCCTGGAAATTACTGGTCAGCTCTTCCGTCGAATTGCCCGTCAAGATGCCCTGTATAGCCCGTTCCTGTTCACGGACCTCTACTTCGATTTCCCTGTCGTCCATCTTATGGGCGCAAATGTCTTCGTACATCTTCTGCCGGCGGTCCGACTTCGGCTCTTCGAGCTGCTTCGGCTGCTCTTCTTCGTCAGACGTATCGTCGCTGGAGAAGAAGATGTCCATCGGATTAGCTACCTTCTCCTTAATAGCCGTCTTCTTCGGCCAGAAAACCTGCAGGATGCGCTTATTGGCTTCTTCTTCGGCCTTGGCTTCATAGCGCAGGCTTTCCTGCTCCTGGACCATGCGGATGGCGTTGGCTACGAGGTCGCGGATGATCTGTTCGACGTCGCGGCCTACGTATCCGACTTCCGTATATTTCGTCGCTTCGACTTTGATGAAGGGAGCGCCGACGAGCCGGGCCAGGCGGCGGGCAATTTCCGTCTTGCCTACGCCTGTCGGTCCGATGAGCAGGATATTTTTCGGAATAATTTCATCCTGCATTTCTTCGTTCAGCCGCTTGCGGCGCCAGCGGTTACGCAGGGCAATGGCGACGGACTTTTTCGCTTCCTTCTGGCCTACGATGTATTTATCCAGCTCTGCGACAATTTGCTTCGGTGTCAATTCAATTTCGTTCATGTCATTCCCTCTTCTGTATAGTTTATTATATTTCTTCTACGATGACGTTGTGATTGGTATACACGCAGATATCAGCGGCGATGTGCAGCGATTTTTCTGCAATATCGCGGGCCGACAGGTCCGTATTCTGCATCAGGGCCCGGGCCGACGCCAAGGCGTAGTTGCCGCCGGAGCCGATGGCCGAAATGCCGTCGTCGGGCTCGATGACTTCGCCGTTTCCGGAAATCAAGAGGATGCGCTGGCTGTCCGCTACGAGGAGCAGCGCTTCCAGCTTGTGCAATATTTTATCGGAACGCCAGTCCTTGGCCAGTTCTACGGCGCTGCGGACGAGATTTCCGTTGTATTCGTTCAGCTTTTCTTCAAAATGGTCAAACAAGGTAAAGGCGTCGGCGACAGAGCCGGCGAAGCCGCTGATGATCTTGCCGTGGTACAGGCGGCGCACCTTCTGGGCCGTGCCCTTCATAATGACGGCGTTGCCCATCGTCACCTGGCCGTCGCCGGCAATGGCCGTCTTGCCGTTGCGCTGTACGGCGACGATAGTCGTCGCGTGAAATTCTGTAGACATCATATCAGACATTCTCTATCTTCTCCTTCATCACTTCAATTTCTTCCAAAGCACGCTGCGCCAGCATAGCGTTCTTTTCCTTCTTTTTCATGCGCTTCTTGACGCCCAGCGGTTCCATAATGCCGAAGTTGATATTCATGGGCTGGAAATTATCGTTCGGGCCGCTGGAGATATACTGGCTCAGGCCGCCGATAGCCGTGCGGCGCGAAAAGGTCAGGCAGTCCTTCCCTTCCAGCATGCGGGCGGCGTTGATGCCGGCCAGCAGGCCCATGGCCGCCGATTCCAAATACCCTTCGACGCCTGTCAGCTGACCGGCGAAAAAGATATTCCCATTGCGGCGGTACTGCAGCGTCGGCTCCAGAAGCTCCGGTGAATTGATATACGAGTTGCGGTGCATGACGCCGTAGCGGACGAATTCTGCCTGCTCCAATCCGGGAATCATGGAAAAGACCCTCTTCTGCTCGCCGAATTTGAGGTGCGTCTGGAAGCCGACGATGTTGTACAGCGTCGCGCTGCCATTGTCCTGCCGCAGCTGGACGACGGCGTAAGGCATTTCGCCCGTATCGGGCAGCTCCAGTCCGACGGGTTTCATGGGGCCGTAGCGCATCGTGTCGACGCCGCGGGAGGCCATGATTTCAATGGGCATGCAGCCTTCGAAGACGTTGTCGTTCTTTTCGAAATCGTGCAGCTCGGCGCATTCGGCCGTCGTCAGGGCCTGCCAGAAGGCTTCGTATTCTTCCTTCGTAAAGGGGCAGTTCAGATAATCGGCCCCGCCCTTACCGTACCGCGCCGCCCGATAGACCTTGCTCATATCCAGCGAATCGACGGTGACGATGGGCGCCGCGGCGTCGTGGAAATGGAAGTAATCGGCGCCGGTCATAGCCCGTATCGTTTCGGCCATGGCGTCGCTGGTCAGCGGCCCCGTGGCGACGATGCAGATCTGGTCGTCCGGCAGCTCCGTAATTTCTTCATTTCGTATCGTAACGAGAGGATGGTTCCGCAGCCGGTCCGTTACGAACTGGCTGAACGGCACGCGGTCTACGGCTAAGGCTCCGCCGGCAGGCACGCGGTGCGTATCGGCTGATTCCATGATGATGGAGCCGAGACGGCGCATTTCCTCCTTCAGCAGCCCAACGGCGTTTTCTATGTTGGCGGCGCGCAGCGAATTGCTGCACACCAATTCTGCAAATAATTCCGTATGATGAGCCGGCGACGATTTGACGGGCCGCATTTCCGCGAGCTCGACGGGAATCCCCCGCTTCACCAGCTGCCATGCCGCTTCGGAGCCGGCAAGTCCCGCTCCGATGACAAGTACGCTATTCTTCATTGATGGCTTCACCCTTCTTATGATTTTCACATTCTGCGTTGCTGCAGAAGATTTTATCCGGTCCTTTTTTATAATGCTTGACGACCATGATGCTGCCGCAGACAGGACATTTTTTATCGATAGGCTGGTTCCACAGGACAAAATCGCAGTTAGGATATTCGCTGCAGCCGTAGAACACGCGGCCCCGCTTCGATTTGCGCTTGATCAGGCTCCCTTGGCCGCATTTGGGGCAGGTAATGCCCAAATCTTCGACGATAGCCTTCGTATTGCGGCATTCGGGGAAATTAGAACAGGCCAGGAATTTGCCGAAGCGGCCGAATTTATATACCATAGGCGCGCCGCAGAGCTCACAGACCTGACCGGAATCCTGACCGGCTACGGCTACCTTTTCCATCTGCTGCTCCGCCACATCCATTTCCGGCTTAAACACGTCGTAAAATTCCTGCAGAACGTGCGTATACGTGTCCTTTCCCTGTTCGATATCGTCCAGCTCTTCTTCCATATGAGCCGTAAAGCCGACATTGATGATGCGCTCGAAATACTTTTTCAGCAAGTCGACGATAATGACGCCCAATTCCGTCGGGATAAACTGCTTATCCTTCTTTTCCACATAGTTGCGATTTTGAATCGTATCCATAATCGGCGCGTACGTGCTCGGCCGGCCAATGCCCTTTTCTTCCAGCGTCTTGATGAGGCTGGCTTCAGTATAGCGGGCCGGCGGCTGCGTAAAGTGCTGCGTCGGTTCTACAGTCTGATTATGAACGACGGAACCTTCCTCGATGTGCGGCAGCTCCGAGAGGGTCTTATCTTTTTTCGCGTCTTCGTACAGCTCCGTAAAGCCTTTAAACAAAACTTTATATCCGGCAGCCCGCAGCTCATATATGCCGCTGGCGATGCTGATAGCCATGTGCTCCGTTTCCACGGCTTCCATCTGGCTGGCCAGGAAACGGTTCCAAATGAGCGTGTACAGCCGCAGCTGGTCCCGCGTCAGGAACGGCGAGACGACGTGCGGCGTCAGCTCCAGCGACGTCGGGCGAATTGCTTCGTGGGCATCCTGGCTGGACTGCTTCGTCTTGTATACGCGGGCCTTTTCCGGCACGTATTCCTTCCCGTACGTCGACATGATGAAATCACGGGCCGCCTGGACCATGTCGTCGTTGATGCGCGTCGAGTCCGTACGCATGTACGTAATCAGGCCCACGTGGCCCTGTTCGCCGATATCCAGGCCTTCATACAGCTGCTGGGCCAGCATCATCGTCTTCTTCGCACCGAAATTCAGCTTGCTGACGCATTCCTGCTGCATCGTCGACGTCGTAAAGGGCGGCTGGGGCTGGCGCTTGCGCTTCCGTTTCTCTACCTTGACAATTCGGTCCGGTTCATGGCCTTCTTCGCCGCGCTGTTCCCACTGCAAATCGGCGGCAATCTTCTGAGCCATGTCTCCGTCGCTGATCTTGGCCTTTTCGCCGTCGATTTTCACCAGCTCCGTCGTAAGGACCAGACCCTGCTCGGTCTTGTACGTTCCGCCGACAGTCCAGTATTCTTCCGGCACAAAGGCCTTGATTTCTTCTTCGCGCTCGCAAATGAGACGAACGGCCACAGACTGCACGCGGCCGGCGCTCAGCCCCTTGCAGACCTTTTTCCACAGGAGGGGGCTCAGCTTATACCCTACGATGCGGTCCAGGACGCGGCGCGCCTGCTGGGCGTCGACCTTCTTCAAATCGATGGGTTTAGGGTCTTCCATGCCGGCCAGCACGGCCTTTTTCGTAATTTCGTGAAACATGACGCGGCAGGCGTCCTTCGGGTCGATTTCCAGCAAATGAGCCAGATGCCAGGAAATCGCTTCGCCTTCGCGGTCCGGGTCAGTTGCCAGATATACTTTTTTAGAACGGATGAACTCGTCCTGCAGCTCTTCAATGAGCTTGCGCTTATCCCACATATTCGTATACGACGGCGTAAAACCGTCTTCGATATTGACGCCGAACTGATTGCGCGGCAAATCGCGGAGATGGCCGCGGCTGGCCATTACCTTATACGAACTGCCTAAAAAGCGTTCAATCGTCTTTGCCTTGGCCGGCGATTCTACGATAACCAGATTTTTGGCGTTTTTCGGCAGGGGGTCCATTTTTTTCAGCGGCTTCTTTTCCGGCAGATTCACGGTCCCGTTAATAACCATCTTTTCGCCGTCGTCCTTCTTCTTGCGGCCCCGCTTCTTTTTCTTCGTATCGTCAATAATAATCGTTCGTTTAATCGGAAATTCCAGCATATATCTCCATCCTAACTTCCCTGTCGGCATTTAAGCCGGATTTTCTGTACAAGCTAACACTTAGCAACAAATCTATTTTAAAATAATACACTATTCCGACGGGCCTTTCAAGGTTTGACCTTAGGATATACCTATTCTGCAGAACAATACGTATCCCCATAAAGGGCTGGCAGCGACAAAATTTAAGGGATGAATCCCTTGCAGACTTTTTTAAATTACCGTATACTAAAAGCATACAAAATTCGTATACAAAAGGAGACGATACGTATGAACCAGTATGATGTCATCGTCATTGGCACCGGCGCTGCCAATATTATTACCGACGCGGCCCAGCGGCAAGGCCTGCGCATTGCCGTCGTCGAACGGGACCGCTTCGGCGGCACCTGTCTGAACCGCGGCTGCATCCCCACGAAAATCATGGTCACGGCAGCCAACGTCGTCCGGGAAATGGAAGAAGCGCGCCGCATCGGCGTCTGCGCCGACAATGTGCGCATGGACTGGGACGTCATTACCCGCCGCCTGTGGCATAAAATCAACGAAAACAGCGCGATTAAGGATTATTACGCCGCCTTCCCGAACGTCGACGTCTACGAAGGCACGGCGTCCTTTACAGGCAAAAAGAGCCTGCATATCGCCATGAACGACGGCACGGCGCAGGACATCAGCGGCGATAAGATTTTCATCGGCGTCGGCGCCCGCACCAATATCCCCGACCTGCCCGGCCTGGAAGAAACGGGCTACCTGACGTCGGAAACGCTGTTCGGCAGCAACTATCCGAAACAGCCCTACGACAGCCTGCTCATCATCGGCGGCGGCCCTATCGGCTGCGAATTTGCCCACGTATTCAACGCCGCCGGCACGAAGGTTACCATCGTTCAGCGCAACGTCCGCCTGCTGCCCAAGGAAGACGAAGATATTTCCGCCTTTATTTTGAAGCAGCTTACGAACCACGGGATTTCCGTCCGCCTCAATCAGACGACCCTTTCCGCCTCGGTCAAGGACGGGAAAAAATGCCTGACCGTACAAGACAAAGCGACGGGAGAGACGACGGAATTGTACGCCGATGAAATCCTCGTCGCGCCGGGCATCCGCCCCATGACGGACCTGCTTCATTTGGAACATACAGACGTACGCACCGACAGCCGCGGCTTCATCATGACCAACGAATTCCTCGAAACCAGCGCGGAAGGCATCTGGGCCATCGGCGACGTAAACGGCCAGGCGCCGTTCCGCCACAAGGCCAACCACGAAGCGGAAATCTTGTCGCACAATCTCTTCTCCGACGTGCCGCCTGAACAGTGGCGCTGGGTTCATTACGACATCGTCCCGGCTGTCACCTTCACCCATCCCGAAGCGGCTCACGTCGGCCTCAGCGAAGCCGGCGCCCGCAAAAAAGGCTACGACGTCGAAATCGCCGTAAACCATTACTCAGCTTCGGCTAAAGGATACGCCATGGGGCTGGAACCAGGCGACGATGACGACGGATTCGTCAAGCTGGTGATCGACAAGAAAACAAAGTATATCCTGGGAGCCCATATTATCGGCCATGAAGCATCTATCCTGATTCAGCCCTTCGTCAATCAGCTGACCTGCGGCTTCCATACCATCGCGCCGATTCACGAGGACATCGCCTCGCCGACGGCCCAAATGCTGCGTGCCCTGCCGTTGACCAGAAACCTGGCCCCGAATCCAGTCTACACCCTCAGCGAAACGATGACGCCTCATCCGGCCTTGTCAGAAGTCACCATGTGGACGCGGTACTATTACGAAAAAAAATGACGATACCCGTATCGGTTCTTATTACAGCATATAGAAAAAGCAGAGGCATGGCGCTTCTGCTTTTTTCTATATATACAATATTTATGCTTTTACTCCTGCTAACTTCGCCGGATCCATGGCGGCGTCGAACTGCTCGCCTGTAACCCAGCCGCTGGCGACAGCCGATTCGCGCAGCGTCAGCCCTTCCTTAGCCGCAGTCTTGGCAATCGTGCAGGCCTTGTCATAGCCTACGAGGGGTACGAGGCCCGTAACGAGGATCAGAGACTGATGCAGGTTGTAGTCGATTTTTTTGAGATTCGGCTGAATGCCGACGACGCAATGCTTGCAGAACGAATCCATGACGTCGCTCAGAATGCGGATAGACTGCACCATGTTGTAGGCGATTACCGGCATGAACACGTTGAGCTCAAAGTTGCCCTGGCTGGCAGCAATGCCGACGGTCGCGTCGTTGCCCATGACCTGTACGGCTACCATGGTCATAGCTTCGCACTGCGTCGGGTTTACCTTCGACGGCATGATGGAGCTGCCCGGTTCATTTTCCGGAATGGTGATTTCGCCGATGCCGCAGCGGGGACCAGATGCTAGCCAGCGCACATCGTTGGCGATTTTCATCAAATCGCAGGCCAGGGCCTTCAGCATGCCGTGAACGACGACGAGCTCGTCCTTACTGGTCAGGGCGTGGAATTTATTCGGCGCCGTATGGAACGTTTCACCCGTCAGCTTGCTGAGTGTTTCGGCAAACCTTACGTCGTATCCTTCCGGGCAGTTGATGCCCGTGCCGACAGCCGTGCCGCCCATGGCCAGATCGCGAAGGAAATCAATTCCCCGTTCCAGCATTTCCTTATTGCGTTCGATCATGCGGGCCCAGCCGCTGAACTCCTGTCCCAAGGTAAGGGGTGTAGCGTCCTGCAGGTGGGTGCGGCCAATCTTAACGATGCCGGCATATTCTTCCGCCTTGGCGTGGAGCGCATGGTACAGCGTGTCCATGGCCGGGAACAGCTGACGCTTGATGAGCAGGAGCGACGCTACGTGGAGCGACGTAGGGAATATATCGTTGGAGCTCTGCGAATGGTTGACGTGGTCGTTCGGATGAACGTTGACGTCTTTTCCCTGTTCCTGCAACAGCTGCATGGCCCGGTGCGCGATGACTTCGTTCATGTTCATGTTGAACTGCGTGCCGCTGCCGGTCATCCATACGGCCAAGGGGAAATTGCCGTCCAATTTGCCGGCCAGGACGTCGTCGCAGGCAGAGGCAATGGCGTCGGCCCTGTCGCCGTCTACGGCCCCCAGCTCCTTATTGACTAAGGCGGCCGTTTTCTTTAAATAGGCAAATACCGTCACCAATTCAGCCGGAATCTTTTCCGTGCCGATTTGGAAATTTTCAAAGCTCCGCTGCGTCTGGGCCCCCCACAATTTATCGGCAGGCACCTTCACTTCTCCCATCGAGTCTCTCTCTATGCGATATTCCATGTTCGTATCCTCCTGTCTATCCCGTAAAAACGGGCATGATACATATCATATGTTTTTATGAAAAAGGCTCCCCGCAGGGAGCCTTGCTTCGTCTTACGCTCTGTCTCAACAGACTGCAGACGTTTCTTACTGTAAATGCTTCAAGCCCTTCGCGCCGATGTCGCTGCGGACCTGCTGGCCGTCGAAGTGGATAGCCGCGACGTGACGGTACGCTTCGTCAATGGATTCCTTCAAGGTCGGAGCTACAGCCGTCACACCGAGAACTCGGCCGCCGTTCGTCACGTACTGGCCGTCCTTCTTAGCCGTGCCGGAATGGAATACCATGGCCGTATCGTCGAGGGCGTCCAAGCCGGAAATGACGTCGCCTTTATGGGAAGACGCCGGATATCCCGCCGAGGCCATGATAACGCAGCACGCCGAAGCGTCTTTCCAGGCTACCATATCTTTCGTCAGCGTCCCCTGCGTGCAGGCGTACATGATTTCTGCCAAATCGCCGTCAAGGAGAGGCAGTACAGCCTGCGTTTCAGGATCGCCGAAACGGCAGTTGAATTCGACGACCTTCGGGCCGTCGGCCGTAATCATGAGGCCGGCGTATAAGCAGCCCTGATATACGATGCCTTCCTGAGCCAATCCGTCTACGACGGGGCGGAGGATTTTTTCTTCTACTTCCTTCACCAGCTCAGGCGTCATGACCGGAGCCGGAGCGTATGCGCCCATGCCGCCCGTGTTCGGGCCTTCGTCGTTGTCGAAGATGCGCTTGTGATCCTGAGCCGAAATCATGGGAACGATAGTCTTGCCGTCGACAAAAGCCAGCAGGCTCGCTTCTTCGCCGACCATGCATTCTTCGACGACGATGCGGCCGCCCGACGCGCCGAAGATGTGGTCTTCCATCATGGCGTTAACCGCTTCTACGGCTTCTTCTTCCGTCTGGGCAACGACGACGCCCTTGCCGGCAGCTAAGCCGTCGGCCTTGACGACAATGGGAGCGCCCTGTTCATGAATATATTTCTTTGCCGCTTCCCCATCGGTAAAGGTTGCGTACGCCGCCGTCGGAACATGGTATTTTTTCATGATGTCCTTAGCAAAGGCCTTAGAGCCTTCCATCTGCGCGGCAGCCTTGTTCGGGCCGAATACGGCCAGCCCCTTAGCCTGACAAATATCTGCCAGGCCTTCCGTCAGGGGAACTTCCGGGCCGACGACGAGCATGTCGATTCCTTCGCCACAGCAGTATACGGCGATTTTTTCCAAATCAGATACGGGGATGTCGATGCATTCGGCAATTTCCGCCATAGCGGCGCTGCCGGGGATAGCGTATAATTTTTCAACGGTTTTGCTCTGCGCCAGCTTCCAGGCCAAGGCGTGTTCGCGGCCGCCGCTGCCGATCACTGCTACTTTCATTATTTCGCAGCTCCTTTCGCAACCTGGCCAGCCAGGTATTCGGCAATGGCCGTGTCGTATACGGCCGTGTGATGGAACGCTTCCTGCGCTAGTTCCAAACGGTATTCGTCGCTGAATTCGCCGTCTTTGCGGAGGATGTCGATGATTTCGTCGTATTTAGCCGGATTCGTAACGATAGCTACGTATTTATTGTTCTTAGCCGACGCCCGGACCATGCAGGGGCCGCCGATATCGATGTTTTCAATGGCTTCGGCCAGCGTGACGTCCGGCTTAGCAATGGTCTGCTGGAAGGGATACAGGTTGACGACAACCAGATCGATCGGCGTAATGTCGTGGTCTTTCATGGCCTGGACATGTTCCGGGTTGTCGCGGACGGCCAAGATAGCGCCGTGAATTTTCGGATTCAGCGTCTTGACGCGGCCGTCCATCATTTCCGGGAAGCCCGTAACATCCTGTACGGCCATGACCGGTACGCCGGCTTCTTTCAGAGCCCGCATCGTGCCGCCTGTAGAAATGATTTCAACGCCCATATCTGCCAGAGCCTTGCCTAATTCGACGACGCCCGTTTTATCGGATACGCTGATGAGCGCGCGTTTAACCTTCATGATAATTCCTCCTTATGCTTGCGTGCCTTTGACGACGCCGCCTTCAATGCGGAGCTTGTCGTCGCAGAACAGAGAAACGGCTTTGATAAATGTAGGATGTTCCTTCGTCAAGATACGGGCCGCCAGCGTATCTTCCGTGTCGTCTTCCATAACGGGGACGGACGACTGCAGAATAATCGGGCCGGCGTCCATATCGGGAACGACGAAGTGAACGGTGCAGCCGGCAATTTTTACGCCCGCTTCCAAAGCCTGGCGCTGGGCGTGCAGGCCACGGAAGGACGGCAGCAATGCCGGATGGATATTGATGATTTTATGTTCGTAACGGGAAATGAAATCGCCGCTGAGAAGCCGCATAAACCCAGCCAGGCAGATGACGTCGGCCTGATACGGCGCAATCTGGTCGAGGATGAATTGTTCAAATTCCGCCTTGGAGCCAAACTGCTTGCGGTCTGCCAGAATAACCGGCACACCCCATTCCCTGGCCCGATCCATGACGGGCGCGCCGGGAATATCACAGACCAGCGCCTTGACTTCGGCGTTAATGGCGCCGGCTTCCACGGCTTCATGCAGGGCAACGGCGTTGGAGCCACGGCCCGAAGCAAAGATAACCATGCGCTTCTTAGTCATTGAATGCGCCTCCCTGCAGCGTAACCGGCACGTCCGAATCGACGACCTTGCCGATGACATAGGCCCTTTCGTCCCGTTCAGCCAGGTTGGCCATGACGGCGTCGGCGTCCTTCGCGTCGACGATCATGATCATGCCGATGCCCATGTTGAAGGTACGGTACATTTCGCGCTTGTCTACGCTGCCCCATTTCTGAAGAAGGCCGAAAATCGGCAGCTGCGGCCAGGACGTCACGTCGATTTCCACGCCTACGCCCTTCGGCAGCACGCGAGGAATATTTTCATAGAAGCCGCCGCCTGTAATGTGCACCATGCCCTTGACGTCGAAATTGCGGATAATGGGCAGACACGGTCTCGGATAGAGGCGTGTCGGCGTGAGCAGGCATTCGCCGATGGTCATGCCCAATTCGTCGACGTACTGGTCGAGCTTCATGTTCATCCGTTCAAAGACGATCTTGCGGACCAGCGAAAAGCCGTTGGAATGAACGCCTGTCGACGGAAGGCCGATGAGAACGTCGCCGGCTTTGATCGTTTCGCCCGTAATGACTTTTTCACGGTCGACGATGCCGACGCCGAAGCCGGCTAAGTCGTAGTCGTCCTTTGCGTAGAAGCCGGCCATTTCAGCCGTTTCGCCGCCGAGGAGGGCGCAGCCCGATTCCTTGCAGGCATTGGCGACGCCTTTTACGATCGTCGCTACCTGTACGGGGTCCAGCTTGCCTACGGCGATGTAATCCAAGAAGAATAACGGTTCCGCCCCTTGGACGAGAATATCGTTAATGGACATGGCCACGCAGTCCTGGCCGACCGTATCATGCTTGTCCATCATGATGGCCAGGCGCAGCTTCGTGCCTACGCCGTCAGTACCGCTTACCAAAATCGGATTTTTTATCTCGCTGTTCATGAGCGAAAAGAGGCCGCCGAAGCCGCCGAGGTCGCCGAGGACTTCCGGGCGGTACGTCGCTTTGACCGAATCCTTCATGAGTTCTACTGCTTTGTTGCCGGCATCGATATCTACGCCGGCGTCTGCATAGGTTAATCCTTTATTTGTGTTCGAGAGCATATTTTTCTCCTTCCTCATTCGCCGTGGGAATGGCCGTCGGGTAGTCGTTGTTAAAGCAGGCCAGGCACATGTCTTCCCGCGGAATATTCGAAATGGCACGGCTCAGGCCTTCAATGGAAATGAAATGCAGCTTGTCTACGCCGATGTATTTCTGTATCTGCTCTACGTTGAGAGTCGACGCAATGAGTTCCTTGCGGACCGACGTGTCGATGCCGTAGAAGCAGGGATACTTAATCGGCGGTGCCGATACGCACATGTAGACTTCCTTCGCTCCGGCCTCGCGCAGGAGCTTGCAGATAATGCCGCTCGTCGTGCCGCGGACGATGGAGTCGTCGACCATGACGATGCGCTTGCCCTTTACAACGGATTTGACGACGTTCAGCTTCATGCGCACGGCCAGTTCGCGCTGCTTCTGATTCGGTTTGATGAAGGTACGGCCCATGTAGCGGTTTTTGATAAGGCCGTGGCGGAACGGAATCCCCGAAGCCTGGGAATAGCCAATAGCCGCCGTGTTGCCGCTGTCCGGTACGGAAATGACCAAATCGGCATCATACTGCGTTTCATTCCACATTTCCTTGCCCATGTTCAGGCGGGCCTGGTATACGTCCTGTCCGTCAATAGTGCTGTCCGGACGGGCAAAATAAATATATTCAAAGGAACAGATTTGTTTGCGGTCTACTGTTGCAAAGATTCTCGATTTTACGCCTTGTTCCGTAATTTCTACGAATTCGCCGGGCTGTACGTCGCGGACAAAGGTCGCGCCGATAGCGTCGAGAGCGCACGTTTCCGACGCCAATACCCAGCCGCCGCCGTCGGTCCGGCCGATGCACAGCGGACGGAAGCCGTAGGGATCGCGGGCGCCGTACAATTTATCCTTGGTCATCAGCACGAGGGAATAGGCTCCGCCGAGACGGTTCATGCTTTCCATAATGCGTTCTTCCATCGTTTCCTTCTGGCTGCGGCTGATCAGGTTGACGATGATTTCGCTGTCCATGGTCGTCTGGAAGATGGCGCCGTTTTTATCCAGTTCTTCCCTCAGGGCGCGCGTATTGGTCAGGTTGCCGTTGTGAGCCAGCGCCAGCTGTCCCATAGGCGTATACACGGCCAACGGCTGGATATTGCGGGGATTATTGGAGCCCGTCGTCGAATAGCGGACGTGGCCGATGCCGATGGGGCCGCCTTCTTCGTCGGGAACGCCTTTTTCAAATACCGAGCTGATAAGGCCCATGCCGCGGTAGGTGTGAATATCTACGCCGTCGGTCAAGGCCATGCCGCCGCTTTCCTGTCCGCGGTGCTGCAGGGCGAACAGCCCCCAGTAAATGTAGCGGGGAATATCCAGAGTTTTGTCAAAAATACCTAATACGCCGCATTCTTCATGCTGCTTATCCCAAATCGGATCGTAAAACATGAAAACCTCCTGTTTGCTAAATGCTGAAAATTTGGATTACATCGCCTGTACGGCTTCTTGAATCTTTTTGTTCTTTTCCATGACCTGGTTCGCCATGTCTTCGCGGTAGGCTTTGTATTTTGCAGCCAACGCCGGGTCGCTGACCGCGCCGATCTGCAGAGCCAGCAGGGCCGCGTTTTTCGCGCCGTTTACGGCCATCGTCGCCACGGGCATGCCCGACGGCATCTGCACGATAGCCAGCAGGGCGTCCATGCCCTTCAGGCTGCCGCTTTCCAAAGGCACGCCGATAACCGGCAGCGTCGTAAAGCTGGCGACGACCCCAGGCAGATGAGCCGCCATGCCGGCGCCGGCGATGATGACGCTGATGCCCCGTTCTTCCGCGCCGGAGGCAAAATCCCGCACGGCAGCCGGCGTCCGGTGCGCCGAAGCCAATAATACTTCGTACTCTACACCAAATTCTTTCAACACATCAACCGCTTTTTTCATGATCGGAAAATCTGAATCGCTTCCCATAATAATGCCGACCTTCAAAAAAATCCCTCCTTAGAATAAGTAAAACCCAAAAGTGAGGCAATCACCTTTGGGTTTATTCACTTAGACACACTGCTGCATTGCCCGTTTACAAACCGCTTCACTATCAGTCCATAAAGCAATGTCCATAGCGCATCTCCTTATTGAATCATAACTTATCAAAATACACCTAGATTTTACCAAAAACGCCTATACGTGTCAATCGTTTATCTTGCCGATAATCTCGCTGATATGGGAAATTCCCATCTTTTCACAGTACGCGTCCATACCTTCGGCAATTTCTTCTACGGCGCAGGGATTGACGAAGTTATATGCCCCTACGGCGACGGCGCTGGCGCCGGCCAGCATAAACTCAACGGCGTCCTGCCACGACGCGATGCCGCCTAAGCCCAGAACGGGAATCTTCACGGCGTTGGCGACCTGCCATACCATGCGCAGGGCCACGGGCTTTACAGCCGGACCGGATAAGCCGCCCGTAATATTTCCTAACAGAGGCTTCTGCGTATAGATGTCGATAGCCATACCTGTCAGCGTATTAATGAGCGATACGGCGTCGGCTCCGGCGTCTTCCACGGCTTTGGCCATGACGGTAATATCCGTAACATTCGGCGACAGCTTCATGATGACCGGCTTGCTCGTGTGATCCTTGACGCTGCGGGCTACCGACGCGGCGGCCTTCGGGTCGGTGCCGAAGACGATGCCTCCCTCTTTGACGTTCGGACAGGAAATGTTGACTTCCAGGGCCGCGACGCCGTCTACGTCGAGCTTTGCAGCCAATTCGCCGTATTCTTCCGCCGTACCGGCCGAGATATTGACGATGAGCGGCGTACTGTGACGGCTTACTTCCGGCAGGATATCCCGCTTAAAAGCGTCTACGCCGGGATTTTCCAAGCCGATGCAGTTCAGCATGCCCGCCGGCGTTTCGGCGACGCGCACGCCCGGATTGCCCGGCCGCGGCAACGGCGTAATGCCCTTGGATATAATAGCGCCGATGTTGTCTATGTCGAGGAAGTCGGCGTATTCCAGGCCGAAGCCGAAGGTCCCCGACGCCCCCATGACCGGCGTTTTCATAGAAATGCCGGCAAAATTCACAGCTATGCGTTCCTTGTTCATCAGAAGACCTCCTTCGCCGGGAATACAGGACCGTCGGCGCAGACCTTATAGCGTTTGCCGCTCAGCTTGCTTTCAAAGGTACAGCCGAGACATACGCCGATGCCGCAGGCCATCCGTTTTTCCATGGAAACCTCGCAGGCAACGCCGGCCGCATCGGACGCTTCGGCAATGGTCTGCATCATGACCGTCGGGCCGCACACCGACACGCGGTCGATTGGATTTTCAGCAAAAATCGCCGGCAAGGCGTGGACGGCAAAGCCCTTGATACCCAGCGAGCCGTCGTCGGTCGTCACGTAAATCTTTTCCGCATAGGGCTCAAAAAACTTCGTCCAGAACGTTTCTGCCGCCGTCTTTCCAGCTACGAGCACGACGGGCTTATCCAGCTTCTTGGCCAGGAAAATAAGCGGAGCCAGGCCGACGCCGCCGCCGACGAGGAGCGCTTTGCCCGGCGTCGTCGTGAACACGCCTTCACCCAGAGGGCCTTCAGCGCTGATGACTTCGCCTGCTTTCATAGCCGCCATCTCCTGCGTCCCCGTGCCTACGAGGCGGTAAATGATCGTAACGGCTCCCGTCTCCGTATCGGCGTCGACGATGCCGAAGGGACGGCGCAGAAACGTCTGCCCTCCCTGCTTCTGCATATTGACGAACTGGCCGGGCTTTGCTTCGGCGGCAATCTTCGGCGCATGAAATACCATTTTCCAAACGTCGGGAATAATCGCTTCATTTTGCAAAATTTCCGCGTTTTCCAAAAACTTTTTCACTTGTCCCCATCCTTCCACTATCATAGTTATTAGTATTGTATCATAGAACGGCATCCAGATAAATACACGAAACGCCGCCTCTTCCGCCTCCTGCGGCAATATATACGAAAACCCGGCCGCAAGGACGCAGCCGGGCTCATTGCAGTTTTCTATCCTTTTTGAATGGTAAACCAGAAGGTCACGCCGTCCTCTTCGTTGCGCACGCCGTACTGCTGTCCGTGAAGCTTGACCAGGGCGGCGACGATGCCCAGTCCCAGGCCGTGACCGCCGAAGGTCCGCCGGACGCTGCGGCTTCGCGCCGTATCGACCTTGTAAAAGGGCTCCCAAATGCGGGGCTGATACTCTTCGGGAATTTGAATCCCCTGGTTATATATGCTTACGACGTAGTTCGTTTCCTGCTCTTTACAGCCGACGGCAATCCTGCCTCCGTCCGGCGTATAATCGATGGCGTTGCTCAGGAAATTGCTGAGAACGATGTCGATTTGCTCCGGATCGCCGTACACCGTCATTTCGTCGGGCACGCTCCATTCCATGCAGATGCCCTTCTTGTGAATAGCGTTGGCGAAGCGTTCCTTCGCCTCGTCCGTCAGGGCAGCGAAATCAAAGGCCGTCTTTTCTAATTTAAAAGACCCTGTTTCCAGCCGCGACAGGTTCAGAAGACTCTTGACGAGGTTGTCCATCTTGACCGTCTCGCTTTGGATGACATGGCAGTACTTCTGCCGCGTCGCCTCGTCAATGTGCAGGCTGTCCAGCCCTTCGGCGTAGCCCTGAATAATCGCCAGAGGCGTCTTCAATTCGTGAGACACGGCGAAGATAAAGGACTGGCGCATGTGTTCGACTTCTTTGGCCTTGTCGAGCTGCTTCTGCAGCTCTTCGTTCGACTGCTTCAGCGCCGTCAGGGCTTCGTTCAGCTGATCCGACAGGATATTGAGACTCGTGCCCAGCTCGCCGATTTCATCAGTCCGCTTCCCCTGCCATTTCTTGGTAAAATCCAGATGTGTCATAGCCGCCGACAAGCTCTTGAGCTCCAGTAGGGGCCGGGTCATCTTGTTCGTCAGAAGAACGGTGCCGACGGCGGCGATGATGAGCCAGATAATGCCGCAGGTGACGATGAACTTCTGAACGAGGTAAATGCTTTCCTGCATAGGCGCAATCGGACAAATCATGAGCAGATATACGTTGGCATCTATGCGGGTCACCAGGTTAAAATAGCGGAAATTGTTATCCAACTCATAATAACGCACCTGACCAAGCTCCGTTTCGGCGGGATCCTTTCCCTGCAGCAGGCTCATCAATTCCTGTATGTGCTGAGGCATTCGGGCATTAGCATCATGTTCCTGTGCTTCCGTTTCCTTTCCGACGACAACGACGACGTCGTTGTCATCCATTTTCGGCGGGCTGACCCAGACACGACGGCTCGGCCGCGACGAGTAGACCAGCTGCTGGTTATCGACAATAAGCACGTCAATGCCCACATTTTGGCTAACCATGTCAATCTCTTCTTCGCCGCTGCGGCCCTTTTCCTGATAAATACGGCTGATCTGGCGGCTTGCCTCGGCCATGGAATCCTGCTTAGCATCGAAAAAGTAACGGTTAAACCCAAACCCAATGGCTCCAATGAGAGTCAGAATGAAAAAGAGGGTAAAGCCGAGAACATACATGCCCGACTGTACCCGCAGGGACAGGCGCATCATTTGGCATCGTAGCGGTATCCGTAGCCGCGGACGGTTTGAATGTATTTTCCCTTATCGCCCAGCTTGATGCGCAGGCGGTTGATATGTGTGTCGACAGTGCGCAAATCGCCGTAATAATCGTAGTTCCACACCTTATTGAGAATCTGACGGCGGCTCAATGCCTTGCCGGCGTTGCTGACCAGATAGGTCAGCAGCTTGTATTCCGTCGGGCTCAAATCGATGTTCTTGCCGTCTAGGACGACTTGGCGCGCTTCCTGGTCGATAGACACGCCGTCCTCAATCTTCTGCACTTCCTGCTCCTTCTGGACGCGCCGCAGGAGGGCCTTAATCTTTGCCACCAGGATTTTCGGGCTGAAGGGCTTGGTAATATATTCGTCGACGCCCAAATCGTAAGCAAAGAGCTGGTCGATTTCCTCGCCCTTGGCCGTAAGCATCATGATAGGCACGGCCGATTCGCGGCGGATTTCGCGGCATACAGTCCAGCCGTCGTAGCCCGGCATCATGACGTCGAGAAGGACCAAGTCGGGATGTTCCTTCTTATACAGCTCCAGCGCTTCCTTGCCGTCGGCCGCTTCAATGAGCTCATAGCCTTCGGGCTGGAGAAAATCTACGACAAGCTGGCGCATGAGCTGCTCGTCGTCGGCAATCAATATTTTTTCCACTACGCTTTCCCCCTTTTACACGTATGGCTTGACCTGACCGGCATCAGGCAGGTCGTCTATCCACTGGTCAATAGTCTTTCCTTCCAGGATCAAATCCGGAGCAATATCCCGCAGCGGCACGAGGACAAAGGCCCGTTCCAGCATATAGGGATGGGGCAGCTTCAGCGTCTCCGTACAGCTCCGCTCATCCGGGCTGTACACGAGATCGATGTCGATGACCCGGGCTCCCCATTTTTCATGGCGCACCCGGCCCAGCTCTTTCTCAATGGATAAGCAAATATCCAGCAGTTCTTGTCCGCTCATGTCTGCGTCGACGGCCGCTGCGCCGTTAAGAAAGGCCGGCTGGTCCGTCTTGCCCCACGGCGGTGTTTCATACCACGGCGACACCGCTGCGACAGCGACGCCCTCCGTCCGGCGCAGGCAGTCGATAGCCTTGCGCAGACTCTGTGCCCTGTCGCCCAGATTTGCGCCGACGCTGATATAAAATCTAGCCATGACGTCTCCTTTCCACCGTCACCGCCACGTCGTCAAAGGGGCCGCCAATCGGAGCCTGCGGCTTGTGCACGGCGACGCGCACGGCGTCGACAGGAAAAGCGGCCAGCACCTCGTCGGCAATGACCGCAGCCAACCGTTCGATGAGCCGGTACGTCCGGCCTTCTACGATAGACTGTACGAGCTGATACACCTTGCTGTAATCAATCGTATCGTTCAGCTCATCGCTGGTCCCAGCCTTTGACAAATCGGCGTACAGTACGGCGTCGACGTGAAAGGGCTGTCCCGTCCGCTGTTCTTCCGGCAGACAGCCGTGATAGCCGTAAAAATGCATTCCCTTTATGGTTATGGTGTCCATGATTCTTCCTCTTTCATCAGTATAGTACCGGCTCCGGCATCGCCCATGAGAAGCTTCCAGGCCTGGTCGTATTCCTTCGTGCCGGCCTGAAGGCAGCCGCTGGTCGCCGCCGTGACGATGTCGGCGTCGGCAGCCATGCCTTCGCGCATCATCAGGCACAGATGGGTTGCCTTGACGACGACAAGCACTCCTTTCGGCTGGAGTCCCCGGCACAGCGATTGGCATAAGTCCTCAGTCAGCCGTTCCTGCAGCTGCGGGCGGCGGGCCAGGACACCGACGGCCCGGGCAAAATGTCCGAAGCCGGCAATGCGCCCGTCTTGGGGATAATACGCAATATGGGCGGTCCCGAAGAACGGCAGGAGATGGTGCTCGCACATAGACTGGAAGCGGATATTGCGGACGGCTACCAAGCCGTTCGTCTGCGATAGAATCGGAGCGGCCCACTCGTCGTCAGGATTTTCCCGCAGGCCGGAAAAAAACTGGCTGAAGGCCTCAGCGACGCGGTACGGCGTCTTTTCCATGCCCAAGGCCGTCAAATCCAGTCCCAAGGCTTCCAAAAATTGTTTCATAGCCTGCACGGCTTCAGGATTGACCGGATAGGATGATGTCATTGTCGTCATAATCTCCTCCTTTTCCGTCCTCATATATTACAAAAGATAGTAGTAAGCGAAAATAAAAATCAGCCCCCCGACAATCACGAAAAACGGGCTGGCATACTGCTGCCGCAGGCTCTGCTTGTGATACAAATAAATTTCTTCCGGATTATCCGGGTTGTAGCGCAAATCCACTTCGTCGCCGGCGACGATATCCCATTCAGGCGAGCCGAAGCCATACCGGGCCCGATAGGTTTGTTCGCCGTCGCTGAACTCGACGACGGGAAAATACCGGTCGCCGCTTTTCGATTTCTGCTGCTCAAAGCCCAGCAGCGTACCTGTAGCAGCAGCCTTGCAGCGGCCGACGAGGCGGCGGAGCTTCCAGCCGTGATAGGTGCCGACGATGATAAACACTATGCCGATGAGAGCCGGCAGGTAATAAAATATGCTCATGAATGCGTTCCTCCTAAAACGACAGGTATCAGCGCGGCCCCTCCAGACGGGGCAGGCGCTTGGCAATGACATAGGCTAACACGCCGCCGGCTGCGGCCGTCACGATTTGAGGCCAGCTCATGACCAGCAGTATCATGTGCCGTACGGCAGCGGGAAATTCCACATAGCTGAACAAGACATAAAAAGAGCCGTACACGACGGCGGCCTTGCACAGCGCCGCGCCAGCTAAACCGGCCGCGCGAAACCGCCGCAGCCCATCGACGGCGAAGACAAAGGCGCAGTTTCCGGCCGCGACGGGAAATATGAAGGGCAAAAAAGGCAGCATCCCTTCCAGCCAGGCAAAGACAGGCGTCACACAGGCCACGACCAGGCCGGATTTCCGCCCGACGCTCCACACTGCCAGCACCAGGCAAGCGTTGACCAGAGAGCCGATGACAAACATGCTGACCTGCTGAGGGATAGGAATAAACAGGCGCAGCCCCTGCAAGATCAGCGTCGCCGCCAGCAGCAGGCCCGTCCGGGTGATGCGTTTCGTCATAGATTGATTCATACTGATACCTGCTTAATGCGTAAAAATTTGATATAATAAATACGTCTTTTTATTATACCATACTACACACATCTTATTGTATCTTTCGAGGTGCCTAATGTCAAAGCGATTTATTCATTCCATCAATTATATGCGCGGCCTGTGCATGCTCGGCGTCATCGGCATTCACGTCGGCTCCGTAGCCATTGCCAATCCGACGCCTAATCTGTGGCTCGTCGCCGTATTGGAAATCCTGTCGCGGTTTTCCGTACCGGCCTTCTTCTTCCTGTCGGCCTTCGGCATGTTCTGCAGCCAGCCCCTGAACCAGCCCTTTTCCTACAAAGACTACCTGCGCCGCCGCCTGCGGACAGTCTTTGTCCCTTATATCGCCTGGTCCCTGTTTTATATGGTGTACGTATCCGTTCTCAGTCACAATTTCAACCTGTTTCAGCCGTTGGCCTTCGTGAAAACCCTGTGGTATGGCCTAGCCATGTATCATATCTACTTTCTCGTCATCCTGCTGTGGTTTTACCTTCTCATGCCGCTTTGGCGCGGCCTGCTCCGCCAGATGGATAAGGCGCCTCTCGCCTCGTTTACGCTGTTGTTCGCGGCCAACGTCGTCTTCAATTTTTATTCCAGTTATATCTGGACGGCGCCGACGGACTCGCCGTTCCTGCACGACGCCTTCGTATACCGGCTGAACTACGTCGTCTTCCATTACCTGTTCATCTTCATGTTCGGCGCCTTTATGGCCGAACATTTCCAACAGGCCGTCGACTGGATCAGCCGCCGCGGCGTCTTCATCAACGTCCTTCAGCTGGCCGCTACGGCAGGCATGCTGGCCGCCTACTACGGCGTCATGGATTACCTCCATTACGACGTCCTGTCCGCCGTCTTTACGGTCCATCAGCTCAGCCCTGTCGGCATGGTCTATACGGTCACGACGATCGTCTTCTTCCTGTACTGGCTCGAATGCCATTCCGTTCCGCCAGTCATGCACCGCCTCTTATCCATGCTGGGAAACTACTCCTATCCCATTTACCTGGTCCATCCCGTCTTCCTCAGCGCCTGCACCGGCCTGGCAGCCCATTTCCACCTGTACCTGCGGGCCGTCCACATCCTCGCCATCTATCTCATCGTAGCCGGCCTGGCCGCGGCCTACTCCGCCGTCGTCATGAACCTTCCCCTGCCCCGCTGGCTGTCGGTGTGCCTGAAAGGCAAATAAACCTGTCCTAAACACAGCAAAAAACAAAACTCCCCGCCGCGAATGCGCCTGCATTCCGTGACGGGGAGTTTTTATGCGTATGTAAGAAGGAGAGCCGAATTATTTCCGGCGTTCCTGACGTACCTTTTCCAATACGTCGTTGGCCATACGGGCCCGCGCTTTGATGACGCTGTTGCCGTCTTTGATATCTTCGGGATAGAAGCTGCTCTTGTATTTGCTCTTCTTCGTCTTGGTTACCATTTCCTTGAGCTGGATCGTCTGGTCGTCTACGTTGTAGACGTACGTGCAGTAGTCCGTCGTATCGCCGGCGACTTCGATAGTTTCAAAGGTCAATACTTCACGGCCCATATCGTAGGAAATCTTTGCCGAATCCATATCGATCGTCGTGTATTTATTGTATTGCCACATATTATCTTTCGCTGCGAATGCCGTCGCTGAAATTGCCAAGGTCATAGCCAGAGCCAGTACGATTTTTTTTGTTTTCACCTGTATGCACCATCCTTTATTACAGTATACTAATAAGATGATTATACCATGAACGCCGAAAAAAAAGAAGACACGGCCCGGCAGCTTTACCGATTATCTACCTTTTCCGGATACAAATCATGCTGGGACAGGCGCTGCCAGGCTACTTGCTCCCACGGTGTTCCCTGGCGGCCATAGTTGCAGTACGGGTCGATGCTGATGCCGCCGCGGGGCAGAAATTTGCCCCACACTTCGATGTATTTCGGGTTCATGAGGGCGATCAGGTCGTCCATGATGATATTGACACAGTCTTCATGGAAATCGCCGTGGTTGCGGAAGCTGAACAGGTACAGCTTCAGCGACTTGCTTTCGACCATCTTTTGATCCGGCACATAGGAAATATAAATCGTCGCGTAGTCTGGCTGGCCCGTCTTAGGGCACAGGCTGGTAAATTCCGGGCAGTTGAATTTGACAAAATAATCCCGGCCGGGATGCTTGTTGTCAAAGGTTTCCAGCAGTCCCGGGTCGTAATCCTGATGATACGTCGTATGCTGGCTTCCCAACGAAGCCAGCTGGCTTAATTCTTCATTTGTTCTGTTCATACATGCTCCTTATTCACACGATATGCCTTGGTCAAGGCGTGGATGAGAAATACGCCGCAAAGAGCCGGCAGAAACTGCCCTGCCGACAACGACGCGACGAGCATGCCGTAGGGAAGGCCAAATAGATAGGAGAGCCACAAGCTGACGCCTAAGGACGGAACCCACCAGATAGGCAGGGCCGCAAGCCAGACGTTCCAGCCCCGCAGGCGAACCTGCACGATGAACCACGTCGTCACCAGGCCGACCAGACAGCCGCCGGCCATATCCAGCAGTCCCAGGCCGCCAAATAAAAAATTAGCGGCAAAGTTTGCAATCCCCATAGGCACGACCAGGAAGGGGTACACGAAAGCCAATGCATACAAGGCCGTGGCGATTCGGATTTGATAGGGGCCAAAGGAAACGCCCTGCGTCACATACAGCAGGACGATATACAAGGCAATGACCATACTGGAAATAGTCATGCGTTTCGTATTTGCCAGGAAATTATACATCAGCGCCGCCTCCCTTCATTTCATTACAATAAAAAACGGGCTTGTCCAAAGGCAAACCCGTCGGCATACATACATAAAAATTCATGTCATGTACAGCTTCCTAGTTTTGTTTACCGACAGGATGGATTGCGAACTGTCTTGTGAAATTATGGTACTACCAAATTACCTTGCCCAATACGTGATCCACAGGCACGGGACCGATAAAGCGGCTGTCGCTGCTGTGATTGCGGTTGTCCCCCATGCAGAACACGTAGCCCTCGGGAATCTTGATTTCGTCCTTGCGGCTGTAATTCATAGGCTCGTTGATATACGGCTCGTCCAAGGGCTCGCCGTTGCGCCATACCTTGCCGTCGCGGAAGGCCAGCGTATCGCCGGGCCGGCCGATAACCCGCTTGACCCAGACGTTTTTCGTCTGCAAATTATGATTGAAAAAGGCCAGGTAATTGTTCATCGGCTCCGTCACATCGTCTTTCCAGGTCCGCTCATACAACACGCGGCTGTCGATGATGACGATATCGCCGTAATCCGGCACATCGCCCATGACGTGCCCCAGCTTGGACACAATGAGGTATTCGCCGTTATGAAGCGTCGGTACCATCGATTCGCCGGACACGCGCGTCGGCTGGAAAAAGAAAATGTGAATGACCATCGCGATGGCCAAAGCTATGATAATGGAATATATCCACTCATATACTTCATGCAAAATTGTATTCACAGCAAACCCTCCTTATGCACTGCATTTATTGTAACAAAGGGAGGCGGCAAAAGCAAGATGAGCCAAGTTATCTAGCGCAAAAAACTCCATGCTTCTTATGGATATCTGCATGCATTTCCCATTTATTCACGGAGAGTAAACCGTATTCTATGCCGCCTGCTGCTTATATTATGTGAGTTTCTCCTGCCATGTTTCTGGTAGTCCGAACAGTATCCCCTCTCCCTCATGGCAGCAGCCAAAGACTTTCAAATGATTCAAATTGCATGAATTATTAATACACGCTATCATTATCTCATTTTTTAATTAAAATTTAATGTATATTCTTCGTCTTTTTAATTTTAGTTTTATTTTCATCCTATATAATGACATATAATATCTGTTGGAGGTGACCGACTTATGAATACTAACAAAACAAACGCTCCCTGGCCGGCCCATCGCGTCCAATTCATTACGCTCTGCACGCATGAAAAGCAGACTACTCTCGGAAGGATTTATAAGGATAAGAACGGATTCGTCTGGCAGCCGACGGTATGGGGAATGGCCGCAGAGGAAGGGTTGCGGAAGCTGAAGCTCTCATCTCAGCTCGTCATGATTCAGGATTACGTCATCATGCCCAATCACGTTCATCTGCTCGTCTTGTACAGGCGGTGCAACGACCGCGTCGTCAAATGGTTCATATCGCACTGCAAACACACCATGGCCCAGCATATGCTGAAAGCACAGCATACGAACGAACCGCTGTGGGAGGCATCCTATTCAAGTCACTACGTGCAGCGAGAGCACACCCAGCTCGCGCTGAGCCAAAACATCCGGGAACATAAAACACGCTGGCATTACGACAGCCTGAACACGTTCCTGCCGCGTCCCTATTCTCCAAAGGGTTGACGCAAACCACATGATTTTAGCATAAAGTCTTTCACGCTGCAAAAAAGAGAAGCAAGCAATGAGAAATCTCATGTCCTGCTTCTCTTTTATATGCAGCATTTTTTAATGTCCGCCGTATTTTTTTGCCGTGTCTAAGCGGCACAACGCGCGCTTGAGCGCCATTTCCGCCCGATGCACGTCTATATCCTTCCGCTGGCTGTGAAGCAATGCTTCCGCCCGCTGCTGGGCTGCTTCTGCCCGCTGGACGTCGATGTCTTCAGGCTTTTCCGCCGCCGGCGTAATGACGGTAATCGCGTTATTGCTCACTTCCAAAAATCCGGAAGCTACGCTCAGGCAATGGCGCTGCCCGCCTATATCATACATAAGCGGCCAGATATCCAAAGACGCGATGAGCGGCGCATGATTGGGCATAATGCCCAAATCGCCGTCCAAGGCCCGCACGAGGACGAATTCCACATCTTTGTTTAATACGGCAGCATCGGGAGTAATTACTTCCAAACGGATAGTCTTTCCTTTTTCTGCCATAGCCTATTCTCCTTTCAGAGTCTTGGCCTTTTCATATGCTTCTTCGATATCGCCTACCATATAGAACGCCTGTTCCGGCATGTCGTCGCATTTGCCTGACAGAATTTCCTTAAAGCCGGCAATCGTATCTTTCAGCGGCACATAACGGCCCGGCTGACCGGTAAACTGTTCAGCAACGGAGAAAGGCTGGCTCAGGAAACGCTGAATCTTACGGGCCCGGGCAACGGTGAGCTTGTCTTCTTCCGACAATTCATCGATACCGAGGATAGCGATGATATCCTGCAGGTCGTTATATTTCTGCAAAATAGCCTGAACGGCGCGGGCCGTCTGATAATGGTCTTCGCCGAGGATATGTGGGTCGAGAATACGAGATGTCGAATCCAGGGGATCGACAGCCGGATAAATGCCCAATTCGGCAATCTGACGGGACAGTACGGTCGTCGCATCCAAATGGGCGAAGGTCGCAGCCGGAGCCGGGTCGGTCAAATCGTCGGCAGGGACATATACGGCCTGTACGGACGTAATGGAACCGTTCTTCGTCGACGTGATGCGTTCCTGCAGCGCGCCTACGTCCGTCCCCAACGTCGGCTGATACCCAACAGCCGAAGGAATTCGGCCCAGCAGGGCCGATACTTCCGAGCCGGCCTGAATGAAACGGAAAATATTATCGATGAACAGGAGCACGTCCTGATGTTCTTTATCACGGAAATATTCAGCCATCGTAAGGCCCGTCAAGCCGACGCGCATACGGGCTCCGGGCGGTTCGTTCATCTGGCCGTATACGAGAGCGGTCTTGCTGATAACGCCCGATTCCTTCATTTCGTTCCACAAGTCATTGCCTTCGCGGGTCCGTTCGCCTACGCCGGTAAATACGGAATAGCCGCCGTGTTCCGTCGCAACGTTGTGAATCAATTCCATGATGAGAACGGTCTTGCCTACGCCGGCGCCGCCGAACAAGCCGATCTTGCCGCCTTTGGCATACGGAGCGATGAGGTCGACGACTTTAATGCCCGTTTCGAGAATTTCCGTACCCGTAGACTGGTCTTCAAATTTCGGAGCCGGCCGATGGATAGGCCAATAATCTTCAGCTTCTACTACTTCGTCTACCTTGTCGACGGTCTGACCGAGAACGTTGAAAATACGTCCCAGCACGCCCTTGCCGACGGGAACCTTAATGGGGCCGCCCGTATTTTCCGCAGCCATGCCGCGGACGAGACCATCTGTAGAACTCATAGCAACGCAGCGGACGACGTCGTCGCCTAAGTGCTGCATAACTTCTGCTACCAAGTCGACGGCCTGTTCGCCTTCCCCGCCGGTGACGTGAAGGGCAGTGTAAATGGCGGGCAAATCTGCTTCGGAAGCAAACCGCACGTCAATAACCGGGCCGATGACCTGGATTACTTTCCCAATGTTATTGCTCATGAAGAGGCTCTCCTCTCTTTCTTAGTTTTACTCACGCCCTACTGCAGGGCATTAGCACCGCTGACAATTTCTGTCAGTTCGTTCGTAATGCCGGCCTGACGGACTTTGTTGTAATGGACAGTCAATCTGTCGATCAGCTCGCCTGCATTATCCGTTGCCGACGTCATAGCCGTCATACGGGCCCCGAGCTCACTGGCCGCTGACTGGAGCAGGCTGTTGTACACGAGCATGTCCAGATACTGAGGCAAAAGCGATTCCAAGACCTGATGGGCATCCGGCGCAAAGAGATACTCTTCTTTCGGACCGGTTTTTTCAGAGCCGTCCTGCTGCGAAATAGGCAGCATTTTGACGGTTTGTACTTCTTGCGATAAGGCTGACTTAAACTTCGTATAAATGATATACACTTCGTCTACTTCGCCAGCCAAAAATTGTTCTGTAGCAACATGGGCAATCTGCTGGGCATCAGTGAACTGAGGCTTATCGGAAAAGCCCGTCCACTTCTGGTCCGGCACGATATGCAGATGCTTTAAATATTCAGCAGGCTTACGGCCTGTCACGAGCAGCATCGAAGCGCTGCGGGGCTTGTCTTTCAGCACGGCGACCATGGCCTTGTTGATATTGGAATTAAACGCGCCGGCCAGGCCTTTGTCAGCCCCGACGATAATATAGCACGTCTTCTTCACCTCGTCATGAGGCGCAAACAAGGCGACTTTTTCGCCTGTAGACGCCGCTGCCAAGCGCTGCAGCATGCCTTCGATTTTTTCCGTATACGGCGCTGTGGCCAACGCCCTTTCCTGTGCACGGCGCAGTCGTACAGACGATACCATTTTCATGGCTTTCGTAATCTGCTGAGTATTCGTAACGGATTTGATCCGCCGGTTTATTTCGCGTGCACTCGGCATAGATTATTCCTCCTCTTTAATCAGCTCATGGGTGGCGCTATACTGCTTTGTATATTCGCCGATGGCCTTCTGGAGGGTTGCTTCTGCGTCCTGGCCGAGTTCCTTCGTCGTCTTGATGCTTTCGCCGACTTCCGGATAATTGGTATGCATGAACGTGATGAAGCCGTCGGCAAACTGCTGTACTTCCGATACCTGAATCGGCATGAGGTAGTTTTTAACAGCCAAATAAATCTGCATAACCTGGTCTTCGACCGGCATAGGATGATACTGCGGCTGAATTAAGAGCTGCATCGTCCGTTCGCCTTTATCGATCTGGGCCTTTGTGCTCTTATCGAGGTCAGAGCCAAACTGGGCGAAGGCCGCCAATTCGCGGTACTGCGCTAAATCCAGGCGAAGGGTACCGGCAATTTTCTTCATAGCCTTAATCTGGGCGGAGCCGCCTACGCGGGATACGGACAAGCCGACGTTGATAGCCGGACGGATACCAGAGTTAAAGGCTTCCGTTTCTAGGAATATCTGACCGTCCGTAATGGAAATAACGTTTGTCGGAATATACGCCGACAAGTCGCCGGCCAGCGTTTCAATGATCGGCAGGGCTGTAATGGAGCCGCCGCCCAAATCATCAGAAAGCTTTGCTGCCCGTTCCAGCAGACGGGAATGTAAGTAGAATACGTCGCCGGGATAGGCTTCGCGTCCAGGCGGACGGCGGAGCAGCAAGCTCATGGCACGGTATGCCTGGGCGTGTTTGGACAAATCGTCATATACGCAGAGGACGTCCTTGCCCTGGTACATGAAGTATTCGCCGATAGATACGCCCGAATACGGAGCCAGGTACTGGAGCGGCGCGCCGTCAGACGCCGTAGCGGCAACGACGATAGTATACGCCATCGCGCCGTTTTCTTCCAAAGTACGGACGACGCGGGCAACCGTCGAGGCTTTTTGTCCAATAGCGACGTAAACGCAAATAACGCCGCTGTCTTTTTGATTTAAAATCGTGTCGATAGCGATAGCCGTCTTGCCCGTACCGCGGTCGCCGATGATCAATTCACGCTGGCCCCGTCCGATAGGAACCATGGAGTCGATAGATTTAAGCCCCGTCTGAAGAGGTACCTTTACAGGCTGCCGGTCGGCAATACCTGACGCCTGCACTTCGACGAGACGGGATTCTGTCGTCTTGATTTCCCCTTTGCCGTCGATAGGCGCGCCCAAGGGATTTACGACGCGGCCAATCATAGCTTCGCCTACGGGAACGCGCATGACGCGGCCTGTGCGGCGTACCGTGTCGCCTTCTTTAATCAGGGAGTCGTCGCCGAGCAGTACGGCGCCGACGTTGTCTTCTTCCAAGTTCAGGGCCATGCCGTATACGCCGCGAGGCAGTTCCAGCAATTCCCCGGACATGGCTTTATCCAAACCGTAAACGTGGGCGATGCCGTCCCCGACTTCCAGAACGGTGCCGATATCATCGACGTTCATCTCCACATTATAATTTTCGATTTGCTGTTTAATTATAGCCGTAATTTCTTCTGGCTTCATCTTCATTATTCGTCCGTCACCCCATTCGTTACGCCAGCCTGCAGAAGAGACTGCTGCATATCACGCAGCTGCCGCGCAAGGCTGCCGTCTATTAATCTGTCGCCAATCTGGATGACCATGCCGCCGATGATAGACGGATCGATGTAATACAGCGGCTCGATCTTCTTGCCTGTCATCTTTTCCAATCCGGCAACCAGTTTTTCTTCTTCCGCCGCCGTCAGCGCCTTGACGACGCGCACCTTCGCGACTTCGATGTTCTGCGCCGCCCGCGCCAGGTCGATAAACCCGTCGATAGCGGGAACAATAGCCGCTTCGCGCCGCCTGTCGATCATGACGTAGAGAAACTGCAGTACCAGCGGCTCTACGTCGCCGGCAAATATTTTCTGCAGCGTATCCTTCTTTACGCCGGGCTGTATGAGCGGATGGCAGATAAACTTCTGCAAATCAGGATTTTCCTGCATGGCATCGCGGACAGCTTTCAACTCTGTTCCAAATATATCAAGTTTGCCCTGTTCTTTTGCAATATCGAACATAGCCTGGCTGTATTTGCTGTATACGACTTCCGGTATCATAGCGTCAGTTCCCCTTTACGCGGTTTTCCTGAAGCTGATCGATGCAGTTTGCAACCAGTTTTGCATTCATATCCGGGTCCAGATTCTTTTTAAGCAGCTTTTCTGCCACAGCCATAGACAGCGTTACTACTTCGTTGCGCATTTCCCGGATAGCAACTTCCCGTTCGTTTGCAATTTCCGCCTGGGCGATCTGTTTTTCCCGGGCAATCTGTTCGCGTATTGCGCTGAGCTGGGCCTGCGCCTCTTTATCAGCCTGCTTTACGGCTTTATCGATAATAGCCTGGGCTTCGGCGCGGGCGCTGCGGAGCTGCGCTTCGTATTCGGCCTGCAGCTGCGCTGCCGCTTCTCTGGCCTGGGCCGCGGCGTCGAGATCCGATTCGATCTTGTTGCGGCGTTCTTCCAAAACCCTCAGCAGCGGTTTATACGCAAATTTTGCCAAAATAGCCACTAAGATAAAGAAGTTGATAATTTGGAACAACAACGTTCCTTCGGTTAAACTAACCAACGTAACACCCTCCTTTCATGATGGAATCCAGTTCCTCCACCATTAAATAAAGGGATTGGCAAATACGAGCACGATGGCGATAACGGCTGCGATAATAGGCATGGATTCGATCAAGCCGACGGAAATGAGGAAGTTGGTCAGCAGCTTGCCGCCCATTTCAGGCTGACGTGCTACGCCTTCCAGCATTTTAGAAGCAGCGTGGCCGTCGCCGACTGCAGCGCCGAGAGCTGCCAAACCGATACCAATTGCTGCGCCAAGAGCCGATAACCCTAATATCAATGCATTTTCCATAATCAATGACCTCCTAAATACGATATACAATGTAGTTTAATGCCCGCCCTGGAAGGAAGGAGCTAAGTACGATGTCGTCAATATAGTAAAAATAAACGCTTGAATTAAGCCGATGAACAAGCTGAAGATCAGCCAGACAATCGGCACGCCTGCCGGAACGAGGAAGTACAGCACTTCCAGCAGGATTTCCCCGGCCAGAATGTTGCCGAAAAGACGGAAAGCCAACGTCAGCGGCTTCGTAAATTCTTCCAGCACATTGATGATGACAAAGGGAGCAAATGGCTGGAAGAAGTGCTTAAAGTGCTTCTTCACACCCTGGTTTTTCAATGCGATAACATGAACCATCGCGGAAGATACCAGCGCCAAGGCTACGGTCGTATTCAAATCGTTCGTAGGCGACGCCAGAAGATGGTTTGTCGGCAAGAGCCCCAATTCGTTGGAAAACAAGATGAACAGAAACATGGTCAGTAAGATAGATACAACCTGACTGTACTTGGGGCCAAGGGTTTCCTTAAACTGGGCGAGAAGCGCCGTGACAACCATTTCCATGGCGTTCTGCATCCCTGACGGGACGAGAGACCGCTTTCGCGTGGCTGCCAAGGAAACGATGATGACTAAGATACCGACGATCCACGTCATGATAATCGTATCCATATTGACGTTCATCCCAAGGATCTGGACGACCCAATGATGCCCCGTATGTAATTCCATACGTTTTACCTCCTTTCTTTACCGCTGGCGTACATGCCGGATCAGCATGTCGGCAAAAATCGTCACCCGATAGGTAAACAATCCGGCTACAGCAGCCCCAAAATGAATAGACGGGAACTGCGCCACGACGATTAATACCAGCGCGATCATGACAAGACGCAGGACGGCGCCGCCCCGTATCAAGGCGACAGCCCGCGCCGGCGGTAATTGTACGGCTCGCGCAGAGCGGCTGGTCAGCATCAAAAAATAGGCGATGTTGATTCCGTTGCCGATACACCAGCCCGTAATGTACTGCGTTTCCCCGCTTACGGCAAGGACGGCAGCGACAAAACATGTAAATCCGATGAGCTTGCACAACGTCGCTTTTACATACCTTACAAATTCTTCCACCAGCACCACCCTTATTTGTCTTTTTCCATATGAGACGGCTTGTCTTCATTCAAGCGCACGGCTTTCTTATACAAGGACAAAAAACCAGACGCGGCGCCTATGAGGGAACACACAATCATGCCCCACGGCGCCGTTCCGGCATGTGAGTCAATAAAACGTCCTAACGCTACGCCCGCGCAGATGCAGACAAACAAGGTCAGCCCTAAGGAACCGGCAATTGCAACGATATTCCAGAGCTTCATCTGATTTGCATTGTCATCATGAGATTCAGTACGCCTCCGCTTCATGCTGCAGACACCTCTGTTTCCATTGATGGCATGATAGCAGCTGCGAATAGTGGTGTTTCCTTATCCGCAATTGCTATTGAATTATTTTAGCACGGAAAAAATTTAAAATCAATATTTTAATTTTGTCAATATATTCTGTTAACAAAAGAAATATATGCATATCTTTTTAGTCATGGCTTGGCGTTAGTTTATACATTATTGTTATAAGGAAAATTCTTTCATCAGCGTTTCTTCTCCGCCGAAATCATGCAGAATTGCCTGAACAATACGCTGCGCAGCTTTCCCGTCGCCATAAGGATTGACAGCGTTGCTCATAGTGTCATACGCATGCTGATCTGTCAGCAGCCGTTTTGTTTCATTGTATACGACGTCCTTTTCCGTTCCAATGAGACGAACCGTACCAGCCGCTACAGCTTCAGGCCGTTCTGTCGTATTGCGCAGCACCAGCACAGGCTTGCCTAAAGACGGCGCTTCTTCCTGAATGCCGCCCGAATCGGTCAAAACGAGGCTGCATTTGTTCATGAGATTGGCGAAGGGCTCGTATTCCATCGGATCGATCAGGTGAATGCGGTCCGCTCCGGATAATTCCTCTTCTACAACCTTGCGAACCAGCGGATTGCGGTGCACCGGGAACACGACTTCCGTATCGGGAATTTCCTCTACGATGCTCCGCAGGGCCTTATAGATGTGGCGCATCGGCTCGCCCAGGTTTTCCCGGCGGTGCGTCGTCATCAGGATGACCCGGTGGCGGAGGAAATCAATGTGATTGAGCATTTCGTCTTCAAAGGTATAGGCCGGGTCGACCGTCTTCATCAAGGCGTCGATGACCGTGTTGCCCGTGATATAGATATTTTCTTCCGTTACGTTTTCGTTCAGCAGGTTAGCTTTCGCTGTCGCCGTCGGCGCAAAGTGAATAGCTGCGATGGAGCCGGTCAGCTTGCGGTTCATTTCTTCCGGGAAGGGCGAATATATATTGCCCGTGCGCAGGCCCGCTTCCACGTGGCCTACGGGAATCTGCTGATAATACGCCGCCAGGGCTCCGGCAAAGGTCGTCGTCGTATCACCGTGCACGAGGACGATGTCCGGCTTTTCCGTTTCCAACACAGACTTCAGCCCCATGAGGGATTTCGTCGTAATGTCGTATAATGTCTGTCCCTGCGACATAATGTCTAAATCATAATCAGGCTCGATGCGGAATAACTCCAGCACCTGATCCAGCATCTGACGGTGCTGGGCTGTAACGGCTACGACTGTCTGGATTTTATCGGCATGCTTTTTCAATTCCAGTACGACCGGAGCCATCTTGATCGCTTCCGGACGCGTGCCGAATACAGTCATTACCTTAATCATAGAAATACCTCCTTAGGCGAAACAATTCTACCCGCTTATTCTTTGCGGGTAGAATTGGCCGTTGTTTTTTGCAATATGCCAAGGCGTTTCGCCGTATAAATAATCACAGCAAGGACGACCAATACCGTCGCGATGCCTGTCTGATAGTTTACGTTAGCAACAAACAGGGCTACGATCCCCAGCACAATGCTGACGAAATACATGATCAATACAGCTTGCTTCTGCGACATGCCTAAAGCCAGCAGGCGATGGTGCAGATGCCCCTTGTCGGGCTGGAAAATGGGCACGCCGCTCATCTTGCGGCGAATAATGGCAAATAACGTATCCAAAATGGGCAGGCCCAGGGCGATGAGAGGCACTACCAACGCAATCGTCGCCGCCGTCTTAACCAGTCCCAGCACAGCCGCGACGGCCATCGTATATCCCAGCAGCATACTTCCCGTATCGCCCATGAAAATCTTGGCGGGGTTAAAATTGTACTGCAAAAAGCCGAGAGCCGCTCCGGCCATAGCAACGATAATCATAGCCGGCAGGTACTGGTTCATCGTATAGGCCAGTAAAAACATCGATACCGACGCGATAAACGACACGCCGGCCGCCAATCCATCCAGACCGTCGATCAGATTTACCGTATTTGTAAATCCAATAATCCAGAAAATCGTCACCGGAACGGCGACGAGCTCCGGCAGCACGATGAGCGTGCCGAAGGGATTCGTCAGCCATTCGATCTGAATTCCAAATGCAATGGGAATACATGCCGCAACGATCTGTCCGACTAATTTCACCTTAGCCGGAATATTGCAGATGTCATCCCAGATACCCAAGGCGACGATAGCCGTGCATCCCAGGAGAAGGCCCAGCAGCTCATGGCGTACAGGTACACAGAAAAGCACCGCTGCCATAAAGCCGATGTAAATAGCCAGTCCGCCTAAGCGCGGTATGGCATGGGTATGAACCTTTCTCGCATTAGGTTTATCAACGGCGCCGACTTTAATTGCCAATTTTTTAACGCCTGGTGTCAACACGTATGCAACTATGAGGGCAATCAAAAACGGCACAAAATATTCAAGCACAACACACGCCTACTTTCCATATAACATCATTAGTTTGTCAGACTGCGCATCGGAGCAGGAATGCGTCCGCCGCGGGCGATAAACGCGTCCGACTTATATTTATTTACGTTGATAATCGGGCAGTAGCCAAGAAGGCCGCCGAATTCAACTGTATCGCCGACGTCTTTGCCCGGAACGGGAATGACGCGGACAGCCGTCGTCTTGTTGTTAATCATGCCGATAGCTGCTTCATCGGCAATAATAGCGGAAATCGTCGCCGCTGACGTATCGCCGGGAATGGCGATCATGTCGAGGCCGACAGAGCATACGCAGGTCATAGCTTCCAGTTTTTCCAAGGTCAGGCTGCCTCTGCCGACAGCTTCCAGCATCCCCTTGTCTTCGCTGACGGGAATAAATGCGCCCGACAAACCGCCGACGCGGGACGAAGCCATGAGGCCGCCCTTTTTCACCGCATCGTTCAGCAGGGCCAAGGCTGCCGTCGTACCGCAGGCGCCGCAGCTTTCAAGACCCATTTCTTCCAAAATATCGGCTACGCTGTCGCCGACAGCCGGCGTAGGCGCTAACGACAGGTCAATGATGCCGAAGGGAACGTTGAGCCGTTTCGACGCTTCCATGGCGACAAGCTGCCCTACTCGGGTAATCTTGAAGGCCGTCTTCTTTATCGTTTCTGCAACGACATCAAAGGGCTCGCCCTTGACGTTTTCCAATGCCCGTTTGACGACGCCCGGCCCACTGACGCCGACGCTGACGCAGCAGTCGCCGTTCGTCACGCCATGGAAGGCGCCGGCCATGAAGGGGTTGTCTTCAACGGCGTTGGAAAATACGACTAATTTCGCACAGCCTAAGGCGTCCTTATCCTTCGTCCGTTCGGCCAAATCCTTGAATACCCGGCCCATTTCGGCGATGGCGTCCATGTTGAGACCGGCTTTCGTAGAGCCGACGGCAACGGAGCTGCATACCAAATCGGTGCAGGCCAGGCTTTCGGCGATGGAGTCGATGAGACGGCGGTCGCCGTCCGTAAAGCCCCGTTCTACCAGAGCGGAAAAACCGCCGATGAAGTCGATTCCGATTTCCTTTGCCGCCTTGTCGAGCGTTCTGGCGATTTCAACATAATTCGTCAGATCGCTGGCTCCGGCTACCAGGCTGATAGGCGTAACGGCTACGCGCTTGTTGATGATCGGCACGCCGTATTCGCGGGCAATATCTTCGCCCGTCTTGACGAGGTTCTCGCCGTACGACGTGATTTTATCGTAAATGTTGCGGCATAATACCTTGCCGTCGCTGGAACAGCAGTCAAGAAGACTAATCCCCATCGTAATCGTACGGACGTCCAGATTATTCTTCTGTATCATTTGATTCGTTTCTAATACGTCATGGATTGTCAGCATACCCGGTTCTCCTTATCCTACTTGATGCATCGCATCGAAAATGGCCTGGTTCTGCGCCCGGATTTCTACGCCCAGGGCGTCGCCCTTTTCCCGCAGGATAGCCTGAAGGCCTTCCAAATCGACGGTCGACTGCTCCATATCTACGATCATAGCCATATTGAAAATGCCGTCCAAAATAACCTGATTTATCGTCATGATATTGATCTGGTGTTCTGCCATGACCTGGCTTACTGTAGCGATAATGCCAGTCCGGTCTACTCCGACTACGGTGATAACAACTTTCATGGGGATTCCACTCCTTTTATGCATATCTTTAATTTCTTTCTAATCTACCATGCCTTTTATTATACCATAAGTCAAACGCAAAATTCTACTGCTGCGCTGCATAATAGCGCTGTTCCGCCGCGCCGCTTACGGAAATTTTCCGGAAAAGAAAGGACACGCTTTCGCCCGTCCTTTCTTCTTTCCGTCATAGTATAGTATTGTTTATTCAGCCAAGGCTTTGGAAATCAGCGCCTTGCCTTCTTCCAGCAGTGCTGCCGCCTGTTCCTGGGACACGAAGCTTTCCGCATACAGCTTATACAGATCTTCCGTGCCGGACGGGCGCGCCGCTACCCAGCCATCATCGGTCGCAATCTTGACGCCGCCGATGGCGAAGTCGCCGTACGGAGACTTGGACAACACCGCCTTGATTTCGCTGCCGCACAGGGTCTTTTCCGTAACATCGCTTTCCGTCAGGGAGCTAATCTGATCCTTTTCTTCCAGCGTCGCCGGCGCGTCGCTGCGCATCGTGTACGGACGGCCCAGCGTTTCACACAAATCATTGTAATAGTCAATAGGCGATTTACCCGTAACGGCCTTGATTTCCGCAGCTAAGAGGCACATGATCATGCCATCTTTATCCGTCGTCCAGACGCTGCCGTCTTTCGCAACGAAGGAGCCGCCGGCGCTTTCTTCACCGGAAAAGGCGATTTTACCTTCCGTGTACAAGGAGCCGAAGTATTTAAAGCCGACGGGCACTTCGTAGCAAGGGATGCCGAGCATAGCCGCCGAGCGGGCCAGCATATCCGTCGTAACGACGGTCTTGGCAATGCCCCGGCCGGCAAAGTTGCGGTGAGTCATCAGATAGTGGGACGCTACAGTCAGGTAAGCGTTTGCCGAAATCATGCCCTGTGCGCCGGATACAATGCCGAAACGGTCGTAGTCCGGGTCGTTAGCCAAAATCAAGTCGTATTTGTCCTTGCTCTGCGTAACGGCTGACATGACGTATGCCGACGAGCAGTCCATGCGGACCTTGCCGTCATGGTCGTAATTCATGAAGGTAAACTGCGGGTCATATGTATCATTGACGAAATCGATGGGAATATGATACTGTTCCGAAATCTTATGCCAGTAATTCATGCCCGAGCCGCCCAGGGCATTGACCATAATACGGAGGTTTGCGCCACGGATAGCGTCCATGTCGATGATGGATTCGAGTTCTGCCACATACAGTCCCTTGTAGTCGTACGGCACGACCCACTGGCTTTGCTTCGCGTCTTCATAGGACATACTCTTAACTTCGGCGTTATGACCTGCCAGCAGGCGGTTGGCTTCCGCTTCAATCGCCTTGGTAATATCCGATTCTGCCGGGCCGCCGGTAATTGGATTGTACTTGATGCCGCCGTGTTCGGGAGGATTGTGGGACGGCGTAATGATCAAGCCGTCGGCCAGCTTTTCGCTGCGGCAGTCATTGTAGCGGAGAATGGCCCGCGATACGGACGGCGTCGGCACAAAGTCGTTTTCGCTGTCTACGTAAGCCGTAACGCCGTTGGCCGCCAATACGCCCAAGACCGTTTCATAGGCCAGCTTGGACAAATAATGGGTGTCTTCCCCGACGAACAAGGGACCTTCCGCGCCGAACTGCTTGCGGAAATTGCAGACAGCCTGGGCAATGGCCGCGACGTGAGCAGCCGTAAAGCTGCCGTTTCCAGCTTGTCCGCGGTGGCCCGACGTGCCGAAGCGCACCTGCTGATGCGGATCGCTTACATCGGGATGGGTACCAGCATAGGCCGCCGCAATAGCCTGCAAATCAATATAATCCTCTTTTCTTACTTTCGTTCCTGCTAATTCATGTACTGCCATTTCTTATCACCTGATTCGATTTTGACAAGCATACTGCTTTTCTATACAATAAGAATGCAATATAAAGGCAAACTTACATTTACTGCTTGCAGCATGCTGCAAAAGTAATATTTTATGTTTATTATACCAAATTTTCTTGAATTACGACAGTAAGTTATCCAAAGAAAGGATGAAGACTCATGAAATGCATTTCCTGGAATGTAAACGGCCTGCGCGCCGTGATGAAAAAAGGATTTATGGACGTTTTTTCCGACTTGAACGCCGATATTTTCTGCCTGCAGGAAACAAAGCTCCAGGAAGGTCAGATTGACCTGGATTTGCCCGGCTACGAGCAGTACTGGAACTACGCCGATCGAAAGGGCTACAGCGGCACGGCCATCTTTACGAAGCGCAAGCCCCTGTCCTGCTCGTACGGCATGGGCATCGACGAACACGACCATGAAGGCCGCCTGATTACACTGGAATTCGACGATATGTATTTCGTCACCTGCTACACTCCCAACAGCCAGTCAGAACTAGCCCGTCTCGACTACCGCATGACCTGGGAAGACGACTTCCGCCGCTATCTCGTCGTTCTCAACAAAACCAAGCCAGTCGTGCTGTGCGGCGACCTGAACGTAGCCCACGAAGAAATCGATTTAAAGAATCCCAAGACCAACCGCAAAAATGCCGGCTTCTCCGACGAAGAACGGCAGAAGATGACCGAACTGCTGGCCGCCGGATTTACGGACACGTGGCGCTACTTCTATCCCGACAAAGAAGGCGTGTATTCCTGGTGGAGCTACCGCTTCAAGGCCCGTCAGAACAACGCCGGATGGCGCATTGACTATTTCATCACGTCCAAAGATTTGGACAGCCGGCTGGAACAAGCTGAGATCTACACGGATATCACAGGCAGCGACCACTGCCCAGTCGGATTGGTGCTGAAGTAAATCGCATATCTGCCCTTATAGAAATACCCCTGCCGCGCCGGCAGGGGTATTTGCATGCATATTTATACTATCTATTAAAATGCATTGTGAGAATATTCATAATACAAATCGGTCAGTTCATCCATCTTGTCGTTCATGACGACCATGAGGTCCGAAGCAGCGTCGTAGTCGTTAGCAGCCAAGGCCTTTTTAATTTTGGAGAAAATGGACAAGCTCTTATCCGTATCGCGGCCCAATTCCGTACGGAGGGCATTGATTTTCGTCCACCGTTCGGCTTCCAGCGGATTAGTATCGGCTTCCATGTGCAGCGGTTTTGCCGAAATGACCTTGGACAGGTTATCCGGAATGATACGGAACTGCAGTTCCAGGGCCCAGCGATTCAGCGCGCCCAATTTAAACGATTCCATGATGCGCTTTTCAAAGGCCGGGCAAGCCAGGGTATCCAATTTTTCCGGATGGAGTTCGAGGGCTTTGAAGTTTTCCCATACGGTGCGGGGTGCTTTGCCGAACATGGCGTCTCGTTCCGCCGCCGTGAATTCTTCAAATACGTCGACTTCAGAGCGGTATGCCCGGTCTGTTTCCAGATAATCGGCGGCTTCGCCCGGTTTCTTGGACAATTCAGCCAGCAATTCAGCCGGTGTCTTGCCGCTGGAAAGAGCGTACTTGATGCCGTCGAGAGCGCTGAGATAGCCCATAGCGATGGCAATATACGTATTGGTAAAGGGATTGGGAGCGCGCAGCTCGAAGCGCGTAGCCTTCGGGCTTTCGGTATTGCGAATCAAGCCGATCAGGACGGAACGGTTACGTGTCGGAACATCCGGTGTTTCGCCGCCCAAGGACGTTACGATGCAGACCGGCGCTTCAAAGCCCGGTTTCAAGCGGTTCAGCGAGTCCGTCGTAGCCGAAACGAAGGGATTCATGACTTCGTAATGCTTCAGCATGCCCATGATAGCGCCGTAGCCGAGGGACGACATAAATTCCGTGTTCATGTCGTCGGGGTTGAACAGATTGACGAATTTGCCATCCTTCAAGATAGCGCCCAATCCAAAGTGGGTGTGTTCACCGGAACCGGCAACGCCCTGAATCGGTTTGGCCTGGAAGGTAACTTCAAGACCGTTTTCGCGGAATACTTCACGGACGATGATGCGAGCCTGGATTTCGTTGTCTGCCGTCTGTACGGGATCGCTGGTAAATGCCCAGTCGACTTCGATCTGTTCCAATACGAAAATCAATTTGCCCGAATCGTCGATCTGAGCCTTGATGCCGCCGACTTCCTTATGGCCCATTTCAGGATTGAGGCCGTATTTTTCAAGACGTTCAACAGTCTGTTCCAAGGCCGTGCGGACGACGCCGTGCGTGCGCTGCCAGTACTGTTCCTGCAATTTCTGAGAGGCCGAAAGGAGGCGCGTTTCTACGTCCTGGCTCGGCGTCTTGACCCAGAATTCCAATTCCGTCGCCGTCGTGAACACGATTTTTTCGATGTCGTCAGGGTTGACGGATAAGCCTTTAACGCCGTATTTCTTAATCAAAGCCAGCAGCTGTTCGCCGACGTAATCTACCGTATTGCGGAGAATAGAACGGGAATCGATGTAGCCCGTCGCATGGCGCAGGAAGCTGGGAATACGCAGCGTGCCTACGGGACGGCCCGTCGCCGGGTCAATATTGGCGTCGTTGTAGTCGACAAACCAGTTGACGTTCGGGTCGGCCTTGATGTCGACGCGGGCATTGGATAAGGTAGCGATGCCCGGCAGCACGACGGACGAGCCGTCAGTCTGGAACGCCGTGCCATTGAAGAAGCTTTCGTATTCATCAAAAAATACGGAAATAGGAATCTTTTCATCCGTATCGTTGCCTGCCAGGTCGATGCCGACGAGAGATACGAACTTAATTTCCGGGTGCTGTTCCAATAAGGCCAACACGCCTTCCTTACCATACTGCCCTGCCGGAATTACGTATACCAAATCATCTTTTACCATAGATACATCCTCCTTTTAATACAAAAAGACTCCGCCCCTACTATCTTTTCAGATATAGGTTCGAAGTCTTCTTTGACTTTGCATACATGATTTTGTTGTCGTAAATCATGTTAAAATAATACAATCAATTAGTTTATTTGTCAATATATTTTTATGATAAAAACTAATTATGTTGTAAAATTTCTTTGACAATAGCCGAAACAACTTTTCCGTCGGCCTTGCCCTTTACATGCGGCATAACTGCCTTCATGACGTCGCCCATCTTCATGCCGTCGTTTCCGGCAACGATGTCCGTCACGATCTTCCGGATTTCATCTTCCGAAAGCTGCTTGGGCATATACTTTTCCAGGACGGCCATTTCTGCCTTTACCTGTTCTACCAGATCGGCACGGCCGGCCTTTTCAAAATCTGCCAACGATTCTTTACGCTGTTTCATTTCTTTCGCAATGACTGCTCCGACGCCGGCGTCGTCTAATTCACACTTACCGTCGATTTCCGTATTGCGGATAGCCGAGCGGACCATGCGGATCACCGATAATGCCGTCTTTCCTGCTTCCTTTGCTTTCATTGCGTCTTTCATGTCCTGAAGCAGTTGTTCCTTTAGAGACATGGTATCACCCTTCTTACTGCTGACGATTATGCTCTGTATTTCCGTTTACGTGCTGCTTCGGATTTTTTCTTTCTCCGTACACTCGGTTTTTCATAGTGTTCACGTTTCCGTACTTCGGAGAGAACACCTGCCTTTTGGCAAGAACGCTTGAAGCGGCGAAGTGCGCTGTCCAACGTTTCGTTTTTACCTACTTTGATTTCTGCCATCTATTATCCCTCCCTCCAAATTATGTTAGGGAGTGCTTTTATTGCACACAATGAAATTATACTCAAAAAGAGAGCTTTTGTCAAATGGGACTGTCTGAAGGCTATCGTGCCGTCCTATAGACGGCCAAACAAGCGTCCATCAGACATTGCGCCCTATTGTTATCCCCTTTCGTCAGGAACATCCTACGCAGGAAATAACATAAATCTGTCAAATATGCTCTATATTGCAGTAAAAATATCGTAATATTCAGCCTACTCGCGAATAAACTGGCTGAACACGTAATTCCCATAATCCCGTCCCAAGGCAGTCATGCGGCAGCCAACCGGCGTTTTTTCCAACAAATTCTGCGCCAGAAGGCGATGCAGCGCGTCGGCAAACTCGTCTTCTACAGAACACCCGAAACGCCGCTGAAAATCGGCGTAGTCAATGCCTTTGCGCATGCGCAGGGCTAAAAAACAATAGTCCTCGACGGCCCGGCTTCGGTCAATGGCAATACGTTCCGCAGCCGTGTCTTCCCTGCCGGCCCTGCGGATGTACAGGGGAATATTTGCAATATTGGCCCAGCGTTCGTCGTGATAAAAGGAGTGGGCCGACGGCCCGAAGCCGACATACGGCTCGTACTGCCAATACTTGCAGTTATGCCGGGACAGACGGCCGTCCTTGGCATAGCTGGAAATTTCATAGTGAGAAAAGCCTAACCGGTGCATAGCGCGATGAACAGCCTGCCCCATTTGCGCTGTCTCCTCGTCGTTCGGAAGAAGGCAGCGGCCTTTGCGCAAGTCATCCCACAAGGGCGTATGCTCTTCTACGATAAGGCTGTATATGGATGCGTGGCACACGGGCAAGGACGCCAGCTCTTCCATATCGGCGCAGACCATCTCTTCCGTCTGCCCCGGCAGGCCGTACATGAGGTCGATGGAAATATTGCTGACGCCGCCGTCCCAGACGGCCTGCACAGCCCGTTTCCCCTCGTCTGCCGTGTGGACCCGTCCGAGAAAATGCAGCATGCCGTCGTCGAAGGACTGTATGCCGAGGCTCACGCGGTTGACGCCAAGAGCCGCCAGCTCGCAGATGTACTGACGGCTCACGCTGTCCGGATTCGCCTCCAGCGTAATTTCCGCATCATCGGCAATGTCAAAACGCGCCTCGAGACATTTCATGATAGAGCCGATCTGACCGGCCCGCAGCAGCGACGGCGTGCCGCCGCCGAAATAAACAGTATCAGCCTGCTCCCTGCGGGGAAACAGGCTGATTTCGCGGCATACGGCGTCGACGTAGGCGTCGATATATGATTCGACGCCGCTGTACGACGGAAAGTCGCAGTACCGGCATTTTTTGACGCAAAACGGGACATGCACGTACAGGCCGATCATTTGTCGTCTACCTGCAGGACGGCCATGAAGGCTTCCTGAGGAATTTCGACGGTACCGAACTGCTTCATGCGCTTTTTCCCTTCTTTCTGCTTTTCCAGCAGCTTGCGCTTACGCGTAATATCGCCGCCGTAGCACTTGGCCAATACGTCCTTGCGCAGGGCCGCGACGTTTTCCCGGGCAATAATCTTGTTGCCCAGCGCGGCCTGGATGGGAATCTGGAACAGCTGGCGCGGAATGAGGCTGCGCAGCTTTTCGACAAGGGCCCGTCCGCGGCGGGCAGCGAATTCGCGGTGTACAATAACGCTCAGGGCGTCGACGACTTCGCCGTTGATGAGGATATCCATCTTCACCATAGGCGAGGACTGATAGCCGTTTAGCTCGTAATCAAGAGACGCATACCCTCTCGTCGCCGATTTCAAAACGTCGAAATAGTCGTATAATATTTCACACAGCGGAAGATTATATACAAGGGAAACTCTCGTTTCATCGAGATAATCCATTGTCTCATACTGGCCGCGGCGGTTTTGGGAAATTTCCATGACCGTGCCGACCATTTCCTTCGGAATAATAATCGTCGTTTTGACGAAGGGTTCTTCGATATGATCAATTTTCGTCATATCCGGCATGAGAGCCGGGTTGTCTACCTCAACCATCGTGCCGTCCGTGCAGTATACGTGATAAATAACAGACGGAGCCGTCGTAATCAGCGTCAGGCCGTATTCCCGCTCCAATCGCTCGCGGACGACGTCCATGTGCAGCAAGCCCAGAAAGCCGCAGCGGAAGCCAAAGCCCAGAGCCGTCGACGTTTCTGGCTCAAATAACAGGGCCGCATCGTTGAGGTGGAGCTTTTCCAGGGCGTCGCGCAGGTTATCGTAATCGTTTGTTTCAACGGGATACAAGCCGCAGTATACCATCGGCACGGCCTTGCGGTAGCCCGGCAGAGCTTCCGACGCCGGATGATCAGCCAGCGTCACCGTATCGCCGACGCGGCAGTCGCGGACGTTCTTCATGCTGGCGGCCAAGTAGCCTACGCTTCCGCATTCCAGCGACGGCACGGGATACATCTGCGGCAGGAAGACGCCCGTTTCGATGACTTCAAATTCCTTGCCCGAAGCCATCATACGGATGCGGTCGCCCGGTTTGACGCTGCCTTCCATGATGCGGATATTGGCGATAGCCCCTTTGTACGGGTCGAAATGGGAGTCGAAAATAAGAGCCCGCAGCGGCTTGTCGGGAGCGTCGGCCGGCTCGGGAACATGCTTTACGATCGCTTCGAGTACGTCGTCTATGCCGACGCCGGTCTTTGCGCTGACCAGTATAGCTTCCGACGCATCCAGGCCGATAAGGTCTTCGATTTCCTTGCGCACCCGGTCGGGGTCGGCGCTGGGCAAGTCAATTTTATTGATGATAGGAATGATTTCTAAATCATGTTCCAAGGCCAAATACACGTTTGCCAATGTCTGCGCTTCTACGCCCTGCGTCGCGTCGACGATGAGCAGCGCCCCTTCGCAGGCCGCCAGACTGCGGGATACTTCGTAGTTAAAGTCGACATGACCCGGCGTGTCGATTAAGTTCAGCGTGTACTGATGACCGTCCTTCGCATCGTACATGAGACGCGCCGACTGGGCTTTGATGGTAATACCTCGTTCACGTTCCAAATCCATCGTATCGAGCAGCTGATCTTCCATTTCACGCTGCGAAACGGTTCCTGTCCGTTCCAGCAGCCGGTCGGCCAGCGTCGATTTCCCATGGTCTATATGGGCAATAATTGAAAAATTGCGAATATATTTTGTCGCCACGTTATCTCTCCTCTTTCAGTATTTCAATTTACATAATAATGCCGCCGCCTAAGACACGGTCGCCCGTTTCGGCGTCATACAGGACCAGAGCCTGTCCCGCCGTGACCGCCCGCTGGGGCTGGTCGAAGGTGACGCAGATGCGGCCGTTTTCTTCCAATTGGACCGTGCAGGGCGATTCCTTGGCGGCATAGCGTATTTTTCCCAAGGCGCGGAAACGTTCTTCAGGCTCTCCTTCTACCCACGATACGCCTTCGGCCCGTACCTCTGTAGAAAATAAATCGTCGTTTGAACCGACGACGACCTGGTTGCGGGCCACATCCAGAGCCGTAACGTAATACGGCCCGCCGGGTCCTCCCAAATTCAAGCCGCGTCGCTGTCCAATCGTATAGGCCGGAATGCCTTCGTGCCGGCCGACGACCCGGCCGTCCGCATCGACAAAGTTACCAGCCTTAAACATGCCGGCCCGTTCCCGGCGCAGAAATCCCTTGTAATCATTGTCGGGAATAAAGCAAATATCCTGGCTCTCCGGCTTATTAAACACTGGCAGTCCCCATTCCTGCGCCATCGCCCGCGTATCGCTCTTTTCAAAATCAGCCATAGGGAACAAGACGTGGGGAAGCAAATCCTGCGTCAGCTGATACAGAACGTACGACTGATCCTTGCGCCGATCCGAACCGCGAAGCAGCGTATACACGCCCCGTTCCGCATCGTAGGCTGTACGGGCATAATGTCCCGTCGCCAGCAGATCGGCGCCGCGGCGGCGCGCTTCGTCCCACAGCCGGCCAAATTTAACGCACCGATTACAGGCAACGCAGGGATTGGGCGTCTTCCCCCGACCGTAAGCATCGATAAAATATTCTATGACATCGTGCCGGAAGGTGTCGCTAAAGTCCAGCGTGTCATGGGGAATTCCCAATATATCGGCTACGGCCTTGGCATCGGCAGCGCTTTTTTCCGCTGCCTCTCCGTCCCACAAACGCATCGTAATGCCGATGACATCATATCCCTTCCGTTTCAGCAGCGCCGCTGTAACGGAACTGTCCACGCCGCCGCTCATGGCAACGGCAACTCGTTTCTGCATGGTATATTCCCCCCTTTTTGCACGACGCGGCTCTGCTGCATCTGCCGTCTCTGCAAGATAATACAGCGGCCGACGCCCGTTTGCTCCAGGAGCCGCCGCTTATGTACCACATAGTAGTGTGTCAAAGCTTCCTATATTGAAGCCTATTATTAATAATATCATAATATATTAGCAGTGGCTAGTAACAGCCGCAGAAAAAGGGCCGCACCAGCGCAGCCCTTTGTAAAATCATATATTATCTGCTTTTTATAACTTTTTTCAGCACGATGACCACCGGCACGGTAATAATAGCCGACACAACGGCCTCGGGAATCCCGTTGAACAGGCAGACGCCGATGATGATGTTGACGACATTATCCAAGGGGATATTGCGGAGCTCGGCAAAGTCCTTTGCATAAATCAGGTAAATACCGCCCATAACGCCGACCGTATTAATGACTGAACCGGTAAAGCCGGCAATCGCCAGACTGAACGATTCCTTGTGAATCGCTTTCCATACAGCTTTATACATATAATACGTGCCCAATCCAATCAGCACACGGGGAACGACAGAAATCAGCGGATTTAAAAAGGCGAAGGACAATACGACAGGCGTCGTAATTGCCTGGAAAATACTGAAGCAGCCAAAGATAAAGCCAACCATAACGCCGACGCGCGGCCCAGCTACCAGAGCGCCGATAATGACAGGCACGTGCAGGATTGTCGCTTTCATCAGCGGCAGAGGAATAAATCCATATCCCGTCAAGCCTAACAACATCGTAATTCCCGACAGCATGCCGACAATAGTCAGCTCCCGCGTCGTCAGCAAGGCCCGTTTACGGACGCCGCCCGATGCTTTGACACCCATTTCTTTTTGCATACATAGTTCCTCCGTTCTCGCTCTTCAAAACAAAGATACAAGTCGCATATCGTATCACAGCGCTGCTTTCAGGCCCTCTTCCAGTCTCGCTCTTCAGATGCCAACCAGATCATGACACATACAGGCCTGCAACAACCATGCGTAGTATATCATACTTGCTGTCCCTTGCCAATAGATTTTGCAAAATTTGTGAAAATTACCACAAGCTTGAAAAGAAGGCTGAAATATGGTAAACTATTGCCTGTCATATAAGCGAGTGTGGCGAAATGGCAGACGCACCAGACTTAGGATCTGGCGTCGTACGACGTAAGGGTTCAAATCCCTTCACTCGCACCAACTCAGGCAGAATCAGCAGTTGCTGGTTCTGCCTTTTTTCGTTGACATCATAAAATCTGGTGTCTTTGACATCATTTTGACCCCATCACCAGAGCATCAGCAATCCTCATATTCTCCCGCACCGGTGCTGCCGTCGTTGCAATCCTAAAAATAGCCTTTTTTCCATATACTAATATGCCCACATCGTATCTCGTTATTCTCAAAATTCATATCAATTTTATTCTCAATTACTATAGACATTTTGAGAAAGTAGGTATATACTATAGGAACATCCCATACTGCGCAGCAACATAGTACTGAAATGGTTTTCTTAGGAGGAATGCCTTATGAAATTCGCTAAATTTATATTGCCTTACGTATTAATTTCGCCGGTGTCCGTAGCCGTATTTTTCATCGCCCTCTTTGTGTCCTGTATCGCCATTGAATTCGTTATGAACGGCATGCTGCATGCATTAGGAGTCTTCTCCCTCGTATCGCAAACCTTCCGCAATATTTTCGTATCCGCAGCCGGCTCCGGCATTTCCCTGATTGCTGCCGCGTTGTTCATGAATAAGGCAGTTCATGAAATGAGGCAGCTTCAATTTATACATTAGAATATACAGCATTTGACACTCTGCATACACTGCAGAGTATTTTTTTGCCGTTTTACAATCACTCTCTGCCAAAAGCCTCGTTCATCCGCTCTAAAAACAACTCCGCTGCCGGCGAGAACACCTGATACTTTTTCCAGATGACGTTCATGCCCGACTCCAATAACGGCATCAGCGGGCGAAAACAAAGGGGACTGTCTTCCGACGTATGGGCCAGCTTATCGAGGGTCACGGCATAGCCTATACCGGCTTCCACCATAATGGCCGCGTTGTACACGAGATTAAACGTCGTCACGACATGGAGCCTGTCAAAATCGTCGCCGAACCAGTCGGCAAACTCATTTTCCGTCCGACGCTGTGTCATGACCTGCCGCGAGCAGATGAGAGGCACGTCGAGAAGGTCCTCTTTCCGAATGCTCTCTTTGGCTGCCATGGGGCTATCCTTTCGCATGATAACGCCCCAGCGGTCCCTGCTGGGCAAATTGATGTAATCGTACTTGGAAATATCGGCGGGCTGAATCAGGATGCCGAAGTCGAGAAGCCCCTTGTCCAGCCGTTCGGTTACATCTTCGGCGTTGCCGCTGTACAAATGATAATGAATATCCGGATATTCCTCCTGCAGCTCCCGGATGATTTCGGCAATCTGCCGGATAGCCTGCGTCTCGCCGCCGCCGATGTAAATATCGCCGCTTACGGCGTTTTCCCTGGCCAAAAACTCTGCTTCCGTCTTGTCGACCATGGAAATGATTTCTTCCGCCCGTTTGCGCAGCCGCATCCCTTCCGGCGTAAGGACGACGCGATGGCTTTTTCGCACCAAGAGCTGGCAGCCTAATTCTTCTTCCAAGTCCTTAATCTGCCGCGACAATGTCGGCTGCGTCAGGTGAAGAAAATTTGCCGCCCCCGTAATGTTCCCCTCGCGGGCTACGGCTAAAAAATACCGAAGCACTCTCAGTTCCATGCTCTCTCCTCCTCTATCACTGCTGCCGTCGTGTTCTTTATATATCTTTAAGTTCTTCTTTTAATTTTCATTATGGCCTCTTATGAAATGCCTGTCAAGTATATCATGAGATAAAATCAAAGCATTAGCTATATATCCGCATCGGCGTTACAATAAAGACAGCAAGGAGGTGACCTCGAATGACCGCAGCCGCAGAAACCGATATATTCAAGATACAAAGGAATCTGTCCGACGCCGGATTCGCCCCTTCCCTGATTCAGAAATTTCTCAGCCTATCTCAGCAAAAAAAGCGAAAGGAACAGTATCTGCTGCTGGCTCGCCATCGGGCGGAGCTGCTCGAGGAATTACATCATACGCAGTATAAAATCGACTGCCTCGACTACATGGTCTACGCCATGAAAAAAGAGGACAAGCCGACTGATGAACATGTATGAGGAGGTACATATGAAACGAACAACTTTAGCTAAGAAACTTCGGATAGCCCTGGCCGTCATGGCGTTCGCCGGCTGCGCGACGAGTTTCGCCGCCGACGACACAGCAGATGCGGCCGCGTCGCCGGCTGCAAAGACACAAAATGAAATGAAAAGACAACTTACAAGGGAGGCAACCTATATGGAAGAACAATTGACATTAACACAAGAATGGGATAAAACATTCCCCAAAAGCGATAAGGTCAACCACCGCAAAGTCACATTCCACAACCGCTACGGCATTACCCTCGCCGCCGACCTGTACGAACCGAAGCGCTATGAAGGCAAGTTAGCGGCCATCGCCGTCTGCGGGCCCTTCGGCGCCGTCAAGGAACAGGCTGCGGGCCTGTACGCCCAGGCCATGGCCGAACGAGGATTCCTGACCATCGCCTTCGACCCGTCCTTTACCGGCGAAAGCGGCGGCCAGCCGCGATACGTCGCCTCGCCGGACATCAACACAGAAGACTTCCAGGCTGCCGTCGATTTTCTCTCCGTTCAGGATAACGTCGACCCGGAAAAAATCGGCATCATCGGCATTTGCGGCTGGGGCGGCATGGCCCTGAACGCCGCGGCTATCGATACGCGCATCAAAGCAACCGTCGCCTCGACGATGTACGATATGACCCGCGTGACGGCCAACGGCTATTTCGACGCTGAAAACAGCGAAGAAGCGCGCTACGCAAAGCGCAAAGCCTTGAACGCCCAGCGCACGGAAGATTACAAAAAAGGCTCCTATGCCTTAGCCGGCGGACTTCCCGACGAACTTCCAGCCGACGCCCCCTTCTTCGTAAAAGATTACTACGATTATTACAAGACGAGCCGCGGCTATCATCCCCGTTCGCTCAATTCCAACGGCGGCTGGAACGTCACGTCGTCCCTGTCGTTCCTGAACATGCCCATCCTGCAGTATGCCGATGAAATCCGCAATGCCGTCCTGATTCTCCATGGCGAAAAAGCCCATTCGTGCTACTTCAGCCGCGACGCCTATGCCAAATTAAAGGGCGATAATAAAGAACTCCTGATCATCCCCGGCGCAGTTCATACCGATTTATATGATAAAACCGACGTGATTCCCTTTGATAAAATGACGGAATTTTTCCGAGCCAATTTATCCTAATTATCTCGTTTCACCACTGCATCTGTACAGACGTCAAGGGAGGTATTACCGATGCATACGACTGCCATTCCCTCTATAATCCTGAATAACGGCGTATCCATGCCGATATTAGGCCTGGGTATCTACGCCCTCCACGGCGCGGACTGCGAGCGCGCCGTCTGCGAAGCCGTCGACCTGGGCTACCGCCTGTTCGACACGGCCCAAATGTACAGCAACGAAAGAGAGCTGGGCAATGCCCTGAAAATCTGCGGCGTGCCGCGGGAAGAAGTATTTATCACGACGAAGCTCTACTCGCCCACAACGACATATAAAAAAGCCAAAGCGGCTATTTCGGAATCCCTCAAAGCGCTGCAAACCGATTATATCGACCTGCTGCTGATCCACGAGCCTTACAGCTCGTCCCTCGAGATGTATGAAGCCATGAAAGAAGCCTATGAAGACGGTAAAATCAGAGCTTTAGGCATTTCCAATTTCAGCGCCGCCCGCTATTTAAACTTCATTCAGTCCTGCGGCGTCATTCCGGCTGTCAATCAAGTAGAAGCCCACGCCTTTTATCAGCAAAAGCATTTGCAGGCCGTCCTTGAACAACACGGCACGCGCATGGAAGCATGGAGCCCCTTTGCGGCCGGAAAGAACCATTTCTTTACCAATCCTATATTGCAGTCCGTCGGCAAAAAGTACGGCAAGACGGCGGCTCAAGTCGGCCTGCGCCTCCTCGTCCAGCGCGGCGTCGTCGCCATTCCCAAGTCAGGCCATGCCGGCCGGCTGAAACAAAACCTCGACATTTTCGATTTTTCCTTATCCGACGAGGACTTGCAGCAAATTCAGTCCCTAGAAGGCGAACGCAGCTTATTCGGCTGGTACGATTAGACGCAATGTCATCATAAAACTTATCATGCACAACTAAACGGCAAAGAACGAGCACGATTCTCTTCTTTGTCGTTTTTCTTGACAACCTGCGCCGCCGCAGGCCATACTAAATACATATTCATTAATTTATTACAGGAGGCTGCCATGACATTTGCATACTTAGTAATGGGCCCGTTCGACAGCCGGACGGACCGCGCCGCCATACACGACGGCATGATACAGGTAATCGGCGTCGCCGACGCGCAGGACGCGATTGCCGTCGCCAAAGAATTGCAGGAACAAGGAATCAGCTGCATTGAGCTGTGCGGAGCCTTCGGGCCGGAGAATGCCAAGAAAATCATCGACGCGACGGGAAATACCATTCCCATCGGCTTTGCAACGCACCTTCCCGAGCAGGAAGCTCTGTATCAAGCTACCTTCTCCGCATAATAGGAACGATAAAAAATGGACTGCCAGCGCATGACGGGCAGTCCATTTTTTATCGTCTCATATGAAGTTCTGTATCATCGGCCTCTGCCGACGAATCGTCAGGCAGCTATCAGGCCTTCATCTTTTTGATTTCTTCTTCCAGTACGGGCATGACTTCAAAGAGGTCGCCGACGATGCCGTAATGAGCAAACTGGAAAATAGGAGCGTCGGGATCGGTGTTGACGGCAATGATGATGTCCGAATCCTGAACGCCTAATTTATGCTGAATCGCGCCGGATACGCCGAGAGCAATGTAAATCTTCGGCGCAATCTTCTTGCCTGTAATACCGATCTGAATATCGTGCAAGGCCCAGCCGTTGTCGACGAGGGGCTTCGATACGCCGAATCCGGCTCCGATCGCTTCAGCGAAGGCTTTTACCTTGTTCATGCCTTCTTCATCGCCTACGCCACGGCCTGCGCCGACGACAATTTCTGCTTCTTCCAGGCTCAGTTCCGCAACGTCGGCTGGCAGCGCTTCGAAAGCCGTGACCTTCTGTACGGCCTTCAAGCCGCCCAAATCAACGGTTTCCGTAATGATTTCACCGCTGCGGCTGTCGTCGAATCCATTGCCGCGGAAAATCTTGTCGCTGATCGTAGCCAGCTGGGGACGGGTCGTCGTCAAAATCTTGACGAACAGCTTGCCCGTATAGGCCGGACGAATCCAGGTCAGCGTATCGTCGTCGCCTTCATAGCGGACGTCGATGCAGTCGGCGACGAGGCCCAAATTCATTGCGGCAGATAAGCGGCCGCCCAAATCGCGGCCGTTATTGGACGCGCCGATGAGGATAACGCTCGGTTCGTATTTTTTAGCGACTTCTTCTACGGCCTTCGTGTATAATACCGAATCAAAGGCCGCCAATTCGGGATTGTTGACGACTACGACGGCGTCGGCGCCATAGGAAATCACATCCTGCGCGGCCTTTTCATCGCCTACGACGAGGCCGACTAATGTATTGTTGCGGGCATCGGCCAATTCACGGCCTTTGCCCAATAATTCAGCACTGAGGGGGCTTACCTTTCCATCTGCGACTTCGACGTAAACCCAGACATTTTGTTTCAATTCCATGATACGGCCCTCCTTATAACAATTTCTTTTCCGCTAATGTGCCGACGAGATTCTTGGCGGCTTCAGCAGCTGTAGCGCCGCTGATCATCGTGCCGACGGGATGAGGCTCGGGAGCAAACATTTCCGTAACCTGCGTAGCCGAGCCGGCTTTGCCTGCTTCCTGAGCGTCCAGGCCCAAATCTTCCAGGCGAAGGACATCGAATACGGCTTTCTTCGCCATCATCGTGCCTCTGACCTTAGGCTGGCGCGGCGTGTTCATCGTTTCCATGACCGAGCAGACCGCCGGCAAGGTAACTTCTACCGATTCGATGCCGCCGTTGACTTTGCGCGTGCCTTTGACGACGCCGCCGTCGACAGCGATCGATTCGGCATAGGACAAGAGGGACATGCCCAGATGCTGGGCCACAGCCGGAGGAATCTGGCCCGTATCGCCATCGGTCGAGCGCTTGCCTGTAATGACCAAGTCAGCGCCGCCGATTTTTTCAATCGCTTTCGCCAAAATTTTTCCTGTTGCCAATGTATCTGAGCCTGCCATCCGTTCATCCGAAACGAGGACGCCTTTATCTGCGCCGATAGCGATGCCCTGACGCATGACTTCGCCGGCCAGGGCCGTCCCCATCGTCACGAGGGTAACGGTGCCGCCGACGGCTTCTTTAACGGCTACGGCCGCTTCGATAGCGTTCATATCCACGGGGTTGAGCATGGACGGAGCGCCGACGCGGACGAGATTATGATCCTTTGCGTCGATTTGGATATCTGAAACGGCAGGTACTTGTTTTACCAAAACTACGATATTCATATTCGAACCTCCTTCGTGTTGCTGAATACTGGTCTGTTTCTTTTTATATTATGCCATAGTTTTAAAAAATAATCAACTAATAATAGATATTATTTATTAGTTTTACAAAAAATATACCTAGCAGGAAATTTTCAAATCCTCCTATACAAAAACTGCCTGCACAGCCATAAGGAAAAAGGCCTCGGAGAGTATCTCCAAAGCCTTTTTTCTTATTTTTCCGCTGGCTTTTGCTTCTCCGAACTTTTTTTCTCCGCCGCGCAGCACGACGGGCAGCCTCCAGAGCATCCGCCGCTGCAGCATCCTTTCGTTCCCTTAAACAAACCGACAACATGGCGAAGGATGTATGCCGCGGCAGCCAGTACGACGACGGCGATGATAATATTGGAAAGGGTCATGATACCCGCTCCCTTCTGCAAATAATAGATGTGCAAATAGTGGCCGACGCCAGGCGCCAACCACCATTTGCATATAGTATAGAATATATTTATGCGCCTAAGCCAAGCAGTAAAGACCCATGATACGTAACGAATGCCAATACATAGGCGAGAACGACGCACATACCGTTTAAGAGGAACAGCATCTTCCAGGAGTTTGTTTCGCGCTTGATGACCGCCATGGCCGCGACGCAGGGCATGTACAGCAGGGTAAATACCATCAGGGCCAAGCCCACAGCCGGGTTAAAGCTCGGGTCTTCCTGCAAATACGTTACGAGGTTTTCCTGGTCTTCTTCGTCAGCCTGTACGCTGTAAATCGTAGCCAGCGTAGAAACCATGACTTCTTTCGCAGCCGAGCAGGCCACGATGCCTACGCCGATTTTCCAGTCGAAGCCGAGAGGCGCGATGACCGGTTCAATAAAATGACCAATGGTAGCAGCATAGCTTTGAGAAATTTTTTCCGACGCTTCTTGTTCGTCGAGAAGGGCGATATTGTCGTCGGCGGCAACCTTCAAATCATACAGAGGCAAGGCCTGAGCATATACGGCCGGATTCTGTTCCTGTAAGGCGGCAAAGCCGGCAGGATATGCAGGTTCTTCTGCCGCAACCGTTTCTTCAGATGCAGCTTCTTCGCCTTCCGCTTCTTCCGGAGCTTCCGCCGCCGCAATCATCGATTCATACATGCCGTTTAATTCCGCATTATCTTCCAGAGAAGCGATGCCGTAGCCCTGAAGGACGGCAGCCTGCTGTACTTCCATCTGTTCTTCTACGTTTGCCCGGGCCGCTTCAAAATCCTGAGAGTATTCGACGTCCATGGGATAAGCTGTTAAGAACCAAACGATGATGGACGCGCCGAGAATAAAGGTACCGGCTTTTTTCAGGTACAATACGCTCCGTTCCCACATATGCATGAGCACGTCTTTTACCGTCGGAATATGATAGGGCGGCAATTCCATGACGAAAGGTTCTTTTTCACCTTTAAAAAGAGTATGACGGAGTACGACGGCAACTAAAATCGCAACGATAATCCCTAACAGGTAAATGCCAAATAAGACGGTACCGCCGTTTCCGGAGGCTCCAAAAAAGGCCGCGATGAGCAAAGTATAGACAGGTAAGCGAGCGCCGCAGCTCATGAAGGGCGCAGCGAAAATCGTAACGAGGCGATCCTTTTCATTGTCCAGCGTACGAGCGGCCATAATGCCCGGAACGGTGCAGCCAAAGCCGAGGATCATCGGGATAAAGGACTTGCCGTGCAGCCCCATGGCGCGCATGACGCGGTCGATGAGGAAGGCGGCGCGGGCCATATACCCCGTGTCTTCCAGCAAACTGATAAAGAAATACAAGATAACGATAAGGGGCACGAAGCTCATAACCGAACCGACACCGCCGACGACGCCGTCGACGACAAGGGAGCGAATCTGTTCGTCGGCAATGACGCCGCTAAGCCAGTCGCCAAGCATGCCGAACAGCGTATCCAACCATTCCTGCGGATAGGCGCCGATATCGATAACCGCCGTAAACATGGCCCACATCAACGCCAGGAAAATAGGAATGCCTAACACCCGATGCGTCAGGACGCGGTCGATTTTATCGGACAACGTATCACCTGTCCCGACAGCGATGACGGAATGATTGAAGGCCTGTACAGCAAACTGATGGCGGCATTGGGCAAAATAGAAATCCAAATCGATTTTATCCTTCAAGTCGTTGCGCATCTTCGACGCTAAATTGAGGATATTCTGCATGCCGTCCATACTTCTAATTTTAGCTAAGACATCTGCATCGTTTTCCAACAGCTTGACGGCCAGCCAGCGAATAGGATAATCAATGATGCCGGTTTTATTAATAGCGTCCGTCAATTCTTGAACATACGGTTCTACGTCTGCGCCGTAATCCACTTTAGCATTAACAAGATTTTGCGTCTTATTCTCATCGGCAATAACCACTAAAAGGTCTTTCGTACCTATATTTTTGCTGCCGATAAGGGGAACGACGACGGCGCCGAGCTCTTCGCCCAATTTCTTTAAATCAATTTTGACGCCCATGCGTTCGGCAATATCCATCATGTTCAGGGCCACGACGACAGGACGGCCTAATTCAACGAGCTGAGCAGCCAGATACAGGTTGCGTTCCAAATTGGACGCGTCCAATACGTTTACGATAATATCAGGTTTTTCATTGATGATGACGTTTCTGGCTACGACTTCGTCAAGAGAGCGAGCCGTCAGGCTGTACGTGCCCGGCAAATCGACAAACATCAGCTCTTTGCCGCCGAAAGAACAATGGCCTTCCTTCTTTTCGACTGTAACGCCGGGGTAATTCCCTACGTGCTGCTTCGCGCCTGTGATGTTGTTAAAAATTGTCGTCTTCCCGCAGTTAGGATTCCCAGCGAGGGCGATTTTTATCTTTTCCGCTTGTTCCATACCTACTAATTTCCCCCTTCTACAGCTACGCTGATCATAGCTGCTTCATTCATGCGCAGCGCCAAGGCGCATCCCTTCACTTTGACCTCGATGGGATCACCCAGCGGGGCTTTCTTCACTACGGTAATGCGGGTACCTTTGACGACGCCCATGTCCACCAGCCGGTGCTGGATATTGCCGCGGCCCTGCAGGGCTTCGACAACACCCGAATCGCCGACATGCAAATCTGCCAATGTGACAATGTTCATGTTGCTGCCTCCCTTTCCCGACGAAACGCCTAGCCGCATCGGCCGCGCTCTGTCCGGGATTCTAATATACTTTTAAGCGAGTTAGCGCTGCTCGTATGGGACCGAACGACTTCTACGTTCTTCCGCTGCGCTTCCTTGAGGGCGCAGCGCACCATACTATGGCTAACGGTGCTCGTAAACAATACAACCAGGTCCGGCGAGCCGATTTTCGATTTGAAATCGCTCGGAACCTGTGTAAAAACCTTAGCTTTATAAGAATACTTTTTACAAATATTTTTATATTGACACACCATACAATCGTTTCCACCAACTATGACGACACTCATTTACCTCGCTCCTTTCGCGCGCCGTAAATAATACTCACACATCCCTTCTGTTTTTGATAACAAACTTCATTACCATGCTTGTAGTATACAAAAATACATATCATCTGTCAATACTTTATACCGATTTTCACTATCATATCTTACGAAATAAAATATAGAAAAAGAGCAATGCCTCTTATTATTTTTTGTGCGATGCCGCCTGCGGCTCTTTATCAGGTAAATACAGTTTCCCCTTTGTTCGTTATGTTTCACACAAATAAAAAAGCTAGCTGCAATGGAACAAGTTTTCCTTTGCAGCTAGCTTTTATTTGTCAAACTGTGACATATACAAATCGTAATATAGTCCTTTGCATTCCATAAGCTCGTCGTGGGTTCCCTCTTCGCAAATACCGTCCTTTGTCAAGACGACGATGCGGTCGGTGTGGCGAATCGTCGCCAGCCGATGAGCAATGACCAACGTCGTCCGGTTATGAGACAAATCCTGCAGAGCCTGCTGTATTTTCCGCTCTGTCTCGTTGTCCAGAGCCGACGTCGCTTCGTCCAAAATAAGGACAGGCGGATTTTTAAGGAAAACGCGGGCAATAGCCAAGCGCTGTTTTTGCCCTCCTGACAGCTTGACGCCCCGTTCGCCGATGGCGCTGTCGTATCCGTCGGGCAACTTCATGATGAATTCATGGGCGTCAGCCAGCTTTGCCGCTTCGATGATCTCCTGCTCCGTCGCATCGGGCCGGCCATAAGCAATATTTTCACGAATCGAATCAGAAAAGAGAAATACGTCCTGCTGCACAATGCCGATGCTCCGCCGCAGTGACGACAGTGTATACTGCCGGATGTCTCTTCCGTCCAGAGTAATGCATCCCGCTTGAATGTCGTAAAACCGCAGGAGCAGGCTGGCCACACTAGACTTCCCTGCGCCGGTAGGCCCGACGATGGCGACAGTCTTGCCGCGGGGAATATCCAGGGAAAAACGCCGCAGCACCGGGTCCTTCCCATTATAGGAAAAGCTGACGTCTTCAAAGGCTACCCGGCCTTCTATCGTCCCGGCTGCAACGGCATCTGCACCATCGGCAACGGCCGGCGCAACGGCCATGAGCTCTTCATACCGCCGATACCCGGCCAACCCCCTCTGGTATCGCTCTGTCAGCATAGTCAGCTGCATGATGGGCCGGATAAACACCATGAGGTACATGAGAAAGGCCACGAGATCGCCCAGACTCATGACGCCGAGCATGATAAAAAAGCTTCCGGCGGCGATAATAACCAAATTCGTCAGATTAGAAAAAAAGATAATGCTGCTTGTCAAATAAGCTTCAAACATAAAGGTCCGCTGCTGGGCCCGCCGCAGCTTGTCGCTGGCGGCGACAAACTTTTTCAGTTCTACAGCTTCATTACAGAACGATTGGACGAGGCGGATGGCGTTCAGGCTTTCCATAGCCTGAGAGCTGACGAGTCCCATTTTTTCTCTGGCAGTGCGAAAGGTTTCCTTCATGCGGCGATTGAGAATCATTGTTCCCGCCGTTTTCAGCAAAATGAGAAATAAAACAAAAATAGCCAGCTGCCAATTGATATAAAACAGAAAAAAAGCGCTGCCGCACATCGTAATCAGGCAGACCATAATGAGATTCGGCATCTGAAACACCAAGTCGCCTATTTCTGAAATGTCGCTGATAATGCGGGACAAAAGCTGCCCTGTCTTGGCATTGTCAAAAAACGAAAAGCTCATGGACTCGATATGGGAAAACAGGCGGCACCGCAGGTCGTTTTCGATGTGCGTGCCCATACTGCGGCCAAAGTACGACACGCAGAAGGACGAGCACAGACAGACGACGTAAAGAATAAACAAAACAGCTGCCGTATGCACTAATCGCAGCATGTCGCCGGCAGGCAGGATATCCTCCAGGATATAACGGACAATCATGGGAAAGGAAATTTCCAGCCCTGCCGTCAGAACCGAGCCGGCAATGACGAAGAATAAGATGGTATGATACGGCGCATAACACGCCCACAATCGCTTCATGCATCCTCCTCCACAAAAAACAAGGCTTGCCCAAGGAGCCGCTCCATGGCGGACAGCCCCTTTCGGCAAGCCCCTGTTAAAATCTATACGGTGAAATTTGTAATTTATGCCCCGTGAGCCGTTTCCAATGCTAAGTATTCGCCGCCGTCGGCATGAGCACTGGCAGCGTCGGCGGCCGACTCCGCCGCCGGGTCGTAATGCACAGCGGCGATAACGGCAATTTTCAGGTCAGGCCGCAGGCCGTGCAGCTTTTCCACAGCTCCCAGATGGCCTTCGCTGTGGAAATTACCGACGACATGATACACGACAGCCTCGCCATGATCATCCAGATACTCGGCAATGCTTTCTGCCATGGCATCGTCCTTGAGGCACTGGGCCATAAACATAGGCTGTACCATCGCTTCGGGCACCTTCATGCCGCCGGGCATATCGTTCATGCCGGCCATCGTCGCGGCGAATTTCGTCCGATACGCGTCGGAACCGGCGGCATGGACTTTAGGCAAATAGCGCTTGTCGGCTGCCGCCACGCCGTCGAGACTGCGGGCTTTGGCGTACGCCGCGGCCATGCGCCGGGGAATATTGCCCGTCAGCACGGGAATCCCCTTCTCCTTGGCGAATTCTACCATGGGCTTATAGGCCGTCATATACTGAGGCCAAGGCCGCGATTGAGACAAGAACAGCTCCTCGCTCAGCGTTCCGGCTAAATAATCGTCCATCGTGGTCTGTACGTCCCGTTCAAACATTTCCATGGATAAAACCAGCTTATTGCCGTGCAGGTCATGCAAGCCTTTCAGCACGTCCAGCTCGGCGTCATGTATAGGCTGGCTGTCGTGAAATTCACCGAAAAAGATAACTTGATACTCTTTTAAGCCGTCCAGCATCTCTGCTGTCGATACGGCTTTCTGTGTCGCTCCGTCTATCCATACGACGGCCGGCGCCTTCTCCGCCGCAGGAGCCGGAGCAGTCGCCCCGGCCATTCCTGCCGCAGAGAAAACGGTCATAGCCGTCAAGAGGGAGAGGAGTCGTAGTGTACGTGATATGTTCATAAAAAAAAACTTTAGAATCTCCATTCTGCGCCTACACGCCATAAACGACCATCAATATACAAATCATCTACTTTTTTATTGAAAATGTTGTCAATCCCTGCATAGGTTGAAAATTCCTTATTCCATTTTTTATTAAGGGAGAAATTCAACGTATTATAAGTGTAGTTTTCATCATTGTATCGATAATCACTAGAGAATTGATCCCATAAAACAGCACTGATACCATTATCTTTATGATCGTCATAAATCAGCTGAATCGTAGACGTATTCTTCGCACGGTTATTCAACCGTTCATTGGCAATCTCATCCATCGCATCTAAGTAGTTATGAGTAAATTTAATAGTCCAACGGTCATTAAAACGATGTCCTAATTCTAATTCAATACCATTAATCTGCGCCTTACCGATATTAATATATCGATTAACGCTAGTAGAATCATCACCGCTAATTTCTTCTGTTGTAATCAAATTAGTTACGCTGTTATTGAAATAGGTTAATTTGCCAAAATTTTTGCCTTTATCAGCTTCAATACTAAAATCGTAACTAATGGTTTCTTCCGGCTGTAAATCAGGATTACCTAAAACATCGACTGTCGCTACCCCCATTGCGCGATGCATCTTCATATATAATTCGCTGATAGATGGCGCTTTATACCCTTTACCGTAGTTAGCCTTGAAGCGCCAATTATTATTAATGCTGTATGTAGCGCCAATCTTAGGAGTTGCTTCAGAACCAAATTGGCTATTATGTTCAAACCGAACAGAAGGAATCAATAATAACTTATCATTAACCTGCCATAAGTCTTCAACATATCCAGCATAAGATCGTACATTTTTTGATGCAACATTTTTATATTCAGTACTTTCCGTAGGTTCGCCTAAACGAGTTCCCTCATATTCTAAATATCGATATTCACCACCAAATGTTAAATCATGATTATCGCCTATATGCATCGTATTTCTAGCTTCTGTTACCCAAGTATTGTATTTTGCATAATCGTAATCACTTTTAGGGTATAAGGCACTATAATCGAAATTTAAAGTACCGCCCCCCATCATCGGAGGTATAGTAATAGTAGCAGATTCAGTTGGCAAAACACGATCATTAATCAGATTAGAATTTTTCTTTGACGTATTATAATACGAGCGAATTTGATATTCATTTCTATCTGTTTTTCCTGTATATTCAATACTGAATCCCTTTTGCTCGTTATGATAAAATTCCCGCTTATTTAAATTGGTTTTTGCGCTCATTGATGGAACCGACAGCACACTCCCACTTCCAGTAAATACGGTTGATGTCGTGTCTGCAAAGTCAGAACGCAAATCTTCATTCATATAGTCAATATCAAAACGCAATTTATTAGAGTTTTGATTTTCAAAATCATAAATTGAAGTCAAATGGAAATTACGGCGCATGCCATACATTGACCGATTATATCCGTCTGTCACAGAACCTGCCGAAGAAACACTATGTTCATATCTGTTAATAGCTCTCTGCTTATCAATACGCCCAGTTAACGATGTTGTCCAACGTCCAATTTTTCCTGTATTTATACTAAAATATTCAGCAGTATTTTGTGTCCCTGTTACTACGCCTACGGTGCCGCCAGCTTTCTCTGGCACTTTAGTAATAATATTAATAACACCACCCATAGCATCAGAACCATACAATGAACTAGACGGTCCCCGAACGATTTCGATACGTTCAATGTCACTAACATTTAAGCGTTCCAATGAATATACATTTGTAGTAACATCTGTATCTTCTCCAGCATACCGTTTACCATCAATCAAAATCAGCGTATGATTCGTGCTCATCCCACGAAGAGAAACGGCATTCCCCGTCATACCGGCTCTGGACAAGTTTAAGTTATTCGCCAAGGACAAGGCAGTTAATACGTCATTTGCACCCATGCGTTCCATATCTTCAGACGTAATAACTTCAACAGCCTGCGGTACAGCCTTAATTTCTGCCTCGGTCTTAGTAGCTGTGACGACAACATCTTTAGTTTGGATTGTATTAGCAGCCGTTTCATCTGCAGCGTACACAGGATTTCCGAATCCCGCCAGGCTGCCGCCTACGGCGCACAATACAGCTAAGGTCAGCATACGTTTTTTAGATGATGAAAATGAATCCATGAAATAAAACCTCCCCTTCATCTTTGAACATGGTGTCTGTCTGGAATATTTTCCTGATGACAGAGTACGTTATTATGAAATGAATAAAAGATATGTATAATAAACGCCAAAGCGTTATTAACCGAATTTATACGGCAGCATACGGGAAGCAGGCCAGATACGAGCCGTTTTCCTCCTGTACCGTCGTGACGACGGCGCGGATACCGTAAAGAGGCTCCAGTATATCCTGCCGGAACACATCAGCTACAGGGCCGTCAGCCACAATATTTCCTTTCTTTACGGCGACAAGGCGATGGCTGTAACGAGCTGCGTGGTTTAAATCATGCATGACCATGATGACGATAATGTGCATGGTCTGATACAAATGCACGACGAGCTCCATCAGAGCCAGCTGATGGCGGATATCCAGATATGTCGTCGGTTCGTCGAGAAGCAGGATCTGCGGCTCCTTGGCCAAGGCCATGGACAGCCAAGCCCGCTGCCGTTCACCGCCGGACAGAGCCGACAAGCGGCTATGCTGGAGCGGCTCCATTTCCGTCGCCTTCAAGGCGCTGTTAATAGCCGCAATATCTAAATCGTTTAGTTTTGAAAATAATCCCTGATAGGGCAGACGGCCGTAGGTCACCAGATCCCGCACAGTCATATCGCCCGGTGCGCTGGCCGACTGGGGCAGCATGGAAATCGTCCGGGCAATCTTATCCATCGATACGTCTTTGAGATCCTGCCCGTCCAGATATATGGCGCCGCCCGTCGGCACGAGAAGCCGTGCCAGTGATTTCAGAAGCGTCGATTTACCTGAGCCGTTCGGGCCGATAATCGACACGATTTCCGGTTTGTCAAAGGCTATGGTTAGGTCTTCCGCTATAACTCGTTCGCCGTACTGCAGGCGTAAATGGTTTGTCGTAATCGTACTCATGACTGACCCATCCTCCGTTTCAGCAAGTATAAGAAGAACGGCGCGCCGATGAAGGACATGAAAATGCCCACAGGCACTTCTACAGGACTGAACAGCGTCCGGGCCGCTACGTCGGCTACGACGACCAATACGGCGCCGAACAATGCCGAGCACGGCAGAAGGGCTTCAAAGTCCGAGCCGACGATAAGGCGCATGACATGAGGCACGATGAGACCGACAAAGCCAAGCAGACCGGCTACGCTGACTGCTGATGCGGCCAGCAGAGCCGCCAAAGCAACGAGGACAGCACGAGTACGCTCCGTATTAACACCTAACGTTTTAGCTACGTCATCGCCCAGCTGGAGAGCATTGAGTCTTCGGTAGTAGCATAGCGTCCCGACGATGCCCAGCAGGCTGTACGGCAGAATCATGCGGACGTACGACCAGTTGCTGCCGGCAAAGCCGCCGGCCATCCACGATACGGTTCCCTGAATCTTATCGGAGAAAAATACCGACAGGGCCGTCATGCCGCCGCCGAAGAATGCCGCCACGGCTACGCCGGCTAAGACGAGACGCAGCGGATTGACGCCCCGCTCGTAGGCAAGGAAAAAGACGACAGCCGCGGCAAACATAGCACCGATAAAGGCTGCAAAGGGTACGAAACTCGTAAAGGTCGGCGCAATAAGCATGAGGGCCATGGCCGCCAGACCGGCGCCGGCCGAAATGCCGATAATACCCGGGTCGGCCAGCGGGTTGCGCAGAATTCCCTGCAGGATACATCCCGACAAGGCCAGGTTAGCTCCGGCTAAGGCCGCACAGATTGCCCGAGGCATGCGCAGCGTATAAATAATGCGGTAGTTATCTGTCTGTCCCGGCGCGACGACAGCCTGATATATATCCGACAAAGAAATATGTACCGCGCCGGCGGCAATGCCTAATGCCAGAGACAGCATCAGCAGTATCAGGCCGGCGCAGAGCGTCGTCATGCGGACGACGCCGCGGTTATCTTGTTCTACGGCACGCTCCATCAGATACCTCCCTGCCCGTACAGGCAATCTGCCATGTATTCCATAGCCTCGCCGATGTTGCTGCCCGGGTTGACAGTAAACAGCTCCATAGGCAGATCATAAATGCGGCCGTTTTTCACAGCCGACGTCTGACTCCACGCTTCATTCGTCTGCATTTGTTCCTTGAAGCGAGCCAGATTTTCCGGTGTATTACCCATGGAAATGATGAAGACGACTTCCGGGTCCTGCTTGACGACGTATTCCAAACTGAGAGGAATAAACTGGCCCGTCAGGGAAGTATCCAGTTCGGCAATATTTACACCGTGAAGGCGCTGCAGCAAATCGCCGGAAAATGTCTCGCTGCTGGCCATGCTGTTGCTGTCCGGGTTGCTGAACAAAATCAGTGTCCGCGGGCCCGTCTTGCCTTCAGTCATAGCGACAGCATCACGGCACTGCTTGACAATTCTGTCCGTCTCTTCCTGGGCTTTTGCCGTATTGCCGGTCAATTCGCCAAAAAACTTCATCGTTTTCAGCGTGTCCTCGTAATTGTCCAGCGAGTTGATATACAGCGGAATATGATTCTGCTTCATCGTTTCCCGCAGCTGATTATGGAACGGCACGTTGACGCCGATGACCAAATCGGGTTTTAAGGACAATATTTTTTCGATATTCGGCGAATGAATAATGCCGATTTCCGGCACGTCAGCGACGGCTTTTGCCAGCTCCGGCGACAGCGACTGCGACGTCGGCCTGCCAACAACCTGCGACGCTCCGCCGGCTGCAACGTACATATCCATGTTGGACGCATTTAAAAAGACAACACGCTGCGGATGCTCCGGGATCTCCATTGTCTCACCCGTACTGTCCGTCACCTGCCGCATGGCTGCCGTCGATGCCGACGTACCGCCCTGCATCATCATGTATACGATGCCGCCGAACAAGCATAGGACAAATGCCATCACAACGTATAAAACTGCTTTGCGCAATCAAATCCCTCCCTAATACATACAATATGATATAGGCTGTATTTTTATTAAAGAAATGATAATCACTATCTGTTATTGTAGCAGAGTTATCTCATGTTTTCCACTCCAAATGGACATAAAAATAATCCATTTCGTTATTTTAATAAATAATGATTATCCCAATGCTACGTCAAGAGTCATCATAATCGTAAACCCTAAGGAAAAGGAAAGAGCGCCGACATTAGAGTGCTCACCGGCAGACATTTCCGGAATCAGCTCTTCCACGACGACGTACAGCATTGCGCCGGCAGCCAGGCTCAGCAGATACGGCAGCAGCGGCACGACAAGACTGGTCAGCCATATCGTTGCGACGGCGCCGACGGGCTCTACGACCCCTGACAACATCCCGCCGGCAAAGGCCCGGTGAGATGACAAGCCGGCTGCGCGCAGAGGCATGGAAATAATGGCTCCTTCCGGAAAATTCTGGATCGCGATCCCCAGCGATAAGGCAATAGCACCAGTCAGGCTTATTCCTTCCTGCCCCGACAAAAACGCAGCATACACGACGCCTACAGCCATTCCTTCCGGAATGTTGTGCAGCGTAACAGCCAATACGAGCATAGTCGTCTTTTTCAAATGTGCCCGCATTCCTTCCGGCTCGTCGCTGTTCAGGTGCAGATGGGGCACACAGCGGTCGAGAAGAAGCAGCATGACCACACCGAGCCAGAACCCGGCAACTGCCGGTATAAAAGCCCATTTTCCCCATGAAGCAGCCTGCTCCATGGCAGGAATAAGCAGACTCCATACAGATGCAGCAGTCATAACACCAGCAGAAAATCCCATCAGCGCCCGCTGCAGTTCTTGGTGTAATTGTCCTTTCACAACATACGCACAGGCAGCGCCTAACGTCGTTCCTAAAAAAGGAATGAGAATCCCAATCGTAATATCAATCATAGCGTCCTCCTTAATCTATTAGGCCGGAACGCCGCAGCACTGCCCCCGCTCTATTTTCGCTGTGATTTCCTGTAATCCCGCGGAAGCATGCCGGTCATTTTCTGAAACAGCATGGAAAATTTGCTGCTGTTGGCATACCCTACACGGTTGGCTATCTGCAGAACGCTTTCTTCTGTCTCGGCGAGCATGCGCATCGCTTCGCTGACGCGCAGCTCCTGCAGGTGTTGGCCGATAGAGCTTCCATATACGCTTTTAAAACACCGCTTCAGCGTCGTCGGCGCAATGTGATGCTCCTCAGCCAATTCTTCCAGACGTTTCTTCGTCGTCAGGTTTTCCAGCAATTCCAGATGAATGGCCTTGACGATATCCGCCTGCCGTTTTGTCACGTAAACATACTTGTTCCGCTCAGGCTGAATCGTTCCAAGAAACAGAAATATTTCCAATATTTTGAGCTGGCAGTACCGGCGGCGAATGCCTTCCGGCACCTGATACAATTCTTCAAACAGATGCTGCATGTTCTTATTTTCTTTCATGATAAGGCCGAAGTCCGATTCTTTGCAAAATCGGTTGCATAAGGCCGTCAAATCACCGTCATCTTCCAGCAATTTGTTAACGACTGGCTGAGCCTTGGACACAGAGCATAAAATAGACACCCCATGGTAATGGGCCGACGGAAAGAAAATAGAATGACAATATTCCTGGTGGTGCCGCCAGCCGACAGACATGTCGCCAGGCCCCATATAGAGAAATTCGCCGTTCTGAAAATTACATTCTATACGGCCTTCCTCACAATGATTGATGGCAAACAAGCCCTGCGTTACGGGATGGCTCCGGCAGGAAAAGGATTGAATATGCGCGTCTATATAGACGAGATCGATGCCCGGATATACGGGATACGACGTCAGACGTGCCGTACCCGTATTATTTTGTATTTCAAACACAACCCTCTCTTCAGAAGATTCGATCATCCGCATAGTATCCATTATTATACTGCACCCTTTCTTGAATAACCAGCTCTAATTTAAATTAAAATCGATATACCTGACGCACAGCTTTTCCCTCTCTGGCAAATTGCCCCCAAAGAAAGACAGCTTCAGACGGAGAAATCTCGATGACATGGAGGACGACGGGCATTTTCCGCAGCCGTTCTTCAGCAATACCCTTGGCCGCCGCTGCCGCAGCATAGCCTTTGTCCTGTGGTTCGAGAATCTGTGCCGTGCCGTTCAGCTGCAGTCCTGCCAAATGGGAAAAATCGGAAAACGGTTCGCACACGGAAAAACTGACGTGCGGATCACGGTATATATTCGCAAATTTTCGTCCGCCTTCGCTGAACAGGTATATTTTTTTATGCCAATATACGTACTCTATCGGCGTCGTCCGAATATTCCGTCCCCATCCGGTAGCTAAAACGCCCGTAGTATGACTCGTCAGGAACGTTTCTAATGCCTGCCATGCCGTACTGTCGCTATCCGGTACAGCAGCCGGAGGCGGCTGTATTGTCTCAGCAGCACGTATGACCCCTTCTGTAACGTCACTCGCCGGAATAAACGCAGACAAGGCGATAGGCCGTTTCAGCAGCATTTCAGCCTGACGGCGCAACCGCTGTACCGACAATTCATTATCACCAATGACAATGAGTCCCCATATTGTATCTGGTTCCGCATGCTGTACGATCTCTGCCAAGGGCTGTACCGCCTGTTTTTCCGTTAAAACCAGCAAAATCCGCTTATATTGGCGCAGCGATACGTCTTCCCGGCATTCCGCATACCGGCTCATGCTGAGTATACTGCCGATCATGACGGCAATGCGCCGTGCCGCAGCATTTTCGTAATATAGGCAAAGAGTATTCATGATTGCTTCCCCTTTCTGGATTGTCACGCAGCCAATTTTCCATATCTCCTACTCTTTATTATGAATTTTATGATATAGATTGTCAATATCACACTTGCGTATATGTTATATTTTTCACGCGATTAGATACGGCAAAGACTGCAACAGATATTCGTTGCAGTCTTTACACAGAGGAGTGCAGCTATCTATGAGTGATTTTTCATTTGCTTCATAATGGCTTGCAGCTCATCCTGACTCATATGGCGCATGGCTTCAGCCATTTTTTTCATAGCTTCCACGCTGGGCGTGCCGCTCATAGCTTTCATCCGCTTCATGGCCTCTACCATAGACGCAGTTTTCTTCGAATCTTGCGCAGCTACGCGTTCCATCACCATGGCATTTTTCCCAGTCATGAGGTACTGGATGCATTCCAACGTCGTCTGCGTGATGTTGACCTGCCAGAACTGACCAGCATCCGTCAGCGTATACATGACGCCGTTATATGTTACAAGACCGCGTGTTTCCCACAGCTTATACAGCCATTCCAGATCTTTCAGCTTGTCGTCAAAGGCGTATATTTTATTTAAATCCATATAGCACATTTCCAGCTGGTTCTGCACCGCATCGACAATCGGCTGCAGCGGCGACTGCTTTATGAGAGCCATAAAGGGCTTTTTGCCTGCTTCGACAAACATTTCATACGGTGCAATGGACCGGTGAAGCATCGTTGAATAGCCGTCTACGCTGCCTCCGGCACCGCTGCCGAAGGGGAACATGGACGAACCAGAGCGGGCCAGTGTATTGTACAGGCTCCGCTCGCGGTTGCTGCAGCTCCAATGGCAGACATTCAGGCGGCGATACGCCCGCTGTTCCAGATAGGCCTTGGCAAAGGCAAACATGCCGGCCTGGTAATCCGTCGTCGCTGCCGGCGGCAGCGCGCCGCGGGCAATGGCCTTATTCAAATCGCTGCCGTCAAAAACGTTGAGCTGATACAAATCAGCGCCGTCTACGCCAGACTGAATCAGCAGATCCAAATCTTCCTTCCAGACCTGCATGTCCTGACCGGGCAGACCGTAAATGAGGTCGACGACGACAGCACACTGATTGTAATCAAGAAGGCTCCGCAGATTTTTCAATACCGTTTCTTCATCGTCCAATCGACCGACAGAACGGCGGATATCCGTATGAAAGGACTGAACGCCCAAAGACATGCGGTTTACACCATTTGCCAGCCAAACGTCTATCTTTTCCGGTACCAGATCATGAATACGCCCTTCCAAGGTCAGCTCGTAATCATTGGCCAAGGGAAGGCAGCGGCAAATCGCCTGCAGCAGCCGTCCGGCATTTTTCGGAGACAAGGATGTCGGCGTACCGCCGCCGATAAATACGGCATGAATAAGGCTGTCCTTTAAACGCGGCAAGTCGGCAGAGGCTTCCAGTTCCTGAATCAGGCAGTCCACATAATGGTCTTCTACGTCCTGATTCGTCCCATTTTGAAAAAATCCGCAGTACAAGCATTTGGTCTTGCAGAACGGAATATGTATATACGCCGTCTGGATGTCCTTTTTAGCCGGTGCAGACGCCATGATGCGCTGCCAAACCTGCTGTGATTCATCAGGCGGGACAACCGTGCCGTGCAGGCCGGCATGAACGACGCGTTTACGCGGAAACGCGTCCGTCAGCGGGCTGTCCGTTTCCGCGCCGAATTGAAAAATGCGCTGCTCTGGCGGCAGGCTGTGAAATAGTTCTTCTAAACTCATATGCGCGTCTCCCTTATTCCGCAGCGAGCTTCTTCATGACATCTGCCGCAAAGGCTTTGGCATTTTCCAGATCAGCAGCATCGGGATGCTTGGCTGCTTCAGCATGGAGTGCCTCCCGTTCCGGCGTTCTGCCATGGGGATGGCCAGCCGGGAACTGCTTGTACATCATTTCAATAAGCTTGGGGTCTACTGCGCCCTGGCAGATAAATTTTCCGGCGACATGAACGCCTTCCGGTAAAAAGGCCGCACCGTTATCCAGGCTCTTCGCCGCATGCTCCGACTTCGGATCGGCTCCTAACGTTGCAAATATAGCGACGTGCTTATTCGTCAGCTGTTTCAGCATATCCTGCGAATCCTTATCCGCCGTGCCGCGGTCCACCCAAAATCCGAGGAACACGCAGTCGTAGCTGTCAATATCAGCCGGCGCCTCTTTAACGGAAAGGCAAGGCGTCCCTGCCGGCAGGGCTTCGGCAATTGCTTCGGCCACCTTTTTAGTATTTCCTGTACGCGTCGAGTACAAAACGATCGTTTTCATACATACACTCTCCTTTTATGGCATAATTTTTTATAATTGATACAAATCTCGTTTCTTCAGCTCCGTGTCTTCTGACCGAAAAAAAAACGATCCGACTAACCGGGGGAATTAATTCAAATTAAAGGTAACGGGCACGTTTACCGTTACATCCTGCCCGCTGGCATTCGGATACGGGCAGGCAGCATATACAGCGTTAAGAGCTGCCTTATCCAAAATACTCTGTCCCGATGAGCCGGATACATAGGCATTGACGCAGTTTCCGCTGCTGTCCAGCGTAACTGTAACGATAACGGAACCAGTCAAACCGCGGCGGACAGCCATAGGCGGATAGGATTTATTGGCGTTAACAGCAGACCAGAACCCATCGGAATCAAACGGCGATGAACCGGTCCCTTCTGCGCCGCTGTAACCGCTGCCCTGACCGTCGCCAGCGCCTTCTCCATAGCCCTGGCCATCGCCTGTCCCGTCTCCGACGCCTGAGCCAGTACCCGTACCGCTGCCAGCTCCCGCACTGCTGCCGGCACCACCTCCGCCAGCAGCAGACGAACTGGCGGCAGCCGGAGCGGGCTGATTGCCGGGAGCCGGTTCCGGCACGGCATCTGACAACTGCGGATGAGGCATAATAGCCGATTGGCTGGCATCTATTTGCGCCACACGCTCGGCTACGGCTGTTTCAGACAGCTTTTCCGGGAACAGTTCGCCGCCGCTGCCGCCGCCGGCATGCCCGCTGCCAGCACTAGACAGTTCGCTGGCGTCTAAATCTATGACATACATCTGCTGTTGTTCCTGCTGCATCACAGCTCCGGCAAGAAACATAGCCGCCGCGCCTACGACAAGCAGGTGGACTACTGCCGAGCCGGCATAGGCTCGTATCCATGAAATTTCCCGCATAGGCGTCATCCCTTCTGTTCTGCAGCGATGGCCAGACGCTTAACACCAGCTGATTTCAACATATCCATGACAGCGATTACCTGACCATGAGCCGTACGGCGGTCGGCCTGCAGAATTACGGCAGCGTTGGCATTTTCTGCCATGTGTCGCTTCATCAGTTCCGATGCTTCGTCAAAGCTGACAGGACGATTATCCATCGTAATATGCCCTTCCGCATCAACCGTCAGGATAATGGGCATCTGCACAGGCGCCGCCGCGCTCTGAGCCTGAGGGAGCTGGACGGACAGCGCTTTCTGCGCCACGGTCTGCAGGCTGTTCATCATAAAAAACACAAGCAGGAAAAAGATAATGTCAATCATCGGAATGATCATAAAAGCCGGTTTTTTTTTCATTCTGACATTCGTAAACATCAGCCTTACCTCCTACCTTGCATTTCTGGCGTTCACTACGGTAAGGCACAGCTTTTCCGTATCCGTCACAATGGTGTCCAGCTGATGATCAAAGTAGGTATATACGCAGAAAGCAATGATCGCCACGCACAATCCCGATGCCGTCGCAATAAGGGCTTCACCGACACCGCCGGTAATCGCCGCGGCACCGGCGCCGCTGTCTAAAACGCTGAACGTGCTGATCATGCCCGTTACTGTGCCGAGAAGCCCCAGAAGCGGCGCAATCGTGACGATAGCGCTGAGGTAATCGAGATAGCGGCGAAAAGCGATGGATTCAATCGTCATCTGTTCATTGAAAGCATCTTTCATGGCTTTTTCATCATCCTTATGCCGGAGGCCACTGGCAATAATGCGGCTGATAGCCGTAGGGAATTTCCGGCAGAAATTTTCCGCCGTATCCCATTGCTGATCACGAATAGCATGATCAACACCGGTAAAAAACTTTTTCGAATCCCGACGATTGGCCCGGTAATAGTAAAACCGTTCAATCGCAATGGCTACCGTAAAAATAGACAGGGCCAGCAGCGGATACATAACCAGGCCGCCGCTGTGAAATAAATGCAGAAAATACGCGAATCCTTCCATTTGCTACACTCCTTAATGATTATAGTTACTAACTTATATAAATGCTATAATGACTCGATACATTTTGCCGTTCACAAAGCTTATATGCATAACGCGGCGGCAGAAACAAAAATAACCCATAACACCAGAGTACACGCTACGCTTTCCCATGTCCCCTTTTCAGCGCTTTTGATATTTTTTTGCGCCACTGTTATCCATCTCCTTTACTGATTATTTTTGTTGAGATATTGATTATTGTATTCATATAATAAAATGCACGTATATAATACCAAGGATATGAAAAAAAATCTACTCCAATCAGACATAAAAATAGCCCGATTAGACCAAACGACAATAATAATTATTAAAAAATACTCCTCATTCAGACAAATATCAAATATATTAGTCTGAGTGAGGAGTATGTCTCGCTAAAATATATATTTAAATTTTTATGACAGCCAATACTGCGTCGCCGCATCGTTCCATACGCTCTAAAGAAATGGAGAACAAGGGGCCTTCTCGTTCCATTTGATTGAAAAAATGAATATAGCTCCCGTAAGACCCGCTTAATTCTACATTATATCGGCTTTTTTCCTGCGGCGAGGTATAAAACGACAGTACTTGTAAGCCGCACGCATCGGCCTGCCGCTGTACGACGTTCAGTGCGTCTTCATCGGTTCCCTGCCATTTTCTGATAATGTCTTCCCGATCTTTCCACTCCATTGCCGTTTTATAGGAAAAAATGCGGTTGTTAACGGTCTTCCACGCTTGCCATTGCCGGTACCAGTAGGCGCAATGGACGGAGGACAGCAAAAGCAGTACCAGAAGGATATACCAAAGGACTTGTTTATGCCTTTTGTCGTGAAGTATCTTGTTCATCATTCGCCCATTCTACCTCCAGCTGAAACGCCGTTTCCGCCGTCTGTCCCGCCTGCTTCATACGGCTGGCCGAAGCCGAACGCACAAAAGGCTGGCGACGCAGGGCATCCTGCCATTTCCTCTCAGCGCCGATTTCATTCGTTGTGCCAGATATTGACAGCACATGGCGACGCATTTCGATTTTTTCTACAAATGCCCCATCTGGCTTGGTATCGGCCAGGCACACGAGAATCTCCGGCCAATGAAGCCGCTTTCGTTGGTCTGCGTCGCGCCGTTCTTTCAACTCGCGCAGCTTTCGTTCCCACTCATTTTGCTGCATAATACGCCGCTGAATGGGAAAAGCCTGATCCGTAAACCGTTCTTGTTCCCAAATCGTCTGCATCTGAAATACCGCACCGGCCGCACCGACGGCCAGAATCATGAGAACCAGCAGCACAGCAATTTTTTTATTCAACCGCAGCGCCAAAAAGGACCATGATGAAGTTTGCTGTTCCTGAGGGATTAAATTGAATTCCATACGCCGCTCCTAATACGCTGACAGTACAGCAGCCGGATATACTAATTCCCACCGATCCATATCTTGCTTCACAGGCTCGGCGGCCGGCGGAAGAGACCACGTTTCGCACGCTTCATCGTACCACAATCCGCAACACATCTGTCCCTGTGCCTCTTGCCAAAGCAGTCCATCTTCCGGCAGCGCCGAAGTGCAGGCATAGGATAAGGGAAATCCCGACTTCAGCCGAATCACATGAATCAGCGCCGGTTCGCACAGATATAGAGTTCCAGTCCCGGACGGGCATAAGCGTCCTGCCGCCGCCGGAAGAACGTCGATTCTCTTGACACAGCAATTCCCGGATCGCAGCGTCTGAATCATATCTGTTACCATATCGTAAGGATAGGCGGCGCTCATCCAGCCGTACAGGCCTCCCTCAGGCGGTTCTGCAGTTCGGGCTAAGTCAAAGGCGTACGCCGTGCTGCCGTCGCCAATCGCCTCGTCCCATACGACCATGCTTCGCGCCTCTTCCTTTTGTTTCGTCGCCAGCTTCAACTCTTTCCACAGCAACGATGGCCCGCTGAGCAGAAGATACACCGTATAGCCCTGCAGTCCATATACAGAAATAATATCTCCCAGGTACTTCCTGATTTTCTCAGGCCATGTGAGCCAGTCGGCAGGACAATCATAAATGCAGAGCTGCCGGCTGCGAACGCCGCCGTACCAGCTCGTTTCCGTTTTTAGAACATATATGTGCCGCTGCGACAGCCATATGCGGGCCCGATGGCCTTGGCCTATACTCATTCTTATGCCCTCCTTAATACACAATTTGCCGGACAACGAAAGAGGCTCTGCCGTCGTCGCCTTTCTGCACCCGGAACTGCAGGGCGCAGGTTCGCTTCAAAAGGGTATGATCCGAAACGGCCGACGCGCGCAGCACGCCGTTAAACGGCAGAGAATATGGCGACGCGACGCATTGGATTTCTATGCGCTGTCCCCCTTCGGCAATTCCCCATACATCGTTAAAAGCCCATGTCCGCCGTTCCGGCACATCCTGCCACCGCCGGCTGCGCAAGTCGTTCCAGCTCGCCAGCAGAGCGCTTTCCGAAGCATAGGATAACTGGACGGCTTCTTCGTATTGACGGGCAGACCGGACGTACTGGGCAGATAAATGGGCGGCCGACGCAGCCAGCAGCAGCGCCGCTGTCCCCAGCGCCAAGATACAGAACGTCATATACCCGTTTTTTCGTCTCATGCCTCCTCCCATTGGCCGGGCAGCGGCACAACGGTCAGCACGCAGGGCCAGGATTGTCCCGTACAGGTATCATACAGCTCGATATGAACGTGTATTTTTTCTCCAGTGGCGGAAAAATACGGCCTGTCTCCCTGAGAACGAACGCTGATACGGTCTTCCCGCAGCCCGGCCTTTACCGAACCTGTCAAAGGCTGTTCACTGCCGTTGCTCAGCAAACGGTATACCCGCCCGTTTTTGACAGAAAATCCCGTCAGCCCGTTTTGTTCGTCGCGGCACCGTATCGTCTTAGCCGATACCTCGATATGCCGGGCGAAACGCAGTACGCCGAATATCGTTTCTTCCATCACCATGCCCTGGCGGGATAATTCTTCCCAGCTTTCGCCGTAGCGGCAGTTTGCCGCCGTCTGCACCAGCATCGGCAGAATTGCCGCCATGACAATCGCCGCGACGGCCAGAGCCGCTGCGAGTTCGGTCAGTACGAACCCGTTAGCTTTCTTCCGACTCCGCCAAGCGGATAAAAACGTGAACGCCTCCATCAGGGTCCTGCACCTCCACTCTGTACCGAATATACAAGCCGTCTATGCTCTCAGCCTGGCTGTGCAGCGTATACGTACCGCGCAGCCCCGTCACCTCCTTCTGCGAAGAAAAGTTTTTCCCCTCTCCGCGCAGCATTTCCATCTCCGACCGACCGGCAGCGGCGGCTCCGATAATGTGACGGGCCTGCCGATAAGCCGAAACGGCCTGGGCCGTCAGCATCAACGCCGGCGTAAAGAGGAGAACGCCTATAACGGACGCTGTTACGGCATCGGCCAGCAGAAATCCGTTTTTCTTATTCGATACGGATACGGCCGGTCTGAGCCGCCACGATAATTTTCTTTTCATAAAGCTGCGCGCCAGAACTGGCGACAGTAAGCTCCATATCGCTCTGTGGTCTTCCTTTGCCATCAAACGTAAAGTCCTTTCGTCCGCTTTTCCCGGTAGGAATTGTAATCCCCTCCGGGTATATCCTCGTTTTATGGACAGTATACCGCTGCATGATGACATACTTGTCTTTTCGCAGCGACAACGTCCATCCGTCCATATCGGCCGTCCCGTTCGTCAGGGAATGCTGGCGCATGCGCTGCAGGTCGGCGGCGATTTCCCGCGTCATGACGTCTACGGCATAACGGTGGGAATCCCAGGTCATCTTAGGCATCGCCAACATAAAAAATAACCCCAGCAATCCGAGCAGCACGATGTATTCCATCAGCAGATAGCCGTTTTCGCGCCGTCGGCATGCCTTAGCCAGCCATCCAAGCCATAAGTTCTTCTCCTGCCGCAAAGGCTATCCACCATCCTATCCACAAAAACGGGCCGAAGGGAATGCAGCTCTTTCCGGCATAGAGCCGCCACGCAGCCGCCGCAATCAAAGCCGACAGGAAGGCGGCCGTCGTCATGATATAGGCCGTCGAGCCGCTGCAGCCCAGGCACAGGACCGCCGCCAGCTTGACGTCGCCGCTGCCAATGCCCTGCGGATACAGAAAGTACAGCAAGACAAAGGACAAGGCAAAACCGATGCTGACTGCACTGCAGGGAGCTACGAGGCCACTTGCTGCAGCGGCCCCGTTGGCCAACGCCGCAACGCATACAATCCCATCGGGAATCCAATACCAGGATATATCCGTATAGATGACGACAACCGTACATAAGGCCATGACCGCCAGCCATAGGCCGTATCCCCAGCTCAAAGCGGCAGCCGTATCGCCGGTCATCTCTCAGTCATCAGCCGCTCTCCGCAGCTGTCGTCCGATGGCTGGCCGCCGAATCATAGGTCACGCCATCAAATACGCCGGATACGACGCCTTCGCGGTTAATGCTGTATTCCGTCCCGTCCGGCAATGTCGGCTTAGACTGAAGATAGGCTTTGCCGGAGCTGCCTTTCTTTACCAGGTCATCGACGGAATTGGGATACGCGCCGGTTTCGACTTCATACAGCGCCGCCGCATTGCTGATCGTATGCAAATCAGCCTCAATCTTAGCGATTTTCGCCGTTTTCCCGGCTGACGTAAACTTCGGCACGGCTACGGTAGCTAAAATCAAAATGATGCTGACAACCACCAGCATTTCCAGCAGAGAAAACCCGTTTTTTCTCCGTCGGGACGGAGATAACCATAAACGAATGCGAATGAACATATACACAACTCTCCTTTCATTTCTTACGGTACCATGCCTGCCGCCATATCCAGCAGCGGCAACATACATGAGATGACAAGTGTTCCTATAACAGCGCCGACGCCAAGGAGCATCAAAGGCCCTGCCAAACGCTGTACGACGGACAGACGCGACTGGATGCGCCACTGGTAATACTCGGAAACAGCCTGCAGGGCATCTTCATACCGCCCCGTCGTTTCCCCGACTAAAAGCATCGTCTCGATATACGGCGTGCCGAATTGGCCTAATCGCACGGCCTGGCTGAAGGAGCTGCCGTTTTCCAACCGCCGCGCCGCCTGATTTACGGCCCGACGAAACCAATCGACGGGCACGACGGCAGCTCCATCGTCCAAGGCGTCCAGCAAGGGAATGCCGCAGCGTATCTGCACGGCCAGTATTTGGCTGAACCGCTGCCAGCAAAAAATCACGCACAGACGCCGCAATGCCGAAAGGGAAAACAGCTTGTCTTCTGCATATCGCCGCACACCGGGACGGCGCAGCAAAAGGAGCAGCGACGCAATACCCGCAACAGCTCCTGCGGCCAGCGCAGCGCCGTAAAACTGCAGTATATGCGCCCCGGCCAGCATATACGCCGTCATCGCCGGCAGCGGCATCTGCATCTGGTTAAACATAGCTTCAAACACCGGCAGGATAAACGCGACGATGCCGACTGTCATAGCCGTCGTACAGAGCAGGAGAAACAGCGGATACGATAAGGCGTCCATCAGAAAACGGCGCTGCTTATCTGCCTGCTCGTAATATTGGCCCAGAAGATACAGCATCTGCTCCAAATTGCCGGCCCGCTCGCCGGCACTGACAATGCGGCAGACCAGCGAAGGAAATAACCCGGTCTGCCCTAAAGCTTCCGACACGGCCATTCCTTTTTCCATATAGTCGACGGCCAGCTTCATAGCCTGACGCTGCTTTTTGCTCGTCACGTCGTGCAATAAAAGCCGGCAGGCCTGCACAAAGGGAATGCCGGCCCGGGTCATCGCGCCCAGCTGGTAAAACAAGAGAGACAAGGTCTTATAGGAAAAAGGGCGGAGGCGGAATACAAAATCCAAAAGGGGCGTCGTTTCTTCCATCGCCATGATTTGCCAGGAACGACGCCGAGCCATGGCGCGAACCGCTTCCGAGCTGGGAGCCGTCAGCTTGTATGTCATTTTCCGTCCGTGCATGTCGGTGCATGTCACAACAAATCGTTTCATATCAGATTCCGCCTATGCCGCTGCAGCGCTTGTTCCATCGTCCGCATCCCCAGGGCCGCGCCGGTCTGCATAACTGTCGCCAGCTGATGCTCCCTGCCGCTGCGGATGAGTTGGGCGACGGCCGGCGTATGCAGCAAGATCTCCCTGGCAATATAAGCGCCGTCAGCTCCATCGCGCCGGCGCTGAGCCAAGATTCCCTGCAGTACCATAGCCAGGCGGCAGCGCATCTCTTCCTGTTCCGCGCCGGCATAGGCTCCGGCCATGCGGCTGACGGCCTGCGCTGCCGAGCGGGTATGAAGGGTAGCGAAGACGAGATGCCCCGTTTCCGCCGCCGTCAATGCCGCATCCACGGTCTCCCTGTCGCGCATTTCGCCGACAAGCAGTATATCCGGGTCCTGGCGCAGCGCTTCCCGTACCCCTTCGGCAAAGGACTGGAAGTGAATCCCATATTCCCGCTGGCTGATAAGGGCCAGCTCCCCCGGCACGACATATTCAATGGGATCTTCCAGCGTAATGATGTGGCAGCGGCGGTTGGCATTCGCCCAGCACAGTATTCGCCATAAGGCTGTCGTCTTGCCGCTCCCCGTCGGCCCGCATACCAGCACGAGGCCGTCGTCCAGTCCGCTCAGCCGCCGCAGCAATAGTTCGTCACCGTCAGGCGGCAGCGTATCGAGGGGATACAGTATCCGCACGACGACGTGAACGCCGGCTTGCTCGCGGCTGCCATGAAGGCGGCAGCGGACGCGCCCGTCCCAGGAAAATGCCGTCGACACATAGGGCCGTCCGTCAAAGGGCTGGCCTAAGGCCTGCAGCCACGCGGAAATATCTTCACCTCCTACACGATGATTTCCCCAGGGAAATAGCTCTGCCCCCAGGCGCAGCAAAGGCAGCCGGCCTTCCTGCAAGTGAATGTCCGATGCTTGCGATTGGACGGCGGCGGCGAGTACAGCAGCTATGTCCATACTTCGTCTCCTACATTGTACACGCGGCCGATTTCCTCCGCGTCGGTCCAGCCCTCGGCTAAGGCCCGCTGCACCAGGGATTTCGTAAATATGGCACCATCCAGGGCCGCAGCCCCTGCGATATCAGAAGCGCTTCCGTTTTTTCGGATACGGGCTTTGACGTGTTCTCCTATAGGCAGCACCTCGCACAAGCAGAACCGGCCGTCATACCCGCTGTGAAAGCAGTGTCCGCATCCTTGATGCACAAAGGCCGACGGGCTGCCGGGCTGTTCCTGCCTGCGGCATCGGCTGCACAAGCGGCGGGCCAGGCGCTGTGACGTAATGCCGATGAGGGCGTCGGCAACTAAATACGGTGCGATGCCCATGTCGATTAATCGTATCGGCGCCTCCGCCGCGCTGGCCGCATGGAGGGTGCTGAATACGAGGTGCCCCGTCAAGGCCGCACGGATGGCGATGCGGGCCGTCTCGACGTCGCGGATTTCGCCGATGACCAGGATATCCGGATCCTGACGCAGCAGAGCCCGCAGGCCGTTGTGAAATTCCAATCCGCTTTTTACATGGATCTGGCTTTGGCAGACGCCTTCCAATTTATACTCCACTGGATCTTCCAGCGTAGCGATGCTCACTTCCGGCCGGTGCAGCTCCTGCAGGGCGGCGTATAAGGTCGTCGTCTTGCCGCTGCCCGTCGCGCCGCTGTACAAAAACAGCCCGCTGCTCCGCTTCGTCAGCTGCCGCAGCAACGCCGCCACATCGTCGCCAAGGCCCAGGCAGTCCAGATTCAGCGTTACCTGGCCGGCGTCCAGCAATCGGATGACCGTCTTTTCGCCGCGAATCGTCGGCATCGTACTGACGCGCATGTCGATGGGACGGCGTCCATCGGGCCAGACGAATCGCCCGTCCTGCGGCAGGCGCTTGTTGGCAATATCCAGGCTGGCCAAAATCTTGATGCGCGCCGTCACCGCGTCGAGTCGTTCCGCCGGCAACTCTCCTACGGACATCAGCACGCCGTCGCGGCGCAGGCGGATACGAACGGCCCGGTCCATCGGCTCGATGTGAATGTCGCTGGCGCCGGAATCGGCGGCGTAAACCAGCAGTTCCGATACGATTTCATGGGCCGTGCCGCGAAAGGCCGGCCGGGACGGCCTCGTATATTCCATGATGCTCCTCCTTTCTCGTCGGGGTTACACCGTCATCATACCACGTCCCGGAGCGGCCTCTGAAAAATTTAATCTACCTTTAATGTGCAAACTGCCGATTTTAATGCATCTCTCAGAATTGCTTCATGTACGGCTCATAATAGACGCCGGCTGACTGGTATTGACGGAAATTGACGGAGCAGCCAAATTTTTAAAGCCTCTCTTTTTATGGTATGATTAGCATAGTATTTTCACAGAACGAAAGGAGTCCCGCCTATGGATGAGGCTATCCTGCATGGCTTAAACGCCGAACAGCGCGCCGTCGTCGCCGATTTGGATCATCATATATTGTTAAACGCGCCGGCCGGCACGGGAAAAACCAACGTGCTGGCCCGCCGCGTCGCCGCTATCGTCGAGTCGGGACGAGCCGAAGGAACTCAGATTCTCTGCCTGACCTTTACGAACCGGGCCTGCAAAGAATTGAAACATCGAATTTTTTCTACGGCACACGAAAAAGGCCTCGACGTCGTCGTCAAGACCATTCACGGTTTCTGCTACTCTCTCATCAAGGAAGAAAGCAAGGCCGGCTCCGACGTATGCAGCGATTTTCTCGTCTACGACGACGAGGACTGCAAAAACATCGTCGCCAGCCTGCCCCTTTCTCTCGATGTATCTGCCCGGGGAAGGATGCAGAATATACAAAATTTCATAGAAGCGTCCAAAAAATACTGCGCCCTCCATGACTGCCAAAGCGGCGACGTACTGGCCGACTTTGCCGCCGGCGCTGCGGCTGTCTGCCGGGACGACGGCTGTCTCCGCTCGTTCTGCACGAATTATACGGACAGCGTCGACGCCGAGCTGGAACAGTGGCTGGCAATAAACGGCGTCGGCCTCATGGAGCAGTACGCCGCGGCGTTGTCGGCCAACCATGCCCTGGACTTTGAAGATCTCATCGTCCGGGCCTCTCTCCTGCTGCGGCAGGACGACGTATACCGGCGCTGGCAAAACCGCTTCGCCTACATCGCCATCGACGAAATGCAGGATACGAGCGACATCGAATACGACCTCATTTCCCGCCTGTTTCCGGGGCGTATCATCCTCCTCTGCGGCGATTATTTCCAGACCATTTACGAATGGCGCGGCTCTCACCCCGACGCCATCCTGCGCCGCTTCACTGCGGATTACCATCCCGTCCGCATTACCTTTACGATAAATTACCGGGCTACGGAAACGCTGCTCCAGGCGTCGTCAGACTGTCTGGCCAACCTGTTCGGCCCGTCTGTCGCCTCTTTTTATCCCGCGCCCGGCACAGCTGCCGGTCATGAACAGGGCGAACCCATCGTCGCCGTGGAAACGGCCCATTTCATGGAAGAAGCGCGCTGGATATTCCGTCAAATCGCCGCATTGCCGCCGCAGGAACGGACTAGAGCCTGCATCATGACCCGGACGAATCGCTGCAATAAGGTCATCTGGAACGGCGTCCGCTCGCACAATGAGGGACTGCCGCCGGAACAGCGCCTGCCCTTTACGATGATCGACCAGTTTCAGTTGTTTAAACGGCAGGAATGCAAGGACGTCACGGCCTTTCTGCGCCTGACGATGAACAAGCACGACGCCCTGAGCCTGAAGCGCATCCTCCTGCGCTTTGCCGAACGCGTCGGCCGCCGCACCATCGACACCATCGAGAGCCCGTCGTACCGCCGCCTGGGTCTGGGGCTGTGCGACTTCATCGACGGCGACGCCCTAGCCTTCGGCGATCCCTTCGGCCTGCTGCTGACGGCGTTGGAAAAAGGCAATGTCGTCGTCTTCGACGTAGAGAGCACCGGCACGGACACGACGCGGGACGACATCATTCAGATTGCCGCGATCCGCCTGAACGAGCGCTGCGAAATCGCCGGGAAATTCAACGCCTACGTCCGGCCCAGCCGCAGCGTCGGCGATTCGTACTATATCCACCATATCAGCGACGAACTGCTCCGCCGCGAAGGCCGCGACCCCAAGGAAGCCCTCGCCGACTTTCTCCGGTTTGCCGACGGCGCCGTCATCGTCGGTCACAACGTGTCCTACGACCTGCGCATCCTGCGCAGCGAGCTGCGACGCCTGTCCATGGACAGCCCCGACGACATCGCCTATTACGATACGTTGGATATATTCCGCCGCTTTTATCCCAACCTGCCCAATCACAAGCTCAGCTATTTGAGCAACCGTTTCACGCCGGACACCCAGTCGAGCCACGACGCCTTCGACGACATCGTCGCCACGGCGGCCATCCTGCGCTACGCCCTGGACGAGCACATCCGTCCCTATACGGCCCAGCGCCGGTCCTGCATGGCCATTTATGCCTCGTTGTTTAAACCGGTAAGCGAAAAACTCCACGAACTGCGGCAGCTGTCGTACACGCAGCGCCCCTGCGAGCTCATCGCCGCCGTCATGCTCCGCTGCGGCGTAAAAGACTACTATGAAGGGCGGCAGAGCCGCACAGAACAAGAAGAACACATCGACCGCATGGAAAATATCCGCAAGCTGTACAGCCTGGCTAAGGAAACGGACACCCCCGGCCAGGACCCGCGCGACGCCCTGACGGAATTTCTCCAGCTCACGGCCCTGTCCAACAGCGAATTAGACAGCCTGCTGGAAAAAAAGCCCCAAATCCCGATTATTACAGTACATCAGGCTAAGGGGCTGGAGTTCGATTATGTATTTTTAGCGTGCCTTCAGGACGGCGTCTTTCCCTTGTCCCGCACTGCCGATGACAGCCGCGAGCTCGACGAGGAAAAGCGGCTGTTTTACGTCGCCATGACGCGAGCCAGGAAACGGCTGTTCCTAAGCTGGCACCGCCGCGAAGGAAAGCACGTCTACGGGCCAAGCCGGTTTATCACCGCCATTCCCGGCCAGTATCTATTGCAGGAAACCGGCCAGGCCAAATAAGAGGCCTAAGATGCCGGAACCGAGAAGCACCTTGATAACGCCGATCTTTTTGCGTACAGCTGCCAGTGCAGCTAGTAATATGACCAATGCACTGCCGTTAAAATCAGCAAGATCATGAGGCATCGACTCGGTGTTCCACAATGCCAGCCAAATAAAGCTGATGCTGGCGGCGCAGATAAGGGCTACGACAGCCGGGCGCAGACCGTTTAAAATACCGCGTACCGGACCGATATCTCCGTATTTCAGGAAAATACGCGCCAACGCCAGCCCAATAAAGAAGGATGGCGTAACAAAGCCTACCGTCGCGCATACAGCGCCGCCGACGCCGGCAATCTTTGTTCCGACAAAAGTGGCTGCATTGATACCAATTGGCCCCGGCGTCATTTGGGAAATGGTAAAAATATCGACAAATTCACTCATAGACAACCAATGATACGTATCGACGACACAGTGCTGAATAAGGGGCATAGAAGCATATCCGCCACCGACACAGAATAATCCTACTTTGCAAAATTCCCAAAAAAGCAATACGTACAACATGCTACCCCTCCTAGTTATATTTAGCCGCTCTCATGAACAAGAAGCCAACAACGCCGTCAATCAGCACCAAGAGCATGATATTAAAATCGAAGCATAAGTTAGCTGCGAAGGTTACGATAATAATCAGCAAAGGCAACGCCAGCTTTTTCTTGACCTGCTTTGCCAGCAAGTCGATGCCTACGCTGAGAATGAGAGCTGTCGCACCGCACTGCATGCCGCGCAGAATAAGCCGTATGATTTCATTTTGAACAAAATAATCATAGCAGTAAGCAATAACAGATAACGTAATCAGCGGCGGCAAAATCGTAGCGACAAGTGCCACCATCGTCCCCAGGACGCCGGCCATGCGGTATCCCAGAATGATGGCGCTATTGGCGGCAATGACGCCCGGCATGGACTGGGCAATAGCCACCATATCCAAGGCGTCCTTGTCGTTAATCCACTGGTATTCGTCGACATACTTGGCCTTGAGCAGGGGAATGATAACAAAGCCTCCGCCTACCGTAAACATGCTGATAAGAAAGGTCGATTTAAATAACGTCCAAAAAAAATGAAGATCCCGCGGCTTATTCATAATAGGTTGTTCCATGAGAAAACTCCTTTCCGATTCTTTTCGTCCCTAATTATAGCATGATAAAAGATATATTAAAAATATTGGTTTTGTTGCCCGTACATATGAAAATCATATATAAAGAGGTGCCTTACATGGACATTCGCCAACTACTTTACTTTATTACCGTCGCCGAAGAAGGCCAAATCACGGCGGCGGCCAAAAAACTGCACATGGCCCAGCCTCCCTTAAGCCAGCAGATGAAGCATCTGGAAGACGAGCTGGGCGTCGCCTTGTTCAAGCGCGGCTCCCGGCAGACGGAGCTGACCGACGCCGGAAAAATCCTGTTTCGCCGGGCCCAGCAGATCATCAACCTGTCCGACTCGACGCTGCGGGAAATCAAGGACTTCAAGGAAGGCGTCTACGGCACCTTGTCCATCGGCATGGTATCGTCGTCAGGCAGCGTCATCCTCCGTCCCTTCATGCAGCAGTTTCACCGCCAGTACTGCGGCGTGCGCTTCGAGGTGTACGACGGCAATACCTTCAAGATCATCGACCTCCTGACGAAGGGCCTCATCGAAATCGGCATCGTCCGCACACCTTTCAATTACGAACCCTTTCATTATAAATTTCTCGGCGAAGAGCCCATGGTCCTGGCCTTGACCGACGACCTGGACTGGTGTCCCCGCCGCGATACGGTCTCCCTGAAGGAACTGGCCGACAAGCCTCTCATCATTTACCGACGCTTCGACCAGCTCATTCAGGATACGTGCGCCGCCCAAAACATGACGCCGACGATCTTCTGCCGCAGCGACGACGCCCGCACGAGCATCCTGTGGGCCAACGCCGGCTTGGGCATGGCTATCCTTCCCCAATCGGCCTTCACGCTGGCAACGCACTCGCGGCTGCACGTAAAAACCATCGACGAGCCGCGGCTCTATACGCGCCTGACTGCCATTTGGATGAAAAACCGGTATTTCTCGTCCCTGGCGGAAAAATTTATCGAGGCTTTCTCCTAAGCACGTCAAAAAAGCAGCCTGTCCCTTTGGCAAGCTGCTTTTTCGCATATATGCAGTTATCGGCGAAGCCGCGCCATGTCGGCTCCTTCGTGCGTTAAGAGCTGTATTTTCTTATCAATGCCGCCGGCATAGCCTGTGAGGCGGCCCTGTGCGCCGACGACGCGGTGGCACGGTATGATGATGGAAATAGGATTATGCCCGACAGCCGTTCCTACGGCCCGGGCCGACGAGGGGATCCCGCGCAGCGCTGCCGCTTCCTCGGCAATCTGACCGTACGTCTTCGTCTGCCCATAGGGAATCTGACACAAGAGCTGCCACACACAGCGCTGAAAGACCGTTCCCTGAGGCGCTAAGGGCAGGGCCAGGATAGACGGCCGGCGGCCGGCAAAATATTCGTCAAGCCAGCCCTTCGTCTTGGCCAGGACCGGAGTGTCCCCGTCGGACAAATCGTCTTCATTCAGGGATGACAGATAATATTTCTGTCCTTTGATCCACAGGCCGGCCAGACAGCCGTCCTTCTCCGCTAAGGTTAATTCGCCTACAGGCGACATATACGTCGTCTTCCAATACATCGTCGTGCTCCCGTCTATTTCGCTTCGTTCTTTATGTCTGTTGTTTCCGCCTTGACGGCACCTTCGGCCGCTTGCTTCGCTTCCGACGCTTCAGCTTTCACCGCGTCAGCCCCGTCTTTGACGGCGTCGCTCGTCTTATTGACTTCTTCCTTGAATTCGCGCAGGCTCGTCCCCATCGCTTTTCCCAGACCGGCAACTTTTTTCCCGCCGAACAAGATCAAGACAATCAATAAGATCACTATCAATTCCTGTGCGCCTAAATGCATGGTGTGTCCCTCTTTCTTTATAAAAGCGTCGCCTTTATTGTATCACGGCCTGCAAAAATAAAAAAGCGCCGCCGCAAAAACTTTACAAATCTTCCGCCGCCATGGCAAAGGCTTCAAAGGTGCCGTCCATGCGCGACAGCGGCTCGATGCCGGATGTGACGTGTCCCAGCAGAACGCGGCCGTCCGACGCGTCCATATCGCGGCAGCAGATGAATACCTCTCTGGCCCGGACGTCCATGACGACGTCGCCAATGACCGGCGCTGCTACGCTTCCGCGAGTTCCTTGGAAAACGCCGTCAGGCACGCCGGCTACGACAATCCGCTCGGGCTGCCGTTCGGCAAATTCCATAGCCGCGTCCTCGTCGAGCAAGCCGACGCGGGCCCGGCCTCCTTCAAAGGCCACGTCGATCTGACGGGCATAGGCCGGCTGGACCGGCGCAAAGACGACGACTTGCTCTTCCGTCGCGTCGGCCCCGCCCGGCCCAAAGGCGCAGAAGGCGGAAACGACGACGGCCGCTCCAATAATCATAGTCCATAAAGCAGTTCTCTTCATCACTTCCGCCTCCATTTCTATGCACTCAATTGCTTACTGTACGGCGTGAATATCCTTCAGCCATTTCGACACGGCCGCCGGGTCGGACGAATCGCTGCCCCGCACGAGCTGCGCCCCTGCCGCCGATTTCTGCGCATCGGCCATACTGCCGCTGATAGGCGTGCCGCCAGTCGTGCAGAAGGGAACGACAGTCTTGCCCTGGAAATTGTAGCTTTCCAGGAAGGTGTACACGAACATCGGCGCCTTGCCCCACCAAATCGGGTAGCCGACGAACACGACGTCGTACTGATCCATGTTGTCTACCGTATTGGCGACAGCCGGACGGGCGTTTTCATTCATTTCCTTCTTGGCAATATCGACGCATTCGCGGTAATCGCCGGGATATGGCGTCTGCGGCTGGATAAAGAAGATATCGGCGCCCGTTTCCCGCTGAATCTGTTCGGCAACGGCTTTTGTATTGCCGCTCCACGAATAGTAGGCTACGAGGACCTTCTTGCCCTGCAGGCCGCCGTCTATCGTATCAGCAATAGCTCCCGCCTTCGCCTGGGGAGCCGCTTTCCGACGCGCCGCAGCCGACGAGCATCAGGGCCGCAAAGGCCGTTACTATCATCATAACTAATTTTTTCATCCTATCTCACTCCTATTTCAGCTGACGATACTGGGCGTCGTCTACAGCTTCAAGCCATTCATTGGACGCGCCTTCAGCCGGCACAGCGATGGCAATGTGGGCAAACCAGCTGTCCGGAGCTGCGCCGTGCCAGTGCTTCACTTCCGGCGGAATGTTGACAACATCGCCGGGATGAAGTTCCTGAGCTGGCTTGCCCCATTCCTGATAATAGCCCCGGCCCGACGTGCACAAGAGGATCTGGCCGCCCTTATGGTGGATGTGCCAGTTGTTGCGGCAGCCCGGCTCAAAGGTGACGTTGGAAATAGACAGGCCCTCTGTCGTCAGGGGATTTAAATAGCTCTGGCCGATGAAATACTGGGCGTAGGCGTCGTTGGATTTGCCGAGGCCGAACATACCTGCGCCGGCTTCGGCTTCGGACATGGCGGCGCGTTGAACCGGCTGAACCGTATCGGCAGCCATGCTCTGTGAAGGGCTCGCAGCCGCAAAGGACAGAGCCGCCAGCGTCGTCATGAGAAAAGGCATTATCTTTTTCATCAGTCATTCTCCTTTAGCAAAAAGTATTATTTTAACTTATTGTATGCTTCGGCATCGACAGGTTCGCACCATTCGTTGGACGCCCCTTCTGCCGGTACTTCGATGGCCACGTGGGCAAACCAGCTGTCGGGAGCCGCACCGTGCCAGTGCTTCACTTCCGGCGGAATGTTGACGACGTCGCCGGGATGAAGTTCCTGCGGTTCCTTGCCCCATTCCTGATAGTAACCGCGGCCTGACGTGCACAAGAGAATCTGACCGCCCTTGTGGTGAATGTGCCAGTTGTTGCGGCAGCCCGGCTCAAAGGTGACGTTGGCCGTAACCAAACGATCCTTTGTCAGCAAATTCAAATAGCTCTGGCCGACAAAATACTGGGCATAGGCGTCGTTCGTCTGGCCTAAGCCGAACAGCCCTGCTTTTTCTTTTTCATCCATCGTATATCCTTCTTTCTCTGCAAACGAAATTTGCATAGTTAGTCAATAGAAATCAGCTCGTATTGGTCGTTGCCCATCTTGAGGTCGCGCATGGCCTGCAGCTGATGGAGGCCGCGGCGCGATTCGATGCGTTCCACCAAGTCATGATTCTGGCTCGACGGCAGGCCGTATACCAAGTCGACGCTGGCCTGGTCGACGGCAAGAATATCCGTCGAGGCTACGATGCCAATATCGGGGATGGTCGGCTCCGCCGCGCTGGTGCCGGCGCAGTCGCAGTCGACGGACATGCGGCGCATGACGTTGATAAACACGATGTGCTTGCCGAAATAATCGACAGTCGCCTTCGCCGAATCGGCCATGAGCTCCATGAGATGCTCCTTCGCCGGCCAGGCACCCCAGTCTTCCGGCGGCGTACCCGTCACGCCGTGAACCTGCCGCTTGCCAACCTGTCCCGACGCGCAGCCGATGGCGATATTCTTCATGGAGCCGCCGAAGCCGCCCATGGCGTGGCCCTTGAAGTGGGTCAGGACGACCATGGAGTCGTAGTTTACGATGTGGCCGCCCATGGCGACTTCTTTCAAATGCTTGCCGCCGCGGACGGGCAGATTGACGTCGCCGAATTCGTCCATAATATCGACGGGACAGAAAGTCCAGCCGTTGACTTTCAGCGTTTCCCGATGGCCTTCCGTCGTGTAGCGGTCGCCGGCATACAGCGTGTTCGTTTCGACGATCGTGCTGTCGGGAATATGAGCCATGAATTCCTTTACCATATCCCGCGGCAGGATGTTCGGGCCGTGCTTTTCGCCGGTGTGGAGCTTGACGGCTATCTTGCCGTAAATGCCTTCGTTGATCTTATCGTACAGCTGAATCAGATGGGCCGCGTCGATGTACTTCGTAAAGTACACCTTGGCCCGCGAGCCCGCCGTCGCTTTACCCGTCACGTCGGCCGCCCCGACGACGGGAGCTTGGGCCAGCAAGTCCGTCAGGCCTACGCCCGACAAGGCCACGCCGGCAGCCGTTACGCCGGCCAATTTAAAGAAATCTCGTCTCGACAAATCTTTCATTTAAAGTCACTCCTTTGTGTAGTCGTCATATATAAATGTATATTATCTATATACTTTAATTATGTTTCATTATAAATGTTAGAGTTAACTTTATGTCAAGATATTTCTCCGTAAAATTTACCGTCCTGCAGCTTATTCGGCGTATACTTCCTTAGCCATGTTGAAGGCCGCCCAGGCCTTCGGCCAGCCGACGTAGAAACCCAGCTGCGTGATGATTTCCGCCATTTCTTCCTTCGTCACGCCGTTTTTCTTAGCCGTCGCCAAGTGGTATTTCAGCGAGCTGTCGATGACGCCCGAGCCGATGAGCGAGCACACCGTCACGATGCTGCGGTCGCGGAGGGACAATTTGTCGTTGCGCGACCAGACTTCGCCGAATAAAATGTCGTCGTTGTAGCGGGCAAATTCAGGGGCAAATTCGCCGAGCTGATCCCGTCCTGCTGTCTGTACAATTTTTACTGCTTTCTTTTCCGTTTGATTTTCTGCCATTGCAATCGCTCCCATCGGTACTAATGTCGTCGTAATCATAGCTGCCGCAACGATAGCGGCAACTTTTTTCTGCATCTTCAAAAAGTTCATTTCAAGACCTCCCTATCAGGTACAGAATAATACATGTATAAGCTTATAAGCTGGCCCCCAGGCGGTAGGCCTGGTCGGGGAACTGGGACTGCTCGATGAGCGCCCTGTAGCCGCAGCCGACGGCTAATACTTGCCCGACGTCGGTCCATTCCATGTAGCGCACGAGCGTTTCATAATGGTGGACGAGGGCCTCCATCGTCCAGTCAGCGCTGTTCCATGCCGTAGCCATGAGAATGGATTTCTTGCCGTGAAGCCGTCCCGTCCGCGAATAGAAGCGGTCGACGACGGTCTTGAGCTGAGCCGACATGCCGTAATAGTACAGCGGCGTGACCAGAACGATCAAATCCATTTCCAGCATCTTCGGCATGAGCTTCTGCGAAATAGCGTCGTTAAAGATACAGTCGCCGTCCATGCCGCAGTGGTCGCAGCCCTGACAGGGATGCGTATCTTCAAAGGCCGCGTCAAAGCGGAATACATTGTGCCCTGCCGACTGGGCTCCTTCGATAAACCGGTCGGCTAATACATCCGACGTTCCCTCTCTATGAGGGCTTCCCGTCACTACGACGACATTCATAGGCTTACCTCCTCCAACGATACCGGACGCGCTTTCGGCCCGGGTCAATATATTTCCGCAGCCGCTGAGAAACAAGGTCAGGGCGCCGGCTCCGGTCCATTTCAAAAATTCCCGCCGGTCCATGCCAACCGCCTCCCTTACGTCCCAACGTTGGCCGCCAGCACCGACGGCGACGGCTTGCCTTCGTCGAGGGCGCCGACGACTTTATGGGGCAGGTAAAATTGTTCCAGCCGCGCCATGTCGTCTTCCGTCAGCGTCACGTCAAATGCGCCGGCCGCGTCGTCTAAGTAGCCCATCTTCGTCGCGCCGATAATAGGAGACGCCACGCCCTTGGCAAACTGCCAGGCCAATGCGATCTGGGTCATCGTCGCGCCGTGTTCCGCCGCGATGTCCTGCACCTGTTTGACGATGCGCGAATCCATGACCTGCGTACTGTCGTACTTTTCTACAGCGACCTTGTCGGTCTGGCTGCGCAGGGTATCAGCCTTCCACTCAGGCCGCGCCAGCCGTCCTGCCGCCAAGGGACTGTACGGCGTCAGGGATACGTTCATCTGGCTGCAGATGGGAATGAGTTCCCGTTCATCTTCACGGTACAGCAGGCTGTAGTGATTCTGCATGGACGAGAAAGGCGTCCAGCCGTTTCGCTCCGCTGCCAGCTGCATATTGTAAAACTGGTAGCCGTACATGGCCGACGCGCCTAAGGCCCGCACCTTGCCGGCTTTGACCAGGCTGTCCAACGCTTCCATCGTTTCCTCCATAGGCGTGCCGTAATCGAAGCGGTGAATAATGTACAAATCAAGATACTCCGTGCCGAGGCGGCGCAGGGTGCCGTCAATTTCCCGCTGTATGGCCTCCTTGGATAAATGGCCGTCGTTAAAATAGACCTTCGACGCTAGGACGACCTTGTCCCGGGCCGCGTTGCGTTTGATAGCCCGGCCCAGATACTCTTCGCTCGTGCCGGCAGAATAGCAGTTTGCCGTATCGAAAAAATTGATGCCCAAATCCAGGGCGTGCTTGATGATAGCTTCGCTGTCCTGCAGATTCAAGGTCCAGGCGTGCATCTGGCTGGCCCTGTCACCGAAGCTCATGCAACCGAGGCACAGCTTGGAAATCGTAATATCCGTATTGCCTAATTTCGTATACTCCATATGATATCCCCCTCCCTATGGATGTACCTGCTCGATATGGAGCGTGCCGCTCAGCTTCTCAATCTGGCCGGCATCTTCTTCTACATATCCTAATTCGTACAGCTCGCCGCCGTTCAGAGGCGCGTAGAACAATACGACGTCGTCCCACGGCGCGTAATAGGCTACCATGCCCACCTTCGGCTTAGCCATAGGCGTATCGGCCGTATTGAGCTTTTTCGGCGGATAGAAAATCTTTTCATTCGTGCTGTAGTTTTCCACCGCAATATCCAGAGGCAGCTGAGCACATAAGTCCTTTGCCGCCGGGCTGCCGTTCAAATGCAGGGTCAGCGTCGTTCCTTGGCTGTCCGTCACGCGGACGATCTGCTCCGCCGCCGGCGTTTGCTGTGCCGCAGCCTTTGCCTGTTCTGCCGGACGAGTGGAAGAACCCCTACTCTCCGCCGCCGAGCCGCAGGCCGTCAGGGACAAGACGGTCAGGGCAACGGCCCCGGCCATTAGATACTGCTTGACCAGTCTCATACTCTCTTTCCTCCTCGTCATAAAACTTTTTCCTTATGCTGACGGATTTGATAGCGCAGATAATCGAGCCAGTCCAATTTTTTCTGATGGAAATGGATTTCGTCGACGGCCTGCTGGCGCAGCTTGTCCAGCATCTTCAGCCTCGCTTCCCGCGTGTCGCCGCCGGACAAGAGAAGGCCCATGTACGCCTCTACCTCTTCGTTCGTAAACCCTACGTCGTGAAGGGTCATGATCAGGCTCAGCCGCTCTACATCCGTATCGTCGTACTGCCATTGGCCCATGACGCATTTTACAGAGCTGCACAAGCCGAGCTTCTCGTATTCCTCCAGTACGCTCTTGGGAATGCAGTACCGTTCGCATACTTCGTCAATGGTCATCGGATCCCTCCTCTCGTCGTTCCTTTCTATGGTTCCAGTATACGTCCCGCCGGAACCATCGTCCAATACTTGTATTCTTTGTTAAGAAATACGATTCAGGCATGGTTTAACCAGTAGAGACCCTTAGGAAAAAAGAAAGGGGGCGCGGTGTCTCGGCCGCATAACCGGAGCGCCGCGCCCGTTTCGAGGCGTTACCGTATGAAGTTGGTGTATATCTGTTCTTCCCGCTTAGGCAGGGACACGCCGTTCTGCAGGGCCGTTTCCTTGCATTTCAAGAAGAAGGCCATGTTTCGAGCCAGGGTGCGCATGGTCTGCAGGCCTTCGGCGTCTTGCCGCACGTCGTCAGGGCAGTGGCCGTGAACCATATTCCAGTACTGCGAGGAAATGACCGGCATCTGCATGAGGCCGAAATATTTGTTCATCTGGTCGTACGTCGCCGTCGTGCCGGCGCGGCGGGCTGAGACGACGGCCGCTGCCGGCTTCAGGTAAAAGGGCATATCTTCCCGGCGCTGCCCGGCAAAGAATGCCCGGTCCATAAAGGACGTAATGGCTCCGCCGGCAGCCGCCCAATGGACGGGCGAGCCGAAGATAAATCCGTCACAGTCTCCGGCCAGTTTTAAAAATTCGTTGACCTTATCGTCGTCGAATACGCAGCGGTGCAGCTCGTCGCACCTGCGGCAGCCGATGCAGCCGCGGACGGCCTGGTTGCCGATCCAGAAATGTACCGCTTCTACGCCTTCTTCGCGCAATGTCTTCGCGACCTCTTCCAAGGCCGTATAGGTGCAGCCCTTTTCATGCGGGCTGCCGTTGACTAAGATCACTCTCATATGGTATCGCTCCTATCAATTACTCTCCTAAAACGCTCTTCGCCACGGTCATGGCGTTATCGCCCGCCGCGCTGCCGACGCGCCGGCTCAGCAGCGCGGCCATGGCTTTCAGCTGATCTCCTGTCACGCCGTTGTTCATAGCTACGTTCATATGAGACGCCAGCTGGGCGTTGACGTTGCCGATACCGGCCAGCATAGAAACGGTCGCCAATTCCCGTTCATTCCACGTCAGGACCGTCCGTTCAAAAATGTCTCCAAAGAGATGTTCCTTCAGAAAATCGCTGATCGTCGGGCAAAATTCATATACCTTCCCCGTAACCGGCCGGCCGACAAGCTTCGTCTGGTTCGCATCGCCAATAGCGTGACGGTCGCGGTTCGAATCGACCGGGTCGGCGTCAGGCCCCATCGTATCGATAATGCCGCGAGCCTTTCGTTCTTCCAGAACTGCCATAAGCGTATTCAGGCTGTTTAAGCTGCGGGGAAACCCGGCATAGGCATACAGCTGTACCAGCAATTCCTTTTCTTCATTGACTGTAAGGCCGTTGTTTAATCCGTTATCCAAAGCAGTTTTCAAGTTGTCCAAATCGCCTTGGGCAGCAAAGGCCGAGATGACGACGATCGACTCCTGCCGCGCCGACAAGGCCTTATCTTCCGCCGGAGCCGCAGCGCCGACCGCGCCGCCGACGAATGTCATGACAAACATAGACAACAGAAAAAGCAGTCGTTTTTTCATGAGACTCTGCCCCCTTCTATATAATTACTTATATCCCAAATTTCCCAGCCAGGCGTATACAGGTGATGCTGACGTGATGTCCGTACGATATATAGCAAAGGCGTCGCGGCTGAATTTCGCCCCCGGCTCGGCTGCCTGCAAGCGCTCTACTGTCCCCGTCAGGCCGCTGCCTCCGTGGGTGACGAAAACGCAGACATCCTTGCCTGATAAGTCGTACTCGTCGAGGAAGGAATACACCGGCATGGGCGCGTCGTACCACCAAATAGGATAGCCGAGGAAAATCGTATCGTACCGGCTCAAATCGCCGATGGTATCCCTAATGGCCGGATGGACGCCCTGATCCCGCTCGGCTTTCGCCTGCTCCGTCAGGGCCTCGTGATCTGCCGGATAGGCGGTCTGCCGCTCGATGCGGAATATATCGGCTCCCGTCCGTTCCTGAATCACCTGGGCCACGTACTGCGTCGCCCCTTGCACGTCGTACTTCTGCGCCGCTTCCGGCTCGGAGAAATACACGACGGCGACGCGGCTCTGTCCGCCGGCCTTCGCTTCCGGCACAGCCGCCCCCTTGATAGACGCCGAGGCGTCGGCGTCGACGACAGCCTTCGTCTGCTGCGCCGCCTTCGTCTCCTGCTGCGAAGCCGTATCCGACGTGGCGCAGGCCGTCACCGTAAGGGCCGTCATAGCGGCCAGTAATAAAGCTGCTAATTTTCTTCTGTTCATCATAGGTCCTCCTAAACATACGCAATCGCTTCACAGCTGCATGGGCCAAACCGGCGCGCATGCTCGTCCTTTCCTCATCCTGCGCGCCGGGCCTTCCTTACTTCGGACAGGAAGTACCAGTACCATACTCCCGGGACTCTCATTATTTCAAATGCCCGTTAAAGAAGCTCGTCAGCTTCTGAGAAATAATATCGACGTATTCCGGCACCCAGTAGGTCTGGATGTGCGTCGCGCCCGGTACGAGGAACAATTCTTTGTCTTTCGTCCCCGTCGCTTTCGCAAAAGCGTCCTGCGTCATGTACAGCGAGTCGGCTTTTTCGCCGGCAATCATGAGCAGGGGCTGATGAATCAAATCCATATTCTGGGCCGCGTCGAAGGCCGTCAAATCCATCAGGCTGCTGACCGTATACGTAAAGGTCGAATTGGGATGGGCGTAGTTGACGCCGTAATAGTAATAGCCTTCGCGGTACAAATCAAAGGGCAGCTTATCGGCCTGTTCCGGCGTAAGGACGGCCTCTGTCCGCGGCGTATAGTCGATTTGTCCCGTCGTCACTTCCTTCTGGCGGGCCGCCGCAGCCTGGGCGATCGTCTTCTGCGCTACGGCCGGGTCGGGATTCGTCGCGCCGTAGCCGTTCTTGCGGACGATACCGCTGTTGAACATACTGAGCGTTGCGACGGCCTTGACGCGCGGGTCTGTCTGGACGGCCTTCAGCGTATACCCGCCGCCTCCGCAGATTCCCAGCGCGCCGATGCGGTTTTCATCTACGCCGGGATAAAGGGAAATGATATCGACCATGCCGTGAATATCTTCGACGCGGTACTGGGGCTTATCCGTATGGCGCGGATAGCCGCCGCTGGCTCCCTGATAGGACGCGTCGGCAGCAATGGTGATATAGCCCTGTTCTGCCAGCAGCTGGGCGTACAAGCCGGCGACCTGTTCTTTCGTCCCGCCGTTCGGATGGGCGACGACGACGGCCGCGTATGACTTATTGGGGTCGTAGTTCGCCGGCGTATATACGTTGGCGGCAATCTGAATGCCGTTCAGGTCGTACGTAATGGGATGAATATTGACCTGTCCCGGCACATTTTCTTTAATCGCTCCGTCATAGACGAGACCGTACTGATTTCCCTTATATTTGACGACATCTTCTACCGGCACGTTGGCAAAGGTCTTCGCCTGTCCGCCTTGTTCCTCAAATACGGGCAAATGGCGCGTGCCGATAGGCGGTACGGCGTTTGCCGCCGCGGCGTACGCCGGCGTAAAGCCGACGCCCATAGCGGCCGTCCCCAATAAAGCGTACAGTAAAGCTTTTCGATACAGTTTCATGATAAATTCCTCCTGACAACTTCGGAAACACGATATATTGCAATCCTCTATTCTCTCGGCTAAAGAAGGGAATATTGCCATCTTCTCTCGCCTTTGATATACTCATCATAGGACTTCAAGTCAACTTGATGTCAAGGAAGAAATTCATAGAATACTATAAACGAGGTGACACTTTATGGAATATACCATCGGCGAATTAGCACAGAAAATGAATATTTCCACGCCGACCCTCCGCTATTACGAAGACCAGGGCCTGCTGCGCCATATCAAGCGCCTTCCCAATGGCCATCGCGTATACACGGAAAAGGACGTCGTCATGCTCAACACCATCGAATGCCTGAAAAAAGCCGGCATGAGCCTCCAGGACATCAGCCAGTACATCGACTGGTGCGAAGAAGGCTTTCCGTCCGTCCAAAAACGGTATGAACTATTCGTCCGCAAGCAGGAAGAAGTAGAACGGCAAATCGCCGACTTGCAGAAAATCCTGGCGACGCTGCGCTGGAAACGCAACTTCTACCAAAAAGCCCTGGAATCGGGCGAGCTTACCGTATGCGACGCCGACAGGGAAAAAATAGCCGAGGCCATCATCGACGGCACGTTATAAAAATTCTAATGCGGCTCCCGCACCGCGGCAGGACTAAAGCATTCCTGCTGGCTGGCGGGAGCTTTGTCATGCCAAGGCCCCAGCATACTGCGTCGCCCTCAGCGTCACCGCTTGAGGCTGGCCATCATTTCGACGATAGCCGGGTCGTAATGAGAGAAAAACAGGCTTTTTTCTTCATTCAGCGCCTGAATCTGCCGCATTTCATCGTCCGATAATGCAAAATCGAAGATATCGAGATTTTCCGCCATCCGTTCCTTGCGGACCGATTTAGGAATGACGACGACGTCAGACTGGACGTAATACCGCAGCGCCACCTGGGCCGCGCTCTTGCAATGGGCCTTCCCGATACTCGTCAAGACGGGGTTGGTGAAAAAGTCGTTCCGCCCTTCGGCAAAGGGGCCCCACGACTGGTGGACGACGCCGTATTTCTTCATGACCTCGTGAGCTTCCCGCTGCTGGAAAAAGACGTGCGTTTCCACCTGATTGACGGCAGGCGTCACTTCGGCGTACAGACACAAATCGACGAGACGGTCGGGGTAGAAATTAGACACGCCGATGGCCCGCAGCTTGCCGGCCTTATAGGCTTCTTCCATCGCCCGGTACGTGCCGTAATAATCGCTGTAAGGCTGGTGAATCAGCAGCAAGTCGATATAATCCGTCCGCAGCTTGCGCAGCGACGCGTCGATAGACGCCTTGGCCTTTTCGTATCCGGCGTTGGAAATCCACACCTTCGTCGTCAAAAAGATATCTTCCCGCGGCACGCCCGATTTTGCGACGGCCGCGCCGACTTCGGCTTCGTTGCCGTAGGACTGGGCCGTGTCGATGGCCCGGTATCCGACGTTGATCGCGTCCAGGACGCATTGCTCGCATTCGCCGGGCGTGACCTGATAGACGCCGTATCCTACGACGGGCATGTGCACTCCGTTATTCAGGGTTACGTATTTCATAAAGCTTCCTCCTTCATCATTCAGCTAAGCCGTTGTCTTTCATCCATTGTTCCATGACGTCGGCGACCTCTTTGTTGTTCAAATCGGCAAAGGGGAAATGCGTGTTGCCGTATATGCCTCTGTCCGGCAGGTATATCAGCTCGGCATTGCCGCCGTACCGATTGACGATGTCAACCCACTTGCGGGCCAGGTTGAGGCGGATGCGCCAGTTGTCCATGCCCCAGTTATCCGTATGCTCGTGCTCGGCCGGAATATTGTCGCCGTAGACGACGGCGACGGGTATCTTAGTCATCTTCAGGAATTCATCCATAGAAACGGCCGACCCCTGCGCCGGGAAAGGACTGCGCGTCGGCTCTGCCGGCGGCACTTCGCCTTCAGGGAAGGGAAAATCTCCCGGCTCGAAGGAAATGACGCCCTTTACCTTATCGCTCTTCATGGCCGTTTCCCAGCCCGGGCCGCCCCCTTGGGAATGGGTGACCAAGACGGAAGGGCCGGCCGTTTCCAATACAGCGACCATGGCGTCGCTGATGACCTCCTGATCGAAATCGCCTGTATTGGGCGTCATCTGACGGAAAAACTGGTCGAGCGACCTTTCGTCCCGCGCGACTTGAACGTTGTCATAATATTTCGGCCACGTGCCGAGGCGGAAAATATTGAAACACATCTGGTCTTCCGGCTGAGCTGTAACCGTATGGGTAATCGTCGTCTGACCGGCCTTGCCGCGTCGCGGCTGGTCTACCAGATACGTTGTATAGCCTCGTTCCAAAAACATATTTTGAAATCCGTCGCGGCCGTCAGGCGTCGTTTCCCACGTCTTAGACGACTGTCCCGCGCCGTGGAGGAACACCAAGGCGTTCTGATGCGCTTTGACGGGCTTTTGGTAAAATACGTAGGCGTGGTCGCCGTGCAGCGTTTCGCCGGACCGGTCCAGAGGCTGGCCCGTATACGCTCCCGGCGCAGTCTTGACGACGCCGCCGGCAAAAAAGCTGCCCTGGTCCTCCAGCATGACGGGATGGGACATTGCCGACGCCGCCGTCGTCGCCGCCAGCGCTGCAGCCACGCAGAGAATCGTTTTGATACGAGTATTCATAGCCATTTCTCCTTTCAACTGCTACTCTTTCTTACAAGATAAGTATACAAAAAGCGAGACTTCCTCAGAAGTCTCGCTTAGTTTGCACGTATTAACTATTCGTAATATCCAGCTCCAGCGCTTTCTGCACGGCGTCCAGAAATTCCCGTACCGTATCGGACGGCGTCTGGCTGTACCAAAACCCGTAAGGAATGGAATACTCCCATTCTACGGGAATGATCTTCAGCAGCGGATGTACCGTCTTCCATGGGGCAATCGTCAGGAGAACGGCTTGTTCCGCCTCGCAGCGATTGAAGATCTTGATATCGTAAAAGGGGAAATCTACCACCTGTATCTCCTTGTGCCGGGTCCGCAGATAATCTCTCAGCCCGTCGATAGTCGTACTGTGGCGATTCAGCAAAAATAGCGTTTCGCCGTACAAATCCTCCACCTGCAGCCGCTCTCTTCCCGCCAGGCGGTGATTTCTCGACACGGCGCAGCATAAAGGCTCCCGGCACAGCGTCACGAACCGGCTCTGATTGTAAAAATCTTTCAGCCCTTCGTCAAAAAATCCCGATACGATGTCGATATGCCGGCCCAGGTTGTTTAAAATAGACACGGCGTTTTCCGGCGTATTTTCAAAAGGAACGAGCTGCACCTTCAGGTGTTCGTTTTGCTCGTATACCTTGGGCATATATCCAGCAAAAACTGAGGCGGCGTAATAGGCGACGTGCCCAGCCGCAGGATATGGCCTTTTTTCTGCTGAGCCTGCTTCGCCCGTTCTACGGCGTCGCTGGAATACCGCATCATATACTGCGCGTCCTTGTACAGCGACTGCCCTCCGTTCGTCAGCTCAAGTCCCCGGTGAGAGCGTGAAAACAGACGAACGCCCAGCTGATTTTCCAGCAAATTTACCTGCTTGATGACGGCCGGAGCGGAAATAAACAATTCCTCCGCCGCTTTATTAAAGCTGCCGGCCTTGGCGACGCAGATAAACGTATCCAATAAGGGATTATACAGCATGATCTCTTGCATCCTTTTGTAAAAAACTTAGAACATAGTCTCCTTATATTTTATTATATCATAAAAGCCGGCGTTTGATGTGACCCCAAAAAGTTAGACCTTAGTAACGAGGTAGTTTTTGCTATCTC